>OKVQ01000002.1_pt1 | contig 450930 bp, 394 predicted proteins | sample 1606821 | NCBI WGS metagenome assembly OKVQ01 (sample SAMN03281009, study PRJEB24777) | human gut metagenome | isolation source: fecal sample PR192 from 1 month old female Indian infant, vaginally... | reverse complement strand
TGCCGAACTCAGAAGTGAAACGCCGTAGCGCCGATGGTAGTGTGGGGTCTCCCCATGCGAGAGTAGGGAACTGCCAGACATCAAATAAAACAAATGGCCCAGTCGCAAGACTGGGCCTTTTGTTTTATCTACTGTTTATCGTTGAACATTGCGTAGCAACGGCTGCCCGTGACACTTTTCAAATACGCCAGCATTAGGCTAATGTCAGCGCTAATGGCGAAATTTCCTGCCAGATAGTTTTCCCCATCCCGGCGATTGCCGTAGAATTGCCCGTTTCATGTATCACCACCATTAAGGAAGATACCTTCCATGGACAAACGGTTTGTTCAGGCCCATAAAGAAGCGCGCTGGGCGCTGTGGCTTACCCTTCTCTATCTTGCTGCCTGGCTGGCTACCGCTTATCTGCCAGAAGGCGGTATTGGCATTACGGGTCTGCCGTACTGGTTCGAATTAGCCTGCCTGTTGGTACCGCTGCTATTTATCCTGCTGTGCTGGGCCATGGTGCATTTCATTTTCCGCGATATCTCTCTGGAGAATAATGATGAAGTTTGAAATCATCATTGTGCTGCTCGTTTACCTGCTGGTGGTATTCGGTCTATCGTTTTACGCAATGTGCAAGCGCAGCAACGGCAGTTTTCTTAGCGAATATTTTCTTGGCAGTCGTTCAATGGGTGGCTTCGTCCTCGCGATGACGTTAACTGCCACTTACATTAGCGCCAGTTCATTTATTGGCGGGCCGGGAGCAGCCTATAAATATGGGCTTGGCTGGGTGCTCCTGGCCATGATTCAGGTACCGACAATTTGGCTGTCACTGGGTATTCTCGGCAAGAAATTCGCTATCCTGGCGCGTCGCTACAATGCGATAACGCTGAATGACATGTTATTGGCGCGCTATCAAAGCCGGGCGGTCGTATGGATAGCCAGCGTAAGCCTGCTGGTTGCTTTTGTCGGTGCTATTGCCGTGCAATTTATCGGCGGCGCCCGCCTGCTGGAGACCGCCGCCGGCATCAAGTATGAAACGGGCCTGCTTATTTTTGGTATCACTATCGTGTTGTACACGGCTTTCGGCGGTTTTCGCGCCAGCGTCCTCAACGACACCATGCAAGGTATGGTGATGCTGATCGGTACAATCGTGCTACTGGTTGGCGTCGTTCATGCGGCAGGTGGCCTGCATAATGCTGTAGATACATTACAACACATCGATCCGCAGCTAATTTCGCCGCATGGCGCGAATGATATCCTTACTCCGGCTTTTATGACATCCTTCTGGGTCCTGGTGTGTTTCGGCGTTATTGGCCTGCCGCACACAGCCGTGCGCTGTATCTCTTATAAAGATAGCAAGGCTGTCCACCGCGGGATCGTAATCGGTACTATCGTTGTCGCTATTTTGATGTTTGGTATGCATCTGGCTGGTGCGCTGGGAAGAGCAGTACTACCCGACCTGACCATTCCGGATCAGGTGATTCCAACGCTGATGGTACGCGTTTTGCCGCCGTGGGCTGCGGGGTTATTCCTGGCGGCGCCGATAGCGGCGATTATGTCGAATGTAAATGCCCATTTATTACAGGCGTCAGCTACGATCATTAAAGATCTTTGGCTCAGCGCTCAGCCGACGAAAAGACATAATGAGCAAAAACTCAAGCGGATCTCAACGATCACTACGTTAGTGCTGGGGATCCTGATGATGCTGGCTGCCTGGCGTCCGCCAGAAATGATTATCTGGCTCAATCTTCTGGCATTCGGTGGACTTGAAGCGGTGTTCCTTTGGCCGCTGGTGTTTGGCCTGTACTGGGAACAAGCGAATGCGCAAGGCGCATTGAGCGCCATGATTGTTGGCGGCGTGCTGTATGCCCTGCTCGCTACTTTTAATATTCAGTACCTGGGTTTCCATCCAATTGTGCCCTCGTTACTGCTGAGTTTGCTGGCTTTTCTGGCCGGAAACCGTTTTGGTTCCTCCGCGCCGCAAGCTGCTACATTGACTACCAATAAATAAAGAGTTCTGTCATGCCATGGATCCAACTGAAACTGAATACGACTGGTGCTAATGCGGAAGAGCTGAGTGATGCTCTGATGGACGCGGGCTCCGTTTCTATTACTTTCCAGGATACTCACGATACGCCAGTATTTGAACCTTTGCCCGGTGAAACCCGTTTGTGGGGGGATACTGACGTTATTGGTTTGTTTGATGCTGAAACCGACATGAAAGAGGTGGTTGCCATTCTCGAACAGCACCGGCTATTGGGGCGCGGTTTTGTGCATAAAATAGAACAACTGGAAGATAAAGACTGGGAGCGCGAGTGGATGGATAACTTCCATCCGATGTGCTTCGGTAAACGTCTGTGGATTTGCCCGAGCTGGCGTGAGGTTCCGGATGAAAACGCCGTTAATGTGATGCTGGACCCAGGTCTGGCGTTTGGTACCGGTACGCATCCCACGACTGCGATGTGTTTACAGTGGCTCGACGGACTCGATCTTAAAGGCAAAACGATTATTGATTTTGGTTGCGGCTCCGGCATTCTGGCCATCGCGGCATTAAAACTTGGTGCAGCGAAAGCGATTGGCATTGATATCGATCCACAGGCTATTCAGGCCAGTCGTGATAATGCCGAGCGCAATGGGGTTTCCGGCCGACTGGAACTTTATCTGCCTCAGGATCAGCCAGAAGCCATGAAAGCCGATGTGGTGGTCGCAAACATTCTGGCTGGCCCTTTGCGCGAGTTGGCCCCGCTCATCAGCGTACTGCCCGTTACAGGCGGTTTACTGGGCCTTTCCGGCATTCTTGCCAGTCAGTCGGAGAGCGTCTGTGAAGCCTATACCGATCTCTTTGTACTTGACCCTGTGGTCGAAAAAGACGAGTGGTGCCGAATTACTGGTTATAAAAAGTAAGCATCGGATACGGCCTGCGGGCCGTATTGTTGTTTCCAGTTGCTGCTTAATGACGTCAGGAAATGCGATTTAGATCGCATTATGGCGTTCTCTTTGATTGCAAAAACAGCGCTCTGGGCTCCGAAACGCAATCTTTATCTGAGAAAAATCGAGAAGTTTTACGATTTTATAAATGGACACAAATTATTCAATAACATCTAACATAATGATTAATATGTAAATTTATTGCTCATCCTGATGCAAGTGCTGAATTCATTGATCTGCAACAGCGGATTGCTCAAAGTTTGGCCTTTCATCTCGTGCAAAAAATGCGTAATATACGCCGCCTTGCAGTCACAGTATGGTCATTTCTTAACTCATGCGCATCGGACATTACCAGCTCAGAAATCGACTGATCGCAGCGCCTATGGCTGGCATAACAGACAGACCATTCCGGACGTTGTGTTACGAGATGGGAGCGGGATTGACCGTATCCGAGATGATGTCCTCCAACCCACAGGTTTGGGAGAGCGACAAGTCCCGGTTACGGATGGTGCATGTGGATGAACCCGGTATTCGTACCGTGCAAATCGCCGGTAGCGTACCGGAAGAGATGGCCGCGGCCGCCCGTATTAATGTGGAAAGCGGTGCCCAAATTATTGATATCAATATGGGGTGCCCGGCTAAAAAGGTGAATCGTAAGCTTGCAGGTTCAGCCCTCTTGCAGTACCCCGATCAGGTGAAATCCATTCTGATGGCGGTCGTCAAGGCGGTAGATGTTCCTGTGACTCTCAAGATTCGCACCGGCTGGGAACCGGAACACCGTAACTGTGTAGAGATTGCCCAACTGGCTGAAGAATGTGGTATTCAGGCTCTGACTATTCACGGGCGCACACGTGCCTGCTTGTTTAATGGGGATGCTGAGTACGACAGTATTCGGGCAGTTAAGCAGACAGTTTCCATTCCGGTTATCGCGAATGGCGACATTACTGACCCGCTTAAAGCCAGAGCTGTGCTCGACTATACGGGGGCTGATGCCCTTATGATAGGCCGGGCGGCTCAGGGAAGACCCTGGATCTTTCGGGAAATCCAGCACTATCTGGACACTGGAGAGCTGCTGCCGCCGCTGCCGCTGGTAGAGGTTAAGCGCTTGCTTTGTGCGCATGTTCGGGAATTGCATGGTTTTTATGGCCAGGCAAAAGGGTACCGAATCGCGCGTAAACACGTATCCTGGTATCTCCAGGAACACGCTCCAGATGACCAGTTTCGGCGCACATTCAACGCCATAGAAGATACCAGCGAACAGCTGGAGGCGTTGGAGGCATACTTCGAAAATTTTGCGTAATAGAAATAAAGAGCTGACAGAACTATGTTCGAACAACGCGTAAATTCTGACGTACTGACCGTTTCTACCGTTAACTCTCAGGATCAGGTAACTCAAAAACCCCTGCGTGACTCGGTTAAACAGGCACTGAAGAACTATTTTGCTCAACTGAATGGTCAGGATGTGAATGACCTCTATGAGCTGGTACTGGCTGAAGTAGAACAGCCCCTGTTGGACATGGTGATGCAATACACCCGCGGTAACCAGACCCGTGCTGCCCTGATGATGGGGATCAACCGTGGTACGCTGCGTAAAAAACTGAAAAAATACGGCATGAACTGATATTAATCAGTTAATTGCTTGATATAAAAGGCGCTCTTCGGCATGGGGAAGCGCCTTTTTTATTGGGAGTGAGATTCCTGACGATACACCCTTTGTCTGAGGGCTACGACGGGCCAGGGTGGCCTGCTGTTCTGCCTGAGAGGTGAGACTCGCACACGGTATTGCTTGCGGGCCCGGGCGCGTTGAAGGGAGAGAGGTTGCGGCACTGCCCGCAGAAACAGCTGACAGTAGTGAGATAGTGAAAGGGAGGCTTTGAGCCTCCCTTGCGATTTACCACCTCAGAGCAGAAATAAATTTGCCATATCGTTGGTGGACGGACGCATTATTTTTCCTGCAATCCGAGTTTTTTCTCCAGATAGTGGATGTTGGTGCCACCATGCTGGAAGTGCTCATCGTTCATGATGCGGGTTTGCAGGTCAATGTTGGTTTTGATGCCATCAATGATCAGTTCCTGCAGCGCATTTTTCATACGGGCAATTGCTACATCACGGTTTTCACCGTAGCAGATCAGCTTGCCGATCATGGAGTCATAGTATGGCGGTACAGTATAACCCGCGTAGATATGAGATTCCCAGCGAACGCCAAACCCGCCCGGCGCGTGGAAACGGGTGATTTTCCCCGGGCTCGGCAGGAAGGTATTCGGGTCTTCGGCGTTGATACGGCATTCTACCGCGTGGCCTTTTACCACGACTTCTTCCTGTTTGATAGACAGTGGCTGGCCAGCTGCGATACGCAACTGCTCTTTGATCAGGTCAACGCCGGTGATCATTTCTGTCACCGGGTGTTCAACCTGAATACGGGTGTTCATTTCGATAAAATAGAACTCGCCGTTTTCGAACAGGAACTCAAACGTACCCGCGCCACGATAACCGATATCAACGCACGCTTTTGCGCAACGTTCGCCGATGTAGCGGCGCAGTTCTGGCGTAATACCCGGCGCTGGCGCTTCTTCGACCACTTTCTGGTGACGACGCTGCATGGAACAGTCGCGTTCCGCCAGATAGATCGCATTTCCCTGGCCGTCAGCCAGTACCTGGATCTCGATATGACGAGGATTTTCCAGGTATTTTTCCATATACACCATGTCATTGTTGAAAGCCGCTTTCGCTTCAGCTTTGGTCATGGCGATGGATTGCGCCAGTTCAGCGTCGCTGCGCACCACGCGCATACCACGCCCGCCGCCGCCGCCGGAGGCTTTGATAATCACCGGGTAACCGATGCGTTTGGCGTGGGCGCGGTTAACATCCATATCATCGCCCAACGGGCCGTCAGAGCCCGGTACGGTTGGTACACCTGCCTTCTTCATGGCGGTGATGGCTGATACTTTATCGCCCATCAGGCGGATAGTCTCAGCTTTCGGGCCAATAAAGATAAAGCCGGAACGCTCAACCTGCTCGGCAAAGTTTGCGTTTTCGGACAGGAAGCCATAACCCGGGTGAATAGCGACCGCACCGGTGATCTCCGCGGCGCTAATAATCGCCGGGATATTCAGATAGCTTTTTACGGACGGGGCCGGGCCGATACAGACCGTCTCATCCGCTAACAATACGTGTTTTAAATCGCGATCCGCGGTTGAGTGAACAGCAACGGTCTTGATGCCCAGTTCTTTACTTGCACGCAGGATACGCAATGCAATCTCGCCGCGGTTGGCGATAACAATTTTATCCAGCATGTTCGCCTCGTTATTCGATGACGACCAGTGGCTCGTCAAATTCTACCGGTTGACCACTTTCGACCAGAATCGCTTTCACTACGCCGGATTTATCGGCTTCGATCTGGTTCATCATTTTCATGGCTTCAACGATGCACAGGGTATCGCCCACGTTAACTTTCTGACCGACTTCGATGAACGCTTTCGCGTCCGGGCTTGGGGTGCGGTAGAAAGTACCAACCATTGGGGAACGTACGATGTGACCACTGATTTCCGCTGCTGCAGGGGCATCCACTGCTGGCGTTGCCGTAGGCGCAACAGCGCTGGACAGCGCTGGCTGCTGCTGCATCATCGGTGCGGCGTAAGCCTGCTGCATCACCGGGAAACTTGCGCTCGGCGCGGCGCGGCTGATGCGTACAGACTCTTCGCCTTCAGAAATTTCCAGTTCGGAGATGCCTGATTCTTCAACCAGCTCGATCAGTTTTTTAATCTTACGAATATCCATGAGTGGGTTCCGTACTCTTTGTTTAGTGTGATTGTGACAGGTGTGTTAGCACCGTCTGTAAAGCATATGTATTACGACTGCGCGCAAGATCCTGGCGCTTCTGTTTTATGCTGATATGGCCAGTGCCAATAGCTGAGAAGCAAAATGTGGAACTTATCAGCCATTATGCGGCTATCTTCTGCTATTCTCGGGCAAAAAACAAAATATACCTTCGATGCGCGATTGTCACCTTTTCAGGGGTTAAAAACCCCGTCAGGAAAGCCAAAGTCGCACATTATAACTATTTCGTAGCATTTCGCAGCTAAATACTGGTCTTATCAGGGAAGATAATCAACCGCTATCATGCAAAGCGTTACGCCTGATAAGAGATTTGCGGGGGAAGGCGCATATCCGGAGATTAGCGCCACCACTGGCGGAACTTCTTGTATCGCCATGCTAAAAGTAAGATGGCCAGCAGCGCATAAATTATCGGCTGCGGAGATAAGATCTTCACCGACCACAGGTAGTGAATCGGGGCGAGGATGGCGACGATATAGACGAAGTTATGCAATCTTGTCCAGCGACGGCCCAATTTTCGCTGCATCGCTTGTGTTGATGTCGCGGTCAGAGCCAGCAGAATCAACCAACTGATCAAGCCCAGCGTCAGATAAGGTCTGGTGACCACCTCTTCCCCCAGTAACGTCAGGTTGTTGATGCCGAGTTCAAGCAGTATATAGCTGGTCAGGTGCAGCGTTGCCCAGGTAAAACACCACAATCCTAATAATCGCCTTGTCCGTATCAACAAGGGTTGTTTAGCGTAGCGTGCCAGGGGGGAGACAAGCAAGGTGGCAAGCAGGAATTTAAGTGCCATCCTACCGGTAAAGTGCTGAATATCTTTTGCCGGATCGGCGCTGAAATACCCCTGATATCCTGCCCAGAATAGCCAGAGAAAGGGCAAAAAACCGGCCAGGTGGAGAAGCACTTTCAGCCAGGTTATCTGTTGTACATTAAGGCGCACTAATAGTTCTCCCGTAAATTCAGACCCCGGTAGAGCGATGCCACTTCATCCGCGTAGCCATTGAATAATAAGGTTGGCTGACGTTTAACGTCCAGGATGCCGCCTGCGCCGATAAAGCGCTCGGTGGCCTGGGACCAGCGAGGATGATCGACATGCGGATTAACATTGGCGTAAAACCCGTATTCATCAGGAGCGGCCAGGTTCCAGGTGGTGGGCGGGCGGTCACGGGTCAGTTCAATACTGACGATGGATTTGATCCCCTTAAAGCCGTACTTCCATGGGACGGTAAGCCGTATCGGCGCACCGTTCTGCGGGGGCAGGGCTTTGCCATATACGCCGACGGTGAGCAGAGTCAGAGGGTGCATCGCTTCATCAAGGCGCAATCCTTCAACATACGGATACGCCAGACCGCCGCCGATAAACCGGTCCTTTTGTCCGGGCATTTGCTCGGGGGCATAAAGCGTTTTAAACGCTACGTAGCGTGCATTGCTGGTGGGTTCAACCTGCGACAGTAATTTATGTAGCGGGAACCCGACCCAGGGGACGACCATTGACCATGCCTCCACGCAGCGCATCCGGTAAATTCGCTCTTCCAGCGGGAACCGTTTGATCAGATCGTCATGATCGAGGGTGAGTGGTTTTGCCACTTCTCCGGCAATCGTCAGCGTCCAGGGATCGGTACGCAAACTGCCGGCATTAGCGGCAGGGTCGGCTTTATCCAGGCCGAATTCATAGAAGTTATTATAGCCGGAGACCTTATCTTCGGGCGTCAGCGGCAGACTGTTTTGCCATTTTGCCGGTTTATCGAAAGTCAGCGCTTTACCGGGAGGGGCCGGAGGGCGATCATGACCTTTAAACCAATCCAGCAGATCGGCCCGCGCGGAGGGCGAGAGGGAAAGCGCGGTCGCGCTGATACCCAACAGTTTCAGGATCTGGCGACGTTGAAGCATAAAAACGGATTCTACTGTTACATCGGCTTCCGTTAGTTTTTTCAGTTTCATGGCATCCTCCGTCATAGGTTTTTCTAAGCATGACGGAGGCGGCGAGTTATCGCGAATATGTCACGAAAAATTGCAGATTAGGCAATCTTGACCAGCGTACGGCCCTGAACCTGGTTTGCCATTATCTTATCGGCAAATGCCGGGGCGTCAGCGAGAGAGATTTCAGTTGCGCTTTGCGTATAGAATGATTCTGGCAGATCGCTAACCAGACGCTGCCAGGCCAGTGCGCGACGTGCAGGTGGGGTCATCACGGAATCAACCCCCTGCAGGCGAACATTACGCAGAATAAACGGCATTACCGTGGTCGGCAGGGCAAAACCCCCCGCCAGGCCGCAGGCCGCGACGCAGCCGCCGTAGTTCATCTGCGCCAGCACTTTTGCCAGCACTTTGTCGCCAACGGTGTCCACGGCGCCGGCCCACAGCTGTTTTTCCAGCGGGCGGGTTTCGGCGAACTCATCCCGATTCAGAATACGCTGGGCTCCCAGGTTTTTCAGGTATGCGTGGGTACTTTCACGGCCGGTTACTGCCGCCACGTTGTATCCCAGATGATGTAACAGGGCGACAGCGGTACTGCCAACGCCACCGCTGGCACCGGTCACAACGATTTCGCCATCTTCAGGACGAACACCGGCATCTTCCAGCGCCATCACACACAACATGGCAGTGAAACCCGCAGTGCCAATGGTCATTGCTTTACGGCCATCCAGGCCTTGAGGCATCGCAACCAGCCAGTCGGCCTTGACGCGCGCCCGTTCGGCGAGCCCGCCCCAGTGATTTTCACCGACGCCCCAGCCGGTCAGGAGCACCTGTTGTCCGGCATGAAAACGAGGATCCTCGCTGCTGTGTACGGAACCGGCAAAATCGATGCCAGGAATCATCGGAAAGTGGCGAATGATTTTCCCTTTGCCGGTAATCGCCAGCGCGTCTTTATAGTTAAGGCTGGACCACTCGATATCCACTGTCACATCGCCCTGCGGCAGTTGGCTGGCATCAAGGGTTTGCACCGAAGAGATTGTTTTGCCATCCTGCTGTTCTAAGATTAAAGCCTGCATGCGCCGGTCCTCGTAGGTTGGATGATTGGAAAATTTTTTCTGCAGACTATACTCGCTAACGACATTATTACACCGACATAACGCAATAAATTGCCAGAAGCGTCAGCTTTGATAGTATGCGTCGATCTTTAGCAAGTTAGTGCTTACTTTAATGTAAGCGCAGCAGAGGGCCCGAATGCCCATCGGGCAGTCATTCACATGCGGAGTTAACACAGGGATGCGATTAACGACGAAATTCTCAGCATTTTTCACGCTACTCATCAGCCTGGCTATCTTTGTCACGCTGATTGGCGCTTCGCTGAGTTTTTATAACGGTATTCAGCTAAAAGTGGCGAACCGGGTTCAGGCGGTCGCGACGATGTTGGATAATCGCCTGGTTTCTTCGTCTTTTGAGCAACTCGAACCGCAAATGGATGAGTTGATGGCGCCGGTAGAAGTGGTGCGCGTTGATTTTAGGATCCACGGCAGGTTGGTCTACAGCCGTTCGCGCAGTGACAGCTATCGTCCGCCTGGTAGCAGCCACCAGCTCCGCGATATCACCGTGCCATCGCTTAAGTATCCCGGCATGGATATCCATCTGGTCTATCTGGACCCAATGGCCAATTACTTTCGTTCAATACTTATCACCGCGCCACTCTCCATTGCGATTGGCTTTATGGTGCTGATGATCTTTTTTTCGGTGCGCTGGATCCGTCGCCAGTTGGCGGGGCAGGAGTTACTGGAACTCCGCGCCGCACGTATTCTTAAAGGTGAGCGTGGGCCGCAGGTTCAGGGCTCCGTATATGAGTGGCCCGCCAATATCAGTAGCGCACTGGACACGCTGCTATCAGAACTTCAGTTCGTTAGCGATCAGCGAAGCCGCATGGATACCCTGATTCGTTCTTATGTGGCCCAGGACTCAAAAACAGGGCTAAATAACCGGTTGTTTTTTGATAATCAACTGACGACGCTGCTGGAAGATCAGGAGAAAGTGGGATCATATGGCATTGTTATGATGATCCGCTTGCCTGATTTTGACCTTTTGCGCGATAACTGGGGACGCCGGGCGACTGAAGAACACTACTTTACGCTGATCAACATGCTCTCTACTTTTATTATGCGCTATCCTGGCGCACTGTTGGCGCGTTATCACCGGAGTGATTTTGCCGTTCTGCTTCCGCATCGTACGTTAAAAGAGGCGGACAGCATTGCCGGGTTGCTTTTAAAGGCGATGGATGCCCTGCCGCCGACGCGCATTCTCGATCGAGACGATATGATGCATATCGGCATCTGTGCCTTTCGTAGTGGGCAAACGACGGCTCAGGTGATGGAACATGCTGAAGCGGCAGCGCGCAACGCGGTCCTGCAAGGAAGTAATAGCTGGGCGGTCTACGACGACTCCTTGCCGGAGAAAGGGCGTGGTAACGTGCGTTGGCGCACCTTGATTGAACAGATGCTAAGCCGCGGTGGGCCGCGACTCTACCAGAATCCCGCAGTGTTCCGTGATGGTCGCGTACATCATCGGGAGCTCATGTCCCGTCTTTATGATGGTAAAGAAGAGGTGATCGCGGCGGAATATATGCCTATGGTGCTGCAGTTTGGTTTATCGGAGGAGTATGACCGTTTGCAGATTACCCGGCTGTTGCCATTTCTCGGTTTCTGGCCGGAAGAGAATCTTGCGTTGCAGGTGACGGTAGAGTCGTTAATTCGCCCGCGCTTTCAGCGTTGGTTGCGCGATACCTTGATGCAATGTGAAAAATCGCAACGGCAACGTATTATTTTTGAACTTGCAGAGGCGGATGTTTGTCAATATATCGGCCGATTGCAGCCGGTGATGCGGTTGATTAACGCTTTGGGTATTCGGATCGCCGTTATTCAGGCGGGTCTTACGTTGGTCGGGACCAGTTGGATCAAGCAGCTTGATGTGGAAGTGATAAAGCTGCATTCGGGGTTATCGCGAAATATAGAAAAACGCAGTGAGAATCAGCTATTGATCCAAAGCCTGGTGGAAGCCTGTAAAGGAATGCCGGTTCAGGTTTTCGCGACAGGCGTGCTCAACCGTAGCGAGTGGCAGGTGTTGTCTCAATGCGGTGTCACCGGCGGTCAGGGGGAATTTTTTGCCGCCTCACAGCCACTTGACACTAATGTGAAAAAATATTCGCAAAGATACTCTGTTTGATCTGCCGTTTAGCGTTATTTCACGTAGAATAATGCGCGCCATAGTGATGGGGGTGTGCTTGTCTACCTGCCGGATTGTCGCAATGTAAAATGCCAGTGAATGACCTTTGACAGGTTGCAGATTAAAGCGCGGATCGCTGCTGGAGATTTCATCGGCGGACTGACTCAGGCAAATTTGTAACAAAGGTAACAAACTGCACTAATTTTCACCGCAGCAGATGATTTTTGCGCCTTGTCGCTGCTGCGCGTGGTTGGTAAAGTAAGCGGATTTTGTTTTCCGCCCCAGCTTTCAGGATTATCCCTTAGTATGTTAAAAAAATTTCGTGGCATGTTTTCCAATGACCTGTCCATTGACCTGGGTACCGCGAATACCCTTATTTATGTAAAAGGACAAGGCATCGTATTGAATGAGCCTTCCGTTGTGGCCATTCGTCAGGATCGTGCCGGATCGCCGAAAAGCGTCGCCGCTGTGGGTCATGAAGCGAAGCAGATGCTTGGGCGTACGCCAGGCAACATTGCAGCTATTCGTCCAATGAAGGACGGCGTTATCGCCGACTTCTTCGTGACTGAAAAAATGCTTCAGCACTTTATCAAACAGGTGCACAGCAATAGTTTTATGCGTCCAAGTCCGCGTGTGCTGGTCTGCGTGCCCGTTGGCGCGACCCAGGTTGAACGCCGCGCTATTCGTGAATCCGCGCAGGGTGCCGGTGCTCGTGAAGTTTTCCTCATTGAAGAGCCGATGGCCGCCGCGATTGGCGCGGGTCTGCCGGTCTCTGAAGCGACCGGTTCTATGGTTGTGGATATTGGCGGCGGTACGACTGAAGTGGCGGTGATCTCCCTGAATGGCGTCGTTTACTCCTCTTCTGTGCGTATCGGTGGTGACCGTTTTGACGAGGCTGTGATTAATTATGTGCGCCGTAACTATGGTTCGTTGATCGGCGAAGCTACTGCAGAACGTATCAAGCACGAGATTGGTTCCGCTTATCCTGGGGATGAAGTTCGCGAAATCGAAGTCCGTGGGCGTAACCTGGCGGAAGGTGTGCCGCGTGGCTTTACGCTAAATTCAAATGAAATCCTTGAAGCGCTGCAGGAGCCGTTGACCGGTATCGTCAGCGCGGTGATGGTTGCGCTGGAGCAGTGCCCTCCGGAACTGGCTTCCGATATTTCCGAACGCGGGATGGTTCTGACCGGCGGCGGCGCTCTGTTGCGCAACCTTGACCGTCTGTTAATGGAAGAGACAGGAATTCCTGTCGTAGTTGCAGAAGATCCACTGACCTGCGTCGCGCGTGGCGGCGGTAAGGCACTGGAAATGATCGATATGCACGGCGGCGATTTGTTCAGCGAAGAGTAGTCAGCCTGAGATCCGGGCGGTCCGTATTGGGCGGCCCTGGTCTTGACTGACACGAGAATACGCATAGCCTATGAAGCCAATTTTTAGCCGTGGCCCATCGCTACAGATTCGCCTTATTCTGGCGGTTTTGGTGGCGCTTGGCGTGATAATTGCCGACAGCCGCCTGGGTACGTTCAGCCAGATACGAACGTACATGGATACTGCCGTCAGCCCTTTCTACTTTATTTCTAATGGGCCCAGAGAACTGCTGGATAGCATATCGCAAACGCTGGCTACCCGTGACCAACTCGAACTGGAAAATCGCGCGCTGCGCCAGGAACTGTTGCTGAAGAACAGTGATTTACTGATGCTGGGTCAGTACAAACAGGAGAACGCGCGCCTGCGCGAGCTGCTGGGGTCTCCGCTGCGCCAGGATGAGCAAAAAATGGTGACCCAGGTCATCTCAACGGTTAACGATCCCTATAGCGATCAGGTCGTTATTGATAAAGGCAGTGTTAACGGCGTTTATGAGGGCCAGCCGGTAATCAGTGATAAAGGCGTGGTCGGGCAGGTGGTTGCGGTAGCGAAACTGACCAGCCGCGTGCTGCTGATTTGCGATGCCACGCATGCGCTGCCGATTCAGGTGCTGCGTAACGACATTCGCGTTATTGCTGCCGGGAATGGGTGTACTGACGATCTGCAACTGGAGCATCTGCCCGCTAATACGGATATTCGCGTTGGTGATGTGCTGGTGACCTCGGGCCTCGGCGGTCGTTTTCCTGAAGGGTATCCGGTTGGTGTGGTGTCGTCCGTGAAGCTGGATACTCAGCGCGCGTATACGGTGATTCAGGCGCGTCCGACTGCAGGTTTGCAGCGTTTGCGTTATCTGCTGCTGCTGTGGGCCGCCGATCGCAACGGCGCGAATCCGATGACGCCGGAAGAAGTCCATCGTGTGGCGAATGAACGTCTGATGCAGATGATGCCGCAGGTTCTGCCTCCGCCAGATGCGATGGGGCCGCCAATGCCGGATCCGGCAACGGGGACAACGCAGCCTCTGCCAGCAGGAGGGCAATAGTGGCAAGTTACCGTAGCCAGGGACGCTGGGTTATCTGGCTCTCGTTTCTTATCGCACTATTGCTGCAGATTATGCCCTGGCCGGAAGACATTAGCGTCTACCGGCCAAATTGGGTATTACTGATCCTGTTATACTGGATCCTCGCGTTACCTCATCGGGTAAACGTCGGTACGGGGTTTGTGATGGGAGCGGTTCTCGATCTCATCAGCGGCTCAACGCTGGGCGTTCGCGCGCTATCATTAAGTATTGTGGCTTATCTGGTCGCACTAAAATATCAGTTGTTCCGCAATCTGGCGCTCTGGCAACAGGCGCTGGTGGTGGTCGTGCTATCCCTCACCGTGGATATCATTGTTTTCTGGGCAGAGTTTTTAGTGATCAATGTCTCTTTCCGTCCGGAAGTGTTCTGGAGTAGTGTAGTAAACGGTGTGCTCTGGCCATGGCTATTCCTGCTGATGCGTAAAGTGCGTCAGCAGTTTGCGGTGCAATAAGATTGATATGACAACGCTGTATCTCGCTTCAGGTTCTCCGCGTCGGCAGGAACTGCTGACTCAGCTTGGTCTCTCCTTTGAACGTGTGGTTCCCGGTATTGAGGAGCAACGTCGCCCACAGGAGAGCGCGCAGCAGTATGTTACCCGGCTGGCGCGCGAAAAGGCGCAGGCTGGTGTGGCGTTAGCGCCGCTTGATCTCCCCGTTTTGGGGGCGGATACCATCGTTATTCTTAACGGTAAGGTGCTGGAAAAGCCGCACGATGCCGGGCATGCCGCAGAGATGCTGCGTATGCTTTCCGGGAAAACCCATCAGGTCATGACGGCTGTAGCCCTGGCCGATAAGCGGCAAACGTTGGATTGCCTGGTTGTGACAGAGGTGACTTTCCGCGTGCTCTCAGAACAGGATATCGCCGGCTATGTCGCCAGTGGCGAGCCTTTAGACAAAGCAGGTGCATACGGAATTCAGGGGCTGGGTGGCTGTTTCGTCAGGACGATAAATGGCAGTTATCACGCCGTAGTCGGCTTACCGCTGGTGGAAACGTATGAGTTGCTGAGTCATTTTAACTCACTGCGTGAAGAAAAGGGATAAAGATGACAGCTGAATTATTGGTTAACGTAACGCCGTCGGAAACTCGCGTCGCATACATTGATGGTGGCATCCTCCAGGAAATTCATATTGAGCGTGAGGCGCGACGTGGGATCGTAGGCAATATCTACAAAGGTCGTGTCAGTCGCGTGCTGCCGGGAATGCAGGCGGCTTTTGTAGATATTGGTCTGGAAAAGGCCGCATTTCTGCACGCTTCCGACATTATGCCCCATACCGAGTGCGTGGCGGGCGAGGAGCAAAAACAGTTTACCGTTCGCGACATCTCTGAACTTGTCCGCCAGGGTCAGGATTTAATGGTGCAGGTGGTGAAAGATCCGCTCGGAACCAAAGGCGCCCGCCTGACCACCGATATCACCATTCCTTCTCGCTATCTGGTCTTTATGCCCGGCGCCTCACACGTCGGCGTCTCTCAGCGTATTGAAAGCGAAGCGGAACGCGAGCGCCTGAAAAAAGTGGTGTCAGAATACTGTGATGAGCAGGGGGGATTTATTATCCGTACCGCCGCGGAAGGCGTACATGAACAGGAGATGGCCGCTGATGCCGCTTATCTCAAGCGCGTCTGGACGAAAGTGATGGAGCGCAAAAAGCGCCAGCAGACACGCTACCAGATGTACGGCGAACTGGCGCTGGCGCAGCGCGTGCTGCGTGATTTCGCCGATGCTCAGCTTGACCGCATTCGCGTGGACTCCCGTCTGACCTACGAATCGTTGCTTGAGTTTACTGCCGAATATATTCCGGAGATGACCGACAAGCTGGAGCACTATAGTGGTCGTCAGCCGATCTTCGATCTTTTTGATGTCGAAAATGAAATTCAGCGCGCGCTGGAGCGTAAAGTTGAGCTGAAATCAGGCGGGTATCTGATCATCGATCAAACGGAAGCGATGACGACCGTTGATATCAATACCGGCGCATTCGTTGGTCACCGCAATCTGGACGACACCATCTTTAATACCAACATTGAGGCGACTCAGGCGATTGCCCGCCAGCTACGGCTGCGCAACCTTGGTGGGATCATCATCATTGATTTCATTGATATGAACAATGAGGATCATCGTCGCCGGGTGTTGCATTCGCTTGAGCAGGCATTGAGCAAAGACCGGGTCAAAACCAGCATTAACGGTTTCTCCCAGCTTGGGCTGGTAGAGATGACCCGCAAACGTACCCGCGAAAGCATCGAGCACGTGCTGTGCAACGAATGTCCGACTTGTCATGGTCGCGGCACGGTGAAAACGGTGGAAACGGTGTGCTATGAAATCATGCGCGAAATCGTGCGTGTGCACCATGCCTACGATTCTGACCGTTTTCTGGTCTATGCTTCTCCTGCGGTAGCGGAAACGCTGAAAGGGGAAGAATCGCACGCGCTGGCGGAAGTGGAAATCTTTGTCGGCAAACAGGTCAAAGTACAAATTGAGCCGCTCTATAATCAGGAGCAGTTTGATGTGGTAATGATGTAATCATCCTCCTGGCCTCTGTTCAGGCCATTATTCCTGAATAAGGGGCGTAAGGGTGACGTGTAAAAAGCTGACAAGGAGAGATGCGTGAGGCGACTGCCCGGGATATTACTGCTCACCGTGGCAACATTGATTGTTATCGTCGCACTGCTGGTGAGTGGTCTGCGTCTCGTATTGCCGCAGTTGAACAACTGGCGTCCGCTGGTGCTGGAAAAAGTTTCCGCGATGACGGGCGTGCCGGTTGATGCCTCGCAACTGAGCGCCAGCTGGCAAAATTTTGGCCCGACGCTTGATGTTCGTGATGTTAAGGCTGACCTTAATGACGGCGGCAAACTCTCTGTTAAACGCGTTACTCTGGCGCTTGATGTCTGGCAGAGCTTGCTGCACATGCGCTGGCAATTTCGCGACCTGACTTTCTGGCAGTTACAGATTCATACCAATACGCCTATCCAGGCGAATAATAATGGCGAAGGTCTGAAACCCGACCGTATCAGAGATCTTTTTCTCCGCCAGTTCGATCACTTTATTCTGCGTGACAGCCACCTCAGCTTTCTGACCATTTCGGGTCAGCGGGCAGATCTGTCCATTCCGCAGCTTACCTGGCTGAATGGTAAAAACCGCCATCGCGCCGAAGGGGAGTTAAGTCTCAGCAGTCTGACTGGTCAGCATGGCGTGATGCAGGTACGTATGGATCTGCGCGATGAAGACGGCCTGCTTAACAAAGGACGCGTCTGGCTTCAGGCTGATGATATCGACGTTAAGCCGTGGCTTGGGCGCTGGATGCAGGACAACATTGCCTTGCAGAGTGCGCGTTTCAGCCTTGAAGGCTGGATGACCATCGACAAAGGTGATGTGGCCAGCGGCGATGTATGGCTGAAAAAAGGCGGGGCCAGCTGGCAGGGCGACAAAGATGAACATCATCTGTCGGTGGATAACCTGACGGCGCACATCTATCGCGATAATCAAATCTGGGGATTTCGGATCCCGGATACGCGAATCTCTATTGATGATAAACCCTGGCCGAGTGGCGCGCTGGCGATGGCGTGGATCCCGGCTCAGCGCGTCGGCGAAAATACCCCCCAGCACAGCGACGAACTGCGTATTCGCGCCAGTAATCTTAATCTCAGCGGCCTGAGCGGGCTACAGCCGATGGCGGACAAACTGGCCCCTGCGTTGAGTAAAATCTGGCGAACGACGCAGCCTGACGGGAAAATCAATCTGCTGGCGCTGGATATTCCGCTACAGGCTGTGGATAAAACGCGCTTCCAGGCCGACTGGAGCAACATGTCATGGAAACAATGGAAGCTATTGCCGGGGGCTGAGCATTTCTCCGGAAGCGTTGCCGGAAGCGTGGAAAACGGCGTTCTTCATGCCTCAATGACTCAGGCAAAAATGCCTTATGAGACGGTCTTTCGTGCGCCGCTGGAAATCGCTCAAGGTGATGCGACCCTTAGTTGGGTGAAGAATGATAAAGGCTTTGAGCTTGATGGCCGTGACATTGATGTGCAGGCTACCGGCGTTCGCGCTCGCGGCGGGTTCCGCTATCTGCAACCGCAGGGCGAGCAACCCTGGCTCGGTATTCTGGCCGGTATCAGTACCAGCGATGGCAGTCAGGCATGGCGCTACTTCCCGGAAAATTTAATGGGTAAAGCGCTGGTGGATTACCTTAGCGGGGCGATTAAAGGTGGCCAGGCAACCGATGCCACGCTGGTGTACGGCGGTAATCCACATCTGTTCCCTTATAAGCATAACGAAGGCCAGTTTCAGGTCTCGGTGCCGCTCAAGAACGCCACCTTTGCTTTTCAACCCGACTGGCCCGCACTGACCGGGCTGAATATCGACCTTAACTTTATCAATGACGGCTTGTGGATGAAGGCCGATAAAGTCATGCTGGGTAAAGTCACCGCCAGTAACCTGGAGGCGGCGATCCCTGACTATTCGCGAGAAAAGCTGCTGATTGACGCCGATGTTAAGGGGCCGGGTAAAGATGTGGGGCCTTACTTTAACGCGACGCCGTTGAAAGCATCTCTGGGTGCGGCGTTGTCCGATCTGCAACTGGATGGGGATGTGAGCGCTCGCTTACATCTTGATATTCCCCTGGATGGCGAGATGACCACCGCGGAAGGTAACGTTCAGCTAAAAAATAACACATTGTTTATCAAGCCTATTGATGCCACGCTGCACAATTTGAGCGGTAAATTCAGCTTTGTAAACGGCGATCTGAAAAGCGAACCAATGAATGCCAGGTGGTTTAACCAGCCGCTGAATGTTGATTTTTCGACTGCTGAGGGTGAAAAAGCGTTCCTGATTAACGTTGGGATGAATGCTAACTGGCAGCCTGCGCGTACCGGCTTACTGCCAAACGCGTTGGATGGCGCTTTGAGCGGCAGCGTGCCCTGGGATGGCAAGGTGGCAATAGAATTGCCCTACCGCGGCGGCGTCAATTACAAAGTCGATATTAACGGTGACCTGAAGAATGTAAGTAGTCACTTACCCGCACCGATGGATAAGAAAGCCGGTGAGTCCCTGCCAGTAAAAATTAAGGTCGATGGCGGGTTGCGCAGTTTCAATCTTACCGGCGCCGTAGGGGCTAAAAACCATATTAATAGTCGCTGGCTGCTGGGTCATAAGCTGACGTTGGATCGCGCTATTTTGACCTCTGACAGTAAGACTGTTTCACCGCTTCCTGAGCAGTCCGGTGTGGAGCTAAATTTGCCGCCGATGGATGGCGCACAGTGGCTGGCGTTATTCCAGGGCGGCGTAGCAAATGATGTCAGCAGTAACCTGAGCTTGCCGGAGCGAGTGACATTGCGTACGCCTGCGTTAGTGATGGCGGGTCAGCGCTGGAATAATGTGAGTCTTGTTGCCCGGCCCGATATGGGGGGGACGAAGATCGACGCTCAGGGTCGTGAAATCAATGCGACGCTGACGATGAGTAATAATGCGCCGTGGCTGGCGACGATCCGCTACCTCTATTACAACCCGACGTCAGCAAAAAATTCCGCTGCGGCGGAAACTCGCGTTCCTTTGGCCGATGCTCATTGGGATTTCCACGGCTGGCCTGACCTTCAGCTCCGTTGCGCGGAGTGCTGGCTATGGGGGCAAAAATATGGCCGTATTGAGGGCGATTTCACTATCCGCGGTGATACCCTGACGCTGACGAACGGACTGGTGGATACCGGTTTTGGCCGCCTGACGACTGATGGTGCCTGGGTTAACGCCCCGGGCGGCGTACGTACGTCGCTGAAGGGTAAGTTGCACGGTAATAAAAGCGATGATTTTGTGAATTTCTTTGGTATCTCTTCACCGGTAAAAGGATCGTCGTTCGATGTGGATTATGATCTGCACTGGCGTGCGCCCCCGTGGCAGCCTGACGTTGCGTCACTTAATGGGATCCTCAAAAGCCATCTTGGAAAAGGTGAATTTACCGATCTGAGCACCGGTCATGCAGGCCAGCTTTTGCGTTTGCTCAGCGTTGACGCTCTGCTGCGCAAGCTGCGCTTTGATTTTAGCGATACATTTAGCGAAGGGTTCTACTTCGATTCGATTCACAGTACGGCGTGGATTAAAGACGGCGTGCTGAATACCGACGATACGCTGGTCGATGGCCTGGAGGCCGATATCGCCATGAAAGGGTCTGTGGATCTCGTCCGCCGCCAGCTGGATATGCAGGCGGTGGTGGCGCCGGAAATTTCGGCCACTGTGGGTGTCGCGGCGGCCTTTACTGTTAACCCCATCATCGGCGCTGCGGTCTTTGCCGCCAGTAAGGTGCTGGGGCCGCTGTGGAACAAGGTCTCTATTTTGCGCTATCGCATTACCGGTCCTATCGATCAGCCGCAAATTAATGAAGTCCTGCGCCAGGCACGGAGCGACAAAAAGCAATGATTTGACGATTGTGGGGAATTATCGCACTCTCAATAGATAGCATTCTGTACCCGTCATACTCCAGGTGGTTATACGCGCGCAGGTCAGAAATGGCCCGACCTGTCCCGTAGGGGGCGGCACAAGCGCCGTTCAGGAGCCTTTTTTGGCATTCCTGCCCGGCAGTCTGCACTATTTAGGGTACTTTTTTCCGCCTGAAAGGCGGCAACAAACGAGTAGCATAACGATGAGTCTGAACCTGGTAAGTGAACAATTACTGTCGGCAAATGGCCTGAATCATCAGGATCTGTTTGCCATTCTTGGTCAACTGGCCGAGCGCCGTCTTGATTATGGCGATCTCTATTTTCAGTCGAGCTATCACGAGTCCTGGGTTCTGGAAGACGGCATCATTAAAGATGGTTCGTACAATATCGATCAGGGCGTCGGCGTGCGTGCGGTAAGCGGGGAAAAAACCGGTTTTGCTTACGCCGACCAAATCAGCCTGCTGGCGCTGGAACAGAGCGCACAGGCGGCTCGCACCATCGTGCGCGACCACGGCGACGGGGAAGTTCATACTCTCGGCGAAGTAGGATACCGCTCGCTCTATACCCGTATCGATCCGCTGCAAAGCATGAGTCGTGAAGAGAAGCTGGATATTCTGCGCCGGGTGGATAAAACCGCTCGTGCCGCCGACAAGCGGGTGCAGGAAGTTTCCGCCAGCCTGAGCGGCGTTTACGAGTTAATTCTTGTTGCCGCCACCGACGGTACGCTGGCGGCCGATGTGCGTCCGCTGGTGCGTCTCTCCGTCAGCGTGCTGGTGGAAGAGGATGGCAGACGCGAACGCGGCGCCAGCGGCGGCGGCGGCCGTTTTGGTTATGACTATTTCCTCGCGGTACAAGATGGCGAAGTGCGCGCCGATGTCTGGGCGAGAGAAGCCGTGCGTATGGCGCTGGTCAATTTGGGCGCCGTCGCGGCGCCTGCCGGGATGTTGCCAGTCGTATTAGGCGCAGGTTGGCCTGGCGTATTGTTGCACGAAGCGGTCGGACATGGTCTGGAAGGCGATTTTAACCGTCGCGGGACGTCGGTTTTCAGCGGTCATATGGGGGAACGGGTGGCCTCTGAGCTGTGTACTGTGGTGGATGATGGCACGATTGCCGATCGCCGCGGCTCCGTCGCTATTGATGACGAAGGTACGCCGGGTCAGTATAACGTACTGATCGAAAACGGTATTCTTAAAGGCTACATGCAGGACAAGCTCAACGCCAGGCTGATGGGCGTCGCACCAACCGGCAACGGACGTCGCGAGTCCTACGCGCATTTGCCGATGCCGCGGATGACCAACACCTACATGCTGGCGGGGAAATCGACACCGCAGGAGATTATCGAATCGGTTGATTACGGTATCTATGCGCCGAACTTCGGTGGCGGCCAGGTGGATATCACCTCCGGTAAGTTTGTCTTTTCGACCTCGGAAGCTTACCTGATTGAAAAGGGAAAAGTGACAAAAGCGGTGAAAGGCGCCACGCTTATCGGTTCCGGGATTGAAACGATGCAGCAGATTTCGATGGTGGGTAACGATCTGAAGCTGGACAGCGGCGTCGGCGTCTGCGGTAAAGAGGGGCAGAGCGTGCCGGTAGGCGTCGGTCAGCCAACGCTTAAAGTCGATAATCTTACAGTCGGCGGTACTGCCTGACCTGTCCCAGTGCGCTTTCGCCCCTGCGAAAGCGCAAATCAACTCTGCGGCGTTGCGATGAAAGCCGCACGTCAGCGGCAGACAGTCGAGTGACTCATTCAGCACAGCGCGTTAACTATCGCTACCTTCTTTCCGGGAGATCAGGCGCCTCCGCGGCCATGCATCCCCTGATAAATTTTTGCTACGCCGACGAAATACTCAGTCAGGTAGTTAATGCACACCTGTACTTTCAGCGGCAGTTTATCTTTCTCGGTATACAATGCGTAAACCGGGCGCGGATCTGACTGATAGCTCGGTAGCAGGATCTCGATTTCACCACGGTTTATCTCGTCGATCGCCCACATTATCGGGACATATGCCACCCCGACGCCCGCTGTCAGCCAGCGGACCAGCGTCATGGGATCATTAGTGACAAAACGCCCCTGAGGGATCAGTTTGGTTGAGATCCCTTCCGGGGCGATGATTTCGAATTCATTATCAGGCCGTACACTGTATTCAAGCCAGGAGTGGCTGGCGAGATCTGTCGGCTTTTCCGGATACCCGGCGTGCTGAAGATAGTTTTTCGCCGCGCAGAGTACCATCGGCATAGAGCCCAGGCGGCGGGAAAAGAGGCTGGAGTCCTGTAGCGCGCCAACGCGAATCACCACATCCAGGCCATCGGCAATCAGGTCTGGCGCAGGGATGCCGGTGACCAGGTTTATCGATAATCCCGGGTACTCTTTGAGCATTTCCGCCGTTATGCTGGCCAGGACATTCTGTGCCATCGTTGAAGAGCAGCCGATACGAAGCGTACCGATAGGTGTATTGTTAAATGCATACAGCTGTTCATGGACATCCTGAACTTCGAACAACATTCGCCGACAGCCTTGATAATAGATTTTTCCTGCTTCTGTTAAGCCAAGGCTACGGGTACTGCGATTAAGTAGCTTCACCTGTAGTTCATCTTCCAGTTTGGCAACTGTCTGGCTGATGGATGAAACGCTCATCTGGAGCTGGCGCGCCGCGGCGGTAAACGAACCGAGTTCGACCACTCTGGCAAAAATGGACATACGTTTTAGTCGTTCCATTATTCACTCTGGGTTAAAAGTGATTTAGATCACACAATATAGATAAGGCTGCAATTATTACGTTACTATATTGTTAGCTAAATAATAAACGCATCGCATATACCACCTGTACGCTTCTTATCAAGGTCATCATGAGTCTGTTTCCTGTCATTGTGATTTTCGGCTTGTCATTTCCGCCGATCTTCTTTGAATTGCTATTGTCGCTGGCTATCTTCTGGCTGGTGCATCGCTTGCTGGTTCCGACCGGCATCTATGATTTTGTCTGGCACCCGGCGTTGTTTAATACCGCGCTGTATTGCTGCCTGTTTTATCTGATATCGCGTTTGTTCGTTTGAGGTTGATGTGAAAACACTAACAAGAAATACCCTCCGTACCGCAATCACAGTGATACTGGTTATCTTTGCATTTTTCGCTATTTTCCGCGCATGGGTGTATTACACCACTTCACCCTGGACACGCGACGCGCGTTTTAGTGCGGATATTGTGGCCATCGCCCCGGATGTGTCCGGCCTGATTTCACAGGTGAATGTAAAGGATAACCAACTGGTTAAGAAAGACCAGATCTTGTTCGTCATTGACCAGCCGCGATATCAGAAAGCGTTAGCCGAAGCGGAAGCTGATGTCTCCTATTACCAGACCGAGGCGCGAGAGAAGCGCGCGGAAGCCAGCCGCCGTAATCGTCTTGGCGTACAGGCGATGTCCCGGGAGGAGATCGATCAGGCAAATAACGCCCTGCAAACCGTTGAGCAGCAACTGGCCAAAGCAATAGCAAGCCGCGATCTGGCAAAGCTGGATCTCGCCCGTACGGTGATTCGTGCGCCTGCTGATGGGTGGGTGACCAACCTGAACGTTTACAGCGGCGAGTTCATCACGCGCGGCTCAACGGCCGTTGCGCTGGTGAAGCAGAATACTTTTTATGTCATGGCCTATCTTGAAGAGACCAAGCTTGAGGGCGTGCGTCCCGGTTACCGGGCCGAAATCACGCCATTGGGAAGCGGGCATATCCTTAAAGGTACTGTAGATAGCATCGCGGCAGGGGTTACTAATACCAGCAGCAGTAGTGATGCAAAAGGGCTGGCTTCGATTGATTCTAATCTTGAATGGGTACGCCTTGCACAGCGCGTACCGGTGCGCATTCATCTTGATCATCAGCAGGGTAATCTCTGGCCTGCGGGAACCACCGCGACGGTAGTAATTACGGGGAAAAAAGATCGTGATATCCGCAAGGCGAACATCTTCCAGAAACTGGCGATGCGCCTGCGTGAGTTCGGTTAATCGTTATGGGGATCTTCACGATTGACCCTCGGCATCTCCGGTTTGCCGTTAAGTTAGCCTGCGCGGTGGTGCTGGCATTATTCGTCGGTTTCCACTTCCAACTGGAAACGCCGCGCTGGGCAGTACTGACCGCGGCGATTGTCGCCGCAGGGCCAGCATTTGCCGCCGGGGGAGAGCCTTACTCTGGGGCGATTCGCTATCGCGGGATGCTGCGTATCATCGGCACTTTTATCGGTTGCTTTGCCGCGCTGGCGATTACAATGTTGATGATCCGCGCACCGCTGCTTATGTTGCTGGTTTGCTGCCTGTGGGCGGGATTCTGCACCTGGATTTCATCACTGGTACGAGTAGAAAACTCTTATGCCTGGGGGCTGGCGGGTTATACCGCGCTTATCATTATCATCACTATCCATGAAGAGCCGATGCTGGCGCCACAATTTGCCGTCGAACGCTGCAGCGAAATTGTGGTTGGTATCGTCAGTGCAATCATGGCCGATCTGGTGTTTTCACCGCGTTCGATAAAAAAAGAGATCGACCTTGAGCTGGATAATCTGCTGATTGCACAATATCGTCTGATGCAGCTTTGCGTGGCCCACGGCGACAAAGAGGAAACCGACAGCGCCTGGGGCGCGCTGGTTCGCCGAACAAATGCAATGGAAGGCATGCGCAGTAATTTGATCATGGAGTCTTCACGCTGGGCAAAGGCCAATCAGCGCCTGAAGGCAATCAATACCCTTTCGTTGACTTTAATTACCCAGGCCTGTGAAACCTATTTAATTCAGAATACACGGCCTGAGATGGTTACCAGTGATTACCGTGAACTGTTTGCCGAACCGGTTGAAACCGTTCAGGATGTGCACCGACAACTCAAGCGCATGCGCCGTTTTCTTACCTGGAAAGGGGAGCATAATACGCCGGTGACGATTTACAGTTGGGTTGGTGCTGCGACGCGTTATTTGTTATTAAAACGAGGCGTTGTCGGTAATACTAAAATCAGCCGTATTGAGGATGAGGTGCTACAGGGCGAGGTGGTTGTTAAAGCTGAGTCTGCTGAGCGTCATCATGCGATGGTCAACTTCTGGCGTACTTCGATCTCTTGTATCCTTGGTACGCTGTTCTGGCTGTGGACCGGCTGGACTTCGGGGAGTGGGGCAATGGTGATGATTGCTGTCGTCACCTCGCTGGCGATGCGTCTGCCCAATCCGCGGATGGTGGCGATTGATTTCCTTTATGGCACGCTGGCCGCTTTGCCGTTGGGCGCACTGTTTTTCCTTGTGATCATGCCTGCGACCCAGCAAAGTATGCTGTTATTATGCATCAGCCTTGCGGCGATGGCGTTTTTTATCGGCATTGAGGTACAAAAACGGCGGCTGGGATCGCTGGGGGCGCTGGCCAGCACGATCAATATTCTGGTGCTCGATAATCCGATGCAGTTTGAGTTTAACCAGTTCCTCGATAGCGCATTAGGGCAGATCGTGGGATGTTTCCTCGCGCTGATGGTCATATTGCTGGTGCGCGATAATTCGCGGGCCCGCACCGGGAGGGTCCTGCTCAACCAGTTTGTCTCCGCGGCAGTGTCGTCGCTGACGACCAATATGACACGGCGTAAAGAGAACCATTTACCGGCACTCTATCGCCAGCTTTTTCTATTGCTGAATAAGTTTCCGGGCGATATCGCCCGTTTTCGTCTGGCGCTGACCCTGATCATCGCACATCAGCGTTTGCGTGATGCGCCGGTTCCCATAAACGATGATTTGTCGGCGTTTCATCGGCAGCTACGTCGTACGGCGGATCGCGTTATTTCCGCCAGTAATGATGATAAGCGGCGCTACTATTTTACCCGTCTGCTTAATGAGCTGGATATTTATCAGCAAAAATTGCAGCAATGGGACGCGTCTGGGCAGGTGACCGAACCTGTACGCAGGCTGGTGGAGGTACTCCATAAATATCAGCATGTTCTCACCAGCAGTTAGCAGCGAATCACTATACTTAATCATCAGAGTAACGACTCTACCACCAGCGTGCAGAGAGACGCCGGATCAGGGGAGATATACCCAAAATAATTCGGGTTGCAGGTGTGGACAGGATGCGTGTGATGATGACTTATACCTTTGACTTTGATGGCATAATCGAGCAGCAGGATTTTTATCGCCAGTTTTCGCGTACCTTTGCTTTAGAACGTGAGAAAGTGAATAACCTTGATTCGCTGTGGGACGCGGTGACCGGCGGGTTGCTGCCAGTACCGCTGGAGATTCAGTTTATTCATTTAAACGATAATCAGCGTCGGCGATTTGGCGCATTAATTTTGCTGTTTGATGAAGCGGAAGAAGAGCTGGAAGGCGCGCTGCGTTTTAATCTGCGTCAGGCATAAAAAGGCCCCTGACAGAGCAGGGGCAAGTCGTCGGATAAGACGACGAGGGTTTATTTGTACAACTCAGCCGTTGCGTGCCAGCTATCGCCAGTACGGGCTTCAATAATACGGTAGCTGCTGGCGCCTTCTTTCTCGGCCTTAGCCGCCAGTTGTTGACGCATATCCATCGGGGCGCTGCCTACCTGAGAAATAGAGACGGTACCCATGGACTGCAGATTTTGTGCCTGCTCTGCGTTCACTTGGTTGACTGCCGCATTCGCGCCGAAAGAGAGAACGGATGCCAGTCCCAGGGATGCGATAATCATTGCGCTTTTCATGATCTTTTCTCCAACCTTAGTCATTGCAGCGGCAGGAGGTTGCGATCAACCTGGCCGCTGAAGAGATTCTGTATTCAGTTAATTATCAACTCTCATTAAATCTTATTGATAAAGTTCAGCCGTGGCGTGCCACTGGTCACCAGCGTGCGCTTCGATAATGCGATAAGAAGAAGCTCCTTTTTCTTGCGCTTTCTGGTTCAGCATTTCGCGCATGTCCATCGGGGAGGAACTGACTGCGCTAACGGAAATGGTACCGATGGCCTGCCGGCCTTGAGCCTGTTCGCCGTTGATAACATCAGCGGCGAAAGCACCAAAAGAGAGGACAGAGAGGATGCTCAGTACTGCTACAGTGGTTTTGATTTTCATGATATTGACCTCGTCGAATCTTTTTGTCAGGGGCTTTTGTTTCGTGACCCCTATCACAAAATCAAGTATACACTAATAACTGAAAATATTAATACCGTGCTAATTATTTCTATCAATAATGATTACAAAGAAGTATCTTTCTTATAACGTATAAGAATTACAAATATCATCGTTTGGCCGTTATTACCTGATATATTCAATTAAATCATTATGATAGATGGATTTGATCTTTTGTGCGTTTTAGACTGAACCATTAGGTAAAGGAATGTATAGAGGCGAAAAAACACACAAAATGTTAAAGAAATGATAATTTTTTGAAAGGCATCCCCCTGGCGCTAACCAGAGGGACGTCGTTTAGAGTTCCTGCTCAAACAGGACGAGAATGGCGTCATGCAGCTCTTTAACGGAAAAACCCCTGGCCGGTGTGGTAAAGATGGTGTCATCTCCGGCGATACTGCCAAGGATGCCTTCAGCCTTGCCAAGGGAGTCCAGAAGGCGGGCGATCAGCTGTGCCGCGCCAGGGCTGGTACGGATGACCACGACTGAATCGTTATAGTCGATGTCCAGCACCAGATTTTTCAACGGGCTGGAGGTGGTCGGCACACCAAGCTCGGCAGGCAGGCAATAAACCATTTCCATTTTTGCATTACGCGTACGTACCGCGCCAAATTTCGTCAGCATACGTGAGACTTTCGATTGGTTGATATTATCGAAACCTTCTTCTTGTAATGCTTGTACGATTTCACCTTGAGAGCTGAATTTTTCTTCTTTTAGCAGCGCTTTAAACGCTTTAACCAGTTCTTCTTGTTTTGCCGAAATTCGCATAAGTCACCCAATTATGGTGGTAAAAACCGTCTTATTATGCATAAGCATGCATTTTTATGCAAATAATCCGCAGAGGAGAAGCGTAAAAAATATTATGAAGGGGGCATATTTTAGCAAAAAAAACTAATCAGGAACATGCCTTCGTCACGGTGCGCAAATTGCGGGAAAAGTAAATAAAATGTTATTAAATGATATTGTTCTGTTGAACACGCTGGGTGTATTGTAACCAGTAGTCGTTCCGGTACTACGCTTTGCTGGATGATCGGCCCCAGGGAGAAACGCAATGTTGCTGCATTGCTACGCGCAACGACGCATTCTTCAACCATAATTATTGTAATTATTCATCTCGTGAATTAAGGTCCCGGCCACGGAGTAACGAAAGACGATATTAACCATAATAAGGAGTTTAGGATGAAAGTTGCAGTCCTCGGCGCAGCTGGTGGAATTGGCCAGGCGCTTGCCCTACTACTTAAGACCCAACTGCCTTCAGGTTCAAAACTCTCGTTGTACGACATCGCTCCGGTCACGCCGGGCGTGGCGGTGGATCTTAGTCATATCCCTACCGATGTAAAAATCAAAGGTTTTTCCGGTGAAGACGCGACGCCAGCGCTGGAAGGCGCCGATGTGGTGCTGATATCCGCAGGCGTGGCGCGTAAGCCCGGCATGGATCGTTCAGATTTATTTAATGTCAATGCCGGTATTGTGAAGAATCTGGTGCTACAGATTGCCAAAACCTGCCCACAAGCCTGCATTGGCGTTATTACCAATCCAGTCAATACAACCGTGGCGATCGCGGCGGAAGTGCTAAAGAAAGCCGGTGTTTATGACAAGAACAAGCTGTTTGGCGTCACCACGCTGGATATTATTCGTTCTAATACTTTTGTTGCCGAACTGAAAGATAAATCTTCAACGGCGATAGACGTACCGGTTATTGGCGGCCACTCAGGGGTGACGATTCTGCCTTTATTGTCACAAATTGCGGGCGTGAGCTTTAGCGAGCAGGAAGTGGTGGATTTAACCAAACGCATTCAGAATGCAGGCACTGAAGTTGTTGAGGCAAAAGCTGGCGGCGGTTCAGCAACGCTGTCTATGGGCCAGGCCGCCGCGCGATTTGGCCTCTCTTTGGTGCGGGCCCTGCAGGGCGAACAAGGGGTGGTGGAATGCGCTTACGTTGAGGGCGATGGTCAATATGCCCGCTTTTTCTCACAGCCGCTGCTGTTAGGTAAAAATGGTGTAGAAGAGCGGCGGCCCATCGGTAAACTCAGCGCGTTTGAACAACATGCTCTGGAAGGTATGTTGGACACGCTGAAGAAAGATATCGCCCTCGGCGAGGATTTCGTGAACAAATAGCGTTTAACGAAAAGGGAAGCCGGGGCCTGCGCTCCGGCTTTTTACGCGCTTCTCTGGCTCCTTAATGACTGCAAATCTGTCTTTTGACTGGCAGGTGCCAGCGAGAGCTATGGCAAAAGTCGCTCCGGGATGTTTGCATGAATGATGCCGCGGGAACATCAGATCGCGTGGCCTGTGTGGTGGTCGCTGATGACCGTAACCGGGTTTCTGGTCAGATCCCCGGTCAGGGCTAAATTTGCTGACTAAAAGCGTTCCCTTGTCCGGGCGAGCTTGTTAATTTGTTGCCGGATATTCCTGTACGATGACATGCAGGGTGATTTTTTTATCGTCACGCATAATGACCACCGGAATTTCCGATCCCGGGCGAATCTCCGCCACCTGATCCATGGTTTCCAGCGCCGAAACGGCTGGCTTATTGTTAACCGAGATAATCACGTCGTTGGCGCGGATCCCCGCCAGGGCGGCTGGCCCATCCGGTGCGACGCTGTTCACCACGATCCCCTGGATCTGATCGAGGCTGCCGCCACCTTGCGTATGCAGTGGCGCAATCTCTCGACCACTGATACCTATGTAGCCACGGATGACGCGACCATCACGGATCAGCTTATCCATAATCTTGGTTGCCAGTTGAAAAGGAATGGCAAAACCGATCCCCTCCGGCGTTTCGCCATCGTTACTTTTATCAAATGAAAGGGTGTTGATCCCCATCAGTTCGCCCAGCGAATTCACCAGCGCGCCGCCGGAGTTACCGTGGTTGATTGACGCGTCGGTCTGCAGGAAGTTCTGCCGTCCGGTGGGGTTGAGGCCGATACGACCGGTGGCGCTGATAATTCCCTGGGTAATGGTCTGCCCGAGGTTGTACGGGTTACCAATCGCCAGCACGACGTCACCAATATGCGGCACACGTTTTGGGTTAATCGGGATGACAGGCAGGCCACCGCTGGCGTTGATTTTTAACACCGCCAGATCGGTAAGGGAGTCGGAACCGACCAGGAGCGCTTCAAAAACCCGACCATCCTGCAATGCGACGATAATCTGGTCCGCATCGTTAATAACGTGCTTATTCGTCAGAATATAACCACGTTGGTCCATTATGACACCGGACCCGAGAGTCAACTGATTATGGCTGCTGCTATTAAGGGCGCGATTATAGACGTTGACCACCGCAGGGGCGGCGCGACGAACGGCAGAATTATAGCTGGCGGGGGATTCATCCGCGCTATCGTACTCTGTGGTCGGCGAAAGGTGCCATTGGCGTAGCGAAGGCATAACGGCCAATAATACTCCCCCGACGATCAGACCGATGATTATCGAACGTAAAAGCTTTCCAGGCATGATGCAGATATCGTTGGTGAATGGACAGTCGCAGCATAACACGACTTATCCGGACATCGCACGGTATGCGATGTCCGGAGGCGAGTTAATGCAGGAGCAGATAAATGCTTTCATTACCGCGGATAACGTTCAGCGCGATGACCGTTGGTTTGTTTTCCAGCATTTTTCGCAGTTCCGCAATGGAATGAATACGCTCTCGGTTGAGGCCGATAATCATATCGTCTTTATGTAGCCCTGCCTGCGCCGCAGGACTGCCTTTATCGACGCTATCAATGAGCACGCCCTGAGTTCCATCTTTCATCTTACCGTCGCTTAATGATGCACCCTGTAAGGCGGGAGTAATGAGCTCCGCGCTGGCGGTTGATGAGGTGCTTTTATCCAGCGTGACATCGACATCAATATTTTTACCGTCACGCAGCAGCCCTAACTTCACTTTGGTTCCGGGTTCTGTGGTCGCGATGCGGGAACGCAGTTCGGCGAAGCTACTGAGCGGTTTGCCGTTCAGGCTGACGATAACGTCACCGGATTTGACCCCTGCCTTCGCGGCGCCGGAGCCTGGCAGAACTTCGCTGACAAATGCGCCGCGCTGAACGTTAAGGTTCATCGCTTTGGCGATATCCGCGCTCATCTCCATGCCTTTAATCCCCAGCAGACCGCGTTTGATTTCACCAAATTGGATCAGCTGCTGGGCAAGGGTTCTGGCCATATTGCTTGGGATCGCAAAACCAATGCCGATGCTGCCGCCGCTCGGGGCCAGAATAGCGGTGTTGATACCGATCAGCTCACCGTTGAGATTTAATAGCGCACCGCCAGAGTTGCCGCGGTTGATGGAAGCATCGGTCTGAATGAAGTTTTCCAGCCCCTCAAGGTTCAGCCCGCTACGCCCGAGGGCGGAAATAATCCCGGAAGTGGCGGTTTGTCCGAGACCGAACGGGTTGCCAACGGCGACGGCGAAATCCCCCACCCGCAGTTTGTCAGAATCGGCAATTGCGATTTGGGTCAGATTACTGGGTTTTTGTATCTGCAGCAGGGCGATATCACTCTGTTCATCGCTGCCGACCAGCTTTGCGTCAAACTCGCGGCCATCGTTTAGCTGGATGCTGATTTTCTGCGCGTGGGCGATGACGTGATTATTGGTTAACACGTAGCCTTTCGCCGCATTAATAATGACGCCGGACCCAAGGCCTTCAAAAGGCTGAGCCTGCTCTTGCGGCACGTTGTCGCCAAAATACTTTTTCAACTCTTCCGGCATATTCTGGGTCGGCGAGGCCGAGCCTTCGACCTGTATGCTGACCACCGCCGGTAACACTTTTTCCAGCATCGGCGCAAGGCTTGGCAATGCGCCCTGACCGGGAACCTGTGTCGGTAATGATGCCGCAGCCGGAGGTAAGGCGGACAACGATAACCCAATGCTTAACGCTAACGCACTCAACAGCAAAGTCTGTTTCTTCATTAGATGCTGGCTCTCATAACCTGAGGTGTATGGAAAACGTCCCGAATAGCCTGATGTTATTGAATTTTCGATCAGGTAACAATGTGATCGATGTTTAAATTGTAGCTGGGATGAAAGGGGGAGACGGGCGCAGGAGATACGCCCGGAAAATATTTTTATTACTGAGGGCGCATTAGTCGTGTTTGACACCGCCGCGCAGCAGGCCGGACGCGCCTTCAGAATAATCACGCGGCATTTGCACCGGCGCCTGATCGTTGCCCGCTTCTGACTCCGCCAGTCGGTTACGGAAAGGATTGGCGTCAGCCATGCTGTCCGGCAAAAGGGTACTGGAGCTTTTCGCCATATGCTGGTACAGCTGGCGATAGTCACGTGCCATGTTATCCAGAAGCTCGGCGCTCTGGGCGAAATGGCTCACCAGTTCTTCACGGTACTCTTCCAGCTCTGCTTTATTCTTTTCCAGTTCGAATTGCAGAGCCTGTTGTTGGCGTAATTTGCGGTTGCCAAAACGCATAGCGACGGCGCCAATGATAATACCGACAACTAGCCCAATTAGCGCATATTCCCAGGTCATGAACATCTCCCGTTGTTTTGTGGTTCCGTAGGGTGGTTTTGAGGCTCTCCGCCTGCGCCCGATAATGCCACTATAACCGCTAATTCTACAGAAGTGGAATCCTGGCGTATCATCGCGTAGTGTAGAACGGCCTTTTTTTCGTCAATCGTGAGCTACGGCACGACGGTTTTCAAGGAATAACAAGTAGATCATGCAAAGCCTGTCCCCAACATCGCGTTACCTTTCTGCCCTCAAAGAGGGTCATTACCAACCTGACGACGTTCAGCAAGAAGCGGTTAGTCGTCTTGATACCATTTACCAGGAATTACAGAATAAGCCCGCCGCCGTGCCGCAAAATGAGGGCGGTCTGCGGGCAAAACTCGGTAAGCTGCTGGGTAGACGTCAGTCTGCCGCTGAGCCAGTCGCGGTGCGTGGCCTCTATATGTGGGGCGGGGTGGGGCGGGGGAAAACCTGGCTGATGGATATGTTCTATCAAAGTTTGCCTGGCGAGCGTAAACAGCGTCTGCATTTTCACCGTTTTATGCTGCGCGTCCACGAAGCGTTAACCACTCTGCAGGGGCACAGCGACCCGCTGGAGATCGTTGCCGACCGCTTTAAAGCTGAAACGGATGTGCTCTGTTTTGATGAGTTTTTTGTTTCTGACATCACCGACGCGATGCTGCTTGGCTGCCTGATGAAAGCGCTGTTCGCGCGCGGCATTACTCTGGTGGCGACGTCGAACATCCCGCCGGACGAGTTGTACCGAAACGGTCTTCAGCGTGCCCGTTTCCTGCCCGCCATTGACGCGATCAAGCAGCATTGCGATGTAATGAACGTGGATGCCGGTATTGATTACCGTTTGCGCACGCTGACCCAGGCGCATCTGTGGCTGTCGCCGCTGAACGCAGAGACGCAGCAACAGATGGATAAGCTTTGGCTGGTTCTGGCGGGGGCGAAGCGTGAGCAAACGCCTACGCTGGAGATAAACCATCGTCCTCTGCCGACGCTGGGCGTAGAAAACCAGACGCTGGCCGCTTCTTTTACGACGCTGTGTATGGATGCGCGTAGCCAGCATGACTATATTGCGCTTTCTCGCCTGTTTCACACCGTGATGCTCTTTGATGTTCCGGTTATGACGGCGCAGCTTGAGAGCGAAGCGCGGCGATTTATCGCGCTGGTGGATGAGTTTTACGAACGTCACGTCAAGCTGGTGGTCAGTGCGGCGGTGCCGCTGTATGACATTTACCAGGGCGAACGGCTGAAATTCGAGTTCCAGCGCTGTTTATCGCGTTTGCAAGAGATGCAGAGCGAAGAGTATCTGAAGCGGGAGCATTTACCGGGCTAAAAACGGGGACAAATCACATAAAGGGGTCGATCTTTGACCTCGACTTCTCTATAATCTTGCGACCCCACGTTACGAGAAGGTTTTTTTCCCAAAACTTTCTATGCGCCGGCATAGGCTATTCGAAGGGGTAGGTTTGCCGGACTTTGTCGTGTGAACCTCAACTGACCAAACGTTTGGGTGTTCGCCAACGTGTAACTTATTTATTTGGGTAAGCTTTTAATGAAAACTTTTACAGCTAAACCAGAAACCGTACAACGTGACTGGTATGTTGTTGACGCGACCGGTAAAACTCTGGGCCGTCTGGCTACTGAACTGGCTCGTCGCCTGCGCGGTAAGCACAAAGCGGAATACACTCCGCACGTTGATACCGGTGATTACATCATCGTTCTGAACGCAGAAAAAGTTGCTGTTACCGGCAACAAGCGCGAAGACAAAATGTACTACCACCACACCGGCCACATCGGTGGTATCAAAGAAGCGACCTTTGAAGAGATGATTGCCCGCCGTCCTGAGCGTGTGATTGAAATCGCGGTTAAAGGCATGCTGCCAAAAGGCCCGCTGGGTCGTGCTATGTACCGTAAACTGAAAGTTTACGCGGGTAACGAGCACAACCACGCGGCACAGCAACCGCAAGTTCTTGACATCTAATCGGGATTATAGGCAATGGCTGAAAATCAATACTACGGCACTGGTCGCCGCAAAAGTTCCGCAGCTCGCGTTTTCATCAAACCGGGCAACGGTAAAATCGTTATCAACCAGCGTTCTCTGGAACAGTACTTCGGTCGTGAAACTGCCCGCATGGTAGTTCGTCAGCCGCTGGAACTGGTCGACATGGTTGAGAAACTGGATCTGTACATCACTGTTAAAGGTGGTGGTATCTCTGGTCAGGCTGGTGCGATCCGTCACGGTATCACCCGCGCTCTGATGGAGTATGATGAGTCTCTGCGTGGCGAACTGCGTAAAGCAGGCTTCGTTACCCGTGATGCTCGTCAGGTTGAACGTAAGAAAGTCGGCCTGCGTAAAGCGCGTCGTCGTCCGCAGTTCTCCAAACGTTAATTGTTTTCTGCTTGTGCAGAACAATTTGCGAAAAAACCCGCTTCGGCGGGTTTTTTTATGAATTAATCAGCCACTTTCTCTCTATAATCGCCCCGTTATTACTACTTTTTCAGCATTTCCAGAATCCCCTCACCACAACGTCTGCAAAATCTGGTAAACTATCATCCAATTTTCTGCCCAAATGCAGGTGATTGTTCATTTTTTGTCTGGATGATGGGCGGAAATGATGTCACGCAAATGGGGTTTTTACATCTGGCTGGCCATATGTGGTCGGCAGCAGTACAAAAATTCTGAATATACCTGGAGGTTTTCATGGCTGTCGCTGCCAACAAACGTTCGGTAATGACGCTGTTTTCTGGTCCTACTGACATCTATAGCCATCAGGTCCGCATTGTGCTGGCCGAAAAAGGTGTTAGTTTTGAGATAGAGCACGTGGAGAAGGACAACCCGCCTCAGGATCTGATTGACCTCAACCCGAATCAAAGCGTACCGACGCTTGTGGATCGTGAGCTCACTCTGTGGGAATCTCGCATCATTATGGAATACCTGGATGAGCGTTTCCCGCATCCGCCGTTAATGCCGGTTTATCCGGTGGCCCGTGGGGAAAGCCGTCTGTACATGCATCGTATCGAAAAAGACTGGTATTCGCTGATGAATACCATTCAGACGGGTACTGCCGCGCAGGCTGATGCAGCGCGTAAGCAGTTGCGTGAAGAGCTGCTGGCGATTGCGCCGGTGTTCACGCAGAAGCCATACTTCCTGAGCGATGAGTTCAGCCTGGTTGATTGTTACCTGGCTCCGCTGCTGTGGCGTTTGCCGGTGCTCGGTGTCGAGCTGGTTGGCGCAGGGGCGAAAGAGCTCAAAGGCTATATGACTCGCGTATTTGAACGTGACTCCTTCCTCGCATCTTTAACTGAAGCCGAGCGTGAAATGCGCCTTGGTCGAGGCTAAATGATGGACGTATTACAGCTGACGCCGCGTCGCCCGTATCTGTTACGGGCATTTTATGAATGGCTGCTGGATAACCAGTTGACTCCGCATCTGGTTGTTGACGTGACGCTGCCGGGCGTAATTGTCCCGATGGAGTACGCTCGCGATGGGCAAATTGTGCTTAATATTGCCCCACGCGCTGTCGGTAATCTGGAACTGGCCAACGACGAAGTGCGTTTCAACGCGCGTTTTGGCGGCGTGCCGCGCAATGTCTCTGTTCCGATGGCTGCTGTGCTGGCGGTTTATGCGAGAGAGAATGGCGCCGGAACCATGTTCGAACCGGAAGCAGCCTATGACGCGGACGTTAGCAGCCTGAACGATGACGAAGAGCAGTCTGACAGCGAAACGGTCATGTCGGTGATTGATGGCGATAAGCCGGATAATCACGATGACGATCCTGATGACACGCCGCCTCCTCGCGGCGGGCGTCCGTCGCTACGTGTTGTGAAATAATCCTTTCCAGGCCCTTTGGGGCCTGTTTTCTGATCACTCCCGAATTCTTGTGTTAAGCTGAAACCGCCAATCCGCCGGGAGTTTGCCGAAGGTGCCATGTTCAATGATGATTGATGCCATTCATCGCCACGCGTCTGGTCAAGTTGAACGCGCCACCTCAATAGCCTGTCCGCATCCTGACGTGCGTTAACGCTTCAGCGGATTCTGGTTCCTCAATACCTTGCACAGCCTGAATTCGGGGTTATTAATCAGGGAGCTATTATGTCTTTACTTGAGAGACTGGATGCACATATTAGCGCGAACGGTGGTTTGATTGTTTCTTGCCAGCCAGTCCCCGGCAGCCCTTTGGATAAACCGGATATCGTTGCTGCGATGGCGCAGGCCGCAGAACAGGCTGGCGCTGTGGCATTGCGAATCGAAGGCGTAGAAAATCTGCGCGCTGTCCGCGCGTTAGTGATGGTACCTGTGATTGGCATTATTAAACGCGATCTGGACGGTTCCCCGGTGCGGATCACGCCATATCTGGAAGATATTGATGCACTGGCGCAGGCCAAAGCCGATATTATTGCTATTGATGGTACCGACCGTGAACGCCCTGTTCCTGTGGCCGCACTGCTGACACGGATTCACCAGCACAAGCTGGTGGCGATGGCCGACTGTTCTTCTCTGGAAGATGGACTGTCTTGTCAGGCGCTCGGCGCTGAGATTATTGGCACCACACTGTCGGGCTATACCACGGCACATATCCCGAATGAACCAGATCTGGTACTGGTGAAAGCGCTGACTGAAGCGGGATGTCGGGTGAATGCTGAGGGGCGCTATAACACGCCCGCTCAGGCGGCCGAAGCCAGGCGGCAAGGCGCATGGGCGGTGACTGTTGGTTCAGCGATTACCCGTCTGGAACATATATGCCAGTGGTATAACGAGGCATTAAAAGAGGCATGACCATAAGCACGCTATGGATATGGATCATATCCACTCTGTTTATCGTGAATGCGGCAGGCACAGATCAAAGCCAGTCGAAAAAATCCGCACCGATTTGTTAAGCTCATAAAAAAAGCCCGACGCTGAATCCCGTCGGGCGATGATGGATTACCCGGATAAGACGACTATCCAGGCTTTCGCATTACACTTCCAGGTAGTTCAGGATCCCATCCGCCGCCTTACGGCCTTCGGCAATCGCCGTCACCACCAGATCGGAACCGCGCACGATATCGCCACCGGCGAAGATTTTTGGATTACTGGTCTGGAAGGCATTATCGCTGCCTTCCGGCGCAATGACGCGCCCCTGGGAATCCAGCTCCACGCTGTGTTTCGCCAGCCATTCCATGCTGTGCGGACGGAAACCAAATGCCATAATAACCGCATCAGCAGGTACGACGTGTTCAGAACCGGCGACGATTTCCGCGCGCCGACGGCCTTTCGCGTCTGGCTGGCCCATTTCGGTACGCGCCATCTTCACGCCGCAGACTTTACCGTTAGCATTCACTTCAATGCCTAACGGCTGGACGTTGAACTGGAACTCGACACCCTCTTCACGTGCGTTTTTCACTTCGCGTTTAGAGCCCGGCATATTCTCTTCGTCACGGCGATAGGCGCAAATGACGTGAGAGGCGTTTTGACGAATAGACGTACGTACACAGTCCATTGCGGTATCGCCACCGCCGAGGACCACCACGCGTTTACCTTCCATGCTGACGAATGGTTGCTCAGTCGTTTCGCCAAAGCCCATAATCTGCCTGGTATTGGCGATCAGGAACGGTAGCGCGTCGAACACGCCAGAGGCGTCTTCATTTTCCAGCCCACCGCGCATTGACTGATAGGTGCCGACGCCAAGGAATACGGCATCGTAATCTTTCAGCAGGTCGTCGAGCTGCACATCACGGCCCACTTCGGTGTTGAGCCTGAATTCAATACCCATGCCGGTGAAGATCTCGCGACGACGAGTCATCACCTCTTTTTCCAGCTTAAAGGCCGGAATACCGAAGGTCAGCAGGCCGCCGATTTCCGGATGACGATCAAAGACCACCGCTTTCACGCCGTTACGGGTCAGCACATCCGCACAGGCCAGGCCAGCCGGGCCGGCGCCAATAATCGCGACGGTTTTGCCGGTTTGCTTTACGCCAGACAGGTCTGGACGCCAGCCCATTTCAAATGCTTTATCATTGATATAGCGCTCGATATTGCCGATGGTTACCGCGCCGAACTCATCGTTCAGGGTACAGGAACCTTCGCACAGGCGGTCCTGCGGGCAAACGCGCCCGCAGACTTCCGGCAGCGTGTTGGTCTGATGCGACAGTTCCGCCGCTTCGAAGATACGCCCTTCATTCGCCAGCTTCAGCCAGTTCGGGATGTAGTTGTGCACCGGGCACTTCCATTCGCAGTACGGGTTGCCGCAGGACAGGCAGCGATCTGCCTGTGCCTTAGCCTGGCCTTCTGAAAACGGCTCATAAATTTCCACAAACTCAATTTTACGGATCTTCAGCGCTTTTTTCGGCGGATCAACGCGCTGTAAGTCGATAAATTGATAAACATTCTGACTCATCTTAACCCCTTACTGCGCCTGCACCCGCAGCTCCGCTGCGGAACGACTACGGTGACCCAACAGTGCTTTAACATCGCTGGACTTCGGTTTAACCAGTGCGAACTTCGCCGAGAAGGCCGGCCAGTTGGCCAGGATCTCTTCGCCGCGCTGCGAACCGGTAAGCTGCACGTGCTCGGTAATCAAACCGCGCAAGTGCTCTTCGTGGATAGCCAGAGACTCAACGTCCAGCACTTCCACCAGCTCCGGGTTCACGCGTTTGCGGAAATCGCCGTCTTCATCCAGAACATAAGCAAAGCCGCCGGTCATTCCCGCGCCGAAGTTAACACCGGTTTTGCCCAGCACGCAGACGATGCCGCCGGTCATATATTCACAGCCGTTGTCGCCAATGCCTTCGACGATGGTGATCGCGCCGGAGTTACGCACCGCGAAGCGCTCGCCTGCGCGGCCAGCCGCATACAGACGACCGCCAGTTGCGCCGTACAGGCAGGTGTTGCCGATGATGCTGGCTTCGTGGCTCCGGAAGGCTGAACCAACCGGAGGGCGAATGGCGATCAGGCCGCCAGCCATACCTTTACCCACATAATCGTTAGCGTCGCCGGTAAGATGCAGTTCAACGCCGCCCGCGTTCCAGACACCGAAGCTTTGGCCGGCCGTCCCGCTGAAGTGGGCGATAATCGGGTCAGCAGCGAGCCCCTGGTCGCCGTGGGTCTGGGCGATATAACCGGACAGCGAGGCCCCAACGGAGCGGTCGGTGTTACGGATATCGAACCAGAACGTTTTACTCTGCTTGCTGTCAACAAAGGGTTTTGCCTGTTGCAGCAGTTGCGCATTGAGCACGCCGTTGTCGAACGGCGGGTTGTTCTCGGTACAATACAGCGCCTTACCTGGATGCGGTTCCGCGGTTTCCAGCAGTCGGGACAGTTCCAGCTTCTGCTGCTTAGCCGTAAACCCTTCCAGTTCTTTCAGCAAGTCGGTACGACCAATCAGATCCACCAGACGCTTCACGCCAAGCGATGCCATCAGCTCGCGAGTTTCACGGGCGATAAATTCAAAGTAGTTGGTCACTTTGAACGGTAAGCCGTGGTAGTGGTTTTTCCGCAGCTTATCATCCTGGGTTGCGACGCCGGTTGCGCAGTTGTTCAGATGGCAAATACGCAGATATTTACAGCCCAGCGCTACCATCGGGCCGGTGCCGAAGCCGAAGCTTTCCGCACCAAGAATTGCCGCTTTGATGATATCGAGGCCAGTTTTCAGACCGCCATCCACCTGCAGACGAATCTTGTGACGCAGGCCGTTGGCCACCAGCGCCTGCTGGGTTTCCACCAGCCCCAGTTCCCACGGACAACCCGCGTATTTCACTGAAGATAGCGGGCTGGCGCCAGTACCGCCGTCGTAACCGGCGATGGTGATCAGATCAGCATAGGCTTTCGCCACGCCGGTCGCGATGGTGCCGACGCCCGGTTCAGAAACCAGCTTCACGGAGATCATCGCTTTCGGGTTGACCTGTTTCAGGTCGAAAATCAGCTGCGCCAGATCCTCGATAGAGTAGATATCGTGGTGCGGCGGCGGAGAGATCAGCGTCACGCCAGGTACGGAATAACGCAGTCTGGCGATATATGGCGTAACTTTATCGCCCGGCAACTGACCGCCTTCGCCAGGCTTCGCGCCCTGAGCAACTTTAATCTGGATCACATCAGCGTTGACCAGGTAAGCAGGGGTGACACCGAAACGACCGGAGGCTACCTGCTTGATGCGCGACACTTTATTGGTGCCATAGCGTGCCGGATCTTCACCCCCTTCGCCGGAGTTAGAGTTACCGCCGATGCCGTTCATCGCTTCTGCCAGTGCTTCGTGCGCTTCCGGGCTTAGCGCGCCGATAGACATCGCCGCCGTGTCGAAACGTTTAAACAACTCGCTTGCCGGTTCAACGTCGTCCAGGCTGACGGTGGCCCCGTCAGGGGTCACCGCTAACAAATCGCGCAGCGTTGCCGCCGGGCGCTCATTGACCAGCCTGGCGTACTGCTGATAATCACTGTATTCGCCGCTTTGTACCGCTTGCTGCAGGGTACGCACCACATCCGGGTTATAGGCGTGATATTCGCCGCCATGGACATATTTCAACAGTCCGCCCTGGGCCAGCGGCTTACGCATCAGCCAGGCGCGTTTCGACAGGTTCAGCAGGTCTTGCTGGAAGTCGTCGAAACCGGCACCGCCGATACGGCTGACCACGCCCTGGAAGCACAGGTCGGATACTTCGCGATGCAGGCCCACAGCTTCGAACAACTTCGAGCAGCGATAGGATGCGACGGTCGAAATACCCATCTTCGACATGATCTTATACAGACCTTTGTTGATACCGTTACGGTAGTTCAGCATCACCGTACGGTACGCTTTGTCAATCGTGTTGTTATCCACCAGTTTCGCCAGGCTTTCATAGGCGAGGAACGGGTAGATAGCCGTCGCGCCGAAGCCCAGCAGCACAGCAAAGTGGTGCGGATCGCGGGCGCTGGCCGTTTCAACAATAATGTTAGCGTCGCAACGCAGGCTCTTATCCACCAGACGGGTCTGAATCGCTCCCACGGCCATTGGGGCCGGTACCGGCAGGCGGTTTTTACCGATGTTGCGATCGGACAGCACCAGCAGGACGGTACCATTACGCACCATCTGTTCGGCTTTATCGCACAGCACTTTGACCGTTTCAGCCAGCGTGGTTTCGCTGGCATCAAAGGTGATATCCAGGATGTCGGCACGATAGTGCTCTTCTTCCATGGTGGTCAGCTGTTTAAAATCAGAGTACAGCAGAATCGGCGACTTGAAGCTCAGGCGGTGAGCCTGGCCTTCCGCTTCGCAGAAGACGTTCATTTCACGGCCAATGCTGGTGGCCAGCGACATGACGTGCGCTTCACGCAGCGGATCGATCGGCGGGTTGGTCACCTGCGCAAATTGCTGGCGGAAATAGTCGTAAATGATACGCGGCTGGCTGGAAAGAACGGCGAATGGGGTATCGTCACCCATTGAACCGACTGCCTCCTGGCCGTTTTCACCCAATACCCGCAGGACGGAGTCCAGCTCTTCAGCGCTGTAGTTGAACTGTTTCTGGTAGCTGGCGAGGGTATCATCATCCAACTGACGATTACCGACCTCTTCATCGGGCAGCTCTTCGAATGGCACCAGGCGACGGACGTTTTTCTCCATCCACTCTTTATACGGATGGCGGCTTTGCAGATCGTTGTCGGTTTCCGCAGAGTGCAGGATGCGCCCCTCACGGGTATCGATAACCATCAGCTCGCCGGGGCCGACGCGGCCTTTTTCCACCACTTCATCCGGCTGGTAATCCCAGATACCGACTTCGGAGGCGCAGGTGATGAGTTTGTCGCTAGTGATCACGTAGCGCGCCGGGCGCAGGCCGTTACGGTCAAGATTACAGGCGGCGAAACGACCATCGGACATCACGATGCCCGCCGGGCCGTCCCACGGCTCCATGTGCATGGAGTTAAAGTCAAAGAACGCGCGCAGCTCGGGATCCATATCCGGGTTGTTCTGCCAGGCTGGCGGAACCAGCAGGCGCATGGCGCGGATAATGTCCATCCCGCCCGCCAGCAGCAGCTCCAGCATATTATCCATGGAGCTGGAGTCGGAGCCGGTTTCATTGACAAATGGCGCGGCATCGTGGAGATCCGGGATCAGCGGCGTCTGGAATTTATAGGTACGGGCGCGAGCCCACTGGCGGTTACCGGTGATGGTATTGATTTCGCCGTTGTGCGCCAGATAGCGGAACGGCTGCGCCAGCGGCCAGCGTGGCACGGTGTTAGTGGAAAAGCGCTGATGGAACAGGCAAATGGCTGATTCCAGGCGCAGATCCGCGAGATCCAGGTAGAAGCGCGGCAGATCCGCCGGCATACACAGACCTTTATAAATATTGACCAGATTCGACAGGCTGCAAACGTAAAAATCTTTATCATCCTGCAGACGTTTTTCGATACGGCGACGGGCGATGAATAAACGGCGCTCCATGTCGCGCGGACGCCAGCCTGCCGGGGCGTTAACAAAGATTTGCTCAATACGTGGCAGCGAGGAGAGGGCGATTTCACCGAGAACGCCATCGTTGGTAGGCACTTCGCGCCAGCCGACAATAGACAGCGTTTCACGCTGAAGTTCTTCTTCGACGATACGGCGCGCCGCTTTGGCCAGTTCAGGATCTTTATTAAGGAATAACATCCCAACGGCATAATTCTTGGCTAAACGCCAGCCGCGCTCTTCCGCAACAATCCGGAAAAAGCGATCGGGTTTTTGTAGCAACAGGCCACAACCGTCGCCGGTTTTTCCATCGGCAAGGATCGCACCGCGGTGCTGCATTCGGGCCAGTGCGTGTATAGCGGTTCGCACCACCTTGTGGCTAGGTTCGCCTTCTATGTGGGCGATCAGGCCGAAACCACAGTTATCCCTCTCAAGGGATTTATCGTACAACATATCAGTGAACCTCCCCAGGCTCTACGGGACGCCCTCCGATACCGATTGCGCACGGGCACAGAAAGAGCATGGCGACGGGGTTTACACCTCGCATTCGCCCTCTTTAAATCCTTTTCGCATCGGAACACAAGTTTGAGGACTTGCTATTAAGAGGGAATCTCAATTACTGCATAAATATGATGAGCAGAACGCTCATCCAGAAAGCTTCCAGCGGATTCCCAACTTATCGGGAATCCACACATACGTCAAATGGCAATCTTATTTATACAAAAATGTACTATACAACATTTAACGTGATGATTTTTATTAAAATAATCGCATTTTAAATGCCATTGAAACGTATCGGGGGGCATAATCGAGTGTGATCTGTCTCACTATATCAATGGCATGATATTGTATTTATATGCTTAATTATTTTTTATTTTTGGATTTTTTTTCTTGTTTTTTTCTGTTTTTTGGTTTTTAACACTGTTTTGTGCCCTGATAAAGATAATGGTAAATTTGCGGCTATATATAAGGAAAACTCATTACCTTAAAGGTGAATTTAATTGCAGTTATCTTGATTTTTTATGCAACGGGATAAACGGCCACGTTGACGATTGATCCAGGTCATCGTCGTCAGCGGCTAAAAATGGCAGGCTTGGCCCCTTTCTTAAGGCCGGTCTACCAGATTATGCAGTTACAAAAATTAGTCAATATGTTTGGCGGGGATCTTGCGCGTCGCTATGGCGAAAAGGTCCATAAACTGACGCTGCATGGCGGCTTTAGCTGCCCGAATCGTGATGGCACCATTGGCCGCGGCGGCTGTACTTTCTGCAATGTCGCCTCCTTTGCCGACGAAGAACAGCAGCATCGCTCTATTGTCGAACAACTGGCGCATCAGGCGCAGTTGGTTAATCGGGCTAAGCGCTATCTGGCCTATTTTCAGGCTTATACCAGCACCTTTGCTGAGGTACAGGTGCTGCGCGCCCTGTATCAACAGGCGGTCAGCCAGGCCAGTATCGTCGGATTGTGTGTCGGTACGCGCCCGGATTGCGTCCCAGGCGCCGTCGTGGATCTGCTTTGCGAATATCGGCAACAGGGTTACGAGGTATGGCTTGAGCTGGGGCTGCAAACCGCCCACGATAAGACGCTGCATCGAATTAATCGCGGCCATGATTTTGCCTGCTACCAGCGTACTGCGCATCTGGCGCGTGAGCGAGGGCTGAAGGTATGCTGCCACCTTATCGTCGGCCTGCCGGGGGAAGGGCAGGCAGAATGCCTGGAGACGTTAGAACAGGTGGTGGAAACCGGTGTGGATGGCATTAAGCTGCACCCGCTTCATATTGTGAAGGGAAGCATCATGGCGAAGGCGTGGCAGGCCGGACGGTTGAAGGGGATTGAGCTGGACGACTATACGACCATCGCTGGAGAGATGATCCGCCATACTCCACCTGAGGTGATTTATCACCGTATTTCCGCCAGCGCCCGTCGTCCGACGCTGTTGGCCCCTTTATGGTGTGAGAATCGCTGGACCGGAATGGTTGAGCTGGATAAATATCTCCGCGAACATGGCGTTCAGGGGGCGGCGCTGGGATTGCCGTGGCGCCAGCCTGTCGCGTGAAGTATGAAGGGTCTCTGCATTTTTTGCACAACTTACAGCGTCTTGCTCAGAATTGAGTATTATTGTGCGGAGTTGTCGCTAAGGAATTCCTTATGAAGCAAATTCGTATGCTGGCGCAGTATTATGTTGACCTGATGATGAAGCTGGGTCTGGTGCGTTTTTCAATGCTACTAGCTCTGGCGCTGGTGGTACTGGCGATTGTTGTGCAGATGGCCGTTACGATGGTGCTGCATGGCCAGGTGGAAAGTATTGATGTTATCCGCTCCATTTTCTTTGGCCTGCTGATCACCCCGTGGGCGGTCTATTTCCTCTCGGTGGTGGTTGAGCAACTGGAAGAGTCCAGACAGCGTCTCTCGCGGTTGGTGGAGAAACTGGAGGAGATGCGCGAGCGCGATCTCAATCTTAACGTCAAGCTTAAAGACAACATCGCTCAACTGAATCAGGAAATCGGTGAGCGTGAAAAAGCCGAGGCGGAGCGTGAAACGACGCTTGAGCAACTGAAAATAGAAATGAAGGAGCGTGAAGAGACGCAAATTCAGCTTGAACAGCAGTCCTCCTTTCTGCGTTCTTTCCTTGATGCATCACCGGATTTGGTCTTCTATCGCAATGAAGATAAAGAGTTTTCCGGCTGTAACCGCGCCGTGGAGCTATTGACGGGCAAAAGTGAAAAACAGCTTATTCACCTGAAGCCACAGGATGTATACAGCGAAGAGGCGGCGGATAAGGTGCTGGAGACGGATGAGAAAGTCTTCCGCCATAACATTTCGTTGACCTATGAACAGTGGCTGGATTACCCGGACGGGCGGAAAGCCTGCTTTGAAATCCGTAAAGTGCCGTACTATGACCGTGTCGGTAAACGGCGTGGGCTGATGGGGTTTGGTCGCGATATTACCGAACGTAAGCGCTACCAGGATGCGCTGGAGCGGGCCAGCCGGGATAAGACCACCTTCATCTCAACAATCAGTCACGAGCTGCGTACGCCGCTTAATGGCATCGTGGGGCTTAGCCGGATCCTGCTGGATACCGAACTGACTGACGAACAGGAAAAATACCTGAAAACTATCCATGTCTCTGCAGTAACGCTGGGTAATATCTTCAACGATATTATTGAGATGGATAAGATGGAACGGCGTAAAGTTCAGTTGGACAACCAGCCGGTTGATTTCACCGGTTTCCTCGCCGATCTGGAAAACCTCTCTGGCCTTCAGACGCAGCAGAAAGGTCTGCAATTTGTGCTGGAACCTACCTTGCCGCTGCCGCATAAAGTGATCACCGATGGTACGCGTCTGCGTCAAATTTTGTGGAATCTTATCAGTAATGCCGTGAAGTTTACCCCGCAAGGCGGGTGTGTGAACGTTCGCGTGCGCTATGATGCAGGCGATATCCTGCACTTTGAAGTGGAAGATTCGGGGATCGGCATTCCTGAAGCGGAGCAGGATAAGATTTTCGCGATGTATTATCAGGTCAAAGATAGCCATGGCGGCAAACCGGCAACCGGTACCGGCATCGGCCTCGCCGTATCACGTCGCCTGGCGCGGAATATGGGGGGCGATATTTGCGTTTCCAGTCAGCCAGGTAAGGGAGCGATCTTCACTCTCACCGTACATGCGCCTGCCGTTGCGGAAGAAGTGGAAGATACTCTGGCGCAAGATGATATGCCATTACCCGCACTGAATGTGCTGCTGGTGGAGGATATCGAATTAAACGTGGTTGTCGCGCGCTCGGTGCTGGAGAAACTGGGTAACAGCGTGGATGTGGCGATGACCGGGAAAGCCGCGCTGGAGATGTTTACCCCCGGTGAATATGATCTGGTGCTGCTGGATATTCAATTGCCGGATATGACGGGCCTGGATATCTCTCGTCAGTTGAAGCAACGTTTCACTGCTGATCAACTTCCGCCGTTGGTGGCGCTCACGGCTAACGTACTGAAGGATAAAAAAGAGTATCTGGAGGCAGGGATGGACGATGTGCTCAGTAAGCCACTCTCTGTTCCGGCGTTAACCGCGATTATCAAGAAATACTGGGATTCACCGGAAGAGGAAGAGAACGAGATGCCCTCTATAGATGTCGATAAATCGACTTTTGTGCTGGATATTCCCATGCTTGAGCAATACATCTCGCTGGTGGGACCAAAGTTGATTAATGATGGTCTGGCGGTTTTTGAGAGAATGATGCCGGGTTATCTGGCTGTACTCGAATCAAATCTGACCGCGCGTGACCAAAAAGGGATTGTCGATGAAGGACATAAGATAAAGGGGGCTGCGGGCTCAATCGGCTTACGTCACATTCAGCAGCTTGGTCAGCAGATTCAAACACCGGATCTGCCCGCATGGTCAGATAATGTTGCTGAATGGGTTGAAGAGATGAAATCCGAGTGGCAAAGCGATGTAGCCGTGCTAAAAGCATGGGTCGCGGCGGCGGAGAAAAAATGACCCCGGATAAACCGGGGTGCGCGAATACTGCGCCAACACCAGGGAACGGGTTGTTGGGCCAGAATCATTTGAGTGATTTTTTACGCGGCGCAACCTGAGAATTTGGTTTGCTCGCTCATTAAGATAGCAAACCTTAAATAATTTGTTACGTGAATCGGTAAAATATGTGAAGCATAGCGAGTAAATCAAAATTTTTTACTGGTTTCATAGACTTGTACTAAGGGGCTGATGTGATGAAGAGAATTGGTGTCGTGTTGAGCGGTTGCGGTGTTTATGACGGAAGCGAAATTCATGAAGCGGTCATCACCATACTGGCTATCGTCCGCAACGGTGCCGAGGCCATCTGTTTCGCGCCTGATAAAGTACAAACCGATGTCATCAATCATTTGACCGGTGAAGTGCAGTCTGAAAGCCGCAATGTGCTCGTGGAAGCAGCGCGTATTGCGCGTGGACAGATTCGGCCTCTGGCGGCTGCCAGGGCGGATGAGCTGGATGCGCTGATCGTGCCAGGCGGTTTTGGCGCGGCGAAGAATCTCAGCAATTTCTCCTCACAGGGCAGTCATTGTGAGGTTGATAGCGATCTGAAAGCGCTGGCGCTGGCAATGCATCAGGCCGGTAAACCACTGGGCTTTATTTGTATCGCTCCGGCTCTGTTAGCTAAAATTTTCACCATCCCGCTGCGCGTGACTATCGGTACCGATCTTGATACCGCCGATGCGATAGAAGAGATGGGAGCTGAACATGTACCTTGCCCGGTCGATGATATTGTGGTTGATGAAGATAACAAAGTCGTGACGACTCCGGCGTATATGCTGGCGCAGAATATTGCCGAAGCGGCAAGCGGCATTGAAAAACTGGTTGCGCGCGTGCTGGTTCTGGCTGCATGAAATACCGCTTTTCACCACTGCCGATGATTAAGCGCTTTTTGCTGCGGCTGTTGTTGGTGTGTGTAGCGGTATGGTGCGGAGGAATTGCGTTGTTTAGCATTCTGCCGGTGCCTTTTTCTGCGGTGATGCTGGAGCGGCAAGCTGGCGCCTGGCTCTCCGGCGATTTTCAGTACGTTGCCCATTCCGACTGGGTGGGAATGGATCAGATTTCGCCCTGGATGGGGCTGGCGGTTATTGCCGCAGAAGATCAGAAATTCCCGGAACATTGGGGATTTGATATCCCGGCGATTGAGAAGGCGTTAGCCCATAATGAGCGTCATGAGAACCGGATTCGCGGCGCATCGACCCTGTCACAGCAGACGGCGAAAAACCTGTTCCTGTGGGAAGGGCGCAGTTGGCTAAGAAAAGGTCTGGAAGCGGGGCTGACCGTCGGTATTGAGATGGTGTGGAGCAAAAAACGCATTCTTACCGTTTATTTGAATATCGCTGAGTTTGGTCATGGAACGTTTGGCGTGGAGGCCGCGTCGCAGCGCTATTTTCATAAGCCGGCGAGTAAGTTGACGGCATCTGAAGCGGCGCTGTTGGCTGCGGTTTTGCCAAATCCGATTCGTTTTCGCGTCGATGCGCCGTCAGGGTACGTCCGCAGCCGTCAGGCGTGGATTTTGCGGCAGATGCGCCAGTTAGGCGGGGAGGGGTTTATGCGGGAGCATAAGCTACATTGATGCTTGCCGTGTTCTCATTTTCTTTCAGCCCCGATAAGCATAGAACGACCGCGAAGGGCTTAGTCTTCATCAAATCCGGCATTGAAGAGCGCGATAACCGCCGCCAGCGCCTCAGCTTCTTGCGGACCGTTGGCTTCAATCTCAATCTGCCGCCCTTTGGCCGAGTCGAGCATCAGCAGGGCTATCACGCTATTGGCTTCAGCTTCAATCCCTTCGTCATTGCGCAACAGCACCTCAGCATCATAGTTCTGCATTAATTCGAATAATTTCATTGCCGGACGAGCGTGCATGCCCAGCTTATTGGTGATCTCAACGGTTTGCTTCACGGTCATGATTTACGTTTTTCCAGCGTCCGGTGACGAGACTGCACGTTTTTACCGCGCGAGCGGAAGTAGTCCGCCAGCTGTTCGGCGACGTAAACTGAACGGTGTTTACCCCCGGTACAACCAATCGCCACCGTCAGATAGCTGCGGTTATTGGTCTCCAGCATGGGTAACCATAGCTCAAGATAGCTGCGGGTCTGGTAGATAAAATTGTGAACTTCTGTGTGTCGATCGAGGAAGGCGGCGACCGGTTTATCGAGGCCAGTCATTGGACGCAGCTTTGGATCCCAGTGCGGGTTTGGCAGGAAGCGCACATCAAAGACGTAGTCAGCGTCGATGGGGATGCCGTGCTTAAAGCCAAAGGATTCGAAGACCATTGTCAGTTCGCGTTCGCGTTTACCTAACAAACGCGTGCGCAGCATTTCAGCCAGCTCATGCACTGACATTTCGGAAGTATCGACAATCAGGTCGGCGCGGGAACGCAAAGGCTCCAGCAGATCGCTCTCTTCATCAATAGCGCTTTCCAGCGACAGGTTTTTACTCGAGAGCGGGTGCAGGCGCCGCGTATCGCTATAGCGGCGAATTAAGGTGTTACGATCGGCATCAAGGAACAACAACTGAGGCGAAAATTCGGCGGGCAGGTTTTTCATCGCCTGCTCAAAGACTTCCGGCGACTCGGGCATATTACGCACATCAATGCTGACGGCCGCCGAAATATTTCTGTCCGCAAGGGTGCGCGCCAGTTCGGGCAGCAGTACAACTGGCAGGTTATCCACGCAGTAAAAGCCCATATCTTCCAGCGCTCGCAGGGCGACGGATTTCCCCGACCCTGAACGGCCGCTGACGATCATCAGTACCATGTACCGTTTCTCCTCAGTACGATAAAGAGTAAGGTGCTATTCCTGTTATGCTTCATCATTGCTTCCTGAACCGGTGATGATGTCATATAGCTCTTCATCACTTTGTGCGGCGCGCAGGCGACGGCAAATGGTTTTATCCGCCAGACGTTTTGCGACCAGCGACAGCGTATGCAGATGCGTTTTTGTTTGATCGGCGGGAACGAGAAGAGCAAACAGGAGATCGACGGGTTGATTGTCGATAGCATCGAATGCGATGGGGGTTTCCAACTGAACAAAAACGCCCACAGCCCGTAGCGTATCCTCTTCAAGTTTGCCATGTGGAATCGCAATACCGTTACCAATCCCGGTACTGCCCATTTTTTCACGGGTGAGAATGGCTTCGAACACCACCTGGGGCGGTAAGCTTAGCTGTTTTGCCGCCAGCTCGCTGATGATTTCCAGCGCGCGTTTTTTGCTTTGGCAGTGAACCTGGCTACGGGTACATTCCTGGTTAAGGACGTTGCTCAGTTGTAGAGCCGAATCGTTATTTGTCATAATTTCACCTGAGCTCTTCCTTGCCAACCGCCGGTAAGCGGTTGGCACAGGCTATTGCCCGGACAATTAGTGTTGTTTCAGTTTATCTTTATGTTTTGTTAACTGTCTCGCCAGCTTATCAATAAGACCATCGATGGCGGCGTACATATCCTGCCCTTCCGCACTGGCATGGATTTCACCACCATTGACATGCAGATTGGCATCCGCAATTTGCGTCACCTTCTCTACTTTTAACACTATATAGACCTGGTTGATCCTGTCGAAAAACTGCTCCAGTTTGCTAAATTTCGCATTCACGAAATCACGCATTGCGGGGGTTATTTCGACGTTTTGCCCTGTAATGTTGAGCTGCATAGTGTCTTCCTTATCGGTTGGGTCAAACTAACTGTTTACGCTGGTTTGACGGCGGAATAGATAAAGATTCTCGGTACTTAGCGACGGTACGGCGCGCCACCATAATACCCTGCTCGGATAACATGGTGGTGAGTTTACTGTCGCTCAATGGCTTCGCGGGGTTCTCCGCGGCGATTAACTTCTTCACCAGCGCACGAATGGCTGTCGACGATGCTTCGCCGCCGCCTTCGGTGTTGACATGGCTGGAGAAGAAATACTTCAGCTCAAAAATACCGCGTGGACTGTGCAGGTATTTTTGCGTGGTAACGCGTGAGATAGTGGATTCATGCATTTCGACGGCCTGGGCAATATCTGCCAGAACCATCGGCTTCATAAACTCTTCACCCTGTTCAAAGAAGGCCTGCTGCTGTTCAACGATACAGCGACTGACGCGTAACAGTGTATCGTTACGGCTTTCCAGACTTTTGATAAGCCAGCGGGCTTCCTGTAGATTACTGCGGATAAACTGACCGTCCGCATCGTTGCGTGCGCTGTTACCCATGGCTGCATAGTGCTGATTGATCTTCAGGCGCGGAAGGCTGTCTGAATTGAGTTCGACCACCCAGCGACCGTTCACTTTGCGCACCAGAACATCAGGAATAACATATTCGGGTTCACCGGTCTGAATGGACTGGCCAGGGCGCGGATCCAGCGACTGGATCAGATTTACTGCTTCTTTGAGGACGTCTTCTTTGAGACGGGTGACGCGCATCAATGTGCGGAAATCATGATTGGCCAGCAGATCGAGATGATCGCTAATGATCTGTCGCGCTTCATCAATCCATGGCGTCTCTTTGGCAAACTGAGAAAGCTGGACCAGCAGGCAGTCGCGCAGATCTTTTGCCGCTACGCCGACGGGATCGAAACGCTGAACACGTTTGAGAACGGCTTCGACCTCTTCAAGCCCGATTTCATCATCGCCGATGCTTTCCACGATCTCTTCAACAGAAACGGTCAGGTAGCCAGTATCATCAACGGCATCGACGATCGATGTGGCGATAGCGCGATCGGTGTCAGTGAAAGGGGTGAGTTCCACCTGCCACATCAGATAATCCTGCAGGCTCTGGGTGGTTTCCCCCTGATAAATCGGCAGTTCATCATCCTGATAATCCACCCCGTTGCCTGACGGGGTACCTGCGGTGTAAATCTCATCCCAACTGGCGTCAAGCGGTAACTCTTCCGGCATATCTTTCTGCTCAAGAGCGTCAACGCTATCCAGAGATTCGCGATCCTCTGTCTCTTTGGTTTCTACCTCATCGTGAAGATCGGTTTGCTCGAGCAACGGGTTACTCTCCAGCGCCTGCTGGAGTTCTTGCTGGAGTTCTAACGTGGACAACTGCAACAGGCGAATTGCCTGCTGTAGTTGTGGCGTCATGGCAAGCTGTTGGCTTAACCTTAATTGCAAACCTTGCTTCATATTCAGAGCTAATATCTCCGGCTAAAACGTCTGTAACCTCTACCCTATCAGAGTCTGAAGTCTTCCCCAAGATACACGCGCTTAACCTGCTCGTCTTCAAGGATTTGTTGCGGCGTACCGTGGGCAATCAGGTGCCCCTGGCTGACGATATAGGCGCGCTCACAAACGGCCAGCGTCTCTCTGACGTTATGGTCGGTGATCAGTACGCCAAGTCCGCTGTCGCGCAGGTGTTCAATAATGCGTTTGATATCGATAACGGAAATCGGGTCAACGCCGGCGAAAGGTTCATCCAGCAGGATAAACTTCGGGTTAGCGGCCAGCGCGCGGGCGATTTCTACCCGGCGACGTTCACCGCCGGAGAGCGCCTGGCCGATGTTATCGCGCAGGTGCTCAATATGAAACTCTTCCATAAGCTCTTTTGCCCGGTCTTCACGCTGCTCATTGCTGAGATCGTCGCGAATCTGCAATACGGCCATCAGGTTATCGTAAACGCTCAGGCGACGGAAAATAGACGCTTCCTGCGGCAGGTAGCCGATACCGCGGCGGGCGCGGGCATGCAGAGGCAGCAAGCTGATGTCTTCATCATCAATAATAATGTTGCCCGCGTCGCGCGGTACAATACCGACCACCATATAGAAAGTGGTTGTCTTACCGGCGCCGTTCGGGCCCAGCAGGCCGACAATCTCCCCGGAGTTGACGGTCAGACTGACATCTTCCACCACCCGGCGGCCTTTATAGGCTTTGGCGAGATTCTTTGCAGTTAATGTTGCCATAACGAATTACTTACCCTTCTTTGACTGATCGTTGCCTTTGTCCTGCAACTGCGAAGGAACCAGTACCGTGGTTACACGTCCACCTTTATTGCTGAACGCCTGCATTTTTTGCTCTTTCACCAGATAGGTGATTTTGTCACCCTGAATATTGCTATCAAGCTGTTCCAGATGGGCATTACCGGTCAGAACGACAAAGTCATTTTGCAGTTCATAATGCATCTTTGATGCGCGGCCTTTTACTGGTTTGCCATTGTCCTGCATCTGGTAGAAGGTTGCCGGGTTACCGTAACCGTCGATCACTTCTTTGCCTTTCTCTCCGCCGGGACGGGTGACGACAACTTTATCAGCATTGATTTTGATCGTTCCCTGCGTGACGACAACATTACCGGTAAAGGTCACGACGTTGCCCTGCATATCCAGCGACTGCTGATCGGATTCAATATGAATCGGCTGATCGGTATCACCCGTTTTTGCCAGTGCCGGCAAGCTGGCGGCCAGTAAGGCGCTGGCGAGCGCAATCTTAAGGCTGAGTTTGTTTGTTCTGAATTTCATAAGAGGTTCTAACCTTTTCAATCAGCTCGGCATTTTTGCTGCGTAGGTTCCCGCGCATTTTCAGGCCGCTGGAATTAAATGTTGTCCCGTACAATGTCACCATGTCATCGGAGGTAACATCCTGTGTCACCAGGTTTATCTGGGCGTTATCCGTCGTAATTTTGCGCAGTTGAGCATCCGCTGTTAGCGCATTGACTTCAACGTGCCCGTAAAGATACAGCATGCGGTCGTTCGTTAACTTCGCTTTATCAGCCGTGACGGACCAGGTCGGTACTTTGTTCGTATCAAAGGTGGTCATCACGGGTTTAGTAAACCACGAGATTTGCTGCGCGGAAAAATACGCCACATGTTCAGCGGTCAACCGGTAACTAAGCGCGCCTTCCGGGCTATAAACTACAGTATCGGTATGCTCGCTGGTATACGTTGGCTCATCAGGATTGACCGCCTGTTGGGAGGTATCGTCCGTACTCGCCAGGTTAAGACCAATCAGGATCAGCGCGGCCAGCGACAGTAAAATGATAACCCAACGTCTGGTTTTACTCATATCGATTGCCCTTTGGCCTCATCCAGCTTGCCTTGCGCCAATAGTAGCAAATCGCACACTTCCCGTACCGCTCCGCGACCACCGTTGATACGCGTGACGTAATCCGCACGTGGGATCAGCAGGGGGTGAGCATCGGCTACCGCGACGCTTAAACCGACTTCAGCCATAACCGGCCAGTCAATAAGATCGTCACCAATATAGGCCGCTTCATCTGCATGAACAGCCAGCTTGTTGAGTAATTCATGAAACGCCAAAAGCTTATCAGATTGCCCCTGGTACAGATGCGTGATGCCCAGCGTCTGACAACGGTCTTCCACCAGTTTAGCTTTTCGCCCGGTAATTATCGCCACTTCAATACCTGAGGTCAGGACACAGCGGAGCCCGTAGCCATCACGGACATTAAACGCTTTCAGCTCTTCGCCATTGTTGCCCATGTAGATAAGGCCATCAGACAGGACGCCGTCCACATCCAGGATCAATAAACGGATCTTCGCCGCCCGGTCGATAAACTCCTGGCTTACTGGCCCATAGCAGGTCGTCAACAGGGCATCAGTATTATTCATTATTTTTTCCTTACTTACACTACACCTGCGCGCAGGAGATCGTGCATATGTACCACACCCAGTAGACGGTCGCCATCAGCAACCAGTACGCAGGTGATGTGACGAGATTGCATCAGGTTCAGCGCATCGACGGCCAGCGTGCCGGGACGGATGCGGATACCGCCTCGCGTCATTACCTCGGCAATACTGGCATTGCGCATATCGATGCCAGTATCAAATACCCGGCGTAGATCGCCATCGGTGAAAATGCCGATGATGTTCATTTCATCATCGCAGATCGCGGTCATGCCCAGATTTTTACGTGTGATCTCCAGTAACGCATCGCGCAGCGTGGCGCGCAGGCTAACGTGCGGAATCTCATCGCCGGTGTGCATAATATCATTAACTCGCAGGAGCAGTTTACGTCCCAGCGCGCCGCCGGGATGCGACAACGCAAAATCTTCAGCGGTAAAACCGCGTGCTTCCAGCAGTGCCACCGCGAGCGCATCGCCCATAACCAGCGCGGCGGTCGTGCTTGTTGTTGGCGCCAGCCCCAGTGGACACGCCTCTTTAGGGACCTTGACGCATAAATGAATATCCGCTGCGCGCGCCATGCTGCTTTCAGGGCGACTGGTCATGCAAATTAATGAAACCTGCTGACGCTTGAGGACAGGGATCAGGGCGAGAATTTCATTGGATTCACCGGAGTTAGACAGTGCGATAACCACGTCATGTGAGGTGACCATGCCTAAATCACCGTGCGCGGCTTCGCCTGGATGAACAAAAAATGACGGTGTGCCGGTGCTGGCAAAGGTGGCCGCCATTTTACGTCCGATGTGGCCGGATTTGCCCATCCCCATCACCACCACTTTTCCGCTACAGCGAAAAATGGTCTCACAGGCGCGGGTAAAATCTTCATTAATGTATTGATCGAGCTGCGTCAGACCTTCACGTTCAATTTCCAGAACCTCACGGCCTGCCCGTTGAAAGTCAAAATCCGCTGGCAAATCTGTTTGCGACATAATGTTATCCCGAATCATTCAACGAAGAGCGGCGCTGTCCAGTACAGCATCGCCAACCAAAGCACAAAACCGCAAACTAACAGGGCACCGACAAGCCTGCCTGGTTGCTGTTTACGACGCCAGCACAGTAGGGCAAACACCAGGCTGACCAGCAGCATGACGCCATAGTCGCGGGTGAAGGCCTCTGCGGTGAAGGCGCCAGGGGCAATTAGCGCGGGGAGGCCGAGGACGAGCACAATGTTAAGAATATTCGCGCCAATGATATTCCCGATAGCAATATCATTTTCACCTTTTCGCGCCCCGGCGATAGCGGTTGCCAGTTCCGGTAAGCTGGTGCCTATGGCCACCACCGTTAAGCCAACGCTCAGCTCGCTGATGGCAAAAAAGTTTGCCAGTACCGTGGCGTTATCAACGACCATTCGCGCGGCCATTGGCATCACAATCAACGCAACGCCCAGCCAAAGCAAGGCGACGGGAAGCGACCCTTCACGTGGCAGCTCCGCCAGCTGTTCGCGGGTCAGGCTATCGCTACCCTGACATTCCGCGAGACGGGCGATTTTAAGGGTGAACAGTAGCCAGAGTACGGCCAGCGTCAGTAAAAAAAAGCCATCCATCCTCGTGAGCTGCCCGTCATATAGCACAACCCCCGCCAGTAAACTGACCAGCAACATTAGCGGTAATTCACGACGCAGGATATCAGAATGCACGGTAAAAGGCTGAAACAGCGCAGTGATACCGAGAATCAACAGAATATTGGTGATATTCGATCCGAGCGCGGTGCCAATCGCCAGCTCGGTTTGCCCGTGGAGGGAGGCGGCGGTGGAGACGATGATTTCCGGTAAACTGGTACCGATGCTGACCACCGTCATGCCAATAATAAGCGGGGGGATCCCCAGGAGACGGCAAAGTATTGAAGCGGCGTAGACCAGACGATCGGCGCTGTAGACAACCAGCAATAAACCAATAATTAACAGAGCCGTCGCTAAGAGCATCTAACGTCCTTTCTTCAGGTATAATCGTCGCCTCGCTGGCCGTCCGTAGGCAGCGTAACGAATTCTTAATTTTGACTTTATACCCGTCATACTTCAAGTTGCATGTGCATTGACGCTGAGTGACTCGTTTTATTCATGGGATTTATCCTTATGGGCGGTGACTCTGCGGTGCGCGTTATTTAGGGAATATGTGCGGAAAAAGTAAAACAAATGCCAGTTTTGGTTAACCGGGGCGGGTAAGTTTCTGTAAAAATGTTGGGTTTGTGGTGAAAGAAAGCGCCATGCTTATCCCGATGGGTGTCTAGTAAGGATGATTTTATGAGCCAGAGTTTGGCGAATTTAGTCGAAGTGCGCGGTATTCGCTTCTCGCGGGGCGAACGTGTGATCTTTGATGATATCTCGCTGTCGGTCCCTCGCGGTAAGATCACTGCGATCATGGGCCCATCAGGGATCGGCAAAACTACCCTGTTGCGCCTGATAGGCGGCCAGATCCCACCCGATAAGGGCGAGATCCTGTTTGATGGTGAAAACGTACCGCAAATGTCGCGTTCGCGCTTGTATACCGTCCGCAAGCGTATGAGCATGCTATTTCAGTCCGGCGCGCTGTTCACTGATATGAATGTGTTTGATAACGTCGCATATCCGTTACGTGAGCATACGCGTTTGCCGGAGGCGCTGTTGCACACCACGGTGATGATGAAACTGGAAGCCGTCGGCCTACGCGGAGCCGCGAAACTGATGCCTTCTGAACTCTCCGGTGGTATGGCGCGCCGCGCCGCACTGGCGAGGGCTATTGCGCTGGAACCTGATTTAATCATGTTTGATGAGCCCTTTGTCGGTCAGGATCCCATCACGATGGGGGTGCTGGTGAAGTTGATTTCTGAACTCAACAGTTCCCTCGGTGTCACGTGTATTGTGGTTTCCCATGATGTACCGGAAGTGCTCAGCATTGCGGACTTTGCGTATATCGTGGCGGACAAAAAAGTTGTGGCGTATGGCAGCGCGCAGTCGCTGCGTGAAAATACCGATCCTCGGGTTCGTCAGTTCATTGATGGTATTGCCGACGGCCCGGTGCCGTTCCGCTATCCGGCGGGCGATTATCATCATGATTTATTGGCCAAAGGGAGTTAAGCGACTCATGTTGTTAAATGCGCTAGGCGCGCTCGGACATCGGGGTATAAAAACTATCGCGACGTTCGGACGTGCTGGATTAATGCTCTTCAACGCCGTTGTGGGCAAGCCCGAATTGCGTAAGCATGCGCCGCTGCTGGTGCGTCAGCTGTATAACGTTGGTGTGCTGTCAATGCTGATCATTATTGTATCGGGGCTGTTTATCGGTATGGTGCTGGGCCTGCAGGGCTATCTGGTATTGACCACTTACAGCGCAGAAACCAGCCTCGGCATGCTGGTGGCGTTATCGCTGTTGCGTGAGTTGGGGCCAGTGGTCGCCGCGCTGCTGTTCGCCGGGCGAGCGGGTTCCGCGTTGACCGCTGAAATCGGCCTGATGCGGGCGACTGAACAAATCTCCAGCATGGAGATGATGGCTGTTGACCCACTGCGCCGCGTTATTTCTCCGCGTTTCTGGGCGGGGGTGATCTCACTCCCACTGTTAACCATTATTTTTGTGGCGGTGGGCATCTGGGGAGGGGCGCTGGTTGGTGTTAGCTGGAAGGGTATCGACAGTGGATTCTTCTGGACTGCGATGCAAAATGCCGTCGACTGGCGGATGGATCTGGTTAACTGCCTGATCAAGAGCCTGGTTTTTGCCATTACGGTGACATGGATTGCGTTATTTAATGGTTATGACGCTATCCCCACTTCCGCCGGGATTAGCCGGGCGACGACGCGTACCGTGGTGCATGCGTCGCTGGCGGTTCTGGGGCTGGATTTTGTGCTGACTGCGCTGATGTTTGGGAATTGAGTTCATGCAAACGAGAAAAAATGAAATTTGGGTCGGTGTGTTCTTGCTGGTCGCGCTGCTGGCCGCGTTGTTTGTCTGCCTGAAAGCGGCGAACGTGACTTCCTTGCGTACGGAACCGACCTATCGGCTCTATGCCACCTTTGACAATATCGGCGGCCTGAAAGTGCGTTCTCCGGTGCGTATCGGCGGTGTCGTGGTGGGACGCGTTGAGGATATTTCGCTTGACCCGCAAACTTATCTGCCGCGGGTGACTCTCGATATTGATAAACGCTATAACCACATTCCGGACACCAGCTCGCTGGCAATCAGAACTTCCGGCCTGCTAGGGGAACAGTATCTGGCGATGAATATTGGTTTTGAAGATCCTGACCTGGGAACCTCTATCCTTAAAGATGGCGGCACTATCCAGGACACCAAATCTGCAATGGTGCTGGAAGATCTGATCGGTCAGTTCCTTTACAACAGTAAAGGCGGTGACAATAAGAATTCTGGCGATGATCGGGCTGCGAGCGAGGGGCATACTGATGCCACGCAGCCAGCCGGCACGACGCATTAATTTCAGGAGAGATGAGACATGTTTAAACGCTTACTAATGGTCGCCATGCTGGTGATTGCTCCTTTGACCGCGGCCGCCGCTGCGGATCAATCCAATCCATATAAGCTGATGAACGAAGCGGCACAGAAAACCTTTGATCGCCTGAAGAACGAACAGCCGAAAATTCAGGCCAACCCGAACTACCTGCGCGATATCGTCGATCAGGAACTGTTGCCGTATGTTCAGGTTAAATATGCCGGCGCACTGGTGTTGGGACGTTACTACAAGGAGGCCACGCCGGCGCAACGTGAAGCCTATTTCGCCGCCTTCCGCGAATACCTGAAACAGGCCTATGGTCAGGCCCTGGCGATGTATCATGGTCAGACCTATCAGATTGAGCCGGAGAGGCCGTTGGGCGATGCGACCATTATTCCTATCCGCGTAACCATTCTTGATCCGAATGGTCGCCCACCGGTTCGTCTTGATTTTCAGTGGCGTAAAAATACCCAAACCGGTAACTGGCAGGCTTACGATATGATTGCGGAAGGGGTAAGCATGATCACCACCAAGCAGAACGAGTGGAGCGATCTGCTGCGTACTAAAGGGATTGATGGCCTGACGGCGCAACTGAAGTTAATTTCCGCACAGCCAATTACTCTGGAACAGAAAAAATAATGGCCGGGCAACTGAGCTGGGACCGTGACGGCGAGACGCTGACGCTACGCGGGGAACTGGATCAGGATTTCCTGCTCCCGCTCTGGCAGGCGCGCGCTCAGGCAACGGTTGGCGTATCGGCAATTGACCTCAGTGCAGTGACACGTGTGGATACTGCCGGACTGGCGCTATTAGTGCATTTTATCGCGCTGGTTCGCCGGCAGGGCCGGGAAGCGAACGTGATCGGCCAGAGTGAAAATCTGCAGACGCTGGTCCGGTTATATAACCTTCCTGCCGATATGATCCCATAATTTTTCAATGAGTTATTGCTGAAGCTATTCTGAAAGCCCCGTCAAACTTTTTGATGGGGCTTTTTGCTTGTTTAAGACAGCGCCACTTTCCTCTAAGATGTTGGGCTGTTTTCACTATCAGATAAATGTTAGCCCATGGAAAATCATGAAATTCAGACCGTGCTGATGAACGCACTCTCCCTTCAGGAAGTCCACGTCTCTGGAGATGGTAGCCATTTTCAGGTTATTGCTGTGGGTGAGATGTTCGACGGCATGAGCCGGGTCAAGAAGCAGCAGACGATCTACGCCCCGCTGATGGAATATATTGCCGATAATCGCATTCATGCTCTGTCAATTAAAGCGTTTACCCCGCAGGAGTGGGCGCGAGACCGCAAACTTAATGGCTTTTAAGCTGTGGGGATGTTCCCCGCAGCGTATGTGAATTCTTAACAGAGAACAGAATCAATGGATAAATTCCGTGTTCAGGGGCCCACTCGTCTTCAGGGCGAGGTCACCATTTCCGGCGCCAAAAACGCCGCCCTGCCAATCCTCTTTGCTGCGTTACTGGCTGAAGAGCCGATTGAGATCCAAAACGTACCGAAGCTGAAAGATATTGATACCACCATGAAGCTACTGAGCCAACTGGGCGCGAATGTTAAGCGCAATGGCTCCGTATGGATTGATGCTGGCCCGGTTGACGTTTTCTGTGCTCCATATGATCTTGTCAAAACCATGCGTGCTTCTATTTGGGCGCTGGGACCGCTGGTCGCCCGTTTCGGCCAGGGTCAGGTGTCACTTCCTGGAGGCTGTGCTATCGGTGCGCGTCCGGTTGATTTGCACATTTCCGGCCTTGAGCAACTGGGCGCGGAAATTAAACTGGAAGAGGGCTATGTTAAGGCGTCGGTTAATGGACATCTGAAGGGTGCGAATATCGTGATGGATAAGGTTAGCGTTGGCGCGACCGTGACCATTATGAGCGCAGCGACGCTGGCGGAAGGGACGACTGTTATTGAAAATGCCGCGCGCGAGCCGGAAATTGTCGATACCGCCAACTTCCTCAATACGCTGGGAGCGAAAATTACAGGTCAGGGAACCGATCGTATCACCATCGAAGGCGTCGCACGCCTCGGCGGCGGCGTATACCGCGTGCTGCCGGATCGTATCGAAACCGGTACGTTCCTGGTGGCAGCGGCGATTTCTGGCGGTAAGATCCTCTGCCGCAATGCCCAGCCTGACACGCTGGATGCCGTGCTGGCGAAGCTTCGTGACGCCGGCGCGGATATCGAAACGGGCGAGGACTGGATTAGCCTGGATATGCATGGTAACCGTCCAAAAGCCGTGAACGTGCGTACCGCACCACATCCTGGCTTCCCGACGGATATGCAGGCCCAGTTCACGTTGCTGAATCTGGTGGCAGAAGGCACCGGTGTGATTACCGAGACCATCTTTGAAAACCGTTTTATGCACATACCGGAACTGATCCGCATGGGCGCTCATGCTGAAATTGAAAGCAATACCGCCATTTGCCATGGCGTGAAACAGCTTTCTGGGGCGCAGGTGATGGCGACGGATTTACGTGCGTCTGCCAGCCTGGTGCTGGCGGGCTGTATCGCGGAAGGTACGACGATTGTCGATCGTATCTATCATATTGACCGCGGTTATGAACGTATTGAAGACAAACTGCAGGCGCTGGGCGCGAATATTGAGCGCGTCAAAGGCGAATAAATCGGTAGCGGCAGCAGCCCTCTGGCGTAGGTTCAAGGGCTGCTGTTTATAACCGTACGTTACTTACTCTTCTTTCTCTGACGCATCATCTGCGTCCTGTCGATGAACTGATGGGTATCAGGGTCGTGATAGCGCGACGGCCATATCACCCAGGGAACGGTTTCCAGCGCATTGGCAATGATCAGCTCGCCTTTAGGCCATGGTCGGGTTAATGCATTTGCCAGGGTTGAAGAACTTAAACCATTACGCCGCGATTCAGCCGCCAGAGATGTCCCTCTTTTGTGTAATCCGGCAATAATATCCGCTGGGTGCCAGTCGGTGAACTTATCCATAAATTCCTCCTGGTAAGAAAAAACTTTTCGTCCTTACTGGACGACGAGTCAATCATACCTTGAGTTCCAGTATTGTTCTAACAAGTTCTTTTAAATGGGTCTTATATTTAGGAATATATCAATGTGCCAGGGTTTTAAGGAGTTTGTTGGATTTTATTGGAACTTTCCCGCGATTTTGCACGGGAAAGTGGGGAGGGTTAATGATCGCGTTGTACCGCGATATGGGCGAGACCAATCAGCGCTTCACGCCACTGGGAGTCAGGAAGAACCTGCAGTGCGTTAATCGCTTTATCGGCCTCTTCTTCCGCGCGTTTTTGGGTCCATTCGAGTGAGCCACAGGTCGCCATGGTTTCCAGTACGGCTTCCAGCAGGTGGCGGCCATTACCTTGCTCTATCGCCTCGCGGATCATGGCGGCCTGTTCTGCCGTACCGTGTCGCATTGCGTGCAGCAGCGGAAGCGTGGGTTTACCTTCGTTCAGATCATCACCGACGTTTTTGCCGAGACGCGCGCCATCTGAGCTATAGTCGAGTAAATCATCGATCAGCTGGAAGGCGGTGCCCAGATAGCGACCGTAATCCTGGAGCGCCTTTTCTTGTTCAGCGGTGCAGTTGGCCAGGATGCCTGAACACTGGGCGGCGGCCTCAAACAAGCGCGCGGTTTTGCTGTAAATCACCCGCATGTAGTTTTCTTCAGTGATATCGGGGTCATTGACGTTCATTAACTGCAGAACTTCACCTTCTGCAATGACGTTAACGGCTTCTGACATCACCTCCAGAACTCTCAATGAGCCAAGACGGGTCATCATTTGAAAAGCCCGCGTATAGATAAAATCCCCCACCAACACGCTGGCTGCGTTGCCAAAGGCGGCGTTTGCTGTGGCTTTTCCTCGGCGCATGTCTGATTCATCCACGACATCATCATGTAGCAGAGTGGCGGTGTGGATAAATTCGATCAGTGCCGCTATAGCGACATGCGCGTTCCCGTGGTAACCGACAGCTCGCGCGGCCAGCACGGCAATCATCGGGCGAATACGCTTGCCGCCTCCACTGACGATGTAATAGCCTAACTGATTGATAAGCTGAACATTTGAGTTGAGTTGCTCAAGGATTGCCGCATTAACGCCCGCCATATCCTGCGCGGTTAACTCATTGATTTTTTCTAAATTCATCGCAAAAGCCGGGCCAAATGTCCTGTTACCGCGTATCCGAATGGGATCACAGAAGGAGAAGATAAAATTACAAGAATACGTGATTGTACTGAAAATTTGCCGTAGATAAACGTTGGCGTGAAAGTTGTGTTTTTTTCAGCGTTGATTTGCTAATCGCTCTTGTCAAAGGCTCGCGTTTTGCGTAATATTCGCGCCCTATTGTGAATATTTATAGCGCACTCTGAATCATACGAAGAGGTGCGCGGAAGCGGAGTTCTATATGTACGCGGTTTTCCAAAGTGGTGGTAAACAACACCGAGTAAGCGAAGGTCAAACCATTCGCCTGGAAAAGCTGGACATCGCAACTGGCGAAGCTGTTGAGTTCGCTGAAGTGCTGATGATCGCAAACGGTGAAGAAATTAAGATCGGCGTTCCTTTCGTTGAGGGCGGCGTGATCAAAGCTGAAGTTGTTGCGCATGGTCGTGGCGAGAAAGTTAAAATTGTTAAGTTTCGTCGTCGTAAACACTACCGTAAGCAGCAGGGCCATCGTCAGTGGTTCACTGATGTGAAAATTACTGGCATCAGCGCCTAAGACCTGAGGAGAGATTTAAATGGCACATAAAAAGGCTGGCGGCTCAACTCGTAACGGTCGCGATTCAGAAGCTAAACGTCTGGGCGTTAAGCGTTTCGGTGGCGAATCCGTTCTGGCGGGTAGCATTATCGTTCGTCAGCGTGGTACCAAGTTCCACGCTGGTGCTAACGTAGGTTGCGGTCGTGACCACACGCTGTTTGCAAAAGCAGACGGTAAAGTGAAATTTGAAGTTAAAGGCCCGAACAACCGTAAATACATCAGCATCGTTGCTGAGTAAGTTTTCGTGGTCCGGTAACGGATTGAAGCCCCGCACACGTTGCGGGGCTTTTTACATTAGAATCCCGGATATTTTTCTGCAGGGAAAACGGGTATGAAACAGCAGGCCGGCATCGGCATTCTCTTAGCGCTCACCACGGCGATGTGTTGGGGCGCTTTGCCGATCGCAATGAAGCAGGTTCTGGCAGTGATGGACCCGCCGACGGTGGTTTTTTATCGCTTTTTGATGGCAAGTTTTGGCCTCGGGGTCATCCTGACCGTTAAAAAAAAGCTGCCACCAATGCGAATTTTTCGCAAGCCGCGTTGGTTGATACTGCTGGCCATTGCGACAGGTGGCTTGTTCGGTAACTTCATTCTGTTTAGTTCTTCCCTGCAATATCTCAGCCCCACCGCCTCCCAGGTCATCGGTCAGTTGTCCCCGGTCGGTATGATGGTCGCCAGCGTTTTGGTCCTTAAAGAGAAAATGCGCGGCACCCAGATTATAGGCGCGATAATGCTAATTAGCGGTCTGGTTATGTTCTTTAACACCAGCCTGCTTGAGATTTTTACCCGCCTGACGGATTACACGTGGGGGGTTATTTTCGGCGTAGGGGCGGCGGCAGTATGGGTTAGCTACGGTGTTGCACAAAAGGTGTTATTACGTCGCCTGGCATCACAGCAGATCCTTTTTTTGCTGTACACTTTATGTACGATAGCGCTACTGCCGTTAGCGACGCCATCTCGTGTGTTGGCGCTAAGCAACTGGCAACTGGCCTGCCTGATTTTTTGCGGGCTGAACACCCTGGTGGGTTACGGCGCGCTGGCAGAAGCGATGGCGCGCTGGCAGGCGGCGCAGGTGAGCGCGTTGATTACCTTAACGCCGCTATTTACGCTGCTGTTTTCAGATTTATTATCACTGGCCTGGCCCGACGTTTTCGCCAGACCGTTGTTGAACCTGTTAGGTTATCTCGGTGCGTTTGTCGTGGTTGCGGGCGCGATGTATTCCGCCATAGGTCATCGTCTTTGGGGACGATGGCGCAAGCGAGAAGCGGCTGTGCCGCTGCCCCGCTCAGGCGAATGATTTACGGAGAGTAAAATGAAGTTTGTTGATGAAGCAACGATCCTGGTCGTAGCAGGCGATGGCGGCAATGGCTGCGTTAGCTTCCGCCGCGAAAAATATATTCCCAAAGGCGGCCCGGACGGTGGCGATGGCGGCGATGGCGGTGATGTCTGGCTGGAAGCGGATGAAAACCTGAATACGCTGATTGACTACCGTTTTGAGAAGTCCTTCCGCGCGGAGCGCGGGCAGAACGGTCAGAGCCGCGATTGTACCGGGAAACGTGGTAAAGACGTGACGGTGAAGGTGCCGGTAGGGACCCGTGTTATCGATCAGGGAACCGGCGAGACCCTGGGCGATATGACCAGGCATGGTCAGCGGCTGATGGTGGCTAAAGGCGGCTGGCATGGCCTGGGTAATACTCGGTTTAAATCCTCCGTTAACCGTACGCCGCGTCAGAAGACGATGGGGACGCCTGGCGATAAGCGCGATCTGTTGCTGGAGCTGATGCTGCTGGCAGATGTCGGCATGCTGGGGATGCCAAATGCCGGTAAATCCACGTTTATTCGCGCGGTTTCGGCTGCGAAGCCAAAAGTCGCTGACTATCCGTTTACGACGCTGGTACCGAGCCTCGGTGTGGTGCGTATGGATAGTGAGAAGAGCTTTGTCGTTGCCGATATTCCCGGGCTGATTGAAGGCGCAGCGGAAGGCGCAGGCCTTGGCATTCGCTTCCTGAAGCATCTTGAGCGTTGCCGGGTATTACTGCACCTTATTGATATTGAGCCGATTGACGGTTCCGATCCGGTTGAAAACGCGCGGATTATTATCGGCGAGCTGGAGAAATACAGTGAAAAACTGGCTTCTAAGCCACGCTGGCTGGTCTTTAATAAGATTGACCTGATGGATAAAGCTGAGGCGGAAGCCAAAGCAAAAGCCATCGCTGAAGCACTGGGCTGGGAAGAGAAGTTCTATCTGATTTCGGCCGCCAGTCAGCAGGGCGTGAAAGAGCTGTGCTGGGACGTGATGACCTTTATCATCGAAAACCCGATTGTGGCTGTGGAAGAAGAGAAAGCTGCGGAAAAAGTCGAGTTTATGTGGGATGACTACCACCGTCAGCAGCTTGAAGAAGCAGAGCTCGCGGCGGAAGATGATGAAGACTGGGACGATGACTGGGATGAAGACGACGAAGAAGGCGTTGAATTCATCTACAAGCGTTAATCCCCTAAAATCTCAAGGGCCGCATATGATGCGGCCCTTTTGCTTTAGTAATTCTGATATAAGTCTTTGTACAACCGGCTTTCGAACCGTACCAGCGGAATACGGCGGTTACGCTGATCGGCGGGTTCTACGGCATATCCTGACAAATACTGGACAAAAGCAAGCTTCTGCCCGCTGGCGGTGGTGATAAAACCGGCCAGGTTATACACCCCTTGCAGTGAACCCGTTTTGGCCGAAACTTTGCCATCAACGCCCGCCTCATGAAGCCCAGCCCGGTACTGCAGCGAACCATCATGGCCAGCCAGAGGCAGCATTGAGATGAAGTTGAGCTCATTATCGTGTTGGGCAATGTACTGAAGCACTTTCATCATTGTGGTCGGGGCGATGAGGTCATGGCGCGACAGGCCCGAACCATCAACGATAATGGTGTTTCCCAGGTCAATACCGGCCTGCTGGCGTAGAATTTGCCGCACCGCATCGGAACCGGCTCGCCAGGTACCCGGCACACCGAAACGCGCATGGCCAATGGTGCGGAATACCGTATCGGCAATCATGTTGTCTGATTTTTTCAACATAATTCGTAACAGGTCATGCAGCGGCGCAGATTGTGTGCTTGCCAGAACGGTACCCGCTGCGTTCGCCAGTGTTTGCCGCAGCAGCGTGCCGCTCCAGGTGATGCCGGCATCAGTCAGCTCGGCTTTCAGAATCGCACCGGCATAGCTGGCGCCATCCTGAATGGCGAAAGCCAGTGGCAGCGGCTCGCTACGTTGCGGTAGACAGCCGGTCAGGGTGTAGCGGTTGAGATCGCCGGGAACGACGTCCAGTTCACAATATTGTGCTTCAGAGGAGCCGGGAGCCAGAGTGCGCACCTGGCTAAACATGGTCACCGGGTAGTAAGATGCCACGCGAATAAACGCCAGATCGCCTGGCTTTTGCGCACTATAGAGCGAGATGGAGAAGCAGTTACGGTCAACAATCGCCGCCGCCGGTGGGGCGCTAAAGCACTGGGTCAGATCATTCCACGGCCAGCCTGGTGCTTTGTCATGGCTGGCGAATATGGAGGTATCGATCAGCACATTGCCCTCAATACGCTGGACGCCCGCTTTTTTCAGCGTAGCAACCATATTGCGGATATCCTGGCGGGTAAGCGTAGGGTCGCCGCCGAAGCGCGCAATGAGATCGCCTTTTATTGTACCGCCATCAATGCTGCCTTTCGTTTCCAGCGTCGTGGTAAAGCGGAAGTTCGGCCCCAGTTGCAGTAGGGCGGCCAGGGCGGTGATGACTTTTTGGGTGCTGGCTGGTAGCGCCATTTGCTGGCTGTGATAATCTATCACTGGCGTTGGAGAACCTACTTTCTGTGCCATAAAGGCCAGGTTTGCCCCAGCAGGCAGCTGAGTAATGTATTCGTCAATATTCGCTGCCTGAGCGCTAATCGCTATACCGGCAGTCAATCCGATGATAAATCTGGGAAATCGCATAATCTCGCGCTAACAACCTGAAACCAGGACGTCATACTACGGCGCAACGCCCTGTAAAGTAAACGATGACCCATAGTGAACTTCAGGGTAAAATACGTATCAAATTGAAAATTGCTGCTGATCTGGAGAGTCCTTTCCGGGTCGGTTTTCTTTTTGCTCAAGTTCTGCATAAGTCTTGACCGGTCATAGTGTAGTGAAGTTTGCTCTGTGGCTGAATGATAAAGAGGTATAAAAATGCAAGCTATTCCGATGACCTTACGTGGCGCTGAAAAACTGCGCGAAGAACTGGATTTCCTCAAGTCCGTGCGTCGTCCTGAAATTATTGCCGCTATTGCTGAAGCACGCGAACACGGCGACCTGAAAGAGAATGCCGAGTATCATGCCGCTCGTGAACAGCAAGGCTTCTGCGAGGGGCGCATTAAGGATATTGAAGCGAAGCTGTCGAATGCTCAGGTCATTGATATCACCAAAATGCCAAACAACGGGCGAGTCATTTTTGGGGCGACGGTGAGCGTGTTGAATCTCGATACCGAGGAAGAGCAAACCTATCGTATCGTTGGTGATGATGAGGCCGATTTTAAGCAAAATCTGATTTCTGTGAATTCGCCGATAGCACGTGGTTTGATCGGTAAAGAGCAGGATGATGTCGTCGTCATCCGTACGCCTGGCGGCGACGTAGAATTCGAAATTATTAAGGTTGAATACCTGTAATCCGAATGCAACGCTACGATGTTGATGGATTGTAAAGAAAGGAAAAAGGCCGCTTAGCGGCCTTTTATCAACGTCCGGAGCATGGCATTTTGCTCGTCTACCCGCAGAAAACCCTCGATTTACACAGCATTGTGTTGATAACCAGGATATTCTTAGCGTGGCAGCGGGATTTTACGCTCTTTAGTCGGGCGATACAGAACCAGCGTTTTACCGATGACCTGTACATTACAGGCACCGGTTTCACGCACGATAGCATCCACGATCAAGATTTTAGTTTCGCGATCTTCCGAGGCGATCTTCACCTTGATAAGTTCATGGTGCTCTAACGCTTGTTCAATCTCGGCCAGTACCCCTTCGGTCAAACCATTGTTGCCAAGCATAACTACCGGCTTGAGCGGATGTGCCAGACCTTTCAGGTGCTGTTTTTGTTTAGTACTCAGATTCATCGTATTTTTTGCTTACGTTGGGATTGAAAACGGGTCATTCTACCGCCATCTCCCATATATCGCCAAACTACTGCGCCGATTTTTACACCGCAAAGTATGATGAACCCGAAATGGGAATGTTAAATGACAGGTAAAAAGCGTTCTGCCAGCTCGAGTCGCTGGCTTCAGGAACACTTTAGCGATAAATATGTTCAACAGGCGCAGAAAAAGGGGCTACGTTCCCGAGCCTGGTTTAAACTTGATGAAATACAGCAAAGTGACAAAATTTTTAAACCGGGGATGACGATTGTTGACCTCGGCGCTGCACCGGGGGGGTGGTCGCAATACGCGGTGACTCAAATCGGTAACAGCGGTCGCATTATTGCTTGCGATCTTTTACCTATGGATCCAATCGTTGGAGTGGACTTTCTTCAGGGCGATTTTCGTGATGAATTAGTCCTGAAAGCGTTACTTGAACGTGTCGGTGACAGTAAAGTACAAGTGGTCATGTCCGATATGGCGCCAAATATGTGTGGAACACCGGCGGTGGATATTCCCCGGGCCATGTATCTGGTGGAACTGGCGCTTGAAATGGCTCGTGATGTATTAGCGCCAGGTGGTAGTTTTGTAGTGAAGGTGTTCCAGGGCGAAGGTTTCGATGAGTATCTAAGAGAGATTCGCTCCCTGTTTACGAAGGTCAAAGTTCGTAAGCCGGACTCTTCCCGCGCCCGTTCGCGTGAAGTGTATATTGTAGCGACCGGGCGTAAACCATAACCGGTAGATTTCAGACGAAAGTTTGAAAGACGCTGGATATAGAGTATCCTGACGCTGTTTTTAACACAGTTGTAATAAGAGGTTAATCCCTTGAGTGACATGGCGAAAAACCTAATACTCTGGCTGGTCATTGCCGTTGTGCTGATGTCAGTATTCCAGAGCTTTGGGCCCAGCGAGTCGAATGGCCGCAAGGTGGATTATTCTACCTTCCTGCAAGAGGTCAATCAGGACCAGGTTCGCGAAGCGCGTATCAACGGACGTGAGATCAACGTTACCAAGAAAGATAGTAACCGTTACACGACTTACATTCCGGTTAATGATCCGAAGCTGCTTGATAACCTGTTGACGAAAAACGTCAAAGTGGTTGGCGAGCCGCCGGAAGAACCGAGCCTGCTGGCTTCTATCTTCATTTCCTGGTTCCCGATGCTGTTGCTAATCGGGGTCTGGATCTTCTTTATGCGCCAGATGCAGGGCGGCGGTGGCAAAGGCGCCATGTCGTTCGGTAAGAGCAAAGCGCGCATGCTGACGGAAGATCAGATTAAAACCACTTTTGCTGATGTCGCGGGTTGCGATGAAGCGAAAGAAGAAGTGGGGGAGCTGGTTGAATACCTGCGCGAACCGAGCCGTTTCCAGAAGCTGGGCGGAAAAATCCCGAAAGGCGTCCTGATGGTCGGTCCTCCGGGTACCGGTAAAACCCTGCTGGCGAAAGCTATCGCAGGCGAAGCGAAAGTCCCGTTCTTTACCATTTCCGGTTCTGACTTCGTGGAAATGTTCGTCGGTGTGGGCGCATCTCGTGTGCGTGACATGTTCGAGCAGGCCAAGAAAGCGGCGCCGTGCATTATCTTCATCGATGAAATTGATGCTGTCGGCCGTCAGCGTGGCGCGGGTCTCGGCGGCGGTCATGATGAACGCGAACAGACGCTGAACCAGATGCTGGTTGAAATGGACGGCTTCGAAGGTAACGAAGGTATCATCGTTATCGCGGCGACTAACCGTCCGGACGTACTTGACCCGGCGCTGCTGCGTCCTGGCCGTTTCGACCGTCAGGTCGTGGTTGGGCTGCCGGATGTTCGCGGTCGCGAGCAGATCCTGAAAGTGCATATGCGTCGCGTACCGCTGGCGCCGGATATTGATGCGGCAATTATTGCGCGCGGTACGCCAGGCTTTTCAGGCGCCGACCTGGCGAACCTGGTGAACGAAGCGGCGCTGTTTGCCGCCCGTGGCAACAAGCGTGTCGTTTCGATGGTCGAGTTCGAGAAGGCGAAAGACAAAATCATGATGGGCGCGGAACGTCGCTCCATGGTGATGACCGAAGCGCAGAAAGAATCTACCGCTTACCACGAAGCAGGCCATGCGATTATTGGCCGCCTGGTACCGGAACACGATCCGGTACACAAAGTAACGATTATTCCGCGTGGTCGGGCATTGGGTGTGACCTTCTTCTTGCCTGAAGGCGACGCAATCAGCGCCAGCCGTCAGAAACTGGAAAGCCAGATCTCCACGCTGTACGGCGGTCGTCTGGCGGAAGAGATCATTTACGGCGTAGAGCATGTTTCTACCGGTGCGTCGAACGACATTAAAGTCGCGACTAACCTGGCGCGTAACATGGTCACTCAGTGGGGCTTCTCCGACAAACTCGGTCCGCTGCTGTATGCAGAGGAAGAGGGGGAAGTGTTCCTGGGCCGCAGCGTCGCGAAAGCGAAGCATATGTCTGATGAAACGGCGCGTATTATCGACCAGGAAGTAAAATCCCTGATTGAGCGTAACTACAATCGTGCGCGTCAGTTGCTGAACGACAACATGGACATCCTGCACGCGATGAAAGATGCGCTCATGAAGTATGAGACCATTGATGCGCCGCAGATTGATGACCTGATGGCACGACGCGACGTTCGCCCGCCTGCTGGCTGGGAAGAACCGGGCTCGACCAATAATTCTGGCAATAATGGTACGCCGAGTGCGCCGCGTCCGGTCGATGAACCGCGTACGCCAAACCCGGGTAATACTATGTCAGAACAACTGAGCGACAAATAAGTTAGCCGTTGTTGATGCTGTTGTATTTTTCTAAAACCCCAGGGCGCTTGCTCCGGGGTTTTTCTTTTTCAATCTTTCTCTGACTCAGGGATTTAGTGATGAAACTCGTAGCCCAGGGCTCAACCCTCGATCTCTCTCACCCACATGTGATGGGTATTCTTAACGTTACGCCGGATTCGTTTTCTGACGGCGGGGCTCACAATACGCTGGTAGACGCCGTTAAACATGCCAACCTGATGATCAATGCCGGGGCGACTATCATCGATATCGGCGGGGAATCGACGCGCCCGGGGGCAGAGGATGTTAGCGTTGAGGAGGAACTGGCGCGGGTGATCCCGACGGTAGAAGCGATTGCGCAGCGTTTTGAAGTGTGGATTTCCGTAGATACCTCAAAACCAGAGGTCATCCGCGAATCAGCGCGGGTCGGAGCGCATATTATCAATGATATCCGTTCGCTTACTGAGCCGGGCGCGCTGGAAGCCGCGGCTGAAACCGACTTACCTGTATGCCTGATGCATATGCAAGGGCAGCCGAAAACGATGCAGGAGGCACCGAGGTATACCGATGTGGTTGCGGATGTCGAGAGGTTTTTTGTCGACCATATTGCGCGATGCGAACGGGCAGGCATCGCAAAAGAGAAATTGTTGCTCGACCCGGGGTTCGGTTTCGGTAAAAATCTTTCCCATAATTATGAATTGCTTGCACAGCTTGGCAAATTTCACCATTTCGGTCTTCCGTTGCTGGTCGGTATGTCGCGCAAGTCGATGGTGGGTCAGTTGCTTAACGTCGGGCCGACGGAGCGTCTGAATGGCAGCCTGGCTTGCGCAGTCATTGCTGCAATGCAGGGCGCGCAGATTATTCGCGTCCATGATGTTAAAGAAACGGTAGAAGCGCTGCGCGTGGTGGAAGCGACTCTGGCCGCTAAGGAAAATAAACGTTATGAGTAACCGCAAATATTTTGGGACTGATGGTATTCGTGGTCGGGTGGGTGATGCGCCCATTACGCCAGAATTTGTATTGAAGCTGGGTTGGGCGGCTGGTAAGGTCCTGGCGCGCCATGGGTCGCGTAAAATTATTATTGGTAAAGATACGCGTATTTCTGGCTATATGCTGGAGTCCGCGCTTGAGGCCGGTCTCGCTGCCGCGGGGTTATCAGCCTCTTTTACCGGGCCAATGCCGACTCCGGCAATCGCTTATCTGACTCGTACGTTCCGCGCTGAAGCCGGGATTGTGATTTCTGCTTCCCATAATCCCTTTTATGACAATGGCATTAAATTCTTCTCTATTGAAGGCACTAAATTGCCGGATGAAGTTGAAGAGGCCATTGAAGCCGAAATGGAAAAAGCGCTTACCTGCGTTGATTCCGCGGAACTGGGTAAAGCCAGCCGCATTGTGGATGCGGCAGGTCGCTATATTGAGTTTTGCAAAGGCACTTTCCCGAATGAACTGAGCCTCAATGCGCTGAAAGTCGTGGTCGATTGTGCTCATGGGGCAACTTATCATATTGCGCCAAGCGTTTTCCGCGAACTGGGGGCGCAGGTTATTACGATGGGCTGCGAGCCCGATGGTCTCAACATTAATGAAGAAGTTGGTGCGACCGACGTTCGTGCTCTGCAGGCCCGGGTACTGGCGGAAAAAGCTGACCTGGGGATCGCCTACGACGGCGATGGCGATCGGGTTATTATGGTTGACCATGAGGGCAACAAAGTTGATGGCGACCAGATCCTCTATATTATTGCCCGTGAGGGGCTACGCCAGGGACAGTTGCGCGGTGGGGCCGTTGGCACACTGATGAGCAACATGGGTCTGGAGCTGGCGCTCAAACAATTGGGTATTCCTTTTGTCCGTGCCAAAGTTGGTGACCGTTATGTTCTGGAGAAGCTCCAGGAGAAAGGCTGGCGGATCGGCGCAGAAAATTCCGGTCATGTGATCTTACTGGACAAAACCACCACTGGCGATGGGATTGTCGCCAGCCTGCAGGTGGTGGCCGCGATGGCGCGGAATCATATGAACCTGCAGGATTTATGCAGTGGGATGAAAATGTTTCCGCAGATTCTGGTCAACGTTCGCTTTACCGAGGGAAGCGGCGATCCGCTGGAACATGAACATGTGAAGGCCGTCACGGCGGAAGTTGAAACTGCGTTGGGGAATCGGGGGCGAGTGTTACTGCGTAAATCAGGAACTGAGCCGCTGATTCGCGTTATGGTGGAAGGCGAGCATGAAGAACAGGTCCATGAATTCGCCCATCGCATCGCCGATGCCGTGAAAAGCGTTTAATTCATCCCGCTAAGTGATTAAAAAGGCGATGCTTGTCGCCTTTTTAATCGACAAATAATCGATTTTTGCTGTTTTTTTCCGCACTTGATACAATGGACTGAAATTGCCCTTGCGAAGGTCATTCGCTTTGGTTAGTATTCACACCCGCTTCAGTGGGAAACGTTAAAACGTCCCGCTTTATTGGTTGAAGCACTTGGCATGCGGCGAATCCGCAAGGAACAGGTTGATTATGTACGAAGCTCTTTTAGTTGTTTTCCTTATTGTGGCGATAGGCCTTGTTGGTCTGATTATGCTGCAGCAAGGTAAAGGCGCTGATATGGGAGCCTCCTTCGGAGCAGGCGCTTCTGGCACATTATTTGGTTCCAGTGGTTCGGGTAATTTTATGACCCGTATGACAGGTATCCTGGCTGCGCTGTTCTTCATCATCAGTCTGGCGCTGGGCAATATCAACAGCAATAAAACCAATAAAGGAAGTGAGTGGGATAACCTGAGCGCGCCGAAAACCGAGCAAACTCAGCCGACAGCGCCGGCGCAGCCGAGCAGCGATATCCCGCACTAATAAGTCGTATCCGTGCCGAGGTGGTGGAATTGGTAGACACGCTACCTTGAGGTGGTAGTGCCCGATTGGGCTTACGGGTTCAAGTCCCGTCCTCGGTACCAATATTTAAACAATGGACGTCAATTGACGTCCATTTTTGTATCTGAATTCCGCATAAATACCGGCTTTCTCCTGCGATTTGTATTCTCCCGAAGTCAACTTAATACAATCAACAGCAATCGTCCCTTGCTGGTGTAAATGTTGGTATAACTAACGTGAAGGGAGTTGAGTCCTTCAACACCATGCCCAGCTGAAAAGTGTTCCTCAGGAAAAACTGCAGTAGGCCTCATTGGTCTGTAATATGCGTTCCCCAGGAGAAGCTCACGATTAACATATTTAAAGTCATAGTATTAAATCCAACGAACATGGCAGCCTTTATTCTGCCGCCATGTATAACCGCTACCTGTTAATAAAACAATTTCTCGGCAATCAGGATGAAGATAAGCCCGGAAACAGCCAGTACTGTCGTCAGGACGGTCCAGGAGCAGAAGGTTTCTTTCATTGTTAGCCCAAAGCTCTCTTTAATCATCCAGAAGCCAGCGTCGTTTACGTGACAAGTCGTTACGCTACCAGCTCCTGTTGCCAGCACAATTAGAGCAGGATCAATCTGGAACATTGGCAGCATTGGCGCCACAATACCGGCTGTGGTTAGCGCAGCTACCGTTGCTGATCCCAGACAGAGGCGCAGAATTGCGGCAATGGTCCAGGTAATCACAATAGGCGAAAGTGACGAAGCCTGAAAAAGTCCTGCGACATAGTCGCCTACGCCACCTTCGACAATAACCTGTTTGAAAGCCCCGCCGCCGCCGATAATCAGTAGCATCATCGAAATTTGTGCAATAGCGCTGGAGAGTGTTTTCCCCATCTCCTCAGTACTGCGGTTACGCGCGTAGCCCATAGTGCCGAATGCAATGAGAAGCGAGATCAGCATTGCCATACCGGGCGTGCCAATAAATTCGATGGTCTTAATCCAGACAGCATCGTTATGTGGGAAAAGCAGATCGACAACCGTCGCAAGCCCCATGAAAATTACGGGCGCCAGTGAGGTCAGCACACTTACCAGAAAACCGGGGGTCTCTTCGAGGCGGTACGTTTTAGCTTCCCCAAAAGCGCTCATATTACCGCTGCGGTGGTAAAGTCCCGGGGCGACGCGATACAAAACTGCATTAAACAGTGGGCCGCATACCAACGTCGTCGGGATGCCCACGGCAATTCCCAGCAGCAGCACATGTCCCAGATCGGCCTGATAGGCCAGGGAGATCGCGGTTGGAGCCGGATGCGGCGGCAGAAAGCCATGTGTCACGTTCAGAGCGGCGGCCATTGGGATGCCCAGGTAGAGAAAGGGCATTTTTAGTTCCCGGGCAATGGCATAAATGATGGGCAGAAGTAGAATCAGTCCCACCTCGAAAAAGAGCGCGATCCCAACAGTAAAAGAAGCTACGACTACAGCTATCTGCGTATTCTTTTTGCCAAAGATCGTGATTAGGGTGGCCGCAATTCGGTAACCGCCGCCGGCATCGGCGACCAGCCTTCCCAGCATTGCGCCAAATCCGAAAACTAACGCCAGATGGCCCAACTGAGAACCAATTCCTTTCTCGATAGCCGAGACTATATCCGTTACCGGCATACCCAGCATCATTGCCACCAGGCAAGAGGTAATAATCAGGGACACAAAGGTATTCCACCTGAGCACCATGATAAGTATCAACAGAATAACAATTCCCAGAGCTACATAAATAACAGGCATAAATACGCATCCGTTCCGTCAGAGATAAATTTTCGTTGAATTGAAATTTATATTTCAATTTCGTTTAATTTCAAAATGAAATATTGATCTGGTTCTCATTTTGTAAAAAAATATTTCAATCTGCATCACTTGTGGCAGTATGCCTGAGCCAGCAAAAAACCGTCAAAAAGAACACATGATTAGCGAGGTTTTAAACGCATTAAAACAATATCTTATAAGAAAATTACCAAGGAAAATATTTTGCTATAGAGAAATCAAAACCAGCAAATATTTCGCATTATCTGTATTGGACCGGAACCGGATGTCTGTTTATGACGTTTGTGATGACAATCACGAAACATTACATTAACGATTTATTTGTTTTGAAATTTTAATATTTGGAATTAAATTTTCAAGTGGGTGTTTTGGTGGAGAACAGGGAAATGGGTAAAACGCGTTATAACATGATGTATGTCATGCTGTGCTGCGGCGTCGCAGCGCTGGGAGGGTTTCTGTTCGGTTATGATTCATCAGTGATTTCTGGTGCGATTGAACCTCTCAGCCGTCATTATCAACTGACCCCGGCTGAGACCGGATGGGCGGTTTCTAATGTCATTATTGGATGTATCATCGGGTGCTTTATCGCCGGTCCTATGAGTGACAAAATTGGGCGTAAAACCACGCTCGCGATCACTGCAATTCTGTTCGTGATTTCTGTTGCAGCGACGGCGTATGCGACCAGTTTTACGATGTTTGTTATCGCGCGTATGTTAGGCGGTTTGTGCATTGGTATCGCCTCGGTGGTGACGCCAACCTATCTGGCGGAAATGGCCCCTTCGGTTTATCGCGGACGTGTCGGGGCGCTCAATATGTTCTGTTGCGTAGGCGCTCAGGCGGTAGTGCAGTTCGTCAATTACTACATCGCCAAAGGCATGTCGCCGGAACTGCTGGATGCTGTAGGCTGGCGTTACATGATGGGAATGGCGCTGGTGCCCTGCCTGTTTTTTGTAGTGCTGATCTGGTTTATACCTGAATCGCCGCGCTGGTGTGTGATGAAAGGACGCGATGAGGAAGCGCTGAAAACCCTCACGCGGATATCAAACAGGGACCATGCCCTGTCTCTACTACAGACAATCAAAGAAGGGTTTACTTCCAATACGCAATGCAATGCTATTATCTATAATAAAAAGACCTTTATTTTTCTGATTATTGGAATCGGACTTGCAGTTTCAAGCATGGTTACCGGCATCAATGCTATTCAGTATTATGGTCCCTCTCTGCTGTTAAATATCTCCGATAACATCAGCGATGCAATGTTCAAATCGTCCTGGCTGGCAGTGGCTCAGTTTCTTGGTGTTATTACCGGCATGGCCATTACTGATAAACTTGGCCGCCGGAAGCTTATTCTGTGGGGATCGTTTTTTGCCTTTGCCAGCATGCTCTATACTTTTTTTGCCTTTTATCACAATGTACAAGGCATACTCTCCATTGTTGGGCTGTTTGTCTTTATGTACACCTTCGGCGCCTCTTGGGGACAGGTTGTCTGGACGCTGGTGAGCGAAATCTTCCCTAACTATCTCCGTTCAGTGGGGACCAGCATCGCGATAAGTGCAATGTGGATCACTATCTTTATCATAGCGCAGCTATTCCCCATCCTGAATAAAAGCGAGACGCTAATTACCCTGTTCCACGGCGGGTTTCCGCTGGTCCTCTTCGCCTTCTTCGGAATGCTGACTCTGCTGTTTGGCTGGCGTTATGTCCCGGAGACCAAAGGCGTGCCGCTGGAAGATATTGAACAGTTGGTGCTCAACAAGTTTCATAAATATGCATCTGTTGTGCAGGGACAAAAGAACAAGAGCGCGGACGCGACCTCTGGTCATTCCTGAGTCCGTCGATGTTTTAAGCGTGGATAGCCTGTTTCGGCAAGAGTGGGAAATCCCGGTGGTAACGACGGGTACTGACACAATAATGTACTGTGTCAGTACTATGAGAGGTGTCAACTGCCATTTTTGTCTCTGGAACCCGCGTAGTACCTGGTACTGCGCCGGTCAGGCGCGCTCAAGGAATATCACCTCGCCCATAGCAACCGGCTAAAACAATGCGATGAACGGTGCTGTCAGCCACAGAAAGCGCCCGCGGAAAATCGGGTATTCCAGAAACCGGTAACGGGAAAGCAGATTGTTTAATCGTCATTGATGGAAATAAACGATATACCCGTCATACTTCAGGTTGCATGTGCACTGGCAATGCTCGTGTTTTCCCTGGACTCGCTTGCGGGGCCAGCGCAAGCGCTGTGTAAAATGATCAGCCGTTTTGCGTTTTGCCCTGCAATTCGAATTATTTAGGGCATAAAGATATCTTTGGGCTGAATGTATTTAATATAAAAATTATAAAGTTCATAAATCTTTCCGGGTATACAGTTTATGTCCCGGCAAAGTATGGAGTCTTATTCTATGCAGCATAAAACTCAAATCCGTGAGAATCCCCCTGAGCATGCCGAAGCCTGTCTCTGCCATAGTCCCGCCTTTGTTCGGATAAATACGGTGTTAACCCGGGAAGCGGCAAAAGCGCCGCCGATCACGCCTGCAACCGTGGCTTCCGCGCTTCCTGGAAAGAACTCACCGCATGGCGCCGCAACGGCGAATGCGTCTCATGTAAAAGTATTTACCAATGTCCGTATTTTTGACGGTATATCGGATCATCTGCGTGATGGCCTGCAGGTGATTGTCGAAGGACATCTCATTAAGGCGATTGAGGCGGAAGGTCAGGCTTTTCCTGACGAAGCCGTGATTATCGACGGGAAGGGCGGCGTACTGATGCCGGGGTTGATTGACGCCCATTGGCACGCGATCATGGCGCGACCGTCGATGATGACAGCCATGACGTCTGATTTTAATTATATACAGGCGCTGGCAATTGCCGAGGCACAGGCGACATTGCTGCGTGGTTTTACGACAGTACGTGATATGGGCGGCCCGGTATTCGGCCTTAAACGCGCCATTGATGAGCAAATCACCAGCGGTCCACGTATTTATCCATCGGGCGCTTTTATCTCGCAAACTGGCGGTCATGGCGACTTTCGTATGCTGAGTGACATTCCTCGCGCACCTGCTGATAATTTAAGTTATATCGAACGCGTCGGCATTACCGCGATTGCAGATGGTCCGGATCAGGTGTTGTTACGCGCCAGGGAACAACTGATGCGTGGCGCATCGCAGGTCAAATTTATGGCGGGCGGCGGCGTGGCGTCGATGTATGACGGTATTGATGTTACCGAGGGTTCTGTGCCCGAAATCCAGGCGGCGGTAACGGCAGCTGAAAACTGGGGAACCTATGTTACCGTTCATGCCTATACCGCGCGTGCTGTCACGATGGCGATTGAAGGAGGCGTGAAGTGTATCGAACATGGGCAACTGGTTGACGAGAAAACTGTGCGGCTCATGGCTGAGAAAAAGCTATGGTGGTGCCTGCAACCTTTCCTTGATGATGAGGATGCCGTTCCTATGGCTACCCCCGCCTCGCGGGCCAAGCAATTGTTGATGTCGGCTGGCACCGATACGGCTTATCAACTGGCGAAGAAGCATAACATTAAAACGGCCTGGGGCACGGACACGTTGTTTGATGCTCGTCTGGCGACGCGGCAGGGGGCACAGTTGGCTAAGCTTATCCGCTGGTATACCCCTCTGGAAATTTTGAAAATGGCCACTAGCGTCAATGCTGAACTGTGTGCCATGTCTGGCCCTCGCAACCCGTATCCGGGAAAACTGGGAGTGGTAGAAGCGGGTGCGCTGGCGGATCTGCTCCTTGTTGATGGCGATCCTTTGAACGATATTCAACTGATTGCACAACCTGAACAGGCTTTTAAGCTGATAGTGAAGGATGGGGTCATCTATAAGAATACGCTGGAATAACAGTCTCAAAATTAACCTGTTTTTGATACTGGATTGAATAGCTTAAAATCAGGCAATGATCCTGATGCTGGTCAGTCAGAGGGCGGTCAGCCGTGTTTATGGCTGGCTGCGCGGTTCCGTTAATCGGTGGTTCTGGCGAAAATGGCGCATTTTTCATTTTCGCCCATTCAGATTCCGTGGCCTGTTCCGTTCACTATAAATACGCGGATATTCGTTATATCCACAGCGTGTGAACGGGCAGGGGGACGTTTCGCCCGTCCCCCTGCACCCCCGGCATGGCGCTGAAAACCTGCCGCTGCGCGGTCCGCTCCACTCCGGCTTCATCTGGCGGACCGGGCGGGACTCGACGCTACTCGTCCCATCCCTGGGACTCGCCCTTCCAGGGCCAGCGCAAGCGCTGTTCAAAATTGCTCCCGGCAATTTTGTCCCTGTCTCGACCCGCCCTCTGGCCGCCGTCCTGGCGGCCAGTCCTGGATGCGCGCCTGCGTTCTCGCCAGGTTTCCTTGATGCGCCCAACCCCCATGCGGTGAGTCCGTTATTCGTCAGTGGCTTTTCAGAGGCTGAAAGTCATAAAAAAGTTATATCCTTTATATTTCATTCAGCCCGTATCAGCTCAGTAAGCGAATAAACTGAATCAGATTTTCGTTTAAACCACCGATAATGCGATTGCCGTTGGCCAATGAAACGGACGACAACGCCGATGACTCAATTTAAATGACAGTCTCTGACTGACGATTCAGTAATATGTTTCACACACGGTTCGTCTGTTAGCGGTCTTCTTCCTTATGCCGTGTATTCAATTAAGCTTTGGTAATTATCTTTACCAATCTGATATAAATCATCCTCCCAGTGCGTGGGACTCAATTGTTCTGGCGCCCATACGCCGTTGTAGCCGGTAGCTTTAACAGCCTTAATCCATGCGGCAATATCCACATCGCCTTCGCCTGGCTGGTAGTCGCGTTGCACCCACTCGTCCCAGGCTTCACCTGGCTTCGCGGCGCGTCCGTCGCAGAAATGAACGCCATAAATAAGATTTACGTCCATGTTGGCCACTTCATCTGGGGTCGTACCGCCGCCGGCATGCAGGTGCCAGAAGTCAATGACCAGGCCAATATTGTCGCGGCCAACACGTTTAATAATCTCCAGCGCCTGGCGCAGCGTATTGAAACGAGTGAAAGCAACAATCTCAATCTGGTATTTGACACCGTATTGTTTACCAATATCCGCAATATCACGAATGTTCCTGACCAGGATATCGTTACGTTCATCCTCGCTGAGATGATCCAGTTCGGTCAGCGCCATAATCTGCACTACCGGGCATTTCAGTTCCTGAGCGGCATGGCTAATTTTTTCGGCCTCCCTCAGCATCTCTTCCCGTTCACCGGGCTGATACCGCCCGATGCGTTTCAGGGCATTAATGCAACTGACTTCAATGTCATAGTGCTGCATCAAATGTCGGTATGCCTCGAATGTCCCGCCATTATCGAGGTAACGAAAAAGATGTTCCGGCAGGATCTCCAGCGCATCGAATCCGCTCTCTTTTGCAATGCTTAGCTGGGTGACGGCATTGCTGTACCATACTGAGACACCATGTAGTGCTGTTTTCATTTTTTTTCCTAAAATTCAGTTTGTTAATTTTAAACTCTCTAGTGAGATTTAACCGATCTAATGCTCAGGAACCACGAACAGCGAGGACAAAATCTTGCATTGATTTTGAAATATTTAATTCATTATATATCTTTATGAAATTTAAATTCCTTTAGATTGATCACATCGTCAATAAACGATGGGCTACACATGTTGTCTGTGATGACTATGTGTAAAAATTACTTTTAATTCAAATTGTTACATTTGTGTGATCAGATGGATCTGCGGTGAGGCGGGGAGAGGAAGGTCAGGTAATCGCGTTGAGTGGTAATCGGCAAAATCGCTCATGCAATCTGTTTTTGCCGTAAAAGAAAACCCTCACGTTTTTACGCGAGGGTCACAATCCGGGGTCGCTTACGCGGCCTGCGATTTATTCGGAGCGTTATTTGTCTTTGTTTTCCAGATTTTCCACCTGAGGTAAACCCGTGGCGGAAGAGGCGGTCAACAGGCCAGACTGCGCGTAGCCAAACAGCTTCTCGCGGGTATCGGTAATATCCAGATTACGCATGGTCAGTTGACCGATACGGTCTTCCGCGGAGAACATCGAATCACCTTTCTCCATTGTCAGACGCTCTGCTTTGTAGGTCAGATTGTCAGAGACGGTATTCAGGATGGAGTAGTCGTTGCCGCGACGCAGTTCAAGCGTGACCTCACCGGTGATTTGGCTGGCGACCCAGCGCTGCAGGCTGTCACGCAGCATTAATGCCTGGGAGTCGAACCAGCGGCCCTGATACAACAGACGCCCCAACTGGCGGCCATGCGCATGGTATTGCTCGATAGTATCTTCGTTGTGAATACCGGTCAGCAGACGTTCGTAAGCGATATGCAGCAGCGCCATCCCCGGGGCTTCATAAATACCGCGGCTTTTCGCTTCGATAATACGGTTTTCAATCTGGTCGCTCATCCCCAGACCGTGACGACCGCCGATGCGGTTAGCTTCCATCATCAGCTCAACGTCGTCGCTGAAGGTTTGTCCGTTCAGCGCAACCGGGTGACCCTGTTCAAAACGCACGGTGACTTCCTCAGCAGGGATTTTGACGTTCTCATCCCAGAATTTGACGCCCATGATCGGGTTCACAATCTTGACGCTGGAGTTCAGGAATTCCAGATCTTTTGCTTCATGGGTCGCGCCGAGCATATTGGAATCGGTGGAGTAGGCTTTTTCTACGGACATTTTGTAATCAAATCCGCAGGAAATCATAAACTCGGACATTTCCTGACGGCCGCCTAACTCGTTAATAAAGTCGCTATCCAGCCAGGGTTTGTAAATTTTCAGTTCGGCGTTAGTCAGCAGGCCGTAACGATAGAAACGTTCAATATCGTTACCTTTATAGGTACTGCCATCACCCCAGATATTGACACCATCTTCTTTCATGGCGGCGACCAGCATGGTACCGGTCACGGCGCGGCCCAGCGGAGTGGTGTTAAAGTAGGTCAAGCCGCCGGTGGTGTTATGAAACGCGCCGCATTGGATGGCGGCAATACCTTCCGCAACCAGTTGCTTACGGCAGTCGATGAGACGAGCCCCTTCGGCACCATACTCTTTGGCGCGACGAGGAATGGCGTCGTAATCGTCTTCGTCCGGCTGGCCCAGATTAGCGGTATATGCATAAGGAACTGCGCCTTTTTTACGCATCCACAACAGGGCGGCGCTGGTATCCAGTCCACCAGAAAAAGCGATACCAATACGTTGGCCAACCGGGAGATGTTTGAGAATCGTCGTCATAAAATAAAACCCTGCTAGATAGACTGTGGTGAGTTCGACTCAACAATCTTTATTGCATTTTTATGCATTAATTGTGAGTTTTCATTTAATCATTTTTTGCTGGCAACAGGAAGAGGAGGATGATCTTTTTGCTAAAAATCCCCTGAGATACCCGCGTGACTGAAACCTGCGCTGTGAAATTCATGTTGACAAAATATATGCTGTATCAATACAATACACCACGATTTTATGTCCCGTCTCTCGGTACCAAATCCCAGCAGTATTTGCGTTTTTTGCTCAAAACGAGTAGAATGCGCCACGTTTGTTTCAGGCGCGGGGTGGAGCAGCCTGGTAGCTCGTCGGGCTCATAACCCGAAGGTCGTCGGTTCAAATCCGGCCCCCGCAACCACTTTCCCATTAAGTACTTTTTCAAATATACTGTGAGGACCGGGTCCTTCGTAGCCGAATTTGAAAGAATTCTTCTGGAAAGTGTTCCAGATCGCGACTGCGATCTCAGGGTTCAGTTATCTAAAGCCCCGATTTATCGGGGTTTTTTGTTATCTGACTGCAGAATAACTGGGCTATACGCCCTTTTTTTATGTCTTGGGGGTGGGTTTGTCCACATTAGAGCAAAAATTGACAGAGATGCTCACTGCGCCAGTTGAAGCGCTTGGCTTTGAGCTGGTCGGCATCGAATTTATTCGCGGTCGCACATCCACACTGCGCATCTATATTGATAGTGAAGATGGCATCAATGTTGATGATTGTGCTGATGTGAGCCACCAGGTCAGTGCTGTCATGGATGTCGAAGATCCGATTACCGTCGCTTATAACCTGGAGGTGTCTTCGCCTGGTCTTGACCGTCCTATGTTTACCGCAGAGCACTATACGCGTTTTATCGGTGAGGAAGTGTCGCTGGTTCTGCGTATGGCGGTACAAAATCGACGCAAATGGCAGGGCATTATCAAAGCGGTAGACGGTGAGATGATCACGGTAACCGTCGAAGACAAAGATGAAGTGTTCGCGCTGAGTAACATCCAGAAGGCGAACCTGGTTCCCCACTTTTAACAGTCTGGATTGAGGTGAAAGGCCCCGATGAACAAAGAAATTTTGGCTGTTGTTGAAGCCGTTTCCAACGAAAAGGCGCTGCCGCGTGAGAAGATTTTCGAAGCGTTGGAAAGTGCGCTGGCAACGGCTACCAAGAAAAAATACGAGCAAGAAATCGACGTTCGCGTAGAGATCGATCGTAAGAGCGGTGATTTTGACACCTTCCGTCGCTGGCTGGTCGTTGAAGAAGTCACTCAACCGACGCGTGAAATCACGCTGGAAGCTGCGCGCTTCGAAGACGAAAGCATGAATCCTGGCGATTACGTTGAAGACCAGATTGAATCTGTCACCTTTGACCGTATCACGACCCAGACGGCGAAACAGGTTATCGTACAAAAAGTACGTGAAGCCGAGCGCGCCATGGTCGTTGATCAATTCCGCGAGCACGAAGGCGAAATTATCACTGGCGTGGTGAAGAAAGTGAACCGCGACAACATTACCTTGGATCTTGGTAACAATGCGGAAGCCGTTATTCTGCGCGAAGATATGCTGCCGCGTGAAAACTTCCGTCCTGGCGATCGCATTCGTGGTGTACTGTATGCCGTTCGTCCGGAAGCGCGTGGTGCTCAACTGTTCGTGACGCGCTCTAAACCGGAAATGCTGGTTGAACTGTTCCGTATTGAAGTACCGGAAATTGGCGAAGAAGTTATCGAAATTAAAGCGGCGGCTCGCGATCCGGGCTCCCGTGCCAAAATCGCCGTGAAAACCAATGACAAGCGCATTGACCCGGTTGGCGCATGCGTCGGTATGCGCGGCGCGCGCGTGCAGGCCGTCTCTACTGAACTGGGCGGCGAGCGTATTGATATCGTTCTTTGGGATGATAACCCGGCGCAGTTCGTGATTAACGCCATGGCGCCGGCTGACGTCGCGTCTATCGTAGTGGATGAAGACAAACACACGATGGATATTGCGGTAGAAGTGGGCAACCTGGCGCAGGCGATTGGTCGTAACGGTCAGAACGTGCGTCTGGCTTCGCAACTGAGCGGCTGGGAACTCAACGTCATGACCGTGGACGATCTACAGGCTAAGCATCAGGCTGAAGCCCATGCTGCTATCGATACGTTTACTAAGTATCTTGATATTGATGAAGATTTCGCCACACTGCTGGTTGAGGAAGGTTTCGCGACGCTGGAAGAACTGGCCTATGTGCCAATGAAAGAACTGCTGGAAATTGACGGTCTGGATGAAGCCACCGTTGAAGCACTTCGTGAGCGTGCGAAAAACGCGCTGACCACGCTGGCGCTGGCCAAAGAAGAAAGCCTGGGGGACAGCAAACCTGCTGATGATCTGTTGAATCTGCAGGGTATGGATCGCACTCTGGCATTCGCTCTGGCTGCCCGTGGTGTTTGTACGCTGGAAGATCTCGCCGAGCAGGGCATTGATGAGCTGGCTGATATCGAAGGCTTGACCGACGAGAAAGCCGGAGAACTGATCATGGCCGCGCGAAATATTTGTTGGTTCGGCGACGAAGCGTAATAAACTGTAGCAGGAAGGAACAGCATGACAGATGTGACTATTAAAGCGCTGGCCTCGGAGATTCAGACCTCTGTGGATCGCCTGATACAGCAATTTGCTGATGCAGGGATCCGCAAATCGGCTGATGATTCTGTGACCGCGCAAGAGAAGCAAACCTTGTTGACGCATCTGAACCGTGAACACGGCTCAGGGCCCGACAAGTTGACGCTGCAGCGTAAAACACGCAGCACGTTAAATATTCCAGGTACCGGTGGGAAGAGTAAATCGGTACAAATCGAAGTCCGCAAGAAACGCACTTTTGTGAAACGCGATCCGCAAGAGGCCGAACGCCTCGCTGCGGAAGAGCAGGCGCAGCGTGAAGCGGCAGAGCAGGCGCAACGTGAGGCAGAAGAAGCAGCCAAACGCGAAGCGCAATTAAAAGCTGAACGTGAGGCCGCAGAACAAGCTAAACGTGAACTCGCTGAAAAAGCGAAACGTGAAGCCGCGGAAAAAAACAAAGTGAGCAATCAACAAACTGACGATATGACCAAAACCGCCCAGGCTGAAAAGCTCCGCCGCGAGAAAGAAGCAGCAGAACTGAAGCGTAAAGCGGAAGAAGAAGCGCGCCGTAAACTTGAAGAAGAAGCGCGTCGCGTCGCGGAAGAAGCACGCCGTATGGCTCAAGAAAATGAAAAAAACTGGACTGAATCATCAGAAGCTCCAGAAGAAACCGCCGATTATCATGTAACGACCTCTCAGCATGCTCGCCAGGCAGAGGATGATAACGATCGTGAAGTTGAAGGTGGGCGTGGTCGTGGGCGTAACGCCAAAGCCGCTCGTCCGGCGAAGAAAGGCAATAAACACGCTGAATCAAAAGCCGATCGTGAAGAAGCCCGCGCGGCGATTCGCGGCGGTAAAGGCGGCAAACACCGTAAAGGTTCAGCCTTGCAGCAAGGCTTCCAGAAGCCTGCTCAGGTCGTTAACCGCGATGTCATCATCGGTGAGACCATCACCGTGGGCGATCTGGCGAACAAGATGGCGGTCAAAGGCTCTCAGGTCATCAAAGCGATGATGAAGATGGGCGCGATGGCGACCATCAACCAGGTTATCGATCAGGAAACCGCACAGCTGGTGGCCGAAGAGATGGGCCACAAAGTCATCCTGCGTCGTGAGAACGAACTGGAAGAAGCGGTAATGAGCGACCGTGATACGGGCGCTGCGGCTGAACCGCGTGCGCCGGTTGTGACCATCATGGGCCACGTTGACCACGGTAAAACCTCTCTGCTGGACTACATTCGTTCCACAAAAGTCGCTTCCGGCGAAGCAGGCGGTATTACTCAGCATATCGGTGCGTACCACGTTGAAACCGACAACGGTATGATCACCTTCCTGGATACCCCAGGCCACGCGGCATTTACCTCCATGCGTGCCCGTGGCGCGCAGGCAACGGATATCGTTGTTCTGGTTGTTGCTGCTGACGACGGCGTGATGCCGCAGACCATTGAAGCTATCCAGCACGCGAAAGCGGCCGGTGTGCCGGTAGTGGTTGCAGTGAACAAAATCGATAAGCCGGAAGCCGATCCGGATCGCGTTAAGAACGAACTGTCCCAGTACGGCATCCTGCCGGAAGAGTGGGGCGGCGAGAGCCAGTTCGTCCACGTATCGGCGAAAGCGGGTACCGGTATTGATGACCTGCTGGACGCCATTCTGTTGCAGGCTGAAGTCCTGGAGCTGAAAGCGGTGCGTAAAGGTATGGCGAGCGGCGCGGTTATCGAATCCTTCCTCGACAAAGGTCGCGGTCCGGTTGCGACTGTTCTGGTTCGCGAAGGTACTCTGCATAAGGGCGATATCGTTCTGTGTGGCTTCGAATATGGTCGCGTTCGTGCGATGCGTAACGAGCTGGGTCAGGAAGTGCTGGAAGCGGGTCCGTCCATTCCGGTGGAAATCCTTGGCCTGTCCGGTGTGCCGGCTGCCGGTGATGAAGTGACCGTCGTTCGCGACGAGAAAAAAGCCCGTGAAGTTGCGCTGTATCGTCAGGGCAAATTCCGTGAAGTCAAACTGGCGCGTCAGCAGAAATCTAAACTTGAGAACATGTTCGCTAATATGACCGAAGGCGAAGTTCATGAAGTGAACATCGTACTCAAAGCGGACGTTCAGGGGTCTGTGGAAGCGATCTCCGACTCCTTACTGAAACTCTCTACCGACGAAGTGAAAGTGAAGATCATCGGTTCCGGCGTAGGTGGTATCACCGAAACCGACGCAACCCTGGCTGCGGCATCCAACGCGATCCTGGTTGGCTTCAACGTGCGTGCCGATGCCTCTGCGCGTAAAGTGATTGAAGCGGAAAGTCTGGATCTGCGCTATTACTCCGTCATTTATAACCTGATCGACGAAGTGAAGGCGGCAATGAGCGGCATGCTGTCTCCGGAACTGAAACAGCAGATCATCGGCCTGGCTGAAGTTCGTGATGTCTTCAAATCGCCGAAATTTGGTGCTATCGCAGGCTGCATGGTTACCGAAGGTGTGGTTAAACGCCATAACCCGATCCGCGTTCTGCGTGACAACGTTGTGATTTATGAAGGTGAGCTGGAGTCCCTGCGCCGCTTCAAAGATGACGTTAACGAAGTCCGTAACGGCATGGAGTGTGGTATCGGCGTTAAGAACTACAACGATGTCCGCGCTGGCGATATGATCGAAGTCTTCGAAATTATCGAGATCCAACGTACCATCGATTAATTGCCTGGTAGACTGGGGAAGCGCAGCGCCACCCGGTAATACAAAATTAAAGGGGGCCGCGTGGCCCCCTTATTTGTCTGGAGAATTTATTATGGCGAAAGAATTTGGTCGCCCGCAGCGCGTGGCTCAGGAGATGCAAAAAGAGATCGCCATCATCCTGCAGCGCGAAATTAAAGACCCGCGTCTGGGAATGATGACCACCGTTTCCGGTGTTGAAATGTCGCGCGACCTGGCCTATGCCAAAGTGTATGTGACTTTTCTGAACGATAACGATGAAGCCGCGGTGAAAGCGGGCATCAAGGCATTACAGGAAGCATCTGGTTTTATCCGTTCGCTGTTGGGCAAAGCGATGCGCCTGCGCATCGTACCGGAACTGACGTTCTTCTACGATAACTCACTGGTTGAAGGGATGCGTATGTCGAACCTGGTGACCAGCGTGGTGAAACATGATGATGAGCGTCGCGTGAATCCGGACGACAGCAAGGAGGAGTGATGAGCCGTCCTCGTCGTCGCGGTCGCGATGTTCACGGCGTTCTGTTGCTGGATAAACCCCAAGATGCATCCAGCAACGACGTGCTACAGAAAGTTAAACGTATCTATAACGCTAACCGGGCAGGGCACACCGGTGCGCTGGATCCGCTGGCGACGGGCATGTTGCCGATTTGCCTGGGAGAAGCGACGAAGTTTTCTCAGTATCTGCTGGATTCAGACAAGCGCTACCGGGTGATAGCCAAACTTGGCCAGCGTACCGATACTTCTGATGCCGACGGGCACGTGGTGGAGGAGCGTCCTCTGGCCTTTAGCGCGGAGCAACTGGCCGCGGCGTTAGATAGCTTTCGCGGGGAAACCCAACAGGTGCCGTCGATGTATTCGGCACTGAAATACCAAGGGAAAAAGCTGTACGAATATGCCCGTCAGGGGATTGAAGTGCCGCGGGAAGCCCGGCCGATTACGGTCTACGAGTTGTTGTTTATCCGCCATGAAGGCGATGAGCTTGAACTGGAAATTCACTGTTCTAAGGGCACCTATATTCGTACGATTATCGATGACTTAGGTGAGAAACTGGGATGTGGAGCGCATGTTATTTTCCTGCGCCGTCTGGCGGTCAGTAAGTATCCCGTTGAACGGATGGTGACGCTGGAACAACTGCAGGCGCTGGTTGAGCAAGCCAGTGTGCTGGATATCCCGGCTGCGCAGTTGCTGGATCCATTACTGATGCCTATGGATAGTCCGGCGGCGGATTATCCACTGATTAATATTCCGCAAACCTCGGCTGTTTACTTTAAGAATGGTAACCCGGTTCGCACCTCGGGGGCGCCGCTACAGGGGCTGGTTCGTGTCACTGAGGGGGAAGAAGGTAAGTTTCTGGGTATGGGGGAAATTGATGACGAAGGCCGTGTGGCCCCTCGTCGTCTGGTGGTTGAATACCCGCTATGAGTGCTTTTCTTGCGATAAAAGGCCGCTGCGAGTAGAATATTGCCGCTTAATGCCCGCTAAAGTGTTGCAACATTTTCGGGTGTTATATCAGGGGTTGCTGAATTAGAGATCGGCACCCTTTCTTTCTTTTAATTTTGGAGTTCTAAAATGTCTCTAAGCGTTGAAGCTAAAGCAAAAATCGTTTCTGAGTTTGGTCGTGGCGAAAACGACAGCGGTTCAACTGAAGTTCAGGTCGCACTGCTGACTGCGCAGATCAACCACCTGCAGGGCCACTTTGCAGAGCACAAAAAAGATCACCACAGCCGTCGTGGTCTGCTGCGCATGGTTTCTCAGCGTCGTAAACTGCTTGACTACCTGAAACGTAAAGATGTTGCACGTTACTCTTCGCTGATCGAGCGTCTGGGTCTGCGTCGCTAATTCTGCGAGTTTCAGAAGAAGGGGCCTCACGGCCCCTTTTTTCGACCGGGCGGCAGCAATTCACTAAAAACTCATGTATTGTTGCTATTAATGATCTTCGTGCAGAGGTTCGCGCGGCTAATGAGAGGCTTGATTCGCAGGGGCGGGTTAGGGTTGTCATTAGTCGCGAGGATGCAGAAGATCGGGTCATCAGATGTCATATCATGGATATGACATCATCTATAGATATAAGGACAGAATTTTGCTTAATCCGATCGTTCGTAAATTCCAGTACGGCCAACATACCGTAACGCTGGAAACCGGCATGATGGCGCGCCAGGCAACGGCCGCCGTTATGGTTAGCATGGATGACACTGCGGTATTCGTTACCGTTGTTGGTCAGAAAAAAGCGAAGCCAGGCCAGGATTTCTTCCCACTGACTGTTAACTATCAAGAACGTACTTACGCGGCAGGTAAAATCCCGGGGGGATTCTTCCGTCGTGAAGGCCGTCCGAGCGAAGGCGAAACCCTGATTGCGCGTCTGATTGACCGTCCGGTTCGCCCGCTGTTCCCGGAAGGTTTCGTTAACGAAGTTCAGGTTATTGCCACCGTGGTTTCCGTTAACCCGCAGGTTAACCCGGATATCGTGTCTATGATTGGCGCTTCCGCCGCGTTGTCTCTGTCCGGTATTCCGTTTAACGGCCCAATCGGCGCCGCGCGTGTAGGTTACATCAATGACCAGTACGTGCTGAACCCAACCCAGGAAGAGCTGAAATCCAGCAAGCTGGACCTGGTTGTCGCAGGTACCGAGGCTGCTGTGTTGATGGTGGAATCTGAAGCCGCACTGCTGAGTGAAGACCAGATGCTGGGCGCAGTCGTGTTCGGCCACGAACAGCAGCAGGTGGTTATCCAGGCGATCAACGACCTGGTCAAAGAAGCCGGTAAACCGCGTTGGGACTGGCATCCGGAAGCCGTCAACGAAGCGCTGAACGCGCGCGTTGCTCAACTTGCCGAAGCGCGCCTGAGCGATGCTTACCGCATCACTGACAAACAGGAGCGTTATGCTCAGGTTGATGTGATCAAATCTGAAACCATTGCCACGCTGGTTGCTGAAGACGAAGCCCTGGACGCTAACGAACTGGGTGAAATCCTGCACGCGATCGAGAAAAACGTGGTGCGTAGCCGCGTGCTGGCTGGTGAACCGCGTATTGATGGCCGCGAAAAAGACATGATTCGTGGGCTGGACGTCCGTACCGGCGTGCTGCCGCGTACCCACGGTTCCGCGCTATTTACCCGTGGCGAAACGCAGGCGCTGGTTACCGCGACGCTGGGAACCGCCCGCGATGCGCAGAACATCGATGAACTGATGGGCGAGCGTACTGATTCCTTCCTGTTCCACTACAACTTCCCTCCGTACTCCGTTGGTGAAACGGGAATGGTGGGTTCGCCGAAACGTCGTGAAATTGGTCACGGTCGCCTGGCTAAGCGTGGCGTACTGGCCGTTATGCCGACTATCGAAGAATTTCCGTACACCGTGCGCGTGGTTTCGGAGATTACCGAATCTAACGGTTCTTCCTCTATGGCTTCCGTCTGTGGCGCTTCTCTGGCGCTGATGGACGCGGGTGTGCCGATCAAAGCTGCTGTCGCGGGTATCGCGATGGGCCTGGTGAAAGAAGGCGACAACTTTGTCGTACTGTCTGACATTCTGGGCGATGAAGATCACCTTGGCGATATGGACTTTAAAGTCGCGGGTTCCCGTGAAGGTATCTCTGCGCTGCAGATGGATATCAAAATTGAAGGTATCACAAAAGAGATCATGCAGGTTGCGCTGAATCAGGCGAAAGGCGCGCGTCTGCATATCCTGGGTGTGATGGAACAGGCGATCAACGCGCCGCGCGGCGATATCTCTGAATTCGCGCCGCGTATCCATACCATCAAGATCAGCCCGGACAAGATTAAAGACGTTATCGGTAAAGGCGGTTCCGTTATTCGTGCGCTGACCGAAGAAACCGGCACCACCATCGAAATCGAAGATGACGGCACCGTGAAGATTGCAGCAACCGATGGCGACAAAGCGCAGCACGCGATTCGTCGTATCGAAGAGATCACCGCTGAGATTGAAGTGGGTCGTATCTATAATGGTAAAGTGACCCGTATCGTTGACTTTGGTGCGTTTGTTGCCATTGGTGGCGGTAAAGAAGGTCTGGTTCATATTTCTCAAATTGCCGATAAGCGCGTTGAGAAGGTGACTGACTATCTGCAGATGGGCCAGGAAGTGCCGGTTAAAGTGCTGGAAGTTGACCGTCAGGGCCGCGTTCGTCTGAGCATCAAAGAAGCAACTGAACAGACTCAGCCTGCGGCTGCGCCGGAAGCGCCGGCCGCTGAGCAGCAGGGCGAGTAAGGTTGCCGTTTGCCCTCCGCATCGCGGAGGGCGTATTGCGGGCAGGATGCCGTGTTTGCAACCGGGGAACTGGACGTTCATCCAATCGTTGTCTTCGGGAGTGGGAAATGAAGCCTTTTCTGCGCTGGTGTTTCGTGGCGACAGCTCTCACGCTGGCAGGATGCAGCAACTCTGCCTGGCGTAAGGAGGCAGTCCTCGCGGTGCCATTGCAACCGACTTTGCAGCAGGAAGTCATTCTGGCGCGCATGGAACAAATTCTTGCCAGTCGGGCTTTAACCGATGACGAACGCGCACAGCTTTTATATGAGCGCGGAGTGTTGTATGATAGTCTCGGTCTGAGGGCATTAGCGCGAAATGATTTTTCACAGGCGCTGGCAATCCGACCGGATATGCCTGAAGTATTCAATTACTTAGGCATTTATTTAACGCAGGCAGGCAATTATGATGCTGCCTATGAAGCGTTTGATTCTGTACTTGAGCTTGATCCAACTTACAACTACGCGTACTTAAATCGCGGCATCGCGCTGTATTACGGTGGCCGTGCTAAGTTAGCGCAAGATGATCTGCTGGCGTTTTATCAAGACGACCCCAACGATCCTTTCCGCAGTCTGTGGCTATATCTTGCTGAGCGTAAGCTCAATGAGAAACAGGCGCTTGAAGCACTGAGACAGCGCTTCAACAAGTCGGACAAAGAGCAATGGGGATGGAACATTGTCGAGTTCTACCTTGGGGACATTAGCGAAAATGAGCTGATGGACCGTCTCAAGGCAGACGCAACGGATAACACCTCGCTCGCTGAGCATCTCAGTGAAACCAACTTCTATTTAGGTAAGTATTACCTAAGTCTGGGGGACAAGGACAGCGCTACGGCACTGTTCAAACTGGCGGTCGCAAACAACGTTCATAACTACGTTGAGCACCGATATGCATTGTTGGAATTATCGCTCCTGGGCCAGGAGCAAGATGACCTGGCAGAATCGGACCAGCAATAGCTGACGAACACATCAGCCCTTTTTTGTTTGCTATCACCTTTGCGGGTGAGGGCGTTGTTGTTCGTTAATACACCTACTTTGAGCCGGTTCACACTTTTCAATGAAAATTACCGTAAATTTTCACGATGAGTTATGTAGACTGGCCGCCATTAATTTTGAGGCACACGTACTACATGGCTGAATTCGAAACCACTTTTGCAGATCTGGGCCTGAAGGCTCCCATCCTTGAAGCGCTTAACGATCTGGGTTACGAAAAACCATCTCCGATCCAGGCTGAGTGCATTCCGCATCTACTGGGCGGCCGCGACGTTCTGGGTATGGCCCAGACCGGTAGCGGTAAAACCGCAGCGTTCTCTTTACCGCTGCTCAACAATATCGATCCTGAGCTGAGAGCACCGCAGATTCTGGTGCTGGCGCCGACCCGCGAACTGGCGGTACAGGTTGCTGAAGCGATGACCGATTTTTCCAAACATATGCGTGGCGTAAACGTCGTCGCCCTGTATGGCGGCCAGCGTTATGACGTGCAGTTGCGCGCGCTGCGTCAGGGGCCGCAAATCGTTGTCGGTACTCCGGGTCGTCTGCTGGACCACCTGAAACGCGGCACCCTGGATCTCTCTAAACTGAGCGGTCTGGTTCTTGATGAAGCTGATGAAATGCTGCGCATGGGCTTTATCGAAGACGTAGAAACCATTATGGCGCAGATCCCGGAAGGTCATCAGACCGCTCTGTTTTCTGCCACTATGCCGGAAGCGATTCGTCGCATTACCCGTCGCTTTATGAAAGAGCCGCAGGAAGTCCGCATCCAGTCAAGCGTAACCACGCGTCCGGACATCAGCCAGAGCTACTGGACTGCTTACGGTATGCGTAAAAACGAAGCGCTGGTGCGTTTCCTTGAAGCAGAAGATTTTGATGCGGCGATTATCTTCGTTCGTACCAAAAACGCGACTCTGGAAGTTGCTGAAGCGCTGGAGCGTAACGGGTATAACAGTGCGGCCCTGAACGGCGACATGAACCAGTCTCTGCGTGAGCAGACTCTGGAACGTCTGAAAGACGGCCGTCTGGATATCCTGATCGCTACCGACGTCGCCGCCCGCGGTCTGGATGTTGAGCGTATCAGCCTGGTGGTTAACTATGACATCCCGATGGATTCAGAGTCCTACGTTCACCGTATCGGTCGTACTGGTCGTGCGGGTCGCGCTGGCCGCGCGCTGCTGTTCGTTGAGAACCGCGAGCGTCGTCTGCTGCGTAACATCGAACGCACCATGAAACTGACCATTCCGGAAGTGGAACTGCCGAACGCAGAATTACTGGGCAAACGTCGCCTGGAGAAATTTGCCGCGAAAGTTCAGCAGCAGCTGGAAAGCAGCGATCTGGATCAGTACCGCGCGCTGTTGGCGAAAATCCAGCCGTCCGCCGAAGGCGAAGAGCTGGATGTGGAAACTCTGGCCGCGGCACTGCTGAAAATGGCCCAGGGCGAACGTCCGCTGATCGTACCGCCGGATGCGCCGATGCGCCCGCGTCGTGAGTTCCGCGATCGTGATGATCGTGGTCCGCGCGATCGCAACGATCGTGGCCCGCGTGAAGATCGTCCGCGTCGTGAGCGTCGTGACGTTGGCGATATGGAACTGTATCGCATTGAAGTGGGTCGTGACGATGGCGTTGAAGTGCGTCATATCGTTGGCGCGATTGCTAACGAAGGCGATATCAGCAGCCGTTATATCGGTAACATCAAACTGTTCGCTTCTCACTCAACCATCGAACTGCCGAAAGGTATGCCGGGCGAAGTGCTGCAGCACTTTACTCGTACCCGTATCCTGAACAAGCCGATGAACATGCAACTGTTGGGTGATGCTCAGCCGCGTCCAGAACGTCGTGGCGAGCGTCGTGAGGGTGGTCGTGGTTTTGGTGGTGAGCGCCGTGAAGGCGGCCGTGGTTTTGGCGGTGAGCGCCGCGAAGCTGGCCGTAGCGATGGTCGTCGTTTCAGCGGTGAACGTCGTGAAGGTGGCCGCGCGCCGCGCCGTGACGATGCGTCTGCGCCGCGTCGCGATGATTCTGCAGGCCGTCGTCGTTTCGGTGGCGATGCGTAATTAATATTTACCGATAACGTAAAGTAAATGATACAGCCCCGGTCTGAATGACTGGGGCTTTTTTTATTTTCTTTGTACTCGCGTACTGGTACAGTGCGCCGCGTTAATAACGAGAAAAGTCTTTTCGACTGGAGATTTCGGCAAATGGCGACACTTACCACTACGGCAACCCGACCGTCCTTATTTGGCGGCGTAGTGATTATCGGCGGAACAATCATTGGCGCGGGTATGTTTTCGTTGCCGGTGGTGATGTCCGGCGCGTGGTTTTTTTGGTCGCTGGCGGCGCTGGTCTTCACCTGGTTTTGCATGTTGCATTCCGGGTTAATGATCCTTGAAGCGAACCTCAATTACCGGATTGGCGCCAGCTTTGACACTATCACGAAAGATCTGCTTGGCAGGGGCTGGAATCTGATTAATGGCGTGTCTATTGCTTTTGTCCTTTATATTCTTACCTACGCTTATATCTCCGCCAGCGGCTCAATCCTGCACCATACCTTCGGTGAAATGTCGCTGCATGTTCCGGCACGGGCAGCAGGATGTGCTTTTGCGCTGCTGGTGGCATTTATCGTCTGGCTGAGTACGAAAGCGGTTAGTCGTATGACGGCTATTGTGCTCGGGGCGAAGGTGATTACCTTTTTCCTGACCTTTGGCAGCTTGCTGGGGCATGTTCAGCCGACGACCCTGTTTAACGTCGCCGAACACAATGCGTCGTATATGCCGTATCTGTTGATGACGCTACCGTTCTGCCTGGCATCCTTTGGTTACCACGGTAATGTGCCGAGCCTGATGAAATATTACGGCAAGGACCCGCGTACTATCGTTAAATGCCTGATCTATGGCACGCTGCTGGCGCTGGGGTTGTATGGGGTTTGGCTGCTGGTAACGATGGGGAATATCCCGCGGCCAGCGTTTATCGGTATTGCGCAAAAAGGCGGTAATATCGATGTGCTGGTACAGGCGCTGAGCGGCGTCCTGAACAGTCGCAGTCTCGATCTGCTGCTGGTTGTGTTCTCTAACTTTGCGGTTGCCAGTTCGTTCCTCGGCGTGACGCTCGGCCTGTTTGACTATCTGGCGGATCTGTTTGGTTTTGATGATTCAGCGCTGGGGCGCTTCAAAACGGCGCTGCTAACTTTCCTGCCGCCGATGATTGGCGGTTTGCTGTGGCCGAACGGTTTCTTGTATGCCATCGGCTATGCCGGCCTGGCGGCAACTATCTGGGCAGCCATTGTACCGGCGCTGCTGGCTCGGGCATCACGTAAACGCTTCGGCAGCCCAAAATTCCGCGTCTGGGGCGGAAAGCCGATGATTGCGCTGATCCTGGTATTCGGTATCGGCAACGCGCTGGTGCATATTCTGTCGAGCGTGAACCTGTTACCTGTATACCAGTAACTTTTTAGCGCCGGATGGCGGCTACGCCTTATCCGGCCTGAACGATCTCGTAGGCCCGGTAAACGCCACCGGGCAAAACAACGCACTAGCCCGCCAACTCTTCTTTCACCTGCATCGCCAGGTCAAACGAATGCAGCCGCGCCTGATGATCGAAAATCTGCCCGTTGACCATAATCTCATCCGCCTGCGTTTCGCGCAGAATAGACTCCAGCCCGTGACGCACTTTGGCTTTATCGCCGACCAGCGACATGCGCAGCACCTGCTGGACGCCATACTGTTCAGAGGCGGACCATAGTGAGTCTATATTTTGCACCGGTGGCGGCAGTTGCCCGGCTTCGCCGCGACGCAGTTTGACAAACGCTTGCTGCATCGAGGTAAACAGGAACTCGGCATCCCGGTTGCTGTCGGCGGCGATGATATTAATGCATACCATGGCATATGGCGTTGCCAGCCGTTCTGATGGTTTGAAATGGGTGCGGTAGAGATGCAGGGCCTGGAATAGCATATCCGGCGCGAAATGGGAGGCGAAAGCGAACGGTAACCCAAGCTGCGCCGCCAGTTGGGCGCTGTACAGGCTGGAACCCAGCAGCCAGATCGGGATTCTTTCGCCATAGCCGGGAACCGGGCGTACGTGCAGCTCAGGATCGCGCGCGTCAAACCAGTCCACCAGTTCCGCCACATCTCGCGGGAAGTTATCGACGTCGCCGCTCATATGGCGGCGCAGGGCGCGCATAGTGGGCTGATCGCTGCCCGGCGCTCGGCCAAGTCCGAGATCGATTCGTCCAGGATAAAGCGTATTAAGCGTACCGAACTGCTCGGCAATCACCAGTGGAGAATGGTTTGGCAGCATCACGCCGCCGGAACCCAGATGCAGGGTGGTGGTATTGGCGGCAAGATAGCCAATCAGCACCGAGGTTGCGGCGCTGGCAATACCGACCATATTATGGTGCTCCGCCAGCCAGTAGCGGTGATAGCCCCGCTTTTCGGCCAGCCGCGCCAGATCTAAAGAGTGGGAGAAGGCTTCCTTTGCGGAGGAACCTTGCAGGATCGGTGCCAGATCGAGCACTGAAAATGGAATGGTTTTGTCTGTCATAACGGCTCACTTTGTCGACGGTGAATCATTTAATACTGCATGAAAATATGATTACCGTGGTTAACAAAGTGAGCGGTATAAGGCGGGGCGCAAACACAACTGCCTGATGGCGCCTCGCTTATCCGGCCTACAAATGCATCGTAGATCGGATAAGGTATTTATGCCGCCATCCGGCAGGGTTCAGTTACACCTGTAGTTCCAGACCCGCCAGGCGTTTCCAGTAACCGTTGCAGTCGCTGTGCGCCGCCAGCGGCAATGGCGCGCTGCCGTTTTCATTGGCGCGGAAGGCGTCGAGCATGGTGAATGTCTCCGTACCCAGCGGGGAAAGGCGCACAATGTCGACCAGTCCCTGCATGGAGGTCAGTTCGTTGCCGAGGTTATAAACGTAGCCACTCATGGTCTGAATGCCATTGAGAACGAACACCTGCTGACTTTCCTGCGAGAGCACGTCCCGCCCATTGGGGTATTTGATGCAGCAGGTTTCACACTCGTCTTTTGGCCGATCTTCCGAGCGGGCGGTAAAGCAGCGGGCGGAGTACGCCAGCGGCAGATGGCCGTAGCTCAGCACTTCCACTTCAAACTGATTGCGGATGCCGAGCTCATCGCACTGGTTCAGCAGATTCACCAACCAGTCGCGGGAAAGCTCGACCGGCATGCACCAGCGCACCATGCCTTGTTTAAGCAGCAGACGCAGCGTTACCGCGTTATAGCAGTTAAGCGCATGACCGGCGACAAACGGCAGTTTACGCTCTGCGCACATATTGACGACGCCGAAATCGCTGGCTTCAATCAGAAACTCGCCGTTCTCAACATAGCGCTTCAGCTCGCCCAGTTCCGAAGAAGCCTGTACCAGCGCGAGAGTGGAAAGCACCACCTGTTTGCCGCTGCTGGCCAGCGCTTTCGCCATCTCGAGCCAGTCGCCGACTTTGGTGGCGCGGCGTTTGCTGCACACCGCTTCGCCAAGATAAATCGTATCCGCGCTACAGCCCGCCGCCTGCTGGTAAAAATCTTCCAGCGTCTCTTTTGGCCAGTAATAAAGCACCGGCCCTAATGAATATTTCATTGCTGTTCTCACTGCCATTTACGGTGATACGCGCCAAGGGTGGTTTGCGTCCCTTCGGACATGGAACCGAGGGTGTCCATCCACGCGGATTGCGGCACGAAGTTGTGCGGGTCGGCTTTGCAGCGATCGATTGCCTGACGCCAGACTTTCGCCACCTGGGTGACATACGCCGGGCTGCGTTGACGGCCTTCAATTTTCACCGATGCAATGTTTGCCGCCATCAGTTCCGGCAATAGCTCCAGGGTGTTCAGACTGGTAGGCTCTTCCAGCGCGTGATAGCGCTCGCCATTGACCAGATAACGGCCTTTACATAGCGTCGGATAACCGGCGTTTTCCCCTTCCTGATAGCGATCGATCAGCACCTCATTGAGGCGTGACTCCAGCCCCTGCGGCGTTTGCTGCCAGCGAACGAAACGCGCAGGTGAGCAGGCGCCAACGGTATTTGGCGATTCACCGGTCAAATAAGAGGAGAGATAGCAGCGGCCTTCTGCCATGATGCAGAGGCTGCCGAAGGCGAAGACCTCCAGCGGTACCGGCGTGGCGCGCGCCAGTTGTTTGACCTGATGAATCGACAGGACGCGCGGCAGGACCACGCGGGCAACGTCAAAATTGCGCTGATAAAAACGGATCGCCTCTTCATTGGTGGCTGAAGCCTGGACGGAAACATGGCGTTCAATATGCGGATAGCGCTCGGCGGCGTATTCCAGCATCGCGATATCGGCAAGGATCAGCGCATCGGCGCCCAGTTGGGCAGCCATGTCGACCGCCCGCTGCCAGCGGGCATAACCCTCAGGATGAGCAAAGGTATTGATGGCGATATGCAGTTTGCGGTGATGCTGGTGCACATAGTTGACGGCTTCCTGTAGTTTCTTCTCGGTGAAGTTAAGACCGGCAAAGTGACGGGCATTCGTGTCATCTTTTAGCCCGATATAGACAGCATCGGCGCCGTTTTCGATGGCCGCCTTAAGCGCCGGAAGGTTACCGGCTGGGCAGAGCAGCTCCATAATTTTTCCTGAACAACGCGACCTGTCAGGGACGCTGGATAGTTAATGAGTTGGGATTTTAGTTAACCTTCTGGTGACAATTTTTGATTTAAGGCAGTTAAACGCGTATTGACTGGCGCAATACCCCGTATTCGTCGTTGTGATTTTGTTGATTTACGCCGCTATGTCGTTTATTTGATATGGCACAATAGATGAACGATTGCATTCATGGAGTAAAGCTTGTGTTGGATAAACTGCGTTCCCAACTGGTGCATTTTGGCCCGTCAATCATCAGCGTGCCGGTTAAGCTGGCGCCTTTTGCTCTCAAGCGTCAGGTGCTGGAACAAGTATTAAGCTGGCAGTTTCGCCAGGCACTGGCGGAGGGGGAACTGGATTTTCTGGAAGGGCGCTGGTTAAGTATTAATGTGCGTGATATTGGCCTGCTGTGGTATACCTCGGTTGTTGATGGCCGTCTGGTGGTTAGCGCAACGGCCGACGCAGACGTCAGCTTTAGCGCCGATGCCAGCGATCTGTTGATGATTGCGGCGCGTAAACAGGATCCGGACACGCTGTTCTTCCAGCGCCGTCTGATTATTGAGGGTGATACCGAACTGGGACTGTATGTAAAAAACCTGATGGATGCTATTGAGCTGGAGCAGATGCCCAGCGCGCTGCGTATCATGCTTTTGCAACTGGCGGATTTTGTTGAAGCAGGTCTGAAAGGCCCGCAGAAACCTGAACAGACATCGGTAGGTGAGGCATGCTGATTCGAGTAGAAATTGGGATTGATGCGCCGGGAATTGATGCGTTACTGCGTCGAACTTTCAGCAGCGATGCGGAAGCGCAACTGGTGCATGGTCTGCGTGAGGATGGGATGATCACGCTGGGCCTCGTGGCGACGGATGACGAAGGTCAGGTCGTTGGCTATGTTGCCTTTAGTCCGGTCTCCATCGAAGGCGAAGACCTGCAGTGGGTCGGACTGGCCCCGCTGGCGGTGGACGAAAGCTATCGCGGTCAGGGAATCGGGCGTCAGCTGGTTTATGAAGGTCTGGATTCGCTGAATGAGTTTGGCTATGCCGCTGTCGTCACGCTTGGCGATCCGGCTTTCTACGGCCATCTGGGATTTGAACCGGCGTCGCGTTTTGACCTGCGCTGCCGTTGGCCGGATAGCGATAAGACGTTCCAGCTTCATCGCCTGGCCGATGATGCGCTGGAAGGCGTGCATGGCCTGGTCGAGTATAGCGACCACTTTAATCGTTTTTGAGGCTTTCCAGCAGAATTTCAAACGAACCGTCTCCGGCAACGAGGCGCTCTTTCTGGCGCTTCGTGAGTTGCTTAATACGATACTCCAGTCGTAGGGCAAGTGAGCGTTCACCAACTTCATGGCTAAAGGCCAACTGAAGCTCTCCTTTGCCGCGCAGTGCCTTTGCCCCATTCCCCGCCTGATGCTGGCAAAAGCGGCGTGGAACATCGGTGGTAATTCCCGTATAAAGGCGATTATCAGCGGTACGAATCAGATAGAGAAACCAGCACACGGTATAAAGGTCGCTATGTTAAGGTGTGAGCACCATAACATACTGGAGAGTAAAGATGGAGACGCTCGCTGCTATCAGCCGCTGGCTGAGCAAACAGCATGTCGTGACCTGGTGCGTTGCCCGCGATGGTGAGCTGTGGTGCGCTAATGCTTTTTACGTTTATGACCCGGAGGCGGTTGCGTTCTATCTGCTCAGCGATGAAAAAACGCGCCATGGTCAAATGACCGGGGAACGCGCTAAGGTTGCCGGGACGATCAATGGCCAGCCGAAAAGCGTGGCGCTGATCCGTGGCGTACAGTTTAAAGGCGAAATTCGCCGCTTAGCCGGAGAAGAGGAAGCAGCGATGCGCAAACGCTACGTTCGCCGCTTCCCGGTTGCCCGTATGCTCTCGGCATCCGTCTGGGAAATTCGCCCCGACGAGCTTAAGTTCACAGATAACACGCTGGGTTTTGGCAAAAAACTGCACTGGCTGCGTGAATCAGGCGCCGAGCAGGCGTAAGGCTTCGCGGTTGAACGCCGGAAGATCGTCCGGCGTCCTGCTGGTCACCAGTTGCTCGTTGTCGATAACCACTTCCTGGTCATAGAATTCGCCGCCTGCGTTTTTAACATCGACAATAATGGGCTTTACCGCCGTGAGTTTACGTCCGCGGATCGCATCGGCGCTAATTAACAACTGCGGGCCGTGACAGATGGCAAATACCGGTTTACCGCTACTGATAAAGTCGCGAGTAAAAGTGACGAAACGCTCATCTCCCCGCAGAGAATCGGGTGAATAGCCACCCGGAAGCAGTAAGGCGTCGAAGTCGGCAGGATTGACGTCATCAATGGCTTTATCAATAACGATTTCGGCTGTCCCTTTTTTGCCTTTTACCTTTTTCCCCGCCTGTTTTTCAATCGTCACCACGTTGTGTCCGGCCAGACGGTAGGCGTCAGCAGGGGAAGTGAATTCTGAATCTTCAAAGTCGTCGGTAATTAAAACGGCTATCTTCTTACTCATTCTTCCTCCCGTGTTTTGGTATGGAATGAGGCATTACTTTGCTGATGATGGATAATTACCTCGTCGAGTATCAAGTCTGGAACATGATGCCGGAAGCGCAAGGTAGAAAATTCTGTAAAGGAGCGTTGATGAGTCAGGTATTGTTAACAGGCGCCACCGGGTTAGTTGGTGGTCACTTACTTCGAATGCTGATTAATGAGCCGGGAATTAAATCCATTACGGCTCCTACCCGTCGGCCTCTGGCCGATATCTCCGGCGTATTTAATCCGCACGATCCGCAACTGACAGATGCTCTGGCACAGGTGATTGAGCCGGTAGATATCGTGTTTTGCTGTCTGGGAACCACCCGGCGGCAAGCGGGAAGCAAAGAGGCGTTCGTGCACGCCGATTATACGCTGGTCGTCGATACCGCCCTGACGGGAAAAAGACTGGGTGCCCGGCATATGCTGGTAGTGAGTGCGATGGGGGCGGATCCCCGTTCCCCCTTTTTCTATCATCGTGTGAAAGGTGAGATGGAACAGGCGCTTATTGCGCAGCAATGGCCACGTTTGACGATCGCGCGTCCATCTATGCTGACAGGGAAACGGGAGCAACAGCGTATGAGCGAAATACTCTTTGGGCCGTTTTTCCGCCTGCTGCCGGGGCGCTGGAAAGCTATTGATGCGCGGGATGTGGCAAGTGCGTTGCTGGCGGAAGCACTATCACCGATGCATCAGGGAGTACATATTCTCAGCTCGTCGCAGCTACGCGAAAAGGCGGGGCGGCTGGCGGATTAACAATTTCCAAAATTTCCCCGAAGGCGTACTATTCATGTGCTCAATTTAACATGACACTCTCCGGGGAATGCTATGGCTGGTCAGTCTTCATCTCAGGTGGCATCACCATTTCAATGGTGGAAGCCCGCACTCTTTTTTCTCGTGGTTATCATCGGCCTGTGGTTTGTCAAATGGCAGCCTTATTATGGCAAAGCGTTTACCGCCGCTGAGACGCACGGTATCGGCAAATCTATTCTTGCCGATAGTGATACTCATCCTTTGCAGGCAGCATGGGACTATGCGCTGGTCTACTTTCTGGCGGTCTGGAAAGCGGCGGTATTAGGCGTGCTGCTCGGATCGCTCATTCAGGTTTTGATCCCGCGCGACTGGCTGCTGCGTACGCTGGGGGAATCGCGTTTTCGCGGTACGCTGCTTGGTACTATTTTCTCATTGCCAGGCATGATGTGTACCTGCTGCGCCGCGCCGGTGGCGGTGGGGATGCGTAAGCAACAGGTATCGATGGGCGGCGCGCTGGCATTCTGGATGGGGAATCCGTTGCTGAATCCGGCAACCCTGGTATTTATGGGCTTTGTGCTGGGCTGGCAGTTCGCGTTGATTCGTCTGCTTGCCGGGCTGGTAACCGTTCTGCTGGTCGCCACGCTGGTGCAGAGATGGGTGAAGGACGCGGCTGTGCAGTCTACGGCGATCCCTGAATTTACCCCGGAGACGACAGGGGACGGTTTCTTGCGCCGCTGGCTGCGTGTGCTGTGGACGCTGTTCTGGAATACCATCCCGGTTTATATCCTGGCCGTGCTGGTGTTGGGGGCTGCGCGTGTCTGGCTATTCCCGCATGCCGATGGCATCGTGGCGAATACGCTGTTCTGGGTGATTGCTATGGCCATTGCGGGCTGTCTGTTCGTGATTCCGACAGCGGCGGAGATCCCGATTGTTCAGACCATGATGCTGGCGGGGATGGGCATAGGACCGGCGCTGGCGCTGTTGATTACGCTTCCGGCGGTCAGTGTACCGTCACTGGTTATGATGCGAAAAGCGTTTCCAGCGAAAGCGCTGTGGCTGACTGGCGCGCTGGTTGCGCTGTGCGGCGCGGTGGTTGGTGGGCTGGCGTTAATCTGATTACCTCCTGCAAACGGCGCAGTGCGTCTGTTGGGGGTGAGACATTCAGAGGAACTGAATGTCTCGCCTGGCCGACGAAGCGCCGCCGCAGAAAGTTATTTACTTGATATAGGTAAAGGCGGTCGTCACGCGAGACACGCCGCTGACCCGACTGGCGATATCCGCCGCCGCGCGTCCTTCACGTTCAGTTACCAGCCCCATCAGGAACACCTCACCGTTTTCGGTTGTCACCTTCACATTGGATGATTTCACCAAATCGGAAGCCAACAGTTGGGAACGGACCTTCGTGGTAATCCAGGTATCAGAAGAGGCGGTACCTAAGCTGATTGGCTGGCCCTGACGCACTTCGTTATACACCTCCGCCGCTCCCTCTACGCCCAAAGCGATTTGCTTCGCGCGCGCGGAAAGCGCTGACGTTGGGGCCTGCCCGGTCAGCAGAACTTTCCCCTGATAAGCGGTAACATTGATACGAGCCTGTTTCTTAATCTGTTCGTCTTTCGACAGGGCGTTGTTGACGCGCAGCTCCAGCGTGCCGTCATCAACCTGGGTTCCCACGGTACGCGGATCTGTCGCGGCTTTTGTGCCGACAGCTGCCGCGCCGACTACCGCTGCGGCGACGCATCCCTGAAGCAGTAGCGCAGACAGCAGAATAGCGAGGGGCGAGAGAGCCTTCATGTGTTCTCCTTAGTCGTCCTGGTGTGGAAAAAGCGTGTTATCGATTAAATCACACAAACAATTGACAGTGAGCATGTGCATCTCCTGAATTCGCGCGCTGCGATGCGAAGGAATGCGGATTTCAACATCCTGCTGGCCTAAAAGGCCCGCCAGTTCACCGCCGTCATAACCGGTTAACGCCACGATAGTCATATCACGGGTGACCGCCGCTTCCACGGCTTTCACGATATCCCGGCTGTTGCCGCGCGTAGAAATCGCCAGCAGCACATCGCCCGCGTGTCCTAATGCACGCACCTGCTTGGCGTAAATTTCGTCGTGCAGGCGATCGTTGGCAATTGCGGTTAAGACCACATTATCGGTATTTAGTGCAATGGCGGGTAAACCAGGACGCTCGGTTTCAAAACGATTAATCATGCTGGCAGCAAAATGCTGTGCGTTGGCGGCAGAAGTGCCATTACCACAACAGAGGATTTTGTTGCCATTCAACAGCGATTGCACGATCGTCATCGCGGCACGGGAGATGGCGTCAGGGAGCGCTTCTGCTGCTGCAATTTGGGTTTGGATGCTTTCAGTGAAGCAGGCTTTAATTCTGTCGAGCACGGGATCCCTTAATTCATTTATACCCGTCATACTTCAAGTTGCTTGTGCGTTGGCTACGCTCGTTCGCCCGGATCACGTACTTGAGTAAGCTCATCGGGACTTTCTCGCTTGCCGCGTTACCCGGCCAGCGCCAGCGCTGTTCAAAGCACAAGTGCCTTGTCCTGCAACTCGAATTATTTTGGGGATACGCTATTCGCCAAAGGCGTTTTTTAGCCATTGTATGTCGTCTCCGGTGAAGGCTACCACATCGAAACGGCAATCCACAGTCTCAAAACTCCCATTATGTCGGGAAAGCCACCCACGAGCGGCTTTGAGCAGTCTTTGTTGCTTTTGTTGCGTGACGCTGGAGGCGGCATCGCCGTAGTTTGCGCTGCGACGATAGCGCACTTCCACAAATACAGTGACGCTCCCGTCGCGCATGATGAGGTCAATTTCACCGCCATGCTCGTGGACGTTAGCGGCGATAAAACGCAGACTCTGACTCTCCAGCCAGCGGCGAGCCTGGATTTCCCGGGCATTACCGGTCTGCTTACTTAGTTGGCTGCGACGATTTGCCCGCCCTGGTATTTGAGCCATGACAGTTTCCTGTTGATCACGCACTCAGGCGTGGCCGTAAGATCGCCGGTATTGCCATGGAGCTCAAAACCTGGAACCTGACGCATTTGCGAGAAATGGTTGGCCAGCGACCAGGCATCGGCGCCCATAGCATACAGCCGCGCCAGCGAATAGTCGTTATGTACGGCGGCCAGCGCCTGCTGTTGCAGCGTCGGATTACTGCCTGCCAGCATCGGGATCTCGCTGTATTGCAGGCCTTCCATCTCCAGACGGAAATCCGGCCCTAAGGTTCCCTGGGCACTACGGGAACTGGCGTACAGCGTCACGCCGTTCTGGCTGCCGTTACGCAGGGCGATCATTGGCTTGATGTATCCGATTTGTTCCGGCGTCGCCAGAATATACGCGGCGTCGACGCTGCCTGTGCTGCTGACAGGCACATCGCCTGGGCCTGGCTGCACGCTATCCTGAGCTGATGGCAGGGTGGAGACCGGGGTACCGCTTAACGAGATACCGCTGTTGACGCTAGCGCGCAGCTCGGCGGTTAAGCCCAGACGCTGTTGCAGTACGGTACCGCCACCCAGCTTGAGCCACTCGTTGGCAAAGGCGTTAACCACGCGATCGCCAAGCGCGCCGCGTGGGACCAGGAGCAGCGGCGTCTGTTTGCCCTGATCGTGAATGTGATGCGCCGCATCGCGGGCTTCATCTTCCGGGGAGAGGGCGAAATAGCAGAGATTGGCGCGGCTTTCGACTTTTTCCGGCTGATTGAGCGCCAGCACGTTCAGCGAGGTATTGCTCTTGATGACCTCTTCGACGTTATTTTTCAATAGCGGCCCCACCACGATCGTTGCGCCGTCCTGCTGCACCTGAGCCAGCAGCTGACTCATGGGCTGGGTTGTGGTGTCGTAAATTTTCAGTTCAGCGGAAGGGTTGGCCGGGGCTGCGGCCAGCGCCTGAGTCTGTGGAACCGCGGCCGACGGGGTGGTGGTTTCCACGTCAGTGCTGGTGGTTTCTGGCGTTGCAGCCTGCACTGTTGTTGGCGCGGTCACTGGCGCGGATGTTTGCGCCGTGGCCGGGGCATTGTTGGTAGCGGTGAGATCGGTGACTTCCGCCTGCGACGGACTTACCACTGCGCTATCAGCCACATTCGTCGCCTGGGCGACCTGGACGGGGACAGCGCTTCCCGCGACGGCAGGCACGCCGTTTTTCGCCGCTTCAAAGCCCTGCTGGATAGTCCGGCCAAAAATCGCCGCCTGACCGTTGAGCGGCAGCAGCAGCGCGATTTTATTGGTCGATGCGGCCTGGTAATTTTCCATATGAACCAGTGCTGTCGGTAGCATTTTCGCGCCCGGGTTCTGCGGGTAACGGATCTGCCAGTCTTTAATACCCGCTTTGAGCATTGTTGGATCGTTACGGTGGTCAAACCATACATGCTGCAGATCCAGCCAGCCCTGCAGAACGTTCTCGTCGGCGTTGATCACCAGCGCGTTGGCCTGCTCCTGAGTCATGGCGGTGAGCGCCTTCCAGGTCTCGTCGATATTTTTCTGTTTTTGTTGGACCTGGCCCAGCAACGGTTGCTGGGCAATCAAAGCCCGCAGCAGATTCAGCGATGGCTTCCCCTGGCTGGCGTCAATTTGCGCCTGCCAGTAGCGCGGTTGCTGATTTTGCTCAAGGCTCGCAGGGGAGAGTTTATTCAGCAGCGCCTGCGCGCCCTGGAAATCGTTCTGCGCCAGCTTCACTTCAACTGCCAGCAGCGATTGTTCGCGGCTTTGGATCGTGTTGAGGCTGGAAGGTAATTGATTGAAGAGGTCTATAGCCTGCGCCTTCTTCCCTTCCTGAAGCAGTGCACGAATGGCGAGTAATTGCCAGTTGGTCTTGCTATCATTCGAGCTTTGCTGCATCTGTTCCAGGTAGTAACTGGAGTCTGCCTGTGTCGTACCCTGCAAATACGCCGTGCTTTGGTCCGGGGTATGGGTGCCGCAGCCGGCAAAGATCAGAGCGGCCAGCAATACGGGCAGACAACGCACGGGTTTAGAACGAAGAAATGTTGACGGTACCATATGTGTCCAGTGATATTTTTTTGGCTCAATGCTCAATATTAATTCGGCAATACGGACGAAACAATGAAACAACACGAATCAGCGGATAATTCTCAGGGGCAACTCTATATTGTGCCCACTCCGATAGGAAATCTGTCTGATATCACGCAACGTGCGCTGGAAGTGTTGCAATCCGTTGATTTAGTTGCAGCGGAAGACACTCGCCATACCGGTATTCTGTTGCAGCATTTTGCGATTAACGCCCGTTTATTTGCGCTTCATGACCATAATGAGCAGCAAAAGGCTGAAACGCTGGTAGCAAAGTTAAAAGAAGGGCAAAACATCGCGCTGGTTTCCGATGCCGGAACGCCGCTGATTAACGATCCCGGTTATCATCTGGTACGTACCTGTCGGGAGGCCAATATTCGCGTGGTGCCGCTGCCGGGCCCCTGCGCGGCCATCGCGGCGTTGAGTGCGGCGGGGCTGCCCTCGGATCGTTTCTGCTACGAAGGTTTTTTGCCCGCAAAGTCAAAAGGGCGCCGCGATACGCTGAAGGCGCTGGAAGAAGAGCCGCGCACAATTATCTTTTATGAGTCAACCCACCGCCTTCTGGAGAGTCTGGAAGATATCTGCACGGTGCTGGGCGAATCCCGCTACGTGGTGCTGGCGCGTGAGCTGACGAAAACCTGGGAATCTATCTACGGCGCACCGATTGGCGAGCTGCTGGCATGGGTAAAAGAGGATGAAAACCGTCGCAAAGGCGAGATGGTGCTGATCGTCGAAGGTTTTAAAGCGCAGGAAGAGGCGTTGCCAGCGGTGGCTTTGCGCACGCTGGTGCTGCTGCAGGCTGAATTACCGCTGAAAAAAGCTGCGGCGCTGGCTGCGGAGATTCATGGCGTGAAGAAAAATGCGCTGTATAAGTATGCGCTGGAGCAGCAGGGGGAGTAAGAACGGGCGTCGCCTGTTATTATCCGCCGGAGTTAATCGCGGATATAATCTTTTCCGGGTTGTTTGGTCAGGGGATGCCCTCTGACCAAAACCACCGAACTCAGACGATTTTTACCCTAAATTCTGGTCCGCGAAAATTTTATTTGCCGAGCCGCAAACTGGCGGAATAGGCGCTACATAACGCGTAGATCTTTTCTAGGGCAATATGCTTAAAGGTGCCGGGTGTCCCGGCAATTGCATTTCGCTGCATACTTCAAGGATCGCCTGGATCGTTTCGGCATTATGGATGTTGAAGGCTGGTACCGCGTAGCCTTTTGCCTGAGCTTATCCGGCATGCATTTCACTGCGTGTTACCTGGCTTTCAGCCTCGCTTCTGCGGTGTCGATGCAGAGGTATAAACCGGGGATGGCCATACATCCCCGGTCGGCATTATGACGATCTGATATTAATTACGTCACCGGCGCCGGGTTAAACACTGACAGCTGGTTGTGCAATCCCCATTGATCCGAGAAGGTCTTCTTGCGGCCGCTGGCGACATCAAGAATAAACTCGAACAGCTTCAGCCCCACCTCTTCGATCGTCTCTTCACCGGTGGCGATAGTTCCGGCGTTGATATCCATTAAATCATACCAGCGATTCGCCAGTTCGGTACGTGTCGCCATTTTAATGACCGGCACTGCTGCCAGGCCATAGGGCGTACCGCGGCCGGTGGTAAAGACCTGCACGGTGATCCCGGAAGCCACTTGCTGGGTGCCACAGACAAAGTCGCTGGCTGGCGTAGCGGCGTAAATCAGGCCGCGTTTAGTTGGCCGCTGTCCTGGGGAGAGCACCTCAACAATTGCGCTCTTCCCGGATTTGGCGATGGACCCCAGCGCTTTCTCCACCACGTTTGCCAGGCCGCCTTTTTTGTTACCGGGGGAGGGGTTGGCGCTGCGATCGGTTTTGCCCATATCGAGATAGTCATCGTACCAGGCCATCTCTTCCAGCAGGCGTTTACCCACCTCTTCGTTGATGGCGCGCGGTGTCAGAAGATGGATTGCATCGCGCACTTCGGTTACCTCTGAGAACATGACCGTCGCCCCGCAGCGGACGAGCAGATCGGACGCGTAGCCCACAGCCGGGTTGGCGGTTACGCCAGAAAATGCATCGCTGCCGCCGCACTGCATACCGACGACCAGTTCGGACGCCGGGCAGGTTTCGCGCTGACGCTGATTCAGTTTCTGCAGATGACGCTCGGCGACCTGCAGAATGTCCTCAACCATTGATTTAAAACCGACGTGTTTCTCATCCTGCAGACTGACGATGCTGGCGCTGTCCACAGGAATGCTTTTCACATCATCGGTGCCTTTTAACAGGCGTTCCGGCTGAAGTTTTTCGCAGCCGAGACCGATAACCATCACTTCGCCGCCAAAATTCGGGTTAAGCGCAAGGTTATGAATCGTGCGGATTGGCACAACGGCGGCCGGGGCATTAATTGCTACGCCGCAGCCATAGAGGTGGTTCAGACCCACGACACCATCGACATTAGGGTATTTCGGCAGAAGGTCACGTCCGATAATTTTAACCACATAATCCACAACGCCTGCCACGCAGTGTACGCTGGTGCTAATCCCGAGCAGATTTTTGGTTCCGACGCTACCGTCGGCATTACGATACCCTTCGAAGGTATAACCTTCCAGCGGCGGCAGAGGCGCAGGGACTTTGGTGGCCAGGGGCAAGGTATGCAGCGGTGGTGCTTTTGGCAGTTCGACCAGCGATTCATCAATCCAACTGCCCTGTGGGATATCGCGTACAGCATAGCCAATTACTTCGCCATAGCGAATAATTTCTCCGTGCTCGGGAATATCACTCAGAGCGACTTTGTGGCCTTGTGGAATATGTTCGACGAGCGTGAGCCCGTCAGGAAAACGCGTACCGGCTTTTAAACCCCGATCGTTAACAATAATTGCCACGTTATCTGTTTCGTGCACTTTTATATAAAACGCCGCCGGTGATTGTTGTTTAATTTCAACGTCAGCCATTGTCCAGTATTCTCCAGGAAAGGTGCGAATAATAAAAAATTAGTTATTCAATTCATGATATGCAGCTTTGTGAAATAAAGAATGTCAGGTGTTCAGATTTAAAAATGTGATCTAAATCACCCATCGGGCGGGAGGGGGCGTACCCAGGAGAGAAATCACTGGAATTGTGCATCAGCGCCCACTGTTTGTGGCATATGCACACTAATAATGATTTTTATACATTATTTATGGTTTATATGCACAGTGCTCAATGGCCGTGAGCTGATTATACTAAATCTTACTTGCTATGCGCCGGATGAGTATATCGACACTATCTGATATTGGTTTCTGAATAACTAAAAGCGTACCTAAATAAATAGAGGGTGTGTCGTACCTGAGGAGTATAAAATGAGTCTGGATGTAACGATAGAACATAAAGAAGAAATAGAACACAAAAAAGGTGTGCCAACCCGATATTTAATTTTGCTACTCATTTTTATTGTTACCGCTGTTAACTATGCCGACCGCGCAACACTCTCTATCGCCGGTTCGGCAGTGGCGAAAGATTTGCAGTTGAATGCGGTATCAATAGGTTATATTTTCTCCGCATTCGGCTGGGCCTATTTGCTGATGCAGATCCCCGGCGGCTGGTTGCTCGATAAATTTGGCTCGAAGAAAGTCTACTCATGCAGTCTGTTTTTCTGGTCGTTGTTTACTTTCCTGCAAGGCTTTGTGGATATGTTCCCGCTGGCCTGGGCCGGGATTTCGATGTTCTTCATGCGATTCATGCTGGGCTTCTCGGAAGCACCTTCTTTCCCGGCTAATGCCCGTATTGTGGCAGCCTGGTTCCCGACCAAAGAGCGTGGTACAGCATCGGCTATCTTTAATTCCGCACAGTATTTCTCTCTCGCGCTGTTTTCTCCTCTCCTGGGCTGGCTGACCTTCGCCTGGGGCTGGGAACACGTTTTTACCGTAATGGGGGTGATTGGTTTTATTCTGACCGGCGTGTGGATCAAACTGATTCATAACCCGACCGACCATCCGCGCATGAGCAAAGAAGAACTGACGTTTATCTCCGCGAACGGCGCGGTGGTCGATATGGACCATAAAAAGCCGGGCAGTACAGCGGCCAAAGGTCCTAAACTTAACTATATCAAACAGCTGTTGACTAATCGCATGATGCTTGGCGTGTTCTTCGGCCAATATTTTATCAATACCATTACCTGGTTTTTCCTGACCTGGTTCCCGATTTATCTGGTGCAGGAAAAGGGGATGTCGATTCTGAAAGTGGGTCTGGTGGCCTCGATTCCGGCGCTGTGCGGTTTTGCCGGCGGCGTGCTGGGCGGCGTGTTTTCGGACTCTCTGATTAAACGCGGCCTTTCAATCACGGTGGCGCGCAAACTGCCGATTGTTCTCGGAATGCTGCTCGCATCGACCATCATTCTGTGCAACTACACCAATAATACCACGCTGGTGGTGACGCTGATGGCATTGGCCTTTTTCGGTAAAGGTTTTGGCGCACTGGGCTGGCCGGTGATTTCCGATACCGCGCCGAAAGAGATTGTTGGCCTGTGCGGCGGTGTATTCAATGTATTTGGTAATGTCGCTTCCATCGTAACGCCGCTGGTGATTGGTTACCTGGTGAGCGAACTGCATTCATTCAATGCAGCCCTGGTCTTCGTTGGGTGCTCGGCTCTGATGGCGATGATTTGCTATCTGTTCGTCGTCGGCGACATCAAACGTATGGAACTGCAGAAATAACTCACGGCTAAGTGACAAGGTATAAGTAATGAAAAACGATATCTTCCCGAATAAATTTAAGGCGGCCCTGGCGGCTCATCAGGTTCAGATTGGCTGCTGGTCAGCGCTGGCCAGCCCTATTAGTACAGAAGTTCTAGGCCTCGCGGGTTTCGACTGGCTGGTGCTGGACGGTGAACATGCGCCGAACGATATTTCCACCTTTATCCCGCAACTGATGGCGCTGAAAGGGAGCGCCAGCGCACCGGTAGTGCGTGTGCCAACCAATGAGCCGGTGATCATTAAGCGCCTGCTGGATATCGGCTTCTATAACTTCCTGATCCCATTTGTGGAGACTGAAAAAGAAGCGGTTAATGCCGTAGCATCAACACGTTATCCCCCAGAAGGCATTCGCGGGGTTTCCGTGTCGCACCGCGCCAATATGTTTGGCACCGTAGCGGATTACTTTGCTCAGTCCAACAAAAATATCACCATCCTGGTGCAAATCGAAAGTCAGCAGGGCGTAGATAACGTCGAGGCGATTGCGGCCACGGAAGGCGTTGACGGTATTTTTGTCGGTCCAAGCGATCTGGCTGCCGCCTTAGGCCATCTTGGCAACGCATCCCACCCGGAAGTGCAGAAAGCTATCCAGTACATCTTTGCGAGCGCCAAAAAGCACGGTAAGCCGAGCGGTATTCTGGCGCCTGTAGAAGCGGATGCGCGTCGCTATCTGGAATGGGGGGCGACCTTTGTCGCCGTCGGTAGCGACCTGGGGGTATTCCGTTCTGCTACGCAAAAACTGGCTGATTCCTTTAAGAAATAATGCCCAATAAATTTCGAGCTGCATCAAGGCGGCAACTAAGCCAATCCCCAGGATCTCACATGAGTAAGACTGGGATGAGCAAAGGCCGCCAACGAAGAGGCTGCTTGAAAGGTGAAGGGTATAACCACCACCGAAACTAGAGAGATAAAGACATGACAGTGAAAGTTGGTTTTATTGGCCTCGGTATCATGGGTAAACCAATGAGTAAAAACCTCCTCAAGGCAGGTTACTCGTTGGTGGTTACTGACCGTAACCGGGAAGCGGTTGCAGAAGTGGTCGCCGCAGGCGCTGAAAAGGCCACTTCGGCGAAAGAGATCGCCGAACAGTGTGAGGTGATCATCACCATGCTGCCGAACTCTCCGCATGTGAAAGAGGTCGCGTTGGGTGAAGGCGGCATCATTGAAGGTGCGAAGCCGGGAACTGTTCTGATCGACATGAGTTCCATCGCTCCGCTGGCCAGCCGTGAAATCAGCGATGCGCTGAAAGTAAAAGGTGTGGATATGCTGGACGCGCCGGTCAGCGGCGGTGAACCGAAAGCCATTGATGGAACCCTGTCGGTAATGGTCGGCGGCGATAAAGCGATTTTTGACAAATATTATGATCTGATGAAAGCAATGGCAGGTTCAGTGGTACATACCGGTGATATCGGGGCGGGTAACGTGACTAAGCTGGCCAATCAGGTCATTGTGGCGCTCAATATTGCCGCGATGTCTGAAGCACTGACCCTGGCGACCAAAGCCGGTGTTAACCCGGATCTGGTGTATCAGGCAATCCGCGGCGGGCTGGCTGGAAGTACTGTGCTGGATGCAAAAGCGCCAATGGTGATGGAGCGTAACTTCAAACCGGGTTTCCGTATCGATCTGCATATCAAAGATCTGGCAAATGCGCTGGACACTTCCCACGGCGTGGGCGCACAGCTGCCGTTGACGGCGGCGGTAATGGAAATGATGCAGGCGCTGCGCGCCGACGGTCTGGGGACTGCCGACCATAGTGCTCTTGCATGTTACTACGAAAAACTGGCGAAAGTGGAAGTCACACGTTAACAAGAAGGGCGCGGATATGCGCCCTGTCATTCTTGCCTTGCGCGGCACTGTCAGGCTACATAACTATGAAAATCGTAATCGCCCCAGACTCTTATAAAGAAAGCCTCTCGGCCACCGAGGTTGCCCAGGCTATAGAAAAAGGTTTTCGGGAAATATTCCCCGATGCGCTCTACGTGAAAGTCCCGCTCGCCGATGGTGGAGAAGGTACCGTTGAGGCGATGATTGCCGCGACGCAGGGAACCCGGATGAGCATTTGTGTGACGGGGCCGCTGGGCGTACCGGTTGATGCCAGTTGGGGGCTTTCCGGTGATGGCAAAACGGCATTTATTGAGATGGCGGCGGCCAGCGGGCTGGGGCTGGTGCCGCCTGCACAGCGCAATCCGTTGTTGACCACATCGCGCGGTACTGGCGAACTGATTTTACACGCGCTGGATCATGGGGCGAAAAACATCATCATTGGTATTGGCGGCAGCGCCACCAATGACGGCGGCGCGGGGATGATGCAGGCGCTGGGCGCACGTCTTTGCGATGCCGATGGTGCGGAGATCGGCAACGGCGGCGGTTGTCTGTATAACCTCAGTTCGATCGATATTTCCGCTCTTGATGCGCGCCTGCATGATTGTACTATCCGTGTGGCTTGTGACGTGACTAATCCGCTGCTCGGCGACAACGGTGCTTCACGGATATTTGGTCCACAAAAAGGGGCTACTGAGGCGATGATCCGCGAACTGGATCGCAATCTTGAGCATTATGCTGACGTGATCAAAACTGATTTACACGTTGACGTTAAGCAGGTTGCCGGCGCAGGCGCCGCAGGCGGTATGGGCGCGGCGCTAATGGCATTTCTCAACGCTGAATTGCGCAGTGGGATCGAAATCGTGACCCAGGCGTTGAATCTGGAAGAACATATTCTCGATTGTTCGCTGGTGGTCACCGGAGAAGGCCGACTGGATAGCCAGAGCATTCACGGTAAAGTCCCGGTTGGCGTTGCGAGCGTAGCGAAAAAGTATCGTAAACCGGTGATCGGCATCGCCGGTAGTCTGACTCGCGATGTCGGCGTGGTTCATCAACATGGTATTGACGCGGTATTTAGCGTGTTGACTTGCGTAACGACTCTGGAAGAGGCATTTCGCGGCGCGGCGGATAACATTTATCATGCGTCGCGTAATATTGCGGCGACATTGCAGGTCGGGATGGCGACGGAAGGATGACAATCGGCGGTAAACCCTCTATACTGCGCGCCGAAGCTGACCAGACAGTCGCCGCTTCGTCGTCGTCCTCTTCGGAGGAGACAGGCGGAGGGGAGGAAAGTCCGGGCTCCATAGGGCAGGGTGCCAGGTAACGCCTGGGGGGCGTAAGCCCACGACCAGTGCAACAGAGAGCAAACCGCCGATGGCCTGCGTAAGCAGGATCAGGTAAGGGTGAAAGGGTGCGGTAAGAGCGCACCGCGCGTCTGGTAACAGTTCGCGGCACGGTAAACTCCACCCGGAGCAAGGCCAAATAGGGGTTCATAAGGTACGGCCCGTACTGAACCCGGGTAGGCTGCTTGAGCCAGTGAGCGATTGCTGGCCTAGATGAATGACTGTCCACGACAGAACCCGGCTTAACGGTCAGCTTCAACTTCTTTAAAAACAATACGTTGGTGTATCTCAGATACAAATGGGATACGCCAACGGTTGTCACATTCCCCCGCACACAGTCTGATTGTGTCGATTCTTGTTTTATCGGTTGTCCGTTTTTCTGCTAGTCAGTTTACAGCACGTTGAAGGATGAATGAGTCCGTCTGAGGCGGGAATTTCAGCTGATGACATCAACTGTGGCGCCGCCTCGTTCATATCTGATAAGGAATTTATATACTTTGTCGCAAGTTACGGTAATCTCATTGCCAGAGAAAGAGGGCCTGATATCGTCTACTTTGTCGCATTCGTAACCAACGTAGCGAATCTCAGACTGTACCTTTTCCGGGCTAATGTTCTCTGTCGCATCAGCACAGGCAGGGATTCCGCATGTAAGAAGCATCAATAACATGATTTTAAACATGAATGGCTGCCCACTTTAATTTTTCAGCTCCCGGACTGACGCCTGAATGCCACATTAGACCGATCGATTAATTTAATTGAAAATTAATTATTGATCGTAAAAAACGATCAATCAAGTGGTTAATCGATAGACAATCTCACGCTTTATTCGGCGCGTAAGGCGCCAGGGAAAAGACGAACATCGTGATATCCGTGGGGTGCAGGGTACATACCGATACTACAGTTGGCTTGATCAATCCATGAGAGTTGCTGATTTCCGGGGCGGCATGATAAGCGCTGTTCAGAAATCGTGGGAATGTGCGGGTTGTGGGAGGGGGAATATGGGTATGAGGCTGGTCGCACCGCATGATCTGCGAAAAAGGCCCATCAAATGAGGCAATTCAGTTAAGCGTCTGGTTCATCAGGGCGAGTTCACTTGCCATTATTGCCCTGCAACGTGAATTATTTAGGGGATAAAGATTTCATTCCAGGAATTCAGTGAGTTGACCATCGGCCCCGGAAGGGGCCATGGTGGGGATCAGGCTACGCTTTCTTCATCCTGGAGCCGGATCTCAGCTTCCGCAACGATCGCTTCCAGTTCACTTAACATCTCTTCATAACCAAAATTGACTGCGATCTTGTCTTCCGGTTGAGGTTGTTGCGCCGGTATCACCGTTTTTTTCGCTTTCTTCTTGCTCACAGGCAAACTCCCTTGCTGCCGTTATTATACGGGTAAATCTATCAGCAAAGCGCGCAGCGGGGTATCGGCGACAAGGGTAATGTTAGCTTCATCACGAATAAATGCACCATCACCGCAGGTCAGGGACTGTTTCTCTTCTTCATGCGCAAGCGCGTGTACCGTCCCGTGAATCGACTGCAGGTAGGCTCGCGGGCCGTGAAGCTGTACATTGAGCTGTTCACCTTTCGTCAGGTTGATATGGTGAATCCATACCTGCTGGCGCAACTGGAGACTATTCTGGCTACCGTCTGGCGAAGCCAGCAGCTGCCGCGTTCCGGCGGCGATAGCGACTTTTTGCACCAGCGGATTCTCGTGCTGCGGACAGGCGTCCAGCCACAGCTGCATTCGCGTCAGTGACGTCTCTTTGCTCAGGTTGTGTTCGCTATAGCTGACACCGGCTTGCGTCGAGAGTAGTAGCGCCTCGCCGGCTTTTGCCTGGATATGGTTGCCGTCGCTGTCGCGATACTCTGCTTCACCTTCCAGAATCAGGTTCAGAATATCGACTTTCGGGTAGGTGCGCGGCTGGAATGAGGCACCGGGGGCCAGGACTTCCTGGTTAAGCACGCGTAACGATGCGTAACCTAACAATTTGGGGTCGAAGTAGTGGCCAAAGGAAAAGGTATAGCGGGCCTGCAGCCAGCCGAAGTCTGCTTGACCGCACTGTTTGGCTGTTCGGGTTGTAATCATTTTCTTGACCTCTCTTTACACTAAATCAATGGTAAAGGTATGGACGCTGTATTGTTAGCCAGATATTCTGCCCGGTATGTTCAAATTTCCTGAATGAGACTGTGATGGCGAAAGAGAGAGCATTAACGCTGGAGGCGTTACGCGTAATGGATGCGATTGATCGCCGCGGAAGTTTTGCCGCGGCGGCCGATGAGCTTGGTCGTGTGCCCTCAGCGCTGAGCTATACCATGCAAAAGCTGGAAGAGGAACTTGATGTCGTATTATTTGACCGCTCAGGCCATCGAACAAAGTTCACCAACGTTGGCCGAATGCTGCTGGAGCGCGGGCGTATTTTGCTTGAAGCGGCAGATAAGCTGACGACTGACGCTGAGGCGTTGTCGCGCGGTTGGGAAACGCATCTGACCATTGTTACCGAAGCGCTGGTGCCCACCACCGACCTGTTTCCGCTAATTGAAAAGCTGGCGACCAAATCCAACACTCAGTTATCGATTATTACCGAAGTGCTGGCCGGTGCCTGGGAGCGTCTTGAACAGGGGCGGGCGGATATTGTCGTCGCCCCGGATATGCATTTTCGCTCATCGTCGGAAATCAACTCCCGCAAACTCTATTCGGTGATGAACGTCTATGTCGCCGCGCCAGATCATCCGATTCACCATGAGCCGGAGCCGCTTTCTGAAGTGACCCGCGTGAAGTATCGCGGCATCGCGGTGGCCGATACCGCCCGTGAACGCCCGGTGCTGACGGTGCAACTGCTCGACAAACAGCCGCGACTAACGGTAAGTACGATTGAAGATAAACGCCAGGCGCTGCTGGCAGGTTTAGGCGTCGCCACGATGCCGTATCCGCTGGTTGAGCAGGATATTGCCGAAGGACGCTTACGGGTGGTCAGCCCGGAATACAGCAACGAGATCGATATTATTATGGCCTGGCGTCGCGACAGCATGGGAGAAGCGAAGTCATGGTGCCTGCGGGAGATCCCGAAGCTGTTTATGGGTAGATAAAACACAATGTGTCCCTTTTTGACGAGGGGCACATTGTTTAGTCAGAGATTAGTTTTGGATCCGGCCCAAAACGGTTATTGCCGGGAGTGCCGTTCTGACAATTGAAAATAATGATCACCAGCCAGCCGATCACGGGTATCAGCAGCAATAACAGCCACCATGCCGATCGGTCGGTGTCATGCAGACGACGAAACTGTACTGCCCACCAGGGTAAAAATACCAGCACGCCATAAATGGTCGTCAGAATGCCTTCATCGCCCGCACGCTGCCAGCCGAGCATTTTATCAATCATGCTGAGTACGACGGTCAGGATGATGTTGATCAGAATAAACATCCAGTACTCTTTGCGTCGGGCGCGGCCGCTAAATCCAATATAATTTTTTATGACTTTAAGGTACCAGTCCATTTTTATGCCTCAATTAATCATCAATCACTTGTTTTTAAAGCGATCTTAATAAGAATAGACGTGAATGAAATACAGGTAAATATTTATGATGTGAATTGTTGGGTGCCTGAAACGGCACCCAATCTCTTAGCGAAAGCGAAGATCGCGGCCGTGCGGTTCGTTAAGATCCTGATGTGGGCCGACGGAGATAATTCCGGTTGGATTAATGGTCTTATGGCTACGGTAGTAGTGGTTGCGGATATGGGCAAAGTTCACTGTTTCAGCGATGCCCGGTATCTGGTAGATATCGCGCAGGAAGCCATAAAGGTTGAGATAATCGCTGATGCGGCGCTTGTCGCATTTAAAGTGGGTCACATATACAGGATCGAAACGAACCAGCGTGGTCCACAGGCGAATATCCGCTTCCGTCAATTGATTACCGGTCAGGAAGCGATGTTGACCCAGGATTTGTTCCAGGCGTTCCAGGGCGCTAAATACCGCCTCGACCGCCTCATCATAGGCCTGCTGGCTGGTGGCGAATCCGGCTTTATAGACGCCGTTGTTGACATTGTTGTAAATCCAGCCATTCAGTTCATCAATTTGTTCACGCAGTTCTGGCGGGTAGTAATCGCCGGCCCTGGCGCCCAGTGCGTCGAAGGCGGTATTAAACATGCGGATGATTTCCGCCGACTCATTACTGACGATGGTTTGCTGTTTTTTATCCCATAATACCGGCACCGTGACGCGTCCGCTGTAGTGCGGATCGGCATGCAGATACAGTTGATAAAGAAACTCGTGCTGATAGAGCGTGTCGCCCGTGGCGGCCGGGAAACTGTCGTCAAAGGTCCAGCCGTTTTCGAACATTAAGGGATTGACCACTGAAACGGGAATAAAAGGTTCCAGTCCCTTTATCTTGCGAAAAATTAAAGTGCGATGGGCCCAGGGACAGGCAAGAGAAACGTACAGATGATAGCGGTCTTTTTCTGCTGCGAATCCTCCCTCGCCGCCCGGGCCTGGCGTACCATCGGCGGTTATCCAGTGGCGAAACGCGGAAACAGAACGTTTAAAACGCCCTCCGGTGGATTGGGTGTCATACCAGGTATCGTGCCAGACGCCGTCAATTAATTGTCCCATCATCTCCTCCTTCAGATAGTAAAAGCGAGGAGATCTCCCCTCGCTTTTGTATCAGTATAGTGAGCTTACCACTTTTTATTCAGCACCCGGTCGAGACTAAATGCGCCCGGGCCGGTGATAGCCAGCAGCAGGTAGCCGCCTGCGATGGTCAGGTTTTTCATGAACATCAGCGAGTTCATGCCTTCAGCAAAGTTGCTGTGGAACAGGAATGCGGCCAGCAGAGAGAAGCCCGCGGTGAACAGCGCGGTAGTACGGGTCAGGAAACCGAACAGAATAGCCAGACCACCGCCAAGCTCAAGCAGAATAACCAGTGGCAACATGAATCCGGGCACGCCCATGGCTTCCATATATTGTTGAGTACCCGCATAACCGGTGATTTTTCCCCAACCTGCGGTGATAAACAGAATGGGCATCAGAATGCGCGCTACCAGTACACCAACATCTTCTAATTTTTTCATTTTCTACTCCAGAAAACCCAAAGGGCGGCGATTTTGTTTTTAGCGCAATCCAGCGTATGACGCGGGGTTGCTGTCGATGGAGAGAATATTAGCGAGGCTGAGAGGGAATTGTTAGCAAGGAAAACTGTAGATCTTTTTCAAAGATTCTGAGTAACAATTGAAAAAGATAATGAATGACTGAACCGATATAGCAGGTTGTATAGCGGTGGTCGTGAGAAGGTTAACTGAGATGTGGTTCTGATATGCCTGAGACTAACAGAAGAGCTGGCCTGCGCAATCCGCGATTGCCTGCAGGCCCAGACAAGGCAGACAGGTCGGTCATACCCGGAAGGTGCACCTGCCCACGCAATTCGGCCTCAGTGAGATGAGCGCTGAGGCAGCAGCCGTCGGGCCATGCGCCAGGTGCTCCAGAGACCCACGCCGCGTTTCGCCCAGCGCAGCAAAAAACGTGGATGACGCACTGACCATACGGCGAAGAGGCCGCTGCCGACCATTGCCCATGAACGCAGGTTAAGCAAAGTATGCCAGCCGCGGTCTATCGGCGCGGTCGCTTCCAGCCAGCGCCGGCGGCTGGCGTTGAGATCCAGCCGCTGCTGTTGGATTTCGCGCAGCAGGCGCGCTTTTTGCCTTTCACGTTCCTGTTGGCCGCGGCTCATGACTTATCGTCCTCCAGCAACGCCCGGTCGTTAGCCAGTTCCTGACGCGTAAGACGCAGAAATGTTGAACGTCGGGCCTTACGTAACGTCCAGATGCCGCCGATAATCGCCGCCAGCAACAGCGTCACGGTGGTGGCGATCATCACGTTCAGCCGATACTGGGCATCGACAGCCCAGATAATAAGGACTAACAGGCTCATCAGGCCGAACGCGGCAAACAGCAGGGTCAGCCCGAGCATCAGAAACAGCTGAAAGAGATTGGCTTTTTCCTCTTCCAGCTCCACGACCACCAGGCGAAGGCGCGTTTCCACCATTTCAACCAACAGCGTAACGATCCGTTGCCCGATGCCGAAAATGCTTTGCCCCGGCCCTTGCGTGTGTTGAGAATTCGCCATAATTAGCGGCGCGTCAACAGAACACCCAGCACCAGCCCGACGGCTGCGCCAATTCCCACGCCGGTCCACGGGTTTTCACGAACGTATTCATCCGCGCGGGCGGCGGTTTCGCGCGTTTGTTTTACGATGGCGTCGCCGGTTTCGCCCATGCGAACGCGGCTTTCTTTCAGCACGCTTTCGGCTTTACTGCGCAATTTACCAATCTCTTCCTTCGACTTATCCGCGGAGGAGTTCAGCACTTCTTCCAGGGTATCCGCCAGCGTCTTCAGTTCCGCACGCAGGTCTTCTGCAACGTTATCTTTAGCCATGTTTATCTCCTGTTAAAGTGGTCCATATGGGGTTGCGCGATAGATTAATACTCACGAGATTGCAGCGTTTTCAATTCACGCTGCGCTTCATCAAGTTTACGTTGGCGCTTGTTGATTTTGTCAGCATCGCCTTTCTGTTTGGCTTCGCGCAGATCGTTCTGCCGTTCGGCTATCTCCGCTTGTTGTTTGGCAATTTTGCGTTGATGTTCAGCTTTGAGCTTGCTGTCGCTACAGTTTGCCCTGACTTCGCTAAGCGCCCGTTTCAGGCCATCAATACGGTTCTGATTATGATGTTTTTCTGCGTAGCTAATCTCCCGCTGGATATCCTGCTCTTTTTCCTGACAAGGGGAGATGGCAAAGGCGCTGGCACTCAGTGACGTCAGAACCAGAATCAACGCGACGCGGTGTTTCATGGATATTACCTTCCATTGTGTGAGGGCATACCTGAGGATATACCCGATCCAGTTGATAAATGAGAGCCCGATGACTCCCGTAACGTAAGCATAGTAAGTAAACCGGGAAATCACCAAACAGGGTGAAAATATTCGGAATTTTCGTTGATTACCCGAACCTGTGCGGGGTGTCGCGCAGACGGGCAATCCACGCGATCGGTGAGTTATCGTCTTCCTGTAAAGCGATAACATAGCCGTGCGGCAGGGCGCGGCCCAGCACTTCTTTTGCCGCCGCGCCCTGAGCGCTGGAATCAAATTTGATGATCAGACCATCTTTCTGCGGGGTAATGCTTTTAAAGCGGATGCCGTTGGCGTCGAGATGGTGCCAGACGGAAAAGCCGTCCGGCATGCTGACACCGTGATTGATGGGGCGGATAGCCAGAGTGGATTCCTGCTGTTGCATGGCGATCCAGAGCCAGAATAAACCGCACAGGAGTAGCGAGCCGCCCAGCACCCAGCCTGTCTGACGCAGAGAGGATCGTGTTATCGCCATTGTTAGCTCCGGCTTCTGTATTTTTTCTTCCACAGGACAATCAGCGAGCCTATCAGGCCAAATACCAGCAGCGCGACAGGCAGCAGCATCAGGCAGGACATCAGCTGATCTTCATATTTCAGGAATACGGGCGTTTTTCCCAGCAGGTAGCCCAGAGAGCTAAGAATCAGCACCCACAACAGCGCGCTCATCCAGTTAAAAAACTGGAAACGGGCGCTGCTCAGACCAGAAAGCCCGGCGATGGTCGGCAGCAGCGTACGGACGAAAGCAATAAAGCGACCAATCAGCAGCGCGGAAAGCCCGTGTTTATGAAACAGATGGTGGGCGCGCTGGTGGTAATGTGACGGAAGATGAGAAAGCCAGTTTTGTACGATGCGCGTATTGCCGAGCCAACGGCCCTGAATATAACTTAGCCAGCAGCCGAGACTGGCCGCCGCGGTGAGTAATAATAACGTTTCAGGAAAACCCATCGCGCCTTTCGCGATCAGGACGCCAACCAGCACTAACAGGCTGTCACCGGGCAAAAAAGCGGCGGGCAACAAACCGTTCTCAAGGAACAAAATCATAAATAAGACAAAATACAGCATGCCAATCATGGATGGATTCGCAAGCGTTTCGTAATCCTGAGCCCATAACGCATTCAATAATTGGGTTAATAGTTCCATTCATGGTTCCTGGTACATCGGTTAACGGCACGTCTGAACGCGGTGTTTAGATGGCGACATTGTTTTTTATTGGATTATGGCCGCTACTGCGCTCTGAACGGATCCCTGTTTATAAGTGGAGCAAGCCAAAGCAAACTCTCAGAACGACAAAGTGCATCTAATTGTAACAAACCCACCGTCTTTACGTCATAGAAATTGCAGTTTGTTGCATTCTGATTGTGCTGATTGTGGAGAAGGGAGGCGAGTGTATTTACACAGGCTGACATTATATATGCTTTGCTTACCCTGCGGGGGGGCGGGCAGCGGCGGCGTTACTGCCCGGGGAGAAGAAAACGGTCTATTTTGTGCCGTTGGCGGCGGTATCGAGATGAACGACCGGATTTTCGGCAAACAGATAGCGATCGGCATTGAATTCAAAATCATCGCTGGTTTCGTTGAACAACATCTGTTTAGTGTTTTCCAGATGCTGCCACATGGCCAGTTTTGCCGCATGCGGATCTTTACGAATCAGCGCCTTAAGAATTTGGTCATGATCGTCGCACCAGTTATCAACGGTGCGCAGATCGATATGATCATGCAACTTTTTCCAGTACGGATTATGCACCCGTTGAGTCCACATTTTTTCAACGATGGCGGCTAACGCGCTGTTTTGCGTCGCCAGCGCGACCTGTACGTGAAACTGCAGATCCCATTCCGAATCGCGGAAGCATTTCTCTTTGCGCGCGTTTTCCTGGATTTCCATCAGCTTCATAATGTCCTGCTTGGTCACCTGCGTCGCTGCGAATTCGGCAATATTGCTTTCTATCAGCTGGCGGGCCTGCAATAGCTCGAAGGGACCGTAGCTGGCGAACTCCAGGGATTCATCGGGAATTTGCTGATGCTTCGGATGGTTGGAAATAACGTGGATGCCAGAGCCTTTGCGAACTTCAACGTAGCCTTCGACTTCCAGCATAATGATCGCTTCGCGAACGACGGTGCGACTCACGCTTTTTTCGTCAGCAATAAACCGCTCAGCAGGGAGTTTATCGCCCACAAGGTAAACACCTTGCTCAATACGCGTCTTCAGCTCCGCGGCAAGCTGCTGATACAAACGACGTGATTCAGTGAATTCCATATTCGCTCCCGGGAAATGGCGACAATATTGGATTTGTTATACCACTTTTACACGCCAGCCACCACAAGAAGAGACGAAAAAGCCGCCTTAACCAGGGCGGCTTTCGTATGACAATGAGCGGAGACGGCTAGCTTTGTGTTGCCGGGTTGGTGGCGTTTACCGGCGTAGCGTTATCATCCGCCGATTTATTTTTCAGCACCGTCCAGATCACCACGGCGCCCAGCAGATCGAATACCGCCAGCACGGCGAACAGCGGGCTGAAGCCGATGGTATCCGCCAGCGCACCGACCACCAGAGCAAAGAGGGTGCTTGCCAGCCATGCAGCCATCCCGGTCATCCCGTTTGCCGTTGCCACTTCGTTACGACCAAATACGTCGGAAGAGAGGGTGATCAGCGCGCCGGACAGCGCCTGGTGAGCGAAGCCCCCGACGCACAGCAGAGCGATAGCTACGTACGGGCTTGTAAATAAACCAATCGTCCCTGGGCCGATCATCAGTAGCGCACCCATGGTCACCACCATTTTGCGGGAAACAATCAGATTCACGCCAAACCAGCGCTGGAATAGCGGCGGCAGATAACCACCGACGATACAACCGAGATCCGCGAACAGCATTGGCATCCAGGCGAACATGGCAATCTCTTTCAGGTTAAAGCCGTAGACTTTAAACATGAACAGCGGGATCCAGGCGTTGAACGTTCCCCATGCGGGTTCCGCAAGAAAACGCGGCAAAGCAATACCCCAGAACTGGCGGTTACGCAGAATTTGCCACGGCGACATTTTCTTGCCGTTGTTGGTCTGGTGCTGAGATTCCTGGCCACTAATAATGTAGTCGCGTTCTTCTTCTGTTAATTTTTTCTGATCGCGCGGGTGTTTGTAGAAAATTAACCACGCCATTGCCCAGATGAAGCTCAGAACGCCGGAAATGATAAACGCCATTTGCCAGCTGTGCATCACGATAGCCCATACCACCAGCGGGGGAGCAATCATCGCGCCAATAGAGGAGCCCACGTTGAAGTAGCCAACGGCAATAGAACGTTCTTTTGCCGGGAACCATTCAGAACTGGCCTTCAAACCGGCGGGGATCATCGCGGCTTCAGCGGCGCCGACCGCACCGCGGGCCAGCGCAAGGCCCCCCCAGCTTCCCGCCAGCGCCGTAGAACCACAGAAGAGCGCCCATGTGACAGCAAAGAAGGCATAACCGACTTTGGTGCCCAGAATATCAAGGATATAACCGGCAACAGGTTGCATAACGGTGTAAGCAGCGGAATAGGCTGCGATGATATAGGAATATTGTTGTGTGGAGATATGCAACTCTTCCATTATCGTTGGTGCGGCTGCCGCCACCGTGTTACGCGTCAGGTACCCCAGAACAGTGCCTAGCGTCACCAGTCCGATCATATACCAACGTAACCCTTTAATTTTACGCATGTAAAACCTCATCGTTTTATTATATATCCGCAGCATATGCGGCTATCTTCCGGCTCTGTCATTGAAGCGCAGAAGGTGAAACGGAGGGTTCAGGAGAGGAAACCTCATATGGTCCGAACCTTGCCATCAACTGTTGTGTCTGATTCGGTGTCCATACCGGTTAATCCGACGTGATAATTCATCGGTAATGCATTCCATTGGTATATAAGTTTCGACGGGAGCAAGATAACTTGTCATACAACTTGAAAAGTTGAGTGATGTCACAAAAGGAGGGAAGTTTGTGTGGATATGATTTTCTGCGATGAAGCCCAGATTTGGCGCGCGCTGGAGGGGCGTTTACATTAATAGCGGCGGTTTTTTTGTCGACGTTTATTGATCTAACTCACGAAAAATACTTCGGCTTGCGCGAATTGGTGTGATAACTTTATCGGCATGACAGTCAATCATCTGATGGGCTCCCGCTGAAGGGTGAAGAGGACACGAAAATGACACCGTTTATGACCGAGGATTTTCTGCTTGATACCGAGTTTTCCCGCCGTCTGTACCACGATTACGCTAAAGATCAGCCGATTTTCGACTATCACTGCCACCTGCCGCCACAGCAGATTGCTGACAATTACCGCTTCAAAAATCTGTATGATATCTGGCTGAAAGGCGATCATTATAAATGGCGCGCTATGCGAACTAACGGCGTGGCCGAGCGTTTATGTACGGGTGATGCCTCTGACCGCGAGAAATTTGACGCCTGGGCGGCCACCGTACCACATACTATTGGCAACCCGTTATACCACTGGACGCATCTTGAATTACGCCGTCCTTTTGGTATTACAGGTAAACTCCTTTCTCCGGCAACCGCCGATGAAATTTGGGCGCAGTGCAACGAGCTGCTGGCGCAGGATCGCTTTTCCGCCCGTGGCATCATGCAGCAGATGAACGTGAAAATGGTCGGCACTACTGACGATCCGATCGATTCACTGGCGTATCACGCTGCTATTGCCAAAGAGCGCGACTTCCCGGTGAAAGTGCTGCCGAGCTGGCGTCCGGACAAAGCCTTCAACATTGAACAGGCGACGTTCAACGACTACATGGCGAAACTGGGCGCCGTGTCGGATACCGACATTCGCCGCTTTGCCGACCTGCAAACCGCGTTGACTAAACGTCTGGATCATTTCGCCGCTCATGGGTGCAAAGTTTCTGACCATGCGCTGGATGTGGTGCTGTTTGCTGAAGCCAACGAAAGCCAGCTGGATAGCATTCTGGCACGTCGCCTGGGGGGAGAAACCCTGAGCGAGCATGAAGTGGCTCAGTTCAAAACCGCCGTTCTGGTTTTCCTCGGCGCGGAATACGCTCGTCGCGGCTGGGTGCAGCAGTATCATATTGGCGCGCTGCGCAACAACAACCTGCGTCAGTTCAAACTGTTAGGGCCGGATGTTGGTTTTGACTCCATCAACGACCGCCCGATGGCGGAAGAGTTATCCAAACTGCTCAGTAAACAGAACGAAGAAAACCTGCTGCCGAAAACCATCCTCTACTGCCTGAATCCGCGCGACAACGAAGTGTTGGGCACCATGACTGGCAACTTCCAGGGCGAAGGTATGCCGGGCAAGATGCAGTTTGGTTCCGGCTGGTGGTTCAACGATCAGAAAGACGGCATGGAACGTCAGATGACCCAACTGGCGCAGCTTGGTCTGCTGAGCCGTTTTATCGGTATGCTGACCGATAGCCGTAGCTTCCTCTCCTATACTCGCCATGAATACTTCCGTCGCATCCTGTGCCAGATGATTGGCCGTTGGGTGAGCGCGGGTGAAGCCCCTGAGGATATTCAACTGTTGGGCGAGATGGTGAAAAACATTTGCTTTAACAATGCGCGTGACTACTTCGCTATTGAATTGAACTAAGGCCAGAGGTCGGTTGATATGCAATACATTAAAATCCATTCGCAAGATAACGTCGCGGTAGCGCTGGCGGATATGGCGGCAGGCACGGTAGTCACCATTGACGGCGATACGGTCACGTTGATGCAGGATGTTGCACGCGGGCATAAGTTTGCGCTACACGGCATTGCGAAGGGAAATAACGTCATTAAATATGGTCTGCCGATAGGACATGCGCTGGCGGATATTGTGCCGGGGGAACATATCCACTTCCACAATACGCGCACTAACTTAAGCGATCTTGACGCGTATAGTTATCAACCGGATCTGATTGCGCCAGCGGCGCAGCCTGCGGATCGCGCGGTGCAAATTTATCGTCGCGCTAACGGTGAAGTCGGGGTGCGTAATGAGCTGTGGATCCTGCCGACCGTCGGCTGCGTCAATGGTATTGCGCGCCAGATCCAAAACCGTTTTTTGCAGGAAACGAATCAGGCTGAAGGCACAGACGGCGTCTTTCTTTTCAGCCATACCTACGGCTGTTCACAGTTGGGCGACGATCACATCAACACCCGAACCATGTTGCAAAATATGGTGCGTCACCCGAATGCCGGGGCCGTGCTGGTGATTGGCCTGGGTTGCGAGAACAATCAGGTTGATGCTTTCCGAGAAACGCTCGGCGACATCGATCCTGAGCGCGTCCATTTTATGGTCTGCCAGCACCAGGATGACGAAGTGGAAGCGGGAATAGAACATCTCCACCAGTTGTACAACGTAATGCGTCACGACAGGCGTGAACCGGGAAAACTAAGCGAACTGAAATTTGGCCTTGAGTGCGGCGGTTCTGATGGTCTGTCCGGTATTACCGCTAACCCGATGCTGGGCCGCTTCTCGGATTATCTGGTTGCCAACGGTGGGACCACGGTACTGACTGAAGTACCGGAAATGTTCGGTGCTGAGCGACTGCTGATGAGCCACTGTCGTGACGAAGAAACTTTCGGCAAGCTGGTAACGATGGTCAATGATTTCAAACAGTACTTTATCGCCCACAACCAGCCGATTTATGAGAATCCATCGCCGGGCAACAAAGCGGGCGGTATTACCACGCTGGAAGATAAGTCGCTGGGCTGTACGCAGAAAGCGGGATCCAGTCAGGTAGTTGACGTGCTACGTTACGGCGAGCGCCTGAAAGTTCGCGGTCTTAACCTGCTGAGTGCTCCGGGTAACGACGCGGTGGCAACCAGTGCGCTGGCCGGGGCGGGCTGCCATATGGTGCTGTTCAGCACCGGCCGTGGCACGCCCTACGGCGGTTTTGTTCCCACGGTGAAAATTGCCACCAACAGCGAGCTGGCGACCAGGAAAAAACACTGGATCGACTTTGATGCCGGGCAACTGATTCACGGTAAAGCGATGCCGCAATTACTGGAAGAGTTTGTCGATACCATTGTGGCGTTTGCTAACGGCAAGCAGACCTGTAACGAACGTAATGATTTCCGCGAACTGGCTATATTCAAAAGCGGCGTTACCCTTTAATTACCCGTCATTTTTCACACCACATCATCCCGGTGACTTACTTCAGTAAGCTACCGGGGATGTCTGAGCTTGCCGCCTTGCTGTGGCGTGAAATCTGGTGAGTTATAAAAGGAAGGCGTTTCAAAAACGGCGTTTCAGAGTATGATGCGCCGTTTTGTTTTATAAGGACTCCCCATGACCGCGTATTGGCTTGCCCAGGGCGTTGGTGTTCTCGCCTTTCTGATCGGCATTACCACTTTTATCAACCGGGACGAGCGCCGCTTCAGGCTGCAGCTTGCCGTCTATAGCGCCACCATTGGCGTGCACTTTTTTTTGATGGGGGCGTATCCGGCGGGAATGAGCGCCGAGCTGAATACCGTACGAACCCTTATCTCAATGCGTACCCGCAAGCTCTGGGTGATGACCGTGTTTATTGTGCTTACGCTGGTGCTGGGACTGGCGAAGCTGCAGCATGCCATGGAACTGCTGCCGATTGTTGGCACCCTGGCCAGCACCTGGGCGCTATTTCGCTGCACGGGATTAACCGTTCGCTGCGTGATGTGGTGTGCGACAGCCTGCTGGGTGATCCACAACTTCTGGCTGGGATCGATTGGCGGCACGATGATTGAAGGCAGCTTTCTGGTGATGAACGGTCTGAACATTATCCGCTTTCGGCGGATGCAAAAGCGTGGTATTGACCCGTTTAAAGTGGAAAAGAGGATACAGAAAGAGAACCCCTCCGCAGGTTAGCGGAGGGGGAAGGATTAGCTGCGCAGCGGCTCTTTCGCCAGCTGCTGGTCTTCGGCCATACAGGCTGCCGCAGTAAAGAGAACGTCGGTAGAAGAGTTCAGCGCGGTTTCGCAAGAATCCTGCAAGACGCCGATGATAAAGCCAACGGCCACCACCTGCATGGCAACATCGTTCGGGATGCCAAACATATTACAGGCCAGCGGAATTAACAGCAGTGAACCGCCCGCCACGCCGGAAGCGCCGCAGGCGCACAGCGACGCCACGACGCTAAGCAGCAGCGCGGTCAGCAGGTCAACCGGGATATTCAGCGTATGGACGGCTGCCAGGGTGAGTACCGTAATGGTGATCGCCGCACCGGCCATATTGATGGTCGCCCCCAGCGGAATAGACACCGAGTAAGTATCGCGATCCAGATTCAGCTTTTCACTCAGCGCCATATTCACCGGAATATTAGCGGCGGAGCTGCGGGTGAAGAAGGCGTAAACGCCGCTTTCGCGCAGGCAGATCAGCACCAGCGGATAGGGATTGCGGCGAATTTTCCAGAACACCAGCAGCGGGTTAATGACCAGCGCCACCAGCAGCATACAGCCCACCAGCACCAGAAGCAGATGGGCGTAGCTCCAAAGGGTTTCAAAACCGGTGGTCGCCAGCGTTGAGGAGACCAGACCAAAGATCCCCAGCGGCGCGAAGCGGATCACCACTTTAACGATAAAAGTCACCGCATGAGAAACGTCGTTAATCAGGTTTTTGGTGGTTTCGTTTCCGTGACGCAGCGCGAACCCAAGACCCACGGCCCACACCAGAATGCCGATATAATTGGCGTTCAGCAGAGCGTTAATCGGGTTGGAAACCATGCTCATCAATAGTCCGCGCAGGACTTCGACAATCCCCGACGGTGGCGTGATGCTGTCTGCCGCCGAGGTAAGATGCAGCGTTGAGGGGAAGATAAAGCTAAACAGCACGGCGGTTAACGCCGCACTAAACGTACCCAGCAGGTAGAGGAACAGAATCGGGCGGATACGGGTCTTTTGCCCCTGCTGATGGTTAGCGATTGAGGCCATCACCAGCATCAGAACCAGCACCGGCGCGACCGCTTTCAGCGCGCCGACGAATAGCGTTCCCAACAGTCCCACGGCGATTGCGGCGGGTTTTGAAACCATCGCCAGCAGTACGCCGAGTACCAGACCGATTAAAATTTGTTTGACCAGACTACCCTGAGCCATGCGGCGCAGCAGGGTTGAACGGGGTGATTGGCTTACCATGTTTATTCCTTCCAGTGAAGTCGCGATCTGTTCCGGCTACGTATTATTTGTAACGTTTATGTCCGGATGTAAATAGATGTTTGCCTGGTTGAGTATACGGAAAGATTGGCATTGGGAAAGGGTAAAATATCGTTTTTGGTGCTAAGAACATATTTTTAGCATTGTGTTAACGCTTATATAGCGTAGGGCATGTTGTTGACCGGATGAAAGGGGATTTCACCCGGTCAGCTATGACTTATGGCAGCCGTTTTTTCTTGTCGTGTTGCTGATTGACCCAGGCATTAATAATTAACGTCAATACCAGAATGCCGCCCACGATGCCAAGCGAGAACCCGATTGGTATGTGGAAGAAATCGACAATCAACATCTTGATACCGATAAACACCAGAATGACCGACAGGCCATACTTCAGCATGGAGAAACGCTCGGCGACGCCTGCCAGCAGGAAATACATTGCGCGCAGGCCGAGGATAGCGAACAGATTTGAGGTCAGCACGATAAAGGGATCGGTGGTGACGGCGAAAATGGCCGGAATACTGTCAACGGCGAAGATAACATCGCTCAGTTCGACGAGGATCAGCACCAACAGCAGCGGCGTAGCGTAAAGCGCGCTATTCTGGCGGATAAAGAAGCGCTCGCCCTCGATCTTATCCGTCATGCGCAGATGATTGCGGAGCCAGCGCACCAGCGGTTTGTCGCCGATACCGGACTCATCTTCTTTCGCCAGCGCCATTTTCACGCCGGTAAACAGCAGGAACGCGCCGAAGACGTAGAGCAGCCATTCGAACTGGGAGATCAGCCAGCTACCGGTGAAGATCATGATCGTACGCAGCACGATCGCGCCTAACACGCCATAGACCAGCACCCGGCGCTGTAGCGCAGGCGGGACGGAAAAGTAGCTGAACAGCATCAGCCAGACGAAGACATTATCCACAGCCAGTGCTTTCTCAATGAGATAACCGGTAAGGAACGCCAGCGCTTGCGGGTCGGCTACAGCGCGACCTTCGGTCTGCACCAGATACCACCAGAAAGCGGCGTTAAACAGCAGTGAGAGGGTAACCCAGAGAACAGACCAGCCTGCAGCTTGCTTCATGGTCATGCTATGCGCGCCGCGCCGTCCTTGCAGCAGCAGATCGATAGCCAGCATGATGACCACCACCACGGCGAATCCGCCCCATAACAACGGTGTGCCGACACTATTCATTACGATATTCCTTACATAAAAACAAAACGGCTGACGTCGGAAGACGGCAGCCGCTGCGCTTTTATGCAGAGACCTCGCCTTCCGGCAAGGTCTCACTTACAACAAGAAGCTTGTTGCCCGGCGACCGGATGCGGTTTTTCACGCATCGTAATGACGATCGACCGGCAAGGAAGTTACTCCCCTTTGCGTGTCACAAACTATTACAACTTATAAATAGGGTCAATGGCGTCTGGTGGTCCCTTTACACTCCTTTACGCCACCGGCTGGCTATCCGCCGGGAAGACCACGCCGGTCTGGCGACGAATCTCGCTCAGCAGTTTTGCCGTGATACGGCTAACTTCCAGAGCCGGATGAACAACCGCATTGCTTTCAACCAGACCAGCAAATGTCTCCGCTTCATACAGCATTGTATTAATATGCTGCGGTTGACTCAGATCCTGGGCTTTGCCGCCGCGCGGCACCAGGCAGATCTTCTGGCATTCAGATATTTTCTCAATAACCAACGCGCCAGATTCGCCCTGAATTTCGCTCGGGATCGCGGAATCACTCACTTTCGAATGATGCAGAGTGACATCAAAATCACCGTAGCTCAGCACGACGGTCCCCTGACCATCGACCCCGCTCTCCAGCAGGCTGGCGCTGGCGTGGACTGCGCGCGGTTCGCCCCACAGCGCAACCGCCGACGCCAGACAGTAAAAACCGATATCCATAATCGAGCCATTCGAGAAGGCCGGATTAAAGGTATTGGGGTTTTCACCATCCAGATAGCGCTGGTAGCGCGAAGAATACTGGCAGTAGTTAATAAAGGCTTTGCGCAGCTTACCGATTTTATCCAGCGACTGCTTCAGCAGCAGGAAATTTGGCAGGCTGGCGGTCTTGAACGCTTCGAAAAGCACCACGTTATGTTCCCGCGCTACCTTTATGGCGGCTTCCACTTCCTGCAGATTTGATGCCAGCGGTTTTTCGCAAATCACATGCTTTTTATGGCTCAGAAACAGGCGCGTTTGCGGGAAGTGCAACGCGTTAGGGCTGGCGATATAGACGGCGTCAACATCGGCGCTTTGCGCCAGCGCTTCCAGTGAAGTGAACAGATGTTCGACGGGATAATCGTTGGCGAAAGCCTGGGCTTGTTCAAGGCTGCGGGAGTAAATGGCGGTAAGTTTATATTTGCCGGTTTCATGGGCGGCATCGACAAACTGCTTAGTGATCCAGTTTGTGCCAACAACTGCGAAACGTATCATAAACGTTGACGAACTCCATAAAAAGGGATCTTTCGTCACTGTAACATGCCATCATAACAAAACCAGTGCGCTACTGCGCAGAACGGTTTAACGAAAGCTGCGTCAGCCACAGGCGGGTATCAAACTCAAGCTGGTGGTATTGCGGTTCCATGTAACAGCACAACTGATAAAACGCTTTGTTGTGTTCTTTTTCCTTCAGATGCGCCAGTTCGTGAACCACGATCATTCGCAGAAAAGGTTCCGGCGCATTGCGAAACACGGTGGCGACGCGGATCTCGGCTTTGGCCTTCAGCTTGCCGCCCTGTACGCGCGAAATAGCGGTATGCAGCCCCAGCGCATTGTTCAGCACATGGATCTTGTTGTCATACATCACTTTGTTGATCGGCGGGGCGTTACGCAGAAACTGGTTTTTCAGATCCTGGGTATACTGCCAGAGCGCTTTATCGGTCGTGAAATCATGCGTTCCCGGATAGCGTTTTTCCAGCACTGCGCCCAGACGCTGTTCAGCAATAAGCGTGCGTACCTGAGACAGTAAATTCTCCGGGTAGCCGTGGAGATAAGTAAGTTGACCCATCAAAGCCCCAAATTAAATCTAAAAAAAGAGTATACTCACGCACCCTTTCAGGGATAACAGCGAAATTTTACCATTCAGGAGGGCCGATGAGCCACGTAGACAACGGTTTCCGTTCACTGACACTGAAACGTTTCCCGGAAACGGATGACGTTAACCCGCTTCAGGCGTGGGAAGCGGCGGATGAATATCTGCTGCAACAGTTAGACGACACGGAAATCAGCGGCCCGCTGCTGATCCTGAATGATGCCTTTGGCGCATTAGGCTGCGCGCTGGCTGAACATACACCATACAGCATCGGCGACTCGTATTTAAGCGAGCTGGCGACGCGCGAAAATTTACGCCACAACGATATCGCTGAATCCAGCGTGAAGTTTCTCGACAGCACCGCCGCGTACCCGCCGGCGCCGGGCGTTGTGTTGATTAAGGTGCCGAAAACGCTGGCGCTGCTGGAACAACAGTTGCGCGCGTTGCGCCAGGTTGTGACTCCACAAACCCGTATTATTGCGGGAGCAAAGGCGCGTGACATTCATACCTCCACGCTGGAACTGTTCGAAAAAGTGCTCGGCCCCACGACCACGACGCTGGCCTGGAAAAAGGCGCGCCTGATCAACTGTACCTTCAGTCAGCCTGAACTGGCGGATGCGCCGCAGACGCTGAGCTGGAAACTGGACGGCACCGACTGGACTATCCACAATCATGCGAACGTTTTCTCGCGTACCGGCCTGGATATCGGCGCGCGCTTCTTTATGCAGCATTTACCGGAAAATCTGCAAGGGGAGATCGTCGATCTCGGCTGCGGCAACGGCGTGATTGGCCTGACGCTGCTGGCGAAGAACCCTCAGGCGAGCGTCGTGTTTGTCGACGAATCGCCGATGGCGGTCGCGTCCAGCCGTTTGAATGTGGAAACCAATATGCCGGAAGCGTTGGAACGCTGCGAGTTTATGATTAACAACGCCTTGTCCGGCGTGGAGCCTTTCCGCTTTAACGCCGTGCTGTGCAACCCGCCGTTCCATCAGAAACATGCGCTGACGGATAACGTTGCCTGGGAGATGTTCCACCATGCGCGCCGTTGCCTGAAGATCAACGGCGAGCTGTACATTGTGGCGAACCGTCACCTGGATTATTTCCACAAGCTGAAGAAGATTTTCGGTAACTGCACCACCATCGCCACCAATAACAAATTCGTGGTGTTGAAAGCGGTGAAGCTGGGGCGTCGTCGGTAAGATCGCTTTGCCTGGCGGCGCTTCGCTTGCACAGGCCTACGGTTTTGTAGGCCCGGTAAGCGCAGCGCCACCGGGCAAGAAATCAAATCGCTAATGCCAATGTTGTTCCCTGCGCAATTGCCCGCCGCGCATCCAGCTCCGTCGCCACGTCGCATCCGCCAATCAGGTGTACCGTTTTCCCTGACGCGCGCAGCGGCTCCGCCAGTTTGCGTCGGGGTTCCTGCCCCGCGCAGATCACGACATGATCGACGTTCAGAAGCTGCGGTTCGCCGTTGATCAATACGTGTAACCCTTCATCGTCGATCCGTTGATAGCTGACGCCAGGGATCATGTTAACCCCGCGAGCCAGCAGAGTGGTGCGATGGATCCAGCCGGTGGTTTTCCCCAGCCTCTCACCGGGCTTGCTGCTCTTGCGCTGGAGCATCACGATCTGGCGCGGACTTTTCGCCAATTGCATACCTTCCGGGCGCAGCCCGCCAGCGTTCTGCAGGCTGGTATCAATCCCCCACTCAAGGCAAAATTCGCTGATATTCTGGCTGGTCGCGACGCCGGACTGGCTGAGGTACATGGCGGTATCAAAGCCGATCCCGCCGCAGCCGATAATCGCCACCTTCTCGCCGACCGGCGCTTTATCGCGCAGCACTTCAAGATAGGTCAGCACTTTCGGGTGATCGATACCCTCGATTGACGGTTTACGCGGCGCGATCCCGCAAGCAAGGATCGCTTCATCAAACGGTTGCAGATCGTCTGCGGTAACAAACTGATTAAGCTTCAGCGTCACGCCGGTCACGTCGATCATCCGGCGGTAATAGCGCAGCGTTTCATAAAATTCTTCTTTGCCGGGGATCTGTTTGGCGATATTAAACTGGCCGCCGATCTCGGCCAGGGCATCAAACAGCGTAACGTCGTGCCCGCGCACCGCCGCGTTAATGGCAAATGCGAGACCCGCCGGGCCTGCGCCGACGACCGCCAGGCTTTTCTTATGTTCAGCCGGAACTATCGGCATTTTGGTTTCGTGACAGGCGCGTGGATTCACCAGGCAGGAGGTGACGTTACCGGCAAAGATCTGATCCAGGCAGGCCTGATTGCAGCCGATGCAAGTGTTGATCTCATCCGCCCGCCCTGATTGCGCTTTCGACAGCAGTTCGGCATCCGCCAGGAACGGGCGCGCCATCGACACCATATCCGCATCGCCGCGCGCCAGAATATCGTCCGCCACTTGCGGATCGTTGATCCGGTTGGTCGTGACCAGCGGAACGGTGACGTGGCCTTTCAGTTTGCGCGTTACCCAGCTAAAGGCGCCGCGCGGAACCGGCGTGGCGATCGTCGGGATACGCGCTTCGTGCCAGCCAATACCGGTGTTGATGAGCGTCGCGCCAGCCGCTTCAATGGCCTGCGCCAGCTGTACGGTTTCGTCGAACGTCCCGCCGTTTTCCACCAGGTCGAGCATCGACAGACGGTAGATAATGATAAAATCGCTGCCCACGCGCTGGCGTACCGCCCGTACCACTTCCACCGCGAAACGCATACGCCTGGCGTAATCGCCGCCCCATTCATCGTCGCGCTGGTTGGTGCGCACGGTAAGAAATTCGTTGATCAGATAGCCTTCCGAACCCATCACCTCGACGCCGTCGTAACCCGCTTCCCGCGCCAGCTGGGCGCAGTGGGCGAAATTTTTGATCAGCTGCAAGATCTCGTCATGGGTCAGCTCATGCGGCGTAAAGGGGTTGATCGGCGCCTGGCGTGCGGAAGGCGCGACCAGTTTTGGCTGGTAGCTGTAGCGACCGGTGTGCAGAATTTGCAGCGCGATTTTGCCGCCTTCCCGATGCACCGCGTCGGTAATGTGGCGGTGGTGAGCCAGTTGACTGGCGTCGTTAAGCAGCGCGCCGCCCGCCATGGTGACGCCGGAAGCCGCAGGCGCAATACCACCGGTGACGATCAGCGCCACCCCGTGGCGGGCGCGCTCGGCGTAAAAGGCCGCCAGCCTCTCCGCTCCGTCCGGGCGCTCCTCCAGGCCCGTATGCATCGAGCCCATCAACACACGGTTTTTAAGCCGTGTAAAGCCCAGATCGAGCGGGGCGAAAAGCGACGGATAGCTCATAAGTGTGTCCAGTATGTAAAATTATTGTTATGTGGTCGGATGAGTTACTAATTTAGCCGTCACGGCGTAAAAGGGAAAAGGGGAATGCGATGATTGTGATGGGATTCAAAGAACGGCGGCGGAAGATTCCCCTCACCCTGGCCCTCTCCCAAAGGAGAGGAGAAAGGCGAGTCTGTGCTTCGAATTAAAAAGCGGAACTGGACTATCCTCTCTCCCCTCCGGGGAGAGGGTTAGGGGACAACAGGCGCACGGCGCGCCAGCCCCGGCGCCTGCCACATCGATGTCGTCAACCCGCTATCGACCAGACCAAGCTGCTCGGCGTACACTGACTGCCATTTTGCCATCATCTCCTGATACAGCTCTTGATGCTCTGGATTGGGTGTAAACACCCGATGCCAGCTCACCAGCTTCTCGCCCGTCGTCGCCATATCGCTATACAATCCGGCACCGGTCCCGGCGGCGATAGCGCAACCTAAAGCGGTCGCTTCACGAACTTCCGGCACTCGTACCGGTAAGCCGGTCACATCGCTCAGGATCTGGCTCCATAGCGCGCCCTTCGAACCACCGCCAGCAAACACCAGACTATCGAACTGTACCCCGGAAAATTGTGAAATCTGCACCAGATTGCAGGCGGAAACAATGGCTGCATTTTCTTCCAGCGCGCGAAAGAGCGTGGCTTTATTGCATTTTTCCGGGTCGATGGAGAGGTTAATAAACGATGGCGCGGCGTGGTACCACTGCTTAAAATGCATCGCGTCGGAGAAAATGGGCATCACGCCGTGAGAACCTGCCGGAACGCGGCTGGCCATCTCTTCCAGCAGAGTATAAGCATCAACGCCGAGTCGTTCGGCAATCAGTTTCTCTTCCGCGCAGAAGGCATCACGGAACCAGCGCATTGTCAGACCGGTAAAGAAGCTGATGGACTCTGCTTGCGCCATGCCGGGGATGACGTGTGGATTAACGCGGATATTCATCTCTGGATCGGTGCGGACTTCCGGCAGATTAACGACCTGTTGCCAGAAAGTACCTCCGAGCACTGCAGTCTGCCCGGCTCGCACCACTCCCAGCCCAAGACAGCCGAGTTGCACATCGCCGCCTCCCATCACTACCGGCGTGCCCGCCCGCAAACCGCTCTGCTGTGCCGCCCCGTCGGTGACCACGCCCAGCAAGGTGCCGGTCTCTTTTACCGGCGAGAGAATATCGGCGCGCAGACCGGCCATATCCAGTAGCGCCGGACGCCAGTCGCGACTGAACAGGTCGAGCATTCCGGTCGTTCCGGCGTTAGAGGGATCCACTGCCAGCTCGCCGGAAAGTTTTGCCGCCAGCCAGTCACTGATCATCGTGATGGTTGCCGCTTTACGGTAGATATCCGGGCGGTGGTGAGCCAGCCACAGCAGGCGCGGCATAGCACTTAGCGCCAGGGTCTGCCCGGAAACGCTGTACACTTCGGATTCGAAACGGTAGTCGTGGATCTCTTTTAGCTCCGCCACTTCGCGGCTGGCGCGGGCATCAACATTCGCGCAGGCCCAGATGGCCTCGCCGTTGCGGTCATAAAGCACGATGCCCTCACGCATCGAACAGCAGGCAACGGACTGAATATCCACCGAAGAGAGGTGAGCGGCGGCCAGCGCCTGGCGGATACACTGGCAGGCCAGCAGCCAGTTGGTGTTAAGATCGAACTCCATTGAGCCTGGGACATTGTCCACGCTCAGGTGTTTCCATTCGGCCTGACCGACCGCAATCTGGCGTCCGTTGAGATCGAAAACCACTGCCCGAATGCTGCCGGTCCCGGCATCTAACGCTAACAGGTAACTCATGACATGCGCCTCGCTATTGTTGCGCGGCGCATGGCCGTTATGAGGCCAGCGTGAGCACCGCGCGTGCTGTTGTCTCTTCCGTTACCAGGCCATTAATCCGCTTGCCGATAAGGGCCGCGTAAATCGCCTGCGCTTTTTCAGTGCCTCCGGCGACGCCAACGATAGTCGGCAATTGCGCCAGTTCATCAAGGGTCACCCCCAGCAGTTCCCGATGGATCTCCAGCCCTTCGACGGGCTTGCCATCGGCCTGCAGGAAATAACCCAAAATGTCACCCACTGCGCCTTTGCGGGCATACATTAGCTGTTCGCCCTCGCTGATATAGCCGGAACGCAGGATGGTGGCGTCGCGGCGCTGGTCAATTGCGCCGATACCTACCACTGCCGCGTCTGCCGCCATGGCGGCCAGAATCACGTCGCGTACGCTCGATTCCCGACGCAAGATCTCCGCGACATCGGCAGACGACACCCTCAGCGGCGCGGGGATCATGCTGACGCTACAGGCAGCATCCAGTTGGCCAATACCGGTCATATAGGGGCCGACGCCGCCGGAAAGCGTGACCAGTCGTATTTGCTGCGATCCGATAAATCCGCTCAGATGTTGCAGACAGCTCATGGTCGCCTCGCCAAAGCCCACTGCCAGCAACTGCCCAGGCGCGAGCACGCCCATTAACGATTGCGCCGCGCCGATCCCCAGACGGGTATTCATCGGCGGCGTATTCAGCGCGGGCAGCACGCGGGCGATTTTCAGGGCGAAACGCTGCTGAAGTTCAGTTTCCAGCGCCAGGCAGCCTTCATAGCGCGAGTTAATCTGTACCCTGATTACCCCGGACTGACGTCCTTTTTCCAGCAGACGAGAGATCTTTAACCGTGGCAGCCCTAAACGCTCGCCGATGTCGTTCTGCGTCAGCCCATCGTGGTAGTAACACCATGCCACCCGCGCCACCAGCTCTTCCTCGGCTAACGCCAGACCGGCGTAGCGACTCTCTTCCGTAATGCGTTTTTCGCTCATATAGTGAACTCTTATAAAAATTTAGATCATATGTTCGTTTTTGCCTGGTCGGAAAATGTGAACCGACTGGCAAAACCGATCTTTCATTGTGCTCCGTTTTTATTCAAACGATCTAAAGCATAAAACTGTGATCCTTGCACGGTTGTAAATATAGTTCACCGTCTACGCTTTTGAACATTATTAATTTAAAAAATCTTTTGTTCAAAATGAGGCGCGATAATGAAGCCACTGCTTGAAGCCCGTCAAATTTGCAAACAATTCTCCGGCGTTACCGTGCTAAAGCGTATTGATTTCACGCTGCTTTCTGGACAAGTGCATGCGCTAATGGGTGGCAACGGAGCCGGGAAATCGACGCTGATGAAAATCATCGCGGGGGTGGAAACGCCCGACAGCGGCGAGCTAATTCTCGGCGGACGCACGTTTGCGCGCCTCAATCCCGCACAGGCCCATCAGCAGGGTATTTATCTGGTGCCGCAGGAACCGATGTTATTCCCCAATCTGACGGTGCGGGAAAATATTTTGTTCCGTTTACCAAAACGCGTGGATAGCGAGGTTTACCTGCAGGAAAAACTGCAGCAGCTCAACTGCCAGCTTCCCCTTGATGCGACGGCCAGCACTCTGGAAGTTGCCGATCAGCAAATGGTAGAGATCCTGCGCGGGCTGATGCGCGACGCGCAGATCCTGATCTTTGATGAACCGACCGCTTCGTTAACGCCTGGCGAAACGGAACGTCTGTTTCGCCAGATCCGTTCCTTACAGGATCTCGGCGTCGGTATCGTTTTTATCTCGCACAAACTGCCGGAGATCCGCCAGGTCGCCAGTCACGTATCGGTGATGCGCGACGGCGCGGTGGTGCTGAGCGGCGAAACCGCGCAATACGGCGATAATCAACTGATCGGTGCGATGACGCCCGCCAGCCGTAACCATACGCTGAGCGACACGCAAAAGCTGTGGTTGGCGCTACCGGGGAATCGCCGCACTCAGGCACAGGATTTCCCGGTGCTGCGGGTCGAGGATCTGACCGGGGAGGGGTTTATCGATCTCAATCTTGAGGTCCGCGCCGGCGAGATCGTTGGCCTCGCCGGGCTGGTCGGTTCCGGGCGAACCGAATTTGCCGAAACGCTTTATGGTTTACGTCTGGCGCGTGCCGGTCGGGTGTGGCTGGAGAATCGCGATATCAGCCGCGAGAGCACCCGCAGCAGACTGGCCAGCGGGCTTGTTTATCTGCCGGAAGACCGGCAGGTTTCCGGGCTCTTTCTGGATGCTCCGGTGAGCTGGAACACGGTGATGTTTAACCAGCCATCGCTGTGGCAGCAGCACAAACGCGAAGCGGCCGTGGTTGAACGCTATCACCGGGCGTTGGGGATCAAAATGATTGATGGCGAGCGGCCGGTACGTACGCTCTCCGGCGGCAATCAGCAGAAGGTGCTGCTGGCTCGCTGCCTGGAGGCCAACCCACTGTTGCTGATCGTCGATGAACCGACGCGTGGGGTGGATGTTTCCGCTCGTGCCGATATCTATCAACTGCTGAAAAGCGTCGCCGCCCAGAACGTGGCGGTACTGATGATCTCCAGCGATCTTGATGAGTTCGTCGGCCTGGCGGATCGGGTGCTGGTGATGCATCAGGGCAGACAGAGCGGCGAGCTGGCGCAGCAGGGGGTCACCGTCGATCGGATGATGACCCTGGCCTTCGGAGGGCAGGCATGAAGAGGTTACTGAAGAATCGCGAACTGAGCGCCTTACTCGCCATCGTGGTGTTATTTGCCGGACTGATAGCGCTCAACCCGGCTTATTTCAGCTTACAGACCCTGGGAATGATCTTTGCCAGTTCGCAAATTCTCTGCCTGCTGGCGTTGGGGGCGGCGCTGGTGATGTTGACCCGCAATATCGATGTTTCGGTTGGCTCCACCGTCGGCTTGTGCGCTATCGCGGTGGGCGTCGCGCTGAATAGCGGATATGGGTTGATGGCTGCCATGGCCTTTGCGCTGGCGATCGGCGCGCTGGCCGGCGCGTTTAACGGCCTGTTGGTGGTTGGACTACGGATCCCGGCGATTGTCGCCACTCTCGGTACGCTCGGGCTTTATCGCGGAGTCATGCTGCTATGGACCGGCGGCAAGTGGATCGAAGGCTTACCTAATAGCCTGAAGGCGCTCTCGGAACCAGCGTTCATCGGCATCTCGCCGTTGGGCTGGCTGGTGCTGGCACTGTTGGTGGCAGGCGGCTGGCTGTTATCGCGTACCGCCTTTGGCCGCGATTTTTATGCGGTTGGCGATAATCTTGCCGCCGCTCGCCAGCTCGGGGTCGCGGTGAATCGCACGCGGATGCTGGCTTTCACACTTAACGGCATGCTGGCAGCCTGTGCCGGAATTGTGTTTGCCGCGCAGATTGGTTTCGTGCCCAATCAGACCGGCAGCGGACTGGAGATGAAGGCTATTGCCGCCTGCGTGCTAGGGGGGATTTCGCTGCTTGGTGGTACCGGCACGCTTATCGGCGCTTTCCTCGGCGCTTTCTTCCTGACGCAAATCGATACCGTGCTGGTGCTGCTCCGTCTTCCAGCCTGGTGGAACGACTTTATTGCCGGACTCGTGCTGCTCGGCGTACTGGTGCTCGACGGGCGGTTACGCCAGGCGCTGGCCCGCCATCAGCGGGCGCAAAAGTACAGCCGCTTTCAGCCTGGAAACAGAGGAGGAAAACGCGTGGCCCCATTTCCCGAACGCAAAAACAAAGAGGTGGCGTAAATGAAACTCAACTGGGAAAGCGCGCTGTTGGCGTTACTGGTACTGGAGATTCTGCTATTTGGCGCATTGAACCCGCGCATGCTGGATCTCAATATGCTGCTGTTCAGCACCAGCGACTTTATCTGTATCGGTATCGTCGCCTTGCCGCTGACCTTGGTGATTATCAGCGGCGGGATTGATATCTCGCTTGGCTCGACCATTGGTCTGTGCGCCATCGCTTTAGGCGTAATGAACCAGGCGGGTTGGCCGATGGGCCTGGCGATCCCGTTGACGTTGCTGCTTGGTCTATTGTGCGGACTATTCAACGCGGCGCTGATCCACTATACCGGCATCAGCCCGCTGGTGATCACCCTCGGTACGCTGTATCTCTACGGCGGCGGCGCGCTGTTGCTCTCCGGTATGGCGGGGGCGACCGGCTATGAAGGTATCGGCGGTTTCCCGGACAGCTTCACCGCCTTCGCCAATCTGACGCTGTTTGGCTTGCCGATCCCGCTGGTGCTGTTCGCTGTCATCACCTTTTTCTTCTGGCTACTGGCGCATCGCGGGCGTTTTGGTCGTCACCTTTTTTTACTCGGGCAAAACCCGCGCGCTGCGCGCTATGCCGCGCTGTCAGTCAACGGTATGCCCTATGTGCTGTACGGCCTGGTGGGCGTGTCCTCGGCAATAGCCGCGCTGGTGATGGTCTCCTATTTCGGCTCGGCGCGGTCAGATTTAGGCCGCGACCTGCTGATGCCTGCGTTAACCGCCGCGGTGCTCGGCGGAGCCAATATCTATGGTGGTTCAGGTTCCATCATCGGTACCGCGCTAGCGGCGCTGCTGGTGGGTTATTTACAACAAGGTTTACAGATGGTCGGCATCCCCAACCAGGTGTCGAGTGCGCTCTCAGGGGCGCTGTTGGTTGTGGTGGTGATGGGGCGCTCACTGAGCCTGCACCGTGAAGGATTGCGGATGAGCTGGCGGCGTCTTTTCTCGCGTAAAACAATCGGAGCATAAAATGAAAACCAAACTCATCCTGCAGGTCAGCGCCATCGCTATAGCCATGAGCGTTGCAGCCGTTCAGGCGGCGGACCGTATCGCTTTTATTCCTAAACTGGTCGGCGTCGGCTTCTTTACCAGCGGCGGTAACGGCGCGAAAGAGGCGGGAAAAGCGCTCGGCGTGGACGTCACCTACGACGGCCCGACCGAACCAAGCGTTTCCAGCCAGGTGCAGCTGATCAATAACTTCGTCAACCAGGGCTATAACGCCATTATCGTCTCCGCCGTGTCGCCGGACGGTCTGTGCCCGGCGCTGAAGCGGGCGATGCAGCGTGGAGTGAAGGTCCTGACCTGGGATTCCGATACTAAACCGGAGTGTCGTAGCATCTATATCAATCAGGGAACGCCGCAACAGCTTGGCGGCCTGCTGGTTGAGATGGCGGAAAAGCAGGTGACGAAACCGGCTGCTAAGGTCGCGTTTTTCTACTCCAGCCCGACGGTTACCGACCAGAATCAGTGGGTGAAAGAGGCGAAAGCCAAAATTGAAAAAGAGCACCCGCAGTGGGAGATAGTGACCACCCAGTTTGGCTATAACGATGCCACTAAATCTCTGCAAACTGCCGAGGGGATCTTAAAAGCCTACCCGGATCTCGACGCCATTATTGCGCCGGACGCCAACGCGCTCCCGGCGGCGGCGCAGGCGGCGGAGAACCTTAAGCGGCAGGGTGTGGCGATCGTCGGCTTTAGTACCCCGAACGTGATGCGCCCCTATGTGGAGCGCGGCACGGTAAAAGCCTTCGGTCTGTGGGATGTGGTGCAGCAGGGCAAGATCGCGGTTAACGTCGCCGATCATCTGCTGAAAAAAGGTGATCTTAACGTCGGGGACAGCGTTGAGGTGAAAGATCTCGGCACCCTGAAAGTCGAGCCAAATAGCGTGCAGGGCTACCAGTATGAAGCGAAAGGCAACGGTATTGTTCTGCTGCCGGAACGCGTGGTGTTCACCAAAGAGAATATCAATAACTACGATTTCTGATGGAGGATGAGATGGCTGATTTAGACGATATCAAAGAGGGTAAAAATTTCGGCTTGCAGAGTCCGCAACAGAATACGCTCTACACGCTAAAGGGGTGCGGTTCCCTGGAGTGGGGGATGCAGTCGCGACTGGCGCGTATTTTTAACCCGTTGAGCAATCGCACGGTGATGCTGGCTTTTGACCACGGCTATTTTCAGGGGCCGACCACCGGTCTGGAACGTATCGATCTCTCTATCGCGCCGCTCTTTGAGGAGACCGATGTGCTGATGTGTACTCGCGGGGTATTACGTAGCCAGGTTCCGGCGGCGACCAACAAACCGGTAGTGTTGCGTGCCTCCGGTGGCAACTCGATCCTCAGCGAGCTTTCCAACGAGTGCGTGGCGGTGGCGATGGAGGACGCGCTGCGTCTGAATGTTTGCGCAGTGGCGGCGCAGGTCTATATCGGCAGCGAGCACGAGCATCAGTCGATCAACAATATCATCAAGTTGGTGGATGCCGGGAATCGCTACGGGATGCCGGTGCTGGCGGTGACCGGCGTCGGTAAAGAGATGACCCGTGATGCCCGCTATTTTTCGCTGGCCAGCCGTATCGCCGCCGAGATGGGCGCGCAGTTTGTAAAAACCTATTTTGTTGAGGAAGGTTTTGAGAAAGTGACCGCCAGTTGCCCGGTGCCGATCGTGATCGCCGGGGGCAAAAAGTTGCCGGAACAGGAGGCGCTGGAGATGTGCTGGCGGGCGATAGACCAGGGGGCATCTGGCGTGGATATGGGGCGCAATATCTTTCAGTCCAGCGCGCCGAGCGCGATGCTTAAGGCGGTAAAAAAAGTGGTCCATGAGGGTCTGAGCGTCCGCGAGGCATATCAGTTCTGGCTGGAAGAGAAACAGGGAGAGCGGAAATGAAAGTGACGCTGGTGGAAATTAATATCAAACCGGAACGGGTCGATGAGTTCCTTGAGGTTTTTCGCGCTAACCACGAGGGAGCGTTACAGGAGCCAGGCAATCTGCGCTTTGACGTGCTGCAGGATCCGGAGGTGAGAACGCGCTTTTTTATTTATGAAGCTTATAAAGATGATGAAGCGGTGATGGCGCACAAGAAAACCTCGCACTATCTGGCCTGCGTGGAGAAACTGGAGGAACTGATGTCGCAGCCGCGGCAAAAACGCAGCTTTATTGGTCTGCTGCCAGAGGTATAAGGCTGGCCTCTCACCCCGGCCCTTTCCCGGAGAGGAGAGGGCCTGGAGGAGGGCAACCGTATCTGTATAGGCCGGATAAGCGTAGCGCCATCCGGCAATGTGTTATATTTCTTCAACGCTCACCCGTAATGCTGCCAGCGCCAGGCGGGTTGCTTTTAACACCTGCTCACACTGTTCAAGAGTGAGCGTCAGCGGCGGCTCGATACGAATCGTCCTTGCATTGTTCAGCGTTCCGGCCACCAGCACCCGCTGGCGGAACATCTCGCTGGCGAAGTCATAGCCGATTTCGTTATCGACAAACTCTATCGCTATCAGCATGCCTTTGCCGCGGACTTCATTGACCAGATCCGGGTATTCGCGGGCCAGTTGACGGAAGCCGTCCAGCAGCATATCGCCTTTCTGCTCCGCCTGCGCGGGCAGGTTTTGCGTCAGCAGTACGTTGATGGTTGCCAGCGCCGCCGCGCAGGCCAGCGGATTACCGCCGAAAGTCGTGGTGTGCAGGAATGGGTTGTCGAACAGCACCGAAAATACCTCTTCGCTGGCGACCGTGGCGCCAATCGGCATGACGCCGCCGCCTAACGCTTTGGCAAGGCATAAAATATCCGGCTGCACGTTTTCGTGCTCGCAGGCAAACATCTTGCCGGTGCGCCCCATCCCGGTCTGCACTTCATCGAGGATCAGCAGCGCGCCAAACTCGTCGCACAGCTTCCGCACTGCTGGCAGGTAGCCCGGCGGCGGCAGAATAACGCCGCCTTCACCCTGAATCGGCTCAAGGATCACCGCTGCGACGTCATCACCGGTTTTTTGGCACTCGCTGAGCAGCGTGCGCATGGCGTTGATATTGCCAAACGGCACATGACGAAATCCCGGCAGAAGCGGCATAAAAGGCTTACGGAAGGTGGATTTAGCGGTGGCCGAGAGCGAGCCCAGCGATTTACCGTGAAATGCGCCGCTGGCGGCGACGAAGGTAAACTTGCCGCGCGGCGCCTGATAGGCTTTCGCCAGCTTCAGCGCCGCTTCGACCGATTCGGTGCCGCTATTGCTAAAGAAGCTGTATTTCAGTTTGCCGGGCGTTAAAGCCGCCAGCGTTTTGGCCAGCATGGCCCGCAGCGGGTCCAGAAGTTCCTGGCTATGAAGAGGTTGTTTAGCGAGCTGATTCTCGACGGCGGAAATAACAACTGGATTACGGTGCCCTACATTAAAAATCCCAAACCCACCCAGGCAGTCGATAAACTCCTGTCCCTGAGTGTCGACAAGCGTATTCAGACTTCCCGCTTGCCACTCTACGGCCCCGTAATCCCCGCCAGCAGTGACCGATTTTCGGTACGCTAAAAATCCTGGATTCACATGCTCTTTAAAGTATTCCCTGACCTCCTGGTTAAGTGATTTCATCTCCTCATGATCAAGCGTTCGCTTCTCAATGAGATTCAGTGCGTGCGCGCTACAGGCCAGAGCCGATGCGCTGGAAGGTAACCTGTTCAAAATGTGCTCCTTGACGGGACGTATCACACGATACTGAATTAAGTATTGCAGGGATTACGCCACTTCGGCACAGGCGAGGAAAATCGGGATAAACTCAACGTGAAATTGCGATTGAGCAAAATTTAATCTCATCGTGAATTTATTGGCATGCTTTACTCCTGCAGCCACGAATCGATATGACGGAGGGCGAGCGCCGCGTGCTTCGCGGCGGTGCAGATTGCCCGGCGGCAGGGCAGAGGATTAGGCGGCGCCACGCACTGGTACGGGGCACCGCCTAATCGAGCTGGGAGATCTCCATTGCCGCGCGGTCTATCACGCCGACGATTTGCTTTAGCTGAGCTTCGGTCATTTCCTGCTGGTTAACCTTTAAATCCAGTACCGCCTTAAAATTCTCCAGCGCGCGCTTCATCTGTGGATTTTTACGTAGTTCACAACCCACCATCCGCGCCTGCAGCCTGGTGTGAATATGCTCCAGTTGCGCCTGGTTTTCCGCGTGCAGCTGGCTGCCTTCGGCGGTAATGGCGATTTTTTTGCGACCGTTCTCGTCGGCAACGCTGATGAGACCTTGATCCTGGAGTAAATCAAGCGTCGGATAGATAACGCCGGGACTGGGGCTGTAGTTGCCCTGGGTCAGGGTTTCAATCTCTTTAATCAATTCGTAACCATGGCTGGCGTTACGGGTAAGGATATCCAGAATAACCAGACGCAGCTCGCCGTGACCAAAGAAACGCTGCCGACGTCCGCCGCCTCTGCGGCCATGTTCGCCGTGTTCCCCGCGGTGCCCGCACGGTCCACGCCCTTCTTCGTGATGATGTCTCATATTCCATTCCTCTATATTAGATATATCTAATTTATATCTAAAAAATATCTTCTCGCAATATTAAAAAAGATTTATTTTTTATTTGTTTGATATATAAGAATTTAATTTTGGTTATTATCTTTTTTTGCCTTTTGTTATTTTTATATCAAGAAAATTCTTGCATTCTTTTTTAACGGCAATCATTATCATTTGCAAGATTTTTAGATATATCTATTTTGTTCACGAAGGCGACTGAAGATGACCACGACCAATCAATCTAAATACCCACAACGCGTTCGTAACGAGCTGCGTTTTCGTGAGTTAACCGTGCTGCGCGTTGAGCGCATCGGTAGCGCTTTCCAGCGTATCGTACTGGGTGGCGAGGCGCTGGACGGCTTTGTTTCCCGGGGGTTTGATGATCATACCAAGCTCTTTTTCCCCGCTGCCGGCACAGCGTTTACCCCGCCGGAAGTCACGGATGAAGGCATTAACTGGGGCGCGGGCGTGCGTCCGGCGGCACGAGACTATACGCCGCTGTATGATGCTGAACGTCACGAACTGGCCTATGACTTTTTTATCCACGATGGCGGGATCGCCAGCCGCTGGGCGCAGGCGGCAAAAGCGGGCGACAAGCTGGTGATCGGCGGTCCGCGGGGGTCATTAGTGGTGCCGGAAGATTACGCCTGGCAGTTGTACGTGGGTGATGAGTCTGGCATGCCCGCGTTACGCCGCCGTCTGCAGGGGTTGCTACAACTCCCGACGCGTCCGCTGGTGACGGCGATCGTCAGCATTGGCGATGAGTCTTATAAAGATTACTTTGCGGATCTTAGTGGCTTTAATATTGAGTGGATCGTCGGACATAACCTGTCCGCCGTGGCTGAACGCCTGGCGCAGGTGGTGGTTCCGGCTGAAGATTACTTTATCTGGGTGACCGGCGAAGGGGCGGTGGTGAAATCGCTGCTGGCGCGCTTTGAAGGTGAAGAGATCGACCCGCAGCTGGTGCGTTCTCAGGCCTACTGGCACAGCAAATAAGTCGCGAAACCGCCTGTTGTTCCCCTAAGCGCGAAGGCCAGCAGTGCAGATTTACGCGGCGCGCTTCCCCCGGAGATCCCGCCTCCGGGGGCAAAGTGAGGTAAAAGCTACCCGCGAATAATGCATTTGTCGGGGATATCAAGGGTGACGGTATCGCCGTTGTGTAGCGTTTTCAGGGCATCGCGTTGCTGGCAAAGCATGACGATGCCCGCCTGACGGGCGATGATCGCCCCGTGAGAGAGCTCGCTTCCTTCCTGCAGGCAGATGCCTTTAACCTGCTGCGGGTCGAGCTGCAGAACGGTGGAAGGGAAGATATCCTCGGCAACGAGGATAGTCGGCGCGTTAAAGCGCGGCAGCGATTCGCTGGCACCTTCAAGATGGCGCAGCGTGCGCTGTAAAATATCTTCAATATCAATATAGCGAGCCTGTAGATAAGCATCATCGAGATGGCGATATTGCTGGCTTAAATCGCTCAGTACCTGCTGCCACGCCCATTCCGCGCAGCACTGTTCGCTGCGCACGATATCACATGCCGCTTCATATAAATCGGGGTCGTCGAGCAGGGTATGATGCCCGGAGAAGATTGCCGCGATATCGGCAGAGTACTTCTCTTCTGCCTGGGTCGCCAGAGTGCTAAGGTCCTCCAGCGTCCGGTCGATAGCCCGTTTCAGGCGCAGCTGCTGCTGACCGATATCGGCGCATTTTTCTCGCGTGACGATAGCCTGCGGCTGCGGACAGCGCACGACTTCACCCTGAACGCGGGCGGCCGTGACGGGTTGAAGCGCAGGGGACGCGTCTACTGCTTCGCCGAAGTTCTCTGCCGCCAGCGCCTGGAATGCCGCCAGCGCGGCGTCGGCGTCAGGGCCGCGGGCCAGCAGCCTTAACGTGTCATTACAGCGCACCTGAAGCAGGGCGATTTGGTTGAGGCTGTCCGGCGTGACGCATTTTCCCCCTTTCTCCAGCACCAGGTCGGCATTGAACCCGGCCAGCGCGGCGACCAGCTTCGAAGCCGGACGAACGTGCAGGCCGTTGTGGTTTTTAATCACCACGGAAACAGAACGGGCATCACGATCGTCGGCCAGCACGGCGGCAACCGAGTCGTGTTGCGGTTGCGATGGTATTCCCAGCTGTACGCGCTTTGCTTCCAGCGCATTCATGGCGTCTTCGATCACCTTATCGACACCGGCTCCGGCGGCGGCGCTGACCGTGGCCGCCAGAGTGCCTTCGACTAATGGCGCGGCGCAAAGGCGAACCTTCGCGGCAATCGCTGGATCGAGCAGATCCAGCGCGGTCTCGGCGCTGAGCAGGGCGCTACCGATATCCATCATCACCAGTACATGATCGGTATCGGCCACTGATTCAATGGCTTCCATCACCTTAATCGGATCGGTGCCGATCGGGCTTGCGGGATCGTCAATCCCGGCGGCGATCGCCAGCTTGCAGCCATCATTCATTATCATCTGCCGGGCCAGTTCCCCGACACCCTCGCCCAGCCGGGCACTATGAGAAACAATAACCAGGTTTACCATCGCGTTTTCCTTACTTTTTGGCCGCCGCGGCCAGCATCTGAACCATAAACATCACCGAGGTTGCGCCCGGATCCTGATGCCCGACGCTGCGCTCGCCGAGGTAGCTGGCCCGGCCTTTGCGGGCCTGCATGGTGATAGTGGCGTGAACGGCGGCTTCCGCCCGTTCGCATGCGGCGTCAAGCGCGCTCTGTATCGACAGGTGCTGCTCGCTGGACTGACGCAGCGATTCCGCCACCGGCAGCCAGACATCGCACATGGTTTTATCGCCCGGCTCCGCTTTGCCGCGATTGACCACGCCGTCCGCGCCTTCGCGGATCATCTGATAAAGCTCTTCCAGGGTCAGGCTCTGATGGGCCTGGGTCACTTGGGCTGCGCGAATAAAGAAGGTGCCGAACAGCGGGCCGCTGGCGCCACCGACGTTGGAGAGCAACGTCATACCGGTATTTTTAAGGATGAAACCGATGTCTTTATCGGCAATGGATGGCAGTTTTTCCACCACCTTGCTAAAGCCGCGATGCATATTCAGGCCGTGGTCGGCATCGCCAATTTCTCTGTCCAGTCCGGTCAAAAAATCGCTCTCTTTGGTGAAAATTTCGCCGCAGAGATAGAGCCAGTCGACGATTTGCGTTCTGCTTAATGACATGTCGTTCTCCTTATTTTCCCCAGTTCAGCGCCGGGGTGTGGACCGGGGCATCCCATAATGCCAGCGTTTCGTCATCGGCCTTTAAAAGGGTGATGGAAAAGCCCACCATATCAAGGGAGGTACAGTAGCTACCGATAAGATTGCGTTCGATAACGATGCCGGTTTCCTCACAGCGCTGCGTCAGGTGGTTGTAGACACCATAAAGCTCCGACAGCGGCGTGGCGCCGAGATTGTTGACCAGGGCGATAACCCGGTCGCCTTTTTGCAGCGCCTGTTTCGTCTGCTGTACGTCCTGCCACGCCCCTTTTGTGCCATCCCAGTGGCGCAGCGTCCGGCTATAGGCGCCGTTTTCCAGCAGAGTATCGAACATCTCGTCAACGGTACGATCGAGTGAGGTGAAGCGGCGACGGTCGATACCCGGCTCGCCATGAATGCCGACGCCGAACTCCATTTCGTCATCCTGCAGTTCAAATGAAGGTTGTCCGGCGGCCGGAACGGTACAGGCGGCGAGCGCAATGCCGATAGAGTGACCGAGATTGTTGAGCTTGCGTCCCAGTTCGGCGCAGGCCTCCAGCGAGTCGCCGCGCTCAGCGGCCGCGCCAACTAACTTCTCAATTAACACGGTATTGGCAACCCCGCGACGCCCGGCGGTATAGAGGCTGTCTTTTACCGCTACGTCGTCATCGACCACTACGGTGGTGACCTTCACGCCGCTTTCATGCAGCAGTTCGGTGGCGGTTTCGAAATTAAGAATGTCGCCGGTGTAGTTTTTGATAATCAGCAGTACGCCTTCGCCGCCGTCAATTGTCATGGCGCACTCGAACATTTTATCCGGCGTCGGGGAGGTAAAAATCTCACCCGGACAGGCCCCGGAGAGCATGCCCTGGCCGATATAACCGCAGTGCATCGGCTCATGCCCGCTGCCGCCGCCGGAGAGCAGCGCCACTTTTCCGGCTACCGGCGCGTCGGCGCGGGTCATGTAGACCGGGTCCTGATGCAGCGTCAGTTCAGGGTGGGCTTTAGCCAGGCCCATTAATTGTTCACTCAGTACATCTTCGACACGGTTAATCAGTTTTTTCATTGTTTATTCTCCGTCGGAGGTTTCGATGCGGCCTCTCTGCTGACGGAGGCGGTCATCGGGTAGGGGTTACCGCCTGACGATATCCGGCGATGTAGTGATTCTGGCTGAGTTAGCGGAAAAAAAAATCGCCATCAAACGAGTTTCATTACGAAACCTAATTATTATTTTTTGTTCCGTAATGAAACGTTTTTGATGGGGAATGCGGGAAAATGCGACGCCAGGCGATTTTTTTTATCTCATCCTGACCGGGATTAGCGGCGTGCCGGAGCGTTAATTTTGCCGCTTTTTCCGGGCATGAAGCAGATAAACTATGATGTTTATCAGGTTATTGACTCTCTTCTGCCGAAAATGAGCGGATCGGGATCGCAATCCCGTCGTTTCCTGCAAATTATTGTTCCAATATGAAACGATAAATTTTACGTTCCGTTTCATATCGGGACAAAATAGAGAGACGTTTTTTTGTCCGCCGCTCGCCCTACAGTGATGGCATCGCTCAGGCAGCACGTCGGTTCGCGCACGTAAATATGAGGCCGGACGGGGAAATGCCGGGGCGCATCATGTCACAACATGCACTTATTTGAGGGTGAACGAAATGCTAAAAGTTATTCAATCTCCAGCCAAATATCTCCAGGGCCCGGATGCATCCACGCTGTTTGGTCAGTACGCTAAAAACCTGGCGGACAGTTTTTTTGTGATCGCCGATGACTTCGTGATGAAGCTGGCGGGGGACAACGTGCTGAATGGCCTGAACAGCCACAACATCAGTTGCCATGCGGAGCGTTTTAATGGCGAGTGCAGCCATGTTGAAATCAATCGCCTGATCGCTATTCTGAAACAGCATGGTTGCCGCGGCGTGGTTGGCGTTGGCGGTGGCAAGACGCTTGATACGGCAAAAGCGATTGGCTATTACCAGAAGCTGCCGGTAGTGGTTATTCCGACCATTGCTTCCACCGACGCGCCGACCAGCGCGCTGTCGGTCATCTACAGCGAAGCCGGTGAGTTCGAAGAGTATCTTATCTACCCGAAAAACCCGGATATGGTGGTGATGGATACGGCGATTATCGCTAAAGCGCCGGTACGCCTGCTGGTGGCAGGAATGGGCGATGCGCTCTCGACCTGGTTTGAGGCGAAGGCCTGCTACGACGCCAGAGCCACCAGTATGGCGGGCGGACAGTCCACGGCGGCGGCTCTGAGCCTGGCGCGCCTGTGCTATGATACCTTGCTCGCGGAAGGCGAAAAAGCCCGTCTCGCCGCTCAGGCCGGCGTGGTGACCGATGCGCTGGAACGTATTATTGAAGCGAACACCTACCTCAGCGGCATTGGCTTTGAAAGTAGCGGTCTGGCCGCTGCGCACGCCATTCACAATGGTTTTACCATCCTCGAAGAGTGCCACCATTTGTATCACGGCGAAAAAGTGGCGTTTGGCACCCTGGCGCAGCTGGTGCTGCAAAATAGTCCGATGGAAGAGATTGAAACGGTGCTGAACTTCTGCCAGAAAGTCGGTCTGCCGGTCACGCTGGCGCAAATGGGTCTCAAAAAAGAGGGGATCGAAGGTAAAATCGAGGCGGTAGCAAAAGCGACCTGCGCCGAAGGCGAAACCATCCACAATATGCCGTTCCCGGTCAGCGCACAGAGCGTCTATGCGGCGATTCTGACCGCCGATCTGCTGGGCCAGCAGTGGCTGGCGCGATAATTTATCGTCGGCCCCGGTGCGTTAAAGAGAAGGAGGGGGCCTCCTTTTCTGGCTGCCGCCGCGGAAAGGGAGAGAGGGGATGCAACAGCGGAAATGGATATGATGGTGCAGACGCAGAGCTTGCCTTTGGTAATAACCCAGTCATGGCATCGCTGCAGCAAATTTATGCAGCGGGACACCTGGCGGGCGCCGCATCAGGCACAGGGACTGACTTTTGAATCAATTTGTCGGCGTAAGACAGCGCTGCTGACGATTGGCCAGGCGGCGCTGGAAGACGCCTGGGAGTTTATGGATAGCCGTCCCTGCGCGTTATTTATCCTCGATGAGTCTGCCTGTATTCTCAGCCGTTGCGGCGATCCGCAGACGCTCGCCCAACTGGCGGAACTGGGGTTTCGTGACGGCAGCTATTGCGCGGAAAGCATTATTGGTAGCTGTGCGCTTTCGCTGGCTTCTATGCTTGGGCAACCGGTTAAAACAACGGGCGCTCAGCACTTTAAACAGGCTTTACATGCCTGGTCATTTAGCTCCACGCCGGTGTTTGATAACCATGGACGTCTGTTCGGCTCCATTTCGTTGTGCTGCCTGAGCGATGATCAGGCGGTGGCTGACCTCTCTCTGACGCTGGCCATCGCGCGGGAAGTGGGCAACTCGCTGCTTACCGATAGCCTGTTGGCTGAGTCCAATCGTCATCTTAATCAGATGTACGGTCTGCTGGAGAGTATGGACGACGGGGTGATGGCGTGGAATGAACAGGGTATTTTGCAGTTTCTTAACGTGCAGGCCGCGACGCTGCTGCATCTTGATGCGCAGGCCAGCCAGGGGAAAAATATCAACGAACTGGTGACGCTCCCGGCTCTGCTGCGCCGGGCGATTAAGCGCGCACGCGGGCTGAATCATGTGGAAGTCACCTTCGAGAGTCAGCATCAGTTTGTTGATGCGGTCATTACCCTTAAACCGATTGTCGAAGAGCAGGGCAACAGTTTTATTCTGCTGTTGCATCCGGTCGAACAGATGCGCCAGTTGATGACCAGCCAGTTGGGAAAAGTGAGCCATACCTTTGAACAGATGTCGGATGACGACCCGGAAACCCGGCGGCTGATCCACTTTGGTCGTCAGGCGGCGCGCGGCGCTTTTCCGGTGCTGTTGTGCGGTGAAGAAGGCGTGGGCAAAGAGTTGCTCAGCCAGGCTATCCATAATGAGAGCGAGCGGGGCGGCGGGCCCTATATCGCGGTTAACTGCCAGCTGTATGCTGACAGTGTTCTGGGGCAGGATTTTATGGGCAGCGCGCCGACGGACGATGAAAATGGTCGTCTAAGCCGTCTTGAGCTGGCCAATGGCGGCACATTGTTTCTGGAAAAAATAGAGTATCTGGCGCCAGAGCTGCAATCCGCGCTACTGCAGGTGATCAAGCAAGGGGTGTTAACGCGCCTTGATGCGCGTCGACTGATTCCGGTGGATGTTAAGGTGATTGCCACTACCACCGTCGATCTCGCCAATCTGGTGGAGCAAAACCGTTTTAGCCGTCAGCTTTATTACGCATTGCACTCCTTTGAAATTATTATTCCCCCGCTACGGGCGCGGCGGAACAGTATACCGTCGCTGGTGCATAATCGCCTGAAGAGCCTGGAGAAGCGTTTTTCCTCACGGCTGAAGGTGGATGATGATGCGCTGGCGCAACTGGTGGCCTACTCCTGGCCGGGCAATGATTTTGAACTTAACAGCGTGATTGAGAATATCGCCATCAGCAGCGATAACGGCCATATTCGCCTGAGCAATCTGCCGGAGTATCTGTTTGCCGAACGGCCTGGTGCAGACGTGAGCTCGTCACTGTTGCCTGCCAGCCTGACCTTTAGCGCCATTGAGAAAGAGGCGATTATTCACGCCGCCCGCGTCACCAGCGGGCGGGTACAGGAGATGTCGCAACTGCTGAATATTGGTCGCACCACCCTGTGGCGCAAAATGAAGCAGTACGATATCGACGCCAGTCAGTTTAAGCGCAAGCGTGTTGAGTAGTCTTTTCCCTGCTTGTTCTGGCCGCAGCCATGGCCCCCGTTGTGCAGAAAATCGCCACGCAAGCGTTTGACTGCGGTCTGAATCAAATAAAGGCAACGATCTCTTTGATACCCCGACTGACCTGGGTCCATAGTATAAGCAGTTCACGACATGGTTAATTTTAAGGATAAGAGCATGCCAACAGCGATAGATAAAGCCCTGGATTTTATTGGCGGTATGAACACGTCGGCGTCAGTACCTCATACCATGGATGAAAGTACAGCTAAGGGAATTTTGAAATATTTGCACGAGTTAGGGGTGCCAGCCAGCGCTGCCGATGTGATGGCGCGAGGTGAAAAAGAGGGGTGGAATAGCGGGTTCACGAAAAAAGTCGCCGGATGGGCGGATAAAATCGCCTCTGGCGAGCGCATTATTATCAAAAACCCGGAGTTCTTCACTTCTTATATGCGGGAGCAGCTTCAGGCGCTGGTCTGAGCCGATTGTGTGAAAAAACGGCGATATATTGTGGGTATCGTGTAAAACAGAAGGCGTTGCGATTTCCGGCAACGCCTTCTGTTTTATTGGCGGCTCCAGCCAGGGTTGCACAAACGGTAGACTCCTCCTGAAAAGCGCGTTGCCAAACGTCAAGCGTAACGCGACTCCGCCTGATGCTGGCAGTCTGATGTTAAATTCAGCCTCAGAGAGGCAGATTTTTATTGCCATACCGATGTTGGGAGAGGCCAAAAGGACCGCACAGGAAACAGGGCGGAACGTGCCTAACGGGACAGAACCGAACAACGATAGCTCGTCGGCGGAGGAGCCTCTTTACCCGTTCCGTCTGGGATTATCTTCCTGCAGGATGTGCTGCCGTAAAAGTTGTGCCAGCGCAGCCGCATCTTTCCGTTCAATGGCGGCCACCATTGCAAAATGCTCTTCTGATGACTGAACGATTCTGGCGTGAGAGTTCCATTGCCCCAGGGCTGCGGAAGGTACCCGGCTGCGTAATTCAAAAATAAGTTCAATCATGTCCTGATTAGAGCAAGGGGCGAGAAGCGCGCGGTGGAAACTGAGATTAGATTCATACTGCTGCAGTAGCGTGCCGTACTGGGTGTAGTGCTCGAACAGCTCCGCACACTGGCGCAGGGTATCCAACTGCTGTGGTTGAATATGCTCCACGATATCGGCTGCCGAGGCGCTTTCGAGGATTGCCCGGATGGAAGAAATGTTACGGCGTTGCTGCTCATTAGGCGTATAAACATGGTAGCCCCGGTTTGGGACATGTTGCACCAGACGTTCAATAACCAATTGATCCAACGCCCGGCGTACTTCGCTGCGCGTGCATTGATACCGTTCAGCCAGCTCAACCTGCTTCAGCCATGAACCTGGCTGAAATTCCCCGGTATTGATGTCCATCGCGAGGCGATTGGCGACATGCACCAGTGCGCTTTTGCGGTGCGTCATATCTTCTGTTCCTTCTGCTGTTTCCTGTGATTTTATGCTGCTGTCCCCGCTTCTGATAATGGCGGGTTCACTGTTTTTTCGCCAGCGTAAACAATGTCGTTATCGTTTTTTTATCTGCCAGGAGGGGAATTGTGGCATGAGTCATATCTTTTGTTAATAAATTGTTTTTTAAATTGGCGCCAATTTTGGTTTTATGTTTGAATCGAATTTAAACAGCGACAAAATAGGCAAGAGATTTATGCAACAAAATGATATTAAAGAGAATTCAGAAGATGCTGCCGTGCGTAGTATGGCGCTTTACTATCGTGGCAGTACTACCATCTTTTCCAGTCAACGCGATCCGCGCTTTCAGTACTGCCTGTATGTCCCGCCGGGCTTTGATGGTGACAAGAACGGGTACCGTTTGATTGTTGCGATGCACGGTACCGGGCGTTCGATGGTCCAGTATCGCGATGCTTTTGCCGAATTCGCCCGCTATAACCGTTGTGTCGTGCTGGCGCCTCTGTTCCCGGTAGGGCCGCTGGGCGACGGCAATTCTCACGGTTTTAAGTACATTATCGAACAGGATATCCGCTACGACCTGGTGCTGCTGGCGATGATTGACGAAGTCAGTGCCTTACTGGGGTATGACTTTGGCCAGTTTCTGTTGTTTGGGTACTCAGGGGGGGGACATTTTGCTCATCGTTTTCTCTATATCCATCCTGAAAAATTGCTCGGCGTCTCTATCGGTGCGCCGGGGTCCGTTACGTTACTTGATGACAATAAGGCCTGGTGGCCAGGCGTGCAGAACTTTGAGCAACTGTTCGGTAAGCCACTGAATTACCGTGCGCTACGCGAAGTGGCGGTACAGCTTGTTGTGGGGAAAGTGGATCTCGAAACCTGGGAAATTACGCATAAACCTGGTGGTCGCTACTACATGCCTGGCTGTAATGATGCCGGAACCACCCGTATCGAACGCAACACGGCTTTGTTGAACAGCCTGCGCGAACAGGGTGTCGACGCCGTTCAGGATATTGTGCCGAACGTCGGTCATGACGGGATGAAAGTTCTGGAGCAGGTAAAAGATTTCTTCCTGCGCGTTTTGCAGACACATCGCTGAGGAGCAAACAACGTGACGCAACCTTTTCCGTTAATTGAAATTTCCGGTACCCGTTGAGGTGGTTTACGTTGTCCCACCGTTCGAGGTCGTCGTTGCTCTATGGCAGAACAAGGAACATGAAAAAACGTATCCGCTGTTCCGTCAGTTTATTCAGGGCTGGAGCCTGGAAGAAAAACTCACCGATAACGTACTTAAAGCCTTTTTGAGAGCTTACCCGGGAACTGCAAATAAAACTATGCATGGCTGGCAGGAACATATGCAAAGCGCACTTACGGAAAATGAGCATCTTTTTGCTATGCAGAGCCAGACCATTAACTGAGTCGGAGGGACGATGTTAAAACATGAAACTCTGATAGCTGCAATTGAGGTCGCTGCGGAACTGCGGGGATTCAGTCTTAATGGACAGGAACGGCTGGTGGTCCGCACCCGTGTTGATACTGCACTGGCAGCTAAAGCACGACACAGTAGGCGGATGGCGGCCAGTACTTTCCACTGGCAGAAGCCCATTCCGCCAAGATAGGGCAGACGGTTAAAATCCATAAATCAGTTGTTGAATTATTGAATTTTAACCATATTTATAAGAGGGATTTCACTCGAAAAGGTAACTTTGATGGCCGGGCAATTAGACGAAGCAGCAAAGCAGATTTTAGGGACACTTTTAGCAGATTTTACGGATAGAGGTCTGACAGCGGAAGATTTAAAAAATCGATATGAAGGGCCGCAAATTGTCGCTGTAGCAACTGCTGTTTGTAATATTGATGATATTACACAGGTTGATTTCGATGTCGCGTTCAACGAACTAGAAAATAGCGATTTGATTAAGACTGGGCCAATGGAGAGTTATAATCAAACTAGTGACAGATGGACCTTCATTGGGGCTTTTAGTAAACGCGAATACGTGTACCTCACTGAAGAGGGTTACAAAGCAGCTAGGAGAGCCCCAAATCGTCCACAGCGAGTGAATAGGGTCGTAAACCATGTCCACATTTCAGGTGGACAATTTACTAATTTACAGTTATCGACCGGTGAAAGCGTTAACCAGACGATAACAGTAAACAACACTGCCGCCGATTCAGAAATCATCGCAAAGTTAATTTCTATCCTTGAAGAGCAAGGGCAACCAGTTAATAGCGATCAGCGTGCAGAGCTTACCGCTGCTGTAGCGGCAGCAAATGAAGGTAATGGTAAAGAAGCCAAATCTTTGCTGGCTAAGGTTTGCGGCCCCGCCTGGGAATCCATACAACCGGTTATGTGGCCGATCGTTGGCGAGTTAGTGAAAAGAAGTCTTGGTCTTTAAAGCAGTCAGTTTGATTTAAGCCGCGTTTGCGGCTTTTTTTTCGTTTAGGCTCGATGATATCGCCAAAGTTACCAAACGACTTATACCTAACCTTACTTATAGATGGCACCCCCATGGGACCCCCGAGAAAAGCAAAAGGGCTGGCGATTTCTCGCCAGCCCTTGCTGTATCTGGTGGCCCCTGTTGGGTTTGAACCAACGACCAAGCGATTATGAGTCATAAAATAGGCATGTTTCTAATCGTTCGCTATTGACGCTTATTGTATTTTTAATTGTCTATAATCAATCAGTTATGATGTTATTTTTGTTTCTGATTGGTTGTCTTGTCTCCCCATTGTACTATCGTTACCTGACCCATTACCTGACCCAAAATGGGCATCGGGTCAGGTAACGCTTATCCTTAGAAAGGTAACCTAATGGCCGCTAATCTTACCGAGGCTGCTATACGCGGATTGAAGACAAAAAGCACGTCGTACTACGTGTGGAGCAACAGTGCTCAGCGTGGTACCGGCAGGCTTGGCGTTAAGGTTCAGCCTTCAGGCAGCAAAGTTTTTTATTTCCGTTACTACGTTGAGAAAGGGAAGAAAGAGAAATTCATTCAGTTAGGCATCTGGCCTGAGATGAAACTGGTGACGGCCAATGAGCTGGCGAAAAAATATGGTGCCTGGCTTATTGAAGGAAAAGAACCTCAGCAAGAGCTTGAGCAACAGCGCCTGGCCGAACAGCACATCATGCAGATCCATCGTTCTCAAGGATCGTTTGAAGAACTGGTGCATGGCTATGTTAACAAGATGAAGCTCGACAATAAGCGGACCTGGGCCGATGTCCTGAAGCGTCTTGAAAAAGAGTGCTACACGGTTATCCCTCGGGAAACCAAAGCGAAGGATGTAACACCTCTGCAGATCAAAACCATCCTCTCAGGCATTATCCAGCGTGATGCGGTGGTCCATGCTAACCGGATTCGCTCGTATCTGATGGCAGCATTTAACTACGGCTTAAAAGCTGATAACGATCCGATGAATACCAGTGTGGGTATTACGTTCGGTCTTGAAGTAAATCCGGTATCGGCCATACCGAAGCAGTCCTCAGCGGAGAAAGTGGGAGATACATGGTTAACGCTAGAGGAGCTACGTTTTGTCATGGAGCAGTTCGCTCAGGCAACTAACGTTGGGCCGCTGATGCAGCACCTAATCCGCTTCTGTGTTTATGCTGGCGGGCAGCGACCATTTGAAATGATTGCCAGCCAGTGGAGCGCGATTGACTGGCAGCAAAAGACGTTGCTGGTTATAGCTGATGTATCGAAAAACAAGCGTGAGCACCTGATCCCGCTGACTGAATCTGCACTACAGGAATTAACCTCAGTGAAAGAACTGACTAAGGAAAGCAAGAGTTCCTATATCTTCCCACTCTCGACCAATGGAGAGCGCCCGGTACGTACCGATAGCCTGGCCCGTTCCATCATGTATTTCCGTGCTTTTAATCCTGAGTTTAAAGTTTTTACGGCACGAGATTTACGTCGCACTTGTAAAACGCTGATGGGGGAGGCGGGGATCAGCAAAGAGATCCGCGACCGCATCCAGAATCACGCTTTGAATGACGTCAGCTCGAAACACTATGACCGCTATGATTATCTGACTGAAAAGCGCAGGGCGCTTGAGATCTGGGAAGATAGGGTCAACAACTATCAGCGACAGCAGGAAAACAACGTTGTGAACTTGTTTGGACGGAGGTGAGAGCTTGGCAAAATATGAGCTTAATTCAGCAGAAGAGCGATATCAGCCGGGCGCTGGAGACTTGGTACTGGCTAATAAGCTGGGAATCATTGATGAACAGGAAATGGAGGCGCTGGAGTCTGGCTTGCTGCTGATGCTTTATGAGCAGCTATTTATTGAGGGCCAGCCGCCAGCGGCGCTGGCTTTTGAGCATATCAGTGGCTGGCATCGTCAATGGCTGGGGAATGTATACGACTGGGCGGGGAGATTGCGTAATGCCAACTTAACTAAAGACGGTTTCCAGTTTGCCGCTGCCGACAGAATTCCACTGCTTCTGGATGGTTTCGAGAGGCAATTTCTCTCTAGGTCTGGTGAGCTGAAATCTCTGGCTCGTCCAGAGCTGATTAGTTACCTAGCTGAATGCCATGTAGAGTTTATTTTGATCCACCCATTCAGAGAAGGTAACGGGCGTCTGTCGCGGCTACTTTGCGATGTGCTGTCGGTTATGGCGGGGAAGGGTTTACTGGACTACAGCCTGTGGGATGAGCACAAGGCATTTTACTTCAAGGCAATACAGGCGGGTGTCTCAGGGAACTACAGCCCTATGATGCAACTGGTGAGCGATATCTTGCCAGACTAGCGGGCGAGTCCAACGGCTTTCGCCTGTGCCTGATTTTTTTTGAGTTGCTGCTCAATTTTTTGCACAGAAACACCGGTTTCTATCGCGGTTGAGCTGGCAACAGCGCGGTAGATTTGAGTTCTGGTGATCTGAGTATGTGCTGCTTTTTTTGTCATGTTTAAAGCCTCATTTTTCTGCTCTGATTCTAGTGCGGATAGGGATTGGCTGCAAGGCTGCTAATTGGGATACCACGGTGAATGCCTACATCGTTCATAGAGTAGCGCTGTACATCTCTTGATTTGAGGTCATGAAAATACTTACTTGTCATTAAATAGCTTTTAAACTCATCGCCTTACCTTGATACAATCCATTGTAGTTTATAAGGTCAATGCGTTGGTGGTGATAAATGACAAGTAAATCCGTTTTTTTTGATGCTTCTGAGCTGTTTAATATTCCTGAGCAGCTTGATGTTCCTGATAGTTTTTGTAGCATTGGCGAGTTTTCAAAAAAATTTAAAGTGAGGCTGGAGGATATCATATCTACATGGCTGGATGATAAAATAAGTCTCTATGTTAATCTTCGTTCAGAATACTGCCGAATAATTCGTTATGCTAGTAAAAAAGAATATCGTTATGATACGTTTGATATCAGTGTTGGTAGGGATTTTTATCAACATGAAACAAGTCCTCAATCTAAAGTAAGGAAGTTTATTCCTTGTGGGCAATCTGAAATAAATGAGTACCCAGTTTTTAGCGGTAGTTCATTTTTTAAATATGTCTACAATGGATATTCCAGTGGTTTTTGGCGAGTAAAACCTACAAAAATTACCCACTTAGTAAGAGATAGTTATAACCTTAGAAATGCTAATGAGGTATGGGGAAATACTCCTGGCGAGGTTACAGTGTATGGTCGTGATGACAAAGACAATCTGGCTTTTAATAAAGATATATTTATTCCACATACTGAGCTACAGATTGATGGCGATAGCTATAAAAAACTTCTTAAATTGTTAGCACCCGAAAGTAGTGAGTTTAAAAAGGCAGAAAAAAGTTATATCCAAAACTTTATCACTGCTATATTAATTTATAAACATTGCAGAAAACGTGATAATAAACTGAAGGCGATGACTGCAACAGGCATCTTAAATTCACTTAGAAATTCTTATTGTGAAGAGATTGAAGAAGTTAAACGGTCAACAGTTGATCGATGGTTTGACGAGTATTTCGATAAAGAGAGAGATTCTCTCACACCATTAAAAAATGGAGGGTGGTCTCAAAAAAAAGATGATGTTATATCCATTGTAGCCAGATCGTACTACTGGAATGATAATTTTGATGTGATGTTTGAATTGATTGCCAATGATTTGTTAGAGGAGGCTGGGAGATTTGATTTACAAAAAGCAATTACCCAAAAAGAATTAATTGATTATCTAAGGGATGTTTGTTTTTTTTCTGCGCATAAAACTGCTCAATAAAGTGCTCAATCAGGTGCCCATTATGTAGCAATCGAGTGGGCACTCATCTTCTTTATATTTTCATCTGAATTGTACAAACTGGCTCTACCGAAACAAAGGAGGCAGTATGAATACAACATTTACCCCCCCACCCGCTGAAAAACGACGACAGATCTTGCGCGATTACGGTGAGAAAGGCGACCGACTGGTACGGGAAAAAGAACGCCAGTATATCACGTCCATTTCTCGGTCAACAGCCTGGAAACTGGAACGGTCAGGTAAGTTTCCTAAACGCAAGTCAATTGGTCTGAAATCCTGTGGTTGGTTATTAAGTGACCTGCTCTGTTGGATCAATGAACGCTAAGAGACTGAAATTTTTTCATCATTTTTTTTGTTTTTTTATCTAATGGTCGGAAATGCATCTTGCTATTTCCACTATTAATAGCGGAATAGCAACTTAAGCAGAGGTATTTTCGACACTAATTGAGAATGAGGTACTTTATGTCAGGAAATAAATCTTTTCCTATACATCTGTTTCCAGCAAGAATCGGGCATGCAATTTATGAGGTAGAGCAACAAACTCAGGCTCCACTTCCTTTGATTGCAGCAGAGATGCTTGGCGTGATTTCTCTAGTTTGTCAGAACCAGATTGATGTCTGTCGGCTGAATAATCTGCGTAGCCCTGTATCGCTTTTTATTGTGACAATTGCGGAATCAGGGGAAAGGAAAAGTACAGTGAGCAAGCTTTTAATGAAGCCGCTGTATCAACGAGAAGAGCAGCTTTTTGAGCAATATAAGCAGGAGTTCATTGACTGGCAAAATAACGTAAGGATCTTCAAGGTAGAAGAAAAGGCCTTGATGTCAAAGCTGAAGTCTGAGATTCGCCGTGGTAAAGACCCATCAGCGACACGTGAGTCGTTGAAAACACAGCAAGCCAGTTGTCCTATAGAACCTGTCAGGCACAAGTGGATATTTAACGATGTTACACCTGCGGCGCTAAAAGAGCATCTCTGTGGGCACAATAGGTCAGTTGGCATGATGTCAGATGAGGCCGGGAGTGTTTTTAATGGTTATACATTAAATGAGTTACCACTCATTAATAAAATGTGGGATGGGGCAACTTATTCAGTAGAAAGGAAAAATGAGCCAGAGAGATTAATAAAAGATGCCCGACTGACGCTATCTCTGATGGTTCAGCCTATGGTCATGAACGGGTATATTGAGAAGAAAGGTGAGATGGCAAAAGGGATAGGATTTTTTGCTCGTACTCTGATTAGTCATCCCTACTCAACGCAAGGACAGAGGAAAATAGCTAACCCGGTTGTTTCTAGCGAGCACTTACCAGTATTTCACAAACGATTAATGGAGATCGTGGATGAAGGCATGATTCGCCAGGGTGAAAGAATTTGTTTGCACTTTTCTGCTGAAGCAGAACTAGCATGGATTGATTTTTATAATCGAATTGAGTCAGAAATGGGGTTTATCGGCAATCTGTCAGACTTTAAAGATTACGCATCTAAAGTAGCAGAAAACATGGCAAGAATCGCTGCCTTGTTGCACTACTTCAACGAAGATAAAGGTGATATTTCTCTTTTTGCCGTGGAAGCTGCTATAGCGATCAGCCTGTGGTATGCAAATGAACACGTTAACCTTTTTTCTAAACCTAAGGAGTCGATGATGATAAATACAGATGCTGATGAGTTGTACTGGTGGGTAAAAAATTACTGTAGCCAAAACCTTTTACCGTACATCAGAAAAAACACTATACAGCAATATGGTCCTAATCGATTCCGGGATAACAAAAAAACGACGGAGCTTTTAGGTATGCTCTATTCTCAAGGTAAAATAAAGACCTATAAGAAAGGGAAGACTATTTTTATTCAGCCTGTGGATATATTGGATGTGATTTAAAGTGGTAATGAAATCAGGGATAAGGTAAGTCTACCAATTCAATTTCGATTAATTGCAGAGTTATTTTAAATCAGTCTTTACTGGTGAGGGGGGCTTATGTCTTAATTTAAATGTAGGAAAGGTATTATATAGTTGATTAGAGCTATCAGATAAAAACATTAAATAAACAATTACTAATATATCCCTGTGGCATCACAGGGATGGTTGAAATCAGAGATATATTATGGAATTATACCAAGGTTCCCATGGTGATCACATCCTTGCATACCGAGACAGAGTTACTCAAACAGTTAGTAATGCTATCAATCAATTTCCTCGGACAATGGCATTAAGGGTGGATCTTCATTATCCACCTATTTGGGATAATGGTGATACGATATACTGTTTTCCTAACCTTGAACCTGGAGCGATATCGCGTTTTCTGAATTCGTTTAAAGCGATTCTGGAAGCATATGAACATCGCAGAAAGTTTGCAGGGATCAGAGTTAACAAAAATGTTGTACGAAATGTCTGGACAAGAGAATATTCGAAGAGTGGTAAATGTCATTTCCATATTTGCTTATTCTTTAACAAGGATGCTTACTATCATTTAGGGCATCTTAAGCATAATGGTACACTTCGCAACCTGATAGTTAGAGCCTGGTACAGTGCTCTCAGACTAGAAACTGAAGATTGTCGTGATCTTGTGCATTTTCCGGACAATTGTCGGTATGTACTTAACGTAAATGATCCTGATTTTGACATCATATACAATGAGTTGCTTGAACGACTGGATTACTTGACCAAGCTCGATACGAAAGTATTTGGTGAGGGAGATAGGAGTTTCGGGTGTAGTCGGGGATAATTTATTTTTACAGGTCAGGCCTTTTTATGGTGAAAGGGCCTGATTTTTTTATTCAAAATAAGGAAGTTTTTAATACTTTGAACTCGCGCCGGTATAAATTTTAATCGACCAAGAATTCAAAAGTGTTGAGATTAGCCCGTAGCATCTCAGGGTAGGGCTCATCACTCTCTCCATGGCTTTTACTGTCCTACTGAATATTCTCTTTGTGACCCAGCAGAGTAGGTTGCAGAGTGAGGAATGCTGCTTTAGCGGGAAGTATGCTGCCTTGGTATAGATACGAACCATATAGGGCGAAAGCCTGACCGAAGAGGCTATTTTCGCAACAATCCGCAAGTCGGGACGGTGGTGTGTGAACTGGCCAAGTGCCTTTCCACTGATTTTTTTATTAATGCGACATAGTCTGTCGCATGCATCTAGCATACTCATCTCGTTATCTGGTGGAGAATAAACCGGTTAAGTATTGACGGCTATTGCCGATAAATCTGATATATATAAGTGTGTTACACATTCAGCGTGCTGCTACAGGAACCGTAATGGCAAAGCGAACAAATAGCGTCGATACCACGTTTTTTTCTCTTGAGCTGTTGCGTCGTATTCCGCGCAGTCAGCGCATTACCGCCCAAGAGTTGCATCAGCAACTTACAGATGCGGGAATTGAGCGCAATGTGCGTACCATTCAGCGCCAGCTTGAACGCCTTAGCCAGCACTTCGATCTAGAGTGTGATGATCGCTGCCGCCCCTATGGCTGGCGATGGCGGGTAGGTTCGCGAGGCCTGAGCATGGCGCAGCTATCGCCAGCAGAATCGCTGCTGATGCAAATGGCGCAGGCGTATTTAAAGCATCTGCTACCCGCGCATCTGATGGCTTCATTTTCGCCGTTTTTTAGTCAAGCGGGACACACTCTTAGCCACAGCGAACAGGCGCAGCGAGAGCGGGAATGGTCGCAGAAGGTGCGGGTGGTCGCTGCCAGCCAGTCGCTCCTACCACCAGTGATTCAGGAAGGCGTGTTTGACGCGGTCAGTGAAGCGCTTTATCACAACCGTTGGCTGAATATTGATTACAGCAATGCTCACGGTACTCGCCGTCAGGCGGAGGTGATGCCCCTCGGGCTAGCGCAACAGGGTTCGCGGCTGTATCTGGTTTGCCGCTTTAAAGGCTACGATAACGAACGCAGTCTGGCCCTGAACCGCATTACCTCGGCGGTCTGCAGTACCTTTCACTTTGCACGCCCCGCAGATTTTAACCTCAAACGTTACGACGATGATGGGCGCTTCGGATTCGGCGAGGGGAGAAGTATCCGCATTCATTTCACCCTCGAAACTGCGCGGGCGCAATTGTTGCTGGAGTCGCCACTGTCAGCGGATCAACAGGTCAGCGAGCTTGAAGACGGGCGGCTGCATTTTAGCGCCACGGTCATCGACAGCCCGATGCTTGATGGTTTTCTTGCCACCTTTGGCAACACCATTAGCAACATTAAACGCGAAACAAACAATGTCAGTACAGAACAGGAAAACAATGATGAGTAATGGTGATCGTCAACTGCTGCCAGTATTACGCGATGCATCGGATAGCGAATTGGCCCCGCTGGTGGAATACATTACGAAGGCGTTCAGCAACGGTATTGAGAGTAAAGCACGTTATAAAACCCATTACCCCGCACACAGTCAGTATGCCGATCTGATTGCCCATGAGCTGTGCGAGTTTGGTGGCAATACCGTCGTCAATCTGTTTCGCGGCGGCGGCCCGGAGTGGAAAACCGTGGTGATCGATGTGGCGGACAAGTTTGACGCGACCTACGAGAAGGACTGGAGCGTTGATCGTATCGAACTAGCTGTGCTGGCGGCAATTACTCGCAAGGCTTGGTCGGATATGGACCAAGCTCAACGCAAAAATCTGCTTGAAAAAATGGATCTTACTCAGGGTAGTACGATGCTTTTCCCAGAAGCAAAATTAATGACGCAGTTGCAGTCTAGCCGCTTCTCAAGTTTGCTCTTGGCATCGTTAATTGCCAACGTCTTTGCCAGCCAACTGCTCGGACGGACGGTGGTGATGTCCGCAGCCTCGTTTGTGGCTGCGCGAGGGGCAGCTTCTTTCCTGGGGCCGATTGGCTGGGTGATTACTGGGCTTTGGACCGCCCTAGATCTGGCGGGACCAGCGTTTCGCGTTACGATCCCTGCAGTCGTTCAGGTAGCACTGCTTCGCCAACGGATTCATGCTACGGCGGAAGCCGATAAAGTTTGGTGGGAGTATCATCGCTGGCAGGATGAGAAAGCTGCTGACAGCTGGGTGGCGAACATGTTTCGTATGGTAGGACTCTCTACTGCAGCCAGTGTAAGGCGTGAGCGCAATATGGCGTTTGAGCAGGGATTGGTGGCCGGGCAACAGCAGACGAGGGAAGAATATGCAGATAAGCTCCTCAAAAAAATGGATGAAGTTAAGCGTTTTGAAAAACGTTGTGAGGCAATGCTGGCTGTTGCCTTTGCTTGTGCTAAAGAGGAAGGCATCGCGCCGTCTGACGTGCGCAGCGATATCGAAACCTGCTGCTTGGGGATGATGAGCGGGCATCTTTCCTCGATATTACAAGCCACAATTAATCGTCTTATTGCCAATCCGCCTGATATCCATACTGCGCTTGAACAAGCGTTAGAGTTAGGTATTCAGGAAACTGAGGCTGCTGAGCTAATGACGGTGCTTCGTGAGGCATTTAGTCAGCGTGCAGGTGCGTATTAAGGGGATATTATGGACAGAAAAACACTTTTATTGCGTCTGAACCAGCAGCGTCAGCGACAGACAAGCGAGCTCATACCATCACCAACAAAAGAGGTCGTTACCTTATCCGATGTCAGTGCTTGGCAGGCACATCAGCAAGTTCGGCTGTATCAACAGAAGTGGCGCACGGAACAAACCACATTGATGCTGGCTGAGTGCCGACAGCGTCTTCTGCATAGCATTATTGGTCCGTTTGGGCTGGGGAGCATTGTCTCTGCGTGGGACAAAGTGGGGGGGAATGTTGATACCATTCATAATGTTCGCTCCGGGGTGTATGCCACGGAAGAGGAGCAAGTGCGTTATGAAAGCCGCGGTAAGTACAACAGTGATCCATACCATAAGCACGACAACTACAAGAAGACCAACGCCGAAAACAGTAAAAAACAGGATGCAGGCGAAGCAGTGGATGCCTATACCGGACAGGCACTGAGCAGGAATACCGATGCGGAGCAGGATCACCTTATTTCTGCCTCCTCTATCCATAACGACCCTGCGGTTTGGCTGGCGGAAGCCAATGGTGCGGATCTGGCGAACCACAAAACCAATCTGCATCAGACGCACCACTCGATCAATGAATCGAAGTTGCAAAAGAGTGCAGAGGAGTACATCGCCTGGTTGAACAAAAACCGCGCCGATCGCGATTCCAAAATTGCCCGGTTGGAAGAGAAAGCCAAAAATGAGCCTCTAAGCAAAAAAGATCAGAACGCACTGGAGAAGTACAAACAGCAGAATGCCGTCGATCAGGAGAAGTTGCGCGAGCTGGATGAAGCGGCACGCAAGCAGTATGAAAGCAGTCTTCGTTGGGGCTACTACGGTAGTGCGAAATTCGGTGCATATTTACTGAAAACCAGCGCTGTCGAAGCGGGAAAAATGGGCCTACAGCAGGCGATTGGCCTGGTGTTGACGGATTTTGTCGACAGCCTGTTGTTGGAAGTTCACGACAGTTGGCATAACGGGTTTTGTGATGGGGTTGACCAGGAGCATGTCTGGGGGGCATTAAAAATCCGTGCTGGGCGGGTGGCAAAGAGCTGTCTCGATAACTGGCGCAACGTGCTAACGGCGTTCCGTGACGGGGCCATCAGCGGGATCATTAGTAACTTGATGACAACGCTGATAAATACTTTCTTCACCACCGCACGCAGCCTGGTGCGAATGATCCGTGAAGGAGTTTTTTCGCTGTTCCGCGCAGCCAAAACTGTATTGATGCGACCAGAGGGTACAAGCCGTGCCGAAGCACTAGATGCAGGGCTGAAGATTGCCGTCAGCGGCGCATTCGTCATTGGTGGCGTACTACTTGAAGAGTACCTCAGCAAAACTCTCGGTGCGCTGTTTACCGTTCTGCCCGGTGGGCTGATCACTACCCTAGTGGCTGTGCTGACGGGATGCGTCACCGGCCTTGGTACCGTATTAACGGTCTATATGCTCGATCGATTAGATCTGTTTGGTGCGCAGCACCAGCAGGAAGACAATGCAGTCCTAACAATGTTACAGGACGGCAGGGCGCAGGCCGATGCGCGTTTGCAGGCTCTGTTGGGATCGGACCCGGAACCTGTCTAAATACATCAAAGGCACCGAGGAGATATACGCAGAAAATTGGTCTTTGAAGGGAGCACTGCAAAAGAGTTCCATTTGTACCAAATTGAATTTTTTTCGAAAATATGGCGGAATATTATATATGGATTTACATGGTCATTTGCTTTATGTGGATATTACCCAGATCTGCGGCATCGGCTGTGCATTCTGCATGTATGCGGATAAGCACGTAACGGGTAAGAGTATGGTGCTGTCAACGCAGGCACGTGACAACCTGTCGGCGCTCATTAATGATCCATCCGTAAAGCGCATTTCCGTGAGTGGCGAAGGTGAACCGCTCAATAACATTCATACCTTTTATGAGTTACTGGCGTTGTCCCGAGGGGGCAACAGCTTTGAGTTTATTACCAGCGGTTTTTTTCGCCATGAGAAGATGGAAAAGATCTTTGATGAGATCAGTCGTCTTGTCTCCGCCAATGGTGATACCTGTAATATTCGCCTGAGTTCAGATAGCCACCATATTGAAAAAGTAAAATGGCGTGCACATGGATTTAGCCTGGATTATGTTCAGCGCAAAAAACCGTCATCGCTCAGTTTTTCATTTCGCTCAATTGATACCGATCGAGCCTTCACTCGCGAATATCTGGTGAGTGAACTGGCCTCATGGGGAATTAACGCCAGCATAAAGCCAGTCAGCGTACTGGAAGACAAATTATTAATAGGTGCGGACACGTTTAATATCGACTACAAAAATCTGGTTCATCCGGCAAGAGATACGCCGGAGGGTTATCTGGACTTGCAGGGATATATTGCCGCGATTGAGTCCAAAGTGGATAAACCTTTTACCTTTGGCAGCCTGAACCGCGCACCCCAGCCCAATGGCATGGACGTGACAATTAAACCCAACGGCGATGTGTTTCTGTACGGTATTGAGACCGAGCGTGTGGCGAATATCCATTCTGATGCGATCGACTGGCATCATCTGGCGAGCCATGTGCGGGAAAATCCCTTGTCGCGCGCGTTATATACCCAGCCGTTAACCGAACTGCTGGCGCGGCTGGAAGACACCCCACAGCTTCGCGCGATCATCGCGACAGCCAATAATCCTTACTGGCTGGTCAAAGAGATGGGTAAGCATTCCGGGTTGCTTGAACAATGGAAGGCCGCATGATTGATTCGCACTGCCACTCGTTCTACTCGAAACATGCTGTAGGTACCATCGACGAACTTGTTTGTGCCTCGATTGCTGCGGGGGTAACGGTACTCACCATCACTGATCATGCTCCGTTCCCGGTGGATGCGCAGAACCGTTTGCTGGAATCGGAACTGGAGAGCTATTTCGCCGATATTGATAAGGCGCAGCGGACCTATAAAGGCGAGATCACACTGCTACGCGGTCTGGAACTTGATTATATGCCGGGTACTGAACATTATAACCGGCAATTACTTGCCCGTTATCCAATGGATTTTGTGATCGGTTCAATTCACTACGTCACTGTTGCCGATGAGCCGATGGTGAAGGTCTGGGAACTGCCCCGGTTAGTGGCAGACTCCTTTCTGGATAAGTACTTTGCTCAGCTTGAAGCATTGCTGGAAAGCCGGTTGTTTGATGCAGTTGGGCACGCTGACACGCTACTGCGCGCAATCCCAGAGGATGTTTTTTTGCGTCGCTTTGAACCGCTGATTGCGCCCCTCGTACGCAGCGGTATTGCATATGAGCTGAATGCTTCGGGTCTGCGTAAATCCAGCCTAGATCCGGCGACGAATAAAGAGCACACTGGAAGATGGTCTTATCCCTCCCGCGCTTTGCTGGCGAAATTACTGGAGAACGATGTGCCAATGACCATCGGGTCCGATGCTCACGATCCGCGAGATGCCGGAGCGGGCATCGCCGAGTTGGTGGAGGCACTCAGGCCATTTGGGCTTCAATCCATCAGCTATTATCAGCAGCGTCAACGCATTGATGTTCTGTTGGATGACCTTCAATTTCACACTGTGCCAGTGTCTCGCTAAGGATCTTCACCATGAATGGACTAAAAACTCCGCATTCACTTGCGTGGAACACGTTGCACAACGAACCGCTCGCAACCCAGTTGGCAATGTTTCGCCAGGCCAGTGCACAGATCAATGCGCAGGATGTTAAATCCGGTTTTCGCGCGTTCGCGACCGATTTGCTGGCGCGCGGTTTGATCGATATGTCCGATTACGTCGCTATTTTTGGTGGTAAGGCGCTGCATTATCTGACGCCGAATGCGACTGGATCATTTTGCGATATGCGCACCGGTGCTGACGCGACAACATTAGCGGGCATTTATAGCCGTGCGAAATATGGCGGGGTGAGCGAGATACGCTATCTGGCGCGGTGCGTTATCGACTATCTTGCCGCAGAACTGGATGACGCCTCCTCTTCATGGTCAGGGTTGTTTTGCAAGGCCAAAGAGGAGGGAGAGAGTGTTGTGATGATGACCACGGGCTGGCGTAATGTGCCTTCCACGGCCAATGTGCTCTACGATATCGTCGTTGAGGAAATTAATCTCACGTTGGCGCATAAGGGATTGCCCACCATTATTAACGTTAAACTGCCCAGGATTGCGCCGCCGTGTGAAAACTACGCCAGCCTTAGCCAGGCTGAGCGCGATCGGGTCAATCTTGTGCAGGATCATGTGATTCCAGCGGAGAATTTTTACCGCTGGAGCGGCGTGCATGTCATTTTCGGAGATGACGTGCTGGTGACTGGGGCAACGGCAGACAAAGTGTTGTATGAATCGCTGTGTAACGGCGCCCGGTCATTTCGTGCCATTTACCCAGTGGCGCTAGATCCCCGGGTGGCATTAACTGATGCGTCGGTGGAGGATCGGCTGAACAGCGTGAGCATAAAGCAGCATTTGGATGAAAACGTCGCGCAACTGCTCTCTGCTCCGGGCTATCAGCCCATTCTGCGTGCGTTGCGTCTGTTATTTGGCGAAGACAACCGGGATAGTTTACCGGCTTTCTTGCCAAATGTGCCGGCGCTGACCTGGCTTAATCTGTATAAGTCAGCGTTAAATAATGAGTTTTTGGCTCAGCCTGCATGCGCGCCATCACTGGTGATGCTCAGAACATATCTGATGCAAAATGGGCTGTTGTGTGCGAAAGGTAAGGTGCTGGTGAAATGACGTCCGACACTATCCATTACGTCAGTTACTGGGAAAACGCACCGGGTCAGACCATGCCGGCTTATGTTGCCCTAGCACTGGTTTCTATGCGCAGAGCTCTGGGCGATCGTTTTCTTCTGCTTACGCCGCGAACGGTAAGCGAGCACATCGATGCTGACATCATGAATAAAGCTTGGGCTTTTGAACCGCTGAGCTTTACGCTGGCGAACGGCATTGAAGCTATTGTGGCGAAGAGCGATTTCATTCGCATGGCGCTTGTACATCGCTGGGGCGGGGCATGGTTGGATGCGGATACGTTGCTGTTTAGAGATCCGAGTGTTGAGTTATTTCCGACAGGGCTGAGCCATAAATTGCACTGGTATAGCGAGTGTATTTTCGCGTCCCTGCCGGGAAACCCCATACTTGCGCAAGCCCTAGCTATAGGGCTTGAGAGCGAGAATCACGCTTGGGGTAATCCTGGGAGAATCAAAAATATCATTGCCCAGGCTGCCGATGCTGCCATCCCGATTGGCGGGGAGGTCATCGATCCCGGATACCGTCCTCTTTACAACTTTGCTGGTTGCGAGGTGATGCGTCGCACCGATATTGCCGTCGGGGCATTTTTGATTAATGATGTGGCCATTCTCAAACTTTACAACACCTATTTCCGGCGTACCGAAGCCCGGAGAGAAACTGTGGCTGAATTCCTGGCGGGTGGCTCGCTGCTGGCAAAACTGTTTTTGCATATTGAGGCGAATGCGGATTACTGGGTTGATGAAAGTGACAAATTGATAGCTTCCGTTGCCTGAGTCCCGCTTTCGCCCAGTACGATAGCCTCAGCGGGTAAGTGGAGTCGACAGTGCGTGGCGCCATTGAGGTTAATGCGCGGCGCGATTGCTTCGTGAATGGTCGGCGTCCGGCGGTGTGGCGAGCTGTGGGCAATATACAGCCATGCGGGGATGCGTTCAGTTAAATGGCTGAATTCAAGTTCAATGCTCAGTAGATCGAATATCTCGGTGGTGCGTCCACTGGGAGTCCAGGCCAGCGGCGCGGTACGGTGATCAGGGCGCACGACTGCGACAGGAACGCTGAATTCAAGGTTGATCGTGCCGGCATAACAGCCTGCAACTTCAGGAAATTTTTCACAGATTAAGGGCAGCTGTCGCGCCAGCGTACCCGTTGCTACCCCTAGCCCGGGGATGATTCTGGCGTTAAGCGAGATGCTTTTTTTCGCTTCTGCTGGCAGCGTTAAGAGAGTCTGCAATGCGTTTATTAATGACGTTAGCGAAAAAGCATCCATATTTTTTTTGCCCGTGCGACGGAGTGTGTCTGGCTGTTGCTCGCTGTAGATCACCTGTGTAAAAGGTGCGCGAGGCGGCAGCCATGGGTTGTGTTGACCTGCAATCAACGGGTAGATCGCCACCAGCTTCGCTTTCAGGCCAACAGCCATATGCACAATGGCAGTATCCACACTAACAACTGCCTGCGCGCGGCGAATATAGCCTGCAACCTTTTCGGGCGTTAGCCCGTCGTGCAAGACTGCCACATTATCGCGTGCAACTGCGTTTTCCAGATGCTGTGCGCTGTACAGTGTTGAAGGGCTGCAAAGAATTCCCACGGAATGGCCGGGAAACTCGTCGGTGATAGCTTGTAGAGCTGCGGTTGCACGGGAAGGGGAAAGCCCCTTGTCTCTTCGGCTGGCATAAGGATTAAAAAGTATTTGGGGGGAAAGTGCCGCAGGCGGGAGCTTGGCAGGCAACGGCACAATGTACTGGGTGTCGATCACCTTCGCGCCCAGATCCTGCAGAATATATTTGTACTGCTCCACGATATTGAGCGTGTTTGCAGCAAAACCCATTTTACGATTCACACAGCGGAGCGAATCATCAAGGGAATAGAGATTCGCTGGGCGGAGTAACCGTATAAAAACGATTTCGGCAGGTTGCAGTCGTCCAACCAGATGAACAACGACATCGACATTACTTAGTTGGTTCACCAATCTGCGTAGTTCACCAAGCCCTGGATGCGGATTCGTAACGATGACTTCATCCACACCGAAGGCGTTGGTATGCATTTCAGCTAACTCGTTAACCGTAAGTACAGTCAAATGGGCATTGAGCTTACGTGATTCGCGAAAAAAGAAAGAAGATACGATGGCATCGCCTAATTTTGCATCCCAGCGAAGCAGAAGAATATGTGTTTTTTCGCTTGGGGCTTTTGCAGGCAGAGGTTTGTCCGCCAGCAGGCGAAATATCAGCCTTAAAACCGCTTTGCGTAAAATCTGTAAACTTAACAATGTGTTCACCAGTCCTTTGTTTAGAGGAGCGATCCCGACAGCACGGTTTTCTCAGGGTGACGTGGTGTATTGTAATGGTAAATTAACAGCACATGACATCACTATTATCTCTTGGTTGGCTTTTTCCTAGTTTACATGGTGTTTATCACGTCACAGGGTAATTCTCAAAAAGCGCATGTAACTAAAATGGGTATGCTTACATCACCTTTGATTGAGGGGGACTCATTTAGTGTGTGACTCCACTAAGGCTGGGTAGGGCACTTCCCTAGCAAAACTCTGTGATAGGCGCTCGCTTGACAGTAGTCAAGCTGGTAGATTACAGCCTTTACGATTTAAACCGACTTTGTCCTACTCAGCATTTTCTGCCGGAGATTCATTATGATTGCTGAACCTTGGGTATCCGTAGACCTGATTGCAGAGCATCTGGGGGTGACACGTGATTCGATCTACCGCTGGATCGACCGAAAACAACTACCCGCCCATCGTGTTGGGCGGTTGTGGAAATTCAAGGTGTCAGAAGTGGATAGCTGGGTACGCGCTGGTGGCGCAAACGAGGTTACGGGAACTGACCCATCCTCGTCCAAAGATTGACGGTGTGGTCAATAAAATAGAGCAGGAATGAATGAGATGTTAACCCAAGACAATTTGGCCGATCTATTACACGTTCTCAGTTTTGAAAAAAAGGGATCTATTTATCGCAAGGCATTTGGTGCTGCTGTGTTGGAAGTGAATTTCACAAAGAAGGAAATCATTTATCCAGAAGCTGCTGGCTTGACCATCAATGAACGGCAGACGTGCAACTTCGAAGCTAACGAAAATTTCGTTGTGTTCGAATGTGTACACCGCCTGTTAAAAAAGGGCTACAAACCTGAACACATCGAGTTGGAGCCTAAGTGGAGGCTAGGTCGTGGTGCCAGTGGTGGTCGTGCTGATATTCTGATCAAGGACAACGATGGTCGTCCTTTACTAATCATCGAATGTAAAACGGCTGGCTCCGAATTCAAACGAGCCTGGGGCAGGACTCTGCAACATGGCGATCAGCTATTCAGCTACGCACAACAAATCAGCGAAACGCAATTTCTTTGTCTGTACACGTCTGATCTCGATGCTGACGTTCTAACCTACACCAGCCATATCATTGCGCACCGTGACAACGAAAAATATCTGGTCGACAACCCACTTTTCAAAAGTTTCAAGTCAGTCAGCGATGTGAAAGGGCGCTACGCCGTCTGGCGTGACACCTACAAGCTTGACTACACAACAAAGGGCATTTTTGAAGAAATCATTCAACCGTATCATATTGGCAAAGATAAATATTCTCTGGACGACTTGCACGCAATCTCTGCCAGAGATCAACAGAAGAAGTACCACGAATTCGCCACTATTTTGCGGCAGCATAATGTGTCAGGGCGAGAAAATGCCTTCGATAAGCTTGTCAATTTGTTCCTGTGCAAGCTGGTGGATGAAATTGAAAATCCGTCCGATCTGAAATTTTATTGGAAGGGTGTCGCCTACGACACCCATTTCGATCTGATGGATCGCCTACAGCAATTGTATCAAGCAGGCATGGGTAAGTTTCTCGGTGAAGACATCACCTACATCAACCAAGGAGATGTGAACAATGCCTTGCGCTTTATTAAACAGCATCCAGACGCTACCCAACGTGCTGTCTGGAATCTATTCATCCAACAAAAGTTCTTTACCAATAACGATTTCTCTCTGATCGACGTTCACAATGAAAAGCTTTTCTACCAGAACGCCGAAGTGTTACTGAAGATCTTGCAAATGTGGCAGGACATTCGTCTGACCGATCCGCATGGTCACAACCAGTTTTTGGGCGATATGTTCGAGGGTTTCCTCGATCAGGGAGTCAAGCAGAGTGAAGGGCAGTTCTTCACGCCCATGCCTATCTGCCGCTTCATCATGATGAGTCTGCCGCTGGCCTCACTCATCCAACGCTGCGCCACACCGCCCAAGGCGATCGATTACGCCTGCGGTGCGGGCCATTTCCTGACCGAGCTAGCCTTGCAGATCAAGCCTCTGGTTGAAACCTACAAGCCTGAAGTTGAGCTGACTGCTTATCACAAGTCCTTGTACGGCATTGAGAAGGAATACCGGCTGTCGAAGGTGGCCAAAGTGTCGGCCTTCATGTACGGTCAGCAGGAGATCAACATCTGTTACGGTGATGCGCTGATCAATCAGCACGAGGCATTTCCGGAGATCAAGGATGGAACCTTTGACCTACTGGTCGCCAATCCGCCTTACAGTGTGCGCGGTTTTCTAGAAACGTTGCCCGAGAAGGAGCGCGAGGCTTACACCCTCACTGAGACCATCAACGATCTCGAAACATCCAACAGCATTGAAACCTTCTTCATTGAGCGTGCCAAGCAGTTGCTGAGAGCCGATGGTGTGGCTGCCATCATCTTGCCATCCAGTATCTTGTCCAACGGTGGTAGTGCCTACGTCCGCACCCGAGAAATCTTGATCCAGTATTTCGATATCGTGGCGATTGTGGAATTCGGCAGCGGTACCTTTGGCAAGACAGGTACAAACACCGTTACCCTCTTCTTGCGTCGCAAAAAGACAGCCCCTGATACGGCTGCGCACTACCGTGAGCGTGTGGCAGAATGGTTCAAAGGGGACGATGCTGATGCCGATTCCATCTACAAGGATGAACATCTAATTGCACGCTATGCAGATCACGTCAATATACCGCTGAATGTTTACAAGTCCTTACTCAAAGGCGATCCCGAGGGTGCTTGGGCAGACCATCTTGAATCCCTTTATCTCGAAAAATTTAACGGCAGCGCCGAGGTCACCAATCTCTACAAGGCAAAATGGTTCAAAGCATTAAGCCCTCAAGATAAAGAAGCCGAAATTAACAAGCGCTATCTGGCATTTGTCCAGACCATTGAGCAAGACAAGCTCTACCACTTTGTGATGGCCTGCGATCAGCCTAATCCAGTGCTGATAATTCGCAGCCCGACAGGAACCAAAGAAATCAAGCAATTCCTCGGCTACGAATGGAGTTCTGCCAAGGGTGATGAAGGCATCAAACTCATCAAGGATGTCCATGGGCGACATCTAACGCCGTTATATGACGATACCAATCGGGACAACGCGGCAAAGCTCAATTCCCTGGTTTCCGCTAACTTCGATGGGCAACTATCCTTACCAAAGGAATTGGCATCGTTTGCTGTAAGTGTTGCACTGACTGACATGATTGACTTCTCGCGAGTGACCTTCGATAAGCAATTGTCCATCATCCCAAATCGCACTAAAACAACAGTCAGCAGTAAATGGCCAAATACAAAATTAGCTAATGTCGCACAAATCCTAAATGGTGGCACTCCAAGCACTTCGGAGCCATCTTTTTGGGAGAACGGTGATATTTGTTGGGCAACTCTCGTCGATACTAAAAAGAAGTATCTCTTCGACACCAAGAGAAAAATAACAAGAGCGGGCCTGAAACACACCACGATGTTGCCCGTAAATACGGTCATGTTCTCAAGTCGTGCTACGATTGGCGAGGTTTGCATCAACAAAGTGCCAACCACCACTAATCAGGGTTACAAGAATTTTGTCTGTGACCCAACAAAGTTGAACTTTGAATACCTTTACCAAGTTTTGGTTTATTTGCGCCCTGTACTGATCGATCTTGTTCCTGCCGGTTCGAAATACAAAGAAATCAATAGCAAAAAGATTGCTGAGTTCGAAATTCCGCTTCCGCCGCTAAACGTTCAGCAGCAGATTGTCTCGGAGTGTGGAGCAGTGGACAAATCTGAGGATGCCGCACATGAGTTGCTAAAATCACTACACAGCAAGATTGATGATGCAATTTCTGAGATTTATGAGTCTGGTGCACCATTTTCAGAAATCGGCAAGCTCGCCACCGGTGTTCAATACGGTCTAAATGAGGCCATGAACGAAGGTGGGGTTGGTTACAAGATCTTCCGTATGAACGAGATCATCCGTGGCCGTATGGTGGACAACGGCAGCATGAAGTACGCCGACATCAGCGCTGAGGAGTTTGCCAAGTACAAGCTCAACAAGGGGGATCTGCTTTTCATCCGCTCCAACGGAAGCCTCGAACATATCGGCAAGGTTGGACTGTTCGATTTAGACGGTGATTACTGTTACGCCTCATATTTAGTTAGAGTCGCTCTGGACTCTTCCAAAGTACTCCCTAGATATTTGAACTGCATTATGAATTCGGAGATATTCCGTAAGGAGATGGTTTCATTGGCAGTGAAATCAGGTGGTACTAATAACATCAATGCAACTAAGATGAAAAACATTAAGGTGCCGGTCCCCTCTCTTACTGAGCAGAAAAAACTCGTTGCTAAAATTGATGCCTTGGAAAAGCAGATTGTCGATGCGCAATCAGTGATCGATTGTGCACCTGCCCGCAAGCAGGCCATCCTGCAGAAATATCTGTAAGGTAGATGCTACGATGAGTAATTTCGAAGAATTGTATTCACTATGGGATGAATTCCTCTCATCCTGGCCAGCTTCACGGCTGGCCAAGATGACATTGGACGAATACAGCAAAGCTGGCTCAAAAGAAAGCTTTACCTACTGGCTCGAATCAGGGCTGGATGAGCTTGGCAGCATTTGGGGTGGGTCGGCGTTCAAGTTCGGCGTGTTTTCGCGCAAGAGTATTGAGGATAAAAGTTCCGATGCCAAACTGAGCTATTCTGATACCCACGGTTGGTACTCATCGTTAGGCCCTACAGCTGAGGAGGCCTTTGAGAAGGTTCGTGGCTTCGTGGTACAGGTGGTACGTTGGGCTGAAAAAGGCGATCTGGAGTCCATAGATGCTTTCGAGCACTTGGGTGAAGCCTTCAAATGGAAGATTGCCTTCCACTATCAGAATCGACAACGCCCGGTGATTGTTCCCATCTTTAAGCCAGCGTGGCTGGCGTCCTACCTTGGTTATTCAACCATCCAGGGCATGGCTGCCTTGCAGAAAGCTGCAATGACCCAGCGACCGAATGACGTCGGGATTTTGGAGTTTGGGCGGCAGATATGGGAAATCTGGAGTCAGAAAAACTTGGCGATTTGGAAGCTCTCGCACGGTGCTAAGGATTTTTCAGCGGATGAATTGCAACACTACCTGCAAGCCAGGCTAGCGGTGATGCACGGTGAAACTGCCAAGGGGCAGGGCAGGAAATTTCAGGAGGTTCCTGTAGGAACACTGTTTTATCTTTGCCATGGCAATGCAAGTTTACCGCTCGTTGGTCAGTTTATCTCTGCGTCTGAGCCCTGTGGTTCGGAGGACGGTTGGGTACAGCGCCACTACCGTATATTGAAGAAGGCAATCAAGATGGGTGGTTATCAAGATGGCAAGAAGGGGTGGACACCTAACTACAATTCAACTTTCAAACAAGTGCCCGCACATGACTTACCAGAATTTGAAGCAGCTTTGCTAAAGCCTTACTTTGGCACTGACTTGACAGAATTAGCTAAGCTGGCTGAAGAGTCTATGGAGATTACCAATGCAGAGAGCGCCAAAATACATGGGCCAGTTACCACCGCAACCCAAGTGACCAAGCAACCAGTAGCCAACTGCTTCAACCGAATTTATTACGGCCCACCTGGTACAGGAAAGACCTACGCATTGATGCAACTTCTTAAGAGTGATTATGAAACTCAGGCATTGGCAATTTCTGCCGATCAGTGGCGGAGCCAGATCATTGCGGATAAGGTTGCCATGCTAACGTGGTGGGAAGTTGCTGCTGCTGCGCTTTACGATTTGGGTGAGAAGGCAACCGTTAGCCAGCTTCTTGATCATCCGTTCGTACAGGCGGTTTCTGCGCGAAGTTCTAACCAAAATCGCAGGGCTACTTTGTGGGGAAATCTACAGGCGCACACAATCGAAGAATCAAAAACGGTTAATTATAAGCGTCGCTCAGCACCTTTTGTCTTCAATAAATCGACGGACTCAATCTGGCAGTTCGCTGGAGACTGGCAAGAAACTTGCGCTGATCTTATTGAATTGGTTGAAACGTTCAGAAAGGGACCACAAGCTCAGCAGGCACTACAACGCTATAGCTTTGTCACTTTCCATCAGTCTTATGGTTACGAGGAGTTTGTCGAAGGTTTGCGTCCTGTATTGAATGGCGGTAATGGTGAGGTGGAGTACGAAATTCGCTCCGGCGTATTTAAGGAACTCTGCTTTAAGGCACGCCAATCTCCTGATCAACGCTTTGCTATAGTGATCGACGAGATTAATCGGGGTAATATCAGCAAGATTTTCGGTGAGTTGATCACGCTAATCGAATCCGACAAGCGCGACCCCATGAATGGAAATTCACCTCCTCTGGAACTGACATTAGCTTACTCAGGTGAGAAATTTTCGGTGCCTGCTAATGTGGACATTATTGGCACAATGAATACAGCAGACCGCTCTCTTGCACAGCTCGATACCGCATTGCGCCGCCGTTTCGACTTCGTGCCTCTACTACCTGATACTCGTGCAGAGAAAACCGCTAATGATCCACACAGCGCGCCATTGGCCGGATTACAAATAAAAACAGAGAAAGGAACAATTGATGTGCGTCGAATGCTGCAACGTATCAACGAGCGCATTGAGGCGTTATACAATCGCGATCACTGTATCGGTCATGCTTATTTCACTTCACTTCGAGAGGTATCAGACGGATCGACTCGCTTCGATATGTTGGCTGAAACCTTTCGCAAACGCATCGTGCCGTTATTAGAGGAGTATTTTTTCGAGGATTGGCGCAAGATTCGCTTGGTGCTTGGTGACAACCAGAAACCAGAGACAGAACAATTTATTACTGAGAGCGATGCACATGAACAGGATTTGATCGAACTATTTGGCAGCGACCACGGGCTCGACAGTTATGCCACTAGGCGCCGTTATCAACTGCAATCGTCGGCATTTGTTAATCCCGCTGCCTATATTGGCATTTATCAGGCTGAAATATTACTGGCTGAGTGATGGCAGGCATAACGATATTTGAGTTCGACAAATTGGTTGCCATATCTCCTGATAGGAACGGAGTGCATGATGGCGAAGGGTTGCGTGTGTTGCCCAGCCATGTTTTCTCTTGGTTGGAAGCGCAGGCCTTACATCAGGATGAAGCTGGTGAAACTGTATGGTTACGTCTGACTCAGTGGTGCGGGCGCAGAGCTGTGCAGGTTACAAGTTTCGTTGGCGTAATTCGTTGCCCAGATGGGTATCAGATCGAAGTGTTGCCCAAACTCGGCAAGGTCAACGGCGAGGTTGACGCTCGGCAGTTGCTGATAGAGATGCTGTGCTGTCTGGGGAGTTTTCGCCACATTCAGACCGATCGCGCTCAGTTACTGTCACGTCGAATGCCCTTGCTGGAGGTATTCATCAGCGAGTTTTTGCAGGCGGTAGAGCACGTCGTAAAGCGGGGCTTACACAGCGATTACTGTTCCAGGCAAGACAATCTCTTTGCCCTGCGTGGTAAACTGCGTATGTCGGCGCATCTGCGCCACAATCTGTGTCGGCGTGATCGTTTTTTTGCTGAGTTTGACGTATTTTCCTCTAACCGACCAGAAAACCGCGTGCTACACGCAGCTCTGAGATGTGCCCTGGCGTGGACTGCTACACAGGCTAACAAGCAATTGGCGCGAGAACTATGTTTTGTGTTTGCCGATATTCCTGTCTCTGCTCAACCCGACGCTGATTTTACGCGAGTCCGCTTGGATCGCGGTATGTCGCATTACGATGCAGCGCTAGGTTGGGCTCGTTTGATTCTACAGAATGAATCGCCGCTTACTGGGCATGGTGGTAATCGGGCTCCGTCCCTACTGTTTCCGATGGAGGCGGTGTTCGAGGCTTTTGTTGCGAGGCACCTGGCTCGGCAACTTGACAATGGTTACACCTTGAGTGTACAGGCCCGCAGTTTTTCTCTTGTCAAACATAACAAACAGGACTGGTTCCGCCTCAAACCCGATCTGCTGGTGCAGGCCGCCAAGGTTAACCATGTAGTTCTGGATACCAAATGGAAGCTACTTGACGCCCACAAAGCCAACGGAACTGAGAAGTACGGGTTGGATCAGAGTGATTTCTATCAGTTACACGCTTACGGTCAAAGCTATCTCGATGGTAAAGGTGATGTGGTGTTGATCTACCCGAAAACGGACCGTTTCGATCAACCGCTGCCGGTTTTCTCATTTCCGAATGGCTTACGACTGTGGGTGCTGCCATTTTGCCTGAGGAAGAAGCGCTTGCTGTTGCCGTCATGCAATAGTCTCCACATGTTCTTTCTCAGTTAATACCAAAAATAAGTCAGGAAATAAGGTGGGGGGATGTACTTCAACTTATTATTAATGATAACACCGCACGTGATCCCAACCCCATATCGGTTGCTGTTGTTCCACCAGTATGTTGCGCAAGGTAGAATCTGGTTATAGCCTTTATTCGCAGAAAATCACTCAGGAAAGTAGTGGTCCGGATGAGTAATCCTGTTTCTTCAAGTGCTTCTTTTAGTGTTGTGGTTTGCAGAGGAAGCTGAGAATCAGCTCGTCCTTTCCCCACTTTCGGGTGTAGTTATAAATATTTTTATATATATATCATTCTCCTGAATATACCTCATTAACGGCAGAGCCTCATGGTTCTGCCGTTTTGTTTTTCATTTTCAGAGGAAAAACCATGAATGATCCTGAAGATTTGAAACCCTTACAGAACTCACTTTCCAGCCTGCCACGGTGGGTATCGGAGCATATTCTGCAGCAGATAAAACAGCTTACCTGCTATGAACCGGTAATCGGCATTATGGGCAAAACCGGGGCGGGAAAATCGTCATTATGTAATGCCCTGTTTGCCGGTGAGGTATCGCCGGTCAGCGACGTGACAGCCTGTACTCGTGAACCATTGCGCTTTCGTTTTCAGGTTGGAGGTCGGTTTATGACACTAGTGGATTTACCCGGTGTGGGGGAAAGCAATGCGCGTGATGCGGAATATGCCACGCTGTACCGCAAACAGCTCCCCCGCTTGGACCTGGTGCTGTGGCTGATTAAGGCTGATGACCGGGCGCTGGCTGTGGATGAGCATTTTTACCGTAAGGTATTTGGTGAGGTATACCGGCATAAGGTGTTGTTTGTTATCAGTCAGTCCGACAAGGTTGAACCCACCTGCGGTGGTGAAAAGCTGTCTACAGAGCAGAAACAAAATATCAGTCGCAAATTCTTTCTGCTGTATGAGTTGTTCCAGCCGATAAATCCTGTCTGTGCAGTGTCAGTCCGTCTGCAGTGGGGACTACGGATGATGGCAGAGCGTATGATTCGCTGCCTGCCGCGTGAGGCCAGTAGTCCCGTTGTGGTACAGCTCAGTACACCGCTTCGTACCGATGCCGTTAATAAAAAAGCACGTGACGATTTTGGTGAAACGGTCGGCTCGGTACTGGACACAGTAAGTTCCATGCCCCTGATACCGGCCCCGGTTCGGACCGTTATCCAGTCTGTACGCGACATCGTCGTATCAGTCGCTCGTGCAGTCTGGAATTTCTTCTTCTGAAAATTAACTCTTCTAACCCGTAGTTTCCTGAGCCCTGCCGCGACCTTTCGGCGGGGCTTTTTGTATTTATTTTCCATCATGAGGAGTCTGCTTATGACCCGTCTGGCTTCGCGCTTTGGCGCAGCAAATCTTATCCGTCGTGACCGTCCGTTAACCCGCGAAGAACTGTTTCTTGTGGTGCCCAGCGTTTTCAGCGAGGACAAACACGAATCCCGCAGTGAACGATACACATATATACCCACCATCTCTCTGCTGGACAGTCTGCAGCGCGAGGGCTTTCAGCCCTTCTTTGCCTGTCAGACCAGAGTGCGTGACCCAGGTCGCCGAGAGCACACAAAGCACATGCTGCGCCTGCGTCGGGAGGGACAAATTACCGGCAAGCAAGTCCCGGAAATTATTCTGCTCAATTCTCACGATGGCTCCAGTTCGTATCAGATGTTACCGGGATTATTCCGTGCGGTATGCCAGAACGGACTCGTCTGCGGTGAGTCATTTGGTGAGGTGCGAGTGCCGCACAAAGGAGATGTGGTGAGTCAGGTGATTGAGGGGGCGTATGAAGTGCTGGGTATTTTTGACCGTGTGGAGGAGAAGCGGGATGCCATGCAGTCGCTGATGCTGCCGCCATCTGCACAACAGGCTCTGGCACAGGCTGCACTGATGTACCGTTTCGGTGAGGACCACCAGCCGGTGACAGCACCTCAGTTACTCTCCCCACGCCGCTGGCAGGATGAGAGCAATGATCTGTGGACCACATACCAGCGTATTCAGGAAAACCTGATTAAAGGCGGGCTCACTGGTCGGAGTGCAAAAGGTCGGCGAACACATACCCGCGCCGTGCATGGTATCGACGGCGATGTGAAGCTCAATCGGGCCCTCTGGGTGATGGCGGAAGCGATGCTGAGTGGGTTTTAGTCCTGAGCTTGTTATCAGTATGTTGAGAAAGGACACTCCCTGTCCGTTTTACCCCATTGGATTGAGTGTTTTATCACCGCATTTCACGGTGTGCCGCGTCGGCCCTGCCTCCGGTGGCTGATAAAAAATAGTTCATTCCGTGTCCATACCCTGTCCGCCCCCCTCTTTAGAATCATTTCATATTCAGTCAGTTAATTATTTCGGAGATTTAAGATGACACAGGCAGAGCGCCGTCATGACCGGCTGGCTGTCAGGCTGTCACTGATAATCAGCCGCCTGGTTGCCGGTGAAACGCTGAACATGGCGCGGCTGGCTGCAGAGTTTGGTGTGTCAGTCCGTACCCTGCGACGGGATTTTCGCGAACGGCTGATGTACCTCGACCTGGAGTATCGACGGGGGCAATGCCGCCTGCGCAGTACCGGTGGGGGCGTACAGGGCGAGCTGGATGCGCTGACCTTTGCTCACCGGGCAGGACTGGCCGATATTTTTCCGGGACTGGACCGGCGTCTGGCGGGAATGCTGCTCACTGCCGGAGGGATGCCGTGTCTGGTATGGCAGCCGCCACATTCTGTGTCACCGGCCAGCTCACTGGTGTTCTACCGTCTCGTCAGTGCCATTACCGCCTGCCAGCGGGTACTGCTGCTGGCCGAGGGAGAGCGCTGTGACGGGCTGGCCCCATACCGCCTGATATCACTCGACGGCTGCTGGTACCTCACTGGTGAACTTAACGGGCATATCACCGTGTATCCTCTGGCGACTATCCATGCGGTGACAGTTCTGAACACCACTTTTACCCCGCAAAAACGTCTCAGCCAGTTAACCACACAGGCGGGTTTTATCCGGGCTCTTCCACACTTCAGCTGTATTCGCGAAGTCCTGTCTCCTGGGTCCTCTGAGGAGGAGCAGGGCAACACACTGATTTAATGACCTCTGTTAAGAAGGAAAAACAATGACCTGGCATTACGAGAAAAATGGCATACGTCACGACAATGTGACCGAAGACGACATCACTGGTCTGATTGCGCGCGGTGAACTCACCGCTGCCACGCTGGTGTGGCGACAGGGCATGCCGGGCTGGCAACCGGTCTCCGCCACCCCGCTGGCTTCGGCGCTGCTCCACAGCACCACACCACCCGCGCTGCCGGGGAGTCGCATTCCGGGCGGAGTGGTATGGACGCTGGCATTTGGTCCTTTCATTGGTTATGCGCTCGAGCTGTGGACGGCAGGGCTGAACGGAATGTCTTTTGACGAGGCATATGAGGCCGTCTCGAGCGGGCAGTACTGGTTTATCACGCTGCTGCTCAATATCGCACTGGGGTATCTCGATGAACGACGCCTGCGTAAGGCCGGAGTGGATACCACCACGTTCGGCAAACTGGCCTGGCTGGTGCCGTTCTATTTGTGGCGGCGGGCGAAAACTCTCGCTCAGAAACCGGCTTACTTCTGGGTATGGCTTGTGATGCTGGTCCTGACCGTCTGGGCCTGAATCGTCGCTACCTGAGACTTTCTCTGTTAAGGACCAACGTAATGAACACGCTGATTAAAATACTCGGCATTACCGGCAGCCTTCTGCTTTGCGCTGGGGCTCAGGCCCAACCCTATAACCGGACGCTACCTGCAGTCGTCAATGACAACAACGGAAATATTTTCTGGTGTGATGCGCATCGACAAGTTACCGGAAAATGCGAAGCCATGTCTGTTGACCGTCAGGGCGGGATGGTCACGGTGCGTTCAGCACCTTTTAAAGACTGCGAAGGCGGCCTGTGGGGCTGGATAACTATCATGCACAACGATGTGTCGAAGGGATTCACCATTACTCCGGATAAGAAATTCGGTCTCACCGTAAAAGATCTGTGCCGTCCGGGCACGGTAGTGACCTTTAAGCCCAACCAGAAGAAGCCGGAATATGACGACCTGGTGGCACTTTACCAGGGCAAAGAGCTGTTTCGCTACCGGCGCTTCTGATAACACTCGATACCAACCTCCCTCATTTTGCCCGACAGCGGGCTGGATTAATTTAGGAAGAAAACCATGCTGAAAATACTGACCTCTGCTGTACCCGCCCTTATTCTGTCACTTGCCGCATTCAGTGCCGGTGCCGCTCAGCTTCCGGCAAGCCTTATGGATAAAGACAATCCCGGCCAGGAGTACTGGTGCCAGGGAAACGACATCAACACCTCCGTGTGCTCACTGACCGGTGTCAGCGACGACCATAAATTTGCCCTGATTCAGGACCTGCCGGGCCCGGCCTGTGAAGACTTAAGCTTCGGGGTTATTGATCTGGTGCGTCAGACCGGCGTCAACATTCCTTACGACGGTGGTGACTGTAAGGGCTATGTGCAGGCCGGTTTTGTGCGAGGCACGAAAGATAATGCCCTGTATGTGAAAATTGTCCGGGGCAGTAAAACATTATTGATGTACAAGGTTAAAACTGGTTACTGATGCCTCTATAGACACAAAATAAATATAGCCCCTGTTGCTCACGCAATAGGGGCTTTTTCATTTAACAATCGCGTGATGTGTGAGCCGGTTTCATCGCCAACGACGACTGATTTAGCAAAAGAAAACATGCTTATTTTCATTAAGGAAGAATATGAAACTTAATCAATACATTAGTGTTCCACTGGTAGCGGGGCCCACACTGACGGCATTAATAACCCTGATTACCTCCGGCTGTCAGGTTTCTCTTAATATCCACCGATAGCCCTGGCACTTCCGAACGACGAGCGCAGTGGTCAGTTTCTTTCTTTAAGTAACCGTGACCAGTTAAACTGCGCTGAAGAAATTCAAAACTACGCAGGTATTTTACCGGTGACAGAACAAAGCGGCCAGAAATCTTGGGAACACTGGTGTTGGCAATGTGCGGAGCTCGTCCGACAGATATTCGTGGAATGGGCTGCAAAGACGATTAACTCATCATTCTGGGCCAGACTTTATTAGTAAGAGCTGCGAAGAAAAGGAAAATCGCATCAATCAGCCATTTGGGCTCTGGCGTATAAATGGATAAGGATCATTTACAGCTGCTGGATGACCAGAACCCGCTACGACGAAGCAAAATATTTGCTGGCACTCGAGGCGCACCCCCGTTCTTACTTAATGTCGAATGTCTCAGGGCGTGAAGCAGACGTTTGCTTTAAGGATAATCTGTCCCGTATGCCGTAATCACTTTAAAAGCGAATGGTCCGTTTTAGCGCGATATGGAAAATGCCGTCCAGTATCAAGTGTTTTCTGGTCTATTGTTAGCCAATAAATCGGAAATTTTATCGAATAAAATACTAAAATTCCCAAAGCATTCTACCGGAAGGTCATTGGTTGACTCTGAAAACTCATTCTTTCTTGAGTCATTAACAAAAAATACCTCAGTACCTAATATTGACTCACCTTTCATGTTATACTGTAGTAATATTTCATCTTGGAAATATTGTTCAATTACGAAGTAACGCTGCGTTAAAGAATTATTTTGTACAAAACGTTCTCTATGCTCAGGAACGGGAAGAATAAGCCCATAGATATTTTTTACCTGATGTTTTCGGGAATTATTTTGCAGGTCATGAGGTTCAAAAATAGAACGATTTAATCCTTTGAACTGCTCATTTCCCTCCCGATCATTATCAAATAAACCGATAATTGTTCTATCAGTTAATGTTGAAATGTATTCTAAAGATCTTCTAACTGCCTCTGCGCACCCAGTTCTTTTTTCCTCTTCAATTTGAATGCCGGATGAAATTATTTTAAAAGGCATGGGAGTTCCTGGGTTTAGCTTTTCCCAAGCAGTTGTTAAAATTTTCTGGTCCGTTTTTCCTTCAGTTATAACAATGGGTGTTTCATCTCCATCATTTATAGCTGTTAGTACATTAGCTAGACCATCTTTAACTTTTGAATAATCAGATATTTCAAGGTGAGACAATAAACCAAGATCCTTAACTATCTGATTTAAATAAAAAAGCTCACCTTCATTAGCTTTTGATGTTAGTCTGTCATTATGTGTTATGACAAAAATTTGACATGCTGTTTGTTGCTTTAGTTCGTCAATTAAATTTGCTTGTAAATTTGAGTGGATATGTGAATCAGGCTCATCGATAAGAATGAGGTTAATACCGGTTGAATTCTTTTCCATATACTCGATTGTTGAAAATATCTCTAAGACTTGCAAAAAACCACTACCCATAAGTGATATTTCCAATTCTTTCCCGTTTTCCTTTGTTGCAGTTATTTTAACATACTCATCATCGATTCGATTTCTATTCTTAAATTTTAAGATATAATTTTCACCAAGGACTTTTTGTAGGCGAATCTCAAGATTTTCAAATTTTTGTGCAACCCTTGTGGCTTGAGTATTTTCGGTTTTTAATATTTTATTCCTTAAGACATCATGTGACTTTCCAATATTTATTTTTTTCTCTATCTGCGCATTATTGTAAAATGGCTCATCTCTAAAAATAGTTGATATTGGCCTTGTTTGGTAAATGTAAATGGCATCTTTTAGAGTGCAATCCTTTTCTTTTATATAGTTTGAGAATCGTTCAAAGTTTGAAAACTGTGTGTCATTATCAGAACCATTGCTATTAAATATCCGTAAGTATGAATTTTTAATCCCTGGCTTTTCAAATCTAATCTCTAAATCAAATTCATTTTGTTCATCTTTAATTGTAATGCATATTGATGCGGAGCTATTCTTTGGGTCGTTAAAAATATCAATATCGTCAACAAGTCTTATTTGATCGAGTGTAGAATAGGTAATGTAGTAGTTAGTTGAAGCTTTGTAGAATTTGTTTTTGTTTTTTTCTTGAATAAGGTTGTCATAAGCATATTTCCATAAACTTACCCCCTCAAATAATGTGCTTTTACCAATATTATTTTCACCAACAATTATGTTGAATTTATCATTGCACTCAAAAGACATGTCTTTGAATGATTTGAAATTTGTAAATTTAATTTTTGCTATGTGCATAATTTTATCGTTTTAATGGATAGAGTATAATGTAAAATTCAGTGGTGCCACGTGAGGCATCTTGTACACTAATATAATAGGCTTCTCAGGATCGCTTGAAGAACGCAAGTTGTCATGCTTGGTGAACTCAAAATCCATGTGAACCTACTAATTTATTCAACAGAACAATTCTATATAAACCTCTGCTTTAAAAGTTTTACAGTAATGCAGATCAGCATAGCTACCGCCTTTGAACTCAATCAACTGAAGGGATTTGACTGAATAATAATGTCAGATGTGCTAACAAAACGGAAGGTTCAGATAAGGCTTTACTTGGGAATTTTTGCACATCTTGATTTTTGATCAATAATGATCCTACCCACCAATAGTGGACACGAGACTAAGCGAGTAAACTCTCAATCAGAGGTAGCTCACATGACAAAATCAGCATCAATCAACAAAAGTCACGCAAACAACACACACCTGAATTTCGTAAAGAAGCCCTTAAGTTGGCCGAACGTCTCGGTGTGGCCACTACCGCCCGTGAACTCAGCCTTTACGATTCCCAGCTCTACAAACAACTGCACCAGACAATATCCTCTGAGAGAGAGCGTACAAGCAGCGGAGATTGCCTGCCTCAAACGTCAACTGGCTGAGCGGGATAATGATAATGAGTTGGCTATTCTCCAAAAGGGCGCGACATACTTCGCGAAGCGCCTGAAATGAAGTATATCTTTATCGAAAAATATCAGGTTGAGTTCAGTATCAAAGCTATGTGTCGGGTGCTGTGCGTGGCGCGCAGCTGCTGGTATGCCTGGTGTCTGCGTCGTCCCCAACTGAGCCATCGGCAACAGTTCCAGTGCGTCTTCAATGAAGCTGTCTGTAAGGTATTCGTTGAGGCAAAACAGCGTTATGGTGCGGCTCGTCTTGCAGACGAGCCGCCGAAATACAACATCAAAACGATAGCAACAGTTCGCGTCGTCAGGGCCTGCGGGCAAAAACCTCACGTCTGTTCAGCCCGTTAATCTACTGTGCTCACGACCAGCCAGTGCCGGAGAATCTGCTGAAGCAGGACTTCAGATCTAGTGGCTCGGACCAGAAGTGGGCGGGTGACATCACGTACCTTCGCATCGATGAAAGCTTGTTATACTTTGCCGTGGTTATAGACTGGTGGTCGCGTGCTATTATTGGCTAGTTGGTGTCCTCGCAAATAACGGCAGAACTTGCCTGTGATGCACTGCAGATGGCGCTGTGGCGGCGAATTCACACCGACCGTGGCGGGCAGTACTGCTCAGCGGATTATCAGGCTCTGCTGAAACGGCATAATCTGCATGGCAGCATGAGCGCAAAAGGTTGCTGTTATGATAATGCCTGTGCGGAAAGCTTCTTTCACTCGTTAAAAGTCGAGTGTATCCACGGAGAACGCTTTATCAGCCGGGAAATCATGCGGACGGCGGTATTTAATTATATTAAGTGCGATTACAATCGCTGGCGGCGTCACAGCGATTATGGCGGCCTCAGCCCGAAACAGTTTGAAAACCAGAATCTCGCTTAGGAGCGTGTCCACATTACGCGGGTAGGATCAGTTTAAGAGAGAAGCCCTCTACACCGATATATTGGATATTGTGAAAATTTTCAATTGGGGTGATCAACGTTCCAATGATTAACTCACTATTGGGTACAATGTCCGTTCTTGGTACTCAGCAGATGATCATATCCGAGAAGTTTCTGAACGAAAAAATTTATAATAGACCTCAGAAAAACATTTTTTCTAAATAATTACAGATAGATATTATCCCAATGCAATCCTCGCTGGATTGCGGGATTTTTTTATTTTTAACACTGTGATTGGGTGTGAGTCACTGGGTCATTGCTGGCTTCGTTTCCTCATGCATTCCGCAATCATATTGCCATCTTCCTCCTCGAATACGACCATCACGCCTGTCGTGCCGAATCCAGTGTCATTCTTACCACCTTTAATTAAGGATATTTGCTATGGCGAAACAACTGACTATGTTTACACCTAAACTGCCGTTACCAGCACTGCGTACCATTAAGCGAGCCTTGGTTCTGCTTGACCAGCATTTGCGAGAACCGGGTGTGGCATTCACCTCGACTCAGGCTGCCCGCGACTGGCTCAGGCTGAAAATGGGCCCCCTTGAGCGCGAAGTGTTTGTCGTGCTGTACCTCAATAACCAGAACCAGCTGCTTGCCCACGAAACGCTCTTTACCGGCACCATCAGTCACACTGAGGTTCATCCTCGCGAGGTGGTGAAACGTGCGCTGTACTTTAATGCGGCGGCGGTGATATTTGCCCATAACCACCCGTCCGGAGAAGTGACTCCAAGCCAGGCCGACAAGGCTATCACTCAACGACTGTTACATGCACTGATGCTGGTGGAGATCCGGGTGCTCGACCACCTTATCGTCGGTGGTACGCAGATATTGTCGTTCGCTGAACATGGTCTGCTTTGAGGTATTACATGAAAATTATCAGTAAACGCCGGGCGATGACGATTTACCGTCAGCATCCGGCCTCCCGCATTGTTCGATTCTGCACTGGCAGATACCAGTGGCATGGCAGTGTCTGTCAATACACCGTTAAGGTGGTTCCTGACATTTCCAGTGTGCTGGCGGTATACGTCGAACGCCGCCAGGATCGCAACGGACCTTATACCTGTCTGATGAGTATTACCCTGAACTGACAATAAAGAGGTTATAAATGAGAAACCCCACATGGGGCCTGCAGCGGGATATCACGCCGTGCCTGGGAGCACGTCTGGTGCAGGAGGGCAACCGGCTGCACTATCTGGCTGACTGGGCCAGTATCACCGGTAAGTTCAGTGACGCCGAATGTCTGAAGCTGGATGAGGCATTTCCGCATTTTATCAGCCAGATGGAATCGATGATGGCCACTGGTGAAATGAATCCTCGCCACGCCCGCTGCGTCACCCTGTACCACCGGTTTTACCTGTGAAGCCGATACCCTTGGCAGTTGCGGCTACATGTACATCGTCATTTATCCCACTCAACGCTAATTACTTTCACGAGAGCAAACATGAAAACTCTACCTGCAACGACTCCGCAGGCGGCGAAGCTATGTCTGTCGCCCGTGTCTGTCTGGCAAATGTTACTGACACGCCTGCTGGAACAGCACTATGGCCTGACACTGAACTACACACCATTCAGTGATGAAACTGTTATTAAGGAACATATTGATGCCGGGATTACCCTGGCCGATGCAGTCAACTTCCTGGTGGATAAATACGAACTGGTTCGCATCGATCGCAGAGGGTTTAACTGGCAGGAGCAATCCCCTTATCTTCGGGCGGTAGATATCCTGCGAGCACGACATGCAACTGGCTTGTTGCGACGGAGCCGTAATAACGCTGTATCTTGAATATTAAGAGCAGTATTACTGATTTAAATTACTATCCGGGAACGCTGACAGCGAGATGAAGAGGGTAGGGAGGCAATTCCTTACCTGACCCATTACCTGACCCGATTCGTATAAAACGAAAAAGGAGTCAGACGATTTTTCATCTAAATCCTTGTTTTATTTGGTGGCCCCTGCTGGACTTGAACCAGCGACCAAGCGATTATGAGTCGCCTGCTCTAACCACTGAGCTAAGGGGCCGTGGCGAGGGATTATAAAGTAACTGATGCCCGCAATCCAGCCTAAAACGCGCGGCTGCTGTTTTTATAAACAACGCATTTTCAATCCGTTATAATTATCTTTTGGGTATTGAGATGGGAAAATATGATTAACGATATTCTGGCACCGGACCTGCGGGTGGTTTTTTGCGGTATTAACCCAGGGAAGTCTTCTGCCCATACCGGTTTTCATTTCGCCCATCCGGGTAATCGATTCTGGAAGGCGATTCACCAGGCCGGATTTACTGACCGTCTTCTCAGGCCTGAAGAGGAGCTGCACCTGCTGGACACGCGCTGCGGGATTACCATGTTAGTCGAACGGCCGACGGTGCAGGCCAGCGAAGTCGACTTGCTGGAGCTACGGGATGGTGGCCGGGAACTGGTCAGGAAAATGGAAGAATATCAGCCGCGAGCACTGGCGATCCTCGGTAAACAGGCGTTTGAAAAAGCGTTTCAGGCGCGTGGCGTACGATGGGGAAAGCAGCAGGTGACCATCGGCACAACGGAGGTATGGGTGTTGCCGAATCCCAGCGGCCTGAACAGGGCGACGTTGGATAAACTGGTGGATGCCTATCGGGAACTGGATGATGCGCTGGCGACGCGAGGGCTTTAATCGGGAAAATCATCTTTATTTAACCGTGAATATCCCCTCCAGTGCCGGTCATACCGAACGTTCAGATTCTCTTAAACAATCAGCGTTATGTTCTCCGGTCGTGGTTTACAACTGGCGTAAAAAAGCCAGTCATTCGACTGGCTTCAGACAGGCTTTTTGTAATAACCGGCGATAATTAATCGTCGAGGAAGCTGCGCAGTACTTCAGAACGGCTCGGGTGGCGCAGTTTACGCAACGCTTTCGCTTCGATCTGACGAATACGTTCGCGGGTAACGTCAAACTGTTTACCCACTTCTTCCAGCGTGTGATCGGTATTCATATCAATACCGAAACGCATACGCAGGACTTTCGCTTCACGGGCGGTCAGGCCTGCCAGAACATCGTGAGTGGCGGCGCGCAGGCTTTCCGTAGTGGCGGAGTCCAGCGGCAGCTCAAGGGTGTTATCCTCGATAAAATCGCCCAGATGCGAATCTTCATCGTCGCCAATCGGCGTTTCCATGGAGATAGGTTCTTTGGCGATTTTCAGCACCTTACGAATTTTATCTTCCGGCATCAGCATGCGCTCGGCCAACTCTTCCGGTGTTGGCTCGCGGCCCATTTCCTGCAACATCTGGCGAGAAATACGGTTGAGCTTGTTGATCGTCTCAATCATATGCACCGGAATACGGATGGTGCGCGCCTGATCGGCGATAGAGCGGGTGATCGCCTGACGGATCCACCAGGTTGCGTAAGTGGAAAACTTGTAGCCACGACGGTATTCAAATTTATCAACCGCTTTCATCAGGCCAATGTTGCCTTCCTGAATCAGGTCGAGGAACTGCAGACCGCGGTTGGTATATTTCTTGGCGATGGAGATAACCAGACGCAGGTTCGCTTCAACCATCTCTTTTTTCGCACGGCGGGCTTTTGCTTCACCGATGGACATACGACGGTTGATATCTTTTACCTGCTCAATGGTCAGGCCGGTCTCTTGCTCAATCTGCTGCAGTTTCATCAGGCCGCGCTGAACGTCTTCTTTCACGTCAAGCAGCTTCTCGGACCAGGGCTTGTTCATCGCCACGGCGGCATTGAACCAGGTTTCGCTGGTTTCGTTGCCGGTGAACAGCGTGATGAAGTTTTTCTTCGGCATTTTGCACTGTTCAACGCACAGCTTCATGATGATACGCTCTTGAGTACGAACGCGATCCATCATGGTACGCATGCTGTTAACCAGGTAGTCGAACTGCTTCGGCACCAGACGGAACTGTTTGAACACTTCAGACAGTTTGAGGATCTCTTCCTGCGCTGCGGCGTGGCTGCGGCCTTTCGCTTTGATGGTGTCGCGGGTCAGTTCGTACTGTGTACGCAGCTCGGCAAATTTCTCGCGCGCCAGCTCCGGGTCGATGCTGTTGTCGTCATCGCCGCTGTCGTCGTCGTCTTCTTCATCCTCATCTTCGTCGTCATCCATCTCTTCCTGAGAGAGTTCAGAACCGACGTGCGTCGCCGTTGGCGCCATATCTTCTTCGGCGTTTGGATCGACGAAACCGGTGATCAGATCGGACAGACGCGCTTCTTCCGCTTCAACGCGATCGTACTGTTCAAGCAGATAGGTGATCGCTTCCGGATATTCGGCAACCGAGCACTGAACCTGATTAATCCCGTCTTCAATGCGTTTGGCGATGTCGATTTCACCTTCACGCGTCAGCAGCTCGACGGTACCCATTTCACGCATATACATGCGCACCGGGTCGGTTGTCCGTCCGATTTCAGACTCAACGCTGGAGAGTACCTGAGCAGCAGCTTCTTCCGCATCTTCGTCAGTGTTGTTGCTATTTTCAGCAAGCAGGAGATCATCGGCATCCGGCGCTTCTTCCATCACCTGAATGCCCATGTCGTTGATCATTTGGATGATGTCTTCGATCTGGTCGGAGTCGACGATATCTTCCGGCAGATGGTCATTGACCTCGGCATAGGTCAGATAGCCTTGCTCCTTACCACGTTGGACAAGAAGCTTCAGCTGTGACTGCGGGTTTTGCTCCATAAGACGGTATCCACACTTAATTCGTTTGATTGGTGTCAGCAGACGAGCCGCCGACATTTAAAGCGAGGGCCTACTTATATAATTGCCGCTGCGCCTCTGCGCGGCTGTCGGGGGCTTCCCGAACGATATTCGGCACTTAAGCCGTTAAATTCATTTTTTTTCCAGAGCCTGTCGGATTTCCCAGAACTCCCGGCGTTCCTCACTGCTTAAACCGTGTGTGCGATCGCGAGCGATCAACTCTTCTTGTCGCAGTTCCAGCAGTGAATCAAACATATGATTGAGCGAGTCGGTGAAGGTTTTTTCAGCAATATCTTTATCTGCTATATCGTCCCACATCGACAGTTTTTCAAGGGTTGCGGCTTCATTTGTACCACGGTACTGCTCTAAAAGTTGCCCGGTAGTCAGACCAGGCTGAGACAAACAGGTTTTAACCAGTTCGTTGAATAAACCCAGCCCCGGCATCTTACGCGAATCCAGACCTTCTAATGGCGGTACCTGCGGCGCCAGCGCCGGGTTTTGCACCAGCAGCCCTATAAGTATACGCATGGTCGTCCGTTTTAGCTGTAGAGCCGGGCGCTGGATGCTATTTTCAGACAGTTTAGGCATTAAACGTTCAAGCTGGGCGTCATCTAAAATGCCTAACTTGTTACCCAACTCCTGACGCAGATAAATGCGCAACGTTTCGCCCGGAACCTGGCTTATCAGCGGCAGCGCTAAAGTACTGAGCTGTGCACGCCCGTCCGGCGTACTCAAATCCACCTGCGGCAACAGACTGTTGAACAAAAACGTGGAGAGCGGCTGAGCCTGCTCCATCCGCGCTTCAAATGCCTCTTTCCCTTCTTTACGCACCAGCGTATCCGGGTCTTCGCCATCGGGCAGAAACATAAAGCGCAGCTGGCGTCCATCGGTCATATACGGCAGCGCCGTTTCCAGTGCGCGCCAGGCGGCATCACGGCCAGCCCGGTCGCCGTCATAGCAGCAAACGACCTGATTAGTCACCCGGAACAACAGCTGAATATGGTCAGCGGTCGTCGACGTACCTAACGACGCAACCGCATAGTTTATGCCGAATTGCGCCAGCGCCACCACATCCATATAACCTTCGACCACCAATAGACGGGGCGGTTCGGCGTTGTCCTGCTGTGCTTCATAAAGGCCGTACAACTGGCGGCCTTTATGGAAAATATCGGTTTCCGGAGAGTTAAGGTATTTCGGCAGGGCATCACCCAGCACGCGACCACCAAAACCAATCACCCGGCCCCGCTTATCGCGGATGGGAAACATCACCCGTTCGCGGAAACGGTCATAACTGCGCCCCTGATCGTTAGTGACCAGCATGCCTGCATCAATGAGCGATTGCCGATTCTCCTGATTGCCACCAAAACGTTTTAACACGTTGTCCCAACCGGGAGGGGCATAGCCAATCGCAAAGCGCGTAATCACCTCGCTGCTTAAGCCGCGTTTTGCCAGATACTGGCGCGCGGGGTCGGCGGCAGGTTGCATCAGAGACTGTTGATAAAACGTGTTCAGACCCTCCATCAACTGATAAAGATTCTGCCGCTGATGGCGCTCAATCTGACTGGGTCCGTTGCCTGCTTCATAGGGCACTTCAAGGTTGTGCATTGCAGCCAGCTCTTCGACGGTTTCCACGAACTCGAGCTTGTCGTAGTTCATCAGAAAGTCGATAGCGTTGCCGTGCGCGCCGCAGCCAAAGCAGTGGTAAAACTGTTTTTCACCGTTGACGGTGAAAGAGGGGGTTTTTTCGTTATGGAACGGACAGCACGCGTGAAAATTTTTGCCCTGCTTTTTCAGCTTTACCCGCGCGTCGATCAGATCGACGATGTCGGTGCGCGCCAGCAGGTCATTAATAAATACGCGTGGGATTCGTCCAGCCATATGCCCCGTTTTATACGCCTCACCTTTCAGGATGTCTCAGCCCCGGCAGCGCTCGTTACTTACCCTGGTAAGCTCCGGGACTCACGCCCTTGCCGTCTTAAATCGATCCTGAATGATTGAGTGTATATGCTAATGCATAAACGAAAATAAGCCGCGCATTCCTTCCGGAAGCACGGCCTTACAACTACAACTCGCTCTGAATTGAGAGCCGGGCTCTCAATAGATTAGTACAGACGAGTGCGGCGTGCGTTTTCGCGAGCCAGTTTCTTCGCGTGACGTTTCACTGCGGAAGCTTTAGCGCGTTTGCGTTCGGTAGTCGGTTTTTCATAGAACTCACGACGACGAACTTCCGCCAGAACACCTGCTTTTTCGCATGAACGTTTGAAGCGACGCAGTGCTACGTCGAACGGCTCGTTTTCACGTACTTTAATTACCGGCATGTAACTCTCACCTTTGATAAATTCGGTTTGCCGCTGGCATCGGCGCCAGCTTATTTCAAAATGGTGCGGAATTTTACTGCAATTGCTGCTGCTTTGTAAAGCACCGACGCGACTTTTGAAAGGGACTTTTATAAGGACAGGGAGTATACACGAACTGAACACCAGGGGTGAGGAAAGTTTTATCTCCGTCGTCTTTCAGGCTGCGGATGCGTTGGCTTTGTTACCCGGCTCATCCATGAGCCTCGCCCTTACGGGCCGCCACGACACGGCGTTCAAATCTGTACCGGACGGATTTGTCGCTTACATCGGCTACGTACTGTCCGTACGCGCCGGGGATGCGCAGCGTCTTCGGCATGCTGCGGCCTGACATTCTTAGTCTATACATCAACCGGTATTGGCCCTACACTGCGCGGTAGTGAAATGAGGTAAAACTAGCCATGCGTGTATTGGGAATTGAAACATCCTGCGATGAAACCGGCATCGCTATTTATGACGACGAAAAAGGTCTGCTAGCCAACCAGCTGTACAGTCAGGTGAAATTACACGCCGACTATGGCGGTGTAGTGCCCGAGCTGGCCTCGCGCGACCATGTGCGTAAAACGGTACCGCTGATTCAGGCGGCGCTAAAAGAAGCGGGGCTGACGGCGAAAGAGATTGATGCCGTCGCCTACACGGCGGGGCCGGGGCTGGTCGGCGCGCTGCTGGTTGGCGCGACGGTAGGCCGCGCGCTGGCGTTTGCCTGGAACGTTCCGGCGATCCCGGTACACCATATGGAAGGGCACCTGTTGGCGCCGATGCTGGAAGATAACCCGCCAGCATATCCTTTTGTCGCGCTGCTGGTTTCCGGAGGCCATACGCAGCTCATCAGCGTGACCGGCATTGGTCAGTATGAGCTGCTGGGCGAATCCATTGATGATGCGGCGGGCGAAGCCTTCGATAAGACCGCGAAACTGCTGGGGCTGGATTATCCCGGCGGCCCGATGTTGTCGAAAATGGCTTCGCAGGGCACTGAAGGGCGTTTTGTCTTTCCCCGCCCGATGACCGACCGTCCCGGACTGGACTTCAGCTTCTCTGGCCTGAAAACCTTTGCCGCGAATACCATCCGCAGCAACGGCGATGACGAGCAGACGCGCGCCGATATTGCCCGCGCTTTCGAAGATGCGGTGGTAGATACGCTGATGATTAAGTGTCGTCGCGCGCTGGAACAAACCGGTTTTAAACGTCTGGTGATGGCGGGGGGCGTCAGCGCTAACCGGACGCTGCGCGCGAAGCTGGCGGAAATGATGAAAAAACGCGGCGGAGAAGTCTTTTATGCTCGCCCTGAATTCTGTACCGATAACGGCGCGATGATTGCCTATGCGGGTATGGTTCGTCTGCACTCTGGCGCAAAAGCGGATCTCGGCGTGACCGTCCGTCCCCGCTGGCCGCTGGCGGAACTACCGGCGGCCTAATCGCTGCTATTTAACAGGCCGACGCAACATCGGCCTGCCTTTCGAACCTATTCCATACTTTTACACAGCGAGCAGATTGTGCCCTGGTGCTTGTGCGAATGCATCACGTCAGGACGTTCATACGCTTCCCGGCAGCGAATGCAGCGGTAAACTGTGGTTGACGCATGGCCTTGCGCATCGTAGCGCGGCTCGGCGATACCATCATCGTATTGCTTAATGTAATAGCGTCCGCGGGTGATGATTCCCATTACCGGGGTCATCACAAACGCCACCACCAGCGCGATGAGCGGTGAGAACGGTGCCAGCGTATCGCCTGTCAGACCAAAGAAGGCGCTGATCGAGAGGCCTGCTGCGAGAGCAAAAGCCACCACGCCCACCGGGTTGACGTTGTAAATCATCCCGCGACGGTACTCCGGCTGCATCGGCGCCAGTTTCAGTAGCCCTTTGTTAACGGTGATATCGGTTGCGACCACCACTACCCAGGCGATAGCGAAATTGGAATAGAAACCGAGGATCCACGCCAGCGCGCTGAACATATCGCCTTCCATCAGCGCAAGGGCAATCGCCAGATTGACGATGACGAAAATAATCCGCCCTGGATAACGCTTCGTGGTGCGCGTCCAGGCGCTGGTCCATGCCAGCGAACCGGAATAGGCGTTAGTGACGTTAATTTTGATCTGCGAGATAACCACCAGTACTACGGCGAGCGTTAACGCCAGCCAGCCGGGAACCAGATTATCAAAAACGCTGACGAACTGCTGTACCGGTTCGGTATTGTGTACCGCCGGGAAACGGGTCAGCAGATAGAAGCCGAGGAAAGCGCCGATAATCTGTTTAATCGCGCCTAATACCACCCAGCCTGGCCCGGCGGAGAACACCGCCAGCCACCAGCTTTTGCTATTTTCAGCGGTCTTCGGCGGCATAAAACGCAGATAGTCGATCTGTTCGCCAATCTGCATGATCAGCGACAGACACACGCCTGCGCCGAGCATAATGGCGGTTAAATCCACCGTCGAGGCGTTGTTCTTACCGGTGAAATGGATAAAGCCGTCTACCAGGTCCGGGTCTTTAGCGATGAGCCAGACTACCGGAACCACCATCAATACCAGCCACAGCGGCGTCGTCCATACCTGTAGACGGGTCAGCGCTTTCATGCCGTATACCACCAGCGGCAGCACCATCATGGTGGCGATAAGGTAGCCGATCCATAGCGGGATCCCTAATCCCACCAGCAGCCCCTGCGCCATAATTGAGCCTTCGAGGGCGAAAAAGATAAAGGTAAACCCGGCGAAGATAATGCTGGTGATCACCGAGCCAAAGTAGCCGAAACCGGCGCTGCGGGTGATTAAGTCAAGGTCGATGTTGTAGCGTGCGGCGGTGATTGCCAGCGGGATACCGGTGAGGAAAATGACCAGCGCCGCCAGCAGGATCGCATAAATCGCATTGGTCGTGCCCCATGCCATGCCGATGCTGGCGCCGATAGAAAAGTCCGCCAGATAGGCGATACCGCCCAATGCGGTTACCGCGACAACGCCCGGTCCCCAGCGGCGAAAGCTGAGGGGCGCATAGCGAAGGGTATAATCCTCCAGCGTCTCTTTTGAGCCGGAGGCAGTGGTTTGCGCAGGTAAATCAGTTTTAATATCCAGCGATGACATAATCATTCCTTAATGGTTAGGCATGTCTGGAATTAGCAAACCTTATGCCACATCGCAGGGCAGGGGCTATCAGGGTGCGGGAAGGAGATGACTAACGAGAGGGCATGGCGCGCACCATTCCGACGCCTCTGCGCCGGAATGGTGCAAAGGTTACTTGCCGAGCATGCCTTTGTCTTCGATAAAGGCGATGATACTTTGCAGGCCGTCGCCGCTTTTCAGGTTGGTGAAGCCCCACGGGCGTTCGCCGCGCATGCGCAGGGTATCCCGCGCCATGACTTCCAGAGATGCGCCCACATAGGGTGCAAGGTCGGTTTTGTTAATCACCAGAAAGTCGGATTTAGTGATCCCCGGCCCGCCTTTACGGGGGATTTTTTCCCCTTCGGCCACGTCGATCACGTAGATGGTGAGGTCCGCCAGTTCCGGGCTGAAGGTGGCGCTCAGGTTATCGCCGCCGCTTTCCACAAAGATAAGATCGAGGTTGCCGAACTTTTCGCTCAGTGCTTCCACCGCCGCAAGGTTCATTGAGGCATCTTCCCGAATGGCGGTATGCGGGCAGCCGCCGGTCTCGACGCCGACAATACGCTCAGGCTCCAGGGCACCAGCCTCGGTGAGGATGCGCTGATCTTCTTTGGTATAGATGTCGTTGGTGACCACCGCCAGTTGCCAGGTGTTGCGCATGGCTTTGCAGAGCGCTTCCAGCAGCGCGGTTTTACCGGAGCCGACCGGACCGCCGACGCCGACGCGCAACGGTTGCTTAATCGTGTTCATACCTTCTCCTAAGAACGGAATAATCGGGAATACTGGGTTTCGTGGCGGGAGGACGCAATTGCCGCCAGCGGCATTGCCGATCCGATAGCGCCATCCGGGGCTACCAGGGCGCTGTCCATATCCGCCGCATAGCGGTCGCACAGGCGCAGAATCAACTGCTGGGCAGCCTGCTGGCCGAAGGGCACCAGCTTGACGCCCGCCATCACCGCACTCTCAATCCAGCTGTAGCCAAAGCTGAGGGCCAGATCGGGGATAGCGATTTTCCAGCGTACGCCGAGCCAGGCCATGCCGGTTAGCTGGCTTTGCTGACAAATTTTGCGCCACTCAGGCGGGCAGTCCGGCCGCCAGTCGGTGAGTAAACGGGTGAAGGCCGCGCCGCGATTGCGCTCTTCATCACGCAGTTCACGGGTCTCCCGACAGGCAAGCAGATAAGCGGTCCAGCGCTGCGCCGATGCCAGATCGTTTGCTTCGCAGGCCTGATAGAGCCGGGCGAATAGCGGCAGGTCGACGGTAAAAAAACTCTGTTCCATCTGCCGCAGTTGCCAGCGCTCAAAGGCCGCGGCATCCGGTACCCAGCCTGCTTCCACCGCCCACTCCAGCCCCTGAGACCAGCTATAGCCGCCAACCGGGAGGCTGCTGCTGGCAAGCTGCATCAGCCGCAGGCGTTTTTCCGGCGTCGGCATTTAATGACTGTGCTCATGGTGATGATGATGACCGTGAGACTCGCTGGCGTAGGCACCGGCTTCCGGTTCAAACGGCAGATGAGCAAAATCAACGGTCAGGCCAAACTGGCGCAGCATGTCGTCCAGTACGTGATCGTGATGGTAGCGCAACTCGCCGGGCATAATCTGCAGCGGTACGTGGCGGTTGCCGAGGTGATAACAGGCTTTCGCCAGCACAAAGGGATCGTCGCAGCGCACGACCGAAACGGCTTCATCGGCGGCGATGACTTCGATAAATTCGCTGCCGTTTTCATTGCTAAGGATGTCGCCGCCGCGCAACAGCAGGCCGCGTGGCAACAGCAGGCCAGCCTGACGACCATCGTTAAGGGTGACTTTAATGCGGCTTTTTACCCGCACATCAATCGGCAGCGTGACGCTGGCGGTGGCCTGTACCGGGATCTCCACCCGTTGGGTCAAATAAAGCATTCGCGCTCCTTAAAACAGGAAATAACGTTGCGCCATCGGTAACACTTCCGCCGCTTCGCTGGTAATCAACTCGCCGTCAATACGCACCTCGTAGGTTTGCGAATCGACGGTAATATTGGGTAGCAGGCCGTTGTGATGCATGTCGGCTTTTTGTACCGTGCGGCAACCTTTAACCACCGCCGTCGCGCTGTGCAGGTTCAGCCGTTCGGCAACGCCATTTTCTGCCGCTGCCTGCGACAGAAAGGTCAAACGGCAGTGGTGACGGGCACCGCCCAGCGCGCCGAACATCGGACGATAGTGCACCGGCTGCGGCGTCGGGATAGACGCGTTGATATCGCCCATTGGCGCCATGGCGATCATGCCGCCTTTGATGACCGTCGCCGGTTTCACACCGAAGAACGCCGGGGACCACAGTACGATATCCGCCAGTTTGCCGACTTCGAGCGAGCCGACTTCATGGGCGATACCGTGGGTCAGCGCCGGATTAATCGTGTACTTGGCAATATAGCGCTTAACACGAAAGTTATCGTTATCGCCGCTCTCTTCCGCCAGCGTGCCGCGCTGAACCTTCATGCGGTGCGCGACCTGCCAGGTCCGCAGTACCACTTCGCCGACGCGGCCCATGGCCTGCGAATCAGACGAAGTGAGTGAAAACGCGCCGAGATCGTGCAGGACATCTTCCGCGGCGATGGTTTCCCGACGAATCCGCGATTCGGCAAACGCCACATCCTCGGCAATATCCGGGTCGAGGTGGTGGCAAACCATCAGCATGTCCAGATGTTCGTCAATGGTGTTGACAGTGTAGGGCAGCGTCGGGTTGGTGGACGACGGCAGAATATTGGGGTGCGCGCAGGCGGTAATAATATCCGGCGCATGGCCACCGCCCGCGCCTTCGGTATGAAAAGTATGAATCGTGCGCCCGCCGATAGCGGCCAGGGTATCTTCAACGAAGCCGGATTCATTGAGCGTGTCGCTGTGTAGCGCGACCTGAACGTCCATCTCGTCGGCCACGGTCAGCGCGCAGTCGATCGCCGCCGGGGTTGAGCCCCAGTCTTCGTGAATTTTCAGGCCGATAGCCCCCGCCGCGACCTGCTCACGCAGCGCATCCGGATTTGAACCGTTGCCTTTTGCCAGCAAACCGATATTGACCGGCAGGCTATCCGCCGCCTGCAGCATCCGCGAGATGTACCACGGCCCCGGCGTACAGGTCGTTGCGTTGGTGCCCGCTGCCGGGCCGGTGCCGCCGCCGATCATCGTGGTGACGCCGGAGACCATCGCCTCTTCCGCCTGCTGCGGGCAGATCCAATGGATATGGGTATCGATGCCGCCAGCGGTGACGATCTTGCCTTCCGCGGCGATCACTTCCGTCGCCGTGCCGATCGGGATCGTCACGTTGGGCTGAATGTCCGGGTTTCCGGCTTTGCCGATCGCGAAGATCCGTCCGTCTTTGACGCCGATATCGGCTTTGACGATCCCCCAGTAGTCGATAATCAGCGCATTGGTCAGCACCAGATCGACGCATTCATCGGACAGCATCTGCCCCTGACCCATGCCGTCGCGGATCACTTTACCGCCGCCGAATTTGACCTCTTCGCCGTAGGTCGTCAAATCGTCTTCGACCTCGATCCACAGTTCGGTATCTGCCAGGCGAACTTTATCGCCGGTGGTGGGGCCGAACATGTCGGCATAGGCCTGACGTGAAATATCACTCATCGTTTGCCTCCAGATTGCCCATGACCTCGCCGCGAAAACCATACACCGCGCGCGTACCGGCAAGCGCCACCAGCTCTACCTCGCGTTTCTGGCCCGGCTCAAAGCGCACCGCGGTTCCGGCGGCGATGTTCAGGCGATAGCCCGCGGCCTGCTGCCGATCGAACTTGAGCGCCGGATTGACCTCGGCGAAGTGGTAATGTGAGCCGACCTGAATCGGCCGGTCGCCGTGATTTTCAACGATAATGCGGCAGGTTGCGCGGCCTGCGTTAATCGCTATCTGGCCGGGTTTGACCTGATATTCTCCTGGGATCATCGCGTCACCTCAGATTATCGGGTTATGAACGGTGACCAGCTTCGAGCCGTCCGGAAAAGTGGCTTCGACCTGGATATCGGGGATCATTTCCGGTACGCCTTCCATGACCTGATCGCGGCTCAGAACGTGGCGTCCATCTTCCATTAGCGCCGCAACGCTTTTGCCATCGCGAGCGCCTTCCATAATAAAAGCGCTAATCAGGGCCACGGATTCCGGATAGTTAAGTTTCAGGCCGCGGGCCAGGCGACGCTCCGCCAGCAGCGCGGCGGTAAACAACAAGAGCTTGTCTTTTTCTCTGGGTGTCAGTTCCATAGCGTTCTCTTAAGTCAGCCAGATTCGGGGGAGTACCGGAGATTTGCCGGTCAGGTGTGGGCGCATAAACTGCCAGATATCGCGCATCGCCTGCTGGCAAAGCAGATTATTATTACTTAAAAAGCGCACCGTCAGCAGGCCGTCGGTGAGGGTGGCACCGGCGTAATTCTCCAACGGCGTAAGTTTGTCGCGCACGCCTTCCAGCAGCATCTCGTTCGCCGGGTAGAACAGCAGGGTTCCCACCCACGGCTGCTCCGCGACGCTTGCCAGCTCTCCGTCAGCCAGGCTCAGGCGCTCAATCAGCAGCGGCGCGTCGTCTACCCATACTTCCAGCCGATTGGCGATAGCGCCGTAGTTAAAGGCTTCGCCGATCACCGGGCGGCCAAGGCATAACAGGTCCCAGGCCAGCAGCTTGCTGGAAGAGGAGAGGTGAAATTCGGTGCGCAGCGAAGCGTTCGCGCCGGGAAAAAATATTGCGTCCTGCGGCAGCCACTCAAGCGTGGCATGCCCGGCCAGCGCCAGGGTTTGCTGAAGTCGGGACTGCGCGCCGCTGCTGCGATAAAACTTGCTGGCGCCGGGCATGGTGATCAGCGTATGGCAACCGGGTTCAATGGTGGCGTTAATGGTCAGGTCGTCGCCGCCGACGATGCCGCCGGGGGGATGGAGCACATAGAGGTGGCAGGTCTCTTCTTCTGGATAAAACGGGCGCTGAACGGTGAGTGGACCGACATGACGGCTGGAGACGAGCGTAGTCTTCCCGCCGAGCAATTGAAAGCGGAGGTCAAGCGTGGCCTGCCAGCCTTTTTTATTCGGTGATAACACGGTGCCGTACAATGTCGTGCCCCTGCAAAATCAAGATAAAACAACAGCAAAGAGTATTGATCGGGGACCTGGTATCCCGGTCATATGAAAAGCTTATATCTGACTCGCCACCACTGAATTTTTGATGGTATTTATCGGTTAAGCAATGGGCAGGCGTCGCGGCGATTTAACCCTTTGCCACAAAGATTACTTCTTCTCTGGCGCTTTTTTCTTCTTTTTGAACAGGTTCCAGATTCTGGTCTCCTGGTGACGCCACAAACGCTGAATGTTGTCATGGTGGCGCAGCAGGATCAGGCATGAAAGCATCGAAACCGGGAACGTATACTGCGGTTTGAACCACCAGACGTAGAACGGCGCGATGAGCGCGCTGACGATAGCCCCCAGGGAAGAGTAACCGCTGAGCAGAATGGTGAGCAGCCAGGTGCCGGCCATCAGGCCAGTGAGATCCCAGCCGATAGGGGCAATGGCCCCGAAAGCGGTAGCTACGCCTTTACCACCGCGAAAATGAAAGAATATCGGCCAGATATGGCCCACGCAGGCGGCAATCGCTACCAGACCAAGCCAGAACGGCGTGAGGCCCAGCGCCCACGCACCCCAGACCGGCAGCATGCCTTTCAGCACGTCAAAAATAAGCACCGCTACGGCTGCGCCCTTGCCGCCAATTCGCAGGACGTTAGTCGCGCCTGGATTGCCGGAGCCGCAGTCGCGTGGATCGGGCAGGCCAGCGAGGCGGCACACCAGAATGGCGCTGGAGATTGAGCCGCAGAGGTAGGCGAGGATAACCAGTCCAGGCGCGATTGCACTCATCAGCTGTTCCATTTTGAAAGTGTTGTTTTATCCCCTGCCATCTGCGCGTGAATGGCGCATTGATCTGCCCGGACACATAGCCGCGCTATGCTCCCGCAAGTTGGCTGCACCGCTGCTTTCCCGCCGCGCAAATTGTTTAGGGGATATCTTTGCATCTGTGGATAATACGCATAATTGGCCGGAAGTGGTATCCGGTTTAGCCAAAAAGCGAGCAGGTCGTGATGGATATTGTATTTATAGAGCAACTTTCGGTAATCACCACGATTGGTGTTTATGACTGGGAACAAACCATCGAACAGAAGCTGGTGTTCGATATCGAAATGGCGTGGGATAACCGCAAAGCGGCGGCCAGTGATGATGTAAACGATTGTCTCAGCTATGCTGATATCAGCGAGCTGGTCATCAACCACGTTGCAGGGGCGCGCTTCGCGCTGGTCGAGCGCGTGGCGGAAGAGGTTGCCGACCTGTTGTTGGAAAATTTTCCATCTCCATGGGTACGTATTAAAGTCAGCAAGCCTGGCGCGGTAGCCCGGGCGGCCAACGTTGGCGTCATTATTGAGCGTGGTCATAATCTGAAACAAAATTTTTCAGGTCATACTTGTTAAACAAATTGCGTTTATACCGGTCATAGAAGCTGGCCATCAGACTGTTTGCTTTGCCGTTTGTCCCGGAGCCGCGCTCGACATTCGCGTGTTTAACCTGCACGCGCCTGTTTCTGTGCGCTGTCTGCGGTCAGATTGTCCGCAATAATGGCATCTGATAGCTCCGTTTTCTTCGTTCCTGGTTTTTTCATTTTACTTTTTAAAGGGTTTAATTGGATGAGCGATATACACTCGCTGCTGGTGGCGGCAATATTGGGTGTGGTTGAAGGGTTGACAGAGTTTTTACCTGTTTCCAGTACGGGTCATATGATTATAGTCGGTCATTTGCTGGGTTTTGAAGGCGATACCGCGAATACTTTTGAAGTAGTGATTCAGCTAGGTTCTATTCTTGCGGTGGTGGTGATGTTCTGGCGTCGTCTGTTCGGTCTTATCGGTATTCATTTTGGTAAGCCGCCAGAACACGAAGGTCTGGGCAGCGGTCGTCTGTCGCTTATCCATATTCTTCTGGGAATGCTCCCGGCGGTGGTGCTGGGGCTGATTTTCCACGACACCATTAAGTCGCTGTTTAACCCGGTGAACGTGATGTATGCGCTGGTGGTCGGCGGCGTGTTGCTGATTACGGCGGAAGTGCTGAAGCCAAAACAGCCGCGTGCGGTGGGTATTGATGATATGACCTATCGTCAGGCGTTTGTGATCGGCTGTTTCCAGTGTCTGGCGCTGTGGCCGGGCTTTTCGCGCTCCGGAGCGACCATTTCAGGCGGGATGCTGATGGGCGTCAGCCGCTATGCCGCTTCTGAGTTCTCGTTCCTGCTGGCGGTACCGATGATGATGGGTGCAACCGTGCTGGACATGTACAAAAGCATCGGTTTCCTTAACGCTGGCGATATTCCGATGTTTGCTGTCGGTTTTGTCACGGCGTTTATCGTTGCGCTGATTGCCATTAAAACTTTCCTGCAACTGATTAAACGTATCTCGTTTATCCCGTTTGCCATCTACCGCTTTATCGTCGCGGCGGCGGTCTACGTGGTCTTCTTCTGATAACATCCTGCCCTCAGCCCTGCGGCTGAGGGCAGCGTTTTTCTTTCCATCGTTCAAGGGCCTGAATCCGTCGACGCGTCAGCTCTTCGCGAATCCCGATGCCCTGAAACCCCTCAGCCACCACCTCTTTTGTTGACACTGACCGGGCCACCTCCCAGGCTTCCAGCAGCAGACGCCCCTGGGGATAGTCGCAGGCCTCAAAACCAGTGCGACCGCGAACGTCGGCTTCACTGGTTAAGGCGATTTTTTTGACCCGCTGTGGTTTGCGCCAGGCGTCGATATTATCGAACAGCTTAACCAGCGTTTTTGGCTGCAACATGGGCAGGGTATGTATCAGATCGTGAAATTCGGCGACCAGCTTTGCCAGATCGCGGATCTCGTTCGGTACCCGCAATCGGGCGCAGAGCTGCTCGACCAGCTTAACGCCAGCCGGACCGTGGCCGTGATGGCGCGGCCACAGCGCTTTCGGCGTTAACCCTTTTCCGAGATCGTGGCACAGGGTCGCGAAACGCACGTCGACCTCCGGTGAGAGCATTGCCGCCATGGTGACGGTCATCAGGGTATGCAGACCGGTGTCGATTTCCGGGTGCCATTTCGCCGGAGCCGGTACGCCATACAGGGCGTCAACTTCCGGGAACAGCGCCTTGAGACCGCGGCAGTCGCGTAACGTCTGGAAGAAAACCTGCGGGTTACGGGTGGTAAGGGCGCTTTCGGTTTCTTTCCACACCCGTTCGGGCGTGAGGTGCGCAAGCTCGCCGTTATCGGCCATTGCGCGCATCAGCGCCAGGGTTTCATCAGCGATACGGAATCCCAGATGCGCATAGCGGGCGGCAAAACGCGCCACGCGGAGTACGCGCAGCGGATCTTCGCTAAAGGCGGGAGAGACATGGCGCAGCAGGCGATGGCGTAAATCGGCCAGGCCGCCATAGGGATCGATAATCTGGCCGTCGGCATCCTGAGCCAGCGCATTGATGGTCAGATCGCGACGCAGCAGATCTTGATCAAGGGTGACATCAGCTGCGGCATAGCAGGTGAAACCTGTATAACCGGCGCCAGATTTTCGCTCGGTACGCGCCAGGGCATACTCTTCGCGGCTTTGGGGGTGAAGGAACACGGGAAAATCGCGGCCCACCTGCTGGTAGCCCGCGTCCAGTAACTGCTGAGGCGTCGCGCCGACCACGACCCAGTCTTTATCTTTAACCGGCAGCTTTAATAACGCATCCCGAACCGCACCACCGACCAGATAAACCTTCACGCCTTACTCTCCCGTATTCATTTTTTACGATGATACGTAAGTCTGGCAGAGAAGACGAATTAGTTCATCCACCGGTCTTTGCGCTTGCGGCTGGGTACCAGGTGTGGCAACACCAGACCGAGGAGCAGGCCAACGCCCAGGACGCCGCCGCCGTACATAAACCACTGCATGATAATGGTGCGCTGTTTGTCATCAAGCTGCAGATTTGCGGCGTTTACCTTTTTCTGCGCAACAACCAGCTCGTTTTTCAGCTTCTGGTTCTCTTCTTTCAGGCCGTTGATGACGGCATCGCTACCGGCGACTTTCTGCTGCATGTCCGCCGTGCGCTGCTTCCAGGTGGTATCAATGTTATTCAGCTTTTCGGTCAGGGTTTTGACCTGGTTCTCCAGGTCCGGTACGCGGATGCGCAGGCTGGGCTGATCGCTCAGCTCTTTCAGCGGGATCCAGGCCGTCCGGCCGCTGCTGTCGCGCACCTGTGCATAGTTCGTGTTGTCGTTGGTTTGCAGTACCGAGACTTCTTCACCGGCGTTAAGGGTGCCCACGAGACGATAGTTATCACCTGGACCGCTGCGAACCCAGGTATTCAGTTCATCTGAAACGTAACGCTTTTCTTCCGCGTGAACCACCGTAGCCGCGCTAAGCGCCAGCAAAGTTAATGTAATAAGGCGTAATTTTGGCATCAGGTCATCGTTTGATCATAAAAAGTTGAACGATAGTAGTGGTATCGCCGAAGCGACGCAAAGTTTTCCGCCACAATCGGAATCATCCATCAGGTGGCCCGGTAAAATGCACATTGCATGGCGATTCGCCGCAAAATACTATTTACTGACAAGAAATATTGTTGTTAGTTCGCCGCAATTTCCCGGCACAGCATATAAGCGGAAGAATTCAGTCATGGCTCAAGAAATCGAATTAAAGTTTATCGTTGCTCAGGATGGCGTTGATGCGCTGCGTCAGCGCCTTAATGCCCTGGACGCAAAGCACACGCCTGCGGGCCAATTGCTGAATATCTATTACGAAACGGCGGACAACTGGTTGCGCCGCCACGATATGGGGCTGCGCATTCGCGGTGACCAGGGGCGTTATGAAATGACGCTGAAGATCGCCGGACGCGTAGTGGGCGGGCTGCATCAGCGCCCGGAATATAATATCCCGCTGGAAAACCCCGAACTGGCGCTTGCGCGTCTGCCGGTCGACGTCTGGCCGCAGGGTGAACTGCCAGCGGAACTTGCGCAGAGTGTACAACCGCTTTTCAGCACCGATTTTGCGCGTGAAAGATGGGTCGTGAAAGAAGGCGACAGTGAAATTGAGATTGCTCTCGATCAGGGGGAAATCAAAGCGGGCGAGCAGCAGGAACCGATTTGCGAGCTCGAACTGGAGCTGCTGTCCGGGAATCCGCAGGATATTTTGAGCCTGGCTCATCGCTTGCTGGAGAGCGGTGTACTGCGTCAGGGAAGCCTGAGCAAGGCGGCGCGCGGCTATCATTTGGCGCAGGGTAACGATGAGCGCCCTGTGACGGCATTATCTGTTCTTCGGGTTGTGCCAAAGGCCAGCGTCGAACAGGGTCTGGAAGCGGCGCTGGAAAACGCGCTGGCGCACTGGCTTTATCATGATGAAGTTCTCAGTCGCGGTAATTCAAAAGCGAAAACGGAGATTCTGCATGCCATCGCCCGCGTGCGTCATGCGCTGGTGCTATTTGGCGGCATTGTCCCGCGTAAAGCCACAACTCAACTGCGTGAACGGTTGAGCGCAGCTGAATCGGCGCTGGCGGAGGCTGAAACGGCCGAGGCGGCGCTTTTTGGCGTGGCGATCGTTGATGCGAAGCTGGCGCTCACCGAATGGCTGGTGAATCGCGGCTGGCGTCCTTTCCTCAATGCCGCCGGAGAGCAGAAAATTGGCGGGTCGTTTAAGCGTTTCGCTGATATTCAGCTCTCCAGAGCGGCGGCGGAGCTGAAAAACGCCTTCCGCCAGCCATCGGGCGATGATTATAGCGATCAGCTTCCGCGCCTGGACCGCGAGATTGATACCGTTCAGCTACTGGCCGGAGCCTACGCTGACGTTGCCGAACCGTGGCTGGAAAACTGGCAAGAAACCCGCCGGGCGATTGCGCATAACGACAGTAGCGTTATCGACTATTTCCGTCGCCGGGCGCTGGCAGCGGAGCCGTTCTGGCTGCATAGTGGAAAACGATAATTCAGGCCAGGGAGCCCTTTAAGATGCCGCTTTCTTCGCAATTAGAGCAACACTGGCAGACGGTTATAAACCGGCTGCCAGCGGATTTTCCCGTATCGACGTTGAGTGAGCAGGCGCAATCGGTGATGGTATTCAGCGATTTCGTCGAACAGAGTCTGACAGCCCAGCCGCAATGGCTGGCGGAACTCGAAAGCTCGCCGCCCGAGGCTCAGGAGTGGCGTCATTACGCCGACTGGCTGCAGGCTCGCCTTGCGGAGGTGAATGATGAAGCGGCGTTGATGCGTGAGCTGCGCCAGTTCCGCCGCTGGATTATGGTGCGTATCGCCTGGGCTCAGGCGCTATCGCTGATCGGCGAAGAGAGCTGTTTGCAGCAGCTAAGCGTACTGGCGGAGACGTTAATTGTCGCCGCTCGCGACTGGCTTTACGCCGTCTGTTGCCGCGAATGGGGCACTCCGTGTAATGCTGAAGGCTCGCCGCAGCCATTGCTGATCCTCGGGATGGGGAAACTCGGCGGTGGCGAGTTAAACTTCTCCTCCGATATCGACCTGATTTTCGCCTGGCCGGAGAAAGGCTCCACCCGCGGCGGACGTCGCGAACTGGATAACGCGCAGTTTTTTACCCGGCTTGGGCAACGGCTGATTAAGGTACTGGATCAGCCGACTCAGGATGGCTTTGTCTACCGCGTCGATATGCGCCTGCGTCCGTTTGGTGATAGCGGCCCGCTGGTGCTTAGCTTCGCCGCGCTGGAGGATTATTACCAGGAACAAGGGCGTGACTGGGAGCGCTATGCGATGGTGAAAGCGCGAATTATGGGGGATAACGATGGCATCTATGCCAGCGAGCTGCGCGCCATGTTGCGGCCGTTTGTCTTCCGCCGTTATATCGATTTCAGCGTGATCCAGTCCCTGCGTAATATGAAGGGAATGATTGCCCGCGAAGTGCGTCGCCGGGGGCTGAAGGACAATATCAAGCTGGGCGCGGGGGGGATCCGCGAAATTGAGTTTATCGTCCAGGTGTTTCAGTTGATCCGCGGCGGGCGCGAGCCGATGCTGCAACAGCGGGCCTTGTTGCCGACGCTGGCCGCCATTGAAGCGCTGCGTTTGCTGCCGGAAGGTGATGCGAACCGGCTGCGCGAGGCCTATCTGTTTTTACGTCGCCTGGAGAATCTGCTGCAAAGCATCAACGATGAGCAGACGCAAACCTTGCCGCAGGATGCGCTGAATCGCGCCCGGCTGGCGTGGGGCATGGGCGTCGCCGACTGGGATACGCTTAGCGCCAGGCTGGCTGAACAGATGGCCAATGTGCGCAATGTCTTTAATGAATTAATTGGCGATGATGACGCGCAATCGCCGGATGAGCAACTCGCAGAGCACTGGCGTGAATTGTGGCAGGATAGGCTGCAGGAAGACGATATCAGTCCGGCGCTGGCGCATCTGGCGGATAACGAGCGTCGCAGCGTACTGGCGCTGATCGCCGATTTCCGCAAAGAGCTGGATCGGCGCACGATTGGCCCGCGCGGTCGTCAGGTGCTCGATCAACTGATGCCGCATCTGCTCAGCGAAATTTGTTCACGCGAGGATGCGCCGGTGCCGCTGGCGCGCATTATGCCGTTATTGACCGGGATTGTTACCCGCACCACTTATCTGGAGTTGTTGAGCGAGTTCCCCGGCGCTTTAAAACACCTGATTAGCCTGTGTGCGGCTTCACCGATGGTAGCCAGCCAACTGGCGCGGCATCCGCTGCTGCTGGATGAACTGCTGGACCCCAATACGCTCTATCAGACGACGGCGACCGATGCCTATCGCGATGAGTTGCGTCAGTATCTGCTGCGTGTGCCGGAAGAGGATGAAGAGCAGCAGCTGGAGGCGCTGCGCCAGTTTAAGCAGGCGCAACTGCTGCATATCGCCGCGGCCGATATCGCCGGGACGCTGCCGGTAATGAAAGTGAGCGATCACTTAACCTGGCTGGCTGAAGCAATGATCGACGCGGTAGTCCAGCAGGCGTGGCTGCAGATGGTGGCCCGCTATGGGCAGCCGACGCATCTGTACAATCGGCAGGGGCGCGGTTTTGCGGTGATTGGCTACGGTAAGCTGGGGGGCTGGGAACTGGGCTACAGTTCTGACCTCGATCTGGTCTTTCTGCATGATTGCCCGATGGAAGTGATGACCGACGGCGAACGCGAAATTGATGGGCGTCAGTTTTACCTGCGTCTGGCGCAACGCATTATGCACCTTTTCAGCACCCGAACGTCTTCAGGGATTCTGTACGAAGTGGATGCTCGCTTACGTCCTTCAGGCGCGGCAGGCATGCTGGTGACGACCGCCGATGCATTTGCTGACTATCAGCAAAATGAAGCCTGGACCTGGGAGCACCAGGCGCTGGTTCGCGCCCGCGTGGTCTATGGCGATCCCGCACTGCAGGCGCGCTTTGATGCGATTCGTCGGGATATTCTTACGACCCCGCGGAAAGGGGAAAAACTGCAAACAGACGTGCGGGAAATGCGGGAAAAAATGCGCGCTCACCACGGGAATAAGCATCCCGATCGCTTTGATATTAAAGCTGATACGGGGGGGATCACCGATATTGAATTTATTACCCAGTATCTGGTTCTGCGCTATGCCAGCGATAAGCCGAAGCTCACGCGCTGGTCTGATAACGTGCGCATTCTGGAGCTGCTGGCGCAGAATGACATTATGGACGATGCAGAGGCGTGGGCCCTGACCCGTGCGTATACCACGTTACGCGATGCGCTGCACCATCTGGCGTTGCAGGAACTGCCGGGGAACGTGGCGGCAGAGGCATTTTCCAGCGAGCGTGAGCAGGTGAATGCCAGCTGGCAGAAGTGGTTGATGGCTTAACTAAAAAGCCGGGTATGCTATTATCGCGCGCAAAGTTTGCATCTCGCAGGAGAGAGTAATGAAAGTAACGCTGCCAGAGTTTGAACGTGCAGGAGTGTTGGTGGTAGGCGATGTGATGCTGGATCGCTACTGGTATGGCCCGACCAGCCGAATTTCACCGGAAGCGCCGGTGCCGGTGGTGAAGGTGGAAAATATCGAAGAACGCCCTGGCGGCGCGGCAAACGTGGCGATGAATATCGCTTCCCTCGGCGCGACCTCTCGCCTGGTGGGCCTGACCGGAATTGATGATGCCGCCCGCGCGTTGAGTAAGGCGCTGGCTGACGTCAATGTGAAGTGCGACTTTGTTTCCGTTCCGACGCACCCGACGATCACTAAATTGCGCGTACTGTCACGCAATCAGCAGTTGATTCGCCTCGATTTTGAAGAGGGGTTTTCCGGCGTCGACCCCCTGCCGATACACGAGCGTATTCAGCAGGCGCTGGGTTCCATTGGTGCGCTGGTGTTATCTGATTACGCCAAAGGCGCGTTGATCAGTGTGCAGACCATGATTAAGCTGGCTCGCGCCGCTGGCGTTCCGGTCCTGATTGATCCGAAAGGTACTGATTTTGAGCGCTATCGCGGCGCGACGCTGCTGACGCCAAACCTTTCTGAGTTTGAAGCGGTGGCGGGTAAATGTAAGGACGAAGCGGAAATTGTCGAGCGCGGAATGCAGCTTATCGCCAATTTCGACCTGTCCGCGCTACTGGTGACCCGTTCCGAGCAGGGCATGACGCTGCTGCAGCCGGGACGCCCGCCGCTGCATATGCCCACTCAGGCGCAGGAGGTCTATGATGTTACCGGCGCGGGAGATACGGTGATAGGCGTGCTGGCGGCGACGCTGGCGGCAGGTAATTCGCTGGAAGAGGCCTGCTATTTTGCCAATGCGGCGGCTGGCGTGGTGGTCGGGAAGCTGGGTACGTCTACCGTTTCGCCTGTCGAACTGGAAAATGCGGTGCGTGGGCGCTCAGATACCGGTTTTGGCGTAATGAGCGAAGAAGAGCTGAAGCTTGCGGTGGCCGCGGCGCGTAAGCGCGGCGAGAAAGTGGTGATGACTAACGGTGTTTTCGACATTTTACACGCCGGTCATGTCTCCTATCTGGCGAACGCGCGTAAGCTGGGCGATCGACTGATCGTTGCGGTGAACAGCGATGCATCAACCAAACGTCTGAAAGGCGACTCCCGGCCGGTCAACCCGCTGGAACAGAGAATGATCGTGCTGGGCGCGCTGGAATCCGTCGACTGGGTGGTCGCCTTTGAAGAAGATACGCCGCAGCGGTTGATCGCCGGGATTTTACCGGATCTGTTGGTGAAAGGCGGCGACTACAAGCCGGAACAGATTGCCGGCTGTGAAGAGGTGTGGGCAAACGGTGGCGAGGTTCTGGTGCTTAATTTTGAGGATGGATGCTCGACGACCAGTATCATTGAGAAGATCCAGAAAGACAGCGAAAAGTAACACTGTCCTTCCCTATCACCGTCGCTTGTCCCGGCAGATGATGTAATAAAAAGAGGCCTGCGGTTGCATAATCGCAGGCTTCTTTTTATATGCGCCAAATCCCCTTTGTGGAAGGATGGCCTGTCGTCTGGTTTTCTGACGCCTTACCTCCTGCGGTAAGACAGCAATCAATCCGCGGTTGCCCGCGAGGAAGACGATAAAAATAAAATCCTGCCGTGAGAAGCTGAAGAGCGAACGAGAGAATCGTATCCGGATGTCGCTAAAACCCCGTCAGAAAGACATCCACGCGGGTAAACGGACAAACATAAGTATCGTTGTTGCTTCCAGGATGACATAAATGATTTGGCGCAATAAATAGCCATTTTGGGCACATTTTTACGGCAAAAGAAGTTAGAGTAAGGGTAGATACTGAGAAACAGTAAAAGCATATGACCAATCAGAACACCAACGGCTGAAGGAGTATGCGGATGAAGAATAACGAAACAAATTTAATGAAGAATTTTGACTTTCTGGCTCAGAGTTTCGCCAGAATGAACGCACAAGGTCAGCCAGTCGATCTTCAGGCCATTGTCGGCAATATGGATGAAGAACAGCGCGAGTGGTTTTGTCAACGATATGAACTTTACTGCCGCCAGGAGAACAGGGCCATAATGCCAAAAGTGAAGCTGGAACATTAATCCTGCTTACGGTAACACCGATATGACAACGGGCCTGAAAGGCCCGTTGTTGGTTTTACGACTTCTCCCCGGCATCAGGAATAGCCGGCGCGTCAGCCGAACGGTGCTCAAGCTCGTTCAGACGTTGTTCCAGTAACGCCAGCTTTTCACGCGTGCGCAGCAGTACCTGTGTTTGCACATCGAACTCTTCGCGGCTCACCAGATCCAGGCGAGTTAACTGCGACTGGAGCACCTGACGGATTTTTTTCTCCACATCTTCCCCCAGATCGCGGAGCCCCTTCGGCATCGATTCGTGAACCTGACGGGCGATTTGTTCAATTTTTTTCGGGTCAATCATGGCGGTTTCCTGCTCTGGTCGGTTATCTGCTCATTGTAGTGCGAACTTCGGTGCCTATAAACCATAAATGTTTGAAGCTTATGCATTGCCGACGTTAGTCTATAGCGCTATAGTTACCGTGCTTATTCTCAGGGCGGGGCGAAATTCCCCACCGGCGGTAAATCAACCATAGCGTTGAAAGCCCGCGAGCGCTTTTTGCGAAAGCAGAAAGGTCAGCAGATCCGGTGTAATTCCGGAGCCGACGGTTAGAGTCCGGATGGGAGAGAGTAACGGCTCAGTCGGGTTTCTATCCGCTTGCGTTGACTTTTGCCGCTAAACCGGCACTCCTAAGACTGCCCTGATTCTGGTAACGATATAATTAATGAGGATTTTTTACCATGAATCAGACGCTGCTTTCCTCTTTTGGCACCGCTTTTGAACGTGTGGAACACGCGCTGGACGCACTGCGCGAAGGCCGCGGTGTGATGGTGCTTGATGATGAAGATCGTGAAAACGAAGGCGATATGATTTTCGCCGCTGAAACCATGACCGTTGAGCAGATGGCGCTGACTATTCGTCATGGCAGCGGCATTGTCTGTCTGTGCCTGACGGAAGAACGCCGTAAACAGCTTGATCTGCCAATGATGGTTGAGCACAACACCAGCGCCTACGGTACCGGTTTTACCGTGACTATCGAAGCGGCTGAAGGGGTAACCACCGGCGTATCTGCCGCCGACCGTGTGACCACCGTGCGCGCGGCGATTGCCGATGGCGCGAAACCGTCAGACCTGAACCGCCCTGGTCACGTTTTCCCGCTGCGCGCGCAGCCAGGCGGCGTACTGACCCGTGGCGGCCATACTGAGGCAACCATTGATCTGGTGACGCTGGCGGGGTTCAAGCCGGCAGGTGTATTGTGTGAACTGACTAACGATGATGGCTCTATGGCTCGCGCTCCTCAGTGCATCGAGTTTGCTAAACAACACAATATGGAAGTCGTCACTATTGAAGATCTTGTGGCTTACCGCCGCGAACACGAGCGCAAAGCAAGTTAATTCAGGTTTATTCGCTGATAAAGCCTGCAAATTATGTGGGCTTTATTATTTTTATCTTTCCGCTCGTTCTTACCGCCTGTAAAACAAAGTCTTAATCTCATCATCGTCATTGCGCACAGTGACCTTTTCTCTGCCTGACGTCCGGAATCTGTGGCGGCCTCTTCAGGGCACGTTAACGGCCTTACATTCAAATTTTCTGACGATCATCATCATGCTTATCTGAGTTTATCCTGCGGGAAAAGCGCGTAATGTAACGGTATCGAATTTCTCTGAATTAAGGATATCACTATGTCCCGTACCCGAATGCCCGCGCTGTTTTTAGGCCATGGTAGCCCGATGAACGTGCTGGAAGATAATATCTATACGCGTGCCTGGCGAAACCTGGGCGAAACATTGCCACGTCCAAAAGCGATTGTGGTGATTTCGGCGCACTGGTTCACCCGTGGTACGGGGGTCACTGCGATGGAAGCGCCGAAAACGATTCATGATTTTGGCGGCTTCCCGCAGGCGCTGTACGATATGCACTATCCGGCTCCAGGATCCCCCGAGCTGGCGCAACGGCTGGTTGAATTACTGGCGCCGGTGCCCGTGGCGCTGGACAAAGAGGCGTGGGGATTTGACCATGGTTCCTGGGGCGTACTGATTAAAATGTATCCTGAGGCTGATATTCCGATGGTACAGTTGAGCGTTGATGGCACGAAACCGGCTGCCTGGCATTTTGAAATGGGGCAAAAACTGGCTCAGCTTCGTGACGAAGGCATCATGCTGGTGGCAAGCGGCAACGTGGTACACAACCTGCGTACGGCCCGCTGGCATGGGGAAAATACGCCGTATCCGTGGGCGGAGTCGTTTAATGATTACGTGAAAGCGAATCTGACCTGGAAAGGTCCCCTGGCCGAGCATCCGCTGGTGAATTACATGACCCATGAGGGGGCCGCGTTGTCTAATCCAACGGCCGATCACTTCCTGCCATTGCTGTACGTGCTGGGTGCATGGGACGGCGAGGAACCGATTACCATTCCGGTTGATGGAATAGAAATGGGCTCGTTAAGTATGCTGTCAGTGGTGATTGGCGCGTAAACAGAGATAGTCCCGGCAGAGATGATGCTGCCGGGGCGGAATGTTACTCGATGAAAATATGCGGATAAAAGCGCGACAGATCCTGGGTGATTAGCGCCCGGTCTTCGCGAATGCCAATGCCGGCGGGCAGATCGTTAATCAGCCAGCTGCCGATGAGCGTGTAGCTATCGCCAAACTTCGGCAGGGGGTAGAATTCCTGGACGATTGTCCCTTCTTCTCCGTACGGCCCTTCTACCGCTTCCAGTACGTTGCCGTTCTCTATGATTGACACGTTTGCGCCTTCGCGGGAGAAGATTGGCTTGATAACGTACTTTTCCATCTCCGGGTGTGCATCTTCGCTGAAATATGCCGCCAGCAGATTCGGGTGGTTCGGGAACATCTCCCATAGCAGAGGCAGTAGCGCTTTGTTGGATATGATGCTCTTCCACGCTGGTTCCAGCCAGCGAACACCGGCATCTTCCAGCTTGGTAGAGAACATCTCACGCAGCATATACTCCCACGGATAGAGTTTGAACAGATTACCGATGACCTGGTCCTGCAGATCGGTAAACTGCCCTTTTTCGCCCAGGCCGATGTCTTCTATGTACAGGAATTCTGTTGCGATACCCGCTTCTGCGGCACAGTCCTGCAGATATTGTACGGTTCCGCGATCTTCAAGGGTATCGCGGCAGCAGGCCATATGCAGTAGCTGGAAACCGAACTGTTCACGCAGCTCGCCAAAGCGCGCGATCAGCTTCTCCTGCAGACTATTGAACTGGTCGCTGCCCTGTGGCAGCAGGCCCGCATTGAGCTGATCTTCCATCCAGATCCACTGGAAGAAAGCCGCTTCATACAGGGATGTCGGCGTATCGGCGTTATTCTCCAGCAGCTTCGGTTCACCTACGCCGTCCCATGCCAGATCGAGACGCGAGTACAGCGAGGGCTGCCTGGTTTTCCATGACTGACGCACGAATCCCCAGGTATGTTTGGGGATGCGAAATTTCGCCATTAACTCATCGCTGGCGATAACTTTCTCCACCGCCTGCAGGCACATCTGATGTAGCTCTGCGGTGACATCTTCCAGCTTATCAACCTGCGCCAGCGTCAGTTTGTAATAGGCTTCTTCGCTCCAGTACGGCTCGCCGTACATAGTATGAAAGTTAAAGCCATATTCTGTCGCCTTATCGCGCCAGTCCGGGCGCTCGGTAATGCTGATTCTTTCCATGTCGCTTAGCCGCCCATTGAGCGTGAAGAAGACGAACTTGCCGAGCTACGCTGCATCGTGGACTGTTTAGCCACGGACTCACCGAACCCGCCGCGGGTCACGGTGCTGGTGGTGGCCGGTTTGGGCGCCATCGCGGTTTTCGGGACGTTCATGCTACGACCCGGCTGCGCTGCGCCGTAGTTCTTACCGCTCGCGTCGGTATATTTACCATAGGCCGGGCTGGCCGGGTTTTTTGAGGTGAACAGCGGCTGTTGAGCCGCCATTCCGCCGCCCATCATCCGGCCCATCATATAGCCCGCCATCAGCGGCATCCAGAAGCTGCCGCTGCTTTGCGCCTGGTTTTCCGCCGCGACGCCCGCCTGAGCTGGCGTTTGCTGACACTGGCCTTCGCCGAATTCGGCGACGCAATCTTCACGCGTGGCGTATTTCGGCGCGGTACGTTCAGCTTCTTTTAGCGCGTTATTGTAAGCGGTGGTGCACTCTGCGGATTTGCTCGGGTTAGCGGCGGAACAGTCATCGGCGTTTTGATACAGCGAAACCGTCTCATCGCTTTGTTCACAACCGGCGAGCATAAATACGGCTGTCACGGCAAGCGCGACAGGTGTTAAATGGCGCGCGCGCCAGCTTTTACGGAAAGAGGCGTGATTAATATTTTTTGTCCGTTTCATGTTTGTCTTCCTGGACCCAGTGGTATGTATGCGTTTTGTTAACGCTCAGGATAGAGGATGAGTGGTGGAAAATGAAGCGAAGAGGCGTGGAAAGCGGAGGATCTTTACGTTGCCTTACGTTTAACGCTTCGCTTACCCGGCTCGATAAGCGAAGCGCCCATGACGCAGGTTAGTGGCGGAACGGATTGCTACCGCTGGTGGTACGTGCTGATACCGGTTTTGCTGCAGCGGTGTTGCTATAGCCATCGGCGTTGGCATCCTGCTGTGGGTTTTCCGGCGCGACGCTATCCGGTGACGTCGGGACAGGTTTGCCGAGCGTGTTGTTTAGCGCGACCAGATCCTGTTCATTAAGCGTACCGAGCGCTGACTTGATGTTCAGTTCGTTGATCAGGTAGTTATAACGTGCGCTGGAGAGCTGCTGTTTGGCGTTATACAGCGTAGTGGTCGCATCCAGTACATCAACGATGGTGCGAGTACCGACGGAATAACCAGCTTCCATGGCGTCCAATGAACTCTGTGCGGAAACCACGGCCTGTTTGTAGGCCTTGATGCTGCTGATAGAGGCGTTCACGTTATTAAACGAAGAGCGAACGGTCTGCACGACGCTACGGTGCGCGCTCTCCAGTTGCTCGCTGGCGCCAACGAAATTGTACTGCGCTTGTTTCACCTGCGAGTTGACCATTCCACCCTGATACAGCGGCAGAGAGAAGCTCAGGCCAATTTGGTTCTGCCCGGCGTCGTTGTCACTACTCGTGCTCCTTGAACCGCTGTAGCGGTTATTCGACACCCCGGTGGACGCGCTCAGACTCAGGGTCGGCAGGTGACCATCCTGCGCCTGGCGAATTTCCTCGCGCGCCAGGTCCTGATTCAGGCGGGCCTGCAACAGCGACAGGTTGCGGTTTTCCGCTTCTTTCAGCAGCGTGTTAACCGCTGACGGCTTGTGCGTTTTAAAACCATCAACGTTCAGCGAAGCCAGCTCCGGGTAGTCGTTGCCGGTCACCTGGCGTAGTGCTTCTACGGCGTTGTCGAGGTCGTTACGCGCGGTGACTTCACTCGCCAGCACGGAGTCGTATTGTGAACGGGCGTTCTGGACGTCGGTAATGGCGACCAGACCGACATTAAAGCGTTGAGTGGTCTGATCCAACTGGCGGTAAATGGCCTGTTTCTGCGCTTCAATATAAGAGAGCGTATCAATAGCGGACAGAACGTTAAAATAGGCCGTCGCGGTGTTCAGGATCAGCGTTTGCTGGTCCATCTGATACGTGACGTCCTGAATACCGGCTGTTTTTTCCTGTAGCGTCAGCGAGTGCCACTTCGACATATCGAACAGGACCTGGGTTAATTGCAGCGAGCCGCTGGTGACGTTGGAGTTCTGATCTTTAGTATCCCGAAAGCCGCTGGTATAGGTATAATCCGCCCCCAGACCGAGTTGAGGTAATAATGGGCTACGCGCCTCGTTGATTTTTTCGAATGCGGCATCACGATCGGCTGCTGATTTACGCAGGTCAGGGTTACTGATACGCGCCTGTTGGTAGACCTGTATCAGGTTTTCTGCCTGACTCATGGCGCTAAAGCCAGCCAGACCCAGGCCCATAAGGATGGGAAAGAGTTTCTTCATTTGCATTCCTTGTTGTGAAGCCCTTAAAGCTAAGCAAATTCAAAAAATAAATGCTGATTGTATAGAGTCTGTTACCGTAAAAAGTTGGCGTTATGTGCCATGCGGCGGTAATTTGCACCAATCTAACATACAGGCCATCAAACGGCAGCCATACGCTCTATAAATTCATGGCCCCATATTCTACAGGATACCTAAATGAGCAATCCTAATCAGCAAGGGATAACCTTCTCGAAAAACGATGTAGAAATTATTGCACGTGAAACGCTTTATCGCGGTTTTTTTTCGCTCGATTTATACCGTTTCCGCCATCGCCTGTTTAACGGCAGTATGAGCGGCGAAGTCACGCGAGAAATTTTCGAGCGCGGACACGCCGCTGTCTTGCTACCCTTTGACCCGGTGCGTGATGAGGTTGTGCTTGTCGAGCAGATCCGTATTGCCGCCTATGATACGAGTGAGAGTCCATGGTTGCTCGAGCTGGTCGCCGGTATGATAGAAGAAGGTGAGTCCCCCGAAGAGGTCGCCCGCCGTGAAGCAGTCGAGGAGGCCGGGCTTGCGGTTGGTCGGGTTAAACCGGTTCTGAGCTATCTCGCCAGCCCTGGCGGCACCAGTGAACGGTTATCTATTCTGGTAGGGGAAGTGGATGCCACGACGGCAAAAGGCATTCATGGTCTGGTCGAGGAAAATGAAGATATTCGGGTGCATGTGGTGAGCCGGGAACAGGCTTACCAGTGGGTAGAAGAGGGGAAGATCGACAACGCGGCTTCGGTCATCTCGCTGCAGTGGCTGCAGTTGCATTATCACAATTTACGAAATGAGTGGACAAAATGAAGCGTTATACACCTGACTTTCCTGAAATGATGCGCCTGTGTGAAACCAACTTTGCTCAGCTGCGCCGCCTGCTGCCGCGAACGGATGCGGCGGGCGAGAGGGTGAGTTATCAGGTGGGCGGCGCGCAATACCGATTAACGATCGTCGAGTCAACCCGCTACACTACATTAGTGGCGATTGAACAGACGGCGCCGTCGGTGAGCTACTGGAGTCTGCCGTCAATGACGGTTCGGCTCTATCACGACGCAATGGTTGCTGAAGTGTGTTCGAGTCAGCAGATCTTTCGCTTCAAAGCGAGATATGATTATCCTAATAAAAAGTTGCATCAACGCGACGAAAAGCATCAAATTAATCAGTTTCTGGCCGACTGGCTGCGTTACTGTTTAGCACATGGAGCGATGGCGATTCCGGTTTGTTAGCGTCGTGAAACCTAAGGACACCATTTGGAAAGCCTGTTAAACCTACCTTTGGCTGGTGAGGCCAGAGTCAGGATCTTACAAATTACTGATACTCACCTGTTTGCTGAAAAACACGAAACGCTGTTAGGCATCAATACCTGGGAAAGCTACCAGGCCGTTCTGGATGCGATTCATGCCTCACAGCGAGAATGCGACCTGATTGTCGCAACAGGCGATCTGGCGCAAGATCATTCCGCCGCGGCCTATCGGCATTTTGCTGAAGGCATCGCGAGTTTCGTCGCACCTTGCGTCTGGCTACCGGGTAATCATGATTTTCAGCCAGCCATGTACAGCACGTTGCAGGAATCGGGTATCTCCTCCGCTAAACGCGTATTACTGGGCGACCATTGGCAAATATTGCTGATGGATAGCCAGGTTTTTGGCGTGCCGCACGGCGAACTGAGCGATTTCCAACTGGAATGGTTAGAGCAGAAGCTCGCGCAATCCCCTGACCGCCATACGTTGCTGCTGCTGCATCATCATCCTCTGCCATCAGGCTGTAGCTGGCTGGATCAGCATAGTCTGCGTAATGCCGGAGCGCTTGATTGCGTACTGAGCGCTTTTCCTCGCGTTAAGCATTTGCTGTGTGGTCACATTCATCAGGAACTGGATCTTGACTGGAACGGGCGGCGAATGATGGCGACACCTTCGACCTGCGTGCAGTTTAAGCCGCATTGCGCGAACTTTACGCTGGATACCGTTTCGCCTGGCTGGCGCTGGCTGGATCTGCATCCCGACGGCACATTGACCACTGAAGTTTGCCGCCTTGAAGGCGTGAAATTTCACCCGGATATTGCTTCAGAAGGATACTGATGTCTACGCTTCTCTATCTGCACGGTTTTAACAGTTCACCGCGGTCGGCAAAAGCGACGGCGCTGAAGGCGTGGCTGGCGGAGACTTATCCTGATATTTCGATGGTGATACCGGAGCTCCCGGTTTACCCCGCGCAAGCGGCTGAGCATCTTGAGGCCATTGTGCTGGAGCATGGCGGAGAGCCGTTGGGCATAGTGGGATCGTCGCTGGGGGGATATTACGCCACCTGGCTGTCGCAGTGTTTTATGCTGCCTGCGGTGGTGGTCAACCCGGCGGTGCGTCCGTTTGAACTGTTGAACAATTTTCTTGGCCCTAATGAGAATCCGTACACAGGGCAGCAATATGTGCTAGAGTCTCGCCATATTTACGATCTTAAAGTCATGCAAATTGACCCGCTGGAAGCGCCGGATTTAATCTGGTTATTGCAGCAAACGGGTGATGAAGTGCTTGATTACCGCCAGGCCGTTGATTATTTCGCCTCCTGCCGTCAAACGGTAGAGGAGGGCGGTAATCACGCATTTGTTGGCTTTGAAGATCATTTCACTCAGATTATCGATTTTCTGGGCCTGCGCTGAGCGGTTCAGAACGACCTACGAATACACCATGACGCAATCTTCATATAACGCTGATGCCATTGAGGTACTCACCGGGCTAGAGCCGGTTCGCCGCCGTCCGGGAATGTACACCGACACAACACGTCCAAACCATCTTGGTCAGGAAGTTATTGATAACAGTGTGGATGAGGCCCTGGCCGGCCACGCCAAACGCGTGGAAGTCATTCTTTATGCCGACCAGTCGCTGGAGGTTATTGACGACGGGCGCGGAATGCCGGTGGATATCCATCCTGAAGAAGGGGTGCCGGCGGTTGAGCTGATTCTTTGCCGCCTGCACGCGGGGGGAAAATTCTCCAATAAGAACTACCAGTTCTCCGGCGGTCTTCACGGAGTCGGCATTTCGGTGGTCAACGCTTTGTCGAAACGCGTTGAAGTTAACGTTCGTCGCGACGGTCAGGTTTATAACATCGCGTTTGAAAACGGCGATAAAGTAGACGATCTTCACGTCACAGGTACTTGCGGTAAGCGCAATACCGGCACCAGCGTGCGCTTCTGGCCGGACGAACGTTTTTTTGACAGCCCGCGTTTTTCCGTCTCGCGTCTCTCGCATTTGCTAAAAGCCAAGGCCGTTCTGTGTCCGGGCGTAGAGATTGTTTTCCGCGACCAGGTCAACAACAGCGAGCAGCGCTGGTGTTACGCCGACGGCCTTAACGACTATCTCTGTGAAGCGGTTAATGGTCTGCCGCTGCTGCCGGAAAAACCGTTCGTCGGCAACTTCTCCGGCGATACTGAAGCGGTTGACTGGGCGCTGCTGTGGTTGCCGGAAGGCGGCGAGCTGCTGACCGAAAGTTACGTTAACCTGATCCCGACGATGCAGGGCGGAACCCACGTTAACGGCCTGCGTCAGGGGCTGCTGGACGCCATGCGCGAGTTTTGCGAATACCGTAATATTCTGCCGCGTGGCGTGAAGCTGTCGGCGGAAGATATCTGGGATCGCTGCGCCTACGTGCTCTCGGTGAAGATGCAGGACCCGCAGTTTGCCGGGCAGACCAAAGAGCGCCTCTCTTCACGCCAGTGCGCCGCCTTTGTTTCCGGGGTGGTTAAAGACGCTTTCAGCCTGTGGTTAAATCAGAACGTCCAGTCGGCAGAATTGCTGGCGGAGATGGCGATTTCCAGCGCCCAGCGCCGCCTGCGTGCGGCGAAAAAAGTAGTGCGCAAAAAGCTGACCAGCGGTCCGGCGTTGCCGGGCAAGCTGGCGGACTGCACCGCGCAGGATCTGAACCGGACCGAACTGTTCCTTGTGGAAGGGGATTCGGCGGGCGGCTCCGCCAAACAGGCGCGCGATCGCGAATATCAGGCGATCATGCCGCTGAAAGGTAAGATCCTCAATACCTGGGAAGTCTCTTCTGATGAGGTGTTGGCGTCTCAGGAAGTGCATGATATTTCGGTCGCCATTGGCATCGATCCGGATAGCGATGATTTAAGCCAGCTGCGCTACGGAAAAATTTGTATTCTGGCGGATGCGGACTCCGATGGGCTGCATATCGCTACGCTGCTGTGCGCGCTGTTTGTCAGACACTTCCGTACTCTGGTAAAACACGGCCATGTCTATGTGGCGCTGCCGCCGCTGTACCGTATCGACCTCGGGAAAGAGGTTTACTACGCGCTGACGGAAGAAGAAAAAGCCGGCGTGCTGGAACAACTGAAGCGCAAGAAGGGGAAACCGAACGTGCAGCGCTTTAAAGGGCTGGGCGAGATGAATCCGATGCAGTTGCGTGAGACTACGCTGGATCCGAATACGCGTCGTCTGGTTCAGTTGGTGATTAACGATGAAGACGAGCAGCAGACGACCGCGGTTATGGATATGCTGTTAGCGAAGAAGCGTTCTGAAGATCGGCGTAACTGGCTGCAGGAGAAGGGCGATCTGGCGGAGCTGGACGGATAGCGGAAGAAAATCGGCCGGGAAAGCGGCCGATTTATTGGAGGGGCTTAAATACCGGGTTGCAGAATGCGAATGTTCATCTCCAGCACATCGCCTTTAACGGCTTCGCCGTAGGCTTTCATGTGCGGAGTCTGCAGGTGCGCTTCAAGATGCGCGACGCTTTCCCACTTCTCGACCATCACGATAGAATCCGGTGACGTGGTCTGAAAACTGACGCCAGCGGCGTGATCCACCAGCGGCGCATAGCCGTGGCAGCCTTCTTCCTGTAGCACTATTGGGGTAATTTTTGCGAACTGATCCAGCACTGCCTGACGATGGTGCTGGCCCGGGCGAGTGCGAATTTCAGCGATCACTGTCAACATGATTAACTCAACTCCTTCTGTGTGTATTCTCATCATACTTCAGGTTACCGAGGCGTTTGTGGCGTCGGCAGCCCAAACTATTTAGAGGCGTTGGCGTACAGTTAAGCAAAAATTTCAGCCAGATGCTTGCGATATTCTGCCGTATAACGCGGAACGTCAGGTGTTTTGATCACATCATTGGCGATGAAGGTCGGCAGGGGGCTCATCCCCAGGAACTGGTTGGCTTTATGGAAGGGCAGATAAACGCCATCGACGCCAGCGCCGTGGAAGAATTGATCTTTATCGGTGAAGGCTTCCATTGGCGCGTTCCAGGTCAGAGAGAGCATGTATTTTTTACCCTGGATCAGGCCGCCGGAACCATATTTCTTACTGGCGTCAGAGCGGGTACGGCCATCGCTGGCGTAGAGAGAACCATGCCCTTCGGTGAAGACGTCATCAATGTACTTTTTCACCGTCCACGGCGCGCCCATCCACCAGCCCGGCATCTGCCAGATAACCACATCAGCCCAGAGAAAGTTCCGCACCTGCTCTTTGATATCGTATGCGCTCTCGGCGCGGACAACCTTCACATCGTGTCCGGCATCGCGCAGAAAGCCATCCGCGACCTCGGTCAGCGTGTCGTTCAACTGGCCATTAGAGTGGGCGAATTTTTTCGCGCCGTTGATAATCAGGATGTTGCTCATTTTTTATCCTCAACTTTTCGATTTTGACGATAATTTTATCCTCCCGAACGTGGCGGTAAATGAGCAAAATGTGCAAAGTCTTTTGCATTTTTAGCAATAATGTCGCTACCAGCGAATCCGCGCTTCGAATCCGCCGTTCAGAGCGTTACCGAAGCTGGTCGTCATACCGTGTAGCGTGGCGATACGTTTTACGATGGATAGCCCGAGACCGCTGCCGGGCTGCGCCTGTCCCGGCGGGCGATAAAAGCGTTCGCCGATACGCGCCAGGGCTTCGGGGCGGATACCCGGGCCGTTGTCGCGTACGTGAAATTCACGTGCCTCAAGGGTGATATCGACCTGGCTACCGGCAGGGCTATAGCGTACGGCGTTATCCAGGAGGTTACGCACCAGCAGGCTCAGCAGCAGCGGCTGGCCGCTTCGCGTGACGTTAACGGCGTTCAGGTGCAGGCGTAGCTCAATCCCGGCTTGCTGCGCGGGATGATACATCTCCATCACCGCCGACCGCAGCAGTTCATCAAAGGCGATACGCCGGACATCATCCAGTTGCGCCAGCGAATCCAGGCGCGATAACGTCAGCAACTGATCAACCAGGCGGCTTGCCCGATCGATGCTGTGATGGAGCTGCGCCAGCGCTTTATTCAGTCCCTGAGGATCATCCATTGAGAGCTGAGCGACTTCGGTCTGCACCTTTAGCGCCGCCAGCGGGCTGCGCAGTTCATGGGCGGCATCGGACGTGAAGCGACGTTCGCGGATCATGGCTTCATGCGTACGGGTGAAGAGCTGATTTAACGCGTCGACCAGCGGGCGAACTTCATTAGGGACGTTATCGTTATTGAGCGTTTCGGCGGAATCCGGCGCCCGACTCCGCAGCGTTCTGGCCAGCTTTTTCAGCGGCGCCAGTTCCCGACTGAGCAGCACAATGAGCAGCAAAAACATCAGCGGCAGGGCAACCAGCCAGGGAGTAAGCTGGGAAGTGACGATATCCAGCGCCATTTCGCGGCGGTAATCCGACTCCTGGCCCACCGCGATACGATGGCGGCCATCGCTGGTGGTCAGCCACAGGAAGCGCCATTCGTCGTCATCGTCGCGCAGATAGCCGTTGCTGAAACCCTCCCGGTCGCCGCCCCACAGAATATCCTGACCATTTTCACCATCGTTAAGCACCATTTTGCCGTTGGTGGTAAAGATAGCGAAAGCCAGGGCGTCATCGTCAAGATGACCGTGCTTTATCTTCTTTTTGGTCGGGAGTCGGGGAGTGAGGGGCTGCAGTTCGTCGAAACTCATCGCGCTAAGGCGGCGGGCGAACTGTAACTGCTGGGTGTCGAACAGCTTATCCAGCTTATCGGTAGTTTGTTGCCAGGCAACCACGCTGGCAATGCCCCAGGCGACGCTGGTCAATAGCAGAAAAAGCAGCGTCAAACGGACGCGTAAGCTGAATTTTGCCAGCTTTTTCATGCCTCCCCCAGGGTGTAACCAATACCGTGAACGGTGCGAATAAAACCGCTGCCGAGCTTGCGGCGCAGATGATGTATGTGCACTTCTATCGCATTGCTGGAAACATCGTCATCCCAGCTATAGAGTTTTTCTTCGATCAGCGTGCGCGGTAATACGCGTCCGCCGTTGCGCATAAGCAGTTCCAGCAGGGCGAATTCCTTCGGTTTTAACGCCAGGTTCTCGCCATTCAGCGTGGCGGTGAGTCGGGTGGGATCGAGAATAACCTTCCCGTGACGCAATTCGCTGCAGCTTTGCCCGTGGGCACGACGGATTAACGCCTCCAGTCGCGCGGAGACTTCAATCAGCGCGAAAGGTTTACAAAGATAGTCATCGGCCCCGAGGCGCAGTCCTTCGACCCGCTGACTCAGCGCATCACGTGCGGTCAAGATCAGTACCGGTTCATGGCGGCCTTTGTCGCGCCATTCGCGCAGAATATCCAGCCCATCGATGCCGGGGAGAGTCAGGTCCAGAATAATGGCGTCATAGGGGGCGCTATACAGCGCGTTTTTCCCCGCCTCGCCGCGGGTAAACCAGTCGACGCTGAAGCCCATTTTGCCCAGCCCGGCTTTGATGCCGTCACCGATCAGTTTGTCATCTTCCACCAGTAAAATGCGCATTCGCCTGCTCCTGTTTCCCGCCGATATTTCAGCAGTAAAGCGTGTTGCGGCGCGCGTTGTACAGGAATAAATTTTATTTTTTCCGCTTAAGAAGTTGTTAAGTTTTGCCCGGTGTAATAGCGGCGACATAAACATAAAGGGAGAACATATCATGAAGAATATCGCCGCAATGACCGCTATCATCGCTTTAATTTCCATGCCGGTGCTGGCGGTTGAACAGGGCGGATTTTCCGGCCCAGGCTCGACGCCATCCAGCCAGACGAGCACGCAAAATGGCGGGTTTATTGGCCCGAATGGCAGCATCACCACCGTCGCCAATGCGAAAACGCTGCGCGACGATACCTGGGTCACCCTGCGCGGCAAGATCGTGGAGCGTATTTCCGACGACCTGTATAAATTTCAGGACAGCTCCGGTACCGTCAACGTCGATATCGACCATAAACGCTGGAATGGCGTAACTGTGACGCCGCAGGATACGGTCGAAATTCAGGGCGAAGTCGATAAAGACTGGAATTCGGTGGAAATCGACGTTAAGCAGATTCGTAAAATTGCGCAATAACCTGTCGTCGCCATTCCATGCCGGGGCATAAGTCGGGCTTGCGCAGCCAAAACCGGCGAAATATGCATCCTCAACCGGTTTAACGCCCTGTGACTCAGGGCGTTAGATAGGGTATTATCGCCGGTAGTTTTGCCGTCCGATCGGTCGGTATGCAGATTGAGGATTCACGATTAATGAGCGATATGGCAGAGCGCCTTGCGCTGCATGAATTTACGGAAAACGCTTACCTGAACTACTCCATGTACGTCATCATGGACAGGGCGTTGCCGTTTATTGGCGATGGCCTGAAGCCGGTTCAGCGTCGCATCATCTATGCGATGTCTGAACTGGGGCTGAACGCCAGCGCGAAGTTCAAAAAGTCCGCCCGTACCGTCGGCGACGTGCTGGGTAAATACCATCCGCACGGCGATAGCGCATGCTATGAAGCGATGGTCTTAATGGCCCAACCCTTTTCCTACCGCTATCCTCTGGTCGATGGCCAGGGGAACTGGGGGGCGCCGGACGATCCTAAATCCTTTGCCGCAATGCGTTATACCGAGTCCCGTTTGTCGAAGTACGCTGAACTGCTGCTGAGCGAGTTGGGACAGGGCACCGTTGACTGGATACCGAACTTTGACGGCACCCTGCAGGAGCCGAAGATGCTGCCTGCGCGTCTGCCAAATATTCTGCTGAACGGCACTACCGGTATTGCTGTCGGGATGGCGACGGATATTCCGCCGCACAATCTGCGTGAAGTGGCTAAGGCCGCCATAGCGCTGATTGAAAAACCACAGACCTCGCTGGACGAACTGCTGGATATTGTGCAGGGCCCGGATTACCCGACCGAGGCGGAGATCGTTACCCCGCGCGCTGAAATTCGTAAAATCTACCAGAATGGTCGCGGTTCGGTGCGTATGCGGGCTGTGTGGACGAAAGAGGATGGCGCGGTGGTGATTAGCGCACTGCCGCATCAGGTTTCCGGCGCTCGCGTGCTGGAACAGATCGCCGCCCAGATGCGCAATAAAAAGCTGCCGATGGTTGACGATCTGCGCGATGAATCGGATCACGAAAATCCGACCCGTCTGGTTATCGTCCCGCGCTCTAACCGCGTGGATATGGAGCAGGTGATGAACCACCTGTTTGCGACGACCGATCTGGAAAAGAGCTATCGTATCAACCTCAATATGATCGGCCTTGATAACCGTCCGGCGGTGAAAAACCTGCGCGAAATCCTCGCTGAGTGGCTGACCTTCCGCCGTGATACCGTGCGTCGTCGCCTTAACTATCGCCTGGAAAAAGTCCTCAAGCGCCTGCATATCCTTGAAGGTTTGCTGGTGGCGTTCCTCAATATCGATGAAGTTATCGAAATTATCCGCCACGAAGATGAACCGAAACCGGCTCTGATGGCGCGTTTCGGTATCAGCGAAACCCAGGCGGAAGCGATTCTGGAGTTAAAACTGCGCCATCTCGCCAGACTGGAAGAGATGAAGATCCGCGGTGAGCAGAGTGATCTGGAAAAAGAGCGTGACCATTTGCAGGCTATTCTGGCGTCTGAACGTAAGATGAATAATCTGCTGAAGAAAGAGCTGCAGGCTGACGCCGACGCCTTTGGCGACGATCGCCGCTCGCCGTTACGCGAGCGCGAAGAAGCGAAAGCGATGAGCGATCACGATATGCTGCCGTCTGAGCCGGTTACGATTGTACTGTCGCAGAGCGGCTGGGTGCGTAGTGCCAAAGGTCACGATATTGATGCGCCGGGATTAAACTATAAATCGGGCGACAGTTTTAAATCCGCGGTGAAAGGGAAGAGCAATCAACCGGTGGTCTTTATCGACTCCACCGGGCGCAGTTATGCGATTGATCCGATTACGCTACCCTCGGCGCGCGGTCAGGGCGAGCCGCTTACCGGCAAATTGACGCTGCCGCCGGGGGCGACGGTTGAACATATGCTGATGGAAGCGGATGAGCAGAAACTGCTGCTGGCTTCCGACGCAGGATACGGGTTTATTTGTACCTTCAATGATCTGGTTGCCCGCAATCGCGCCGGTAAGACGTTGATTAGCCTTCCCGATAATGCGCACGTAATGCCGCCGCTGGTGATTGAAGACGAATCCGATATGCTGCTGGCGATTACCGCTGCCGGGCGGATGCTGATGTTCCCGGTCAGCGATCTGCCGCAGTTGTCGAAAGGTAAAGGCAACAAGATTATCAATATTCCGGCGGCGGAAGCGGCTGCGGGCCAGGACGGTCTGGCGCATCTGTTTGTTCTGCCGCCGCAAAGCACGCTGACTATTCACGTCGGCAAACGGAAAATCAAACTCCGTCCGGAAGAGCTGCAAAAAGTGACCGGCGAGCGCGGCCGTCGCGGCTCATTGATGCGCGGATTGCAGAAAATCGACCGGGTAGAGATTGATTCACCGCGTCGCGCCTCCGCGGGCGAGAGTGAAGAGTAAGATGCGCCTTCCTGGCCGTCAGGCCGGGGAGGCGAATATTTACCGCAAAATCGTTGTTTATTCAGGCATTGCGATTAACAATGTCCCTCCGGGGAACCGGTGCTGGCCTGAATTAAGCTATGGCGTCAATAATTTGCCAGGCAGCGAGTATAATTCTAAGCGGTTTGGGCTTCAGAGGTAGCTATGCTATTTATTTTTCGACTAATAATCGTTGTTATCTATTGTATTTTGGTGTGTATCTTCGGTTGTATTTATTGTTTGTTCAGTCCGCGTAATCCTAAACATGTTGCCACCTTTGGTCGTCTGTTTGGTAAATTATCACCGGTTTTCGGCCTGAAGGTAGAACTGCGCAAGCCAGCCGATGCGGAAAGCTACGGCAACGCCATCTATATCGCTAACCACCAGAATAACTATGATATGGTGACGGCATCGAATATTGTGCAGCCGCCGACCGTGACGGTGGGGAAAAAGAGCCTGGCGTGGATCCCTTTTTTCGGTCAGTTATACTGGTTGACGGGGAACCTGTTAATTGACCGTAATAATCGGGCGAAAGCGCACGGCACCATTGCGGAAGTGGTGAACGCGTTTAAAAAGCGCAACATTTCTTTTTGGATGTTTCCGGAAGGGACCCGCAGCCGTGGTCGCGGCCTTCTGCCTTTTAAAACCGGCGCTTTTCATGCGGCTATCGCGGCCGGTGTGCCGATTATTCCGGTGTGTGTATCGAATACATCGAATAAAATTAATCTCAATCGCCTGAATAACGGTCTGGTTATTGTGGAAATGCTGCCGCCGGTGGATACCAGCCAGTACGGGAAAGAGGGGGTTCGTGCGCTGGCGACTCACTGTCGCGAACTGATGTCCGCCAAAATTGCTGATCTGGACAAAGAAGTTGCCGAGCGTGAAGCAGCTGGAAAGATATAACACGGCAAACGCCGCGCGCGTATTGCTGGCGGGAAACGAATTCCCTTGTTAATTAGTCAGTATCTCATGGAGTTAATATGTCACTCAGTCGGCGTCAGTTTATTAAGGCTTCAGGCGTAGCGCTGTGCGCAGGCGCCGCGCCGCTGAAGGCACAGGCTGCGGATCAGCAGCCTGCGCTACCGATTCCTCCTCTGCTGGAATCCCGTCGTGGTCAGCCGCTGTTTTTGACGCTGCAGCGCGCGCACTGGTCGTTTACTCCCGGCACTCGCGCGTCGGTATGGGGCATCAACGGCCGCTATATGGGGCCAACCATTCGCGTCTGGAATGGCGACGATGTGAAGCTGATATACAGCAACCGTCTGACTGAAAATGTCGCGATGACGGTCCGTGGTTTGCAGGTTCCTGGGCCGTTGATCGGCGGCCCGGCGCGCATGATGTCGCCGAATGCTGACTGGGCCCCGGTACTGCCGATTCGGCAAAGCGCGGCGACGCTGTGGTATCAGGCCAATACGCCAAATCATATGGCCAGACAGGTCTATAACGGCCTCGCCGGGATGTGGCTGGTGGAAGATGAAGTGAGTAAGAACCTGCCGATCCCTAACCACTACGGCGTTGATGATTTCCCGGTGATTATTCAGGACAAGCGGCTGGATAACTTCGGCACGCCTGAATATAGCGAGCCCGGCAGCGGCGGCTTCGTCGGCGATACGTTGCTGGTGAACGGTGTCCAGGGGCCGTTCGTTGAGGTGTCGCGCGGCTGGGTGCGTCTGCGTTTATTGAATGCCTCCAACTCTCGTCGCTACCAGCTACAGATGAGCGATGGTCGACTGCTGCACGTGATCTCTGGCGATCAGGGGTTGCTTCCGGCGCCTGTCTCACTGAAGCAGCTGTCGCTGGCGCCCGGCGAGCGACGGGAAATTCTCGTCGATATGACCGACGGCGAGGAAGTGTCGATTACCTGTGGGGAAGCGGCCAGTATTGTCGATCGTATTCGCGGCTTCTTCGAACCATCGAGCATCCTGATTTCAACGCTTATTCTGACCTTGCGGCCGACGGGGCTGTTGCCGCTGGTGACGGATAGTCTGCCGGTGCGTCTGCTGCCAACGGAAATTTTGACCGGCGTACCGATTCGTAGCCGCGATATCACCCTGGGTGATGATCCGGGGATTAATGGGCAGTTATGGGATCCGCGGCGGATTGATATTACCGCGCAGCAGGGGACCTGGGAGCGCTGGACGGTGCGTGCCGACCTGCCTCAGTCGTTCCATATTGAAGGCGTGATGTTCCAGGTGCGTAACGTCAACGGCGCTGCGCCATTCCCGGAGGATCGCGGCTGGAAGGATACCGTCTGGATCGATGGGCAGGTTGAACTCTTAGTGTACTATGCCCAGCCTTCATGGCCGCACTTCCCGTTCCAGTACTTAAGTCAGACGCTGGAGCTTGCTGACCGTGGCTCAATTGGCCAGCTTCTGGTAAACCCGGCAGCGTAATGTAATGTATTTCGCCCCGGCCGCATCCGGCCGGGCGCGCAAAAACCTCCTTCATTCTCTCCTCGTTCCGGCTTATAATCGCCGCCCTTTTTGATTATTTTTTTATCATTTTTCCCGGAAGCCATATGAGCGCAACATCCCTGATCCAACCGGATCGTGACCTTTTTTCCTGGCCGCAGTACTGGGCTGCCTGCTTCGGCCCTGCGCCGTTTTTGCCAATGTCGCGAGAAGAGATGGATCAACTTGGCTGGGATAGCTGCGACATTATCCTGGTGACCGGCGATGCCTACGTCGATCATCCCAGTTTCGGCATGGCGATTTGCGGGCGTATGCTGGAATCTCAGGGTTTTCGCGTGGGGATTATTTCCCAGCCGGACTGGAATACTAAAAACGATTTTATGCGTCTGGGGAAACCGAATCTGTTTTTTGGCGTAACCGCTGGCAACATGGATTCGATGATCAACCGCTACACCGCCGACCGTAAGCTCCGTCATGACGACGCCTATACGGCGGGCAACGTTGCCGGAAAACGTCCGGATCGCGCGACGCTGGTATATACCCAGCGCTGTAAAGAGGCGTGGAAGGATGTGCCGGTGATCCTCGGTGGTATCGAAGCCAGCCTGCGCCGTACCGCGCATTATGACTACTGGTCTGATACTGTACGACGTTCGGTGCTGGTGGATTCGAAAGCGGACATGCTGATGTTCGGCAACGGCGAACGCCCGCTGGTGGAAGTGGCGCACCGCCTGGCCGCTGGCGAGCCTATCGGGCATATCCGCGACGTGCGCAACACCGCCATTATGGTCAAAGATGCGCTGCCGGGCTGGAGCGGGGTGGATTCCACGCGTCTGGATACGCCGGGGAAAATTGACCCGATTCCGCATCCTTACGGCGAAGATTTACCCTGTTCTGATAACAAAACCGTTGCGCCGCCAAAACAGGAAGCGAAGCGCGTCACCGTGCAGCCGCCGCGGCCGAAACCGTGGGAGAAAACCTACGTCCTGCTGCCATCCTTTGAGAAGGTCAAAGGCGACAAAGTGCTCTATGCTCATGCATCGCGTATTTTGCACCATGAAACGAACCCCGGCTGCGCCCGCGCGCTGATGCAGAAACACGGTGAACGCTATATCTGGATTAATCCGCCTGCCATTCCGCTCTCTACCGAAGAGATGGATAGCGTCTTTGCGCTGCCGTATCAGCGCGTTCCGCATCCAGCATACGGTGATGCGCGGATTCCGGCTTATGAGATGATTCGTTTCTCCATTAATATCATGCGCGGCTGCTTTGGCGGGTGTTCCTTCTGCTCGATTACCGAGCATGAGGGACGTATTATTCAGAGCCGTTCCGAAGATTCGATTATTAATGAAATCGAAGCCATTCGCGACACAGTTCCCGGTTTTACCGGCGTGATTTCCGATCTCGGCGGGCCGACGGCCAACATGTATATGTTGCGCTGCAAGTCGCCGCGCGCCGAGCAAACCTGCCGCCGTCTGTCATGCGTTTATCCCGATATCTGCCCGCATATGGATACCAACCATGAACCGACGATTAATCTTTATCGCCGGGCACGCGATCTGAAAGGCATCAAAAAGATCCTGATAGCCTCCGGGGTGCGTTACGACATCGCCGTTGAAGATCCGCGCTATATTAAAGAGCTGGCGACCCATCATGTGGGCGGTTATCTGAAGATTGCCCCTGAACATACCGAAGCGGGACCGCTGTCGAAGATGATGAAGCCGGGAATGGGCAGCTATGACCGCTTTAAAGAGCTGTTTGACCTTTACTCTAAACAGGCCGGGAAGGAGCAGTATCTGATCCCCTATTTTATCTCCGCCCACCCCGGTACACGTGACGAAGATATGGTGAATCTGGCGCTGTGGCTGAAGCGTCATCGTTTCCGTCTGGATCAGGTGCAGAACTTCTATCCGTCGCCGTTGGCGAACTCGACCACCATGTATTACACCGGTAAGAACCCGCTGGGTAAAATTGGCTATAAGAGTGAGGACGTGGTGGTGCCGAAGGGTGACAAGCAGCGCCGTTTGCACAAAGCGCTGCTGCGCTATCACGATCCGGCCAACTGGCCGCTGATCCGCCAGGCGCTGGAAAGCATGGGCAAGAAGCATCTGATTGGTTCGCGTCGCGACTGTCTGGTGCCGTCTCCGACGCTGGATGAGATGCGTGAAGCGCGGCGCCAGAACCGCAATACCCGCCCGGCGCTGACGAAGCATACGTCGGCAGGACACCCGCGATCGAACGGCGGGGCGATGGCGACGAAGCCCATAAAACGCGGTAAGGCCGCCAGTCGTTAACCCTGCGGCATTACCGGCGGGGCGTCGTTTACCTGGCTGACAAAATCGTCGGCCATCGGCCGGATAAACGACGCGCCATTCGGCTTTTTTACGGTCTAACCGCCGAACTGATCCGGGTCCGGCCCCAGGCGCTTGTTCTGATCCAGTTTCGCGATTTCACTCAGCTCATCTTTGTCGAGACGGAAGTCCCAGACATTAAAGTTCTCAGCGATACGCGATGGCGTCACGGATTTGGGGATCACCACCAGGCCGTTGTCGAGATGCCAGCGAATGACGATTTGCGCCGGCGTTTTGCCGTATTTATCCGCCAGTTGGTGGATGATTTTCTGATCAAATACCCCTTCGCCCCCCTGGGCCAGCGGGCTCCAGGACTCGGTCTGGATTTTATGCATCGCGTTCCAGGCGTGAAGCTGACGCTGTTGCAACAGAGGATGAAGCTCAATCTGATTCACCACCGGAGTGACACCGGTTTCATCAATCAGCTTTTGCAAATGATGAACCTGGAAATTACAGACGCCGATGCTTTTTGCCAGCCCCTGCTGCTGGAGGGCAATTAAACTTTTCCAGGCATCAACGTAATGGTTAGTCGCCGGAACCGGCCAGTGAATTAAATATAAATCGACGTAGTCGAGTTTGAGTTTTTTCAGACTTTCCTGTAGCGCTTCATGAGGATGCTTTTGATCGTCATTCCACAATTTGGTGGTAACGAACAGTTCATCGCGGGCGACGCCAGCGTTGCTTAGCGCATTGCCGACGCCAGTTTCGTTTTGGTATACGGCGGCGGTGTCAAATAAGCGATAACCGACTTCCAGCGCCTTATGAATGGCGGAGACGACTTCCTCGTTGTCTGCTTTCCACACGCCGAGCCCTAACTGCGGCATCAGGTTGCCGTCGTGTAGTTTTATAACGGTTGGATGTGTCATGCCTTCCTCCTGTTAATGAAACTCAGCGGAATAAATTCCGCTGAGGCGTAGCATTAAGTCTGGACGAAATAGCTAAAAACGGTAGCTAAACATCTCCTCTTTCCGTGCATTCAGGCAAAGAGGGGGCGATTTTAGCGGGCCGCTTCGTAAATCCGGCGGCTGACGTCCAGCGTAATATCCTGGTTTTCACCCAGGTGGGTCATGCCGTGCTCTTCCAGTTTAGCCAGTAGCGCCGGGATAGTGCTACCATCCAGACCGTAGGCGGAAAGGCGAGTCGGGACGCCCATTTGCTCGAAGAAGTTGCGCGTCGCCGCGATAGCCGCGTCGATCCGTTGCGCGTCAGAACCTTCGGTAATGTTCCAGACGCGGGCAGCGTATTGCAGCAGTTTGGCACGCTTCGCGTCGCGTTTTTCATGCCACAGGGCGGGCAGGACGATAGCCAGCGTCTGGCCGTGATCGAGCCCGTGCATTGCGGTCAGTTCATGTCCCAGCATATGCGTTGCCCAGTCCTGCGGCACACCGGCGCCGATCAGGCCGTTCAGCGCCTGGGTCGCGGCCCACATAATGTTGGCGCGCACGTTGTAGTTTTCCGGCTCTTTCAGCGCCTTCGGACCCTCTTCAATCAGCGTCAGCAGAATGCCTTCGGCGAAGCGGTCCTGGATTTTGCCGTCAACCGGATACGTGACGTACTGCTCAACGGTATGGACAAAGGCGTCAACCACGCCGTTGGCGACCTGGCGCGGCGGCAGGGTATAGGTGTATACCGGATCCAGAATAGCGAAGAGCGGTTGTACAAAGGGGGACATAAACGCGCGTTTGTCACCGGTGGTTTTGCGTGAGATTACCGCGCCTTTATTGGATTCGGAACCGGTCGCCGGGAGCGTCAGTACCGATCCCATGGGAATGGCGCGGGTAATTTTTCCACCGTAGGTTTCGAGGATTTCCCATGGATCGATGCTGGGGTCATAGTGCGCCGCGGCGGCAATGAATTTAGTCCCGTCGAGAACGGAACCGCCGCCGACCGCCAGTAAAAACGTGATCTTTTCCTCGCGCGCTATTTTTACTGCGTTCATCAGCGTTTCGTAGGATGGATTCGGCTCGATACCGCCAAATTCCAGGACGTCCATATCACTCAGTGCGCTCAGTACTTGATCAAGCACGCCGGTTTTTTTCACGCTACCGCCGCCATAGGTGACAAGCACGCGCGCATCCGCCGGGATTTGAGCGCGCAGATTGTCAATCGCGCCCTTACCGAACAAAATGCGGGTTGGGGTATGTAGGTCGAAATTATTCATGGCTGGTGCCCTCAAATAGAATGGAACTGCCAGCAGAGACGATATCTCTGCCAGATGACGGACATTGTGGTCCCCAGGGGCATTCGTCTCAATGCACATTCCTGCCGTTGTCTTGCCCATTTCTCCTTCAGGCTGGAGAAATACCGCGGAAATGCGCACAATGCGGAGGTCGAAAAACGTTCGGAGAAGCATGAAAAATGAATCGCGCCGAGATATGTCAACTATTAACAGAAAAAGTTAATAATCTGAAAGATAAAGAAGAAATACACAGTGGTGTGCTACCGGATATTCGCCTGTTGTACGGTACGCAGCCGGGAACGCGTACGCCGGTAATGTACCAGCCGGGGATCGTTTTTCTCTTTTCCGGGCATAAAATTGGTTATATTAACGAACGGACATTCCGGTATGACGCTAATGAATATCTGTTGCTCACGGTGCCGCTACCGTTCGAGTGCGAAACCTTTGCTACGCCGGAAGTCCCGTTGGCAGGGATTCGGCTCAATGTCGATATTCTGCAACTCCAGGAGTTGCTGATGGATATTGGGGAAGATGAGCAGTTTCAGCCACCGATCGCGTCGAGCGGGATCAACTCGGCGGTTCTCTCCGAAGAGATTTTGTGTGCGGCGGAGCGCCTGCTGGATGTCATGGAACGCCCGCTGGACGCGCGTATTCTTGGCAAACAGATTGTGCGTGAAATCCTTTATCACGTGCTGACCGGCCCCTGCGGCGGTGCGCTGCTGGCGCTGGTCAGCCGGCAGACTCACTTCAGCCTGATTAGCCGGGTGCTCAAGCGAATCGAAAGTCAGTACACTGAAAACCTGAGCGTCGACCAACTGGCGGCGGAAGCCAATATGAGCGTCTCGGCGTTCCATCATAACTTTAAGTCGGTCACCAGCACCTCTCCGCTGCAATATCTGAAAACCTACCGTTTGCATAAAGCGCGCATGCTGATGATCCACGATGGCATGAAGGCCAGCGCCGCGGCGATGCAGGTCGGTTATGAAAGCGCGTCGCAGTTTAGCCGCGAGTTTAAGCGTTACTTCGGCATGACGCCGGGAGAAGACGCGGCGCGGATCAGAACGATTCAGGGAATGTGATGAGCCACGCCGGGCGGCGAAGTGATGCCGTCCCGGTCACGTTTCAGGCGTTGCAGTATTTCTTTTTGAGCACCACGATAACCGTGCCGAGCAGCCCGGCAATCAGCAGCGCAATGGGCAGAATCATCAGGCAGGTCATGACCTGATCTTCATGGCGCTTAACGAAAGGAATCATGCTGAGCGCATAGCCCAGACCGGTGACCACACACACCCACAGCAGTGCGCTCAGCCAGTTAAAGAACTGAAAACGGCGGTTAGGTAACCCAGAAATCCCGGCCATCGTCGGCAACAACGTCCGAACGAATGCCAGGAAACGCCCGGCAAGCAGCGCCAGCAGGCCGTGCCTGTCAAACATGCAGGTTGCCCGCTGATGGTACTTATGCGGCAGATGGCCGAGCCAGCGCTTAACGGTGACGGTATTTCCCAGCCAGCGCCCCTGAGCGTAGCTCAGCCAGCAACCGAGGCTGGCCGCCGCGGTTAAAATAGCGACAGTAGGTACAAAGCCCATCACGCCTTTGGCTATCAGTGCGCCGGCCAGCAGTAGCAGACTATCGCCCGGCAGAAACGAGGCCGGTAGCAGGCCGTTTTCTAAAAACAGGGTTGCGAACATGACCAGATATACAACACCCACAACGTGGGGATTTGCCAATGCGGCAAAATCATGCTGCCACAGTGCGGCGACAATTTCTTGAATGACAACCATGGACTTTCCTAAGTGGTACCGTATTTTTTATTTAGTGTACTCCTGAAGAGGCCTGAGCACCTTGATCCCGGGCGCAACTAAAGCGGGCGCCTCTTTTAAAAACGTCCGCTATTGTTGCCACCCGATGCACTTTACACGATACGCGCAAAGCCCGCCGCTAAATCATCCCGTAGATCGGTAACATTTTCTAACCCGATATGTACGCGAATCAGCGTACCAGTGAAATCAACGTCAGCATCCGGGCGGATCGCGGCGATTTGTTCCGGCTGGTTGGCTAAAATCAGCGATTCAAAGCCGCCCCAGGAGTAGGCCATGCTGAATAAGCTGAAGTGGTCCAGATAGGCGGAGAGCTCGTCGTCAGTCAGTCTTTTATTGAGCACGAAAGAGAACAGTCCGCTGCTACCGGTAAAATCACGCTTCCAGAATTGATGGCCTTTGCTGCCAGGCAGAGCCGGGTGATTGACGCGCGCCACCTGCGGGTGCTGCGCCAGCCATTCGGCAATATACAGGCTGCTTTCATGGTGCTGACGCAGGCGAACGGCTAAGGTGCGCAGGCCGCGGCTGGTCATATAGGCGGTATCGGCATCAAGCATTTGCCCCATCAGATAGGCGTTTTCCCGCAACTGATCCCAACAGCGTTCATTGGCAACCGCGGTACCGACCATTCCGTCCGAATGGCCAATCAGGTATTTGGTACCCGCCTGAATAGAGATATCAACGCCGAAATCCAGCGCTTTAAACAGCACCCCCGCCGCCCAGGTGTTGTCGATCATGATAATCGCTTCGGGGGCGACACTGCGTACCGCCGCGACGATCGCCGGTACGTCATGCACTTCCATAGTGATCGAGCCGGGAGATTCCAGAAACACCACGCGGGTATTGGGCTGCACCAGACGGGCGATATCACCGCCGATCAGCGGGTCGAACCAACTGGTGGTTACGCCAAGCCTGGCGAGAATTTTGGTGCAAAAATCCTGGCTGGGCTCGTAGGCGGTGTTGGTCATCAATATATGGTCGCCCTGTTCGACAAAGGCCAGAATCGTATTGGCGACCGCCGCCGCGCCGCAGGGGAAGAGGGCACAGCCGACGCCGCCTTCCAGTTCGCACATGGCTTCCTGCAGTGAAAAGTGGGTCAGGGTACCGCGGCGACCGTAAAACAGTTCGCCTTTGGCCCGATTGCGCGTGGCGTGCTTTTTCGCTTCGACGGTGTCGAAAACCAGCGATGACGCCCGCTGGATGACGCTATTTACTGAACCTTGAGTATATTTTTTGCTGCGTCCGGCGTGAACCAGCGTAGTATCAAGATGCTTATCAGTCATGTTCTGACAACCTATTTTTATACATCTGGACGTCTAAACTAACATGAATACCTGATTGTGTACCGGGCAATGGAGGATACAGGTAAAAATTTTACCAATCCCGGGGTCAGCAGCGTTTTACTATGTCAGCGCAAGGAAAAGAAATCTGATTTGCTGCACAGTGTAAATACTAATGAGAACCACTATCAATTCAATGTCGTTTTGATATTATTGTGCTCAGATTTTGTGATTTACGTCCTGGAGATAGAGTGTGGGTAATAATTTGATGCAGGCGGATCTCTCCGTTTGGGGTATGTACCACCATGCCGACATTGTTGTTAAGATAGTGATGATCGGCCTGATTCTGGCGTCGGTAGTGACATGGGCTATCTTTTTCGGCAAAGGTGCAGAGATCCTCGCCAGCAAGCGCCGCCTGAAGCGTGAACAGCAACAGGTTGCTGAAGCGCGCTCTCTCGACCAGGCCAGCGATATCGCTAACGCTTTCCCGGCCAAAAGCCTGACTTCGCAGCTGATCAATGAAGCGCAGAACGAGCTGGAGCTCTCCGCGGGTTCTGAAGATAACGAAGGCATTAAAGAACGTACCGGCTTCCGGCTGGAACGCCGCGTTGCGGCGGTGGGGCGTTATATGGGCCGTGGTAACGGTTATCTGGCGACTATCGGCGCGATTTCCCCGTTTGTCGGCCTGTTTGGTACCGTCTGGGGGATCATGAACAGCTTTATCGGTATCGCGCAGACCCAGACCACCAACCTGGCGGTTGTCGCTCCGGGGATTGCGGAAGCGCTGCTGGCAACGGCGATTGGCCTGTTTGCCGCGATTCCGGCGGTGGTTATCTATAACGTTTTTGCGCGTATGATTGCCAGCTATAAAGCCTCTCTTGGCGATGTCGCCGCCCAGGTGCTGCTGCTGCAAAGCCGCGATCTTGACCTGAGTGCCAGCGGCGTCAAACCGGTGCGTACCGCCCAGAAACTCCGCGTAGGTTGATGCTTTATGGCGATGCATTTTAACGAAAACCTTGATGATAACGGCGAAATGCATGACATCAACGTGACGCCGTTTATTGACGTTATGCTGGTGCTGTTGATCATCTTTATGGTGGCGGCGCCGCTGGCCACCGTTGACGTGAAAGTTAATCTCCCGGCCTCGTCAAGTCAGCCGCAACCGCGTCCTGAAAAGCCGATTTACCTGTCGGTGAAAGCCGATAAAACGATGTTCCTCGGTAACGATCCGATCACCGAAGAGAGCCTGGTAACGTCTCTGGATGCGCTGACAGAAGGGGATAAAGACACTACCGTGTTCTTCCGCGCGGATAAAACCGTGGACTACGAAACGATGATGAAAGTCATGGATATCCTGCATCAGGCCGGTTATCTGAAGATCGGTTTGGTGGGTGAAGAAACCGTAAAAGCGAAGTAGCGCCCCTTCAGTACGTCTCCCCACGCTGGCCTTGTGCCAGCCTTTTTCGTTTTTCCCGGCCTGCTTCTGTGGGGAATCTGTTGCTATACCGTTGTTCTGTTGCGATATAATGCCGTCCGTTTTCATTCACTAACGGGATTTTATGGAACGCTTTCTGGAAAATGCTATCTACGCCTCGCGCTGGTTGTTAGCACCGGTCTATTTTGGCCTTTCGCTTGGGTTGATTGCACTGACAATCAAATTTTTTCAGGAGATCGTCCACATACTGCCGCATATTTTTAGCGTCAGTGAGTCGGATATGATTCTGACCCTGCTATCGTTGGTCGATATGACCCTGGTGGGCGGTTTGCTGGTCATGGTGATGTTTTCCGGTTATGAAAATTTTGTCTCACAGTTGGATATTAACGAAGGTAAAGAGAAGCTTAGCTGGCTGGGAAAAATGGATGCCACTTCGCTGAAAAATAAGGTTGCCGCTTCAATCGTGGCGATCTCCTCCATTCATCTGCTGCGGGTCTTTATGAATGCGCAAAATGTCCCGGATAATAAACTGATGTGGTACGTCATTATTCACCTGACCTTTGTGCTGTCGGCCTTTGTGATGGGTTATCTCGATCGTCTGAGCAAAGTGAAATACTGATCTTTGCTCTCCCGACGCCTTTCGGTCGTCGGGTTTTCTTCTGCCTTTTCCCTGGTTTCTGCTTCGCAACGCTGGCGCATGTCCGGGCTTCTGCTTTGCTTAAAGGGGTGCTTAATGATGGAGGAAACGCGATGACGCGACTGACGGCCAACGATTTTCCGCAAGAGTTGCTGGCGTATTATGACTACTATGCCCACGGCAAAATCAGCAAACGCGAGTTTATTCAGCTAGCCGGGAAATACGCGGTAGGCGGGATGACCGCGCTGGCGCTGTTTAATCTGCTAAAGCCTAACTATGCTCTGGCGCAGCAGGTGGCGTTTACCGACCCGGATATCCGTCCGGAATATATTCACTATCCTTCTCCTGACGGTCACGGTGACGTGCGGGCATATCTGGTGACGCCGACGAAAATAACCGATAAAGCGCCTGCAGTGGTGGTGGTACATGAGAACCGCGGCCTCAATCCCTATATTGAAGATGTTGCCCGGCGGGTCGCGAAAGCGGGCTATATTGCGCTGGCGCCGGATGGACTGAGTTCCGTCGGCGGCTATCCGGGCAATGATGATGAAGGGCGAGCGCTACAGCAGAACGTCGATCCTGTGAAGCTGATGAATGATTTTTTTGCCGCAGTGGCATTTATGGCGAAGCATCCGCAGGCGACGGGAAAAGTCGGCATTACCGGCTTTTGCTACGGTGGCGGCGTCTGTAATGCGGCTGCGGTGGCCATTCCAGAGCTGGCCTGCGCGGTACCGTTTTACGGTCGCCAGCCGCCGCTGAATGAAGTCGATAAAATCAACGCGCCGCTGTTGCTGCATTATGCCGGTCTGGATCGTGTAATCAATGAAGGATGGCCGGCCTATGAAAAGGCGCTCAAAGAACATAATAAAGTCTATGAGGCTTATATTTATCAGGGCGTTAACCATGGTTTTCATAACGACTCCACGCCGCGTTATGACCAGGCCGCCGCCGATCTGGCCTGGCAGCGTACGCTGGGCTGGTTTGAGAAGTATTTACGCTAACGCGTGAGGCTGAAATAGCGCTACCGCTTGCTCAAAAAATCGCTATATAATTTTTTATATATCGATAGGAGAGTGCGATGGAAAACCATTTTGGTAAAGGCTTAATGGCAGGGCTGCAGGCGTCACATGCTGATTCCGCCAGATATGCGGAAAATTTTTGCTCTGACTATAAACGCGGATTTGTTCTGGGTTATTCACACCGTATGTTTGAAAAAACCGGCGACCGTCAGCTTAGCGCCTGGGAAGCGGGGGTACTTACTCGTCGTTATGGTCTGGACAAAGATATGGTGATGGACTTCTTTAGAGAGGGAAGTTCGTGTACCGCGGTACGCTACTTTATGGCGGGATACCAGTACCGGCCAGGACGCTGAGAACCGGAGGCAAACGCCTCCGGCTGGTAAGGGGCTACGCCTGGCGCTTATCTTCAGTTTGCGTCTCGAAATCGCTGGCGGCATGGCGCTCGTGGAGCTGCTCATTGAGCGGGCCGGAAGTGCGGTTAACGATGCGTCCACGCTGAACGGCCGGACGATTGCCAACATCCTGCGCCCAGCGCAGCACGTTTTTGTAGCTGCTGGTATCAAGGAATTCTGCGGCGTTGTAAACATTCCCCAGCACCACGTTGCCATACCATGGCCAGATGGCCATATCGGCAATGCTGTACTCTTCCCCTGCGACAAAACGACCACGGGCGAGCTGCTTGTCCAGTACGTCAAGTTGACGTTTGGCTTCCATCGTAAAGCGATCGATCGCGTATTCGATTTTTACCGGCGCATAGTTGAAAAAGTGACCGAATCCGCCGCCAAGGAACGGGGCGGAGCCCTGCAGCCAGAACAGCCAGTTGAGGGTTTCGGTGCGGCCTGCCGGATCTTTCGGCAGGAAGAAACCAAACTTTTCCGCAAGGTAGAGCAGGATGTTGCCGGATTCAAAAACGCGGGTTGGCGGGGTGGTGGAGTGGTCCCGGAGGGCGGGGATTTTCGAGTTAGGGTTAACGTCGACAAAACCACTGGAGAACTGATTGCCTTCGCCGATGCGAATCAGCCAGGCGTCATATTCCGCGCCGCTAATGCCTAACGCCAGCAACTCTTCCAGCATGATGGTGACTTTCTGGCCGTTGGGCGTCCCCAGCGAATAAAGCTGAAGAGGATGTGTGCCCACGGGGAGCGCCTGGTCATGCGTGGCGCCGGAGACGGGACGGTTGATATTGGCGAATGTGCCGCCGTTGTTTTGCTTCCATTGCCATACTTTAGGAGGTTGGTAGCTATTCTCTGACATGTTGACCTGCCTTTTTCGTGAAGTCATTGAGGGAGTGTAGCAGGTGCTATCAGATGGGGTTAACAGTATGAGGCGTATTCACATTATGCTCCCCCGTTCCAGATATGTATTTTTTGTTTTCCCGGGGCGGGAGTCATGTTAGTCAGTTAAGCGGATCATCGAGTTTTTATACTGTTACATTGCCAGAGTGAATGCTTTTTCGGGGAATGTTGGTCAGTGGCCTGTTCCGTTCACTGTCAATCTGAGGGTGTTCGTTATACCCGCTGCGTGTGAACGGCCAGGGGGACGTTTCGCTCGTCCCCCTGGACCCCCGGCATGGCGCTGAAACCTGCCGCTGCGCGCTCCGCTTCACTCCGGCTTCATCTGACGGACCGGGTGGGACTCGCCCTTCCAGGGCCAGCGCAAGCGCTGTTCAAAATTGCTCCCGGCAATTTTGTCCCTGTCTCGACCCGCCCTCTGGCCGCCGTCCTGGATGCGCGCCTGCGTTCTCGCCAGGTTTCCTTGATGCGCCCAACCCCCCTGCGGTGAGCCCGCGCTCAATCTGCGACTGCCCGGAAGCTGAGAGTTATCAAAAGCCCTAATGCTGGGCACCTTAACTCACCCGCATCAGACGCGGGGCTGGCCTGTTTACGCCATAATCCGCGCGGCCCACACGCTGATATCATCCCCGCTGCCGAGATCTGCCTGCACCAGACCGTTAACCATAAAGGTCGGCGACACATGAATGCCGTTCTGGCGGGCGTACTTGCAGTGCCATTTGATCGCGTTTTGCAGTTCCGGAAGGGCAAACGCCTCCGCCAGAGAAACGTGGCTATAGCGTTCGATACGCTCAATAATTTGCTGCGGCGTGACGTCCATGTTCGGCCCGCTACAGTGGTCGGTAAACTCAAATTCCTCGCGATGGTCAGCGACGGCTTTAAGCACTTTGTGCGCCTGCTCGCGGCCGTGGGGCAGCGTGGAGGCGGCGAGAATACAGCGCACGATGACACCGGAAAACAGGTGCCAGGGCTGGGACTGAAGGCGAATTTTAACCGTCACGTTATCCGCGCCGACCTCTTCCAGCAGTGCATCAAGCTTATTAAAGGCGCGCACCGAGAAAGGGCAGGTGGGTTCAAGGAAGACCTCGAAGGTGCGTGGGCCATGGCCCCAGACCAGCGGTTGGGCAGTCAAATGTGAAGGTGTGCTCATTGTCGGTTCCTGATGGTTTTTTTATCTCAAATAACGATATCACTTTTGCCTGAAGGTGCAGGTTTATTTTCTTTAAGCGCACGATTAGCGAATCGAATGAGTGGTATCATCATACGACCTCTGTCTGGTAAGTGCCTGCGGCAGGATAAGAAGAGGGAGTTTTGTTCCGCCAACTGCCCGGGCTGCATTAATTGAGGTCAGGCTAAATGAGCAAAGGTTCGACAAGCAGTGACGCCCCGTTTGGTACACTATTAGGCTACGCACCGGGCGGCGTAGCGATTTATTCTTCGAATTACAGTAGCTTAAACCCGCAAGATTATCCGGATGACGCCACGTTCCGTAGCTATATCGGTAATGAATATATGGGACATAAGTGGCAGTGCGTGGAGTTTGCGCGCCGTTTCTTGTTCCTCACCTACGGTTTTGTTTTCACCGATGTCGGCATGGCCTACGAAATCTTCTCCCTGCGTTTTCTGCGCGAAGTGGTCAATGACAATATTCTGCCGTTACAGGCTTTTGCCAACGGTTGCCGTCGCCCGCCAGTTGCCGGTTCGTTGCTGATTTGGCAGAAAGGGGGCGAATTTAAGCATACCGGCCACGTGGCGGTGATTACCCAACTGGTGGGGAATAAGGTCAGGGTTGCTGAACAGAATGTGATTCACTCGCCGTTGCCGCAGGGCCAGCAGTGGACCCGCGAGCTGACGCTGGTGGTGAAAAACGGCATTTACACAATTAAAGACACCTTTGCCGATACCGAAATACTCGGCTGGATGATCCAAACCGCCGATACTGAGCATAGCCTCCCACAGCCGGTTGTACCGGGTGACGCGATGACAATCAAAGGGGCGCGTTTGCCGAATAAAGGCCAGTTCCGCGGCAACTGGCTTAATGAGCATGATTTATTGCAAAAAGCCTATGTGGCAGCCAATGGCCACGTTATCAATAAAGATCCGTATCAGTATTTCACCATGACTGAAAGCGCAGAGCAGGAACTTATCAAAGCGACCAATGAGCTGCATTTGATGTATCTGCACGCCACCGATAAGGTGATGAAGGATGATAGTCTGCTGGCGCTGTTTGATATTCCGAAAATCCTCTGGCCGCGTCTGCGCCTCTCGTGGCAGCGCCGTCGGCATCATATGATTACCGGTCGGATGGATTTCTGTATGGATGCGCGCGGGCTTAAGGTTTATGAATACAATGCGGATTCCGCGTCCTGCCATACTGAGGGCGGCCTGATCCTCGAACAGTGGCTGAAACAGGGGTATTGCGGTAGCGGACACAACCCGGCGGAAAATCTGCTGGATGAGCTGACCGGCGCCTGGAAGCACAGTCAGGCGCGGCCTTTCGTGCATATTATGCAGGACAGGGATCTGGAGGAGAATTATCATGCCATGTTTATCCAGCGTTCGCTGACCGAGGCCGGTTTTGAGAGCAAAATTGTGTACGGTCTTGATGAACTGCGGTGGGATGCCGCCGGGCAATTGATTGATGCTGATGGTCGGCTGGTCAACTGCGTATGGAAAACCTGGGCGTGGGAAACCGCCATTGAGCAGGTGCGTGAAGTCAGCGCCGACGAGTATGCGGCGGTCCCGATCCGTACCGGCAACCCCAATAATGAGGTGCGTCTGATTGATGTCCTGCTGCGCCCGGAAGTCTTAGTGTTTGAGCCGCTGTGGACGGTCATCCCCGGTAACAAGGCGATTCTGCCGGTGCTATGGTCGCTGTTTCCGAATCATCGCTATTTGTTGGATACCGATTTTGTGGTCAACGAGAAACTGGCGGAAAGTGGCTATGCGGTGAAGCCCATCTCAGGCCGTTGTGGCGATAATATCGACCTGATTAGTCCGCAGGAGGAAGTGCTGGATAAAACCAGCGGGCGGTTTGTCGATCGCAAAAATATTTATCAGCAGCTGTGGTGTCTGCCTAAAGTGGATGGCAAATATATCCAGGTTTGCACCTTTACCGTCGGTGGTAGCTATGGCGGTACTTGTCTGCGCGGCGATGATTCGCTGGTGGTCAAAAAAGAGAGCGATATCGAACCGTTAATCGTGATAAAAGACAGCGATAGTCATTCACGCTAACGCCGGATCCGGGCGCAAAAAGCAACGTTCCCGGTGAACATCGCGTGACCGGGGCGTTTCGGTAAAAACAGATAACAAATCACAACAACAAGACAGAAAAGGAAAATAGTATGCACGATCGGCGACTCGCCGCCCGCGCGGGGGAGCTTAAGCCCTCTGCCGTCCGCGAACTCCTTAAGCACAGCAAGTTGCCCGGGGTGATCTCTCTGGGCGGCGGTATTCCGGCCCCGGAGCTGTTTGATACCGAAGGCCTGAACCTCGCGGTGCAGCAGGTGATGAACGGGCGTTTTAACGATGCGTTCCAGTACGGTTTGACCGAAGGTTATCCGCCGCTGCGTCAGGCCGTCAGCGAACTGTGTCAGGCGCGCGGCGTTGCCTGTGCGGCAAGTCATGTCTATATCACTTCCGGTTCGCAACAATCGCTGGATATCGTCGCCCGTACGCTGCTCGATCCGGGCGACGCGATCGTCGTTGAACGTCCGACCTATCTGGCGGCGCTGCAGGTATTCCAGCTGGCGCAGGCCAATATTCTCAGCGTCGATACCGATGATGACGGCATGCTGGTGGAACAACTGGCCGACCTGCTGGAAACCACCCGCGTGAAAGCCGTTTACCTGGTGCCGACCTTCGGCAACCCCGGCGGTAAAACCCTCAGCGAAGCGCGTCGTCGTCGTCTGGTTGAGCTGGCGAAGAAGCACGATTTTGTCATTATCGAAGATGATCCGTATGGCGAAATCAGCTTCACCGATGAAGTTCGCCGTCCGCTGTATCACTACGCGGTTGAACTGGGATGTGAGGATCAGGTGGTGTACACCTCCACCTTCTCTAAGATCCTCGCGCCGGGTATGCGTATCGGCTGGATCGTGATGCCGGACTGGCTGGCGCAGCAGACGGTGATCGTCAAACAGGCGGCGGATCTGCATACCAATATGCTGTCGCAGGTGATCACGGCGGAATACCTGAGCATGAATCGTCTGGAAAGTCAGATTGCCCTGATCCGCGAAGATTATCGCAAGAAATGCGTGGCGCTGGCCGATGCGCTGGAATCGCGCCTTGGAGAGCATCTTGAATTTAGTCGCCCGAAAGGCGGCATGTTCCTGTGGGCTCGCTTCCGTTATCCGTTTGATACGATGGAATGGATGAAGAAAACGCTGGAAAACGGCGTGGTCTACGTGCCCGGCGAAGCCTTCTATAACGATGACCCGGATACGCGCACGTTGCGTCTGTCTTACTCTACGGTGTCAGAGGATGGCCTGATGACCGCCGTGGAGCGCCTGGCGAAGTCGCTGTAATGACGCTGTTTCGCGCCGTCGGGCGGCGCGAAGATCCTGTCTTTGATTGATCGCGACGATATCACCGATCTCTCGCCCGTCGCTACTGGCGGCGGGCGAGAGAAACGTGGATCGATTCCGTCAGAAATTCACATTAACCGAAACCCAGTAGTTACGCCCTGGGACCACATAGCCCGTGGTGCTCTGGGATGAGGTGAAGTAATCGCCCGCCGTGGTGGTGCCGCCGTTCACAGGGAAGACATGCGTCCGGGTAAAGTCCTTGTCGAACAGGTTATTCACCGCGCCGTTCAGGGTGACGTCTTTCGAGACTTTATAAGAGCCGCCCAGGTTGTAGACGGTCCAGGATTTGAAATAGCCACCAAGGTTGTCATACACCACTTTATTGGCTGCGCTCAGGTTGTCGTAGTTTTGCGTAAAGCGTGCGGTTTTACTCCGGTATTCCACTTTCAGCCACGTAGAAAACTTCTCGTTTACGTTCCAGTTTAACCGGGCGTTTGCCATATGTTTTGGCGTGTTGGTTAATGCCGCACCTTTGTTATTGCCGTCTTTCTGCTCGCTGTCGGTGAAGGTGTAGTTCATATTCAGCGACCAGTCATCAGACCACAGCGGGACCGAGGTACCCAGCTCAAGACCCTGGGTAATTGATTTACCCACGTTGGTATAAGTGCTGGTCGAGCTGTCAATTGTTTCACTGCTGATTTTATTTTTGAAGCGGTTGTGGAACAGGGTGGCATTGGCGCTGAATCCACTGTGGTTTTCGTAATAGACGCCTAATTCGGTATTGACGCTTTCTTCTGGCTTGAGATTTGGATTGCCGATGGTGTTGATGGTGCCCTGGCCGGTCACGCCGCTTATCCCATTGTGCTGTTGCGCCAGCGAGGGGGTCTTATATCCGGTACTCACGCCGCCTTTCACGGTGATCTCGTCAAGGGCATCCCATACCAGATAAGCCCTCGGGCTGACATGACTGCCAAAGGTTTCCTGATATTCATAGCGGGCGCCGTAGGTCAGCGCCAGAGGCTCCAGTAAACGCCATTCGTCCTCGCTGAATAAGGACCATGAATCCTGTTTAAATTCGTCGCCACCGTTGGCAAGGACAATGCCGTCCTTCATGCGCGCATTCCAGTACTGGCCGCCTACCGTCAGCAGATGGCTGTCCCCCAGCGGGGCGACCAGTTTTGAATCCAGAATGATATTGGTATTTTTCAGCTCCCGTTTTTCACCGGCCAGTCCGGAAGCGGCAGGAACAGAGGATGTCGTGATCAGGCGTCCTTTATTCTCGGTTCTGTTCCAGGAGAGCGTTGAGTTGAGAGTACCGAAACTCAGGTAATTATCGCTGCCAAGGGTCAGTTTTCGGCGCTGATAACGCAGAGTGTCTTCATATCCTCCGGAAGAACCAATAGTACCCAGTTGGTTATTCTTGTTGTCGTATGTCTGATTAGCAATTTCGCCGTCCAGCCAGAGTATGTTCTTGTCGTCGACCTGCCAGAGCAGCTTGCTGCCCAGGGTATAGTTTTCCGATTTGACCGGGTTCGGGCCACGGTTACTGAGTTCGCTGCCGGTTGTGGAAGATTCCACATGCGATGCCTCGCGACGGAAGATATTGCCGCGCAAGGCCAGCCCCAGTTTGTTCTCTATTAGCGCGCCGCTGGAATAGAGTGAGAATTTTGAATTGTCCCCGTAGGTCGTATCTTCCTGGAAGGTATGTTCGAGAGTGGCGGTTCCGGACCATTCCGGGGCGATTTTTTTGGTGATGATATTCACAACACCGCCCATCGCATCCGAGCCGTAGAGTGTGGACATGGGGCCACGGATGATTTCGATACGTTCGATCGCGGACATGGGAGGCATAAAGCTGGTGTTCATTGCGCCAAAACCATTGGGCGTAACGTCCGAGGTTCCGTTTTGGCGTATCCCGTCCACCAGAATCAGGGTGTAACTGCCGGACATGCCGCGAATACTGATATCAAGCCCCCCGGTTTTACCGGTTGTGCTGTTGATGTCTACCCCTTCCACGTCACTGAGGGCGGAGGCGAGGTCGGTGTAATTGCGCTGGCTGAGTTCCTGCTGACTGATAACCGTAATACTGGCAGCGGCTTCACGCAGTTTCTGTTCATACCCGGAGGCGGTGACTACCATAACGTCGTCCGTTTCTGCTGCCAGCACGGAAGGGGCGGTTGTCGTCGCTAAAAGAGGTATTAACATTTTTTTAATCATTTTTACTCCCTATAAGTAATATCCTATTGATAAATATTTATTATTATGAATTGATCTAATTGATGATGTAAATACAAATAAATATCATTTACATTTCTTAACAAAGGGAAGCCGCTAAAATCGCCGCCTGGCGGCATCGGCAATAATGATGACGGGATAATTTCTCTTGTCCGGCGCCACTATTGCGCCTGCTTTCAGCATAAATCTGTGATTTTTCGGCGACCGCAGGCGGTACTGACGGGCCGTCGTTCCGTATCAGTGGATGAAAAGGTGTAATGAAATATTGCTAAGTGTTTTTAAGGGCAATCGGTAATGGCGAGGGGCTGGAGGGAATCAGATAGTCGTTACTGAACGCCGGGCAGCCGGAATGGTCGTGGCATGGAAACCGGTTTGCAATATGGTGCTCGCAGAGCATGGCGTATTTGGACGTTGTGCAGGTAATGTTAGTAGCGGAGAGGCGAATGCCGATCGGTTCAGCGAGTCATCGATGTTGTCTTCCGCTGCATTTGCCGCCCGGAAGCGCTGACCGCCATCCAGGCGGCCCGTCCTGGATGGGCGTTTGCGTTCTCGCCTGGTTTCCTGATGCGCCCAATCCCCATGCGGTAAGTCTGGGATGAATACCGGTGAATGGCCCTTAACTGACCGGCATCAGGCGGAGGAGCGCTTTTTTATGTCTGCAAAAGCTGGTCAGCGAGGTCAGACCGTTCAGGCTGTTCTCCGCTGCTGAACATTTTCTCAAAATCGGGCGCACTTAGGGGCCGCGCGAAATAATACCCCTGAAAGGCATCACATCCGAGGGTCTTCATGATCAACCACTGCGCTTCTTCTTCTATCCCTTCGGCCAGCACCTGCAACTGCAGTTCTCGCCCCATCCGGATGATATTGCGGGCAATGACTCTCCCTTTTTCTCCTCCCAGGACGGCTTTTACAAAGCTACGGTCAATTTTTATCTGTTCCAGCGGCAACTGTCGAAGATAACTCAGGGAAGAAAAGCCGGTGCCAAAGTCATCCAGTGCAAAACGGAAACCTGAAGCAGCCAGAGTCTCCATTGTGGTCACCACAACCGGCATATCGGTGGCAAACACGCTTTCCGTCAGTTCGAATTTAAGCTGTGATGGATTGATCCCGGCGGACACCACCGTCTCGATGACATTTTCCGTAAAATCAGTCTCCAGAATATGGTCCGCCGTAAAATTCACGGCCAGAGTCAGGCGCGCCATTTCCGGCCGGCTTTGCCATTGTGTAAGCCGGAAACAGGCTTCCCGGAGCACCCATTCGCCAATCAGCGGCATCAGACCGGCTCGCTGTGCATCCGGAAGGAAAAAATCGGGAGAGAGTAGCCCTTTCTCGGGATGCTGCCACCGCAGTAAGGCTTCAGCGCCGGTAAATCCACCGTCGGCGCTGACCTGTAACTGATAGTAGAGGACAAATTCATTCTGTTTCAGTGCCCGACGAAGTTGTCTTCCGATATCTGTCTGACGGGAAAAATCCGCCTGCAGGGCAGCCATTCCGCCACCCAGCATGACGGTAACCATCATGGCATTTACCCATGAACTGATCTCCCGGAACGCTGTCGGCATAGGGATGGCAAACGGAAAGACCAGCCTGCTGCTGCAGAACACCACGAACATCAGCAGGCTGGCTATGATCATCCCGGCCTGCTGGCGTGACGGGGTTCTCTGGTAATTGATATATCCGACCAGGGCAATGACCAGGAGATAGAGATGGGTCGTTCGGAGAACCTCTTTATTCGGGATATCGAAAAGGAGGCTAAAGAGGCAGACAAAAAGCAGACAAACCAACTGGGCTGCCAGCAGTCCGGCGGAAAAATTTCCCCGACGGGCCAGCAGCCAGCAGGGCAGGATGGCCACCCCCAGTCCCAGAAGGGCAAATGCCAGAGACCAGTAGCCAACCAGTATAAAGACCAGTAGCCAGCCGAGCCCGACGAACGTACCCGCAAGGGATGCCGCCCGGCACAGCAGAAAGAAATACGCCGGTTGCCGTTCTTTTTGGTTCAACATCATGGTAGCGTCCTGTGCAAGGGCTCTCGTCAGGGTATCCCGGCATACAGCACGGTATTTTCCGTATGCGCGGATTGCATCGGCAGATATTCAGTATGCCGACGCGCCACAACGCGCGTATTACGCAGATTTGCGTCTGATTGTCCGGCATTGGGCAGGGGGCATTCGTGTCGCCCCACGCTGTTCGTCTTCGCCACGGTACTGCCCGGCGGTGGTTTTTTAGCCCGTTATGGGCGGCCACAAAATTGCCGGCCAGTGATTGCTCTCCCGGTTAATGTTTTATATCACTGGCGCTGACATTCGGAAATATAAAGCATGATAAAGATACACTTATCGTAGGTAAGCCAGGGATAGCCACAATCAATCCGGTGGTTACCGGGCGTAATATTATTCATATGGTGAAACTGTAATGCACAAAGGAACGGTACTTTGCTTGTTGTTGTCTATCATCCCACTCGCGCACGCAGATTCATCAGGTTTGCCCGCAACCGTTCCGGGCCAGGCAACCCTCTTCAATTTCGCCCCACGGGATGTTCTTCAGGGCCAGGATGGTTTACCGCCGTCCCCCCATGCGCCATTAAAATATGGTGCGCCGGTGCTGCATCTGGATGTTGCCGGCAATGCGGTGGAAGAACATGCCGCCTCAGTCGCCTACTTTAACGATCAATACTGGATGTATGCCGAAAAATGGGGCTGCGGAAAACTGGTGATGTTCAGCGGCAGCATTCCGGGGAAAGGGGGGGCAGAAAAATTGTCTCCCGTGAAAAATGCCGGCCAGTGCGGGCTGGCCGCGTATTCTTCTCCGGATATGACGAACTGGACATTTCAGGGGCTATATCAGCCGGAAGGCATTCGGGGAAGCGCTGCAAAACCACATGTTCTGTGGAGCCAGCCGCTGAAAAAATATGTGATGTGGTTTAAGGCGGGCGATAATTTTGCCAGAACCGGCGGGCTCTATTATGCTCTGGCCGATTCCCCCGCGGGGCCATGGAGCCAGCCGAAAATCGCAACGGGCCCCCATCTGGCTCATGATTTTGATATTACGATCTCGCCTGAAGGCAAGGCTTATATTGTCACGGATGTGTTTTCCGGTCAGTTCGATAAAACCTCGCCGGGAGGCCATAAACCTTTGTGGGATCTCTGGATACAGGCGTTGACCCCGGAACTGACCGGCACCGTCGCGGGGAGCGCGACCCGTATTCTCAAGGCGGCCGATTTTGAAGCCGTCGGCTTATTCACGCATAACGGATACTGGTATATCACCGGTGGGCCGACCTGTGGCAACTGCCAGGTGCCGATCCGCTATCTGTACTCTTCGTCGGTCACGTCCGGATGGACCAATGAACAGGGCGAGACCGGCGACGAACTGAAAATGGGTTCGCTCCTGACACAGGATGGCTGCACAGGGCAAAACAAGGGGGCGGACACGCTGCCTTCCTTATCCGGCCCGGTCATTCTCAGCGCCATCTGGGGATACCGCACCGGTCCGGCGAGCTATGCGCCGAAAGGGCGGGTGGTTCACGGTGACAACAGCCAGGCCATTTCATCAACCTACTGGTTTCCGGTGACCTTTAACGCAAAACATCAGATTGAGAAATTTACCTGCCCTGCTCAGGTGAATATCCCGCTCAACCGGGCTGTCAGCCCGCCGGCGCCGGCACCCTGGCAACCGGTCTGTCAAATCAGACAAGGGAGCGTCGTGAAGCAGACGCTGCCATCGTTAAGTCGCTATCACGGCGCGCTTACGCTGAGCCTGTTCCAGAGGACGGATGATGAAGGTCCGCTGAAACAGAATGGCGTGATACTGAATGCGCCCCTGAATGTCGATATTCGCTTCACGGATGGCAGCGAGGTCAGACGGCGAATCCCGGCAACCGGTGTTGCGTTCACACCGCAAGTACAGCCATTCACGCTGTCTGATTCAAAAACAGTGTCAGACATCACGCTCAGTTCAGAAGCCACTAACGGCTGCTATGGCACGGTGGTAGCGCCGGCCAGATCGTCAATGAACCGTTATTCTGTATTGAAAAAAGACGGTGACCAGCATCATGACGGTGTCAGAATGTATACTGGCCCGGACGACAGGGTTCCGTGAGGATGAGTGGTCTCCTTGGCGCGCTTTGTCAGGGGCATATTTTTATTGGCCGGCGAGGATAACGACGTGACGGGCAACTCACGTCATCACCCGCCGGTACATACGACGTGGATGGCCAATTTTGCCGTATTGCATCTCGACGACCAGAAAACCGGCATCCACGCAGTGTTCCAGGTAGCGACGGGTTGTGGTTTTACTCAGCCCCGTTTCATGAACCACTTCATCCACGGAAAAGCAGCGTTCCGTCTCGTCGGTAAATAGCTTTTGCACCAGCGCCAGCGTATTCTCTTCAATCCCTTTGCTGCCGTTATCCTGGCGGTAGTTCCTGGCCTGCAGTTGATAGAGGGAGTCGACGTTTTTCTGGTCGACGACTTTCCATACCCGCTGCTGCTCGGCAAACTGTACAAAACGTTCCAGCGACTGGCTTAATCGCTTCCAGGAGACGGGTTTGAGAATGTAGTCGAATGCGCCATTGCGAATGGCCAGGCTACAGGTATCCATGTCGCTGGCGGCGGTAATAAAAATCACCGAGCAGTTGGTGTGGGCAATAAGCGGATCGCTAATCAACGTAATGCCTTTACCGTCCGGCAGGTAGTTATCCAGCAACACCAGTTGTGGGTGCGTGCTGCTCAGTAATGCCCGCGTTTCGTCCAGCGACGAGGCAATGCCGACCAGCCGCAGGCGTGGATGTTTGCCGATCAGTTCTGCATGAAGCTGCGCAAGCGCGTTTTCATCTTCGACTATCAGCACGTCTATTAATTCATGTTGCATAGTTCTGATCTTCCAGGGTCGTTACGGGGCGCGGTATGTTGCCCGTTTCAGGTATAAACAAAGAAAAAATCGTCCCGTGAGGCGCGTTGCTGGAGACTTCAATCGATCCACCAGCCTGCGTAACATAGCTGGCGATCAGATACAGGCCGATGCCATGATCGCCCCCGCGTTTGGTGGTTATTCCGCGCTCAAAGATACGTTCACGGATTGCCGGATCGATACCGATGCCATGATCCGCCACTTCAATGATCAGCTCTCGCTCATTGAGCAGGATCAGCACTTCCACCGGCGCGTGCGGCGGGGCAGCGCTCTGGGTTGCTTCAATGGCATTGTCCAGCAGGTTGCCGATACTTGAAATCAGTTCCGCTTCCCCCAGTGACCGGCAGGGTTTCGCCATCCGGCACAGCGGGTCAAACGCCAGTTCGACGCCTTTTTCACGGGCGCGCGCCGCTTTACCTACCAGTAGCCCACATAACGTTGGCGAGCTAAAGCGCGACGAGATAAAGTCCAGCAGCTCTTGCGCATGCTCTGAGTGCGCCTGGATATAGCGTATTGCTTCGTCGTAACGCGCCATATGCAGCAGGCCGGAGAGCGTAGCCATGCGGTTAAGCTGCTCATGGCGCATAATGCGCAGATTATCCACATAGCGTTTCACTTGGCTGAGCTGCGCGCTCAGGGTGTCGATTTCGTTGCGATCGCGGAAAGTGATCACCCAGCCCTGTAACGTCTCTTCCAGCATAATGCGCACCCGACTGGCGATCACCGTTAACGCGTTGAAGCGGCAAATCTCATCGTGAGTGTCGTTTTGCAACATCAGCGAGCGCGTGAAAAAAGGCACAGGGGTGATTACTTCATTAATGGCCTGCCCACGCAGCGCGCGGGCAGGCTGGCTTAAGCCAAGAAGCTTGCGCGCGGCCTGGTTGATCACCTCAATGCGCAGCTCGCTGTCGACGGCGATCACGCCTTCATAAATGGACTCCATCAGCGCTTTTTGCTGGCGCACCAGCAGGCCGATTTCGCGCGGTTCCAGCGAGAAGATCTGCTTTTTAATCCCGCGGGTGAAATACCACGAAAAGACAAACAGTGCGATCAGCAGCAATATGGCCGCAATAAAGATATTGATCGCTTTGCCAAGGGTAATGGTGTCGAGATAGCTGGTCAGATATCCTACCGACACAATACCCACCACGTGGCCGTTATCGTCAAAAATGGGCGTTTTACTGCGCAGGGAAATGCCTAAACCGCCTTTACGGATCGTGGTGATGCTTTTCCCCTGTAAAACGTCCGCGTTGTCGCCGCCCACCAGTTTTTTCCCCACCATGTCAGGATCGACGGAATGAAATAGATGCAGCCCTTTATTATCACCAATGACAATAAAACTGGCATCGCTATGTATTACGAGCTTTTGCATAAATTGGCTGATGGCTGGAATATCTTTTTTCGCCACGCTCTGGCGCAGGCTCGGAATAATCGCTATTTCCTCAGCCTGAATTTTTGCTCTGGCGCTCATTTCCTGGTATAGCTGGCGACTCATGTCCTGATAATAATAAACGCCCAATAGAACGAAGAGGCCGGAGAAGAACAACACCAGCGAAATAAAAAGTTTAATTTGAAAAGATACTCTCATGACGGTACGCACAGCAGCTAACGATTCGCCAATGTACCATCTTTTTTTGCTGCTGTACGTAGTTTGCTGGAAAGCTGTGATCCCTTGCACAGCAAGCATTTGCGCTAAATAAATGACCTGTTAAATATTCTTTTTGGGGAATGTTATTAACTTGTGTTTCTTTTTTAAAAAACCATAAAAACCACGACAATAATTAAGGTGTAAATCACATAAAATAAAAGAAACCATAAAAGCCATAGGTACCATTAAAACTCTAAATTTATTATGCCGAATCTCACATTTAATGAGCCTTTAGCCCTTTACTCTGTCGGCACAAAATAACCAAGGGGCTTAATTATGAGCACAACTGACGATTCATTTTCTGTTACCTCTGAATCGCTGACGATTCAAAAAAGATCACTTAAGGACAGGTGGTGGCACATTATGGATAGCTGGAAGGTCGGGATTATTCCGCTGCCGTTATTCCTGTTGGCTGGCGCGCTGATTGCCATCGACTGTCTTGGCGGCAAACTGCCCAGTGATATTGTGGTGATGGTCGCCACACTGGCATTTTTTGGCTTTGCCTGCGGCGAGTTTGGTAAGCGCCTGCCCATTGTCGGTAAACTGGGGGCGGCGGCGATCTGCGCGACCTTCATTCCGTCGGCGATGGTCTATTATGGGCTACTGCCGGACGTCGTTGTGGAATCCACGACCAAATTCTATAAATCCACCAACATCCTCTATCTCTATATCTGCTGCATCATTGTCGGCAGCATCATGAGCATGAACCGCACCACCCTGATTCAGGGTTTCCTGCGTATATTTTTCCCCATGTTGTGCGGTGAAATTGTCGGCATGCTGGTGGGCATGGGGGTTGGCCTGGCGCTCGGTATGGAGCCGTTCCAGATCTTCTTCTTTATTATACTGCCGATCATGGCCGGGGGCGTGGGGGAAGGCGCGATTCCGCTGTCCATTGGCTATGCCACCATTCTGCATATGGATCAGGGCGTTGCGTTGGGGCGTGTCTTACCGATGGTGATGCTCGGCAGCCTGACCGCCATCATTATCTCCGGTTGCCTGAATCAACTGGGTAAACGCTTCCCGCATCTGACGGGGGAAGGCCAATTGATGCCGAACCGTGATAACGGCGACGCTCAGGTTTCGGCGGCGCCGGCATACTCTGGAAAAACTGACGTCACCACTATCGCGGCGGGCGCGCTGCTGGCGGTACTGCTGTATATGATTGGTATGCTCGGCCACAAATTGATTGGCCTCCCGGCGCCGGTTGGCATGCTGTTCGTCGCTGTGCTGATCAAGCTGGCGCACGGCGTCTCTCCGCGTCTGCTGGAAGGTTCTCAGGTGGTGTACAAATTCTTCCAGACTTCGGTCACCTATCCCATTCTCTTCGCCGTTGGCGTGGCGATTACGCCGTGGGAAGAGCTGGTTCACGCTTTCACCATCGACAATCTGCTGGTGATCGTGAGTACCGTTTCCGCACTGGTTGCGACTGGCTTCTTCGTAGGTAAAAAGATCGGCATGCATCCTATTGATGTGGCTATCGTTTCCTGCTGCCAGAGCGGTCAGGGCGGTACAGGGGATGTTGCCATTCTGACCGCGGGCAACCGCATGAGCCTGATGCCATTTGCACAGATTGCTACCCGCATTGGTGGGGCGATCAACGTGTCGGTATCGCTGCTGATCCTTGGCAATTTCCTCGTCTGATTAAGCATTACAGGAACTGATATGAAACTCGCAAGCTTTATCCATCAGGGGAGTCGTAGTTACGGCATCGTCAAGGCTGATGGCATGATCAATCTGGGGCAGCGTCTTGGCAACCATTATGGCGATCTGAAATCACTGCTCGCCGCCGGCGCGCTGAATGAGGCGCAACGGTTAGCTGGCGAAACGCCGGATATCCGCTTTGACGATCTCGAATTTCTGCCGGTGATCGAAAACCCAGGGAAAATTCTTTGCGTGGGTATGAACTATGCCGAAAAGCGCAAAGAGTTTGATCAACACAACCCGGCGCCGACGCTGTTTGTGCGCTTTGCCGACTCGCAAACCGGGCACAACGCGCCGGTGCTGAAGCCGCGTCACTCCAGTGAGTTCGATTACGAAGGCGAACTGGCGGTGATCATCGGTAAAGGCGGCGAGGACATCTCCCGCGAGACGGCGTTAAGCCATGTGGCCGGTTACAGCTGCTATATGGATGGCTCGGCGCGCGACTGGCAGCACACCTGGTTTACTGCCGGTAAAAACTGGCGGCAGACCGGCGCGTTCGGCCCGTGGATGACCACCGCCGATGAGATCCCGGATCCGCATGCGCTCGCCATCCGCACCTGGCTGAATGGCCGCATGGTCCAGGATGACAACACCGCCAGCATGATCCACAAGGTGGCCGAACTTATCGAGTACATCAGCACGTTCACCAGTCTGACGCCAGGGGATGTGATTATCACCGGTTCGCCGGGCGGCGTGGGTAAAAAACGCAATCCGCCGCTGTTTATGAAAGCGGGCGATCGCATTGAAGTGGAAATCGAACATATCGGCCACCTCAGCAATGTGATTATCGATGCGCCAGCCCACGCGCTGACGACGGCGCACTAAGGACGAAGGCTACACCATGCAAGCACGACCTCCCATCGACTTCCGCGTAGCGGAAGTCAACGGCAATACTCAACGGCTGGCCGCTGTCCGCACGTTGCTGGCAGACAGTGGTTTAGGTATGGACAGCGATATCACCACGTTTGTTGAAGCCTGGTCGGGAAACCGGCTGGTGGGGTGTGCTGGCCTTGCCGCCAACGTTATCAAGTGTGTGGCAGTGGATGAACAGCTGCGCGGTGAAAACCTCAGCGCGCAGTTGCTGGCGGAAGTCGAGTACCTGGCGCTGGCGCGCGGTCATCTGCATCTGTTCTTGTGTACCCGCCCGTGCAACCGGGAGCGCTTTCAGCGCTGCGGTTTCTGGCCGATTGCGCAGAGCGGCAACAACGCCATTCTGATGGAAAACACGCCCACGGGAATTCAGCGTTACTGCCGCGCTTTGCAGGCTGAACGCCTGCCGGGAAAACGGATCGGCGCCATCGTGATGAACGCCAACCCCTTTACCCTCGGACATCGCCATCTGGTTGAACAGGCGGCGCGATCCTGCGACGGGCTGCATCTGTTTGTGGTGCGTGAAGACGCTTCGTTCTTCCCTTTTGCCGCCCGGTTAAAGATGGTGAAAGCAGGCGTGGCGCATCTGACGAATGTCACCGTGCATGAAGGCTCGCAGTACATCATTTCCCGCGCCACCTTTCCGGCCTATTTCCTGAAAGAGACCGGAAAAGTGCAGCAAGCATGGAGCGAGATCGATCTGCTTATCTTCCGCAACTATATCGCCCCGGCGCTGGGTATTACGCATCGCTTTATCGGTAGCGAGCCGTTCTGCGATATCACCCGCCAGTACAACCAGACTATGCATCAACTGCTGGCGGGCGTCGTGGAGGTGGTGGAGATCCCTCGCATCAAAGCCACCGGCAGCGCCATCTCCGCATCGGAAGTGCGGCGTTTACTGAAAACACACCAGTTTTCCCGTATTCGGGAAATTGTACCGGATACCACTTTCGCGCATCTCGAATCCCATTACAGCGCGGAAGTTGCTTAAAAATCAGGAATATTATTATGAAAATTGTTAGGGAGGCGCTGGCAGGGACCCTGGAGTCCAGCGACCTGATGGTAAAAATAGCCCCTGCGGAAGGCGAACTTGACGTCGTCGTGCGCAGCGAAGTAATTAAGCAGTTTGGCGAGCAGATCCGCCAGGTGGTGAACGCCACACTGCGGGCGATGGATGTCCACCAGGGCTTAATCATCATTGAAGACAAAGGCGCGCTGGATTGCGTGATCCGCGCCCGTCTGCAAAGCGCCATTCTGCGCGCATCTGAGGCCACGGAAATCGACTGGGGGAAACTGCTATGAAAAAGCTTCGTCGTAGCATGCTATTCCTGCCAGGCGCTAACGCCGCCATGCTCTCCACCGCCTTTATCTATCGCCCGGATTCGATCATGTTCGATCTGGAAGATGCGGTCGCCCTGCGTGAAAAAGATACCGCGCGTCTGCTGGTCTTCCATGCATTGCAGCACCCGATGTATCAGGATATTGAAACGGTGGTGCGTATTAACCCGCTGAATACGCCATTTGGCTTGCCGGATCTGGAGGCGGTGGTGCGTGCCGGCGTGGATGTGGTGCGTTTGCCGAAAACCGATACCCCGGAAGATATCTACGAACTGGAACGCCATCTGGAACGTATTGAACTGGCCTGCGGTCGTGAAGTGGGTTCCACCCGCGTGATGGCGGCGATTGAATCGGCTGTCGGTGTCATAAACGCGGTGGCGATCGCCCGCAGTTCTCAGCGCCTGATTGGTATCGCGCTGGCCGCTTTCGACTACGTGATGGATATGCAAACCGAACGCGGCGATGGTACGGAGCTGTTTTACGCCCGTTGCGCCGTGCTGCACGCCGCCCGCGCCGCAGGTATTGATGCTTTCGACGTGGTGTGGTCAGACGTTAATGACGAAGCGGGTTTCCTGCGCGAAGTCGAGCTGGTGCGCAAGATGGGCTTTAACGGTAAATCTTTGATTAATCCGCGCCAGATCGACCTGCTGCATAACGCTTATGCACCAACCCGGCAAGAGGTCGACCACGCTAAATTAGTTATCGAAGCGGCAGAAGAGGGCGAACGCAACGGCCTCGGCGTGGTGTCGCTGAACGGCAAAATGATCGATGCCCCCATTATTAATCACGCGCAGATGGTGCTGGAACGTGCGGCTGCGTCCGGCGTGCGTCGTTAAGGACTGAACAATGAATCAAACAGAGCTTCTTCACGTTAATTTTCCCCATCTGCGTAATTTAAAACCCTTTGAGAGCGCACATACCGCGACGCCATGGCTGGCGGACATAAACAGTAAACACACGCGTAAATTGTGCGCCTCGCTGGAAGACGCCATCGCGCGTTGCGGCCTGAAAGATGGGATGACTATTTCATTCCACCACGCTTTCCGCGAAGGGGACCGGGTGATCAATAACGTGGTGGCGACGCTGGCGCGGCTGGGATTGAAAAACCTGACGCTGGCTTCCAGCTCGCTGATGACCTGCAATGACGCGTTGATCGCGCATATCCGCAGCGGCGTGATCTCGCGGATCTACACCTCCGGGATGCGCGGCAAGCTGGCGGAAGCGATCTCTCACGGTTTAATGGCGGAGCCGGTTCAGATTCACTCTCACGGGGGGCGTGTGAAACTGTTGCAGGATGGTGAGCTGAACATTGATGTCGCGTTCCTTGGCGTACCGTGCAGCGATGAGTTTGGTAACGCCAACGGTACGCAGGGGAAATCCGCCTGCGGTTCGCTGGGTTATGCGATGGTGGACGCGCAGTTTGCCAAAAAAGTGGTGTTGCTGACCGAAGAGCTGGTGCCATACCCGAATATGCCAGCCAGCCTGCGGCAGGATCAGGTCGATCTGATCGTGCAGGTGGAAAGCGTCGGCGATCCGGCCAAAATCAGCGTTGGTGCGGCGCGCGTCACCAGTAACCCGCGTGAATTGATGATCGCCCGTTACGCGGCGGATGTCATCGAGCACTCGGGCTATTTCAAAGATGGCTTTTCCATGCAAACCGGTTCCGGTGCGGCCGCCACGGCGGCGACGCGTTTTATGGAAGAGAAGATGGAGCGCCACGGCGTGAAAGCCCGTTTCGCCCTTGGCGGCATCACCGGCAGCCTGGTGGATCTGCATGAGAAGGGGCTAATCGAAAAGCTGCTTGATACCCAGTGTTTCGACGGCGAAGCGGCGGCTTCGTTGCGTCGTAACCCGAATCACGTCGAGATCTCCACCAATGTTTACGCCAACCCCGCAGGTAAAGCCGCCAGTTGCGATCAGCTGGATGTGGTGATCCTTAGCGCGCTGGAAATTGATGTCGACTTTAACGTTAACGTGATCACCGGTTCCGATGGCGTCATGCGCGGCGCATCCGGCGGCCACTGCGACGTTGCCGCTGCGGCAAACCTGACGATTGTGGTCGCGCCGCTGCTGCGCAGCCGTATTCCGACAGTGGTAAAACGCGTAACCACGCTGCTGACGCCAGGGGAAAGCATTGACGTGCTGGTGACCGACCACGGGATTGCCGTCAATCCGGCGCGCCCGGATATCCGCGAACGTTTACTGGCGGCCGGGCTGAAAATTGTGGATATCGAAGCCCTGTATCAGCGCGCTATCTCCCTGACCGGCGAGCCGAAACCGATCGCCTTTACCGACCGTATCGTCGGGGTGATCCGCTATCGTGACGGCAGCGTTATTGACGTTGTCCGCGAGGTCAAAGAGGAAAATTAATGACCACACTGATGCCCGTGGGAGCGGGCGTCAGGCTGACTGGTTCACGTTGAGAGGTTAATTAATGGCTGGTTTGCTCGCGACTAAATCCTCTACTACTGATGTGCCTGCGCTTGCTGCGCAGGCGCTGCGCATCGAGCTGGATTTAACCCCAAAGCCGGGACTGGTGGACAGGGAGAATAATGGTTCGCATCGTGATATGGATCATGCGCTGTTTGTAAAGAGCATTGCCGCGATTACGCCGTGGTTCACGGAGTTTTTCCGGGCCGGAGAGGCTTATGCGCAGAAGGCGGCCAGCGACCAACTGAGGTTACTGCGTCCGATGGGCATCGCCTGTGAGCAAGCGATGTTTGCGGCAACAGGAGGCGTGAATACCCATAAAGGCGGTATTTTTTCTCTTGGCCTGCTCTGCTTCGTGGCCGGACGTGTGCAGGGGCAGGGGCGGTTTGTCAGCGCTGATGCGCTCTGTCGGGAAGTCAGTGATATCTGCCGTGGGCTGGTGGCGCGTGAACTGGCCGGGCGTCCGCAGGCGACGACGGCGGGGGAAAAACAGTTTCGCCAGTATGGGCTGACGGGAGCGCGCGGTGAAGCAGAGCGGGGGTTTAATACGGTGCGTCGCGCGATATTGCCGTTCTGGCATCAGGAGCAGGGAGAGCGACGGCTGCACAATGCGCTGCTGCGGCTGATGGCCGCTAACCGCGACAGCAATCTGGTATCGCGTGGCGGCATTGTCGGGCTGTGTTATGTGCAGGATTACGCGACGAGATTGCTGGCAATGGGCTGGGATAACGCGGCGTTGCGCGAAATGGATAATGCGTTTATCGCCCGGCGACTCAGCCCCGGCGGCAGCGCGGATTTGCTGGCAGTCGCCTGGGTACTTGCCGGGCTGTAACCAGAAAAGTGTTTTATCGCTCAGAGCCTGACAGACCGGAAGGCATGTCACCCGGGGCGGGTGAGGCGATGAAACACCGAGAATGGTGGGCTGAGTAACGCCCGCGATAGTATTGAGCTCCTGCCGGTGTTAGCAATATGCCGGTAAATAACGGCAGTTTGCCCTGCAACCTTCTGTTAATGATGTCGGGTTGTCAGTCCGCGCGCGGGCCGGATTTTATCCGGCCCGCGCGATGGGGATGACGGGAGTGCAGGCCCGATAAGCCTGGCTATCGGGCAACCATACAGATGTTATGACGATTTCTGAAATTCGCTGACGGTTTCCCACGCGATCTGCTGCAATGCTTTTGCGGTGGCTGGGGTCATATCCGTGTCTACAGGTAGCGCCCCGCCCACTGGCGACTGGTTATACAGCGTGGCAAAGAACACACAGGCGGCTAAATAGGTTCCTGCGAGGGATGGGTGGACGCCGTCCTGATAATAGAGATTAATTTCCGGGTGGGTTTTACGCGCCTTTTCGAAAGCCAGGCCGACCGGTGCGACATAGCCGCCTGTTTTCTGCGCAATGGAAATATAAGACTCAGCAAGTTTCTGTATATCCTCTGGTTTATCGCGCTTTGCCCAGGTCATAAAGTACACGACTTTTGAACCCGCCTGATGCGCCATATCCGCCATTTTTGTTGCGGATTCAATGAAGTTCTGCCGGGTACTCTCTTTCTTCGAAATTGTCTCCGTGGAGTTGCCTTGTAAGATAACAACGTCCCATTTTTGCAACGTATTTTGATAGGCGAGATTATTAATTTGCCAGCCTAAATGACCGCTTGAGATGGTGACCCCTCGATATTTATACCCCTTCGCGTGGTTCGGCAGTAAGGAGCGCGTGAGATCCCGTAAGCGGGTATTAATATTATTGTTATAGAAGGTAAAGGAGTTGCCATACAGCGCGACAATTTTATTCTCACCCTCTATTTTTGCATAAGGTGAGGGCGCTAATAGCGCATCAGCATGCACACATAAACTGCTGAACAAAAAAGTCGAGGCCAGGGATAACTGCATTATTCTTTTCATCATTCACCTGTCAGAAGTCATAGCGGAGTCCAACGATGATCGCATCATCATTGACTTTTTGGTTTTTATTGGCAAAAGCTTTATCGTAAGTAAATGATAACCAGGTGTTACTGGCTAACGTGATTTGAGTTTCGACACGCCAGTCTTCTTTTTCATAGACGGACTTATCTTCCTCATCCAGGAAACTGTAACCGGTAAGGAATTTAAATTTACCGTATTTCCAGGACAGCAGTGTATCCATACCTTTAAAGTCATTGTCGCTTTTGTTATCGCGCGCAATGGAGGTGCGTAATGCGGTGACGGCGGCTTCAATGTTCTTATAACTGAGCTGTAAACCCGCCATGATCTGGTCGTTTTGCTTCCGACCATCGGTGGTTTTTACGCCATCCTGGCGTTTATAGCGGCTGACGGCAATTGCCGGTGTGAGTCTGAAATCACCCAGTCTGAGCATTTTCCTGTAGCTGGCCATCGCGCCATAATCCAGCGCATCATTATCACGGCCATTACCTGCGACCCACGCCAGCTGTATCTCATTGCCTGCAAATTTAGCGTTCCATTGTACGGTGCCGTCCTGGCGGTTGTACTGGTAAGAGTTATCGAAGGTGGTGATACCGTAACTGTAAATATTCGGCGTAAAGTTTTTATACTTATCCGTCATTTTCATGACCTGATACAACGGGTTTTTGGTCCTGCCGACAATCAGTTCGCCCCAGGTTTTATTGGACAAACCAATATAGGCGTAGCGTGCTTTTAGATCGTTATCCCCGGTGTTGCTGTCGTTTTTTTCGGTCCGCACCTGCCATTCCAGACGGCCCACGATCTTTGTCTCGGGGATAAAATTCACATCCCGGGTAAGGTAAATTCCCAGACGGCCACCCAGATTTGTTCGCGTTTCGCTTCCGGCATAAGAGTTTTCTCCGCTGGCAATTTTACCTTCTACACGACCATAAATATCCAGCGTATTTCCATCTTTATTATAAATACTCATCGCATATGCCGAGGTTGTCATCCCCGTCAGTAAAATGAGTGAAATCATTTTTATTTTCATAGCTTCCCCAGAAAGCAATAGTTAGCTTATTTGTCTGTTCGAGTGAGTGGTTTATCACAGAGAGAATTGTTCTGGATAAAAGGATGGTCATGATATGGGAATTATTTTTTCTCATTACAAAATGTGACTTTTCGCGCATAATGATGCTCTGTTTTATCTGCTGTTAAATTTAACGATGATTATTCGCGAAAAGCTAAGGCAAAACAAAATATGCGCTGTACTGACAAAGTCACTCATTGTGATAGCTATCTCATTTTTGTGTTTTCCAGGTGTTAAAAAGGGAAAATAAAATTCTCATGACGTATTTTATGAATGGGAATTTTATTTTCCCCTGTTAATCGGTTGGCCGATCCCGCAAGATTCATTCACGACCTTTTATATTAATATGCTTTATATTGCCGGAGAGTCGCAGTATGTACGGTAAGCAAACAACAGTATTTGATTCTGACCTCTATTCATCGCTCTTTACCGAGAGCCGGATGCGGGAAATCTGGTCTGACGACAATCTGCTTCGCTGCTGGTTGACGTTTGAAGCAACGGTAGCGCGCGTGCAGAGCGAACTGGGCATTATTCCTGAACAGGCGGCGATTGAAATCGAACAGGCATGTCAGAACATCGAGATAAACTGGCCTGCCTTAGCCCAGGGAACGCAAACGGTGGGCATGGCGATTAAACCCTTGATCGACCAGATTTCGGCTGCTGGATCTCCGTTGGTTAGCCGCTATCTCCACTGGGGATGCACCACCCAGGATCTGCTGGACTCCGGCATGGCGATGCGATTACAGCAGACGCTGCAACGGGTATATCAGCAACTGATTGAGGCAGGGGAAGAGATGAAGGGCATGGCCTTAAAGCATGCCCGCACCGTTATGGTTGCGCGCACCAATTCGGTTGATGCCTCCGCCACGACCTGGGGGCTGCATGTCTCCGGCTATCTGGCGGAGGTGAATCGGCATCTGAACCGGCTGCAACAGCTCTATCCCCGGGCGATTACGGGTCTGTTTGGCGGCGCGGTGGGGAATCTTGCCTCCGTCGGTTCCCAGGGAATGGCGACGCGTGAGCGGTTGATGCGGGCGCTGGGGCTAAACGTTCCCTGTGGTATAAACAATGCCAGCCAGGATGCCATTGTTGAAGTGGTCCAATGCTTTGCGCTGATTCACGGTACGCTCTGCCGCCTGGCGAATGACGTGGAAAACCTGGGACGCACCCCCATCGCGGAAGTGCTTGAAGGCGAGGGCGGCGGAGGCTCCAGCACCATGCCGCACAAGGCTAATCCGCGCGCCAGCAATATGATTCAGACGCTGGCGAGGATGGGCTGGATGTACGCCTCCGGCGCGCCTGCGATGCTGGATCAGCAGGATGTGCGCGCGGCGTCGATGAGAGTATTGAACTGGACGATTCTCCCCGAGGCGTCGAACGCCTTATCGGTCAGCCTTAGCCGGGCCAAAAACCTGCTTTCCCACCTTATTGTGAATGAAGACCGAATGCGCGCTAATTTTGACTGCTCGAAATCTTTCATTATGTCGGAATCGATTACGATGAGTCTGGCGAACAAAATAGGGCGAGAACCCGCTTATAATTTAGTTAAAGTGCTGCTCAGTCAGGCGAATGGTGAGCAAAGTCTTATCGACATTGTCCACGCCAGCCCGGAAATTCGGGCGTCGTTATCCGCAGAAGAAATTGCCGATGCCTGCGAGCCGTTGTCTTATATTGGTTGCAACGATGCGCTGATAGCTGAGACCCTCGCGCGGTTTGATGAAATGAAAGTCATCAATATTGCGTAGCGCTTTATGTCGGGAGCGTCCCTCCCGACTTTGCTGGTCAGGTAGTATGTGAAGAAGCGGAAAATGTCTCAAAGAAGAGAAACAACGCTTCCAGTTGGGCAAAGTTGCCTTCATTGTCACTCTTCTCATAAGCCAGATGCAGAATCAGTTCGATAAAAAAGAAACCGAGAATTCGGCTTTGAAAAATGGACTCCACGTCGCTTGGCAGTACAAACTGAAGATCGCAGAATTTACCGTAAGGATTGGCATCAGAGTTGGTGATCAGCACGACGGTCGCATTTTTCTTTCTGAACCATTTCGCGATATTGAGCGCGACCCGGTTAAAGCGATAGTAGGAGAAGACGATCAGAACATCATCTGGTTCAATGTTTATCAGGCTCTTGGGCAGCTCGCTGATGTCGGTGGAGAGGAGCGTGATGTTGCTGCGAAAGTACTTTAACAACGTACAAAAATGCAGCGCCATCGCATGGGAGGAGGAAGGGCCAACCACATAAATAGGGCGCTGGCTGTTGAGTACCAGTTCGATGAATTTATTCAGACTATCAATGCTGATGGTCTGTTTAAAACCATTAAATAGTGAAGTGACTTTATCATTGAAGGTATCAACAATTTGTTCTGTTTTGGGGGCTTTTTTAGGTCGCTGGCGACTATTTTTCTCAAAAGGCGCGGCGATTTTGTTTTTTGACAGCGTGGTATCCAGCGCTCTTCTGAAAGCCGCATAGCCGGTAAAGCCGATTTTATTCAAAAAGCGTCCGATGGTTGCTTTGCTCACTGCGGCATTCTGGGAAAGATCGACAATCCCATGATAAGGTAATTCGCTGAAGTGTTTATTAATATAGTCATTAAGCCGACATTCAGACTCGGTCAGGTCACCAATATTTTGGGTGAGTGAATTATACTCATCCAGACTTAATGTGTTTTTCCTGTACATATGCAGTCCCGGTGACATTTTATATTGAGAGTGTTATATGAAAAGATGCCTCTGTCGTCAATCATTCCGTGGCGGGTAATTTAGCAAAATGGCTTATTTTCTGATAGCGCGCATATCATGTTGATAAGATGCGATCTCACTCACAAAAAATTATGGGAAAAGACCTTTCCCCTATTTTATAACCCTGTGGTTTATTACGATAAAGTCGATAGCACAATTATTTAATTACCGTATGTTTACGCTTTTTCATGGCAATATGGATGGCAGTATTTACCTGTTGGTGAAAACGCTGCTTGCATAAGGCTGATATCTCTGATTTGTAGGGTATAGGGATTGTTGTTATGACTGCATTTATTATAGCAATAGTGATAACAGTGATTGCCGCATGGTTAATTGTAAAAAATTACCAGCCGCAAACTGTGTTATTATTCGCGGGGCTGACGTTATTAACAGTTACCGCGCTGTTTTACCCAGAGAATAGTATTCTTTATGGTAAAGCAAAATCTACCGGGTCAACCTGGCTGGATATTTTCAGTTTTGCAAAAGCGTCGTTGACCACGCAAATTGCGGGTATTGGTTTAATTATCATGGCGGCGGGGGGATTCGCCAGTTATATGGATCACATTAAAGCCTCGAATGCGATGGTGAATATGTGTATTCGTCCCTTGCAGGTCATTAAAGCGCCTTATCTTATTCTGGCGCTGGGCTACATTTGTGCGCAGCTTCTGCATGTGGCGATCTCCAGCGCTGCCGGGCTGGCGATGTTATTACTGGTGACGTTCTTTCCCGTTCTGGTGCGACTGGGCGTCAGTAAAGCGTCCGCTGCCGCGATGATCGGCCTGTGCGCGTTTATGGATCTTGGACCGGCGGTTGGAACGGCGAATCTTGCGGCCAAACATGCCGGAATGGAAAGCGCGATTTACTTTGCGCACTATCAGATGCCGGTGGCGGTTGTGGTTATGTTGGCCGTCTCGGTGGTGATTTTCTTTTCCGCCAAATATTTCGATAAAAAGGATGGGTTTGTTCCGGGAACGGAAGAAGTCGCCGAAACGGAAGAGGAAGAACGTAAGGTCCCGGCCATTTATGCGCTGCTGCCTGTATTGCCCGTCGTTCTGGTACTGGTTTTCAGTCCGCTGGTGATCGCATCTATCAAAATTGACGTTGTGACGGCGATGATCCTCGGGGCGGTGATCGCTTTTTTCTTCGAACTGTTCACCACGCGTGATTTCCGTGCCTGTTGCAAAGGGTTGCAGGTATTTTTCAAAGGTATGGGAAGCATGTTTACCAGTATCGTTTCTTTACTGGTCTGCGCGGATATCTATGCCCAGGGGCTACAGAAGATCGGCGCGGTGGACTATCTCCTTCAGTCCGTGCAAAGCGCCGGTCTGGGCTTTACCAGTATGACGCTGGTGATGACGGCGCTGGTGGGCGTTACTGCGGTATTAACCGGTTCTGGCGTAGCGGCATTTTTCTCCTTTTCCGGGCTGGCGCCCTCTATCGCGGCGAAGTTTGGTGAAAGCGCGGTCAATATGATTCTGCCTATGCAGCTGATGGCGGGAATGGGGCGCGCTATTTCTCCGGTTGCGGGCATCATTATCGCCGTCAGTAAAGCGGGAGAATGCTCACCGTTTATGATTGTCAGAAGAACGCTGCCCCCGGCGCTGGCGGGGATTGTCGCGATGTTGATTGCTAACTATGTACTGATTTAACGCTTTTCTTATTACCGGGTGTAACTCATGGACAGCAGCGTGACACACGATGTTTTATACGTCCCGTTTACGGGGAAATTGTTACTGGAATCGCCGTTATTGAATAAGGGAAGCAGTTTTACTCAGCAGGAGCGGAATGATTTTAATCTTAATGGATTGCTGCCCTGCGCTATCGAAAATATTGATGAACAAGCGGAACGCGCTTACCAACAATATCTGGAGGCGGAGTCTGATAACGCGCGGCATATTTATTTGCGTAATATCCAGGATACGAATGAGACGCTATTTTATTACCTGCTGAAAAAACACCTCCCGGAAATGCTGCCGATTGTTTATACCCCGACTGTTGGCGCGGCCTGTGAAAAGTTTTCCGGGATTTACCGTCGCGCCAGAGGGGTCTTTATTTCGTGGCCCGATCGCGAACGTATTGACGATATTCTGCATGATATCCCGAGACACGATATCAAAGTGATTGTGGTGACGGACGGGGAACGCATTCTGGGACTGGGCGATCAGGGCGTCGGGGGAATGGGGATACCGATTGGTAAACTGTCGCTGTATACCGTTTGCGGCGGGGTAAATCCGGCGCATACGTTGCCCGTTATGCTGGATGTCGGGACAAACAATCCGCGATTATTAGACGATCCCCGCTATATGGGCTGGCGGCATCCGCGCATCACCGGTGAAGACTACTTTGCGTTTATCGGTATGTTCATCGCTGCGGTGAAACGTCGCTGGCCGGATGTATTGCTGCAATTTGAGGACTTTGCCCGGCATACTGCGGTTCCTTTGCTGCATCGTTATCGTGATGAGCTGTGCTGTTTTAATGATGATATTCAGGGAACGGCGTCGGTCGCGCTGGCGACAATTTTAGCGGCCTGCCGCGCCAGCCAGCGTGATTTTAATCAGCAGACGATGGTCATCGTTGGCGCAGGGGCGGCGGGTTGCGGCATTGCCCGCCATATCATCGCCTGCCGGGTGGCTGAAGGTATGGACGCCGCAGAGGCCAGCAAAACGATTTTCATGGTGGATCGCGACGGCCTGGTGATGACCACCGCCTTGTCGCTGGCTGATTTTCAGGTTCCGCTGGCGCAGCCTCCTGAAATGCTGTCTGGATGGGCATACGCTGGCGCGACGCCGTCCTTGCTGGAGGTCATTCATAACGCGAAACCTGGCGTGATGTTGGGCGTTTCAGGGCAGGCGGGGCTGTTCACTGAAGAGGTGGTGCGTACGATGTATCGCCACTGCGAGCGCCCGATTATTATGCCGTTGTCTAACCCGACCTCCAGAATGGAGGCCCGGCCGCAGGACCTTGTCCGCTGGACTGATGGACAGGCGATTATCGCAACGGGAAGCCCTTGTGAGCCGGTAGATTTTGCCGGACGTACGATACCGGTATCGCAGTGTAATAACGTGTATATCTTTCCTGCCATTGGTCTTGGCGCAATTGCCAGCGGCGCCAGGAGGATCACGGAAACGATGCTGATGGCGGCGAGCCGCGCGCTTGCCGACGCTTCGCCTTTGGTGCGCCATCATGGCGGAGGACTGCTGCCGGAAATCAACATGATATGCGATGTAACCCGCCGTATTGCCTTTGCGGTGGGGAAGGCGGCGCAGTTGTCCGGCGTAGCGGATGCGCTGGATGATGCGCTACTGACACAGCGCATTACGGCGCATTTTTGGTTACCGCACTATCGCCCTTATAAACGCCGTGCTATCTAAATAACTGTAAGCATTCCATTAGGATGCACCAGTAGATACCTTCCCTTTCCATCAGGTAGCTTGATCTGCTTGTCGGAAGGCCTGGCATTTTTTACAGCAATATCCGTTAAGCGCATAGCAAGCCTCCTGAGTGAATGTTGGTAAAAACCCCATCGAACTGAGATGACCAACTTTTTTACCAACAAATAGGGGGCGCTGCCAGTCGATTTTAACGGACAGTAGTAGACAACTAAAAGGGGATAACTTATTGACTTTATAAAGCAAAACGGACGCCGAAGGGCGTCCGTTTCTGAATAAGTGGTGCCCGGACTCGGAATCGAACCAAGGACACGGGGATTTTCAATCCCCTGCTCTACCGACTGAGCTATCCGGGCAACGGGGCGCATTAAACCTGATTCGCCGCACCTCGTCAACGAAATTTATCTATTTTGTAGCAGACTGAACAATCTATCATCACATTGAATCCAAAGCACGCATCATCAGGCGAATAATGCTGTCCAGGCGACGGAAATCGGCATTGCCAGCACCAGCGCGGGCAGCATATTCACCACTGCGAACATTTTAATCCCGCAGATACGCAAACCTGTCGCGAGCAGCAACATTCCCCCGACGGCGGTGAAATCCGCCATCATCATCGGTGTGGTCAGCGGCATAATCAATGACGCGCAGGTCGCCAGCGCTAACTGAATCAGCAGCATCGGTACGCAAATGGCGGAAACGGCCATTCCCAGGGTGCAGGCGAAAATGATGGAAGTAAAGAAGTCAAGAAACGCCTTAGCAATAAGGATGCTGGGGTCGCCGGTCATCCCTTCGCGCATCGCGCCGAAAATCCCGGTGCCGCTTGCGCAAAATAGCACGATGATGGCGACATAACTTTGAATATAGGACTCGTGCGTCGACGCCTTTTTCTGCCCTTTTTGGCGCGTAAGCAATTGCTGTAGCTTGCTGACCAGCGTATTAATGCCCTTTTCCATATTGCACACTTCACCCAGCAACGCACCCACCAGCGTTGAAAGCACCATCACTGGCAGGTTAACGCACTTGTTGACCAGCAGAATCCCGATACCTAACGAGGCGAGACCAAAAATAGAGGTCATTGATGTACGAATCCGCTCTGGTAATCTCTGACTTAACAGTGCGCCAATCATGCCGCCCAAAAGGACTGCGCTGGCGTTAATAAATGGCCCTGTAATCAAAATACAACTCCTGTTAATGATTTCTAATGATGCGGTATTATGGCGCGATTATACAGTGAAGGCTCGCGCCTCTGTGGTATGACGGCATAGGTAATTCATCTTGCGCGCCCCCTATAAAGGTGACATGATTGCGCGAATTTTCTCCCCTTAAGAGATAAGGCCGCCGTGATGATGACATCGCTATTACATCGCCGTTGCCGCTGCGTACAGATGCGCAGGTTGCCTCGTCTTGCTACCCTTACTTTTCATCCCCTATCCACCATGCGGTGAGCGTAACGCATGCTCACTGCAGGACAACAGTAAGAGCGGACACGGTCTGCTTTTACTGATGTCTGGCGGTCGGAGCTGGGATCCAGTCAGGCCCTGACATTTCGTTGGCCAGCGCGTAGATGCCTGGCCGAAGCCTTTTACTCTCCGGAAACGGGTATTCGCGCTCATGAAATCAATGCACATTGCCGCCAGCCACGAGCTGGTATCCCGCCTGTCCACCCATCGCCTCGTGGTGGCGCTGGACAGCACCGATTTTACCGATGTGGCGGCAGTCGTTATCACCACAGCAGACAGCCGCAGCGGCATCCTTTCGTTGTTAAAACGTACCGGCTTCAACCTGCCGGTCTATCTGTTCAGTGAAACTGAACACGAAAAACCGGAAGGCGTGGCGGGGATCATTCGCGGTAAAGAGCAGGAGTGGCTGGAACTGGAAACTGCGGCCTGTAACTATGAAGAGAATTTGCTGCCGCCTTTCTTCGATACTCTGACGCAGTATGTCGAAATGAATAATAGCACCTTTGCCTGTCCCGGCCATCAGCATGGCGCGTTTTTCAAGAAGCATCCGGCGGGGCGCCAGTTCTTCGACTTCTTTGGTGACAATCTCTTTCGCGCTGATATGTGCAATGCGGACGTTAAACTCGGCGATTTGCTGATCCATGAAGGTTCAGCCAAATACGCGCAGAAGTTCGCGGCGAAAGTCTTCAACGCTGATAAAACCTATTTCGTGCTTAACGGTACTTCAGCGGCGAACAAGGTAGTCACCAACGCATTGCTGACCCGCGGCGATTTGGTGTTATTTGACCGTAACAACCATAAATCAAATCATCATGGCGCGTTGATCCAGGCCGGCGCGACACCGGTTTATCTTGAAGCATCGCGCAATCCGTTCGGTTTTATTGGCGGTATTGATGACCGCTGCTTCGATGAAAAGTATCTGCGTGATTTGATTCGTGAGGTGGCGCCGGAAAAAACCGATATGCCGCGGCCGTTCCGTCTGGCGGTGATTCAGCTCGGTACCTATGACGGTACAATTTACAATGCGCGGCAGGTGGTCGATAAGATTGGTCATCTGTGTGATTATATTCTGTTTGATTCCGCATGGGTCGGCTACGAACAATTTATCCCGATGATGGCTGACTGCTCGCCGTTGCTGCTGGATCTGACGCCGGAAGATCCCGGCATTTTTGTGACTCAATCGGTGCATAAACAGCAGGCCGGCTTCTCACAAACCTCGCAGATCCATAAAAAAGACAATCACCTGCGCGGCCAGGCGCGTTTTTGCCCGCATAAGCGGCTGAATAGCGCTTTTATGCTGCATGCCTCAACCAGTCCATTTTATCCGCTCTTTGCAGCCCTGGACGTGAATGCCAAAATTCACGAAGGGGAGAGTGGGCGGCGCCTGTGGGCCGAGTGCGTGGCGCTGGGAATCGAGGCGCGTAAAGCGATTATCGCCAACTGTAAAATGATCCAGCCGTTTATTCCACCAGTGGTGGCAGGGCGTCCGTGGCAGGATCATCCCACCGAAGCCATCGCCCGCGAGCGGCGTTTCTTCAGCTTTGAGCCGGGGGCGCGCTGGCACGGTTTTGAAGGTTACGCCAGCGATCAATACTTCGTCGATCCCTGCAAACTGCTGCTCACCACACCAGGTATTGATGCGCAAAGCGGTGAATACACCGATTTCGGCATTCCGGCGACCATTCTGGCACACTACCTGCGTGAGAACGGTATTGTGCCGGAAAAATGCGATCTCAACTCAATTCTGTTCCTGCTGACGCCCGCCGAGAGCACAGAGAAGCTGGCGCAACTGGTGGCGATGCTTGGGCAATTTGAGCAACATATTGAGTCCGATAGCCCGCTGGCCGACGTGTTGCCGACCATCTATAACAAGTATCCGGTGCGCTATCGGGATTACACCATTCGCGAACTGTGTCAGGAGATGCATGACCTGTACGTGAGCTTTGACGTGAAGAGCCTGCAGAAAGAGATGTTCCGCAAGCAGAGTTTCCCGCGTGCGGTGATGAATCCCCAGGATGCCAACGGTGAGTTTATTCGCGGTAACGTTGAACTGGTGCGCTTAAGCGAAGCCGAGGGGCGGATTGCGGCGGAAGGCGCATTACCGTATCCACCGGGGGTGCTGTGCGTCGTACCCGGTGAAATCTGGGGCGGCGCGGTGCTGCGCTATTTCCTGGCGCTGGAGGAAGGCGTCAATATGCTGCCGGGCTTTTCGCCAGAGCTGCAGGGGGTTTACAGCGAAACGGATGCGGATGGTATCAAGCGGCTGTATGGGTATGTGCTGCGTTAACGCCGGATAAGCGCTGGTAACTCTGGCGGTTCCAGCAGAAGAAGGCGCTTGAGGAGACAAGGGCGCTCAGATTGCTGATAAAGTGCGTTGGTCGCCGCCGACGGAAATACGAGCACAATGTCTGATACAGGTTTGTCATCAGTCTCAACGCCCTTGAGGAGACAAGGGCGTTTGGGGGATTAATAACGACGATAGCCTTTTTGCGCGGTGTTGACCTTGTACAGATAGCGGCGCGACTCCGCGGAGGGATGACGGCTGGTGATGGTCTGATAAACATCGCCCGGCGTCATGGTATTGATGATATTCGCAGCCTGAGTCTTATCGCTGGAGAAGAGACGCAGCACGCTGCCCGCGCCGCCGTTATACGCGGTAATCACCGCATAACGGCGTGAAGTTGGGTTCTCAATACCGGCCAGATAGACGTTGTTCAGCATCGCCAGATAAGCCGTGCCGGTGTTGATGTTATTGACCGGGTCGAACAGATAGCTGCGGCTCGGCAGGCCTGATTTCCCCTGCGAACGGAACACGTCCTTACCGGCGCTGTGCTGAACCACCTGCATCAGCCCCAGGGCGTCGGCATGGCTGACCGCATAGGGGTTAAAGGAGGATTCGGTTTGCATAATCGCCAGAATAAGCGACTCATCAACACCATATCTCTGTGATGCCTGGCGCACTATCCCAAGGTATTTATGCGCGCGTTTGTCCAGGTGGTTCGGCACCAGGTTAATGGTGATGCTGTAGATCATCCGTGGGCCATTCCTGCGGCTTTTCAGGCGGTTTTGCAGTAAATAGTCGGCAAAGCGCGAGGCGCGCCACTCCCAGCGAATTGACTCGCCGGTGTTATCCACCACCTGACCATAAAGAAACGGCTCTTTCGAAATCTGAATATCATCAATGTCGGAATAGAGGTCGATGGAGTTAGGATCGTCGCCCATCAGCAGGGTTTTAACGATCGCCTGGCGCAGACGACCCGCCGGGTCGGTACCGGCAATGGTTTCGACGGTAATGGTCCCTTTATCAAAGTTAATGTGGCTGCGGGTTTGATACTGGTCGGTGTATTTAACGTAGTCTTTCGGCCCGGCCAGTAGCACTTCGTTATAACCCCAAATGTTCTCGATGTTATGGGCGAACTGACCAACCAGGATATCGAAGCCGTTGGTGTCCTTCACCCACGCCTCGTTATACCCGGTGTCTTTTTTTGGCGAACTGGAACACGAAACGAGCAGGGGCGCAATCAGCGCTAGCGCTAAGTATTTTTTCATCATTCCGGGAGTGCAAGTTGTGTTTGTGTGAGAAAGGGCCTGCAGGCCCTTATTATTTTTCTGGCGGCGTATAGCCTTCGATGTGTACGTCTTTACCTTCGAACAGGAACTTGACCATCTCCTGCTCCAGCAGTTTGCGGTGCTCCGGATTCATCATGCTGAGTTTTTTCTCGTTGATCAGCATGGTCTGCTTATGCTGCCATTGTGCCCAGGCTTCTTTGGAGATTTCGTTATAGATACGTTTGCCAATCTCGCCCGGATACAGCTGGAAATCCTGACCATCGGCTTCGCGCTGCAGGAAAGTACAAAAAATCGTTCTGCTCATTATTAATCCTCTTTAATCGCCAGAGAGCTAAACCGGTGCCCCGGCCTTCAATTGTTGCAACAGGCGCTCCACGGGGGCCGCCAGGCCGACGGATGGCGGCTGCGCTAAGTTATACCAGAGTGCGTTCCCTTCATCCATGCATGTGCTGGATGAATGTACTGTAAGCCACATCGGCACAATATCCAGATGGAAATGGCTGAAAGTGTGGCGGAACGCGGTTAATTGCGTCAGATTATCTGCCTTAATCTGACGTTGCGCCAGCCACTCACGCAGTGCATCTTCATCCTCAAACTGCGGGAAGCAGAACAATCCTCCCCACAGACCCACCGGTGGACGCTGAGAGAGATATACCTCATCGCCGTGCTGCATTAGCAGAAAATAACCGGTACGTTCCGGAAGCGTCTGTTTCGGTTTTTTCCCAGGATATTGAGTCCATGAATGATTTGCGTAGGCCAGGCAGCCGTTATTCAACGGACAAAGCTCGCATTTTGGCTTTGAGCGGGTACATACCATCGCGCCGAGATCCATCATCGCCTGGTTAAAACGTTCCACACCTTTGGCTGGCGTGACTTCATTACTGATATCCCACAGCCGCTTCTCAACCTCTTTTTTCCCCGGCCAGCCGCTGACAGCATAGCAGCGTGCGAGCACGCGTTTCACATTACCATCAAGAATCGGATAATGCTGACCGAGGGAAAGGGACAAAATCGCCCCTGCGGTGGAGCGCCCGACGCCGGGCAATGCGGAGACCTCATCAAAAGTTTGCGGGAATTCGCCGCCATGCAGCGTTGCGACCTGCTGCGCCGCTTTATGCAAATTGCGCGCGCGGGCGTAATAGCCCAGCCCGGTCCACAGATGCAGGACCTCATCAAGAGGCGCGTTAGCCAGGTCGTTAACCGTTGGAAAACGTGCCATAAAGCGGTCGAAATAGGGGATGACCGTCGCCACTTGCGTTTGTTGCAACATCACCTCGGAGAGCCATACTTTGTAAGGCGTCTTGCCGATTTGCCAGGGCAGGGTTTTACGCCCGTATTTGTCGTACCAGTCCAGTACCTGGGCTGAAAATTGCGCGGCGAGAAAAGTCAAAGCTACAGCTCCGGGATTGCGATTATAAGGTGGCAGATTGCAGCACAAGGGCGAGAGACTGTAAACCCTTGCATCCGCCGGGTAACTTTGGATAATGCCCGTTTTCCGAACACTCTCACAAGCAGACTTAACTTTTATGAAAAACGACGTCATATCCCCGGAATTCGATGAAAACGGTCGCCCGCTGCGCCGTATTCGCAGCTTCGTCCGTCGTCAGGGGCGCCTGACGAAGGGTCAGCAGCATGCGCTGGATAACATTTGGCCGGTGATGGGCGTTGAATTCAACGATGCGCCGCTCGATTTCGCCGCCCTGTTTGGCCGTGAAGCGCCGGTCACCCTGGAGATCGGTTTCGGTATGGGCGCTTCGCTGGTGGCCATGGCGAAGGCGAAACCGGAACAGAATTTTCTCGGCATAGAAGTGCATTCACCGGGCGTTGGCGCCTGCCTGGCTTCCGCCGAAGAAGAGGGTGTGCAAAACCTGCGCGTCATGTGTCACGATGCGGTTGAAGTCCTGCATACGATGATCCCGGATAACGCCCTGAATATGGTGCAGCTGTTTTTTCCCGATCCATGGCACAAAGCGCGGCATAATAAGCGGCGTATCGTTCAGCCGCCTTTTGCCGAACTGGTAAAAAGTAAGCTGAAACTGGGCGGTGTTTTCCACATGGCGACCGACTGGGCGCAATATGCCGAACATATGCTGGCAGTGATGTCTTCACTTGAGGGATACCGTAATCTGTCTGAGAACAACGACTATGTACCGCGCCCGGCATCACGTCCGGTAACCAAATTTGAACAGCGTGGTCATCGTCTTGGCCACGGCGTATGGGACTTAATGTTCGAGAGGGTGAAATAATGGCAACGAATCGTAGCCGTCGTCTGCGTAAAAAAATGCATATCGACGAGTTTCAGGAAGTGGGTTTTTCCGTGGCGTGGCGCTTTGCGGAAGGGACAAGCGAAGAGCAGATCGACCAGACCGTTAACGATCTGATTGATCAAGTGATTGAGCCCAATAAGCTGGCTTTTGACGGCAGCGGCTATCTCTCCTGGGAAGGTTTAATCTGCATGCAGGAAATTGGCAAATGTACCGAGGAGCATCAGACCCTTGTACGTCAGTGGCTGGAGGCGCGCGGGCTTGCCGATGTTCGCACCAGCGAACTTTTTGATATCTGGTGGGACTAAGTTTGACAAGGGTCGGCAACTGCCGGCCCGTTTTGTCTTAAGGGAGTAAAATGATGCGCAAAACGCTGTTGGCCGTGGCGCTTTCCGTCACCGCTTTGTCCGCGCATGCGGACTACCAGTGTAGCGTCACGCCGCGTGACGATGTCATCCTTAGCCCGCAGCAGGTGCAGGTGAAAGGCGAACACGGCGATCTGGTGATTAAACCGGACGGCAACCTGAGCTTTAACGGAAAAGCGTATTCCCTGAATGCCGCTCAGCGCGAGCAGGCTCAGGACTATCAGGCCAGCCTGCGCAGCAGTCTGCCGTGGATTGATGAAGGCGCACGTTCTCGGGTTGAAAAAAGCCGCGCCGCGCTGGATAAAATTATTACTGAACAGGTGGGCACCAGCAGTAGCATGCATAGCCGCCTGACGAAGCTGGATGCGCAACTGAAAGCGCAGATGGGGCGTATTATTGAACATCGCAGCGACGGGCTGACTTTTCATTATAAAGCCATCGATCAGGTGCGCGCCGACGGCCAGCAACTGGTGAACCAGACCATGGGCGGCATCCTGCAGGACAGCATCAACGAGATGGGGGCGAAAGCGGTCCTAAAAGGCGGCGGTAACCCGCTGCAGGGGATCCTCGGCAGCCTGGGCGGCCTGCAAACGGCGATTCAGGAAGAGTGGAAAAACCAGGAGGCAGATTTCCAGCAGTTTGGTAAGGATGTCTGTAATCGCGTGGTTTCCCTGGAGGAGAGCCGCAAAGCGCTGGTGGGGTCGCTAAAATAATCTTTATTCCGCTACCTGCGCCTGCAGGTAGCAAAATCAGGTTCTGTGTTTATCCTTTCCGTTGTTGTCGGCTGCTGATAAAGCATCCTGAGTCATAGAAACAGGTTACATCAGCCCCAGTATCTGCGGAATAAACAGCGAGATCTGCGGAATATAGACAATCATCATCAGGGCAATCAGCAGGGCCGCGTAGAACGGCAATAGCGGCTTGATCAATTGCTGAATTTTAACGCCGGAAATCGAGCAGCCGACAAACAGCGCACTCCCCACTGGGGGCGTCAGCAGACCGATACACAGGTTAGCGACCATCATAATGCCGAAATGCACCGGATCCATACCTAAATCCTCGGCGATTGGCAGGAAGATTGGCGTGAAAATCAGCACCGCCGGAGTCATATCCATAAAGATCCCGACGATTAAGAGCACGATATTAATCAGTAGCAGAATCACCACCGGGTTTTCAGAAACCCCCATCAGCGCGTCGCTTATCATGTAGGGAATATCGGCATTGGTCATTGCCCACGACATGCCGACCGAGAAACCAATCAGCAGCAGCACGATAGAGGTCATCACCACGGATTCAAGAATCAGCTTTGGCAGATCCCGCCATTTCACTTCCCGATAAATGAGGACCGACAGGATAAAGGTATACACGACGGCAATAGCGGAGGCTTCTGTTGCCGTGAAGATGCCGCCGAGGATCCCGCCCATTACGATGACAACCAGCAGCAGGCTGGGCAACGCGTCGAAAAACGCTTTTACCGCCTGGGCGCAGGTCGGGCGTTCAGAGACCGGGTAGTTGCGACGCTTAGCAATGATGGCGCAGACAGTCATGATCGACAGGCCCATCAGAATGCCGGGCAGATAACCTGCCATAAATAGCGATGCGACCGAGACGCCGCCCGCCGTCAGCGAAAAGACGATCAGCACGTTTGATGGTGGAATTAACAGGCCCGTGATGCAGGATGAGACGTTAACCGCCGTAGAGAAGGCCGGGTCATAACCTTTTTGCGTCTGGATAGGATTCAGCGTTCCACCCACCGCAGCGGCAGCGGCGACAGCCGAACCTGAAATGGAGCCGAACATCATGTTCGCCAGCACGTTGACATGACCCAGAGAGCCCGGGACGCGCCCAACCATCACCTGCGCCAGATTAATTAAGCGTATAGCGATTCCACCGCTGTTCATTAGCGTACCGGCAAAGATAAAGAACGGGATAGCCAGCAGGGCGAAGTTATCCAGTCCGTTCGCCAGGCGCTGAGAAACGGTGATTGCCGCGATATCCCAGGGGAACATCATTAGCATCGAGCCCACGGTGGCGATACCAATAGAAAAGGAGATAGGTACGCCAATAAAGACCAGCACAAAGAAAGAACCGAACAGCGTCAGTGCAATATAGCTATCCATTAGTGTGCTCCCGCTTCAGCGTGCTTCATGTTTTTCAGACCGCTGCTAATAAAACATAACGCGTAAAACATCATGATGATGCCAGTTAGCGGCAGGATCAGATAAACATAACCCATCGGAATCTGCATTGCCGCTGAGACCTGGGCGGTTGACAGTGTTTTTTCAATCAGCTTCAGGCCGCCGGTGACGATCACTGATCCGGCAAAAATAAAGATCAGTAAATTAATGATTACGCTGAGAAATGCCTGTTTGCGGGGCGACAGCGTCATCGCAAGCAAATCGATAGCCAGATGACGCTGAGCGCCAACAGTGTAAGCTGCACCCAGCAGGCCGACCCAGATCATTAAAAAGCGGGCCAGTTCATCGGTCAGGGTACTTGGCGCGTTTAATACGTAACGACTGAATACCTGCCAGACGACGCAGACAACCAGCGCTACCATGACGGCGACAGAGAATGCGGCGATCGTGCGATCCACCGCCAGTTTTATGCGGTTAAGTATCATCATTGATTCCCCGATGAAAACGGGCCAGTTGCCGGCCCATTAAAGTTTTATTCGGCAGCAGCTTCAAATTTGGCCAGCAGAGCAGCCTGTTTCGGGTCTTTTTTGAAGTCATCAAACAGCGGCTGTACGGCCGCACGGAACGGCGCTTTATCGACTTTAACAATTTCGCCACCCATGGCTTTTGCCTCTGCGCGGGTGTCGGCATCGATCTTTTCCCACAGCTGTTGTTGATAAACTTCTGAGGATTTAGCCGCTTTGGTCAGGATTTGTTGCTGCTCTGGCGTGAGCTTGTCCCAGGTGCGACTGGAGATAACGAGGAAATCCGGGATTGAGGCATGTTCGTCTTCGGAGAAAACGTTAGCGATTTCGATATGGCGGGTCTGAACCCAGGAAGGAACGTTATTTTCCGCACCATCCACGACGCCCTGCTGCATGGCGGTATAGACTTCGCCAAAGGAGATGGGGGTTGGCGACCCTCCCATTAATTCAATCATCCTGAGCGTTGTCGGGCTGGCCTGGACGCGGATCTTCAGTCCTTTTAAATCTTCCGGTTTGGTGATGGGCTTTTTGGCATAAAAACTTCGTGTACCGGCAACATAAGCAGCAAGCGCAAAGAACCCTTTGTCTTTAGTGGACGCCATTATTTCCTTGCCCACTTCACCGAAGACAACTTTATTAAAATGCATCTGGTCTTTAAACAGAAACGGCAGGTTATAAATCGCGTAGATATTATCAAATGACTCCAGATCGCTGGCAGAACCTTTGGTCATATCCAGGGCGCCATTTTGTAATAGCTCCATGGTTTCTCGCGCGCTACCCATTTGGCTACTGGGGTAAATACGTATCTTCATATTACCGCCGGAAAGTTGGTTAACCTCTTTGGACATCTTTTCAAAAGCCTGATGAACAACGTGGCTGCGCTCAAGGTTATGCGCCAGTTTTAACGTAATTTTCTCCGCCGCGCCGGCACCTGAAGAGAGTAGGGCAAGCAGAGATACGCACGCCAGTGAACAAGGGAAAGAGAATTTTTTCATGAATCGGCTCCATGCACATAGGTTAATTGGTCAATATCTTGAGCATATTTCCTTCTTTCTGTATGACATGTTATCCTGGCTGTCTGACATCTTTAAGCTATCTGACTCACAAATTTTTTCAGTGACGCAATGAAATGCATGGTTTTGTGCTTAATCTCATATTTATTATTGGGTAAATAAGTTTGTTTCATTTTTTATTGTAAATTTCGCACGAATGATTCGAAAATAATAATATTGACGTATCGGAAAAAGCGAGCAATGAAATATCCCGCCCTATTTTTATCGCGGGATATAAATTAAAGGGATTATTCGTGAAGGAATAATTCGAGGAGAGAATTTAAAAACAGCTTACCGTGCCCGGTAATCTGCCAGCAGCGCTTATCTTCCGTCAGATAGCCCTGGGCAATCGCTGCATCAATCTGTGGGCGGATGGTGCGCTCATCAAGCCCGGTGTAGCGGCTGAATTGATCGCGCGGCGCCGCTTCCAGCAGGCGAAAACGGTTCATAAAAAACTCGAACGGTTTATCTTCAGCTTCCACATCATGCTGGCGTTCAAGGTAGCGACCTGCCATATAGCCACGCGGATGCCGGGTTTTTGCCGTCCGCAAAATCCGCCGGTCCGGGAAGGTCACTTTCCCGTGCGCGCCGCAGCCGATGCCCAGATAGTCGCCAAAGCGCCAGTAGTTCAGGTTATGCTGGCACTGATAACCCGGCTTAGCATAGGCGGAAGTTTCATATTGCTGGTAGCCCGCCGCGCTTAGCAGATGATGCCCCTGCTCGAAGATATCCCACAGGGCATCGTCATCCGGCAATACCGGCGGACGCGAGCCAAACAGGGTGTTGGGCTCAATGGTCAACTGATACCAGGAGAGATGCGGCGGGCTGAGCGCGATGGCCTGGCGCAGGTCGTCCAGCGCCTCCTCCAGCGACTGATCGGGCAGGCCGTGCATTAAATCAAGGTTAAAACTGCGCAGCCCCAGACTGCTTGCCAGGTTTGCCGCGCGTTTCGCCTCCTGCGGGCCATGAATGCGCCCGAGACGCTGGAGCTTCTGCTGGCTAAAGCTCTGGACGCCGATAGAGATACGGTTGATGCCCGCGCGCTGATACTCCACGAAACGATCCACTTCCACGGTACCAGGATTGGCTTCCATGGTGATTTCCGCATCGGCCGCCAGCGGCAGAGACTCGCGAACGCCATCAAGCAGGGTTTGCATTGCCGGGCCGGAGAGCAGGCTCGGCGTACCGCCGCCGATAAAAATCGTCCCAATTTCTCGCCCCTGCGCATAATGGGCGTCAGCCCGCAGATCGTTCAAAAGATGCTGAACGTAATCGTCGTGCGGCACGTCGCCTTTCAGCGCGTGCGAGTTAAAATCGCAGTACGGGCATTTTTGCACGCACCACGGGATGTGAATATAGAGGCTGAGAGGCGGCAAATTAGCCATTACGTAAGGCGTCCAGTAACAGTTTCAGCGCCCGCCCGCGGTGGGAAATCGCGCTTTTCTCTTCGCGGGTCAGTTCAGCTGCGGTTTTCCCTTCCGTCGGAACAAAGAAAATTGGGTCGTAGCCAAAGCCGCCTCTGCCTGCGGCTTCGCGTGCGATGATGCCGGGCCAACTGCCGTGGCAGACCAGCGGCGTCGGATCTTCCGCGTGGCGCAGATAAACCAGCACACAGTGGAATTTGGCCTGGCGTTTATCGTCCGGCACGTCCTTCAACGCAGCGAGTAACTTTTCCAGGTTCTGTTGGTCGGTCGCATCTTCGCCGGCATAGCGCGCGGAATAGATGCCAGGCGCGCCGCCCAGCGCATCGACGGCCAGCCCGGAGTCATCGGCGATGGCCGGCAGTCCGGTAACTTGCGAGGCATGGCGCGCTTTCAGAATGGCATTTTCAATAAACGTCAGACCGGTTTCCTCTGCGGAATCGACGCCCAGATCGGTCTGAGCGACGATATCGAGGCCAAAATCTGCCAGTAACGAGGCCAGCTCACGCACTTTTCCGGGATTGCCGGTGGCGAGAACAACTTTTTGCATAATCAATCCTGTTTATTCTGTCAGCGCGGCGATCCCGGCCGGGATCTGCTGCGGATGAATGATTTTTATCTGTTTGTGACGGCCCAGTTCGCCCTTCTCAATAACAATCTGGCTTTTCGCTACGCGAAACTGTTTGGCGAGGAATTTAACCAGATGGGCATTGGCCTGGCCGTCAACGGGGGGAGCGGTAATGGCGACTTTCAGCTCGTCGCCATGTAAACCAACGATGCTGTCTCGGCTGGCTTTAGGCTGAATATACAGCCGCAAAACCAGCCCGTCAGCGCGGACTTCAACGGCACTCATAGCGCCATCCACAGTCCCGGAAGCAGAATGTTGCCGGTAGCCTGCAACAGTTCGGCGATACCCATATTGATAACGTACAGCAGCAGAACCAGCACCATCGGGGAGAAATCAATCCCACCCATTGATGGCAGCATTCTGCGGATCGGGCGCAGCAGCGGGTCAGCCAGTTGCATAAGAACATATTCCACCGGGCTGCGGCCCTGGCTTACCCAGCTCATAATGGCCATCAGCAACAGCACCCAGAAAATCAGCGAGCCCACGGTTTTAATGAGGATCAGCAGCGCAGAAATCCAGATAATGGGCTGGAAAGTCACGACCATAAACAGGACGATGGCTTTCACGACGCAAAGAATAAATGCAACCAGCAGGGAGGCGCTATCGAGCGGCCCCATTGCCGGAATGATGCGGCGCAAGGGGCCAACGACAGGCTGCGTCGCTTTGACCACGAACTGCGAAAACGGATTATAAAAATCGCAGCGCGCCCACTGCATCCAGACGCGTAACAACACGACCATTGTATAAAGTTCAATGGCCGTTGAAAGCAGGAAAGTCAACGTCTTCATGGCGTTCCTCAGGTTCCTTATTTTTTGCTGTAGTCGCGTGCGCCGAAAATTGCGGTTCCGATGCGCACCATAGTGCTTCCCGCCGCGATAGCGGCTTCCATATCATCCGTCATCCCCAAAGACAGGGTATCGACGGTAGGGTAGTGCGCTTTTAGCCGGGCAAATGCTACCGCCATTTGTTGGGCGACGGCAAACTGCCTTACATATTCTGACTCTGGCGCCGGAATCGCCATTAAACCGCGCAGCCGCAGATTCGGCAGTTCAGCGATTTCCGCCGCCAGCGCGTCCAGTTCTTCAGGCGGAATGCCCGACTTGCTCTGCTCATCGCTAATGTTGATTTGAATCAGCACATTGAGAGGCAGCGCATGCGACGGACGCTGCTCGTTAAGGCGAACGGCGATTTTGAGGCGATCGACGGTATGGCACCAGTCAAAGTGCTCCGCCACCAGACGGCTTTTGTTGGACTGCAGCGGGCCAATAAAGTGCCACTGTAATCCGGTTACGCCAGTTTCCTGAAAATGGCGGATTTTCTCCACCCCTTCCTGAACATAGTTTTCGCCAAATGCAGTCTGACCTGCGGCTATCGCTTCTTCGATCGCGCTCGCCGGTTTTGTTTTACTCACTGCAAGCAACGTAACTTCTTCTGGAGCACGACCGCAGCGTACGGCGGCGGCGGAGATTTTGTCCCGGACCTGTGCCAGGTTATGCGCAATATCGTTCATATACCGAGGATGAGTTATGGAACTGGAAGAAATAGTGGCCCTTAGTGTAAAGCATAATGTCTCCGATCTACACCTGTGTAATGCTTCGGCACCACGCTGGCGTCGTCAGGGAAAGCTGGAGCCCGCGCCATTCGCTGCGCCGGACATCGGCCAGATCCTTCATGACTGGCTCAGCGATGATCAACTGGTTCAGTGGCAGAACAGCGGGCAAGTAGATTTCGCCCTGGCTCCGGCGGGCGGGCCGCGTCTTCGCGCTAGCGCATTTGCCCATACCCGCGGCCTGTCGCTGGTGTTGCGTCTGCTGGCGGAAACCTGTCCGTTACTGGACGAGCTTGGCGTTCCGGTAGCCTTAACAGAACTGCTCAACGAAGAGAGTGGGCTTATTCTGGTGACCGGAGCCACAGGTAGCGGTAAATCAACCACACTGGCAGCGATGGTGGGTAGCCTTAATCAGCGTCTTGATGGCCATATTTTAACGCTGGAAGATCCGGTGGAATTTATTCATCGTAGCGAGCGCTGCCTGATTCAGCAACGGGAAATCGGCCGTCACTGTTCCTCTTTTGCTGCCGCTTTGCGCGTCGCGTTACGCCAGGATCCGGACGTTATTTTGTTGGGTGAGCTCCGCGACAAAGAGACGATCCGTCTTGCATTAACCGCGGCGGAGACCGGCCATCTGGTGATGGCGACGTTACATACGCGCGGTGCGGCACAGGCGGTCGAGCGGCTGGTCGATGTCTTCCCGGCGCAGGAGAAAGAGCAGGTTCGTAGCCAACTGGCGGGGAGCCTGTGTGCGGTGCTGGCGCAAAAACTGCTTCCGGATACCGCTGGCAAAAGGGTTGCGCTGTACGAACTGCTGGTCAATACCCCGGCGGTAGCGAATTTAATCCGTGAGGGAAAAACGCATCAACTGCCCGGCGTGATGCAAACCGGGCAACAATCTGGCATGCAAACCTTTACACAAAGCTTTCAGCAACGTACGGCTGAGGGGCGTTTGTAGTCGGTTGTTATATTCAGATATCTTAAGCTTGCACGCGGTAGCGCGCAGGAGCCCGATATCGTGCGATGACGCCCGCATATGCCTATATAACAGGCTTAAAACCCTTGTTCAAAATAGCTTTCAAGAATGATGACGGCAGAGGCTGAATCAACTCGCCCCTTATTGAGCGCCCGGAATCCGCCGTGTTCGAATAATCCGGCTCTGGCTTCAACCGTGCTCAGGCGCTCATCATGCAGTGTTATCTGTACGCCGAAGCGGCCATGTATCTTATTGGCAAAGTTACGCGCTCGCGCGGTCAGCGGCTGCTCCGTGCCGTCCATATTAAGCGGCAGGCCGACGATAACGGCGTCAGGTTGCCACTCTTGCAGCAGTTTTTCGATAACGTTCCAGTCGGGTTTACCGTCCTGGGCTTTTAATGCGGGAAGGGGGCGGGCGGTGCCGGTAATGCGTTGCCCAACGGCGACACCAATGCTTTTGGTGCCGAAATCAAAACCCAGAAAGGTCCCGCTCATTATGCATGCCCCGCTTCGGCTGGCATGGTCACGATGTCAATACCGATCAGTTTTGCCGCATCGCGCCAGCGGTCTGCTATCGGCGTGGTGAACAAAATATTCTGATCGGCCGGCGCGGTTAGCCAGGCGTTATCCAGTATTTCTTGCTCCAGTTGGCCTTTTTCCCAGGAAGCATAGCCCAGCGCGACCAGCACGTTGGCCGGTTGTTTGTCCGTCCCCAGCGTTTCCAGGACATCACGGGAGGTGGTGATCACCGTGTTATCAGAAATACGGATGCTGGAAGAAAAATCAGAGGGGGGCGTGTGCAGAATAAAGCCCCGATCTTCGGCCAGCGGGCCGCCCAGCATCACCGGTTTATCCAGACGGATCTCAGGGTTGCGCGGCTCAGGCGTGATTTTTAACTTTTCCAGGATCCCTTCAACCTGCAGATTTTCCATCGGCTTATTGATAATAATGCCCATGGCGCCGTCATCGTTATACTCGCAGATATAGACTACCGAGCGGCGGAAAATCGGGTCCTGAAGAGCAGGCATGGCAATTAGAAAGTGATGCTGTAAATTCATTGTCAGAGGTTCTGTTCCTGGTTCAAAAAAGCAGCACCCAGTATGCGGGTAAAGTATGAAAGTGTCGATTCAACTTTATCTTGCAGGCTTCAGGGGTGTCGCCTGTCTATAATCTGAAATTGAATCTCTTTCAGCTATCTTCAGGCTACAGGCGTTACCCCATAGCCTGAATCTGCCCTTTATTTATTAAGACGCTTTTCGATGGCATCCATCAGCATACCCGTAATGGAAATCGGGAATGCCGCTTCGATCTCGCGTACGCAGGTCGGACTGGTGACGTTAATTTCCGTCAGGCGATCGCCGATGATATCCAGACCAACGAAGATTAAGCCTTTGGCTTTTAGCGTCGGGCCAACGCGACGGGCGATGGACCAGTCGCTTTCGGTCAGTGGACGCGCTTCGCCACGACCGCCAGCCGCAAGGTTGCCACGGGTTTCGCCGCCCTGCGGGATGCGGGCCAGGCAGTATGGAACCGGCTCGCCGTCAATCACCAGCACGCGCTTATCGCCATCTTTAATGGCGGGCAGATAGTTCTGCGCCATGCAGTATCGGCTGCCCAACTCGGTTAGCGTCTCGGTAATGACGCCGAGGTTAGGATCGCTCTCTTTAACACGGAAAATCGACGTGCCGCCCATACCGTCCAGCGGCTTGAGGATGACATCGCCATGTTTTTCCCAGAATGCTTTCAACTGCGCTTTATTGCGGGTAACCAGCGTTTCCGGCGTCAGTTCGGAGAACCAGGCGGTAAACAACTTTTCGTTACAATCGCGCAGGCTTTGCGGCTTATTGACGATGAGCGTACCTTTCTCTTCGGCGCGTTCCAGAATATAGGTCGCGTAGATAAACTCGGTATCAAACGGCGGGTCTTTACGCATCAGAATCACGTTAAGGTCCGCCAGCGGCAGGTCCTGTTCGCCGTTGAATTCGTACCATTTATCGTAATTCTGCTCGACGCTCAGCTTGCGTGTACGGGCGCGGGCTTCGCCATTGATTAAGTACAGATCGTTCATCTCCATGTAATGGAGTTCGTAGCCGCGACGCTGCGCTTCCAGCAACATGGCGAAGCTGGTGTCTTTTTTGATGTTGATGGTTGCGATGGGATCCATCACGATGCCGAGCTTGATCATTATTCTTCTCCGTTAACGCTTCAACCTAAGTCGCCAAAACGCACCTGCAGGGCGGTAATGGCAGTGAGCGCAGTTGTCTCTGTACGCAGAACGCGAGGTCCTAACAGGATATCAGTAAACTGGTAGCGAGCGGTCATTGCTATCTCTTCCGCGGAAAGGCCGCCTTCCGGACCAATCAGCAGGCGAACGCGCTCGACCGGCAACGGCAGCGTGTTAATCCTGGCGCTGGCGCGCGGGTGCAAATTGAGCTTAAGTCCTTCATCCTGCTCCGCGCACCAGGCTTCAAGCGGCATGGCCGGGCGAATCTCCGGCACCACGTTGCGGCCACTCTGCTCGCAGGCGGCAATGGCGATTTTTTGCCACTGCTGGATCTTCTTTTGCAAACGTTCAGCGTCCAGTTTAACGCCGCAGCGTTCGGAAAACAGTGGCGTTATGAGGCTTACACCCAGTTCAATCGATTTCTGAATCGTGAACTCCATTTTTTCGCCACGGGACATAACCTGGCCTAAATGGATATGCAGCGGTGATTCGCGGTTATCGATTGTGCTGCTCTGCACCGCCACCAGAACATTTTTTTTACCTGCCTCGACAATAACCGCTTCGAAGACCTGATTGCTGCCGTCAAAAAGCTCAATTATCTGCCCTTTGCCCATACGCAGCACGCGGCCGACATGGTTAGCCGCATCGTCGGAGAGGGCCATATGGCTACCCGTTGCGAGCGGTTCTGGATGATAGATACGAGGAATGCGCATGCTTGATATTCCGTTCTTCGCGCAGATGCTGTCTCCCCCCGTGCCGGGGGAAGCGTGACGCTGCAAATTGACAATTGCCGCTAGTGTAGGTTAGCTCTTTCGCGCCTGGCAAGCCTGCTGGACGTACGGATTATGATTGCCCTGAATTTTCGCAATACGCTCGTCGCGCTCGCACTCCCAGGCGGTGACCGGGTATTGCTTATTCCATGCGGTAAACAGTTGGGTTTGCTGACGAGAGAGATTTAGCTTATAGCGGTCGCGCATATAAAAATAGATGCGGGCGATAGCCCCTCGGGCGCGAACCGGCGGCTCGGCGATTTTGTCTTTGAAGTCCACTTTCATCGCGCACTGGCCATATTGGCCTTCACCACCGTTCCACTGGCTGTACATAAAGTTGCCGCGATCGCCATTTACTTCGCCGACCGCTGGCTGCAGATTATGCATATCGCTTTCCATTTTGCGGTATTCCGGATCTTTAGCGCAGTTTTTCCGGCCACCCTCCTGCCAGCACAGGCGCTGATGGCCAAACTGCCAGGCCGGAACCACGTGTTCCCACTCGACCCGATGGGCGCGGTTTTCATTTTTACGCACTCTATAACCACAGGATTGCAGGTCGATAATGCCTTTTTTACCCTGCCAGTTGATTTTACAGCCACAGTAGAAATCGCCGGGAACATCGGCGTTAACTTTGACGCCTGCGGCCTTGGCCTGGGAAAAACTGTGGATTCCTTCCGCCGCAAGCGGGGCGCACGCCGTCGCGCTGAGCAATGCGACAGCAAAAATATGAATACGGGACATTGTGAACTCCGTAGTAAAACGAGCCCGCAACGTAACGAATACGATTGCCGGATGCAATCAGTCAGCGCAGAAAATTTCCAGTTATACCCGAAATCCTGGTAACGACCACGTCGCTGGCTGGATGTGATACGGCCACTCATTTGTTGTTGTGATACTCAGGAATAGCCCGGGGTGCATGATTTGCTGTTAAAACGTGAATGAGTGAGGCGAGGTATTCGGGGGATTACTCTTCAGCGACCAGGACATCACCACAGCGGGTGCAGCGATAAACCGCTTCGCCCCGTACCACACGGTTATGGCGGCGGACGGTTAGCTGGTGCTGCTGACACTGGCAGCGGTAAGGAAAGGTATTTTGCCGCACTGACGCAAGTTCGAAACGATGGGTGCGCAGGGCCGGAACGCCCAATACGCGTTCCATCATCCATTTCCACTCTTTACCATGCGGCGCGACGCGGCCAAAGTGATTCCACACCAGCAGGTGGGCTAACTCATGGGGCACGACCTCACGGATAAACGCCTGCTGGTTTTCCAGAAGCAGTACCGGGTTAAGACGAATTTCGTTTTTTTCCAGCCAGGCGGTACCGGCGGCGGCTCCGCGTTGCTGATAAACCAGTACCGGCTCTCGATAGTTACGCCCCAGTTTGAGGTTTGCTTTGGCCAGATTCTCCCGCAGGCTGCGCATGACAGCCTGTTGAAGAGCAATCGGAATTCGGGGTGTTTTCATAGCGCCAGAGGATAATGCGCCACGGAAGGGAGAGCAAGAAGAAGCTTCCTCCCCGCAGAGAGGAAGCGTGTCAGACTAGTCGCGGGCGCCGATTTCACGCAGTTTGCGGCCTTTCATCAGGTTACGTTCAATATGTTCCAGTGAAACGTTTTTGGTTTCGGGGATCAGCCACAGGGTCAGGAAAATGAACAGAACGTTCAGCCCGCCGTAGACCCAGAAGGTGTTGGCGCTTCCCAGAGAGTTCAGCATGGTCAGGAAGGTGGCGCCAACGATCATGTTGGCGATCCAGTTGGTCGCCGTTGAGCAGGTAATACCGAAATCACGTCCTTTCAGCGGCTGGATTTCGGAACACAGTACCCAAATAAGCGGGCCGGCGCTCATGGCGAAGCCAACGATAAACATCAACAGCATCAGGACCGCGAAGTACTGTGCCATGGCGGAGTGAATCCCGATATGCATCATGCTGCCCAGTACGCCCATGCCGACGGCCATGACGATAAACCCGAGGATCAGGGTCGGTTTGCGGCCCCAGCGGTCGACCAGGCCGATCGCGATGAAGGTGGCCAGAACGTTGGTCAAACCAACGATGACGGTTCCCCACATCTGTTCGGTGGTATTCGCGTAGCCCGCCAGTTCAAAAATCTTCGGCGCGTAGTACATGATAACGTTCATACCGGTGAACTGTTGCATCACCTGTAACAGGATGCCGAGAAATACCGCGCGGCGGAAGTTGCTGTTCTCTTTAAACAGCGACCAACCGGATTGTTTTACCTGCAGGCTTTCACGGATCTCATCAAGCTCGCGTTTTGCTTCTGCGCTGGTGTCGCGCAGGCGCAGCAGAACGCGTTCGGCATCGACAAAGCGACGTTTAGCCGCAAACCAGCGCGGGCTGTCTGGCAGGAAGATAACGCCAATCAGCAGCAGTACCGCCGGGATAATAATCACGCCGAGCATCCAGCGCCATGCGCCGCTGTAGCTGAAGGCGGTATCGGAAAGATAAGCGCCGAGAATACCAATGGTGATCATCAACTGGTACATCGAAATCATACTGCCGCGAATTTTTTCCGGCGCGATTTCCGACAAATACAGGGGGGCCGTGTAGGAGGCTACGCCGACAGCCAGACCGAGCAGGACGCGGGAGATCAGCAGTACTTCAACGTTCGGTGCGGCGGCAGAGAATAACGAACCGGCAACGAACAGGATTGCGCCAATCATCAGGCTTTTTTTACGCCCGAGTTTAAAGGAGAGCCAGCCACTGCCGACCGCACCGACAGCGGCGCCGAACATCATGGAACTCACTACCCATTCCTGGGTGTGAGCGCTTATCTGAAACTCGTCGGCAATAAAGGGTAAAGCGCCTGCAATGACACCGATATCAAGGCCGAACAGCAGACCAGCCAGTGCGGCGAGAAAGCAGACGAAGAATGTCATCGTCTTGTTTGCGCGCCCTTGTGTTTTGTTGTCAGGCATAACGCCCTCCAGTTGAGTGAGTGATTCGTCTCCGGGTAGGGTAGGGAAGTCCGCAGTAAAAAAATGTGATAAAAATCACGGCCGTGTAATCGATTACACTAAGGTAAAGAAACGTAATCAATATAAATTTATTTAAATCAATTGGTTGATATAGTATGGCTTAGTTTATTAAAAACGCTAATCAGCATTCTCTGAAATATTGTGTAACACTGCGGAGTGTTGTTACATTTCACGTCGGCCTTGATAAGAGATTGAATCTGTATCTAATGTAATCGCTTTCATTTAAGTGCTTGTTTCAAGGGAAACTACAGGACAGTTGAACAGTTGCGAATGAGGATTGTTGCAAAAAAAAGCCAGCGCATGGCTGGCCTTAAGCGTGCGGGAATGGGGTTATTTCAGGCCAGCGGCATCGCGAAGTTGAGCTGCCTTGTCGGTTTTTTCCCATGGGAAGTGTTCACGACCAAAGTGACCGTATGCTGCAGTCTCTTTGTAGATAGGGTGCAGCAGATCCAGCATTTGAATCAGGCCGTACGGACGCAGGTCGAAGAATTCGCGTACCAGCAGGGTCAACTGTTCAGAAGGCACTTTTTCAGTACCGAAGGTTTCAACCATGATAGAGGTCGGTTCAGCCACGCCGATAGCGTAAGAAACCTGAATCTCACAACGGTCAGCCAGGCCAGCGGCAACGATGTTTTTCGCAACATAGCGTGCAGCGTAAGCCGCTGAACGGTCCACTTTAGATGGATCTTTACCTGAGAAAGCGCCGCCGCCGTGACGAGCCATACCGCCGTAGGTATCAACGATGATTTTACGCCCGGTCAGTCCGCAGTCGCCCATCGGGCCGCCGATAACAAAACGGCCGGTTGGGTTGATAAAGAATTTGGTGGAAGTATTCAGCCACTCGGTAGGCAGAATCGGTTTAATGATCTCTTCCATCACCGCTTCCTGCAGCGATTTCTGGTCAATTTCTTCAGCGTGCTGGGTAGACAACACGACCGCGTCAATACCGACAATTTTGCCATCGTCATACTGGAAGGTGACCTGGCTTTTCGCATCCGGGCGCAGCCACGGCAGGGTACCGTTCTTGCGAACTTCAGCCTGACGCTGCACCAGACGGTGCGCGTAGGTGATCGGCGCTGGCATCAGCACATCGGTTTCGTTGGTCGCGTAGCCAAACATCAGGCCCTGGTCGCCCGCGCCCTGTTCCAGCGGATCGGCGCGGTCAACGCCCTGGTTAATATCCGGAGATTGTTTTCCGATCGCGCTCAGCACCGCGCAAGAATTGGCGTCAAAGCCCATATCGGAATGCACGTAGCCAATTTCACGGACCGTATTACGGGTGATCTCTTCGATATCCACCCATGCGCTGGTGGTGATTTCACCGCCAACCAGAACCATGCCGGTTTTAACGTAGGTTTCACATGCTACGCGTGCTTTTGGATCCTGTTCGAGGATCGCATCCAGCACGGCGTCGGAGATTTGGTCAGCAATTTTGTCTGGATGCCCTTCTGATACGGACTCGGACGTAAAGAGGTGTTTTGCCATATTTAATTTCACCTGTAGACTATTCGGGTAGCTCATACTGTTGTGTGAAGAGGCTTTGACGGATGACTATACCAAAGCTTGCAGGTAGTGACACGAGCAGTCTGAGTGTTAATCAGTATAGACGGATTAACTTCTGGATGGCTATTTTAGGTCAGTTCTTGAGCCCATTTCCAGCCTTTTTTGATATTGGTCGCATTTATGGAAAAAAGGGGGAGGGCAGTTTTGCTGATAAAACCTGACAGCGTACATATTTTTATTTTGCTTTTTACCGCGCTTCTCGGTATAAATCGCCGCGCGCGGCTCATTAAAAAAGCGCACGAAAAAAGCGCACGGGCACGCAGTTCGTGGCGTCACTTCCAGCCGGGTTAAGAGCCTATCCCATTGGGGCTATTTTTGAACCCGGGCAGTGCTCAAACGGCCTGCAACAATAACGCCTGGTGGAATAGGCTAAGCAGTCTGTATTTACAGCGCCCCGCAATGGCGTTTGCGCTGTCTGTCAGGAATGTATCGCTTTGGCTTGTCGCTGGCCCGTATCGGGGCAGTGTGGAGGTGCTCACAGATAATGAACCCACGTTTTTCACCTGGCTCGCCGCGTCGTATCGTCGCGCGTCACTGTCCTGCATCATTCTGCATCTTTCTCATGCAAACCTGCCGATGTTCTACCCATCTCGGCGCTTCTCAGGATTCCAGGGCCGGTCGGCCAGCGGAAAACTGAACAAGGGCGCTCTTGCGATAGCAAGGGTTTTCTCGTGGTTTCTCCGGACTGTCATACGCTGTTCGGCGACGTGTTGTACGATGATATGAATAAGAAACCGGTCGCACAGTCACAGGTCCAGCACTATCCGCTGGGATCAGGGACTGTTTATGGGTTGTTATCGCGTCTTCGGATTGCGATAGTAGTCAACTGTTTTACACTTGTTAATAAAATTTGAGGTTCGCTATGTCTGACGACATGCCTTTGTTTTCGCCTTCGTCAGCAGGCGAGCACGGTGTACTACGTTCCATGCAGGAGGTTGCGATGAGCTCCCAGGAAGTCAGCAAGATGCTACGCACTTATAATATTGCCTGGTGGGGTAATAACTACTACGACGTTAACGAACTGGGCCATATCAGCGTCTGCCCTGACCCTGACGTCCCGCAAGCGCGCGTTGACCTCGCTGAGCTGGTAAAAGCGCGTGAAGCGCAGGGCCAGCGCCTGCCTGCGCTATTTTGTTTCCCGCAGATTCTGCAGCACCGCCTGCGCTCCATCAACGCGGCTTTTAAGCGCGCGCGGGAATCCTATGGCTACAACGGCGACTACTTTCTGGTTTATCCGATCAAGGTTAACCAGCATCGTCGGGTTATTGAATCGCTGATCCACTCCGGCGAACCGCTGGGGCTGGAAGCGGGCTCCAAGGCTGAACTGATGGCGGTGCTGGCGCATGCGGGCATGACCCGCAGCGTGATTGTGTGCAACGGTTATAAAGACCGTGAATATATCCGCCTGGCGCTGGTGGGTGAAAAGATGGGCCATAAGGTCTATCTGGTCATCGAAAAAATGTCGGAAATCGCCATCGTGCTGGAGGAGGCCGAGCGCCTGAACGTGGTGCCGCGGCTTGGCGTCCGCGCGCGTCTGGCTTCTCAGGGTTCCGGTAAATGGCAATCCTCCGGCGGCGAAAAATCAAAATTCGGCCTTGCGGCAACGCAGGTTCTGCAGCTGGTTGAGATCCTGCGCTCGGCAGGGCACCTGGAGAGTCTGCAACTGCTGCACTTCCACCTGGGGTCGCAGATGGCCAATATTCGCGATATCGCCACCGGCGTCCGCGAGTCCGCACGCTTTTATGTCGAACTGCATAAGCTGGGCGTCAATATTCAGTGCTTCGATGTTGGCGGCGGTCTTGGCGTTGATTATGAAGGCACCCGTTCGCAGTCTGACTGTTCGGTGAACTACGGTCTGAACGAATATGCCAACAATATTATCTGGGCGATTGGCGATGCCTGTGAAGAGAACGGCCTGCCGCATCCGACGGTGATTACTGAGTCCGGTCGCGCAGTCACCGCGCATCACACGGTGCTGGTCTCCAATATTATCGGCGTTGAGCGTAACGAATATACCGAGGCCACCCCGCCAGCGGAAGATGCCGCCCGTCCGCTGCAAAGTATGTGGGAAACCTGGCAGGAAATGCACGAAACCGGCAATCGCCGCTCGCTGCGGGAATGGCTGCACGATAGCCAGATGGATTTGCACGATATTCATATCGGCTACTCCTCCGGCACCTTTAATCTTCAGGAGCGCGCCTGGGCCGAACAGCTGTATCTGAATATGTGCCATGAAGTACAGAAACAGCTTGATCCGAGCAACCGCGCCCATCGCCCGATCATCGACGAACTGCAGGAACGAATGGCGGATAAAATTTACGTCAACTTCTCCCTGTTCCAGTCGATGCCGGACGCCTGGGGTATCGATCAACTGTTCCCGGTGATGCCGCTGGAAGGGCTGAACAAGGTGCCGGAACGTCGTGCGGTGCTGCTGGATATTACCTGCGATTCCGATGGCGCGATCGACCACTATGTGGATGGTGACGGTATTGCGACCACCATGCCGATGCCGGAATATGATCCAGACAACCCGCCGATGCTGGGCTTCTTTATGGTCGGCGCCTATCAGGAAATTCTCGGCAATATGCATAACCTGTTCGGCGATACGGAAGCCGTGGACGTGTTTGTCTTCCCTGATGGCAGCGTCGAAGTTGAATTGTCTGATGAAGGGGATACCGTGGCGGATATGCTGCAATACGTGCAGCTGGAGCCGAGCACGCTGCTGACTCAGTTCCGCGATCAGGTGAAAAATACCGATCTGGATGCGGATTTACAGCAACAGTTCCTTGAAGAGTTCGAAGCGGGTCTGTACGGGTATACTTACCTGGAAGATGAGTAGCCGTCGGTGCCCGGTGGCGCTGCGTTTACCGGGCCTGTGAATGCAGGCCGGATAAGGCGGCGGCGCCATCCGGCAGAGTGCTATACTCACTTGAACCCGCATGTATTACCGGCGATAATTCGCCCCAATAAGCGATTTACTAATTAATCCCTTCCTCGTCGGGTTTAACGACGCGGAGGGGATTTTTTTTCATCTGTTTTTAATGTATCGACTTTAAAAGAGGTCAGGACATGAGCACCTTAGGTCATCAATATGATAACTCGCTGGTATCTAACGCATTTGGCTTCCTGCGTCTGCCGCTGAATTTCCAGCCGTACGACAGCGATGCCGACTGGGTCATTACCGGCGTTCCGTTTGATATGGCGACTTCCGGGCGTGCGGGCGGCCGTCACGGACCGGCGGCGATCCGCCAGGTTTCGACCAACCTTGCGTGGGAGCACAACCGCTTCCCGTGGAACTTCGACATGCGTGAGCGCCTGAACGTAGTTGACTGCGGCGACCTGGTTTATGCTTTCGGCGATGCGCGTGAAATGAGCGAAAAGCTGCAGGCCCATGCGGAGAAATTGCTGGCGGCCGGGAAGCGTATGCTCTCCTTCGGCGGCGACCATTTCGTGACTCTGCCGTTGTTGCGCGCGCATGCTAAACACTTCGGCAAAATGGCGCTGGTACACTTTGATGCCCACACCGATACCTACGCGAACGGTTGCGAGTTTGACCACGGCACCATGTTTTATACCGCGCCGAACGAAGGTCTGATCGATCCTCATCATTCCGTGCAGATCGGTATCCGTACCGAGTTTGATAAAGATAACGGCTTCACGGTGCTGGACGCGGGCCAGGTCAACGATCGTACCGCGGACGACGTGATCGCGCAGGTGAAACAGATCGTTGGCGATATGCCGGTCTATCTGACGTTTGATATCGACTGTCTCGATCCCGCGTTCGCGCCGGGTACCGGTACGCCGGTGATTGGCGGCCTGACGTCGGATCGTGCGATCAAACTGGTGCGCGGTCTGAAGGATTTGAACATTGTGGGGATGGACGTAGTAGAAGTCGCGCCTGCCTACGATCAATCGGAGATCACCGCGCTGGCGGCAGCGACGCTAGCGCTGGAAATGCTATATATCCAGGCGGCGAAGAAAGGCGAGTAATCGGGTTATTTGGCTTGCCGGTTTGAGCTGGGGCGGCGTTCCGGCTGTAGGTCCGGAACCCATCTGACTTCCCCCATTCCGCCCAATAGCGTTGCGGAATGGGGGGAATCATTACTTAATTCCGTCCGCAGCCATGCGTTCGCGAATATGCTGAGCGCGCGCTTCAGACGCCGGGTGATCGTCAAACATTGAACTTTGGCGACCGGCTTCCAGTTTGGCCAGTTTCTCGAAGCTGGTGGCGAGCCCGGCAGGGCTAATCCCGCGCTTACGCAGCAAATCGTAAGAGTAATCGTCCGCTTCCGACTCCTGACGTTGAGAGAACTGAGAATTCACCAGCTTTTCACCAAGATCGCCTAGCTGGGACTGCGACAGGCTGCCGACAACGCCGCCAGCGGAAGCCGCCGCCGCGCGCAAGGCGTTAGTGCCTAATGCGACCTGCATTCCTTTCTTCACATGCCCAAGCGCGACGTGGCCCATTTCGTGGCCGATCACTGCCTCGACTTCGTTGTCGTTCATTAGATCCATCAGTCCGCTGTATACGCGGATGCAGCCGTTAGCCATGGCGAAGGCGTTAACGTCTTTGGTCTGGTACACCTTGTAGTTCACCGGCTGGCCGTTGATATTGTCCCCCAGCGCGGCGGCGATTTTAGTCAGCCGTTTACTGTATTGGCTCCCCGCAGGCGCGATGGTGGCTTTGGCATCCATCTCCTGACAGGCTTTATCGCTTAACGCTTTCACCTGCTCATCGCTGAGCGACCAGGCCTGATAGGCTCCCGCTCCTGAGCTGAGCAGGGCGCTGGAATCCATGTTCTGGCATCCGGTGAGGGCTGCGGCGATCCCAAGGGCAAAAATAGTTGAGTGAATTTTCATTTTTATCTTCCACAATCTTATGGTTATTTATTCGAAAAATGGCTATGGCTGACCTGCCATATCCTGCGCAAATTATAAATACTCTCTTGAGAGGCGGGCGAGAGGATTACCGCGTAGCACAACCTGTTCCGGAGATTTCTTAAGCGGCAAAAGGATGCTCCATGTACATGCTTTGCCGCTTAGGTTACATTGTTCACACTTTTTTCCGGCGTAGCCCAAAACGCGCGGTCGTCAAGCCGTTGCGGGCACGGCCTTCATTATCCGATCTGGAGTCAAAATGTCCTCACGTAAAGAGCTTGCTAACGCTATTCGTGCGCTGAGCATGGACGCAGTACAGAAAGCCAAATCCGGTCACCCGGGCGCCCCGATGGGGATGGCTGACATTGCCGAAGTCCTGTGGCGTGATTTCCTGAACCATAACCCGAACAATCCGTCCTGGGCCGACCGCGACCGTTTCGTACTGTCCAACGGCCACGGCTCGATGCTGATCTACAGCCTGCTGCACCTCACCGGTTATGACCTGCCGATTGAAGAGCTGAAAAACTTCCGTCAGTTGCACTCGAAAACGCCGGGCCACCCGGAAGTGGGCTACACCGCCGGTGTCGAAACCACCACCGGCCCGCTGGGGCAGGGCATTGCGAACGCGGTCGGGATGGCGATTGCCGAGAAGACCCTGGCGGCGCAGTTCAACCGTCCGGGCCACGATATTGTTGACCACTTCACATACGCGTTCATGGGCGACGGCTGCATGATGGAAGGTATCTCTCACGAGGTATGTTCCCTGGCCGGCACCCTGAAACTGGGCAAACTGGTGGCATTCTACGACGACAATGGTATCTCCATTGATGGTCACGTTGAAGGCTGGTTTACCGATGATACCGCGAAGCGTTTTGAAGCTTACGGCTGGCACGTGGTGCGCGGCGTGGATGGTCACGATGCTGAAGCGATTAAACGTGCGGTGGAAGAAGCGCGCGCGGTTACCGACAAACCGTCCCTGCTGATGTGCAAAACCATCATCGGTTTCGGTTCCCCGAACAAAGCCGGTACCCACGATTCCCACGGCGCGCCGCTGGGCGATGCGGAAATCGCGCTGACCCGTGAACAACTGGGCTGGAAATACGCGCCGTTCGAAATTCCGTCGGACATCTATGCGCAGTGGGATGCGAAAGAGGCCGGTCAGGCGAAAGAGTCTGCGTGGAACGAGAAGTTTGCCGCCTATGCCAAAGCCTTCCCGCAGGAAGCGGCTGAATTTACCCGTCGTATGAAAGGCGATATGCCGGCTGACTTCGACGCGAAAGCGAATGAATTTATCGCGAAGCTGCAGGCGAATCCGGCGAAAATCGCCAGCCGTAAAGCGTCGCAGAATGCCATTGAAGCATTTGGTCCGCTGCTGCCTGAGTTTCTCGGCGGCTCCGCTGACCTGGCGCCGTCTAACCTGACCCTGTGGTCCGGCTCTAAAGCGATCAACGAAGATACCGCCGGTAATTACATCCACTACGGCGTGCGCGAGTTCGGTATGACCGCCATTGCCAACGGCATCGCGCTGCACGGTGGTTTCCTGCCGTACACCTCCACCTTCCTGATGTTCGTCGAATATGCCCGTAACGCGGTGCGTATGGCGGCGCTGATGAAGCAGCGTCAGGTGATGGTCTACACCCACGACTCCATCGGTCTGGGGGAAGACGGCCCGACGCACCAGCCGGTAGAACAGGTGGCTTCCCTGCGCGTGACGCCGAACATGAGCACCTGGCGTCCGTGCGACCAGGTGGAATCTGCGGTGGCGTGGAAATACGGTGTGGAGCGTCAGGACGGCCCGACCGCGCTGATCCTCTCCCGTCAGAACCTGGCGCAGCAGGAGCGTAGCGAAGAGCAGCTGGCGAACATCGCCCGCGGTGGTTACGTACTGAAAGATTGTGCCGGTCAGCCGGAACTGATCTTCATTGCCACCGGTTCAGAAGTGGAGCTGGCGGTTGCGGCATACGAGAAACTGACCGCCGAAGGCGTGAAGGCGCGGGTGGTTTCCATGCCGTCCACCGACGCGTTCGACAAGCAGGATGCGGCCTATCGTGAAGCGGTATTGCCGAAAGCAGTCTCTGCGCGCGTGGCAATCGAAGCGGGTATCGCCGACTACTGGTTCAAATACGTGGGCCTGAACGGCGCGATCGTCGGCATGACCACCTTCGGTGAATCAGCCCCGGCGGAGCAACTGTTCGAAGAGTTCGGTTTTACCGTTGAGAACGTGGTTGCTAAGGCGAAAGCGCTGCTGTAGCAGATGCGTTTCCACACTAAGGCCGCGAGAGAGCGGCCTTTTTTCATTTATCTGGCTGAAAGCAATAAACGGTACCGCAGGAATGATGGTTTCCCAATAAACTATTCCTTTTAAAATGTGACGCAAGTCAGATAAATCGCTTATTGAGCTGGACAATCATTCCTTTTATTCCTTGTTTCGCTTATTCTAGCTGAAGCGTTTCAGTCGGCTAAATGTTCGACAATTAATCAATCAGTCGCAGTTTGCGACAGGTAAGGTTTCCCTCACGGCGTTGCTGGATTACTCTGTCAGCCACTTCAGATCAGGGAAAGCCTTGCAGGAGACCTATGACCATACGCATTGCGATTAATGGCTTCGGTCGCATCGGGCGTAACGTGGTTCGTGCTTTGTATGAATCCGGGCGCCGGGCGGAAATCACCGTAGTGGCAATTAACGAACTGGCGGATGCCGCGGGTATCGCGCATTTGTTGAAGTATGACACCAGCCATGGGCGCTTTGCCTGGGATGTGCGCCAGGAGAGAGAGCAACTGTTTGTTGGCGATGATGCGATTCGCCTGTTGCATGAGTCTTCCATTACGGCGTTACCCTGGCGGGAACTGGCGGTTGATGTCGTGCTTGACTGCACCGGCGTTTACGGTAGCCGTGAACATGGCGAAGCCCACCTTCAGGCCGGGGCAAAGAAGGTGCTCTTTTCACATCCTGGCGGCAACGATCTCGACGCAACGGTGGTTTTTGGCGTAAATCATGATGAGCTACGCGCCGGGCACCGTATCGTCTCCAACGCTTCTTGTACCACCAACTGCATTATTCCGGTCATTAAACTGCTGGATGATGCTTACGGCATTGAGTCAGGCACGGTAACGACGATCCACTCCGCGATGCACGATCAGCAGGTCATTGATGCCTACCATCCGGATCTGCGCCGTACGCGAGCAGCCAGTCAATCGATTATCCCGGTGGATACTAAACTGGCTGCGGGGATCGCGCGTATCTTTCCCCAGTTTAACGACCGTTTTGAGGCGATTGCGGTTCGCGTGCCGACCATTAATGTCACGGCAATTGACCTCAGCGTGACGGTGAAGAAACCAGTAAAAGCGAGTGAAGTCAACCAGTTGTTGCAAAAAGCAGCACAGGGTTCATTTCATGGTATAGTTGACTATACGGAATTACCGTTAGTCTCGATAGATTTTAACCATGACCCGCATAGCGCGATTGTTGATGGCACGCAGACGCGGGTGAGTGGCGCACATTTGATCAAAACGCTGGTCTGGTGTGATAACGAATGGGGCTTTGCTAACCGGATGCTTGACACCACGTTAGCGATGGCCGCACAAGGTTTCAGGTAAGGCGCTCAGGCGCTTGCAAAACTTTATTAAGAATCAACGAGAGGATTCACCATGTCTGTAATTAAGATGACCGATCTGGATCTGGCGGGTAAACGCGTTTTTATCCGCGCGGATCTGAACGTACCCGTTAAAGAAGGGAAAGTAACCAGCGATGCGCGCATCCGCGCCTCTCTGCCGACCATTGAACTGGCCCTGAAACAGGGTGCGAAAGTGATGGTCACTTCTCACCTGGGTCGTCCTACCGAAGGCGAGTACAACGAAGAATTCTCTCTGCTGCCGGTTGTTAACTACCTGAAAGACAAACTCTCCAATCCGGTTCGCCTGGTAAAAGATTACCTGGATGGCGTTGACGTGGCTGCCGGTGAACTGGTGGTGCTGGAAAACGTTCGCTTCAACAAAGGCGAAAAGAAAGACGACGAAGCGCTGTCTAAAAAATATGCTGCGCTGTGCGACGTGTTTGTGATGGACGCATTCGGTACTGCTCACCGCGCCCAGGCTTCTACTCACGGTATCGGTAAATTCGCCGACGTCGCTTGCGCAGGTCCGCTGCTGGCCGCTGAGCTGGACGCGCTGGGTAAAGCGTTGAAAGAACCGGCTCGCCCGATGGTGGCTATCGTTGGTGGTTCTAAAGTGTCTACCAAACTGACCGTTCTGGACTCCCTGTCCAAAATCGCTGACCAGCTGATCGTTGGCGGTGGTATTGCCAATACCTTCGTTGCCGCTCAGGGGCACAATGTGGGCAAATCCCTGTACGAGGCCGACCTGGTTGATGAAGCGAAACGCCTGCTCGGCACCTGCGATATCCCGGTTCCGACTGACGTCCGCGTGGCGACCGAGTTTTCTGAAACAGCAACCGCGACCCTGAAATCGGTTAGCGACATCAAAGATGACGAGCAGATTCTGGACCTCGGCGATGCCTCCGCAGAAAAACTGGCTGCAATCCTGAAAAATGCAAAAACCATTCTGTGGAACGGTCCGGTTGGCGTGTTCGAATTCCCGAACTTCCGTAAAGGTACTGAAATTGTTGCCAACGCGATCGCCGACAGCGAAGCGTTCTCCATCGCTGGCGGCGGTGACACTCTGGCGGCAATCGACCTGTTCGGCATTGCGGACAAAATCTCCTACATCTCCACTGGCGGCGGCGCATTCCTCGAATTCGTGGAAGGCAAAGTTCTGCCTGCAGTAGCTATGCTCGAAGAGCGCGCTAAGCAGTAATTCAGTTCAGGCGGGGAGACCCGCCTGTTTTTCAGCGCGTGTAAAAGCTCGCGAACCTCCTTCAACGGTCGAAGATACAGATACAGGACTACGTAACATGTCTAAAATTTTTGATTTCGTAAAACCGGGCGTCATCACTGGCGACGACGTTCAGAAAGTGTTCCAGGTTGCTAAAGAAAACAACTTTGCTCTGCCAGCGGTAAACTGCGTGGGTACTGATTCCATCAACGCCGTTCTGGAAGCCGCAGCAAAAGTTCGTTCTCCGGTTATCGTTCAGTTCTCTAACGGCGGCGCGGCGTTCATCGCTGGCAAAGGCGTGAAAACTGACGTGCCTCAGGGCGCGGCAATTCTGGGGGCGATCTCTGGCGCGCACCACGTTCATCAGATGGCTGAGCATTACGGTGTTCCGGTTATTCTGCACACCGACCACTGTGCGAAGAAACTGCTGCCGTGGATCGACGGTCTGCTGGATGCGGGTGAAAAACATTTCGCTGCTACCGGCAAACCGCTGTTCTCTTCTCACATGATTGACCTGTCTGAAGAATCGCTGCACGAAAACATTGAGATCTGTTCTAAATACCTGGCGCGTATGGCCAAAATGGACATGACGCTGGAAATCGAACTGGGTTGCACCGGTGGCGAAGAAGACGGCGTGGACAACAGCCACATGGATGCTTCCGCTCTGTACACCCAGCCGGAAGATGTTGATTACGCGTACACCGAGCTGAGCAAAATCAGCCCGCGTTTCACCATCGCTGCTTCCTTTGGTAACGTGCACGGCGTTTACAAACCGGGCAACGTGGTTCTGACCCCGACTATCCTGCGTGATTCTCAGGAATATGTTTCTAAGAAACATAACCTGCCGCACAACAGCCTGAACTTCGTCTTCCACGGCGGTTCCGGTTCTTCTGCTCAGGAAATCAAAGACTCCGTAAGCTACGGCGTTATCAAAATGAACATCGATACCGATACCCAATGGGCAACCTGGGACGGTATCCTGCAGTACTACAAAACGAACGAAGCTTACCTGCAGGGCCAGCTGGGCAACCCGAAAGGCGAAGACCAGCCGAACAAGAAATACTACGATCCGCGCGTATGGCTGCGCGCCGCTCAGACCTCAATGGTGACGCGTCTGGAGCAGGCATTTAAAGAGCTGAACGCGATCGACGTTCTGTAACAAAATTCTTTTTTTAGTCTGGAGCCCGCAGCGATGCGGGCTTTTTTTATTTTTCGGGCAAGGCAGAACGTCGCGAAAAAATGTGATCAATTTGGCAAAACATACGCTTATTGTTTACCCTTAAGCTACCTGCCATTAGCAGGCTTAGTTATTTTATTTCCCGTCCGGGTATCCATAAGGAATGTTAAATGGAAGAGTTGAACGTTGTCGGTAGCATAAATCACGCCGGTTCATGGCTGGTGCGTAATCAGCAACTATTACTGAGTTATGCCGTCAACATCGTCGCGGCCATCGCGATTATTATTGTTGGTCTGATCGTGGCGCGAATTGTGTCTAATACTCTGAATCGTCTGATGCAGGCGCGACACATTGATGCCACCGTCGCCGATTTTCTGTCCGCACTGGCGCGTTATGCGGTTATTGCTTTTACGCTGATTGCCGCACTGGGGCGTGTAGGCGTGCAGACAGCATCGGTTATCGCCGTTCTTGGCGCCGCAGGTCTGGCCGTTGGCCTGGCGCTGCAGGGATCGCTGGCTAACCTTGCGGCTGGCGTGCTGCTGGTTGTTTTCCGTCCGTTCCGCGCGGGGGAGTACGTTGATCTGGGCGGTACCGCGGGAACGGTACTTAACGTCCAGATTTTTTCCACCACGCTGCGTGCCGCGGATGGCAAAATCGTTATTGTGCCGAACAAAAAGGTTATTGACGGTAATATCACCAACTTCTCCCGTGAACCGGTTCGCCGTAATGAGTTTATCATTGGCGTTGGATATGACTCTGATACGGATCTGGTGAAAAAGCTGCTTACCGATATCATTACATCTGATGAGCGTATCCTGAAAGATCGGGAAATGACGGTTCGTCTCCATGAACTGGGGGCGTCATCGGTGAACTACGTGGTGCGCGTATGGAGCAAAAGTAGCGATCTGCAAAGCGTTTACTGGGATATTCTGGAGCGTATTAAGCGTGATTTTGACGCCAACGGAATTAGCTTCCCGTATCCGCAAATGGATGTGAACGTTAAGAAGGTGAAAGAACAGGCGGAATAATATTCGCTTCAGGTTTTAGCGAAAAGGGCTCGCGGTTGATGATCGCGGGCCCTTTTTGTTTGCGACGACAAGCGCCTGTAAAAATCTTTTATTAGCTTTACTTATTAATGATTAAAAATATAAATTTCATCTAATAATCGTGCCGCGCTATAGTCAGTCCGAATTTACGACTCTGGCGGAAAATCCCATATGTTATCTTATTATTTCCAGGGGCTTGCTCTGGGAGCGGCGATGATTTTGCCGCTCGGTCCCCAAAATGCTTTTGTGATGAATCAGGGTATTCGTCGCCAGTATCATCTGATGATTGCTCTGCTTTGCGCGATCAGCGATCTGCTGCTCATTTGTGCCGGCGTGTTTGGCGGCAGCGCGTTGCTGATGCAGTCGCCGTGGCTGTTGGCGATGGTGACCTGGGGCGGCGTCGCCTTTTTATTGTGGTACGGTTTTGGGGCGATGAAAACGGCTTTTAGCCGACATCTGGAACTGGCCAGCGCGGAAGCGATGAAGCAGGGGCGCTGGAGAATTATTGTCACCATGCTGGCGGTGACCTGGCTGAATCCACATGTTTATCTTGATACCTTTGTGGTGCTCGGCAGCCTTGGCGGACAACTGGCAGCAGAGCCAAAGCGCTGGTTTGCCTTAGGTACCATTAGCGCTTCGTTTTTATGGTTCTTTGGTCTGGCCCTGCTGGCCGCCTGGCTGGCACCGCGTTTGCGTACGGCAACGGCGCAAAGAGTCATCAATCTGCTGGTCGGCCTGGTAATGTGGATGATTGCGCTACAGTTAGCGAAAGATGGCCTTGCGCATGTGCAGGCGCTGCTTAACTAAGCCTTCTCTGATGGACTTTCCTCATCTACGCGCTAAGCTGGTTGGCATGCGTCCACCTTATGGACGACTCATGTAAGATGGAGAAACGACAGTGAAGTTAAAAGTCATGGCCCTGGCGGCAGCACTCGGATTTAGCGTAATGGCCACACAGGCAAATGAATTGCCAAATGGCCCACATATTGTCACGTCAGGGACCGCCAGCGTTGCCGCGGTTCCCGATATCGCCACCCTGGCGATTGAAGTTAACGTCTCCGCGAAAGACGCGGCATCGGCAAAGAAACAGGCTGACGAACGTGTTGCCCAGTATCTTTCTTTCCTGGAAAAGAGCGGTATTGGCAGGAAAGATATTAACTCAGCCAATCTGCGTACTCAGCCTGATTATGATTATCAGAATGGTAAAAGCATTCTTAAGGGCTACCGCGCGGTGCGTAGCGTTGAAGTCACGTTACGGCAACTGGATAAGCTCAACGGTCTGTTAGATGGTGCATTAAAAGCGGGTCTGAATGAGATCCGCTCAGTGTCTCTGGGGGTTGCGCAACCGGACGCGTATAAAGATAAAGCGCGCAAAGCGGCGATTGATAATGCTATTCACCAGGCACAGGAACTGGCAGCCGGTTTCCATAGTAAGCTGGGGCCGGTCTATAGCGTTCGTTATCATGTCTCCAATTACCAGCCCAGCCCGATGGTGCGGATGATGAAAGCGGATGCGGCGCCAGTTTCTGCTCAGGAAAGCTATGAACAGGCGACAATTCAGTTTGATGATCAGGTGGATGTGGTGTTTGAACTGCAACCTGCGCAGTCTGCCTCTGCACCGTCCACGCCAGCAAAAGCTGCTGATGAGTCAAAAGCGGCGCAATAGACTATGTTGCCCGGCCTGAATGCCGGGCTTTTCCGATGGTCATTGCGTCAACATGATATCGGCGACACGCTGAATCGTTTAGCAAAGCCCGCCGTGAACCCTCGCCCAATGTGAACCGATTGCATAAAGTCAGATTACTGTAACTCGTCATTCACTGGCTGGATGGCTCCCACCCTGAAAGCCTGGCCTAATCTTGCCTTAATACTTTGTGCCCATAATTGATCAGCGCATCGGTCACCCGGCGCATCATGCGGCTCTCCGGCGCGAAACGGTGCCAGTAGAGCATCCGGCGCTGGAACAGGCCAGGGGTGAGGTCAATAAGCTCACCGCTGTTCAACTCTTTCTCAATCTGCAGATGCGGGATCATACAGCAGGTGGTTCCCTGACGAGCTAACTGCACAAAGGCTTCAGAAGAGTTCACGATATGGCAGGGGACGCTGCCCGGCGGTAAGTCGAAATTCTGCTGTAAGAAAGCCTGGTGCATATCGTCGAGATGATCGAACGCCACCACCGGCGCTTTGAGCAGCGCCGAACGGGTGACGCCGTTGGGAAAATAGCGTTGCGCAAACTCTTTAGAGGCGACGAACAGATAGTCGAGAGCCCCGAGCTGGTCGACCAGGCAACTGGGCAGTGCCTGCGGCTGAATACTGACTGCCCCGACGACTTCACCGCGGCGCAGACGTTCCTGGGTACGGGTTTCATCTTCCACCTGTAAATTGAGGCGAATAGGGGAGTCGGAGAGTACGCTGGAAAGCGCGGGCAGCAGCCAGGTTGCCAGACTGTCGGCGTTGACCGCCAGCGACAGCAGCAGCGGCGTGGAGCCGGTTTGCTCATCGCCCAGCCACTCCTCTTCCAGCAGCTCGACCTGACGCAGCAGGGCCAGCAATTTTTGCCCTTGCTCGGTAGGACGCGGCGGTACGGTGCGCACCAGCAGCGGTTGGCCAAACATATTTTCCAGTTGTTTAATGCGCTGTGAGACGGCGGACTGGGTGATACAAAGCTTCTGCGCGGCGCGCTCAAATCCTCGTTCCCTGATTACCGCGTCCAGCGCCTGTAGTGTTCTGTAGTCCGGTCGTTTCATTGCTCTGACGTACCCCTAATACTTTTCGTTAACTCGCACTATGACATAAATTTGCTTTTGATGAAGACGAAAAAATTGTCTGCTGCGTTGTGTGATCTTCGTCGCAGGGACAATAACACCCCTGGTGTTCTATAATGCGCCACAGGCAATTACATTTCGGACCATAATCATGACGCAAGATGAACTGAAAAAAGCAGTAGGCTGGGCGGCATTGCAGTATGTACAGCCGGGCACCATCGTTGGGGTTGGTACGGGTTCCACGGCGGCACATTTTATTGACGCGCTGGGCACCATGAAAGGGCAGATTGAAGGGGCGGTTTCCAGCTCCGATGCCTCAACCGAAAAACTGAAAAGCCTCGGTATTACTGTTTTTGATCTTAACAGCGTTGATCGTCTGGGCATCTATGTCGACGGTGCTGACGAGATTAACGGCCATATGCAGATGATTAAAGGCGGCGGTGCGGCGCTGACGCGGGAGAAAATTATCGCCTCGGTTGCTGACAAGTTTATCTGTATCGCCGATGCTTCTAAGCAGGTCGATATTCTCGGTACATTTCCGCTGCCGGTTGAAGTGATTCCGATGGCCCGCAGCGCCGTGGCGCGTGCGCTGGTTAAGCTGGGCGGTCGTCCGGAGTATCGTCAGGGCGTGGTGACCGACAACGGTAACGTGATCCTCGACGTATATGGCCTGGAGATTCTTGACGCCGTGGCGCTGGAAAATGCCATCAACGGTATTCCCGGCGTGGTAACCGTCGGCCTGTTTGCGAATCGTGGCGCGGATATCGCGCTGATCGGCACCGCCGATGGAGTAAAAACCATCACGAAATAGTCTGACCGGGGGAGTGAACCTGCTCCCTCGCCAATATTTTTTCATCAGGTTCATTTTGGTGACTTATGTCACATTTATTCTCAAATCATGAGTAACAGTCTGTCTTTCTTTTTCTTTATGGTGTTTTGTTCTGTCATTTCCCGCTGAGTGATATTTCTTCAGGTTGTTGACGCAAACGTTCATATTGCCGCGATAGTTTTTTTTGATATGTTGCTGAGAAGAACTTTCGTTCCGCACGACATCAGTTAAGACAAAACAGGACGGGGAAATGGCTAAGGTATCACTGGAAAAAGACAAGATTAAATTTCTGCTGGTTGAAGGTGTACATCAAAAAGCGGTGGATAATCTCCGCGCGGCGGGCTACACCAATATCGAGTTTCACAAAGGCGCGCTGGATAGCGAAGCGCTGAAAGCGTCGATCCGTGATGCTCATTTTATTGGCCTGCGTTCCCGTACTCATCTGACTGAAGAGATTTTCGCGGCGGCGGAAAAGCTGGTTGCCGTCGGCTGTTTCTGTATCGGTACCAATCAGGTTGATTTGAATGCGGCGGCAAAACGCGGTATTCCGGTGTTTAACGCGCCGTTCTCAAATACGCGCTCCGTTGCTGAACTGGTTATTGGCGAATTGTTGCTTATGCTGCGCGGCGTGCCGGCGGCAAACGCGAAAGCACATCGCGGCGTGTGGAACAAACTGGCGGTTGGCAGCTTCGAAGCGCGCGGCAAAAAGTTGGGCATTATTGGCTATGGTCATATCGGTACCCAACTGGGTATCCTGGCCGAATCGCTGGGGATGCACGTCTATTTCTATGATATTGAAAGCAAATTACCGTTAGGTAACGCCGTTCAGGTACAGCATCTCTCTGATTTGTTGAATATGAGCGATGTTGTGAGTCTGCATGTGCCGGAAAACATCTCCACTAAAAATATGATTGGCGCGGAAGAACTGGCGCTGATGAAGCCGGGCGCGCTGCTGATTAACGCCTCTCGCGGCACAGTCGTTGATATCCCGGCCCTGTGCGAGGTGCTGGCGAGCAAACATCTGGCGGGCGCGGCGATTGATGTATTTCCAACCGAACCTGCGACCAACAGCGATCCGTTTAACTCCCCGCTCTGCGAATTTGACAACGTTATCCTGACTCCGCACATTGGCGGTTCAACTCAGGAAGCGCAGGAAAATATCGGTCTGGAAGTCTCGGGCAAGCTGGTGAAATACTCTGATAACGGTTCGACGCTTTCTGCGGTTAACTTCCCTGAAGTGTCGTTGCCGCTGCACGGTGGCCGCCGTCTGCTGCACATCCACGAAAACCGTCCGGGCGTGCTGACCTCGATTAACCAGATCTTTGCGGCCCAGGGTATTAACATCGCGGCGCAGTATCTGCAGACCACGCCGCAGATGGGTTACGTGGTTATCGATATCGAAGCGGAAGAAGATGTGGCACAGACCGCATTGCAGGCGATGAAGGCCATTCCGGGCACTATTCGCGCTCGTCTGCTGTTCTAATCCCCTTTGTTGCCAGCGGGCAGGTCAGCAACCTGCCCCTTCTCTCGGCTTCATACCGCAATTCTGACGTTTCTCTCGCTCATACAAACGCGCTGCTGGCGATTAAAGCCGATTTACCAGATCCAGGTTTTTGACGGCGTGATGACCGCTGGCAGCGGGATATCCCACTGCTCTGCCGGTAGCGCTTCGACCTGCTGGCAATCGTGGGCGTAACCGACCGGCTGAAGATGGTATTGCCGCCAGTTTTGCAGCGTCCGGTCGTAAAATCCGCCGCCCATTCCCAGGCGTTGCCCGACGGCATCGAACGCCACCAGCGGGGTAATCAGCACATCCAGTTGGCTGAGGGGCAGCACATCGCGCACATCAAGTCTGGGTTCGTGGATTTTCAAACGATTGACGACCAGGTCACTGTGCGGGTGGTAGTGTAAAAACAGCAGATTGCCCGGACTGAAAGGGTGAAGGACGGGGAGATAAACTCGCTTGCCCGCTCGCCAGAGTTGGTCAATGAGCGGCTGCGTATCCAGTTCGCCATCAAACGAAAGAAATACTGCGACCGTATGCGCAAGCAAAACAGGAGGATACACCATCATTCTGTCTGCTGCCTGCAGGGCAAACAGTGTTTGCTGCTCCGGTGTTAACGCGCGTCGGCGCTGGCGGATCTGCTGGCGAATGTGTTGCCTGGTGTACGGGATATCTGACAATAGCGTCATGCCTGAATCTCATTGGTGTACAAACAATGGTGAGCAAACAATACAAACAGGCATAGTGTAATACACGATGGCATAAGCCGGAAATGAAGTCGGGGAATGGAACGATAAAGAAGGGAATCTCCGAGATGCCGCCGCAGGCTGTAACCCTTGAACCCTTGGTTCAAGGTGAATGTGTCGTCACGGTTTTAAGGCTTCTCGGACGAACCGAGCATGCTCACCAACCATGGAGCGCCACATTCTTGTGGTATGAAATATCGGCTCAGGGGACTGGCCCGCTTGCAAACATCTCAGAGAAATTTTGTTCTTGCGATTACTCTAACACAGTTAAATGCAAAGTGTTATTCAAACTTCTGCCCGGGTCTTTCGCTTATGCGACCTTGCTCAAGCAACGCTTGTTCGATGGTCTGCTGAAGCATCCGAATACGCTGCTCCATACTGGCGGCGTAGTCGCGGGTTTTCGCTTTTTCCTGAGTCAACTCATAGCTGATGTTCAACGCGGCGATGAACACCAACTGCTCAGTATTTGTGACTCTAGTGCGTTCTTTTAAATCTTGCAACCGCTGATTCAGGTCATCAGCGGCCTGGTTTAAGGCATCCCTTTGTTCGGGCGGGCAATTCACGCGGAGTGAACGGCCAAAAATCTGGAGATCTACGGGTTGTGCAGACATGCCACCTTCCTGCTGATTAACTGCGCGGCCTTCGCGCCAAGGAGGCTCCGCGAAGGGGCGACACTATAGCTACCCTGGTTCGGAGATACAAGTCCTATTCTGGTTCACCAGGGTCCAAAGTGGTAGCATATCATGAATATTCCTCCCAACGATGACGAATGCGCATGTCTATACAGAACGAAATGCCTGGTTACAGTGATGTAGACCAGTTACTGAACCAACAAGGGGTGGGATTAACGCCTGCCGAAATGCACGGATTAATCTGTGGGATCCTGTGTGGCGGCAACAAGGACAGCAGCTGGCAGCCTCTGGTGCATGACCTGACTAACGAAGGACTGGCTTTTGGCCATGAACTGGCGCAGGCGCTGCGTCACATGCATTCCGCCACCAGTGATTCGCTGGAAGATGACGGCTTTTTGTTCCAGCTTTACTTGCCGGATGGCGAGGCGGTGAGCGTGTTCGATCGTGCCGATGCGCTGGCGGGCTGGGTGAACCATTTTCTGCTTGGGTTAGGCGTGACGCAGCCTAAGCTGGATAAAGTCAAAGACGAAGCGGGCGAAGCGATTGACGATCTGCGCAATATCGCCCAGCTCGGGTACGACGAAGACGAGGATCAGGAAGAGCTCGAAATGTCCCTTGAAGAGATTATCGAGTACGTCCGCGTTGCAGCGCTGTTGTGCCACGATACGTTTTCAATGCAAAAACCTACTGCGCCGGAAGTTCAGAAGCCGACACTACACTAATTATTCACTAAATTGTTCAGGGGGCGTCATGACTCAGCAGGAATTTCTCTCTCGTCGCCAGGCTCTGCTGGCGCAGATGCAGCCAGGCAGCGCGGCGTTGATTTTCGCCGCGCCGGAAGTCACGCGTAGCGCAGATTCGGAATATCCCTACCGGCAGAATAGCGATTTTTGGTATTTCACCGGCTTTAATGAGCCGGAAGCGCTGCTGGTGCTGATTAAAAGCGATGAAACGCACAACCACAGCGTATTGTTTAACCGCGTTCGCGATTTGACCGCTGAAATCTGGTTTGGCCGTCGTCTTGGGCAGGAGGCCGCGCCGGCGAAGCTGGGAGTCGATCGCGCGCTGGCGTTTAGTGAAATTAATCAGCAACTGTTTCAGTTGCTTAATGGCCTTGATGCTATTTATTTTGCCCAGGGCGAATATGCATACGCCGATGAACTGGTGTTTAACGCGCTGGAAAAACTGCGTAAAGGCGTGCGTCAGAATCTGCAGGCACCGAACTCGGTGATTGACTGGCGGCCAGTCGTGCATGAAATGCGCCTGTTTAAGTCGGCGGAAGAGCTGGACGTGATGCGACGCGCCGGTGAAATCTCCGCGCTGGCCCATACTCGCGCCATGGAAAAATGCCGCCCAGGGATGTTCGAATACCAGCTGGAAGGTGAGATCCTCCATGAGTTCAACCGCCACGGCGCGCGCTTCCCTTCTTATAACACCATCGTGGGCGGCGGTGAAAATGGCTGCATTTTGCACTACACCGAGAATGAGAGCGAACTGCGCGACGGTGATCTGGTGCTGATTGATGCCGGCTGTGAATACCGTGGCTATGCGGGCGATATTACCCGTACCTTCCCGGTTAACGGTAAATTCAGCCCGGCGCAGCGCGAGATTTACGATATCGTCCTTGAATCTCTGGAAACCTCGCTGAAGCTTTATCGCCCCGGCACCTCAATTAATGAGGTTAACCAGCAGGTGGTGCGGATTATGATTAGCGGCCTGGTACGTCTGGGAATACTGAAAGGGGATATTGACGAACTGATGGCTAATAACGCCCATCGTCCTTTCTTTATGCATGGTCTGAGCCACTGGCTGGGACTCGACGTACACGATGTGGGGAATTATGACGTCGACCGCTCGCGTATTCTTGAACCGGGAATGGTGCTGACCGTTGAGCCGGGTCTGTATATTGCGACGGATGCTGATGTTCCGGCGCAGTATCGGGGTATCGGCATTCGTATCGAAGATGACATTGTCATCACCGAAGACGGCAACGAGAACCTCACCGCGGGTGTGGTGAAAAACGCGGACGATATTGAGGCGCTGATGGCGGCGGCGCGCCAGCTATGAGCGTACTGATCGTTGGCGGTGGAATGACCGGTGCGACGCTGGCGCTGGCGATTTCTCGCCTGACCGGCGGTAATCTGCCGGTGCATCTGGTTGAAGCATCGGCGCCGGAATCCGCGAAGCATCCGGGCTTTGACGCGCGGGCGATCGCACTGGCGGCCGGAACCTGTCAGCAACTGGCCAGGATCGGTATCTGGCAGGAGATTGCCGACTGCGCGACGGCCATTCAGCGCGTCCACGTCAGCGATCGCGGGCATGCGGGATTTGTGACGCTTGACGCCCGGGATTACGCTCTGGCGGCACTAGGTCAGGTGGTTGAACTACACGATGTCGGCCAGCGCCTGTTTGCGCAACTGCGCAAGGCGCCTGGCATCACGCTGCACTGTCCGGCTAAAGTTGCGGAGGTTAGCCGCAGCGCGGGGGACGTTAGTCTTACTCTGGACAATGGTGAAACCCTTAACGGTAAACTGCTGGTGGCGGCCGATGGTTCGCGCTCCACTCTGGGGGCGCGCTGCGGGATAAGCTGGCAGCAGCAGCCCTATGAACAACTGGCGATTATCGCCAACGTCAGTACCGCTCAGCCGCATAACGGCCAGGCATTCGAACGCTTTACCCGACATGGTCCGCTGGCGATGCTGCCGATGTCGCAGGGGCGCGGTTCGCTGGTGTGGTGTCATCCGCAGTCGCGGCATGAAGAGGTGCTCGGCTGGCCAGATGAACGTTTCTGCGATGAACTGCAGCAGGCATTTGGCTGGCGGCTTGGCCGGATAACTCACGCCGGAAAGCGTAGCGCTTATCCGTTATCGCTGACTGCCGCTACCCGCACGGTTACGCATCGTCTGGCCCTGGTGGGTAATGCGGCGCAGACGCTGCATCCCATTGCCGGACAGGGGTTTAACCTCGGCCTGCGGGATGTGATGAGTCTGGCGGAAATGGTTGCGCAGGCGCATGCCGTTGGTCAGGATCCGGGTGACTATGCGCTTTTGAGCCGTTATCAGGCGCGACGCGCCGACGACAAAGCCGCCACTATTGGCGTGACCGACGGTCTGGTGCATCTGTTCGCCAATCGTTGGGCGCCGCTGGTCGTGGGGCGCAATGTCGGTCTGATGGCGATGGAATTATTTACCCCGGCGCGCGATGCGCTGGCGCAGCGTACCCTCGGTTGGGTCCCCCGTTAAGGAGTGAAACGTGCAAAGTGTAGATGTCGCCATTGTGGGCGGTGGAATGGTGGGGCTGGCGGTTGCCTGCGGATTGCAGGGTAGTGGGCTGCGCGTTGCGGTGCTGGAACAGGCTGAGCCTCAACCGCTGAACGCCGATGCGCCGCCGGCGCTGCGGGTGTCGGCGATTAACGCCGCCAGTGAAACGCTATTGAGCAAACTGGGCGTCTGGCAGGATATCATTGCCCGACGCGCCAGTTGCTATCACGGCATGGAAGTGTGGGATAAAGACAGTTTTGGTCGCATTCGCTTCGATGATCAAAGCATGGGCTTTAGCCACCTGGGGCATATTATTGAAAACGCGGTGATACACCATGCTCTGTGGCAAAAAGCGCAGCGTTGTTCCGACGTCACCTTGCTGGCTCCGGCCCAGTTGCAGCATGTCGCCTGGGGGGAAAATGAAGCCTTTCTTAGCCTGCAGGATGGCAGTATGTTAACCGCCCGGCTGGTGATTGGCGCTGACGGCGCCAATTCGTGGTTGCGCAACAATGCCGACATTCCGCTGACGTACTGGGATTATCAGCATCACGCGCTGGTCGCTACCATTCGCACTGAAGCGCCGCACGAAGCGATTGCTCGCCAGGCGTTCCACGGCGAAGGCATCCTGGCGTTTTTGCCGCTGAGCGATCCGCATCTCTGCTCTATCGTCTGGTCGCTGTCTCCCGAGGCAGCGAAACGGATGCAACAGGCAGAGGCACCCGCTTTCAACCAGGCGCTGAATATTGCTTTTGATAATCGTCTGGGGTTGTGCGCCGTTGAGAGCGAGCGTCAGGTCTTTCCGTTGACCGGCCGCTATGCCCGTCAGTTTGCCGCCCATCGCCTGGCGTTGGTTGGCGATGCCGCTCACACTATTCACCCGCTGGCCGGGCAGGGCGTTAACCTTGGTTTTATGGATGCCGCCGAGCTGATTGATGAACTGAAACGCCTGCATGCGCAGGGTAAGGATATCGGTCAGCATCTGTATCTGCGTCGCTACGAGCGCAGCCGTAAGCATAGCGCAGCGTTGATGCTGGCGGGGATGCAGGGATTTCGCGAGATGTTCTCCGGCAGCCATCCGGCGAAGAAGCTACTGCGCGACATCGGCCTCAAGCTGGCGGATACGTTACCCGGCGTGAAGCCACAGCTTATTCGTCAGGCGATGGGGTTAAACGACCTTCCTGCCTGGTTACGTTAAGTTCGTCACATTTATTTCCCCGGCCTCCGCGCCGGGCTACCCTCGCTCATTTGAAATAATCTAATTTCACCTCTTTTTTCGCATTAGTTTTATTAATGCCGTCTTATTTTCATCACCGATCTTAGGTTTTTAATTCAACATTAAATGTCATAATTTTCTGCTTCATTGGCGATTTTGTTTTATTTTGCGCGGAATAATAGGTGATTTTTTAGTTTAAAGTTCTGTTGGTTGTGCCGTGGATTTTTGTCATAAGCTAATGTGATGTCCTGATTTAGCTTATGGTTTAGTCCGGATTTCGGTGGTAAGTTCAGGCCAAAGAGAACGTTTGCGTCGGTGTTCGTCAGCGATGGCGGCGGCGCGTTTGCGGCGTAAAATCGCTAAAACCAGTGGCTGGTTTCCGTTTTATTCGATGAGGAAAAGATGGCTCAACAGACTCCGTTGTTTGAACAACACACGTTATGCGGCGCACGCATGGTGGATTTCCATGGCTGGATGATGCCGCTGCATTACGGATCGCAGATCGATGAGCATCACACGGTGCGTCGTGATGCCGGGATGTTTGATGTGTCGCATATGACCATCGTGGACTTTCATGGTAGCCGTATCCGCGAATTTCTGCGCTATTTACTGGCGAATGACGTGGCGAAGCTTACCGTCCCGGGTAAAGCGCTCTATAGCGGAATGCTGACTGCCTCCGGCGGCGTCATTGATGACCTGATTGTTTATTTCCTTTCTGAAGATTATTTCCGCCTTGTTGTTAACTCCGCCACCCGTGAGAAAGATCTCGCCTGGATTGCTCAGCATTCTGAATCCTATGGCCTTGGGGTAACCGTGCGCGACGATCTTTCCCTGATTGCCGTACAGGGGCCGAAGGCGCAGGAGAGAGCGGCCACGCTGTTTACCGAGACCCAGCGCCAGGCCGTTGAAGGCATGAAGCCCTTTTTTGGCGTGCAGTCCGGCGACCTGTTTATCGCCACCACCGGCTATACCGGGGAAGCGGGCTATGAAATCGCGCTGCCGAACGAGCAGGCGGCAGGTTTCTGGCGTGGCCTGCTGGACGCAGGCGTTAAGCCGTGCGGCCTTGGCGCCCGGGATACGCTGCGCCTGGAGGCGGGGATGAATCTTTACGGCCAGGAGATGGATGAAAGCGTCTCTCCGCTGGCGGCGAATATGGGCTGGACCATCACCTGGGAGCCCGCTGATCGTGATTTTATCGGTCGCGAAGCGCTGGAACTGCAGCGTGAAAAAGGCACCGAGAAGCTGGTGGGGCTGGTAATGACTGAGAAAGGCGTCCTGCGCGGTGGCCTGCCGGTCCACTTTAGCGATGCCGATGGTAATCAGAAAGAAGGCATTATCACCAGCGGCACCTTCTCCCCCACACTGGGTTACAGCATTGCCTTAGCGCGTGTGCCGGCAGGCATTGGTGAAACCGCCGTGGTGCAGATCCGCAACCGCGAAATGCCGGTAAAAGTGACGAAACCCGTTTTTGTACGCAACGGCAAAGCCGTGGTGTGATTTCCCCTTTTGGAGATGAATTGATGAGCAACGTACCAGCAGAACTGAAATACAGCAAAGAACACGAATGGCTGCGCAAAGAAGCGGATGGCACCTATACCGTCGGCATCACTGAGCACGCGCAGGAGCTGCTTGGCGATATGGTTTTCGTTGACCTGCCGGAAGTGGGCGCGACCGTTGACGCGGGCGCTGACTGCGCCGTTGCCGAGTCGGTAAAAGCGGCTTCTGATATTTATGCGCCAGTTAGCGGTGAAATCGTTGCCGTCAATGAAGATCTGAACGATTCCCCGGAACTGGTCAACAGCGAGCCATATGCGGGCGGTTGGATCTTCAAAATCAAAGCCAGTGACGAAAGCGAAATCGATGCGCTGCTGGATGCAACCGCATACGAAGCATTGTTAGAAGACGAATAAATACGCGTCATCCTTCATGTTGCAGGTGTGTTGGCCTCCTCGCTTATCCCAGTCACTTACTTATGTAAGCTCCTGGGATTCTCTGCGTCGCCGCCGTCCTGCCATGTGAATGATTTTGCGTATTCGTTTTCGCACGCGTAGGCCCGGTAAGCATTAGCGCCACCGGGCAATTGAGCCAGAGACAACCACGATTCACCGCACGTTTCAGGAACCATCGCCCATGACACAGACGTTAAGCCAGCTTGAAAATAGCGGCGCTTTCATTACACGCCATATCGGACCGGATGCCGCGCAGCAGCAAGAGATGCTGAATGCTGTTGGCGCCGGGTCGCTAAACGCCCTAATCGGCCAGATTGTGCCGCAAGACATTCAGCTTGCCACGCCGCCGCAGGTAGGTGAAGCGGCGACGGAATACGCCGCGCTGGCAGAATTAAAAGCGATTGCCGGTCGCAACAAGCGCTTCACGTCTTACATTGGCATGGGTTATACCGCGGTGCAGCTGCCGCCGGTTATCCTGCGCAATATGCTGGAAAATCCGGGCTGGTACACTGCGTATACGCCTTATCAGCCGGAAGTTTCGCAGGGGCGTCTGGAAGCGCTGCTGAATTTCCAGCAGGTGACGCTGGATCTGACCGGGCTGGATATGGCCTCCGCTTCGTTGCTGGATGAAGCCACCGCCGCAGCGGAAGCGATGGCAATGGCAAAACGCATCAGTAAACTGAAAAACGCCAGCCGTTTCTTTGTCGCCTCTGACGTTCATCCGCAAACGCTGGACGTGGTGCGCACCCGGGCGAAAACCTTTGGTTTCGATGTTATTGTCGATGATGCGGAAAAAGCGCTGGATCACCAGGATGTGTTCGGCGTGCTGTTGCAGCAGGTTGGCACCACTGGTGAAGTTCACGACTACAGCGCGCTGATTAGCGAACTGAAGTCGCGTAAAGTTATCGTTAGCGTGGCCGCTGACTTTATGGCGCTGGTGCTGCTGACGGCGCCGGGCAAGCAGGGCGCGGACATTGTGTTCGGCTCTGCGCAACGCTTCGGCGTGCCGATGGGCTACGGCGGCCCACACGCGGCGTTCTTTGCCGCCAAAGATGAATTCAAACGCTCCATGCCGGGCCGTATTATCGGCGTATCGAAAGATGCGGCGGGCAATACCGCACTGCGCATGGCGATGCAGACTCGCGAACAGCATATCCGTCGCGAGAAAGCGAACTCCAATATTTGTACTTCGCAGGTGCTGCTGGCCAACATCGCCAGCCTGTATGCTGTTTATCACGGTCCGGTTGGGCTGAAGCGCATTGCTAATCGCATTCACCGCCTGACCGACATTCTGGCGGCGGGCCTGCAACAAAAAGGGCTGAAACTGCGCCATGTGCATTACTTCGACACCCTGTGCGTAGAGGTGGCCGATAAAGCCGCCGTCCTGGCGCGCGCGGAGGTCGCAGAGATCAACCTGCGCAGCGACATCCACAATGCTGTCGGCATCACGCTGGATGAAACGACAACCCGCGAAAACGTGCTGCAACTGTTCTCTGTACTGCTGGGCGACGACCACGGTCTGAACATTGATACGCTGGATAAAGACGTGGCGCACGATAGCCGCTCTATCCAGGAGAGTATGCTGCGTGATGACGCGATCCTGACGCACCCGGTGTTCAACCGTTACCACAGCGAAACGGAGATGATGCGCTACATGCACTCGCTGGAGCGTAAAGATCTGGCGCTGAACCAGGCAATGATCCCGCTGGGTTCCTGTACCATGAAGCTGAACGCGGCGGCGGAGATGATCCCCATCACCTGGCCGGAATTTGCGGAACTGCATCCGTTCTGCCCGGCAGATCAGGCGGAAGGGTATCATCAGATGATCAGCCAGCTTTCTGACTGGCTGGTGAAACTGACGGGCTATGACGCTGTGTGTATGCAGCCGAACTCTGGCGCACAGGGCGAATACGCGGGTCTGCTGGCGATTCGTCATTACCACGAAAGCCGCAATGAAGGGCATCGTGATATCTGCCTGATCCCCGCTTCGGCTCACGGCACCAACCCGGCTTCAGCGCATATGGCAGGAATGCAGGTGGTGGTAGTGGCCTGCGATAAAAACGGCAATATCGACTTAGCGGATCTGCGGGCGAAAGCGGAGCAGCATGCGCAGAACCTCTCCTGCATCATGGTCACTTACCCATCCACCCACGGCGTGTACGAAGAAACCATTCGTGATGTGTGCGAGATAGTGCATCAGTTCGGCGGTCAGGTTTATCTTGATGGTGCCAATATGAACGCGCAGGTCGGCATTACCTCTCCGGGTTTTATCGGCGCAGACGTTTCGCACCTCAACCTGCATAAAACCTTCTGCATTCCGCACGGCGGCGGCGGCCCGGGTATGGGGCCGATCGGTGTGAAATCGCATCTGGCGCCGTTTGTTCCGGGTCACAGCGTGGTGCACATCGAAGGGATGCTGACCCGTCAGGGCGCGGTGTCTGCCGCCCCGTTCGGCAGCGCATCCATTCTGCCGATCAGCTGGATGTACATCCGCATGATGGGGGCGGAAGGGCTGAAGCAGGCAAGTCAGGTGGCGATTCTGAACGCCAACTATATCGCCAGCCGGCTGAAAGATGCATTTCCGGTGCTGTATACCGGTCGTGATGGCCGCGTGGCGCACGAGTGTATTCTCGACATCCGTCCGCTGAAAGAAGAGACCGGCATCAGCGAACTGGATATTGCCAAGCGTTTGATCGACTACGGCTTCCATGCGCCGACCATGTCGTTCCCGGTGGCGGGTACGCTGATGGTTGAACCGACGGAATCGGAAAGCAAGATGGAGCTGGATCGCTTTATCAATGCGATGCTGGCGATTCGCGCGGAAATCGATCGCGTGAAGGCCGGTGAGTGGCCGCTGGCGGATAACCCGCTGGTTAACGCGCCGCACACGCAGGGCGAACTGGTGAGCGAGTGGAACCATCCTTACAGTCGCGAGCTGGCGGTATTCCCGGCAGGGCTGAACAATAAATACTGGCCGACCGTGAAACGTCTGGATGATGTTTACGGCGATCGTAACCTGTTCTGTTCCTGCGTACCGATCGCTGAATATCAGTAATCGGCTGATTCGACTATCTTTTAAAGGCGCTTCGGCGCCTTTATTTTTAGGAGAAATGATATGGCAATAGCACTGGTTACCGGCGGTAGTCGTGGGATAGGACGGGCGACGGCTCTGCAACTGGCAGAAGAGGGCTATACCGTCGCGGTTAACTTTCATCACAATATTCGAGCGGCTACAGAGGTCGTGAATTCGATTATTGCCGCAGGCAGGAATGCCTTTGCTTTGCGTGCCGACATCAGCGATGAAAGCCAGGTTATGGCGATGTTCGAAGCCATCGATCGCGAAGCTGAGCCGCTGAGCGCGTTGGTGAATAACGCCGGGATTTTGTTTGAACAGAGCACGATAGAAAATTTAACCGCTGAACGGATTAATCGCGTACTGGCGACCAATGTGACAGGCTATTTCCTCTGTTGTCGGGAGGCGGTAAAGCGGATGTCCAGAAAGCACGGGGGGCAGGGTGGTGCGATTGTTAATGTTTCATCTGTGGCATCGCGGCTGGGAGCGCCTTTCGAATATGTTGACTATGCGGCGTCAAAAGGGGCCGTGGATACGCTCACTACCGGGCTGGCGCTGGAAGTAGCGGCCCAAGGGATTCGCGTGAACTGTGTGCGCCCTGGTCTTATCTATACCGAAATGCATGCTTCCGGCGGTGAGCCAGGGCGGGTTGATCGCGTTAAGTCGATGCTCCCTATGCAGCGCGGCGGCCAGCCGGAGGAGGTCGCGCAGGCCATTGTCTGGTTACTGAGTGAGAAAGCTTCGTATGTGACGGGGAGTTTTCTTGAATTAGCGGGTGGAAAATAAACGCCCGGTAGCGCTAATTGCTTACCGGGCCTATGGTTTTGTAGGGCGTTGCAAGCGTAGCGCCGCCCGGCGTGGCTGAGTTAGAGCGTTTCGCCGTTGCTGGCGATAACCTCTTTATACCAGGTAAAGCTTTTCTTCCGCGAGCGTGACATATCGCCGCTGCCGTCGTCATGCTTGTTCACGTAAATAAAACCGTAACGCTTGCTGTATTGCCCGGTGGTGAATGACACGCAGTCGATGCAGCCCCATGGCGTATAGCCCATCAGATCCACGCCATCATAGGTCACCGCTTTGATCATCTCTTTAACGTGCGCGCGCAGATAGTCGATACGGTAATCGTCGTTGATGCTGCCGTCTTCTTCCACTTTGTCGTAGGCGCCAAAGCCATTTTCGACGATAAACAGCGGCTTCTGATAGCGTTCATACAGCTCGCACAGGGAATAACGCAGGCCGACCGGGTCAATCTGCCAGCCCCAGTCGGAGGCTTTGACGTGCGGATTCGGCACGCTGCCCTCGAAGCCGGAAATGGCATCGCCGCTACCGCCTTCTGCTTTTACCGCGTTAGTCATGTAGTAGCTGAAGCCAAGATAATCGCAGGTGCCTTCACGCAGGATCTCCGCGTCGCCAGCGTCCATGCTGATGTTAAAGCCGCGACGTTCCCATTCGTTCAGCACATAAGACGGGTAGTAGCCGCGTAACTGAACGTCGGTAAACACATAGCGCTCACGCATGGATTCCTGCGCGAACATGACATCTTCCGGATTACAGGAAAAGGGATAGAGCGCAACCATCGCCAGCATACAGCCGACCTTCATCTCCGGGTTGATGCGGCGTGCCGCCTTCACCGCCAGCGCGCTGGCGACGAACTGGTGATGCAGCACCTGATACATGGTTTCTTCCGGGTTTTCATGTTCGGTATACACCACGCCGGAACAGCAGTAGCCAAACAGCGGCGCGCGCCAGTTGCGCTGGTTGTTGATCTCGTTGAAGGTCATCCAGTATTTGACTTTGTGCTTGTAGCGCTCAAATACCACCTCCGCGAAGTGGACGAAGAAATCCACTACTTTACGGTTGGTCCAGCCGCCGTATTGCTGTACCAGATGCAGCGGCATTTCAAAGTGGGAGAGGGTGATGACCGGTTCGATGTTGTATCTGAGCAACTCATCGAACATATCATCGTAGAATTTCAGCCCTTCTTCGTTCGGCTGCGTCTCGTCACCCTGCGGGAAAATGCGGGTCCAGGCGATGGAGGTGCGAAAGCATTTAAAACCCATCTCGGCGAACAGCTTAATATCGTCTTTATAGTGACCGTAAAAATCGACCGCTTCATGGTTTGGATAATATTTACCCGCTACGACTTGTTGGGTGATTTCACGCGGTACGCCATGCGCCCCGCCCGTCAGCACGTCGCAGATGCTTGGCCCTTTTCCGCCTTTGTTCCAGCCGCCTTCAACCTGATGAGCGGCAACGGCGCCGCCCCATAAGAAATCTTTTGCTAAGGTGAGTTTTTTCATTGTTGCTCAATCTCAAATTAATACAATCTGGTTTGAGTCTAACAAAGAGAATATAAATGTCACGATATAACAATTTACCCGGCGTGGGATTTGTTACATCGAAAAAACATCCTGTTATTTTCAGATGAGTTTGCGCGCTAATTTACGTCCCAGCGTTTCAAGAATATAAATCACCGGGATCTGCGTGGTAATATCATAACCGCCAGCAATACGCGTTTGCGGCACATGCCAGGAGAGATTGAAATCGGCCAGCTTTGCCAGCCGCGAGTGTTCGTGGCTGGTAATCGACAGCACTTTGCAGTTGTGCAGGCTGAACTGGCTGGCAAAACGCAGGATCTCCGCAGTCTCTCCCGATACTGAAAGCACAATCGCCAGCGCGTTTTTTGCCATATCGTTGGTGACCGGAAAATAAGGATCGTCAATATGATTACTGAATTTCCCGACGTTAGAGAAAAAACGTGCGCCATATTTTGCCAGCGCACCGGAGGTTCCGGCGCCGACGAAAATAATTCTCTCGGAAGCGAGAATAATATCGACCGCCTGGGCGAGTAGCTGGTCAAATTCATCGTTATTCACGCTTTTAAAAAAGCTTATTATTTCGCTGGCGCCAAAATTGGCCTGTTGCGGCTCATCCTGCTCTAAATATAATTTAAAGCGTACGCGAAACTCCGAGTAACCTTCGCACTGTAGCTTGCGGCAGAAGCGCAGGACGGTAGTCGTCGAGACCCCGGCGGCTTCCGCCAGTTCGCGGATGGTCATGTACATCACTTTGTCGCGATTTTTAATGACGTAGTGATAGACCATCATCTCAAGATTATTGAGACTGGCGATAGCGGCGTGGGAGAAGATACTCACAGGGCAAACTCACAATTCATAATGACCAGGACGGAATGATATCATGCAGCCAAATGACATCACTTTTTTTCAGCGTTTTCAGGAGGACATCCTCGCCGGGCGCAAGACCATTACCATCCGCGATGCGTCTGAATCGCACTTTAAAGCGGGCGATATTCTGCGCGTTGGCCGCTATGAAGATGATGGCTATTTCTGCGCCATTCGCGTACTGGCGACATCAACGGTGACTCTGGATACTCTGAGTGAATTGCAGGCTCAGCAGGAAAATATGACGCTGCCGCAGCTGAAAAAGGTAATTGCAGAGATCTATCCGCATGAAAAGCAGTTTTATGTGATTGAATTTGAAAAGCTTTAATTAAAAAGCGAACGACTGTTAGTTGAAATTTATCTGTAACTTTATGATTTTATATTGTTAATAAATATTCACCTTTTTATTTTAGCTAACAGGTGTTCACTGGAATCATTCTCAGTTAACCTAAGTGAGCATTGAAAGCGTACTTGTTTTCGGAGTCAACTATGGTTCGCAGACCATTAATCACTCAGGGATATTCTCTGGCAGAGGAAATTGCCAACAGCGTCAGTCATGGGGTCGGCCTGGTATTTGGCATTGTCGGTCTGGTGTTGTTGCTGGTTCAGGCGGTAGATGCGAATGCCAGTGCTACAGCCATTACCAGCTACAGCCTGTACGGCGGCAGTATGATTTTGCTGTTTCTTGCCTCCACGCTCTATCACGCGATTCCGCATCAGCGGGCCAAGCTCTGGCTGAAAAAGTTCGACCACTGCGCTATCTACCTGCTGATCGCCGGAACCTATACGCCATTCCTGCTGGTAGGGCTAAATTCGCCGCTATCCCGCGGGCTGATGATAGTGATCTGGAGTCTGGCGCTGCTGGGGATCTTGTTTAAGCTGACAATTGCGCATCGTTTCAAGATCCTCTCTTTGGTGACCTATCTGACAATGGGCTGGCTGTCGCTGATCGTCGTCTATCAACTGGCGATTAAACTCTCGGTGGGCGGTGTGACGCTGCTGGCGGTTGGCGGCGTGGTCTATTCGCTGGGCGTGATTTTCTACGTCTGCAAGCGCATTCCGTACAACCATGCGATCTGGCACGGCTTTGTGCTGGGCGGCAGCGTATGCCATTTCCTGGCGATTTATTTGTACGTGGGGTAGGTTTAATAAAGCGTCATCGGGAAACTCCCTCCGACCATGTTGTGCGCTCGACGTTTTAGAGCGCCGCCTCCGGGGAGACGGCTCTGCTAAGGCTATAATCGGGCCTTAACGCTCTTCCAGCGAATATGGCAGCGGCATGATGCTCAGGCTACCGGTGTCATCGCGTACGCGGAAGACGCTGTCGGGCTCCATATCGTTATTCATCACCACTTGCACCAGCAGATGACCATCGTCTAACTGCACCGCGGCTAAAACGGTGCCGGTACGACGCCAGTTTTCACCCATTTTCAGCTCCAGGTCTTCCCCGGCTTCCGGTACGCGGCTGGCTTTCCCCGCCAGAGACCACAGGGCGCGCTTGTTGGCGCCCCGGAATTTAGCACGGGCAACCATTTCCTGGCCGGTATAGCAGCCTTTCTTAAAACTGATACCGCCCAGCGCCTGTAGGTTGGTGGCTTGCGGAATAAACTGCGCGCTGTTGGCGCTATCAATAATCGGCAGACCGGCTTCAATATTCAGCGCCAGCCACTGCTGGCTGTTATTAAGCTGGGCTTCACCGCGCAGAGCGTTGGTGATGCGGGTAGCGGTTTCCACATCGGTCACCAGCAGGAAACGTTCAGCCGGATGCGCAAACCACAGCAGGCTGGTGGCACCTTCGCTGACAACCTGTTTTTCGGCATGAGGCAATTCGCCAAACAGCGGCGCCAGCGCGGCGCGCGCCTGGAAACCGGCGACGCCTAACAGCACAAGATCATCATTGGCGGCGATCGTCACTTTAGAAAATACTGCGTATTTTTTTAGCTCGGTCAGTTGCGCTTCACGCAGGCTGCGGCGTTCAATCCACGCAAACCCCTCGTTACGGCGGAAAACGCGCAGGTTGCTCCACATCTTGCCTTTGGCGTCACAATGCGCGGCAAGCAGATGCTGCTCGTCGGTCAGGTGACTGACGTCGGCAGTAATCTGCCCCTGCAGATATTTCTCGCCATCCGGGCCGGTAATCGTCGCCAGCGCCCAGTCATCCAGCGTCATCAGTGTTAACGGCAGACGAGCGGAAGAGGAGGGCTGACGCGGAGGAAAAGGTGTAAAAGCCATAGTCATATCCTGAATAGCTTAACGCAGAGTGTGCGACTAATGGTAAAAGAGCTATTGCGCAATGCAAGCGCTTTCGCCAGGCCACAAGTGCCCTTAAACGCCAGAGCGAAGGCAAGGGAGAAGAATAAATATCCCCGCAAGTCGGCATGTCGCCGGGCGCGTTAATCGTGGGGGAGGCATTCAGCAAAACCCGGGTATTTTTAGGGATTTCATGGAATAGCGTTCGCGAATCTTGATATTCCAGTGAAGTCGATAGCGAAAACGCGTTAAACTAAGCAATATCTCTGTGCAGGAATGACAACATGGACATTAACAATAAAGCTCGTATCCACTGGGCATGCCGTCGGGGTATGCGTGAACTTGATATTTCCATCATGCCGTTTTTCGAGCATGAGTACGATTCGTTGAGCAATGGCGACAAACAGTTGTTTATCCGCCTGCTGGAAAACGACGATCCGGATTTATTCAACTGGTTAATGAATCATGGTGAGCCGGCTGATGCAGAACTGCAACGGATGGTAAAATTAATTCAGACACGGAATCGGGAACGTGGTCCTGTGGCAATCTGATTTACGCATCTCATGGCGAGCGCAGTGGTTCTCACTGTTGCTGCATGGCATCGTGGCGGCGCTGGTGCTGCTGATGCCCTGGCCGCTAAGTTATACCCCACTCTGGCTGATACTCTTGTCGCTGGTGGTGTTTGACTGCGTGCGTAGCCAGCGGCGGATCCACGCCCGACAGGGTGAAATAAAGCTGCTGATTGACTCTCGCTTACGCTGGCAAAAAACGGAGTGGGCGATTATCGGCACGCCGTGGGTGATCAGCAGCGGAATGTTGCTGCGGCTGCGGCATATGGAAGACCACCGGACGCAAAATTTGTGGGTTGCGGCGGATAGCATGGATGCGGGAGAGTGGCGCGATTTGTGTCGGCTGGTGTTACAGAAACCCACGCAAGATTAAGCGACTGGCCCATCAGAACTATTTTACTTGCTATTTTGCACCAGGGCAGTGCCCGGCAACATACCAACCTATTTTGAACACTCTTCCGGGCGGACCGGAGAGCGAACGTCGCGAGTCAGTCCTTATAGACTCCGTCTGCGTTTCGGTTGTTGTGCGCTGTCGAGACTGGCTGTGACAACAACGTCGGGTAGGCCTGGCCTGTGCGCGGACTCAGGCAAACTGCTCGGCCATTTCGCCGAGAATTTGCTCGCACCAGCTCTGAATACGTTCATCGCTCAGGTCGTACTGGTTCGTTTCGTCGAGCGCCAGGCCAACGAACAGCTGACCATCGGCGATAACCGGTTTGGCGCTGGTGAATTCATAGCCCTCGGTTGGCCAGTAGCCGATAAACGTCACGCCTCTGGTCGCCAGCTTGTCGTGCAGCATACCGAGCGCATCAAGGAACCATTCGCCGTAGCCTAACTGGTCGCCCATACCGTACAACGCCACAATCTTACCCTGCAGATCCAGGGTATCGAGCTGCGACCAGACAGCCTCCCAGTCTTCCTGGATCTCGCCAAAATCCCAGGTCGGAATGCCGAGGATCAGCACATCATATTGCGTCATCAGGGCAGGGGAGTCATCTTTCAGGTTGTGTAGCGTCACCAGTTCAGGGCCGATGATATCGCGGATTTTTTCTGCCGCCATTTCCGTATAGCAGGTGCTGGAACCGTAAAAAAGACCTATGTTCATCGCGAAAACGTCTCAATTCTTGCTGTGACTTTGGCGTAGTGTACCAGAAAGGTCGCGCCAGCCTGCAACTCGAATTATTTAGGGTATAATGACGCCGTTTTAATAAGCAAAGAGGCCGGAGTGGAACAGGATCTCGGACAAATCGAGCAGTTTCTTGATGCTTTATGGCTGGAGCGTAATCTGGCGGAAAACACGCTAAGCGCCTATCGTCGGGACCTGACGATGGTGGTCGAATGGTTGCACCACCGCGGGCTGTCGCTTGCCAGCGTCAGCGGCGAAGATCTCCAGTCGCTGCTGGCGGAGCGGCAAACCGGCGGCTATAAAGCCACCAGCACCGCGCGCTTGTTAAGCGCCGTGCGCCGTTTCTTCCAGCACCTTTATCGGGAAAAAATCCGCCCGGACGATCCCAGCGCGCGGCTGGCATCGCCAAAGTTGCCGCAGAGGCTGCCGAAGGATCTGAGCGAGGCTCAGGTTGAGCGTCTGTTACAGGCGCCTCTGGTTGAACAACCGCTTGAGCTGCGCGATAAAGCAATGCTGGAAGTGCTGTACGCCACCGGTCTGCGCGTGTCAGAGCTGGTTGGCCTGACCATGAGCGACATTAGCCTGCGTCAGGGCGTGTTGCGCGTGATCGGGAAAGGTAATAAAGAACGACTGGTGCCGTTAGGCGAAGAAGCGATACTGTGGGTTGAGAATTACCTTGAGTACGGGCGTCCCTGGCTGCTGAACGGCGCGGCATCCGATGTGCTTTTCCCGAGTCAGCGCGCGCAGCAGATGACGCGACAGACGTTCTGGCATCGAATTAAGCACTATGCCGTACTGGCGGGGATTGACAGCGAAAAGCTCTCTCCGCACGTGTTGCGCCATGCTTTTGCTACGCATTTGCTTAATCATGGCGCCGACTTACGCGTGGTGCAGATGCTGTTAGGACACAGCGATCTCTCCACGACGCAGATCTATACCCATGTGGCGACCGAGCGTCTGCGACAACTTCATCAACAGCATCACCCGCGTGCGTGAGTGCTGAAAAAAGGACTGAGTATGAAAAAAGGTTTACTGATGTTCACCCTGCTGGCAACCACCTTGTCCGGCGCGGCACATGCCGATAGCGCGGCGATTAAACAGCTGTTGACCAGACTGGGGGTTCAGAGTTCGGACGTTCAACCTTCTCCGATCAAGGGTATCAGCACCGTGTTAACGGAAAGCGGCGTGCTGTATGTTACGGATGATGGTAAGCACATTATCCAGGGGCCGATGTATGACGTTAGCGGCGCGCAGCCGGTGAACGTCACTAATACGCTGTTGGCGAGTAAGCTGAAGGCGCTGGAAAAAGAGATGATTGTTTATAAAGCGCCGCAGGAAAAGCAGGTTATTACCGTTTTCACTGATATTACCTGCGGCTACTGCCATAAACTGCATGAGCAGATGCGCGATTACAACGCATTGGGCATTACGGTGCGCTATCTCGCTTTCCCTCGACAAGGCCTGCAAAGCGAAGCCGAGCAGAATATGAAGGCTATCTGGTGTGCGAAAGATCGTAACAAAGCGCTGGATAATGCGATGAGCGGCAAAAGTGTTGAGCCCGCGAGCTGCGATATTGATATCGCTAAACACTACACGCTCGGCGTGCAGTTTGGCGTTAACGGTACTCCGGCGATGGTGCTGAGTGACGGCACGCTTATGCCAGGCTATCGGGATCCTAAGGATCTGAAAGCACTCCTTGATGAGTATCAAAAACAAACGAGCGGTAACTGATACGCGTGAAACAACAGATACAACTACGCCGCCGTGAGGCGGTTGATGGCATCGATTTACCTGCCAGTCTCCCGCCTCTGCTGCAACGCTTGTACGCCAGTCGCGGCGTGCGATGTGCGCAGGAGCTGGAGCGCGGCGTGAAAGGCATGCTGCCGTGGTCACAGCTGAGCGGGGTCGAAAAAGCGGTTGAGATGCTCTATGGCGCATTTAAACAGGCGCTGCACATTGTGGTGGTCGGCGATTTTGACGCCGACGGCGCCACCAGCACCGCGCTAAGCATACTGGCTCTGCGGTCGATGGGCTACGGTAATGTTTCCTATCTGGTGCCTAACCGCTTTGAAGATGGTTATGGCCTAAGCCCGGAGGTGGTCGCTCAGGCCCACGCTCGCGGTGCGCAGATGATTATGACCGTTGATAACGGTATTTCATCCCATACGGGCGTCGAATATGCTCACTCGCTGGGTATTCCGGTGCTGGTGACCGATCACCACCTGCCGGGAGATACGTTACCCCCGGCGGAAGCCATTATTAACCCTAACCTGATCGACTGCGAATTCCCGTCGAAATCGCTGGCCGGGGTTGGCGTCGCTTTTTACCTGATGCTGGCGTTGCGCACTTTTTTGCGTGATAAAGGCTGGTTTGACGAGCGCCGCATTGCGCCGCCGAATCTGGCGGATCTGCTCGACCTGGTCGCGCTCGGTACCGTGGCCGATGTGGTGCCGCTGGATGCCAATAATCGCATCCTGACCTGGCAGGGGCTGAGCCGTATCCGGGCGGGGAAATGCCGCCCTGGCATCAAGGCGTTGCTGGAAATTTCTAATCGCGATCCGCAAAAGCTGGCGGCCAGCGATCTGGGCTTTGCTCTCGGACCGCGTCTGAACGCGGCGGGGCGGCTGGACGATATGTCCGTCGGCGTCGCATTGTTGCTATGCGACAACATCGGCGAAGCACGGATGCTGGCTAATGAACTTGATGCGTTAAACCAGACGCGCAAAGAGATAGAGCAGGGCATGCAGGCGGAAGCGCTGGCCTTGTGCGAGACGCTGGAGCACGGCAGTGAGGCGCTGCCTGGCGGGCTGGCGATGTATCATCCGCAGTGGCACCAGGGCGTGGTCGGCATTCTGGCTTCGCGCATTAAAGAGCGCTTTCACCGTCCGGTTATCGCTTTTGCGCCTACCGGGGACGGAACGTTAAAAGGGTCCGGTCGGTCGATCCCGGGGCTGCATATGCGTGATGCGCTGGAACGCCTGGATACGCTCTACCCTGGTATGATCCTGAAGTTTGGCGGTCATGCTATGGCGGCGGGACTGTCGCTGGAAGAGGCGCGCTTTGCCGAATTTCAGCAACGGTTTGGCGAGCTGGTGACTGAGTGGCTCGATCCCGCGCTTTTGCAGGGGGAAGTCGTCTCCGACGGCCCGCTGGCGGCGGCGGAGATGAGCATGGAAGTCGCGCAAATGTTACGTGATGCCGGTCCCTGGGGGCAGATGTTCCCGGAGCCGCTGTTTGACGGGCGCTTTCGCCTGTTGCAACAGCGGCTGGTGGGCGAACGTCATCTGAAAGTGATGGTTGAGCCTGTTGGCGGCGGCCCGCTGCTGGACGGTATCGCGTTCAATGTCGATACTTCCATCTGGCCGGATAACGGCGTGCGCGAAGTGCAGCTTGCCTATAAGCTTGATATCAACGAGTTCCGCGGCAACCGTAGCCTGCAGCTGATTATCGACCACCTCTGGCCAAATTGACAACAGTATATTAATAAGAGCGCGAATCCGGTAGAATTCCGCTCTTATCACCGCATTTTGACGAATCCATTAAAAGAAACCGATCATGTTTGAAATAAATCCGGTAAAAAACCGCATTCAGGACCTTACGGAGCGCTCGGACGTTCTTAGGGGGTATCTTTGACTATGATGCCAAGAAAGAGCGTCTCGAAGAAGTAAACGCCGAGCTGGAGCAGCCGGACGTCTGGAATGAACCCGAGCGCGCCCAGGCGCTGGGTAAAGAGCGCTCCTCGCTGGAAGCCATCGTTGATACGCTGGATCAAATGTCTCAGGGGCTGGAAGATGTCTCTGGCCTGCTGGAGCTGGCCGTTGAAGCCGACGACGAAGAGACCTTTAACGAAGCCGTCGCTGAGCTTGACGGACTGGAAGAGAAGCTGGCGCAGCTGGAGTTCCGCCGTATGTTCTCCGGTGAATATGACAGCGCCGATTGCTACCTTGATATCCAGGCAGGTTCCGGCGGAACCGAAGCGCAGGACTGGGCCAGCATGCTGATGCGTATGTATCTGCGCTGGGCGGAAGCGCGCGGCTTTAAGACTGAGATTATCGAAGAGTCCGAAGGCGAAGTGGCGGGCATTAAGTCCGTGACCATCAAGATTATCGGTGACTACGCCTACGGCTGGCTGCGTACCGAAACCGGCGTTCATCGTCTGGTGCGTAAGAGCCCGTTCGATTCCGGCGGCCGACGCCACACCTCTTTCAGCTCCGCGTTCGTTTACCCGGAAGTGGATGACGATATTGATATCGAAATTAATCCGGCGGATCTGCGCATTGACGTTTACCGCGCGTCCGGCGCGGGCGGTCAGCACGTTAACCGGACGGAATCCGCGGTGCGTATCACCCATATCCCGACTGGCTTAGTGACTCAGTGTCAGAACGACCGTTCACAGCACAAGAACAAAGACCAGGCCATGAAGCAGATGAAAGCGAAGCTTTATGAGCTGGAGATGCAGAAGAAAAATGCTGAGAAGCAGGCGATGGAAGATACTAAATCCGACATCGGCTGGGGTAGCCAGATCCGCTCTTATGTGCTGGATGACTCCCGCATTAAAGATCTGCGTACCGGGGTGGAAACCCGTAACACTCAGGCGGTGCTGGACGGCAGCCTGGATCAATTTATCGAAGCAAGTTTGAAAGCAGGGCTATGAGGAACCAACATGTCTGAACAACAAGCACAGGGCGCTGACGCGGCAATTGACCTTAATAATGAACTGAAAGCCCGTCGTGAAAAGCTGGCTGCACTGCGTGAGAAGGGTATCCCGTTCCCGAATGATTTCCGTCGTGACCACACCTCTGACCAACTGCACGCTGAATTCGATGCCAAAGAAAACGAAGAGCTGGAAGCGCTGAACGTTGAAGTCGCCGTTGCTGGCCGTATGATGACCCGTCGCATTATGGGGAAAGCCTCCTTCGTTACGCTGCAGGACGTTGGCGGCCGCATTCAGCTGTATGTCGCCCGCGACGATCTGGCGGAAGGGGTCTACAACGAGCAGTTCAAAAAATGGGACCTCGGGGACATCATCGCGGCGCGCGGTAAGCTGTTCAAAACCAAAACCGGTGAACTCTCCATCCATTGCAGCGAACTGCGTCTGCTGACCAAAGCCCTGCGCCCGCTGCCGGACAAATTCCACGGTCTGCAGGATCAGGAAGCGCGCTATCGTCAGCGCTACCTGGACCTGATCGCCAACGATGAATCCCGCAACACCTTTAAAGTGCGTTCGCAGATCCTGGCAGGCATTCGTCAGTTCATGGTCGGCCGCGGCTTTATGGAAGTGGAAACTCCGATGATGCAGGTGATCCCCGGTGGCGCTTCCGCCCGTCCGTTTATCACCCATCACAACGCGCTGGATCTGGACATGTACCTGCGCATCGCGCCGGAACTGTACCTGAAGCGTCTGGTAGTTGGCGGCTTCGAGCGCGTGTTCGAAATCAACCGTAACTTCCGTAACGAAGGTATCTCCGTTCGTCATAACCCAGAGTTCACCATGATGGAACTCTATATGGCCTATGCGGACTATAAAGACCTGATCGAGCTGACCGAATCCCTGTTCCGCACCCTGGCGCAGGACGTTCTCGGCCATACCGAAGTGCCTTACGGCGATCAGACCTTTGATTTCGGCAAGCCGTTTGAAAAACTGACTATGCGCGAAGCGATCAAGAAGTACCGTCCTGAAACAGATATGGCCGATCTGGATAACTTCGATTCTGCAAAAGCCATTGCGGAAAGCATCGGCATTCACGTTGAGAAGAGCTGGGGTCTGGGTCGCATCGTGACCGAGATCTTTGAAGAAGTGGCGGAAGCGCACCTGATTCAGCCGACCTTCATCACCGAATATCCGGCAGAAGTCTCTCCGCTGGCGCGCCGTAATGACGTGAACCCGGAAATTACCGACCGCTTTGAATTCTTCATCGGCGGGCGTGAAATCGGTAACGGCTTTAGCGAGCTGAACGATGCGGAAGACCAGGCGCAGCGCTTCCAGGATCAGGTTAACGCGAAAGAAGCCGGTGACGACGAAGCGATGTTCTACGACGAAGACTATGTTACCGCGCTGGAGCACGGCCTGCCGCCAACGGCGGGGCTGGGCATTGGCATCGACCGTATGGTGATGCTGTTCACCAACAGTCACACTATCCGCGACGTGATCCTGTTCCCGGCGATGCGTCCGGTAAAATAAGCATAACGGCAATAAACGAGACCCCAGCGCTGCTGGGGTTTTTTACATCTGGCGGCTAAAGTTGATTAACGCGTTACGCGCATTATTATCAGCGGCCTGCATTGCCATCCACGGACTAAAAGCCCACGGCGTGGTGCGGATACCGCTTAGCACCGCTGTAAGATTGCTCCACTGGTAATCCATAACCTCATCGGGATTAACCTGTAGCGGGCTGGCTATTCGGGCAGCATATACCGGGCAGACTTCGTTTTCGACAATACCGTTTGGCGCGATGGCCCGATAGCGAAATGCAGGAAAGACCGGCGTGATGTCGGTAATATCAACACCAAGTTCAAAGCGGCAGCGGCGGGCAACCGCCTGCTCAAAGGTTTCGCCGGTCTGCGGATGCCCGCAAACAGAATTCGTCCAGACGCCGGGCCAGGCTTTTTTGCCCAGTGAACGCCGGGTGACCAGCAACTGACCATGTTCATTAAACAACCAGCAGGAAAACGCAAGATGCAAAGGAGTACTGCGGGTGTGGGCGGCATACTTCTCCAGCATACCTGAGGGCTTATCTTGCTCATCCAGCAAAATAACATGTTCCTGTCGCATAGTTTTCACCAAAAATCATAAGCACTGGCTATTATAAGCCCTGTTGCGACGGAATAATTAACACTTCGGACTATTTCACCTATAGATGACGGCCTCATCTTATCTGATGAGGCCGCCGAAGAAGGGAGACTCAGAAAAGCAGCATAAACTGAAACCGACTTTCAATGGCCAGCGCAATGCCCTCGGAAACCGCCGGGATCGCCAGTAGCACTAGCAGTAACAGGCTAATAATACAGCGCAGAGCGGCATTCATCTTACTCCTCCCGCTGGCTCTTCTTGAGCTTGCGCAGCAGTAGCCACATGCGTACCGTTCGGACTTTAACGCCCGAGGACGCGGTTTCTTGCGCCAGTTCGCTATGATGCCGATAGCCATTAAAGAACAGGTTAAGTAGTACAGCGCTAATGGTGGCCAGCATAATGCCGCTATGCAGCAGCGGCTGGAGGACCGCGGGCAATTTAGAGAAAAAATCATGCGACAGGGTGGGCGTCATGCCGATACCGAGACTGATTGCCACAATATAGAGGTTGTAGCGATTAGTGGTGTAGTTACAGCGCGACAGAATGCGAATGCCCGTCGCCAGCACCATTCCGAACATGACCAGACCAGCGCCGCCCAGGACAAACTGTGGAATCGACGCGACCAGTACCGCCATTTTCGGTACCATGCCAAACAGAATCAAAATCATCCCGGAAGCGATGCATACCCAGCGGCTGTACACGCGGGTGACGCTGACCAGACCGACGTTTTGCGAAAATGAAGTATGGGGGAAGCTGTTGAACAGGCCGCCAATCAGCGAGCCCACACCATCCACGCGCAGCCCGCGGACAATATCCTGCGAGGAGAGTTTGCGGTCAACGATCTCTCCGAGAGCGAGGAACATTCCCATCGATTCAATAAAGACGATGATTAACACCGCCGTCATGGTCAGGATCGATACCGGATCAAAGACCGGCGTCCCGAAAGCCATTGGGGTGATGATAGCGAACCATGAGGCGTCCTGTAGGCCAGAAAGGTTAACCTCATTCATCATCCAGGACAGCGTAAAGCCAAAAATAATGCCTAATAAAACGGCGACGTTAGAGAGAAAGCCCTTTGCGAACCGTGTGATCAATAAGATAAAAATCAGTACCGCAAATGAAATGCCCAGATATACCGGATTGCCGTATTGCGGGTTACCTTTGCCCCCGGCAGCCCAGTCGACGCCAACCTGAATAATACTCAAACCAATAGAGGTGATGACCACGCCGGTCACCAGTGAAGGAAATAGCGGGATTAAGCGCCCGATAAGCGGCGCCAGCAATGTGGTAATGAGCCCGGCGACAAGGGTTGCGCCAAAAATCCCCAGCAGGCCAATATCCGGGTTGATCCCAATGGCGATCATCGGCGTTACGGCGGCAAACGTCACCGACATAATCACCGGCAGACGAATGCCCATAAAACGACCGATTCCAATGCATTGCAGCAGCGTGACTACGCCGCAGCAAAAAAGATCGGAGCTGATCAACAGGGCGATGGCGTCTTTATTCAGTCCGAGTCTGTCACCAATCATCAGCGGTACTGCTACCGCACCCGCGTACATAACCAGTACGTGCTGTAGCCCCAGAATGAGGAGCTTTCCCGGCGATAAGAGACGATCAACTTCGTCGATCGTATTGTCGGGATCTGCGGGGGGAGGAAGTTGAGAATCTATGGCGCTCATGCGTATTTCTCCTTAACCCGGTAAACGGCCAAATCGCTTACCGGGGATTAAAAATGACGAGCCTCGATACCCTGTCCGTGGGTACTTAAATGGCCCATCCTCCAGCATAAAATATCACCAGGGCGAGCGTGATAATTACGGTACCAATATTCAGTTTTTGCCATTCGCGGGCGAAAATGCGCCCGACAACCAGGGTGACAAAGCCGAGCATAATGCCAGTGACGATATTGCAAGTCAGGACGATAAACACCGCGCAGACCAGGCCCGACATCGCATCAATAAAGTCGTTGAAATCGAGTTTTGAGACATTACTTAGCATCAGCAACCCTACGTACATCAGTGCCGGTGCGGTGGCATAGCCAGGGATTAAATAAGACAGCGGAGATAAAAACAGGATCAGCAAAAACAGGCAGCCGACAATGGTCGCCGTCAGGCCGGTTTTCCCTCCGGCGGCGGTTCCTGCGGCGGATTCGATATAGACCGCCGCGGGGGCGGCGCCGACCAGGCCGGAGAATACGGAGCTCACGGAGTCGCTGGTTAGCGCTTTACCGCCGTTGATAATCTGGTTGTCCTTATCCAGCAGATTTGCCTGCCCGGCCACCGCGCGAATCGTACCTGTGGCATCAAAGACGGCGGTCATCACCAGCGCCAGTACGCTGGGCAGTACGGCTGGCTTCAGCGCACCCATGATATCGAGGCTAAAAATCAGCGACTTTCCGTCTTCGCCGCTCAGACTGGGCATCGCGACCAGGCCGTGATACTGGACGGCGGGATCGAAAATCAGGCCAATAATTGAGATAGCGATAATGACCAGCAGGATCCCCCCGGGAACGTGACATTTTTCCAGACCAAAAATGACCGCCAGGCCCAGCAAACTCGTGAGTACCGGAAAAGAAGTAAATGCGCCTAGCGCAACCGGTAGCCCTTCGAGCGGGTTTTTTATCACCATACCGACGCCGTTCGCCGCAATGAGCAGCAGGAACAACCCAATACCGATTCCGGTACCGTGGGCGATGCCCATTGGCAGATTACGCAAGATCCAGGTTCGTACTCCGGTGACTGAAATTGCGGTGAAAATGACCCCCATCAGAAATACCGCGCCGAGTGCGATGGGAATGCTGATCTGTTGTCCCAGCACGAGGCTAAAGGCGGTAAAGGCGGTCAGAGAAATGGCACAACCGATCGCCATGGGTAAATTGGCCCACAGCCCCATCAGTAGTGACCCGAATCCTGCGACCAGACAGGTTGCGACAAACACCGCGGCTGGCGGGAATCCCGCTTTTCCCAGCATACCGGGCACCACGATGACCGAATAGACCATCGCCAGAAAGGTGGTCAGCCCGGCCAGGATTTCCTGGCGAACTGAACTGCCGCGAGCCGTAATGTTGAAGTAAGCATCGAGCGCACCGCGGGGTTGTGATGCGTTAGGAGTTGGCAGAGTATCTCCAGACATAATCATGTCCTCAGTCGAATATAAGGGTTGCGTCAGGTGCGCTCATACACCAGGCGGCCGTCAATATAGGTACGATAAATAGAGCGATCGTCACCCAGCGTCATCATCACGAACAGTTTGTCGATCAAAGACACCGAGTTGTCGTAACGTAATTGCTGCAGCGGTGTTGCCGTTGGCTCCAGCACTACAAAATCCGCCTCTTTTCCCGGGGTGAAATTACCGATGAGAGGATCGAGCCCCAGCGCCTTCGCCCCGCCCAGCGTCGCGAGGTAAAATGCCTCATAGGCCGAGAGACGGTATCCCTGAAGCTGCATGACTTTGTAGGCCTCGTTTAGCGTTTGCAGCATATTGAAGGTGGTGCCCGCCCCGATATCGGTGCCCAGGCCAACGTTGATCTTTTTGCGCCAGGCTTTTTGCAAATTGAACAGGCCGCTGCCGAGATACAGGTTTGACGTGGGGCAAAAGGCGATGCTGGAACCTGTTTCGCTCAGGCGATCCCACTCTTTCTCGTCCAGATGCACGCAGTGAGCGAAGACGCAGTTCTTACCGGTCAATCCGTACTGGTGATAGACGTCAAGGTAGCCGTCATGGTCGGGGTAGAGTGTTTTCACCCAGTTAATTTCATCTTTGTTTTCACACAGATGCGTATGTAACCATGTGTCCGGGTACTCCTGGCGCAGGCGCTGCGCCATCGCAAGCTGTTGCGGCGTAGACGTTGGGGCGAAACGAGGGGTGATGGCATACAGCAAGCGACCCTTTTTATGCCAGCGTTCAATCAGCGCTTTACTTTGCTGGTAACTGCTTTCCGCATCATCCAACAGGTAAGCCGGGGCGTTGCGATCCATCATCACTTTGCCGGCGATCATGCGCATATTGATATGGCTGGCGGCTTCGAACAGGGCATCTACCGATTGGGGGTGTACGGTACCGAAGACCAGCGCAGTGGTGGTGCCATTACGCAGTAATTGCTTCAGGAAAAAAGAGGACATCTCGCGCGCATATTCCAGGTCCTGATAACGCCGCTCGGTGGGAAAGGTGTGTTTGTTCAGCCACTCCAGTAGCTGTTCGCCATAGGCGCCGACCATTTCGCTCTGCGGATAGTGGATATGGGTATCGACAAATCCGGGAGTCACCAGTTTTCCACGATAATCGCGGATGCGGGTAGCCTCCGGAACCTGATGTTTCCCTTGTTCCCATTCGCCAAACCACTCGATTTTCCCCTGATAAATCAAGAGCAACCCATCCTCGACAAACCGCAACGCCGATTCAAGCGCTTCGGGATTGTCGATGGTGTGCGTGATATCGAGAAAACTGCCGCGCACGGCTTTAAGCGTGTGTTCACCTGACATGTGATCCCCTTACAATTAATCCGTCTCTTCCACCGAGGTCGCTGCGGGCAAAACGTCCTCTTGCCGATAGCCGCCAGGGAGGATGATATTCAACAGGATCGCGGTCAGCCCGCCCGCGCAGATGGGGTTTTCCACCAGCACATAAATGGAGGCAGGCAATATTTTGAAAATTTCCGGGTCATAGGAAACGCCGAGCCCCAGACCGAGAGAGGTCGCGACGATAAGCGTTTCGCGGCGCTTCAGACCGTTTGAAATGATGATGCGGATCCCGGCGATAGCGATCATGGAGAACATCAGCGTCATCGCGCCGCCGAGTACCGCAGAGGGAATGGTCGTGAAGAAGCCGCCAATTGTGGGAAACAGACCGAGGATCACCAGTATCACGGCGATGGTGCGCCCGATATAGCGCGAGGCGACGCCGGTCATCTGGATAATGCCGTTATTTTGCGCAAAGGTAGTGAGCGGCAGGGAGCCGAGTGCGGAGGCAATGACCGAGACCAGTCCGTCAGCCAGCACGCCGCCTTTCAGGCGCGACTGATACTCATCGCCCTGGATTGGACGCCGCGAAACCATCGCCGTTGCCGTAATGTCGCCAACGGCCTCCAGCACGCTCAGCAGGTAAATGGTGCCGACCACCAGAAAATGATGCAGGCTGAAATGAAAACCATATTTAAACGGGACCGGTACGGTCACCAACGGCAGGTTTTTCATGCTGCTGAAATCGACCATGCCAAGACATAGCGATACGATATAGCCGACGCCTAATCCGATGGCGATCCCTCCCATGCGCAATAACGGGTTGCGGCAGCAGTTAAAACCGATCACGACTATCAGGACTAACAAGCCGACGCCGATATTTTGATAATCACCGTAGGTGCCGCTACTCTTTGCTGCAAAGCCGCCGCCAAAATCAATAATGCCGACTTTAATCAGGCTCAGGCCAATCATCAGCACCACAATGCCGCTGACCGTGGGCGTGATCACCCGGCGTAGATAGGGGAGGATAAACGAGGAACCTACGACCAGAAATGCGCCGACAAACGACACGCCGAGCAGTGATGACATAATCAACTGCTCATGAAAACCATCGCTTTTCATGCTGCTGCCGAGGGCTATCATCACGGTAACGAACGAGAAATTCACCGACTGTATCGACAGCAAACCCGAGCCGATAATGCCGTAGCGGTTAACCTGCAGCCAGGTGCCGATCCCGGAGGCGATCATCGCCATCGAGACCAGATACGCGGTGGTTTCCGCAGAGAGTTGTAGCGTTGCTCCGACAATCAGGGCAGGGGTGACCATGGGGACGAAAATAGCTAATAAATGGGTAATCGCTCCCACTATTGTCTCGCGAAAAGGAGGGCGATCCTCCAGTTCATAAATCAGGTCGGAACCTGCATGGGGTAGATCAGACATCCCTTTACTCCCTCTGTTTGGGTATAAGCAAATTTGATCATCTGATTCAGTAGATTAAAATTCTGTGGATGCTGAGCGCAGAACGCCCTGAGCCGTGAGGCGATCAACCCACAGACGGCATTTAATAATGATTGAATCACCTTGCGCCTGGCCCAGCAGAAGGCTTTCATTGGCCATGCCAACTACGCCTGTTGGGCCGGGCCCTTAGAGCCTATCCCGTCAGGGCTATTTTGCTTGTCATTTTGAACCTGGGCAGTGCTCAGAATCCTCACGTACTACGTGTACGCTCCGGTTCTTCCGCGCTGGCCGTGTTCAAACTGTCTGCGCCAATAACGCCTGGTGGGATAGGCTCTTAATCTGGCCGTATTACTGGAATAAAAAAGCCCGCGTGGTTCTTTCCCTCTCCCGGGGGAGAGGGAATGCTTGTTGCCGGTACTGTCGCGGTTCTTCGCGTTACAGCCTTCCTAAGGCGCTCAGTATTTTCTCCGGTGTAAAATGCCATTCGCGCAGCCAGACGCCGCAGGCATCGTGAATGGCAGTGGCAATGGCCGGCGCCGCGCCGTTCACGCCAATTTCGGAGATAGATTTGGCACCAAATGGACCGACTTTATCGTCGCTGGGTACCAGCACCGCGCGAAAATCACGCGGAATATCACCGATTTTCGGTGCGCCATAGCTGCGCAAATCCCGGGTGAGCGGATGGCCTTGTGCGTCATAGATAATCTCTTCGCTCAGGCTGTGACCGATGGCGCGCATTGACGCCCCGTAAATTTGTCCCAGCGCCAGTTCGGGATTAACCGGCGTGCCACAGTCCAGCAACGCATAGAATTTATCGAGGCGAATCTCGCCGGTGCGGGTATTTACCGCCACTTCGGCGAAGTTCGCTCCATACGGGAACGCGAAATCGGCCGTGATATAGCTGGCGGTGGCGACCAGCGTCCCGAAACCGGTGCCGGTTTCGGCTTTGTGGCCGATGTCAGCGTAGCTCACTTCACCCTGCTTGCCGCGCACCACGCCAGGGGCTGCCAGCGCAACATCGCTCAGCGGCTCACCGAGCATTTCAGCTCCATGAAAGAGGATTTTTTCCCGCAGATTTTCCGCCGCTTTGCGCGCCGCATTGCCGGAAAAGCAGGTGCCGGATGAGGCATAGGCGCCTTTGTCAAACAGGGCATGGTCGGTATCGCCGGAAATAACGTATACATCCTGCGGTGGGCAATGCAGCACTTCCGCCGCCAGTTTGGTGATCACCGTATCCAGGCCGGTACCAATATCCGCCCCGCCGGAATGCACGATAAACGTGCCATCAGATTCGAGTTTAATCATGCAGTTGGCCTGATCGATATCGGGGATCCCGGACTTCTGCATAATGATGGCGACACCGCGGCCCACTCGCCAGTCACCGTCGTGCGGTTTGGGTGAGGACCATTGGATCATCTCGCGCCCCTGATGCAGAATCGCTTCCAGCGCACAGCTGGCCGCGGTCGGCACCGATGTTGGCGCTTTACCTTCGCCAATTGCGCCAAGAATTTTCAATGGTTGACCTTCATGGACGCGATTACGCTCAATCATCTCCAGTTGATCAATCTGTAGCTGTTCGGCCAGTTCGGCCAGCGCCATGGTGATAGCGAAGTTGCCTTTCGGTGCGCCGTATCCCTGATAGGCGCCGGTCGGACAGATATTGCTGTAGTAGGTTGTTACGTTGAAATCGACGTTATCACAGGGATACAAAGGCAGTGACAGCGCTGGTCCGTTGGACGGCACGGTGAGAGAGTGGTTGCCGTAGGGGCCGGTATTCGCGCGGAAATCCATCTTCACCGCGGTCAGGCGACCATCTTTCTTCGCCCCAAGCTTTACGGTGACGTTGGCAACGTGGCGGGAGGTATTGGCAATAAATTCCTCTTCACGGGTGTAGCGGAAATAGACCGGGCGTCCGGTGACGCAGGTGGCCCAGGCGCAAACTTCTTCCAGCAGGATATCTTGCTTGGAACCAAATCCGCCGCCCACACGCTCTTTAATCACATGAACCTTGTGCTGTTTCATTCCGACGAGGCGAGCGACCTGGCGACGTAAGTGCCATGGAACCTGCGTTGACGCGTGAATAATCAGACGGTCACCGTCCATGTGGGTAAAGCAGATATGGGGTTCTGCCGGACACTGCTGGGCCTGGGTAGAGGAATAGGTACGCTCAATCACCACATCGGCTTCGGCGAAGCCTTTTTCCATATCGCCAATATGACCGTGAATACTGGCGGCAATATTTTTACGTGGACGCGCGCCAATGGGGAAATTGATGATCATATGTTCCCCGCGCTGGGTTGCATGGCGGTTATCTTCTTCCAGCGTATCCGGCGCCCCGGCCATATAGACAACCGGTTCATCGTGAATTACCGGCGCGTCATCGGCCATTGCGTCGTCAATCGACATGACCGGCTTGAGCACTTGATATTTGACGTCGATAAGCTTCAGCGCCGCCAGTGCTATCTGTTCGTTTTCTGCAACGACCGCCGCGACGCGATCGCCAACGTGACGCAGTTTTTGACTAAACATCCTTCGGTCGAGCGGCGACGGCTCCGGAGCGCTCTGGCCGCCTGGGGTGTAGTAGATGTCGGGGCAGTTAAGATAGGTGATAACGTGAACGACTCCCGGCAGCGCCTCGGCTTTGCTAACGTCAAGGTGGGTAATCAGCGCATGGGGATGCGGGCTGCGCAGCATCTTAATCACGCAGGCATCGGGTGTGATACGGTCTTCGACGTAGCAGGGTTTAGCCTGCACCATGGTTGCCGCATCGGTTTTCGGATACAGCTTGCCGACAATTGCCAGGTCGTCGCGGAAGGTTGGTGCGCTATCAAGGGTTATCTGCGGGTTGCTTTTACGTGCCACCGCCAGCGCTATCACCTGATAATACTGTTGCCAGCCAGCATCTCGACTAAATAAACCGGAGAGCGCGTCGTCGATCTCTTCACGCGTCGGGTCCGCGATACGCTCGAGAAGATCGCTGATAATTAGCGCGGCAGCGGGGTCGTTATAGCCCGATTGCACCACCCCGACGTCGACCATTGCCTGCTGTACCAGGCTCAGTTGATTCCATTTGCCCAACGATTCGCTCGTGCGGATCGCTGCCTGCTCCAGTTGGGCGGCGATAAGCAGAGAGGCGTTGACGATGCGGCCATTAAACAGAATCGCGTCAGAACCGGCGAAACCAAAACCATCATCGCTGTTGCGCACCGAATGCATGCCAAGATCGAAAAGTAATGCCTGTACGTTAGCGCCAGGATTCACCTTCATCTCGCGCGCAGTGCCGTTTAAGGTAAAGTGAATAATCATACGACCTTCTCCCCTGTCTGCTGGCAGTCGGTATACAAATCCGCCACGACCACACCGGCGATATAGCGTTTATAAGCCACGCTGCCCCGTAGATCCTGCTGAGGGAAAATGGCGGCGGCGACGGCCTGCTCCAGCGCACGGCCTTCCAGGCGCTGTGATTCCACATCCCGCAAACGGACTGGCCTGTCCGCCACGCCGTCCAGCGCGATACGTATTTCATCCTGTTCCGGAATAGCCACCGCGGCGGTGACTACGGTTAACCCGGCTTGCGAGCGGCTGATTCTACGGGTTGCACAGGCGCAAAACGGATTGTTGATGACAATTTCCGTGATCAGGGGCGAGCCGGGCTGAGTGAGGTAATTCTCCAGCGACAGGCTCTTGCCGTCGGCAAATATCAGGTGCGCGTCCAGCGCCAGCAGAACAGGGAGCAAAACGGACTCTTCCTGACGGGCGGCGATCTCACCGCCAAGAGTCGACTGGTTACGCAGGTGGCGGGAGTAAACGAAACCCAGCGCGTCGTGCAGCGCGTCGGGAATATAGTGGGTATCGCGCAGAGTCTGCAGGCGCGTCATTGCGCCAATTCGCAGAGAGCCGTTATCCCAGTCAACCCACTCCAGTTCAAGGTTCTGTAGGGAAATGGCAATTTGCTTGTCAGGCTGCGTCGGCGTGGCATTGATCTTACTGCCCCCGGCAAACCAGACGGCATCATCCTGGTAGCGTGATTTGAGCTCCAGCGCTTGTTCTACGGAGTCCGGTTTGAAAAATTGCTCGATCATAATCTTTCCTCATCAATCTTTCTGTCGATACGAAAGAGGCGTGGGTTATGCCAGCGAGTCCATTCGACGCCACATATCCGCAGCAACTTTCCGTGCCTGGGCATAAATCGAATCGCAATCGAAAGCGAACTGGCGGTCTTCATAAACCATCGCGCCGTTGATCATCACGCTATGGACGCTGGCGGAACCGAGACCAAAGGCGATATGTCCGGCGATGTTGTCAGCCAGCAGCGGCGTGGGCGCGGCGTAATCACAAATGGTCAGATCGGCTTTATAACCCGCCTCCAGTCGACCGAAGCGTGCGCCGAAGTTGCGGTTCAGCAGCTCGTTGCCGTTAGTCAGGGCACGAGCGAAACCGTCAGGCCACAGCGGACCGCCGGCATCACGATGTTTAAAGAAGGCAAATTTCATCTCTTCCAGCATGTCGGAGCCGATACCGTCGGTGCCCAGCGCCAGATTGCGAATATCGGTAAGATGGTGGTTGTAGCCGACATGGTTGTTCATGTTGGAGCGGGCGTTGTGCACCAGAAACGCATCCTGTTCGTTCAGCAGGGCGATATCGTCTGTGGACAAATAAAGGCCGTGCGCGACCAGCGTTTTGCGATTGATAAGATCCCATTCCGCCAGCCGGATAAGCAAATCTTTGCCATACATATGGTGGCTGTGGGAAACATCATAGCGATCTTCCGCGGCGTGGATATGCAGCCCGCGACCGGTGGCGTTGAGCGCTTCACGCAGCATTTCCAGGCCAGCGTCCGGTACGGTAAAGGGGGCATGAGCGCCGATATGCGCTTCCACCAGATAGGGTTCTGTGCCCGCTTCCCTGGCCTGATCTATCTGGCGGGCGAAGCGGATATTTTCTTCCACACCGGCCTGTAGCTCATCGATCCCACCGTTGCGATCGGTCGTTTCAAAGCAGGTCATTCCGCGCAGGCCGATTTTCAGAAAAGCATTGCGCAACGTGGAGAGCGATCCATCGATGTACGCGGGAGAAGCGTGGTGATCGATGACCGCAGAGCATCCGCTCTTAATCGCTTCGATGGCGCAAATTAATCCGCTGTAGTAGAGCGACTCTTCGTCCAGCGCGCGATCCAGCCGCCACCACAGGTTTTTCAGCGTTGAAATAAAATCCGGGCTGGGCGCAATTTTCGCCATAATGCCGCGCGACAGGCCGGAGTAGAAATGGTTGTGTGCGCAAACCAGCCCGGGCATGACGAGGCGCCCATGCATCTCTTTCCAGTCCGCCTCTGGGTAGCGTCGGGTCAGCGCATCGCCGATCCCGATGATAACGTCATTGTCTATGGCGATATCAACACCCTCTTGCACTTTCGCAGGGTGAAGCTGTATGGCAGTGACATTTTTCAGAATTAACATGGTTATACCTCCACCCGGCCCAGCAGATAGTGATGTTGCTGGTGGACATGGCTGATGATGCGGCAGGTTTCATCCAGTCCCGGTGGGATGCTGGCGAACTGGCCGTCGTTATCAATATTCAGGACCCAACTTTGGTTATTGAGACGGATGCGTACGCGATCCTCTTCCACCAGGAAACCTGGATTGCTGCTGGCGTCAAAATCCTGCGCCAGGCTAAAGACGGTGATTTTGTCTTTGTAAGGTTTGCCCTGCCACGGGCAGAACTGGGCGCAGTTGCCGCATTCGTTGCAGTAAGCGTCCAGGTGCAGCGTCTGGAAGCGGTTCCTGAAGCCTGGTATCGCAATCGATACGTTGGCGCGGTTTGGGCAGACATCGACACACTTGCTGCATAAGTAGTTGCACTCAAGGCAGCGTTCGCCTTCCTGGGCAACGAAGGCATCGCGATCGTCTTTGTCGATGATGGCGACCGATATCTCCCCCTTACGCTGGTAGATTTCAGCAGGATTTACGTTATTCCAGCGTTTATCGGCGTGGTGAGAGCGGATATTTTCCCGGTAAAGGATCGTATCGGTTGCCCGCCGGGCAGAGCCGATAGCGGCGACGATAGAGGAAGGACCACGCTGAACATCGCCAATCATAAAGACGTTTGTCAGGCGAGTTTCACCGTTGGCGTTTACCTCCGGCCAGCCTTTATCGTTCAGCGGGACTCCCATGGCGCTCAGCGCATCGGTGTCCTGCTGTTCCCCAATGGCGGTGATCAGGCTGTCGGCATGCAGCGTAATGGTGTCATCTGTTTCTACCGGACGGCGGCGCCCTTTCTCATCAGGCTCGCCAAGAGACATCACGCGCAGGGTGAGCGTCCCGTCGGCAGCAAAACGTTGTGGATTCATCAGGAAGCGGAACTCAACGCCATCGTGCAATGCCTCTTCATACTCTTCACGCCAGGCGGGCATTTCCTGCAGTGAACGACGATAGACAATGGTTGCCTTTTCCACACCGGGCACGCGTAACGCCGCCCGGGCACAGTCCATCGCGGTATTCCCGGCACCAACAACAACCACGTGTTTACCCAGTTTCAGCGTGGAGCCCTGATTGTATTCACGCAGGAAGGGCAATGATTTCCAGACATGAGGATTATCGCCTTCCAGTTTCACGCCGCTGTTTTTGTCAGTACCGGTGGCGATCAGCACATATTGATAACCCTGGTTTTTCAACTGCTGGACCGTGAGATGGGCATCACAGCCATATTCGAATTTCACGCCGTGATCGGCAACAAAATCAATATCATGCTGGATTAACTCAGCAGGGATGCGGAACTGTGGGATAATGTTTTTGACGACGCCGCCAGCGTTAGCTTCCCGCTCGAAGAGGGTAACCGAATGTCCGGCTCGCGCCAGGAAATAACCTGCGGCAAGCCCCGCGGGGCCCGCGCCGATCACCGCTACCGGATGCCGGGAGCCGGAGCCTGCGGGTTTATGCCAGCGTTGTTTGTATTCATCCCAGCCTTTTTCCAGGGCGATTTTTTTCAGTTCGCGAATGTTCAGGGCGCTGTCGTAATCCAGGCGCGTACAGTTGTACTGACATTGATGATCGCAAATATGACCGGTAATGGCAGGCAGAGCGTTGCGTTGATAGATAAGCGCCAGCGCATCGGCGTAGCGCTGTTCTCCCATCAGGCGAATATATTCGGGGATATCCTGCTTAATAGCGCAGGCGGTAACGCACGGCGCGACGTAGCAATCGGTTAGCGGCAGGCTTTCCGCTACCTCAATGCGATCTTCCGGTTTCCAGTGTTTCTGGGTATAGGCCATCGTCATGGCGTCTTCTGCCAGCCGATTTAATCGCTCCACGTCGATTTGGGTCATTCCCCAGGTATCCGATGCTTCCAGCTCACGCATGCAGGCGCTCAGACGCAGGTAGCCGCCGGGTTTCAATAGATCGGTCGCCATAGTAATAGGGCGGATCCCGGTATCGAAAATATCGCGAATTGTCAGTTGGCTGGCGCCACCGGAATATGAGATCGGTAATTTTCCGTCGAAGGCCCGGGACAGTTCCGCCGCCACGTTGATAGAAAGCGGGAACAGCGCCCGACCGGACATATACATCTCATCGCCGGGAAGCGCGCCTTTATTGTTGATGGTGCCAAGGGTGTTGGTGAGCTTGACGCCGAAGCCCAGCGATTTTTGCTTCGCCAGCGTCATCAGGCGTTTCAGCATTTCCAGCGCCTGGGATAGTTTGAGATCGTGCTCGAACGACGCCTCTTTTAGTCCAATATAACTGAAGCCGCAGCTGTCCAGAATCTGGCGAACGCGGGCATAGCCCAACAGGGTTGGATTCAGTTTTACGAAGGTGTTCAGCGCCTTTTCTTCCAGCATGTACTGGCAGATGGCCTCGATTTCATGTGGCGGACAGCCATGCATGGTAGAGAGGGTGACGCCATGAACCAGGGTGGCAGGAATACGTTCGGGAAGCGCGCGCAGGGTTTCCCGCTGTTTATTCAGTCCGTGGCGTGCCAGAAAATCGTCGTCATGCAGCCAGCGGCTAAGTGTGTCGCGGTATTGCGTAAATTTCGGCTGCGCTGAAGCATCGATCATACTGTCGATAAACTGCTGCATCGGCGGTTGTTTGATGCCGTCCAGGTTGTAGCCGACGCTCATATTGAAGATAAATGATTTCCCGGCGCCAGCGCTGGCGGGCTGGAAAATCTGCTCTAACAGATGCAGGACGAACCAGGCCTTCAGGTATTCATCCCAGGCCTTTTGCAGAGTAAACTCGGTGGACCACTCAGTATTGAAACATTCGTCTTCCGCATCGATACAGGGTTTTTCCAGCTCCAGCCGGTCAAGTATTTGTACTGTTTTCAGTTCAATGAAGCGGCCGCCAGTCAGCCAGGAGGTGATGATATTTTGCGCCAGTTGGGTGTGCGGGCCAGCGGCAGGACCAACGGGGGTGGCACAGGTTTCACCAAAGACGTTGACTGACCTATCATTGGCGGGTGAGTAAAACTGTTGCTCAGGAATACCAAAGATAGAACCCTGTTGCAGGTATTCATCAAATATGCGCGTCAAAAGCTCCTCAAATGGCACGGGACGCATAATATCCCCCATAACCCTCTCCTTTTATCATGAATTAACCGGTGTGGATAAACCGGAGGTCTGGGGGGGTAGAGCAACATTCACACCATGATTACGGACACCGGGCATAAATATAATTTTTTGTGAAGTGCTTCTAAACTTGAGCCCGGTTTGTGAAATATCTCACATGTCGTAAATGAGAATTAAAATCAGTATGATCCATTTATCAAACGGTTGTTTCACGAACGCCTTTTATTTTCTCAAAAAGAAGGAATTTGTATCATTATGATAAGTGTGGAGGGTGTGGAACTTTTTTGTTTGAACGCAATCGTTTAACCTGGTCGTGATAATTTTTATTAACGCTGATGGAGGCGAATAAAATCCTCTGGCGTATCAACATCCGAAATGATTTCTATATGATCTATTTCCACCTTATTATGCGCGCCAGCCAGTAATGCCTGATGCATATTTTTTTGCGGGCCGGAGAGGGCCTGTAACAGGCAGCGTCGGGTGAGCAGAATCGGATGGCCTGGCGTGCCCTGATAGTACGGGATTAGCGCGCTGTCATTGCGTAATGACCATATTTTATTAAATATTTCAAACGTCAGGCAGGGCATGTCTCCGTGGGTGATGAAGCAGTATTCGCTTTTAACGGCGTTTGCGGCGACCTTCACAGAAGAGTACAGACCATCAGCATAGTCAGGGTTGTGCGTTATCAGTATATGACTTGCGCCGGCATAGCGATGGTACAGTTCATCGCCGCGATAGCCGGTAACTAAAATAACCTGGCTGCAAAATTGCAGGGCATTTTTGATACTTGCATCAAGAATTGTCCCGTCCTGCCAGGGTAGCATCATTTTCCATTTTCCCATTCGTGATGAAAGCCCCGCGGCGGTAATAATGCAGTCGATTGGCGGCATCGTCCATTCCTTATATTAGGTGGCTGATGATTATTGATAAAAATATAAAGAGTCACGCCGGTTTATTCTTTGATTTAGGTGCGCAGAAACGTCCCTTGATTATTTCGCTTGTCGGGGCTGGCGGGAAAACGAGTACGCTTTTCTGGCTGGCGAGATTATTTCATGGCTACGGCAGGCGGGTCATCGTGACCACAACGACGCATATGTTTCTGCCCGATGCCGCTTGCCCAACGATCTTCTGCCGGGAGCCTGCCGCTCTGCCTTCCCACTATCTTATGCGGCCCATCTGGGCCTGTTTTCGCGCATGGAAAGCGCAGGAAGGGAAAGCGAGAGGATTTTCGCCGCAGGCCATTGATGCGCTGGCGGCCCGTGCGGAATGTGACGTTATTCTGGTAGAAGCGGATGGCGCTCACGGATTGCCGCTTAAAGCGCCGGATGAGCACGAACCTTGCATACCTGAAAGCAGTTGCTGCGTGATTGCCGTTATGGGCGGGCAGATGTTGGGGGAGAATACGGGCGCGGAGAATGTCCATCGCTGGCCGTTGTTTGCTGAGATCACTGGCCTGACGGCGGATGAGCCGCTGACCTTCGGGCACCTTCTTCGGCTAATTCGCCACCCACAGGGGGCGTTTAAAAACGTCCCGCCGGACAGCAGGCGTATCTGGTTTCTCAATCAATTTTCTCAATCTGAGAATAGCGCGACGGAATACGATCTGTTCCAGCTATTGCGCAATGGGAATGTGGATGCCATCTGGCTGGGGGCGGTACGGGAACAGCCACCGATTACGCGCAGACTTGTGAGATAGCGAGGCCGGGAAACCGGAACCACCATAGGGATATCCATTGAGGTTTTTATGAATATTTTCACAGAAGCGGCAAGACTCGAAGAACAAAACAGTCCATTTGCGTTGGCGCAAATTGTCGATAGCCGTGGCTCAACGCCGCGACATTCAGCTGAGATGTTGATTCATCAGGATGGAACGACCTTTGGCACGATTGGCGGAGGAATGGTGGAGCGCAAAGTGATCGATGAGGCGCAACAGGCTTTACGGGAAAGAAAGCCGCGTTTGTTTCATGGGCGGATGGCGCGTAATGGTGCGGATGCTGTCGGTTCTGATTGCGGTGGCGCGATGACGGTCTTCATCAGCGTACATGGGCTCCGTCCCCGTCTGGTGCTGATCGGCGCCGGGCATGTGAATCGGGCGATAGCACAGAGCGCCGCGCTGTTGGGTTTTGATATCGCCGTGGCGGATATTTATCGTGAAAGCTTAAATCCGGCGGCATTCCCGCCCTCGGTGCAGTTACTGCATGCCGATTCGTTTGCTGAGGCGGTGGATGCGCTGGAGATCCGGCCCGATAACTTCGTCCTTATCGCCACCAATAATCAGGATCGCGAGGCGCTGGATAAGCTGGTGGAGCGTCCGCTAGCTTGGCTGGGGCTGCTGGCAAGTCGCCGCAAGGTTCAGCTTTTTTTGCGCCAGTTGCGGGAAAAAGGCATCGCGGAAGAACATCTTGCGCGCCTGCATGCGCCGGTAGGTTACAACATTGGCGCTGAAACGCCGCAGGAGATCGCGGTAAGCGTGCTGGCTGAGATTTTACAGATAAAGAATAACGCGCCTGGCGGATTAATGATGAAACCTGCGCATCCTTCCGGGCATCAGCGCGTGGTGATCCGCGGCGCGGGAGATATCGCCAGCGGCGTGGCGTTGCGTCTTTACCATGCCGGATTCAAGGTATTCATGCTGGAAGTGGAGCAACCGACGGTGATCCGCCGCAGCGTGGCATTTGCTCAGGCGGTGTTTGAGGGGGAAATGGTGGTGGAAAGCGTCACCGCCCGGCGGGTGAATTCGGCGACAGACGCGATAGCGCTGGCGGAGCGCGGCATCATTCCGGTGCTGGTCGATCCTGTCTGTGCATCTCTTGATACGTTAAAGCCCGTCTGCGTGGTGGATGCCATTCTGGCAAAACACAATTTGGGCACCCATATTGCGATGGCCCCGGTGACGATTGCTTTAGGGCCAGGATTTAGCGCAGGTGAGGATTGTCATGCGGTAATAGAAACCAATCGCGGCCACTGGCTGGGAAAGGTGATTTACTCCGGTTGCGCACAAGAAAATACCGGCGTGCCGGGGAATATTATGGGGCATACCGCGCGACGGGTGATTCGTGCGCCCGCAGCGGGCATCATGCGTGCCAATGTAAAATTAGGCGACCTGGTGAAGGAGGGGGAGGTGATCGCCTGGATTGGCGACAGTGAAATTAAGGCCCCGCTGTCGGGCATGGTGCGTGGCCTGTTAAGCGACGGGCTGGCGGTGGTCGGCGGGTTTAAAATCGGTGATATTGACCCGCGTGGCGAGACAGCCGATTTTACCACCGTGTCTGATAAAGCGCGGGCGATCGGCGGCGGAGTCCTGGAAGCGCTGATGATGCTGATGCATCAAGGGGTAAAATCAACCAGAGAAGTGCTGGAAGTTGCATAAGGTTGCGTGTTGTTTGTCACCAACGACCACGTTGTTCGCAGAGGATGACAGGGGACGTTAGCGTCACCATCCGGCAACCGTGTGGAGCGTATGCCGGATGGCGCTGTATTGTCCGGCTACTGGCAGATCACGGTGCCGGTTTTTCCTTCAATGCCTTCTTTCGCTTTGCTCAAGACGGTAATCAGCGCTTCCCGTCCAGGCCGGGAACGGGCGAATGACACGGCGGCTTCAACTTTCGGCAGCATGGAGCCTTTGGCGAAATGGCCTTCGTTGATAAAGCGATCGGCATCGTTTAATGACAGACGATCCAGCCATTGCTCATTTTCTTTACCGAAGTTAATCGCCACTTTTTCCACTGCCGTCAAAATGATGAGCATATCTGCATCGATCATTTCGGCGAGCCGGGCGCTGGCCCAGTCCTTGTCGATAACCGCGCTGGCGCCTCGCAGATGGTTGCCTTCACGGATCACGGGAATACCACCGCCGCCGACGGTAATGACTAACTGTCCGGCCTCGACCAGCGCCTTGACGGTCTCTTTTTCGATAATGTCTATTGGTTTGGGAGAGGCGACAACGCGGCGGTAGCCGCGACCGGCATCTTCTTTCAGCGTATAACCCTGTTTCTCCAGCAATTCGGCTTCTTGCCGGGTGAAGAAAGAACCAATGGGTTTGGTTGGATTAAGAAAGGCAGGATCGCTGGCGTCAACTTCCACTTGCGTGACCAGTGTCACCACCGGCATTTGTATGCCGCGTGATAACAGTTCTTCGCGCAGCGCGTTTTGCAGATCGTAACCAATATAACCCTGGCTTAATGCCACACACACTGACATCGGCAGCATTGGCGTATGGGCTGCGGTTTTCGCCGCCGCTTCAAAGGCCAGGTTGATCATCCCCACCTGCGGACCGTTACCGTGCGTGACCACCAGTTGATGGCCCTGGGCGATTAAATCCACGATCGCCTGAGAGGTCATTTTAACGGCCTGCATTTGCCCGGCCAGATCCTCGCCCAGCGCATTCCCGCCCAGCGCGAGAACAATTTTCTTACTCATTTTTCCTCACTTATTCAGTGTGATTAGGATGGCTAAACGGCTTGCGTCTCAGGAAGCGACCCCGGCCCGCTCTGGCGTTAAACTCCCCCTGACAAAACAGGGTTTCGCCGCGTGAAAGGGTTCTGACGATAGCCCCGGTACAGCGGAATCCCTCCCAGGGAGAGTAGTCGCCGTTATCATGCTGTTCGGCATGGCGAATTTCCGTTGTCTGATGCGGATCGATAATCACCACATCGCCATCGGAGCCTGGCGCCAGCCGCCCTTTCTGCGGCCACAGGCCGAACAGTTTCGCGGGTAGGGCGCTGGTCATATTGACAAAGCGTTGTGGCGTAATGCGCTCAGTTATCACGGCGCTGGAAAAGAGCAGCAGCAGCCGGTTTTCTACGCCGGGCAGCCCATTTGGGCAGCGGTTGAAATCGCCGCCGGAGAGCTGTTGGCGCTGCGCCATTGAAAAATTGCAGTGATCGGTGGCGACCACATCAATCGTGCCGTCGCTGATACCGCACCAGAGTTTGTCCTGCTCGCGGACATTGCGCAGCGGAGGGCTGAGAATGAAGTTCAGTCCTTCCGGTGTGTTATAGCGACGCTCGTCCAGCAGTAGATACTGAGGACAGGTTTCTACCCATACCGGCTGGTGTCTGGATTTCGCCAGACGTAAATAATCCAGCCCTAAGCCGTTGGAGAGATGGACGATATACAGAGGTGCATTGCCGGCGAGCTGCGCAAGATTGATCATCCTGGCAATGGCTTCGGCTTCGCACTCCAGGGGGCGACTCAGGGCGTGATAGCGCGGCGCAGTGAGTCCTGCGGCAAGAAACTCGGCGCGTTTGCAGGCGATGGCGGCATCATTTTCTGGATGGACCGTTGTCAGCGCGCCAGAGAGATGCAGACGGCGCAGTGCCTGCAATACATCATCATCGTTAAGCTTGTATTGATATGTCAGATACAGCTTAAAGCTACTGATCCCCTCTTCAACCATCATCGGAATTTCATCAAGAATGGCGTGGTTGATATGCTGAATGACCCCGTGAAAGCTATAGTCGATGACGGCTTTATGCGCGGCGTAACCGTGATAAACCCCTAGCTGATGGCGCAACTGGCATCCCGTCGGGCCAAATCCCATATGATCGATGATGGTTGTTGTACCGCCGCATGCTGCTGCGCGGGTACCGGTAAAAAAATCATCACAACTGCGGGCAATACCGGCGTCAATGTTAAAATGAGTGTGTACATCCACGCCGCCGGGCATGACGTAGCAGTCTGTCGCGTCGATAATCTCGCAGGGAAGCTGCGGAATAATATCGTCGTCCAGTTGGCGAACAATGCCGTTCTCTATCAGCAAATCTTGTCTTGTCTGAGCATCGGCATTAACGACAATGCCGTTTTTAATCAGCACGCGCATAGCGGACTCCAGAATCGCCTCCGGCGAAGAGCCCATCCCGGCAGGATGTTTTCATTTGCCATTCTGGTCATGGGCTGTGCCCGTACAAAACGCGTTGCGTTTTGAAGGCACTTTAGGCGTGGCACCGAAGGGGCGAGTGATGCGAATAATCCTCACGTACAGCGTGTAAGTTCCGGTTTCTGCGCACTGTCGGTATCCTACTGGCCACGCTAATGATGCCTGCGGAGACAAGCTCTAAGCGGAGGTGCGGTTAATGATTATTCCGTTGCCAGCCAGCTCAGCGGAATGGCGGCGTACATGGCGGCACAGGTAACCAGATGCGATTTCCAGGTTTTCTCATTTGGCGCGTGGGCCTCCGGCTCTTTGCCCGGGCCGAAGCCGATTACCGGGATGCCGTGGCGGCCCATGATCGAGACGCCGTTTGTGGAGAAGGTCCACTTATCGACCACCGGCGTTTTGCCAAACAGCCCTTCGTAAGCGCTGACCAGCGCTTTCACGGTGAAGTGATCCTCTTCCACTTTCCAGGTCGGGAAGTAGCATTCGGTCGGGTAGACCAGGCCGGTCCAGGAGGGGCGATCGTAGTGGTACAGAGAAACGGCTGCATTGGCTTTCTTCACTGCCGGCAGGGCGCGGATCTCTTCCAGCGCGCCTTCCCAGGTTTCTCCCCAGGTCAGACGACGGTCAATAGAGACGGCGCAACTGTCCGCTACGGCGCAACGGCTGGGCGAGGTGAAGAAGATTTCGGAAACGGTCAGAGTGCCTTTGCCGAGAAACGGATCGTAGGCCAGACGTTGTGATAACTCCTGCAATTCGTTAAGGATCGGCCCCATTTTAAAGATCGCGTTATCGCCGCGCTCCGGTGCGGAACCGTGGCAACTGACGCCCTGGACATCAATACGGATTTCCATACGCCCGCGGTGCCCACGATACACCCGGCAGTCGGTCGGTTCGGTACTGACGACAAATTCCGGCCGAATACCGGATTGCTCAATAATGTACTGCCAGCACAGGCCGTCGCAGTCTTCTTCCTGTACCGTACCGGTGACCAGCAGCGTGTAGTCATCTTCCAGACCGAGATCCTTAATGATCTTTCCGGCGTAAACCATTGATGCCATGCCGCCTTCCTGATCGGAGGTGCCGCGTCCGCCGATCAGCTCATCGGTTTCCATTCCTTCATAGGGATCAAAATTCCAGTTTTTAATATTACCGATCCCAACGGTATCAATATGTGCGTCCATTGCAACCAGACGCGGCCCGTGACCGATATAACCCAAAATATTACCCATCGGATCGATCTCGACTTTATCGAAACCGACTTTTTCCATTTCTTGTTTGATCCGATGAACCACGCGCTTTTCATCGCAGCTTTCGCTGGGAATGGCGATCATATCGCGCAGGAAGCGCGTCATATCGTCTTTGTAGTGGTTTGCTTTTTCCAGAATCAGTTTAAATGGAATGTTCTTAGCCATTGTTTATCTCCAGTTTTAACCCCCGCGTCTTCTGGGAGCCTTTGTCAATAAAGGGAACTACGGTGCGACGGGATGTTTGCCTTCCCAGACCACTTCGCGGTAGTGCTTGATATCGGTATCGCCTTCGGTACTGATAAGCAGCACCACGGCGTCGTTATTCAGCGCCAGTTTTTCCATTAAGGCCTGACGCTGCGGGTGATAGTGAATGGCGGCCAGTACGCCCAGCCCCACGGCTCCTGACTCACCGGAGATGACTCTCGGGTCGTCGCCATAGGGATTTCCCAGTACGCGCATACCCAGCGCGGCGACGCTGTCCTGGCAGGAGATAAACTGTGTGGCGCAGTTGCGCAGAATTTCCCAGCCGAGCGGATTAGGTTCGCCACAGGCCAGACCGGCCATGATGGTCGCCATATCGCCGTCGACATTGACGATGTCGCCTTTAATGCCCGAGCGGTAAATGCAGTCGGCTTTGTCCGGTTCGACGATAATGCTGCGCAGGTTCTGCGGGCCATAGACATCGACCAGATAGCCCAGCACGCCGCCTGCCATTGCGCCGACGCCAGCCTGCAACAGTACGTGGGTCGGAACGACGCCCAGTTCACGCATTTGCTCCACGGCTTCATCGGCTAGCGTGGCGTAGCCCTGCATGATCCAGGTGGGGATTTTGGTGTAGCCTTCCCAGGCGGTATCCTGTACCACTTCCCAACCGTTCTGTTGCGCATGCTGAATGGTCAGACGGACCGTATCGTCATAGTTCATATCGGTGACGATGCACTCCGCGCCAAGATTGAGAATGGCGTCGACCCGCTCCTGGGCAGAGCCTTTCGGCATATAAATCACCGCGTTTTGCCCTAGTTGTTGCGCAGCCCACGCAATGCCCCGGCCGTGGTTGCCATCGGTGGTCGTCGCGAAGGTCATCTTCTCGTCAATGGCGTTTTTAAGCTGCGAGAACGAAAGGGTATTGATGTCAAGCTGGTATTTTTCACACAGCAGACGGGCGGTGGCATAAACGCCGCCGAGCATCTTGAAGGCGTTCAGTCCAAAGCGTTTCGATTCATCTTTAACGAGAATTTTCTTTACGCCAAACAGGCTGGCGAGACTGTCCAGTGCGCAGAGCGGCGTCGGACGATAACCGGTAATTTTTTGGTGGAACAGGCGAGCCTGTTTCGCCTGCCGTTGCGAGAACAGCGCGGACGTTTTACCGCTGTAAAAGCGATTGTCGGCGATATCAATTTTCAATGAGAAAACGGACATATTCTATCCTTCTCCTTGTTGCCTCCGGAAACGGAGGGCCGACCGGAAGGTCGGCCTGGGGGGTTATTTGATGCGCTGTTGCGCTTCTTTCAGCAGTTGTTCCAGCAGGATGCCGGGCTTCGCGTATTTGCGAGAGAGGATCATTGCGGCGATGATGTATGGCTTCCAGCTGGCCTCCTTGTAAGTGGCGATACGGTATTTTTCGAATACCCCTTCGGTGACTTCCCCTTCCTCACAGGAGACGCCGCTGATATCCGCCGGCAGGCAGTGCATATACAGCGCATTTCCGTTGCGCGTGAGCTGCATCATCTCTTCGGTGCAGTGCCAGTCCTTATGCTTCGCATTCTGCTCCAGACACTTCCTTTCCAGGGCTTTCAGGGCCGCGTGATCGTTGGCGCGCAGGAGTTTGGTCCGTTCTTCCATAACTTTGTAGGGCGCCCATGACTTCGGATAGACGATGTCTGCGTCTTTGAATGCATCTTCCATGCTGGTGACCTGGCGGAAGCTGCCGCCGGAAGCATTGGCATTGTTTTTGGCAACTTCGATAACATCGGGGATCAGGTCATAGCCTTCCGGATGCGCCAGGGTCACCTCCATGCCGAAACGGGTCATCAGGCCGATAATGCCCTGGGGCACAGAGAGCGGTTTACCGTAGCTCGGTGAATAAGCCCAGGTCATGGCGATTTTCTTACCTTTCAGATTCTGCAGCGAACCAAAATGCTCGCGCAGCCAGGCCAGATCGGCCATCGCCTGGGTCGGATGGTCGATATCGCATTGCAGGTTGACTAACGCCGGACGCTGGGGCAAAACACCTTGTTTATAACCGTCATCAAGCGCGGCGCCGACTTCACGCATATAGGCGTTCCCCGCGCCAAGATACATGTCGTCGCGGATACCAATTGCGTCGGCGCAGAAGGCGATCATATTGGCCGTTTCGCGGACCGTTTCGCCGTGGGCGATTTGCGATTTACCTTCATCAAGATCTTGCTGGGCCAGGCCAAGCAGGTTAAGAGCAGAGGCATAAGAGAAGCGGGTTCGGGTGGAATTATCGCGGAAAACGGAAATCCCTAATCCACTATTGAAGACTTTGGTCGCGATATTCTCGGCGCGTAGCATCTTCAGTGCGGCGGCAACATCAAGGACTTGTTGTAGTTCATCCGTTGTCTGTTCCCACGTTAATAAAAAATCCTTCTCGTGAAGGTGCGAAGTCAGCGAATTGATATCCTTTATCAGCTCATTAACAGTTTTCATTGTAAAGTCCCGGTAGTGGAATAACGGCAAGGTGGCTTAATTGCTATGACTGCGCGATATCACAGCGATACCATCACCTAACAATAACTGTGCCAGAATTAATCCAGTGCTGCGGGGATATTATTTCAGAACGGTTATTTGTGGCGGCGATCACACATTATCGCTCTTTTTTCTGCGGATTATCGGACGTAAACGTTTGGCTTTTTAAACGTCATTTTTTATGGTGAGAAATAGAATGAAAATAAGGCATCGAAGAACAGAGTAGATAGCCATATTGATAAAATTGTTGGGTCGATTCTCATATTGATATGAAAATGTGACATCTCTTCCATAATGAGGATGGGAAAATGATAAAGAGTCCTGTTTTTATCAAAGCAATATTTTCCTGGGTTAGTATTATTAACCCCTGATAAACATCAATATTATAAATGATCAACTACTTAAGTGATGCCGGAAGGTGAGTCTATGGTGCTTGCAACGACGCAATCCGTTTTGATGCAAATTCAACCGACTATTCAGCGTTTTGCCAGAATGCTTGCCAGTGTATTGCAACTGGAGGTGGAGATCGTCGATGAAAATCTGTGCCGCGTTGCGGGCACAGGCACCTACGGTAAATTCCTCGGTCGTCAATTGAGCAGCAATTCAAGGTTATTACGTTATGTTCTGGAAACGCAAAAGGAAAAGGTGGTGACGCACTCTCGTCACGATCCTCTTTGCGAAGGATGTGACTGCAAAGATAATTGTCGTGAGAAAGCATTTCTGGGAACACCGGTTATTTTACAGAATCGTTGTGTTGGCGTAATCAGTTTGCTTGCCGTCACGCATGAACAGCAGGAACATATTAACGATAATCTGCGGGAGTTTTCCGATTACGTTCGGCATATATCAACCATTTTTGTTTCGAAACTTCTTCAGGATCAAGGTGGCGGCGAGGGGATCAGTAAAATATTCTCGACCATGATCGAAAATATGGATCAAGGCGTGCTGGTCATCGATGAAGACAGCCGTGTGCAGTTCGCCAATCAAACGGCCCTGAAAATTCTTGGGGTTATGAATAACACCATGACGGGAAAATCCGTTCGCTTCAGGCCGCTAACATTTGAAAGCAATTTCACTCATGGGCATATGCAACATATTGTCTCCTGGGATGATAAAAATGAACTGATTATCGGCCAGTTACATAATATTCAAGGGCGGCAATTATTCCTGATGGCCTTTCATCAGTCGCATACCAGTACCGCCGTATCGCTGGCAACCGACGAACCGCATATTGAGCAACTGGTCGGTGAATGCCGGGTGATGCGTCAGCTTAAGCGACTGATTAGCCGCATTGCTCCCAGTCCTTCCAGCGTGATGATCGTTGGCGAAAGCGGTACCGGGAAAGAGGTTGTCGCCCGGGCGATCCACAAGCTGAGCGAGCGTAAAAACAAACCCTTTATCGCCATTAACTGCGCTGCGATCCCAGAACAACTGCTGGAAAGTGAACTGTTTGGTTATGTGAAAGGGGCTTTTACCGGCGCGTCTGCTAACGGTAAAACCGGCCTGATTCAGGCCGCTAATAGCGGGACGCTGTTTCTCGATGAGATTGGCGATATGCCGCTGATGCTGCAGGCGAAATTGTTGCGCGCGATTGAAGCGAGGGAAATTTTACCCCTTGGTGCCAGCAGTCCGGTGCAGGTGGATATCCGAATTATTTCCGCTACCAATCAAAATCTGGGGCAGTTCATTGCAGAAGGTAAATTTCGCGAAGATCTTTTCTACAGGCTTAACGTGATTCCATTAACCTTGCCGCCCCTGCGTGAACGTCAGGATGATATTGAACTGCTGGTGCATTACTTTCTGCATCTGCATACCCGTCGGCTTGGGTTGGTGTATCCCGGCATCGCTCCGGATGTGGTGACTTTGCTAAAGCGTCATCGCTGGCCGGGCAATCTGCGGGAGTTGAGTAATTTGATGGAGTATCTGGTTAACGTCGTGCCCTCTGGTGAGGTGATTGATAGCGCGCTGCTGCCGCCGAATTTGCTTCACAATGATAAAATGCCAGGGTGCGATGACGAACCCGTTAACATATTGCCTCCTCAGGCCGAGGACGCTGGCGGTACCGCGCTTGAAGAGATGGAGAAACAGATGATCCGCGAGGCGCTGTCACGGCATCACAATAAAAAGCAGGCGGCGGACGAACTGGGTATTGGCATCGCCACGCTCTATCGCAAGATTAAAAAATACGAATTAATGAATATCTGACTGGCCTGAATTCAGGCCGGTCAGATGCGGTTTATTCCGGCGTCTCGCAGGCACGTACTGCGTTGAGGATCATCTGATAGCCAGTACAACGGCACAGATTTCCCGCCAGCCCCCGACGTATCTCCAGTATGGTCATTGGCTGGTTACGGGGTTTTGCAATCATGGCCGTGGTGGCCATAATGAGCCCCGGCGTGCAGAATCCGCACTGTACGGCGCCTGATTCGGCATAAGCCCTCTGCACGTGCGATAGTTGACCGTTCTGTGATTCCCCCTCCAGCGTGCGAATCTCTTTACCCGCGGCCCAGACGGCGAGATACAGGCAGCTGTCTATGGCGGTACCATCAACCAGGACGGTACAGGCACCACACTCTCCGACGCAGCAGCCGTGCTTTACGCTCAACAGCCCTTGTTCGCGTAGCAGTTCGGAGAGCGGCATGCCCGGAGGGACGCTTAGTTGAAAATCCATGCCGTTGATCTGGCATGCGAGGGTGATTCTGTCGGTGTGATTCATTGCCATTCTCCTCCTGCCTTGATAGCGGCTTCGCTGACCACTTTTTGAGTCATCGTCTGGATAAGATGTAGACGAAATGCTTTGCTGGCACGCCACGAGGATCGCGGTGCGACATCATGTAAAACCGCTTCGCTAACCGTCTCCAGCGTTTGTTGGGTTAACGGGGCATTTTGCACACTCTGTTCCGCGTGGGGGCAGCGGATCGGCGTCGGAGCGGCGACCCCGAAAGCCAGCCGAAGCTCGCGAATATGGCCATCCTCCAGAGTACAGCGCGCGGCGCAGCCAATAGTGGAAATATCCATGGCGTCGCGCATCGCGTATTTATAGTGGGCGCTACCGGTATCGGTGGCAGGCTGGGCAGGAAAATGAAACGCCACCACCAGTTCGTTGTGTGCAAGAGAAACCTTTCCTGGGCCAGTGTGAAAGCCGTTGATGGGCATAAAACGCACCCCGTCGGGAGAATGGATTTCGAGGGTCGCTTCGTAAATCAGCGTAGGCGTCGCCGAATCGGCGCTGGTTGCGCCGTTGCAAATATTGCCCCCATAGGTGGCGACGTTGCGAATTTGCGGCCCGGCAATCGACGCGGCAGCGGCGCTGAGTGCCGGAAGATGGTGCTGGATCAAGGGAGTGTTGATCAGTTCGCAGAAGGTGGTGGCGGAACCAATGCGTATTCCTCCATGATCCGCGAGGGTAATGCCGCGTAGTTCCGCTAATCCATTGATATCCACAATATGGCGATAACGGGCGTTATGATGATGAAGCTGAATTAATACATCTGTACCACCCGCGAGTAGTTTGGCCTGCGGATTGTTCGTCAGCAGCGTGATGGCCCCGTCGATATCCGTGGCGCGGTGGTAGGTCGCGATATCAAACATAGTCTTATCCTTTAATCAAACCCGCGTCGTGAAATGCGGTGAACAGCCGTTTTGGCGTCAGCGGCAGCGTATCGATCGCCACGCCCGTCGCCATTTTGACCGCATTGCGAATGGCGGCCGCAACGGGAATGATTGGCGGCTCTCCAAGTGATTTATGGCCATAGGCGGATTGCGGCTCCAGCGTTTCGACGAAAGCCCCCTCCAGTTCCGGGAGATCGAGCATGGTGGGTATTTTGTAATCCAGCAGATTGGGGTTGCGTATGACGCCGCTGTCAGCGTCGATAATCATCTCTTCAAACAGCGCCCAGCCAATACCCATCCCCATTCCGCCGTGCACCTGACCTTCCGCCAGCAGAGGGTTCAGAATATGACCGGAATCATGAACGTTGAGGATGCGGTTGATGGTGACTTTGCAAAGTGCGATATCAACGTTCAGATCGACAAAAGTGCAGCCGAAGGCCGGAGGATTGGTGGTGGTTTTTACGGAACTTTCCGCTGAGAGCTGCCCGCCGCGTTCAGGATGATAAAACGCATCCATGGCCAACTCTTTCAGCGACAGCAACGGGATTGCAGGGCGATCGATAAGGACGATATTGCCGTCGATCAGCGTCAGGTTTATGGCCGACTGATGCAGCATAGTCGAGGCCTGGGCAAGGATTTTCTCTTTTAACAGCAGTGCCGCTTTGCGCAGCGCGGGCGCGGTAGTATAGCTTTGCCGCGAAGCGAATGCGCCAGGATCGAATGGCGTGACATCGGTATCCTGGGTTGAAATTACGTGTACGTTGCTTACTGCGACACCAACCGTCTCTGCTACCATCTGCGCAAATACGGTATCGGCGCCCTGACCAATTTCGGTGGCGCCGCTTTGCACATTAATTGTACCGTCCTGATTCATCAGCAGGCGAACGCCGGCGATTTCGACCCCTACCGGCCAGGTGTTGGAGGTATAGCTGAAGCAGGCGACGCCGACGCCCCGGCGGATATTGCCTTGCTGATGGCGACACGCCTCGCGGCGTTTATCCCAGTCAAACAGTTTGCGGCCTTTTTGCAGACATTCTGGCAACCCGGCGCTGTAGATAATTTTCCCGGTGAGCGGGTTAGCGTCACCTTCGCGGGCGGCGTTACATAAGCGGACGTCCACCGGATCGAGCTCCAGCGCGGTAGCGGCATCATCGATCATTGCTTCTAGCGCGAAGACCACCTGCGGAGCGCCGTAACCGCGCATGGCGCCTGCTGTGGGAAGGTTGGTGTAGCAGGTTGTTGAACGGTATCTGTAAGCGCTACGCGGATAGAGATATGCCACTTTATTGCCGCCGGCTGAGGCGATGGAGTGACCATGCGAGCTGTAAGCGCCAGTATTTGACAGAACATCGAGACTATAGCCTTGTAAAGTGCCGTCGCGATTGATACCCATTCGGCCATTGATAGTAAAAGCGTGGCGGGTACGGGAAGCAAGAAAGCACTCTTCGCGACTCAGCGATACTTTCACCGGAATACCGCCAAGTTTGCTGGTCAGAAATGCCGCCATCGGCTCTTCCAGCACGTCCTGCTTATTGCCGAAACCGCCGCCGACATACGGTTTGATGATCCGCACATGCGACCACGGAATACTGAGCGCCTGACCGACAACCCGGCGCACGATATGCGGGATCTGCGTGCTGGTGATGATGGAGATGCGGGAATCCTCTTCCATCCAGGCAAAGGAGGTGACGCTTTCCATATGGCAATGCTGGATAACCGGGGTTTGATAATGCCCCTGAATCTGCAGGTCTGCGGTTTCTATCGCCTGGGTAACGTTGCCTGCATTCATTTCGCTCTGTTTGAGCAGATTGCCCTCCGGATGGATTTTGACCGCACCCGGCGCCAGCGCGGCCTCCGGCGTCGTTATTACGGGCAGTGGCTGCCAGTCGACGTTGACCAACAGGGCCGCTTTCTCGGCGGTAAGCTCATCTCGTGCCACGACAATCGCCACCGCGTCGCCATGATGACGGACGTGACGGGTTAACAGGTAGCGGTCGGCAATATCGCGTTTACCTTCGTCCAGCGTCCAGGCATGCCCGGCAGTGGCAAACGCAATATCTGGCACGTCTTCCCAGGTAAACACCGCCAGTACGCCTGGCAGCTTTTTGGCCTCGCTGCAATCAATGTTATTGGCATAACCGTGAGCAATAGGGCTGCGGACATATTTGGCATAACACATCCCTGCCATAACGTAATCGTCGGTGTATCTGGCACGCCCGGTCACTTTGGCAATGGCATCCACACGCATGCATGATTCACCGGTTGCGGTCGCTTCTCGCGATTCCATAATCGTCCCCTCTGAAATGAAGATTTGGCATGTATGCCAATACCTGAAACAGGCAAGAATTACGCCAGAAGCGGAAATCTCGGGCGAGGTAACATGGAAGTGTGATGACGTTAAAAAATGTGGCGCATATGACGGGGCAGGGGAGAAAAGCGGGCCGAATGCGGTATATCATTATGAGCCTAATTAAATCATTATGATACACAGTGCATAAGGCGATAAACTCTGGCCGGTATCGGCAAATGTCCTCGCGCGGATGGATATCATCACTTTAATACTTCCGGTGGCGGTGTCGCGATTGGGTATCCTCCGGCTGACTGGTATGATGATTGTTCTGATTGTTGAGGTGGCGGTTTGTGTTGAGTGCAGGATGCCTGATGGGTAAACGCTTTTATATCACGATAATATTGATGAGCAGCCTGATCGTTGCGGGGTGTTCCAGTTCATCTGGTTCCGGCTCCATATATACCGTGAAGCGTGGCGATACGCTGTATGCGATTTCACGTGCTACGGGCACCAGCGTCAGGGATCTCGCCCGACTTAACAATATTTCGCCTCCCTATATCATTGAAGTCGGACAGAAGCTGAAGCTGAACAGTCGTTCAGGGGCCACGACGAAAGGACATTCATCCACTAAGAAGCCGTCAACCAGCCGCACCGCTACCGTGACGCCTTCCTCACAGGTTCCGCAATCATCCTGGCCGCCGGTGGGACAACGCTGCTGGCGCTGGCCAACCAGCGGTAAAGTTGTGTTGCCGTATTCCACCCGCGATGGCGGTAATAAAGGTATTGATATTGCTGGCCGGCGCGGCCAGCCGATCTACGCCGCAGGCGCGGGCAAAGTGGTATACGTGGGTAATCAACTGCGCGGCTACGGTAATCTGATTATGATTAAACATGGCGAGGACTATATCAGCGCCTATGCGCATAACGATAAGATGATGGTGAATAACGGGCAGAACGTGAAGATTGGCCAGCAGATCGCCACAATGGGCAGCACGGATGCGGACTCCGTGCGTCTGCATTTCCAGATTCGCTACCGAGCGACGGCGATCGACCCACTGCGTTATTTACCACCGCAGGGCAGTAAACCTAAGTGCTAACAGGTTATTTTATCGGCAGTTAGCGCAGTTCAGGCTTGTCAGCCGATGTGTAAGGTCTATAATGGCCCACGCACTTCCTCGCGGGCGTAGTTCAATGGTAGAACGAGAGCTTCCCAAGCTCTATACGAGGGTTCGATTCCCTTCGCCCGCTCCAGACATCTTCTTAAAGTATTCCTGTTTACTGAATCCTAAGGGATGCAGCTTTAAGCCTCCTGATAGTTTTATTCACTGTAACCCTGTAGTGACCAGGCAGCATTAGCTGCGCTAGCCTCTTTGAGCAGTACGAAGCGGAAAACGCTCCATACTAGAAGCCAACCACCTTAGGGGAAAACCAATCATCTCACGCTGAGTTAATCGAAATATTCGACTATCTGGGTCTCAATGCTGACGCCAAAAGGGTAACCCGCGCTGATTGATGTGCTCAGGGTTCGTTATGTTCTCCAGCAGTTACCGAAGAACCGCAAGCAGCGCTTTAAGGGTAAACCGTTGGTTGACCTGCTGGCTCGTGAGGATTACCGATATAGCTGGATGGGGTTAACTTAAAGTTTACTTAACCAGTTAATATCCCCTTATTATCTGGAAGCGATTATCGCATCTGCAATTTCTACAAAACCAGCGCCACCTGGCCCACAGGTAATCCACTGCGGAGGTTGCGGGATTTGATCCAGGTAGTCTGTTACTGTGCTCACTCCAACCGTATGTTCAAAGAATGAAAACATCGGCGCGTCATTCGTCGAGTCGCCGCTATACAGTATGGCGGAGCGATCGAAATCTATGTCAAGCGCGTAAAAATCCCTGAGTATTCGCCGGGCCATAGATAACTTGTCATATTTCCCAAGCCAGCCAAGAATCCAGAGATTATTTACAGTGGTTGCCGCACCTGCTTGTACTAATGCGTCAAGTATTAATGAACAAAGCCGATCTTCTTGCGGTTTAGAAAAGGCAATTGAGGTCATTCTGAACGGTTGATCGTCGGCAAAGCGGGCGGCAACAATTTCCCTTTTTATCTGTTCCCCAATCAGCTTCAGGCGTTCAGCAACCTCAGAATGTTTCTCTTTATCATGCCAAAAAAAGTGTTCGATTCCGTGGCCGTCATTTTTTCTTCTGAAAAATATGCCGCCATTTTCACCAATGACGCCATCAACTGGCCACATCCGCGCCATCTGATCGCACCAGCCTGCGGGCGCGGCTGTGACTGGTATCACTTTAACCCCCGCTTTTTGCAACCTTTCCAGCGCCGTATAGGTTTCAGCTGACAGCCGTCCTCTATAGGTTAGCGTGTCATCGAGGTCTGTGAGTACAAAACGCACATGCTTAAAATGTGTAAAATCTGTAGAACAAATCTGTTTCATAAGCAAACTCGAGTAAGTATTGTAGATACCATAATCTTCCATGATTAAATAGTTTATGACTTTTTTAAAGTTCAAATCGTGCTAAGTTATAATCTGTATTGTGTTGTTAATAATTGAAATTTTATTTCATATCGATGTTTTTAACTGATGATTTTTTTGTTTATAAACTATTTATCCGCTTGCCTGGAGAGATAAGCTAGTGAAGAATATTAAAGATGATTGTCTGCGCGTTATTTTTATATGGAAATATAAAATCATACGGATGCTAGCTAAGCTAATAATGGAAGCAGCATCTCTGTTATTAAATGATTATTTTATTTTGCACGTAACTGTCGATTAAAAAATCCCAGTGAAATTTGTTGTGTTTCCGGTTGAAAAAACTCTGGCGTACCGTGTCCTCCATTTTTGACGACATAGAAATCTACGCGATATTCTAACCCAGCGCGACAAATGTCATTATAGATATCTTCACTAATCGTTAGTGGTACCAGAGGATCGTTATCACCATGCATAATCAATACCGGGGCCATCTCATGATTAATGAAATATTTTACACAGGCCTCCTTTGCACGTTCTTTCATTATCGCGGGGTCGCCTCCCAGTAATGCACCAGCATGAGTATCCTCAATTTTTTTCCAGCGGTGGCCTGGATTACGCATCTGAATTTCATCGTTTTCCATCAGGGTTACAATATCTGCCGGCCCGAAGAGATCGTAAGCTGCCTGTACTTTTGATGAAAATCCCGCCCATTCGTCGGTATCGTAACTTTCGGTATTCATTGCCGCCATTAAACTTAAATGTCCCCCCGCAGAACGCCCCATTACACCTATATATTGCGGATCAATATCATATTCCCCGGCATGGGCACGTAAGAAACGCAGCACGGTTTTAACATCTTTTAATTGCTCGGGATAATGTGCCTGATGACTGCCACGATAATACATTGATGCAACGATGTAACCAGCCTCGACCAGATACTGAACTTCCGCCACCATCATATTTTTATCGACGCCGCGAAATCCACCTCCGGGAATCCAGAGGATAGCCTGACGAGCTGATTTTTTTCTTCTTGATATTCGCTTCCTGAGGCCGCTTTCATTTCACTATTACCGTTCTGTGACATAATCGACAACTTCAGTTCCAGAGGATTACCATTTAGAACATGGGAATGGGAATAAATAATATTATCAATAAAGTTGATGCTTTTGCGGGTTCTGCCGGGTTCAATAAAATATTTCATCAGTAAATACCTCTGGTTACGAATAACGCTCTTAGTACGGTAAATATCAATCTTCCATCATTTTAAGTAAATCATCACGTTTTTTATCCAGATATAATGACCATGCCTTTTTATCTATAAAAGGATTTACGCCTGGATCAGCAAGCATTTGCTGACGTTTGGCTAACAGATCAATATTAACAGTGTGATTTGCCATAAAAATATCAACGGGTTCATTGCGCACTTTTTCAAGTGAATGAAGGTACTGCTGACGCAGAGTCAGCTGTGGGTCGCCATACTCTTCAAGAAATTCTTTCTGTAATGTATTGAAACCAAACCCACCGTAATAGCCTACTCGCCTGGTATGATCGCCATCAGTCACATCAAAAAAGCAGGCGATACATCCCTCAGTATGCCCCGGAACGAGCACAAATTTTACGGTAATATGACCGAACTGGAGCACATCTCCATCATTGATTTCAACATCAATCAGGCATAATTCATCTTCGATACTGGCACTGTCTTGAATAAAGACGAACTCGGGCTTAGTTCTGAACATTTCAGCATCTGGCGCTCCCGGATAGATTTTAGTATCAAACATCCTTTTGAAAAAATTAGCCGCACCAATATGCTCTACATGACCATGCGATAGTATCAGCCAGCGGACATCGGAAGGATTAAATCCCGCGGCCCAGATCGCATGAATCAGCATTGCAGTCGCACCAGTATTGCCTGCATCAAATAAAATGAGCCCGTCTCCGGTATCCACAATATGTGCGCAAACCCAGCTGTCACCGACATAATACAAATTCCCATAAATCTGAAAGGGAGATATATAGCGGCTTTCCTGGTTAACCCAGTATTTCCCCATCAATTCAGCTTTCTTTCTCTCTTTACGTTGCAGGTATGCTGCATAGTCACTTTTGGCCGTCATAGTTTGTTCTCCCCTGCATATCGTTATCACGATCGACAGTATAAAAATTTTAGCACCGGTTGATAGATAAACACCGATGCCGCGGCTTATTCTTTCACTGGTTCAGAGGCCGATACCGAGATTTCCTCGTTCGGATCTACCTCAATACGTTTAATTGGCCAGACAATAACCAGGTAGCTAAGTAAAGCGAGGAGGGCATGTGCTGATACAAATATAAGCGCCCAGGTAAAACTTCCTGTGTAATTTACTATGTAGCCAATCACAATTGGCGTTACGATCGTTGAGATATTGCTGAACGCATTGAAAATACCGCCAGCGGTGCTGATGATTTTCTTCGGCGCAACATCGGTAAGAATTACCCAACCCAGCGTTGAACAACCTTTGCCAAAATACGCGAGCGTCATCAGTGCTACCACTAAATAGATAGAATCAACGTAGTTACAGAAAAACATAGAGAATGAACAGAGCATACCGATATAGATAGGCGTTTTTCTGGAAATGGTGAGGGAAGATGTTTTCCTCATTAGGAAATCGGAGAGCGCGCCGCTGGAAAGACCGCCAACAAATGCTCCGAAAGCCGGGATCGCAACCAGAATACCGGTAGCTTTAATATCAATTCCCCGTTCCGTCATCAAATACATAGGGAACCAGGAGAGGAAGAATAACGCCAGACAGTTAAAGCAATACTGGCTGATGAAAATGCCAATAGTCTGCCTGTTGGTGATGAAGGCTTTGATGTCAGTCCACTCAACAACCTTCTGAGCTTTCTTTTCTTTCTTCTTAATATCCATATCCGGCAGGCCACCGCCTTCACGGATATAATCAAGCTCCGCCTGATTCACTTTCGGATGATGTGCCGGAGCGGGGGTAGATTTGTAAAAAAGCCAGGCAATCAGCAACTCAAGTATGCCAATAACAAAGAACAATTTCTGGAAGTTATATGCGCTGGCGAACCACGCGAAAAACGGCACAAACACGAATACCGCCATATACTGTGCCGCCCCGGCCAGACTTCCTGCTAAGCCTTTCTCTTTCAGCGGGCACCATGTGGTGATCACCCTTATAAAAGCAGGCACCCCCGGCGTTTCCAGAAACCCAATGACTCCGCGCAGGATACAGAAAGAAATCAGCACCCACACTCCGGAATAGAACGTGACAAACCCTTGTAGGATATTCACGATAGCCATCCCGACAAAGGACAGGGTAACTATTTTACGTGAGCCAAACCTGTCAAGCAGCCAGCCACCGGGAATCTGACAGGCAACGTAGACGATAGAGAAACAACTAAAAATCCAACCCAGTGTCGCCGGGGAGATATCCAGAGCATGCATTAATGGTTTGGCAATTGTTGGCAAAAGGTTTCTGTCAGCAAATAAAATTATACCGGTAATAAGCACCATCAAGATGACATAAAACCGGACATTGGTACGTTTTTCATTATTCATCTTTAATTTCGTCGTTGGTTAATTGAATATTTATTAGGGTGCTGTAATTTTTTTTCGCAGAACTGACGAGGATACTCTATAAATCAAGCGGCCGAATCTGGTATGTTTAACATATCTGCTTCATTACAACTACAACGTCTGACACCCCCCGTTTACATCATAAAGAAAAGTTACATGCGCTCACTCGTTAATTTTATTTACTCAGTGTAGTGGGCCATTAAAAATAAGATTATGGGAAATTAGCTTAATCGTTATTTTTAGTTTTGTGCTAATGCCCAAAGTGATATGACATTAATCCAAAAAAATAAAATAAAACTATTTAATTAAATGTATAGTGAAAAGCTATTAATATTAACAATCATAATAAATTCATTGGCAACTTTTTCTCAGCGCCACTCCTAATAGAAAAATATATCGCCGAAAAAACGGATGGTTGAATGTTTATTAGAATTGTTTAAGAGTCTGTCCCATTAGAGCTATTTTATTTGTCATTTTGAATCAGGGCCGCGCTCAAAATCCTCACGTACTTAGTGTACGCTCCGGTTTTTCCGCGCTGTCCGTGTTCAAACTGCCTGCAACAATAACGTCTGGTGAGAACGGTTCTAAATGAGTAAATTCAAAAATATGTTTTAGAAAAAACTATTTATGCTGTTCCCAACAATGAGAGATATCCAATGGGCTTCGCCGGAGGGATGCCTTTGGCTGATGAAATTTGTTCCCTGCAGATATATCTCTCTTGCCGTGTGACAGTTTTTTTGTCCTGAATAGTGGACGCAAGGAATTATTAGAAGACCGGTTTTTGTCATTTACTGGCTTAGAATACCTAAGAAAATACTCTGATGCCAGAAGATAAAAATACCAGAGAATAGAATGGCCTGTTCATTATTCTATGACTTTCCCGGCATATGGGGATAATAGTGATAGCAGCTCTGCCTGAAATATTCATAGTCAATTCAGAAAATCGCGCAGATCTCCCAGCCATATTATGTTATCCGTAGCGGCCGCGCGATGGCCATAGCCGATGTCGGATACGGCATATTCCACGCAGCGCCTGTAGACAATAATAGCCAGGTAAAATGCTGAAAACCGCCACAGGATAGTCTGACTACAGCGGCAAGTCTTGTCGCGGCATCAGGCGTTGAATAGGTATAAGATCCGACAGGATCGGTTTCCGTAAATTCTGTTCCTGGCTTTCCCTGCAACTGGGTCAATGCATGTTTGCCGACCACGCCTGATCCAGGCCTTCGGCTCAACCAAACCGTCAGAAGTTGCGTGACGGTATAGTTCCAGATAAACGCCGTGCAGCATACTCCAGTCTGTACTGGTGTCAAGTCGGGATCTTTACCGATAGCAGACTGCGCTAATCCAACATGTGAAAGATCAAAATACGCAATGAATACGATCTTGTCTGTTGCCGTAAGCCACTGGTGATCCCAGAGGGGTGGGATTTTACGCCCTGCGTGAATGATAAGTTAATCGTGGTATGTTCGCAGGGACATTTTCTGGCTGGTGACAGCATGGCTAAATTGGATGCATTGCAATCGGCGACCTGGTTGATGGCTCTGGTCGGGACGCTCGCGCGTCAGCATTTTGAAGAAATGGTGACTCGTCTGCAGTGGCCGCAGGTTAGACGATTCCATATTATTTCAAGGGAAATGATTATTATCATGTCTATTATGAAACAGGCAAAACTGCTCGCGCTGCTACCACGAAGTATTATCACGCCGTGGCTTGAAAATAGCTTCTTTGCTGAGTTGAATACCTGTATCCATATCCCTCTCGACGATATTGGCTTTCTGAATAAGCGAAAGGATTATTCAGACTCAACAAATCTACTGACCAATTACATGCTGGATATGTTTAGTTGCTCTGTCTCCTGTTGATTGACATACCGCGTGTTACCCGAAGTACTATAATAATTATATGGATTGCCATAGCCAGATTGCTGATATCTAATAATCTGATTAATAATGATTTTTTATCAACAATGTCTGCATTGTCGCTGCGATGAACATAACGCCTCAGTGCAGGCAGACACATTCGGCACATACGATAATCGCTCTGACAAAGCCTGTTTTTACAGGCAATTGCGCCCGCCTTCAAGATTAAAAAAAGTTAATATAAATCTTCTTGCTGTTAATGATAATAACTCTCATTATGATGTCAGGTATCCGATTGCCCGTTCTAAATAACCATTATTAGTAAGGGAAAAAAATGAAAAACTGCAACGCAAAGTTGAAGGCTTTTTTTCGCGATGAAAGCGGGGTGACTGCCATTGAGTACGGCATCCTGGCGGCAGCGATGGCGGCGGCTATTGGCGCAATTTTTGGTGATGACGGGGTTTTCGTCAGAGCATTGAATGAGAAATTCAGAGAGATTGCCGATCAGATTACGGGATCGGGCACTTCTGGCTCAACCTCCGGCTAGACATGACTGATCTGGGACACGGCGCACAAATACTGTTTCTTTCTGGTTGTCTGTTATGGTGTTCATTTAGCGATTTACTTGAACGACGTATCCCTAACCGCGCAGTCGTGTTAATACTGCTTGGCTGGGTGGGAACCCGTATCTGGCAAGTCAGCATCGCCGGTGTGCCGATGATGATGATGCTGCGTGATTTGCCAGGCTCCGGGTTGGTTTTTATCGTGGGTTTTTTATTATTCCTCACGGGAAGACTGGGGGCCGGAGACGTCAAATTGATGGGCGTATTGTGCCTTTGGGTGGGTTACGGTCAGCAAACCGTTTTTGTCATGGTGACAGCACTGGTTGGCGGTATTTTGGCGTTAACTTTACCTCTGCTAAATATGTTTCCTGTCATATTGTCTTCAGGTATTGGTTTTATTAATGAAAAATTAAAGACACAACTCGCCATGCCGCCAGTATTAGCCCCTGAGCTTTCTCAGGGAATACCCTATGGGATCGCGATAGCTTCCGGGGCAGCCTATATTCTGATTTGGCCATATATCTAAACTATAACTCCCCGGCGATGTTTATCGGGAACATTAGAATTAAATAAAAATGAGAATAAAAAGAAACTCGACATTATTATTGTCCGGGGCATGTATCTTTGCCGCAATTGTTGCTCTGCTGGTGCGTAGTCAATTATCGGAGATAAAACCGGTACCGCAACAGGTTCAGATCCCTGAACCTAAAAATGTTGTACTGGTGGCAAACAGAGACCTGAATCCCGGCGATTTTATCGATACTTCCGCGCTACGCTGGCAGGAGACAGATCTGCCTGTCTCCCGGACGTTTAATTTTATTCGTGGTAAAGATAGTGAAGTCCTTCTGTTTGGCGCCACCTTGCGTGAAAAAATTGCCGCGGGGACGCCCCTGAATAGCAATATTCTGGTACGCCCTAATGAACCGGGCTTTATTGCCGCGGTATTACACAAAGGTATGCGCGCGATTTCTATCCCCACCAACGCGGTAGCCAGTAATTCCGGCCTGGTCGCCGCAGGTGACAAAGTCGATATCATTCTTAGTCTTCGCAAAGACGATCTGATCGACTTCGCATCCTCAGACAACAACGCATCGGGGATCCCGCAACTTGCCTCCCAGACTATCGTTCGTGACCTGCGCGTCCTGGCGCTGAATAACCAGACGGATACCGATGTTCGCCCTCGTCAGGATGTTGAAAATGCGCAGCCGGCAGCATCGCGTAATACCAGCAAAACCAGCAGAAGCCGGAGCGTAAGTTACCAGACCGTGACCGTCGAGGTGACACCGGAACAGGCGGAAATCCTCGCAGTGGCGAAAGAGGTGGGGATGCTGCACTTAGCCCTGCGCAGTACGGAAGATGACGCCATACCGACGCAGGCCGCCCCTCCGCGGGTCACCACCTTATCCGACAGTACCCAGATTTATAACGGAAATGGTAACGGCCATCAGGTGAAACTGTTCCGGGGCGACAAGAAAGAAACCCGAACATTCCCGTCACGATAAACCTGTCGACGCCAGAGAAAGCCTGACGTTGTGCAGATACATAAATCCCAATATGGAAGTCAGTAAATGAAAATGTATTTTGCTTTCAGACGTGACGTTTGGACAGCGGGCCGCTGCTGGCTGCTGGCTGGCGTCTGCCTGCTGGCAGGGTGGGTAATACCTGTTTCGTCGAAAAATCTGCAAGAAGTGCCGATCTCCAGTGTGGTGCATCTCACCGTCCATCAGGGACGCATGCTGCAACTCGACGCGCTGCCGGATAGCGTACTGGTGGCGGACCCGGAAATCGCCAGTTTTGAGTTACCGTCCCCCGGAAACCTGTTTGTGTATGCCAAATCGGTGGGCACCACCACGCTGTATGCCATGGATCAATACGGGGAAGTGATCACCGCCATTGGCGTAAGCGTCGAACATGATCTGAACGCGTTGAGCGCAAGGCTAAAACGTGAATTCCCGACCGCGGACATCCAGCTGGAGGCCGGTATTCCCAGCGGCGTGATCGTGCGGGGAAGCGTGGATACGCCGCAGGACGCGAAACGCGTCATTGATAGCGTACAGACGTATATCAAGGCATCGATCAGCCGCGGCGGCGCAGGGGGAGGCCAGGGCGGCGGAAATGGCGCGGCGGGAAGTAGCGAAACCTCCGCCGATGTTGTTAACCAACTGAAAATAAGAACGCCTTCGCAAATTAATATCCGGGTTCGGGTGGTTGAAGTATCGCGTAAGTTGACCCACGAGCTGGGATTTAACTGGAATGCGTCTTTGAATCACGGCAGCGGCTCTACCCTCGGCTTTGGCTCCGGCACACTGACCAGCTTCTTTGATTCCAGCACGCGGACGTTTACCGGCGCGGATGGCAGTAGTTTTCTTGGGTTTAACCGTAGCGGCTCGGATGGTTCGCTGAGCAGCCTGCTCTCGGCAATGAATGAACAGAATATGGCGACGGTACTGGCCGAACCTAATCTAACCGCCATGTCCGGTGAGACCGCCGCATTCGCCGCCGGAGGGGAAGTGCCTATCGTACTGATTACTAACAATAATGTAAGTATTGAGTATAAGTCCTACGGGGTCATTCTTCGTATGACGCCAACGCTGCTCTCCGCCAATCGCATCAGTTTACACATTGCGCCTGAAGTCAGCGAACTGACCTCCGTTGGGCAGGTGACACTTGAAAGCGGTTCCGTTATCCCGGCCCTGACGGTGCGACGGACGGATACCACCGTAGAGCTGGCGAGCGGTCAGAGCTTTGCGCTGGCGGGCATGCTACGTAGCGCGAATAGCCAGACGGTAACCGGCGTTCCGGGGTTGAGCAGTATTCCGGTGATGGGGCGCCTGTTTGAAAACGAAGCAACAAGTCATGAAGAAACTGAACTGGTGATTATCGCCACGGCTTACGTTGTGGAACCGGTTAACGCGGGTCAGTTACAGACGCCAGGGCAGGGTGTGAAAACGCTGGATGCGGTTACGCCGAGCTACGGCGCCGTGGGCTACCTCTATTGATTAAGTTGGATGACACAATGGTTATCACTCATAACGTAATGAAAACGCTGGCAATCAGTCTTCTGACAATGGCGCTTGCGGCCTGCAGCGACCGTTCAATCAATGACATACGTATGCAGCGCTTTGACCAGCCGGAACTGACCCCCGTCACCGTTAAACCCAGCGCGCAGGCGGTCAATTTAAACGCGGCGCAGGGAGGTTCCGGGCTGAGCAGCGCATCGCTCAACGCCCTCAATGAGATGCTGAACAAACAGGGGCGGTTAGCAAAACAGTCGCTGACGATAACGCCTTATACCCCACGCGGCGAACAGATAGCCGCGCGGTTATCCATCGCGCTCAAAAATGCCGGGGCCGATCCGCAGAAGGTGAACGTCCAACGGCGTATGGCAATGGTCAGCGGCCAGGGGGACTTACAGGTGACTTCCCGGGCTCTGGCGATACAGACCAGTCGATGTGCGATTAACGATCCCAATATGCTGATGGTGAAACCGTTCGAGAGCGTCGGTTACCTCGGCTGCGCCAACCAGAACAATCTGGCGATGATGGTGGCGGAACCCCGGGATCTGATTCAGGCGCGCAGCCTCGCGGAAGCTGACGGCGTGGCGGCGGTTAACAGTATTGAGCGCTATCAAGGTGATGACGTGAAAGAGCTCCTCAATATCGACTTTAGCGAAGATTAATCCGGGAGAAACGATGAGTGACGTAATGGTTTCCTCTGGCACCGGCAGCGACGAGCGTCAGCCGGCATTCGCGGCCTTTGTCCATAGCGACTCTGAAGCAAGGGGGCTCAGGGATGCTCTGGCGCGCCTGAAACACCCGGATGCGCCGGTACAGCCGGGCGGCATTGCCGCAGCAAAAACCTGGTGTGAATTGAACTTACCTCCCCGAATTTTGCTGGTGGATCTGGATGGTGAAGCGTGGCCGTTGCCTGCGCTGGAAACCTTGCTGGCAATATGCGGTCCGGGCTGCCAGGTCATTGCGACGGGGGCGGTTCAGGATATTGGGTTATACCGTTCGTTGTTGCAACTGGGGGTCAGCGACTACCTGGTTAAACCCTATACGCTGGACCTGCTGTCCGCCACGTTAGCGAAATGCGCCGGGCAACAAGCGGGGCCGGAATACGCTCGCCTCGGGCGGACGGTAGCGGTAACGGGGGCCAGCGGCGGCGTTGGCGCCAGCACCGTTGCGCTGGGTCTGAGCCGTTTATTGTCGGCGGAGCGCCATCTGCCCGTCGCCTTAGTGGATTTCGACAGGCGTCATGGGGATCAGCTTTTACTGCTGGGACAAAGTGATGATGCGGGATTAGCCGCCGTGCTGGCGAGCGACGAACTGGATACTCGTCTGTTGCAGCGCGCCATGCTGCGCGTTGATACCCGCCTGCATGTGCTGGCGCAAAAACCGACCCTGAATATCGCCGATGCCGTGGAAGTTGATGCGGTTCTCAATCTCGGCGGCGCGCTGTGCCGGATGTTCAATCAGGTGGTATGGGATTTACCTTGCGCTTTCCCCTCCGGGGCGCTCGACGTGCTGACCTATGCTGATTTGCGCATCGTGGTCACGGAACTCACCGTGCAGGATGCCCGCAATGTGCGCCGAATTCTGCATGAGATTGGTGATGAAAGTGAAGGGCAGCGCCTGTTGCTGGTTCATAACCAGAGTCATTTCCACGCGCATCCGCCGTTACCGCGTGACGAATTTGAACATATCGTCGGCCGCGCCATTGATGTCACCTTGCCCCATGCTGGCGGCGTACTGGCGAAAAGCCTGGCGATGGGCGCCCTGGATATTGCGTCCTCTCCCCCCTGGCTGCAAGGGCTGCGTCAGCTCGCCGATTTGGCCTGCGGCCAGCGTCCTGAACCTGTAAAAAAACGCTGGTTATCCAGCCTGTTACGGCGCGGCTGAAGCGGGGTATCCCGTCATGGCAGAAGGAGGAAACCGAATATGCTGAGGCGTAAAAACCAGGTGATGCGACGGGAAGAGCCTATCCGAGCGCATTCACCAATGACAGAAGCGACTGCCGCCATCGCCGCGGAACAGAAACCCGCGGAGGCGCGTCCCGTCGCTGCCGCCAGCCGCCCGCCACAATCCGACAGCCGCAATACGCAACGACGGGTCATCCGGGCTCAGCTTTATGACCAGATCGATGCCGGCAAAGCGGCCGTCATGGGGCGGGACGCTCTGCTGGCGCAGATCCAGTCGGTGATACGTAACATTTGTGACGAGCAACGTCTGCAGTTATCACGGCAGGAAGAAGAGACGCTGGCCGCGGAGATGCTGGATGAAATGACCGGTATCGGGCCAATTCAGCCGCTGTTAGCGGATGACACCGTCAACGATATTCTGGTCAATGGCGCCAACCAGGTGTTTGTCGAACGCTTCGGCAAGCTGGAGCTGTCGTCAGTCACCTTTATCGACGAAGAACATGTGTTTAATACCGCCCAGCGTATTGCGGCGGCCGTAGGACGGCGTATTGATGAAGCCAGCCCGATGGTCGATGCCCGCCTGCCGGACGGGAGCCGTGTGAACGTCATTACCTATCCGCTGGCGATTGACGGTACCACCATTTCTATCCGTAAGTTTATGCGCCGCAATTTGTCGCTGGAAGCGCTGGCCGATGCGCACTGCATGTCCCACGCGATGGCGTCGGTACTCAATAAAGCGATGCAGGCGCGGGTGAACGTCATTGTCTCCGGGGGGACTGGCGCGGGGAAAACCACTCTTCTCAATGCCCTTTCGCAAAAAATCGGCATTACCGATCGCATTATCACCATTGAAGATGCCGCTGAACTGCAATTGCAGCAGGAGCATGTCGTCCGCCTGGAGACCCGTCCGGTCAGCGCGGAAGGCACGGGGAAAGTGGATCAACGGGATCTGATGCGTAACGCGTTACGTATGCGTCCTGACCGTATCATCCTCGGCGAGGTACGCGGCGGCGAGTGTTTTGACATGCTGCAGGCGATGAATACGGGCCATGACGGGTCGTTATGTACGGTGCACGCCAACACCACCCGTGACGCCATTCAACGTCTGGAAAACATGGTGATGATGGCCAATATGCAATTGCCGCTGATGGCGATCCGCCGCCAGATCGCCAGCGCGGTACATCTGATCGTGCAGATAGAGCGCATGAGGGACGGTGTACGGCGGGTGGTGTCGATTAGCGAACTGTGCGGCATGGAGGATGAAATTATTCAGATGCAGGATCTCTTTACCTTTCAGGTCCGCGGCGTTGATGCTTCCGGCAAGTTGACTGGCGACTACATCCAGCACGTACAGCGTCCTCAGTTTTTTAGCGACAAGGCACATTTGTTCGATGCCTGATAGAGGGATGCCCTGATGAACCCGAAGCTGCTTAACTTTCTGACTATTCTGGTGTTTTTAAGCGTTCTGCTGGTGTGTCTGGCGGCGCATTACTGGAAACGCCAACGCCAGTTGCGTCAGCAACGTGAACGACGCCTGCAACTCATTCTGGATCAAAGCGAGGCAGAGGCTGTCGCGCAATCGACGGATTCGATCCTGAAAGAGACCGCCGCAACGCCGTTTCGTCAGATCCCCTGGTTAGGCACCAGGCTGGCGATTCTGTGGGATCAACTGGCATTTATCGGCTGGCGTAAGACATTACGCCAGCGGCTGGTGATTCTACTCGCCATCAGTTTCGCCATCGGGATGGCGATTGGTCAGCGCACGCCGTCGCCGCTGGCCTTCGGGATGAGTATCGCGGTGTTGTTCGCCGTGGTAATCGGCGGCGTGTTATTCCGTTCGGCGTTGCAAAAGCATCTCCGCGCTCTGCGTGAAAGCCTGCCGGATGCCATTGATGCCATTGTGCGCGCGGCGCGCGCCGGTGTTCCTGTGCCGAACACGTTCGCGCTGGTGGCTGAACACCTGAACGGCCCTCTGGCGCACGAGTTTCGGGCCATTGACCACTGGCTCAAGCTGGGGATACCGCTGCGACAGGTGATTCAGGCCTCTGCCGGGCGCGTTCCCATGGCGGAATATCGCTTCTTTGTGGTGATTCTGATCATCAACCAGGAGGCCGGAGGACGGGTGGGGGATACCCTGGAGCGCCTGGCGAAAACATTACGCGAACGCCGTGAACTGGCCCTGAAAGTTTTATCGAAAACCTCAGAGTCGCGGGCATCGGCCAAAATCGTCGCGGCGCTGTTTCCCTGCTGCCTGGCCTATATGTATTTCAAATCGCCGGAGGATTTCGCGTTCCTGTTTTCCGATCCGGTGGGGACGACGGTGCTCATCTACGCCGTATGCAGCGTGGGATTGGGCATGCTGGTGACCTTTATGATGGTCCGGCGGATAGGGTAACGAGGGGGAATGATGTTACGAGATGACCCATTACTGCTCATCGCGCTATTGCTCATCGCGCTTGGCGTCGGGTTAGCCTGGCGTCAGGGAAAACAGCGGCGCGCGCGTCAGTTATCTGAGCGGCTGGCTCCGCATTTACCCCAGTCCGCGCAAAACGCCGTTGAGAAAACCGAAAACGCCATTCTGCGCGGGCAGGGGCGCGAGCTGTCGCCAGCGCTGGAAAAACTGTTGCAACCTCTGGCGGAGCAGGGGCTGCGTATGGCGGGCGCGGAACGTGACCGCAAAAAACTGCGCCGGATGCTGGATTTCGCCGGCTTTCGCCGGACAGAGGCCGTGGGCTGGCTCGTTGCCGGGAAACTCGCCTGCGGGGTGTTCAGCGCACTGGTGCTGGTGGTTGGCATGCTGCCCCCGGCAGACCGGTTGGGGCTCACGGGGTTAGCCGCCGGGCTGATGGGCTATTTCATCGGCAGCTTACTGCCGGAATGGTGGTTGAAATGGCGTGCCGCCAGCCGCGGTGAAAAACTGGCCCGTTCCGTACCCGATGCGCTGGACTTGATGGTGGTCTGCGCTGAAGCCGGGCTGCCCATTGGCCGGGTGCTGCATGTGGTCTCAAAAGAGTTGGGGCTTTCCGCCCCCGAGATGGCGGATGAACTGCGTTACACCTCGGCAGAGTTACAAATTTTGTCTGACCGCGCCGTCGCGCTACAGCATCTGGCCGAGCGTACGCGGGTGCCGGAAATCGAGAACATGGTGGCGACGCTGATTCAGGCTGAACACTATGGCACGCCATTATCGCAGGCATTGCGCACTATCGCCGATGAAAGCCGTAAGACCCTGATTTTAGGACTTGAGGAGAAAGCCGGGAAATTACCGGCGCAGCTTAGCGTGCCATTGATGGGCCTTATTTTGCCGCCGATTATCGCCATTATGGCGGCGCCTGCGTTGTTACGCGTGATTCGCATGCTATCGAACTAATGCGGTGGCTGAAAAATAAAGGATGACTGTTGAATGACTATTTCCACTTTTTCGCGTTTGTTGTTGGTGCTGCTGTGCGGCGCGGTATTGGCCGGCTGTGCGGGCAGCCATACCCTGAAAGGCTCCAAAGATGAGGGGCTAAAACTCGCGCGCCTGTTGCGCGATCAGGGGCGGCTTGAGGCGGCGGTTGACGTCTACGCCCGTCTGGACAGCAGGGGACGCCTGAGCGGTAGCGAGTTGCTGGAATACGCCAGCGTCGCGGCCCCGGTTCGTTCGCCGCAGGATACGCTTAGCCTGTACGTCCGCGCCCGTCAGCAACTGGGGGGCGATCCTCAGCAAATGCAAAAAAGCGAAGCGCTGGCCCTCTGTCTGGGGATGGGGCGCGCGCAACTGGCGATGGGGCGTATTCAGATGGCGCAACAGGATTTTCAGTGTGCGCTGACCGCCGTACCGGATAACGCGAGCGCGCTCAATGGCATGGGCGTGGTGCTGGATGCCAGCGGTCGCCACGATGACGCGCGTGTTCAGTTCAACAAGGCGTTGCGTAGCGATCCCAGCGATCTGGCGGCACTGAACAACCTGGCGTTGTCCTGGCTCAGTAGCGGGCAGGCGGATAAAGCGATTGAACTCCTGCGGACGACAGGCCACAGCGCGCCATCGACCCAACTGAATCTGGCCCTCGCGTTCCTGTATGAAAACCATGATGAGCAGGCGCGTAAGACGCTGGCGGCTATTGCCAGCCCGGATCGCATCGCGTCGTTGATGGACACGCTGGCCCGACAGGTGAGCGAGCTGAAGCAGCCGCAGATCCCGGCGCGTAGCCGTAGCCTGTTAATCGCCAGCCGCAGCCCGCTGCAACTGAGCGATGCCCCGGAATGATGAACAACGCGCTGCGCAAGCGTTGGCGCGCCAGCCGGGGCGTCGTCGCGACAGAAGTGGCATTTCTGGTCCCGGTGGTGCTGGTTGGCGTGATGATGCTGTTTGAACTGGCCCGCGTCGGGCTGGTGATTGGCGTCGGCAGGGTGGCGCTGGAGAAATCGGTGCAAAGTTTTCGCTTCGATGACCTGCCGACCGTCAGCGCATCCCGGATGGCGGAAAATCTGAAATCGCGCATGGTCGATTCGGCGTATGGCTATCTCGATGGCAGCGATCTGACGGTTAGCGTGTTGTATTTCAGTAACCTGAGCCAATTGGGCGGGTTGGCGATCGCCGCGGAAGACGGGGATGAAGAAACGGAAAATACCCGGCCCGTATGGTCGGTAACGGTGCAGATTAAAAAAGCGTTTCTGACCCCTCTCCCGGAGGTGCTGTCGCTTGGGGATACCTTCCGCTATCAGTACAAGCATGTGTTCGGCACGGAACTGACCACCGATGAGCAGGATTAAACGTTTTCTGGCGTGCTGCCGGGCGGCGGCAGCGCTGGAAACGGCGCTGATTTTTCCTTTGGTGCTGGCGGTTGGCGCGCTGTGTACGGACATCTACACCGTTGGTCTGGAGCGGGAGCATATGGAACAGCGGAGCGGGGCGATAGCCTCGGTGCTGGGATATCAAACGGAACTGACCGAAGAGGGCTTGCAGGGGCTACTGGATGCCGTGCTGCCGGAAGATCTGTCTGGCAATTATCAGATTTTAATCAGCAACGTGCGGCGAAACGGGCTGGTTTACTGGCAGCTCAGTCGGGGGAGCGCCACCGATCTGTGTGAAGACAATCAGGCTGCTGCTGGCGACGCCTGGCCCGGCGATCTGCCGGAGCGGGACGAAGAGGATGACAGCGATAACGTGTCGATGGTGGTAGTGGATATCTGCCGCGAGGGGAGTGATGTCAGCCTCGTGGGAGGGCTGTCGATTAGCGGACTCTTGCATGCATCAACGGTGAATCGCGTCGCGCATGGGCTTATTGCGCTGGATGACGCTCTGGCGCAGGAAGCCGGTCTGGATGAGGATGAATGATGATGCGCCATAAATGGCAAAGGCTGCGCCGTCTGCTGCGCGGTTTCTGGCGACAGGAACGTGGGGCAGGCACGGCATTTTATGTGCTGGGGACGATGGGGTTGCTGGTGACGGGGGCCTTTATTGTCGACGCCATGCAGACCACCGGCGATGCCGCGCAGATCAAGCGGGCGACGGATGCGGCGGCGCTGGCGGTAGGACACCAGGCGGTGGTGAGCCATTCACAAAACGGAACCTTCGATCAGACGCAGATGACGGCGCTGGCGTATGAATATGTCCGCAACAATCTGGGCATGAACAGCAAACTGGCGTCCGACCTGACCCTCGATCGCGTCAGCGTCACCAGCGGTCGCAATGATGATAATAATCGCCTTTACACCGTGACGGTCACGTTTGATACCAACCCGGATTTATTAAACGTCGCCAGGCAGGAACAACAAATCTATTCCACCGCAGAAGTGCATACCGCCTCACTGGAGGTGGCGCTGGCCCTGCCGAATACATTGCATGAAGACAGCAGCAACCTTGCCGCGTTACGCCGTATCGGGAATGAGTTTGCGTCAGACCTGATTGGCGATAGCGACAACAGCTGGCTGGCGTTAGTGCCGTATAGCCAGGCGGTTAACGTGTACGATGCCGAACATTCAGGGCGTATCCGGCAATGGGCATCCAGCGGGGCGCTGAACCCGATAGAACTCACCTCTCTGTTCCAGTCCGGCTACGGTAGCCTGGCCGACCAGCGTATCCCGGACCGTCGTTACAACCTGTTATGCATGTACCGTGGCCTGGACCTGGGAGAGAACTATTTCTGGGATGAGGCGCCTGCGAATCAGTTTCGGGTTTATTACCGGGCGGATCTGCCTGAAAACGCCATCGAGTCGTACTACATCTCCTGGATAGGGCCAAACCCGGTTTTTGGCCAGGCGGATGGCGCGCGTGACACTTTTTATATCGTGGTGGATAAGGGATGCCCCTATGCGCCGTTACTCCCGCTGAGCAATGACATGGACGCTATCGCCACCCGTCTGAACGCCATGCGTACGGGGTTTAACGTGAACTACGCCATTGCGATGGGCTGGGCGGCGATGGCGCTGGCGCCGGCGTTTCGCGGTGAGAGCGGCTGGGGTCTGGATGATGATTTGCCGAAGGATTTCGATACCGGCAACAACGAACGTTTAAAGGCTGTGGTGCTGCTGGTCAACTCCTCCGACACATTGTGGTTCGACAGCGATAGCTACAACGCTTATGTAGGCGAAACCACGGATGGTTGCCCAACCAATGGTGAGAGCTGCGATGACACTCGCGTGATCATTGAGCGATTTACCCATTTATGTTCCAGCTTCCGCGACCACGACCTGCGTTTTTTCCTCGTGGTTACGGGCAATGATGAAGCGGAAAACGAAGCGGACGGCGGCACTATCGCCAGCGCATCGGCGTTTCGCACCGTTGCGGATGCCGGGTTGTCCGGCTGTGCGGTGAAAAGCACGGACCTGACCTATTACAACGGCGAGGATTTCGTCGCCTCAGAAAGCAAGATTAGCCAGCGCTTAACCGAGATTGCCGAAGAGTTGCAGCAGGAAAGCAGTTTTGTTCGGCTCATTGAGTAATAGCAAGTGCGACTTTTGATTGACAGGATATGACATTATGAGCTCTTCCCGTTCTACACCGCGTCTGGGCCGACGTTCGCTATGGCAGGCCTGGGCCCTCGAACCGCGTATGATGTTCGACGCTGCCGCCGTCGCCACCGCCGAACAAGTGGTTGACGCCACCGAGAGTCAGCCCGGCGTCACGGCGACCGGCGTTGAGGCGTCCATTACCGTTGATGACGGCTCCGGTACGCAAAGCGTGGACTTGTTCTCTGACGTGAGTGTGGCCTCCGCTACTGATAGTGAGGCGCTCTCGGATCTGGTGGTGACCGTGGATAGCGCCGGTAGTAATCAGGCGCTGGTCATTGACGGCACATCTATCGCCCTTGTGGTCGGTTCCGGCGTCACCAGCGAAAATTACTACAGCTATCAGGTGACGGTTAGCGGCGGCGTTACCCGTATTACCCTCAGCATTGCGTCCTCAGAAGCCAGTAGCGAAGCGGATATCGCCAGTCTTATTGACGGCATTGCGTATCAGACCGTTGATAACACGGTGGAAAGCGGAACCATTACCGTCACGCTTGCCACCTTAAGCGATGATAGCGAGACGGCGACGCTGGATATCAGCTCTTCAATTACCATTGATAATACGATTAATGTCGCGCCGACGCTGAGCGATGATCGCCCGTTAGCGTCCGCGGAAAGCATCGCCCTGTCTGACCTCGGCGATGACGCCCAGGTTACGTATTCAGACGAGGGCGACTACGCCTATGTGGCCGGGGAGGGCAGCGTCTCCGTATTTACCGTGGACGACTCTGGCCGACTGACGCTGGTGCAGACCCTGAGCGTGGCGGATATGGGAACGGCCACTGAAATAGTAAGCAGCAGCGATGGTCTCTCGCTTTATGTTACTGACGGCAGTAGCGCGATTTACGTTTTCAGCATTGAGGATGGCGGCGTCAGCCTGGCGTCAACCGTGACCTATGCCGACGGCTATATCTCCGGCGGCTTAGCGATATCGGACGATGGCAGTTGGGTCTATGCCGGCACAGACTACAACGATGTGGTGATTTTTAGTCGCGACACGACGACAGGGGAACTGACGTATCTCACGCGTGCGCCCGGCGAATCAGACAGTAGCGGCCGCAACGGCGTTATTGCCACCTCCGGGGATTATGTTTATGTGATTTATACCAACGGCAGCCACGCTATCCTCGTCTATCAGCGCGCTGATGATGGCTCCCTGAGTACCGTGGCGACACTGACCACCGATATCTGGGGATTCAGCGCCGTTGATTACAGCCTGGCGGTATCAGAGGACGGGCAGTACCTGTATGTCGCTGACCCGGATTATGGCACACTTTCTCTTTATCAGTTCAGCGACGCCAGCCTTACGCTGGTGGATACCTTCAGCCTTGAGGGCGTGACGGACATCGCCCTGAGCAGCGATGGCGGCGTGCTGTACGCCACTACCAGCGGCGGCTCTATTTATGTTTATAGCGTATCGCAGAGCGGGGGAACCTTGACGCTGGTAAGCAGTGTCAGCGGAGGTGATGTGGGCGATATCGCGGTTTCCAGCGATGGCTTATCCCTGCTTATTGCGGGCAGCAGCGGCGTGACGCGTTACACGGCGGCGCAAACGCTGGCGGAAGGGGCGTCCGCCCACTTCGCCAGCGGAATGACCCTTGCGGATAGCAATAACGATGTCCTGAATGCGGGCGAAGGTAACTACAACGGCACGAGCATTACCGTCAGCGCGAATGTGGACGGTGGAACATTCGGCATGGAGGATGGGGATGGGCTGACTTATGCCGATGGCGTCATTTCGTTTGAGGGCAGTGCTATCGCCACGCTCGCCACCAGCAGCGATGGATCGCTGACCGTGACCTTCACCGCAGATGTCGCGACCGACGTGGCGAACCAGGTCCTGCAGCAACTCACTTACCGCAACAGCGCGGCCGTCGTCGGCAGTTATATTCTGTTGACCGTCGCGGTAAATGACGGGCAGCTCGCCAGCAATAACCAGGTGGTCACCCTGCGGGTCAACGCACTACCGACGGTCAACGCCAGCGTGTCAGCCGATTATGAGCTGGAGAGCGCAACCAGTGAAACAGACTACAGTTTCACCTTATCGTCCGATCTGTTCAGCGACGCGGATGGGGATAACCTGACCTGGAGCGTAACGGGACTGCCTGACGGGCTGTCATTTGATGCCGCTACCCACACCATTTCCGGCGCTGCGCTGGAAACGGGCACTTTTACCGTGACGGTGACCGTCGCCGATGCGTCAGGGGCCAGCGCATCTCTGGAACTGACGCTGGAGGTGGCGCAGATTGCTAACCGTGCTCCGGCGCTGAGCGAAGGCGCCGCCACGAGCCTCGCCAGTGCGACCGAAGGGGCCGAATACAGCGCCACGCTGGACGATTCGCTCTTCAGCGATGCGGATAGCCTGTACGGCGATAGCCTTACCTGGACGGTATCCGGTCTGCCGGACGGTCTGGTCTTCGACCCGGAAACCCTGACCATATCGGGTTCATCCAGCGCAGTGGACGATTATACGCTAAAGGTGACGGTGACCGACGAGTCAGGGGCCAGCAGCTCGCATGAGATGACGTTACGGGTGATTACGACCGAAGAAGCGAGCAACAACGCGCCTTCATTAATTGCGGATTCCAGCGATCTGAACTACACCAGCGATGGCTCGCTTAGCGGTTTCAACCAGTATGTCAACAGCATCACGCTATCCGACGATGGCGGTATTCTGGTCATTGCCGCCAGTACCAGCAGCAACGCTAATGGTCCCAACGGCACCAGCTCTCTTTATGTCTACAGCCGCGATACGACAACCGGCGAGTTAACGCTGTTACAGACCTTCACGCAAGGTCTGAGCGATGATGGCGATGACAGCAACGGCATTGAGGCTGACGGCCTGCAGGCGATCACCTCGGTGACATACTCCGCCGACGGTAGCCTGCTGTACGTGACGGGATACTCGTCTACGGGAAGCAGCGAGGCCTATTCGATCACGGTATTCAGCGTCGGAGACGACGGTGCCCTGAGTCTGGTCGGCAGCGTCGCCGACCTGCCGGAAACCGTTTTGCAGATTGCGGTGTCTGACAACGGAGATACGCTCTATGCGCTCTCATCCAGCACCTTATATGCCTATAGCATCGGTAGCGAAGGCACCCTGACGGCCATCGACACCTATGCGCCAGACAGCGGATTCGGCACGGCTGTCGCCATGCAAGTGGATGAGGATGGCAACGTCTATGTGCTGAGTTCCCAGCGTCTGACGCTCTATACCCAGGCCGATGACGGCACGGTGAGCTATGTCGGGCAACTGACAAGAAGCGGCAACGACCTGGTATGGACCGACGCCGGAGGCGTGACCGATACCATTGCCACGCTGAGTAACAGTAACGCTTTCAGCGGCGCCAACGCCCTGGTTGTCTCGGATACCGGGGCGGTGTACCTGACAACCAGCAATGGCTTCCTGACCACGCTGCAATACGACAGCGCATCCGGCACTCTGAGCCTGGTCAGCGCCATTAGCGCATATGATGCGCTTTACCAGTACCCGCACAGTATCGCCATCTCAGACGATGGCACCACGCTGTATGTGACCAGCGCCGCGAGCAATATAATCGCGGTGTATACCATTGGCGAAGAGGGCGCGCCCGCGTTATCCGGCACGATTACCACCGATAGCGCCATCTCCCGGCTGGTGGTCAGCGCTGATGGCCTGTCTATTTACGGCGGCAGGCATATGTACGGCGGCACGCTCGGACTGAATATTATCAGTGCCACCAGCGTCTCGGTGGCCTACAGCGAACGGGAGACGATCACGCCTGCCAGCGGCCTGACCCTGGCGGATGCGGAGTACGATGCCCTGAATGACGGGGCGGGGAATTACAAGGGGGCGGTCATCACGCTGGCGCGTGATGGCGAGGCGGACAGTGCAGATATCTACGGTTTCAGCGACGGCAATGGATTGACGCTGACGAATGGTGTTCTCTCGCTGGATGGCGAGGCTATCGCCACGGTTGCGATCACGGACGGCGCGCTGACGCTGACCTTTACCGCTGACGTGAGTACCGGGACGGCGAATCAGGTGCTGAACCAACTCACCTATACCAACACCAGCAACCAGCCCGACAGCGCTATCCTGCTCACGCTCTCCGTTGCCGATCGCTACACCACCAGCAGCGTGGCGATCCAGCTCACGGTGAGCGCGGTCAATAATGCGCCATCCGCCACTGCCACTGCTGTCGGGGGCACCTATACCGAAGATGGCGAGGCCGTCGCGTTGTTCGGGGATGTGACGACCTCGACGATTGAGTCCGATCAGACGATCGTTGGTCTGACCCTGACGGTTTCCGGGCTGGTCGATGGCGAGAGTGAAACCCTGGTCGTTGACGGTACGACCGTTACGCTGACGGATGGCGCGACGGGGAGCACCACGAGCGGTTATGTTTATACGGTCACGTTAAGCGATGACGGTAGCGCGGCGGTGGTGGTCTCCAGCAGCGATGGCATGACCAGCGATGCCGCGGCGGCGCTGTTGTCCGGGTTGGCCTATGCCAATAGCAGCGATAATCCGGGCGAAGGGACGCGCACGGTGAGTATCAGCGCAATACAGGATAATGGCGGGACGGATAACGGCGGTAGCGATACGACGGAACTTGCTATCGCTGCCACGGTTACCGTTCAGGGCGTGAATGACGCGCCTGAACTGGACGCCGATGCGGCTGAGGTTGACTACGCCACACTCGGAGAAGAAAGCGCCGCGCTGTTCAGTGATGTCGTGGTATCCACCGTCGACAGTAACCAGTCGATTATCGGCATTTCCGTTACCGTTTCCGGTGTGCTTGATGGCAGCAGTGAAACCCTGAATATTGATGGCACGGCCATCAGCCTGGTTGAGGGCAGCGGCGATACGACCAGCGGTTATCACTGGGAGGCGGTGATCAATAATGAAGGCGTGGTCACCCTGACCATCACCAGCCAGAGCGGCATCGATACCGCCAGCCTGATTAATTCGTTGTCTTATGCAAATGCTAACGCCGATCAGACCGCCGGCGCGCGTACCGTGACGCTGGTTTCCGTCACGGATAATGGCGGTACGGCGAACGGCGGCAGCGATACCGCCGCGCTGGCTATCGCGGCGACCGTCAATGTGCTGCAGGTTAACAATACGCCGATCGTTATCGGCACGGGCAACACCGTCGGGTATACCGAAGGCGAGAGTGCGGTCACCTTATTCGATGACATTGCGATTGACGTCATTGAAACAGAGCAGGTGGTTAACAGCGTGACGCTGACCATCTCCGGCGTCAGCGAGGGGGCGAGTGAAACCCTGACCATTGACGGCGCGGTCATCACGCTGGTGGACGGTGAAGGCACCACCGCCAGCGGCTACGCCTGGGCAGTGGCGGTGAATGATGGCGTGGTCACGCTGACCCTCTCCGCCCCTGACGGCATCAGCGATGCCGCGACGTTGCTCAACAATATTGCCTATGCCAACCTCAGCGACAATCCCACCGAGGGCATCCGTACCGTGACTCTCGCCAGCGTGCAGGATAACGGCGGCGGGGCGGATACCGCCACGCTGAATATTACCGCTACCGTTACCGTGCTGGCGGTCAATGATGCGCCGCAATTGAACGCGCCCGCGCCGATACTGGCGCAAGCCACGCAGGGTAATGCCTACAGTGCGACGCTCTCTGACGCGCTATTCAGCGATGCGGATAATACGTCATTGAGCTGGCAGGTTACGGGACTGCCCGACGGACTCCTGTTTGACGCCGACTCGCTGACCATCAGCGGCACGCCAGCCGAGAGCGGCAGTTTCACCCTGACGGTTATCGTCACCGATGCGCAGGGGGCGCAGGCGACGCTGACGCTGTCGTTAACGGTCGCGCAACGGGCGGTGAACCCGGTCATACCGATGGCGTCTTCGCCATTCTTTGACCCGTTGCCGTTGGCGCGGATTTTTGCGGCGATGACAGACGGCGAAGCGCTGCGTCACTTTTCCGCGCCGCAGCCAGAATCGTCCCCGACGCCCGATGCCGCGTTCAATGTTGAGCTTTTCCCGGGAATGGCTGCCGCGTCCGTTTCACCGCTCGCGACGGGGCCAATGGACTACGCCGCGACGACATGGGCGCTGGACCCGATTATGCCGGGGATAATGCCGGTGCTGGAAAACGTGGATTTTACCGCGCCAGCGAGGACAACGGTGGCGAACGTCCATGCGAATGGCGAGCCTCCCGTAAGCGAAGGGCGGCAGGTGTATCGCCTGGCAGATAACGGCAATTTTGTTGCCGCGCGCCTGGCCAATGGGCGTCCCTTGCCGGAATGGCTGCAGTTTGACCCTCTCGCCGGTGAGTTGAGCGTCAATGTCGCCGATGCGCCACCGGTTGGGCAGATTCAGGTGCTGCTGACCCAGGCGGATGGCGAGACGCAGATCTTGACATTACCGGGAACGCATCCGATTTCTCCTGCCGGAGATGCGCGAATCCCCGCAGCAGCCGCAGACGCGGAGCCGCCTGTTCGTGCAATCGATACCCTGGCAAAACCCGCATTTTCACAGATCCTGGCGGCGGAGCGCGGCAACAGCGATGCGCTCCTGAAGGCCGCGCGGCTGATGACAACGCCCGTTACGCAAGCGGGAAAAGCATCATGAATACTTTTAAAACAACAGGGAGTCCTCTGGTGAGTTATTCCAATTCAGCACGCTTTATGACGCGACTGTCGTCCGTTCGCGGCATGAAATTGACCATCGTTGCCTGCGCGTTAATCCTCGCGGGCTGTTCGGTACGGCCTGAGCCGGTCACCGCCGAAGAACAGATTAAACAGGCGCTTAGCGACCGGGCCCATATGTTTGCCGATCAGGAGCCGGTTCACGGGGTGATCTCGCTGGACGAAGCGCTGGCCCGGGCGCTGAAATACAACCTGCAACAACGGGTCGCGCTGATGGAACAGGCGATTGAGGATAATCTGCTCGATGTTTCCCGGCTGGATATGTTGCCCCAACTGGCGGCGCGCGCCGGCTTACACACCCGCGATAACGTCGCCGGTTCCAGCAGTCGTTCGGTGAGCACGGGCGAGCAATCGCTGGTCGCCTCCACCAGCCAGGACAAAACGCTGCGTACTGCCGATCTGAGTATCAGCTGGAACGTGCTGGATTTCGGCATCAGCTACTTCAACGCCAGAATGCAGGCGAACAAAACCCTGGCGGCAGAGGAGCGGCGGCGCAAGGTGGTGGCGGATATCACCCGTCAGGTGCGAACGGCCTACTGGGAAGCGGCGACCGCCCAGCGTTTGCAGCCGGAAGTCACCCAGGCGCTGACGCAGGCGCGTCAGTCGCTGGAGTATGCCCGCCAGACCGAACGCGAGCGCCTGCTCGCCCCGGTAGACGCGCTGCGTTTTCAGAAGAATATGCTGGAGATGGTGCGTCAGTTAGAAGTGGTGGATAGCGATCTGGCGCTGGCTAAATCGCGCCTTGCTTCGTTGATGAATCTACCGCCCGCCAGCCATTTCACGCTGGTGGCGCCGCAGGAAAACAGCCTCACCCAGCCGAAATTACCGTATTCACTGACGGATCTGGAAAACTTCTCAATGGTGAAACGGCCTGAGATACGCGAGGAAAGCTATCTGGCGCGGAATGCGGTGCTGGATACCCGTAAATCGCTAACCCGGTTGCTGCCCGGCGTGTCGCTGTTCGCGGGGGTAAATGGCGACAGCAACAGCTATCTGGTGAACCATAACTGGGCCAGCGCTGGCGTACAGGTCAGCGGTAATTTGCTCAATGTCCTGTCGTGGTCGTCGGTTAAACGCGCTGGCGAAGCGGGAGAGTCTCTGGCCGAAGCGCGTCGTCAGGCATTACGGATGGCGGTGCTGACGCAGGTGAATGTGGCGTGGCTGGAGTATCAGCAAAGCGCGCAGATGTTTAACCGTTATCAGGAACTGGCGCGAGTACAGCGCGGCATTATGAACCAGACGGACCAGAGCTACCGCAATCAGGCGGCGACCCAAATGGAACAGGTGCGGGTCAGCACGGAAACGATCCTCACGACGCGCGCCCGCGACCGAAGTTTTGCCAGTATGCAGGATGCGTTGGGGACCGTTTATCAGGCCGCAGGCCTCGACGTCTTACCGACGCAGATTGCCGGAACCAGCCTGGCGGCGCTGAGCCAGAGTATCCATCAGACCAGTCGACAAATTGAAACAGGGGCGCTGGCTAAGACTTCGTTGTCGTTGTCTTCTCCCGCGCCGAAAACGGCGGCCCCGCTGCTGAAAACCTCGCCTTCCGCGCCGGTGGCGCCGCTCCTGACCGCCGCTGCGTCGGTGCCTTCCGCGCCGGTGGTCAGAGCAACATCTCAGCCTGTTGCGCAAAGCTATCCACTGGCGAGCGGCGATATGTGGAATAGCCTGCAATCAATGGCCGGGGAGACGGAATGAGGCGGCTGGCGATACTTGGCGTGATCTGGCCACTGATGACCAGCGCCGCCGAGCCGGTAGAGACTATTCGTGTGCAGCTTAGCGCGGTGCGGCAGACTACGCTCTCCAGCGGCATTGCGGCGAAAGTGGCGAAACTGGCGGTTAAAGAGGGCGACCGCTTCCGCCAGGGGGACACCCTGCTGGCTTTCGATTGCGCGGTTTTACAGGAAAAACTGAACTATGCGAATGCCGCCGAACAGGCGGCGCGTAAGAAATTGTCCGTGGCTAACCGGCTCGACAAATTGAATTCCATCAGCGTGTCCGACGTTGATCAGGCGCGTTCCGCCGTGGCGATGGCGCAGGCTGAAAGCGGCGTCAATCGGGCGATGCTCAAACGCTGTGTGATTACGGCCCCGTTTTCTGGGCGCGTGACGCAAACGCGGGTACGCCAGTGGGAGACGGTGCCGGAAGGCAAAGAGCTGCTCTCTATCTACGATGACAGTGCGTTTGAACTGGAGATGATTGTGCCCTCCCGCTGGTTAGTCTGGCTGAAAGTCGGCTCGCCTTTTTCCGTAACCCTCGATGAAACCGGACTGAATTATCCCGCCGAGGTGAGCCGCATCTCTTCTGCCATAGAGCCGGTGAGCCAGTCAGTGAAAGTTTTTGGCCGTATTACTCTGGCTGGTGAAGGCCTGCTGCCGGGAATGAGCGGCGTGGCGCATCTCAGCCCACCGGAGTCGCGGGCCCATGAGTAATGCGCTACAGCCGCTGGCGGCGTTGCTGCAACTGCAAAGTCGGATGCGAGCGCTGGAGAGCCATGATGCGCTGGCTTTTTTCATGGTCAATGAAACGCACCGTCTGACGCCTTATCGGCAGGCCATGTTGTGGGACGGGGGGCGAGGTAAACTGCGCGCCGCCTCCGGCATCGTCAGTCTTGATGAGCATGCGCCATTTTGTCGTGGATTTAGCCAGTTGTGTCTTCAGTGGCAGCAGCGCTATCGACAGATGCAGACGTTGACGGGGCAAAACTTACCTGCCGGGGATCGCGATTTCTGGCATGAGTACCTGCCGGAGCATGGGTTCTGGCTACCGCTGGCGCACGTTTCATCTGATGCGCCAATGGCTTTGATCCTGCTGCGGGAAACGCCCTGGGGCGAGTCTGAGCGGGCGTTGCTGGGGCAACTGACCGACGCTTACGGGCACGCCTGGCGAGGATTGACGAGACAGGGAAAATCGCGGGGGCCTCTGCGATTGCGGAAAAAGAAAATTGTGGTTGCGGCGCTTCTCGCGGCGCTAATCATGTTGATTCCAGTACGCCAGTCCGCATTAGCGCCCGCCGAAGTGGTCGCCCATCATCCGGTAATGGTGCGGGCGCCGCTATCCGGGGTGATTGATGCGATTTCGGTAAAACCCAATCAGGGCGTGAAAAAGGGGCAGATTCTGGTACGGCTGGATGCGCGGGAGCTGGAAAACCAAAGAGAAAATGCACGCCAGCAGTTTGCCAGCGCGGATGCGCAGTATCGACAAGCGCAGCAAATGGCGCTCAATGATACGGACGCAAAAGCGCAGTTAGCCGTTCTGTCCAGCCGTCGTCAGCAGGCGCAAAGCGAAATGGCGTTTCTTACCTCGCAACTGGCGCGTATGGCGCTGGCCGCCCCCCGCGATGGCGTTGCTATTTTTGACGATGTGAGCGATTTGATTGGCCGTTCAGTGTCCGTTGGCGAGCGGATCATGATGGTGGCCAACCCGCGCGATACGGAACTGGAGATACAACTGCCCGCGGCGGACGCCATTGCGCTGAGTCAGGATGCGGAAGTCCGCCTGTTCCTGAATGTTGCGCCAGGCTCGCCTCAGCCAGCACGCCTTACGCAGATTGGCTACCGGGCGAGCCTGACGGCGGAGAGCGTGATGGCTTACCGGCTGCGCGCGCGTTTTCTGCAAGATGACCCCGTTTTGCGCGTTGGGCTGAAGGGTACCGCCCGCGTCTACGGGCAGCGTACGGTGCTGATCGCCTACCTGTTGCGTAAGCCCTGGTCGGCGCTACGGGTATGGCTGGGAGTATAAGTATGACGGTAACGGCTCCGTCGACAGGGCGGCTTGCGCCGCTGCGCGATGAACTTATTTTGCACCCAGGCCCCGCCAGTTGGGATGGCTCTCCCACCTGGACGTTAGAAGATCCGCTGCGTGACCGCTATTTTCGTATTGGCTGGCTGGAAATGGCGCTGTTATCACACTGGTCGCTCGGGGACGTAGGGGAGATTGTCGCAGAGATAAACCAGCAGTTGCCGGTGTCGATTGATGAGGAGGACGTGCGGGCTTTTGGTGAGTTCCTGTCCACCAACGCCCTGACCCGGCGATGTGGCGACCAGGCGATTCGACAAATGACGAAGCAGCTTGCGGCAGGGAAAATCGCCTGGTGGCGTTATGTTCTGCGCCATTATTTATTTTTGCGCATTCCGTTGCTTCATCCGGATAACTTTTTGCAGCGTACTCTCCCCTGGGTTGCGATGTTCTATCGCCCAGGGTTCTGGCTGGCGACAGTGATTGCCGGGATGACGGGATTACTGTTTGCCAGTCAGCAGTGGGAAACGTTTCGCCATACTTTCCTGCATTTTTTCACGCTGGAAGGGGCCGTGTTGGCCGGTCTGACCCTGTGCGTCACCAAGTTTTTGCATGAGTCAGGCCATGCTTACACCTGCAAACGGTACGGGGCGAAGGTCAGTAGCCTCGGCGTGGCGCTGATGGTCATGATGCCGGTTTTGTATACCGATACCTCATCCGCCTGGCGACTCGCCAGCCGCCGTCAGCGTCTGGTAATTGGCGCCGCCGGGATGCTGACCGAACTGGCTATTGCCGCATGGGCAACGCTGGCCTGGAGCTTTTTGCCGGATGGGATGGCGCGCAGCGCGGCGTTTATGCTGGCGACGACCACCTGGATGATGACGCTGGCGGTTAATCTGAGCCCGTTGATGCGTTTTGACGGCTATTTTCTGCTTTCTGACTGCCTGGGGATTGGGAACTTACAGCAACGTGGTTTCGCACTGGGGCGCTGGCAGTTGCGCGAATGGTTGTTTGGTTTACGGGATATGCCGCCAGAACCTTTGCCGAACTGGCTGCGCCGTACATTGACCGGGTATGCGTTTGCCACCTGGATTTATCGTTTGTTCCTGTTCACAGGCATCGCTTTGCTGGTGTACCACATGACGTTCAGGTTGCTGGGGATGGCGTTGTTCGCCATTGAAATCGGCTATTTCGTGCTGTTGCCCATTGCGAATGAGCTTCGCGCCTGGCACCACCGTCGTAAGGATTACCGAATGAATCGCAATGTCATATTGACCCTGGGCGGTATTTTTTTGACGGCAATGCTCTTGCTGCTTCCCTGGCAGCGCACGGTTTACGCGCCGGGATTGCTGCGGGCGGAACAGCAGGGCAGCCTGTATATGCCGATGCCGGCGCAGGTTGAGCAGATCCGGGCGCGCGCCGGTCAACGGGTGGAGAAAGGGCAAATATTGTTTACCCTGCGCGCGGATGCTGTCCAGCATCAACGCCAACAGTTGGATCTTCAGCTTGCGACGCTGACCTGGCAGCAGAGTTTTCAGACGCTGAATAATGAGACATTGCAAACGCACCAGCGGGTCAGGCAAGAGCGTGACGCCGCCCGCCAGCGCCACCAGGTGTTGCAGCAACAACTGACCGATCTGGCGATACGTGCGCCATTCTCCGGGCGGCTGGCGGATATTGCGTGGCCTCTGGCCGCCGGGGAATGGTTAGGGCAAGGCGAGTGGCTGGCGACAGTGACCGGCACGCAGGGCGCTCTGGTTGAAGCCTTTGTCCCGGAAAACGCGTGGCTGCGGTTGCAGATTGGGGCAAAGGGCGTTTTCTATCCGCATGATACTTCACGTTCCTCGATAGCCGGTGAGGTGGTTGAGGTGGAACATACTGCGGTACGCGATTTGCGGCCGGTAGCGGAGCTTGCCTCCCTCTATGGCGGAGACATCGCCGCACTCAGTGACAGTCAACAGCGATTGACGCCAGAACAGGCGGTATATCGTGTCGTGTTACGCCTGCCGCCGGATACGCCGGTACCAGAACAAGCGGTGATAGGGACTCTGGCGATAACCGGGACGCCGCGGATCCTCGCCGTCAGTTTATGGCAGCGCTTGTCGTCTGTGGTTATCCGCGAGTTTTCATTTTAACCGTCCGATGTGGGCGGCATGCTTTGGCATGAGAAGGGCATAGCCCCCGGAAACGGGGGCGCGTCGAGCGAGATTATACCTGTTCCGGTTCGGTAAGCGGCGTTAGAGAAGCGATTTGCTCGCGCCAGATCGTTTGCTCCGGCTGGCCTTCGGTGCGCTGGCCAAACAGTTGCGCGATTTGACTACCGTCCGCCGCGTACAGCTCAAGGCTGGTCACAAAGCCATCTTTTGTCGGTTTGCGGGTGACCCAGCTTTCGGCGATAGCGTCATCTTTCAGGTGTAACGTAAAACGTGGGTTAAAGATATTTAACCAGCCTCTTAACGGCTCCAGCTTTTCGACAATGCCGGTGAAGATTTGAACGCAGCCACGGTTGGCGACGAAAATCATGATATCATTTTGCACCGACTGAGCCTGCTGCAGTATTGTCTGTACTGCGGTGTTATCAACCCGCCATGCGAGATCGTCGCTCACCGCATTAAATGCCTGCTGGCGGGAAAGGTTATGCCGGTGCAGTAACACGAAAAAATCATGAACGTCGGTCATCGCTCGCCATTCTTGTTCCAGCGTTTCCGCATCTACGTTATCGGCATATTGAGGGCGGCGGGAAGGCGATGGAATAAAGGATTGCCCGCTATTATCTGCATATTCAGCAATTATCGCCTGCCATGCGGACATATTTGTTTCCGGCAATGCATAGACTTTATGGACCGCGTCGCCCTGACCATCAAAGAATTGCAGGCTGTGTTTGTTGGCTTCGTGAACGGCAAAGACACATTGCCAGTGTTGCAGGAACAAACGTAAATCAATCCCGCCAGGATTCAGGATGAGACCGGCATGACCATGAAGGGACTGCTGAGTATAAACCCCGATATGCTCATGAACCGCAAAATCATTACGCGTCAGCGCCTTCACTTCTCCCACATTTTCGAGTGCGTTGAGCAGGATACGTGTATCGACGTTCAGGCGCTGCACATCGTGCCCGACGCGCGCGTCAAGTAGCTCAGCTTCACTGACGCCAAGCTGGCTGGCCAGATCACGGGCGTATGTCCGGGGATTGTTTTCTTTGGCGTCAAGATAACGTTGATAAAGTTCAGTCCGCTTCATTCTTTTCCTGCATTGTTTATTAAAAATTAGAGAGTGCCAGAGATACCGTTATTGTATTATGGATGGCAGGTTTCATTTTTCTGGCTATATACTGTTATCCTTCAGGTTACTTGTGCGTTGGCCACCTGTGATCGCCTGAGTGACTTATTTGAATAAGCCCATTGGAATACTTATGCTTGCCGCATCACCCGGTATGAATAAATGGTGATATCTGTTTAATTTTCACCGAAATGAATTAACCAGCCCATCTATTTTTCGCGCTGTATTATATTTCAGTATTATCATGCAATTCAGGTATGCGACAAGCGAATTATAGAAACCTAAATTTTATTTAATATTACGAGTGTTGGGTCTATCACCGCAAAGGTGTGGCCATAACACTGTTCGTCATCAATCATCTGACGGATTAGTTGGGCGACATCCTCACGATAGATAAGGCCATGGGCTTCTCCTTCGACCCGGATCGCCATGCCGGTCGCGGCACCGTGTTTCAGGCCGCCAGGGCGCACGATACAACCGTTTAGCGTACTGGTTCGCAGCCAGCTTTCAGCAAGGGACTTTTCTCTTACCGCCTGTCCAAATGCCTGGCGGGCACGGGCGGAAAGCGTGTGCCAGGTTTCGCCGCAACCTATGGATGTCACCAGCAACATATATTTCAGTCCGCACCGTTCTGCGGTATCAATAATCAGCCGATTACCGGCGTAGTCGGTTTCCGGGCTGCCTAATGTTGAAACAATCCGCGCATCAGGACCGGCAGTGACGCAGGCTAATTCAACGTGCCCGGCATCCAGCGCATCGCCTGCTATTACTTTGACGCCGAGGGCGCTGAGCATCGCCGCTTTTTCGGGGGAGCGTACCAGCGCATATATTGTGCGCGATTCAGCTAAGCCCTGATGTACCAGCGCTAAGCCAACGCCTGATGATGCGCCGAATATCAGCCAGGGGGAGCGGTGAGATGAATTCATCGTGATTCCTCTTATGGGTGAGTATTGGTCAGGCGGAGGCCTGACGTATTACCGGAATGATTTGTTGCAGGGCGTCCAGCATATTGCTTGCCCAGAAACGGCCCTCGGTTGTCAGGGTAAACGTGCCCTCTGACTGGCAGGACAATAATCCACAGGTTTGCCATTGTGTTAATAGCGGCATCAGTTGGGTGGGGTCGGGCAATATAGCGCTCAGGTCGCAATAACCGGTGTCCAGTCCGCCCTGAATAGCCATCCGCCAGTGATAATCCGCGCTGCGGCGGGTCATCATCGCTAATGGTTTTTCCCCGCACAACACTTTATCGAAATAATCAGGAAGACTACGCAGGTTCATAAAGGCAGCGCCGTCCAGCGATCCTCCCGCGCTACACCCCAGAGCAAGATAATCCGCGCCGCTTTTGATAAGCAAGTTATACCTGTTACGTTCTTTGCGGGTGCGCGCCCAATGGCTGTTGCTGAGTTGACGCCAGTTATCTGCGGCCAGGGTATCACAGGCCAGCGTGTAGGCATTGCGACACCACTCTGGGGTGGGGAGCTGTTGCCTGCCCGCCGCCACGCCTTTAGCCAGGGGCGTTGAAGGGAACAGATTGAGGGCATAAAGGTCAATGCCATCCAGCGGTAACTGACGTATTACGGCAAGATCGTCTTGCCAGCTTTCGAGCGTCTGTCCGGGTAAGCCAAACATCAGATCTCCCACCAGGGTGGCCTGGGAGCGTTCGGCAAGATGGCAGATGAAATCAATCATCGCCTGTCGCCCGGTTCGCCTGCCTAAGCGTTGTCGTAACCGGGTGTCGAACGTCTGAATACCGAGCGAAAATCGATTAACGCCAGCCTCAAGGCAGGCCTCAAGGCGCCGATCGTCAAAATCAAGAATGCGCCCCTCGACCGTAATTTCGCAGTCGCGTGCCAGGGGGAGAGCGCGACGAATAGCGTGAATAATCATAGAGAGCTGGGAAGCGCTAAGCGCGCTTGGCGTACCGCCGCCAAGATAGATAGCCTGAATAGGGGCAGACTGATGCAGGGGGCTGTGGGCTTCCATTTCCAGTTCCTGTAACAGCGCCTGGCAATATTTTTCCAGCGTGTCGTCATTCAGCGGGTTTTGATAAAAGCCGCAGAAGGTGCAGTGGGTGGCGCAAAAGGGAATATGCAGATAGAGAAGACGTGGGTTATTCGGCAATGGATGCGCCAGTAGATCTTGCCAGGCGCTGTGTCGCTCGCTGGCGCTGAGTGGGGCTTGTTGGCGCCATGGCATGGTCGCCCGACGTTGAGAAAACGGCATATTACCCGGATGGGCATAATGGCTGCTGAAATCAAAGGGCATCGCTGAGTTTCTCCTGGAAGCTGAACAAGGGGATGCATTAATGAAAATGAATCCTATTTACAGTTATTTGGGCGAAGACTGTCATAGTCGTCCGGAAGGGAAATTGATTCAGATCAGGAGGGGAGGGCCGCTCCTGTGAAACCCGCGCCGTGTCTGGCTTACGGCAATATTAAGTTTTGTTAACGATCCCCCATGAACAAGACAATCGCTTACTATTAGCCACAGGCAGCATTTGGGCGTACAGGAGAAGCGCCAGCGAAGGGCACGTTTTATTGTTGTGATTTTGTGCCTTGTTGTTTGAAAGAGGTGAAATCCAGGTTAGCTCTTGCTATTAAATGATAATGATTGCTATTATCTTTTGTAAAAATCTATGTCTGCTCACATTTAGCGTGAAAGTTTCAGCGTGAAAGCGTGTTGTGCGCGTGTGGCAAAAGACACAAATACCGGGTATTCAAAAAAATACAAAGAAGAATACATTTAAACTCTGGGGATATTATGCGTGTTTTAGTGGTTGATGATGATTCTGTTCTTTGCCGATGGCTTGGTGAAAAATTGCATGTTCATGGTCATATTTGCCAGATTATTCATGATGGTTCTCAGGCTTTAAATGCCATACGTCAGGATGTTTATGATGTGATTTTGCTTGATCGTATGCTGCCGGGTATGGATGGTTTTACTGTTTTACGTGAGTTGCAAAATTGCGAGCATCCCCCTGTTATGCTGCTTTCCGCATTAGATCGCGATGTCGACCGCGTTATGGGGCTGGAACTGGGCGCGGAAGATTATTTGGGTAAGCCCTTTAATTTTAATGAACTCAGGCTTCGTCTGGATATTATTGTTGGTCGGGATAAGCGTCATGCTGCGCAGAACGCGGTCCTCACGTTTGCGGATCTTAAAGTTGATTGTCTTCAGCGTAAAGTCTGGCGGGCAGGGAAACCGATAGATCTGACGGACAAAGAGCTCAAACTGTTATTAATGTTAATGGAAACGCCGGGGAAAGTGACCAGTCGTACGCATTTGCTGGAGCGGGTATGGGGCTACCATTTTGATCCGCAAACCAACCTGATTGATGTCCATATGTCGAAACTGCGTGCCAAAATAGACAAAGGTTTTGACCGGCCGCTAATAAAGACACTGCGTTCAGTCGGTTATTGTCTGGAACAGCCAGGGCAAAGGTAAGCAATGTTCCAGAACACTTTTGCTTGTCGATTACTCCGCTACCTGCAAATGAAAGTTGGCCAGTGGCAGGTGATTAGCGCCAGCCATTATCCTGATTTTCTCACCACCGCAAATTTCCGCCAGGCGATCACCATCGTGTTTCTGTTTCTGGTGATGGCGATGGTCAGCATGATTGGCTCCAGCATACTGATCGAATCGTTGGTGCGCGGGCATGTTCATGACGTCATCATCAACGATATCTATGATTACTCGGTGAAATCCGCCCTGAAAAGAACGTCTGATATCATCAGCCAGTTACAACATGAGTTGCAGGGAGACAATAATGATGGAATGGCGCAGGTCATTGTTATTGATCCTCAGGGGGCGCTGGTGTATCACAATATGCCGGTTTATAGCATGTCCGCGGAAAAATGCCATATTGATGTTGCCTGCCTTAAATCCCTGATTAAGGATGCCAGCAGTAATAATATTGTCGGGCTGACGGTATTACTGCAGGATGGCGGCATTCTTTTTCGGGCATATAATATATTGCCGATGTTAGAACGGGTACGCACGATCCCTCTCGTGGCAGGCACCGGCGTATTTGTTGTGTTATTGTTTTGCTTGTATGTCAGCAGGCAATTTAGCTTACGAAGCTTACAAATCGTAAGGCAAATTCGCGAAGCGTTGCACCGTTATAGTAACGGTGAAAAACAGGTGCGAATGCCGGTTTCTTCTTATGGTAATGATTTCGACGCATTGAGCGCGGATATCAATCAGAATTTGGATAGAATTGACCGTCTAATGGAACAAGTGCGTAATAATGCGGGACACATTGCACATGAATTACGTACGCCTCTTACTCATTTACATAACAGACTATATACCCTTTCAGAAAGACCGGATTTGACGGTTGAAGCCAGAAAAGAGGTGGAGCATGCGGTTAATGAAGTCCAGACGGTTTTAGCGTTGTTTCGCACCGTTATGCGAATTGGTGAGATTGAAAGTGGGCGCTGTATCCATCAGCTATCTTCACTTTCTGCACAGGAACTCCTGCAAGATGTTGTGGAATATTATCAACCGCTGGCAGAAGAGCGAGCCTGTCGCATAGTGGTAGAGCAGAGTTCTGATATTGTCATGTTTTTCGATCGCGCCCTGGTATTTCAGGCGCTGGCGAACCTGATTGAGAATTCGCTTAAGTATGCCTCAGAAGGGGGATGCATCAGACTTGGCTATCGCTTGTACCGGGGGTGGTTATCGTTATATGTGGCAGACTACGGGCCCGGTATCCAGGAGTCTCTGCAGGAAAAAGCGACTGAACGTTTTGAACGCCTGGAGCAGCGTTACTCCAGCAGCGGATATGGGTTGGGGTTATCTTTGGTAAAAGCCATTGCGGAGCTGCATGGCGGCAAAGTTTGTTTTCAGAATACCCATCCGGGTTTATGTGTCTATCTGTGCCTGAAACGGTGTAAATGATGCATTTCCTTCTCGGTTTTTTAAGGAATAGCCAGGGGGCGTTTTTCAATTAATAATTCTTAATTATCTGTCTGTTGATTTTATCCCTTGAGAATTTCATTATCCCGCAAGGAGGTTTTGCCGGTGGTAAAATTTCTTGTGTGCCATACCTGAAATAAAGTGCTTGTGCTGTTCAAAACGGTTAACCGCTTTGTCCTGCAGCTAGAATTATTTAGAGTATAGTTGATGAAAGATGTGGGTTAATGTTAAAGGCTATTTTGAGTGAGTTATTTTGATGCGTCAGTGGATTACTTGTAGTGACAGAATGAAAATATCCCGCGGCGTAACCCGCATGTTATTTCGCCTCCTGGCTGTCATCAGTCTGATTCTGGCGGCTTTTGGCCTGGTTGTTCCAGGATTGCCGTGCACTGAGTTTTTGTTGCTTGCCTGCTGGGCCGCGGCGCGCAGTTCCCCGCGTCTTCATTCATGGATCGTTGGCCATCGCTGGTTTGGACCTGTGCTGGAGAACTGGCGGAAAGGGATCATGCCCAGACGGGCCAAATGGATGTCCACGCTGGCTATGGCTTTTTCAGCGACCATTATGATACTGACCGTGCCGCATATCCCTAGTGTCGTCATCTCAATTATGTGTATGTCAGCGGTACTGGTATGGCTTTGGTGCAGACCGGAAAGTAGCATGTAAATGATGTCGATACCCGGCGCCACGTTATTTGTCAGGCAATTTTTCTGACTCAAGGAGACTGATGAGGTGGCTGGTGTGAATAGCGATGCCGTCCGAAAGATGCGCCGAATCATCTGAAGTATTAAGAGCCTATCCCACCCGGTGTTATTGTTGCAGGCAGTTTGAGCACCGCCCAGGTTCAAAATGGCAAATAAAACAGCCCTAATTGGATAGACTCTAAGTCGCCCCTGGTCTGTTTAACGAATGGTTTGCGGCGTGACAACCCGGCGAGCGCCGACATAATGTGCTTGCCAGTATTCATCGGTTAATTTACTGATTCGTATATCGGAACCGGTACGTGGGGACTGGATAAACCGATTGTTACCAAGATATACGCCAACATGGTCGGCTGAACCTTTGTGAATCCGAAAGAATACCAGATCTCCTTGTTCCAGCTCATTTTTATTGACTGAGGCCGCATCACGGTGATGAAACATTTCATTAGCCGTCCTGGGGAGCGGCGTTTTAACGAGGTCTTTATAGGCGTAATAGACAAGACCGCTGCAATCGAATCCGCTATAAGGGGAAGCGCCCCCCCATTGGTAAGGCTTGCCAAGCTGTTCCAGCAATTTTTTTACAGCATTCTGTCTGACCCGGAGATAATGTTCTGTATGAAGAGTCCGGAATGCCAGGCTGTCAGGGATATCATCAGTAATTCGCGAAGTGTATGAGAACAACATTTTTGTTGTAACCGCGTGACGGTATTCCGGACTTTTTTGCCGGGCGCTTTTTAACAATCCCCTTTTTACTAACGCCTTTGCGCCCGGATCTTTTTTCAGAGCGGTATAACGAATATTTGGCGCTGTCCGGTTGTACACCATTTTTCTTTGAACTGAAGAACGGGGTTCATTTTTTGTGACTTTCCCCAACTGGCGATTATCATACTTTCTTAATAATGTTCGGAGCTTTGCCGAATTTACCGCGTTAGCACGGGGTGGCCGTTTACTTGCGGATTCTGGATGGGGCGTAAGTTTAGCCGGGTTTATCGCAGCGTGATGCGGCGACGCTATTGCTGTTGTCCCGATAATTAGTATGCTACTCAAAAGTGAAATAAAGATTGTGAGTAATAAAGGCATGTCAGTGCTGACCGAATGATTTCCTCAATAGTTACAGTATTCATTAAAAAACGCTCACTCAAAAGGATACGATTGATACATTAAGAAAATTTAATTAAGAAGTGACATATTGTGCAGTGGAATGCTCCTTGCGACAAAAATAAGCTGGGGCAGGCCTGGCGTTAGCCTTGGGGAATATACCTGGATATTGGTGAAACGCTCGTTTGAATCAGGGGTGACGACAGCTACTATGGTTGTATATCAGAAAATATTATCAGATCGTATATACAAAAGAACGCTTAAAATGCATGTACATTAAATATCACTCAGCCCATCCCTGGGCATCGCTTCTTTGACCAGCGCTGGCGCTGTTAAAAACGCCTGTGACTCGCATGAGTGATGATATGCGCATCGGCACTCAGCAAAGCAATATTTAATTTCTGCAAACTATCTGGTGATTATTGATGGCGCCAGAGCGGCCGTTTATTTCTCAGACGCAAGATATTGCTCAATAGCCCATACGGCGAGCGCATGATCGTCGTGGGATGCCAGACCGCTGACCGTTACCGCGCCAAATACTGCGCCACCCGGTGTGAGCAAAGGGAAACATCCGCCGCTATCTGTATAGATCTGGGGATCAAGATAGGGTAAGTCTTCCATTGTGATGCCTTGCGCTTTATAACGCTCCCCGGTGAGCAAGGAGGCATGAGCATTACGCAGTACGGTATGCCGTTTACGGGCGATCCACTCCAGATTTTCATTACTGGAACCGGGCAGGGCTACCAGAAATAACGGTTGCCCCCAGGCGTACACTTCAATGGCGATGGGTAAGGCTTCTGCGTTAGCTCGCTCATAGAGCAAGTTACCGATAAACCAGGCGGCCCGGTGATCGAAATGCGCCAGACGTAAACGCTGTTCCTGTTGTTCCAGCACTTCAATTGATGGGATTTCTGACATGGCGATATCCTTTCAGGGAGCGCCTGACGGCGCTCCCTGGCATTGATTAGCGAACAGAAAACTCAACCCACTGACCACCCTGGTCTGCGGATTCTACACAGTGTTCCACCCAATTCACCCCGATACGACCGGCATGTACTCCGGGATACCAGAATGTCTTCAGGAAAGCCTCATCACCGCGATCGGATGCGTCCATTGCCAGGGCAAAGCGGCGATACAGATTAGACCAGGCTTCAAACAGCCCTTCAGGATGCCCGCCGCCGATGCGGTCATCAGCCAGCGCTTCTGGCGCCAGGTATGACATACCGCGTTCCAGAATACGCACCGGTTCCCCCTGAATTTCATAACGCAGTTGGTTGGGTTGCTCGTCCCACCATTCCACGCTGGCTTTTGAACCGACAACCCGGACTTTCTGACCATGCATAGAACCGCAGTTCACCGCTGAGCACCACATTGAGCCCACTGCGCCGTTGTCATACTCCATCAGCACATAAGCGTTGTCTTCCAGGGGGGCGCGAGTTTTGACAAAGCTCTGGCGGGAGCACAGCAGACGTTTGATATTCAGATGTGGCACCATCGTTTCAGCCAGGAACAACGGATGGGTCGCCAGATCGCCAAGAACATAGCTCGGCCCGACATATTTAGGATCGACGCGCCAGCGTGTGCTTGGATTATCCAGCTCCACCGCTTCTGCATGGAAGCCATGGGCAAACATCATATTAATGATGCGGATTTCACCCAGCAGCCCCTGCTGTACCATTTCACGCGCCTGCAAAATCATCTGGTGCCCGGAGTAGCCATAGGTCACACCAATAATTTTTTTCTTCTGCTGGCTCAGTTCTTCCAGCACTTTTGCCTCTTCACCGGTAAAGCAGAGCGGTTTTTCACATACCACATGAATGCCGGCTTCCAGTGCGGCTTTGCAGATTTCAAAGTGGGTATTATTTGGCGTCGCGATGGAAACCGCTTCAATGCCGTCCGCACGTTTTGCTTCTTCGCGGAACAGCGTCTGGTAATCCGGATAGCAGCGCTCCGGCGCAATTCCCAGCTTGACGCCAAACGCGCGACCACGTTCAGCATCAATATCCAGCGCGCCAGCCAGCAAAGCAAAAGAACCATCACGCAGGGCTGCTGAACGGTGAATATAACCAATCTGGCTAGTGCCGCCGCCGCCGATCATCCCCCAACGTAAAGAGCGATCCAGAGGTTTTAATCCATTGATCATGATCGAATTCTCCTGTTAAAAACCAACTGATTTGAGATAGACCAGGCTTTGAGTCACATCATGCAGACTTCCCTCGGCCTGACGAGGATCACGTTCTTGTTCGATCGTAATCCACCCTTGATAATTGAGGCGGGACAGCAGGGCTTTCACCGCAGGGTAATCAATGGCGCCCTTACCGATTGGGCACATCACGCCTTCTGCGCAGGAAGCGAAGAAATCCAGACCTTTTGCCAGCACGTTTTTGTGGACATCGCCATTGACGTCTTTGAAATGGATATAATCCAGGCGTGAGAAATAACGCTCAAGCCAGGTCACCGGGTCCATCCCGGAGTAATAGAGATGGCCGGTATCCAGGCACAGTCCGGCGATATCATGCGGAATATCTTTTTCTATCTGAATAATTTCATCAGCAAATTCAATACAGCCACCGGCATGCGGATGAATGACTGCACGCACGCCATATTCGTTCCACGCCAGCGTACTGATATGTTTAATATGCTCAACCATTCTGTTCCAGTCGGTAGTGCTTAAACGCGGCGCTTTATCCGAATGGCCCGCATATTTGGCGCGCTCCGGGTTACCGAAATCAATCACCACCAGATAAGGTGCGGGATAATTCGCCCCATGGCTTTTTTCAGCCGTCGGGATTTTTGACAGGTTACGGCAAATATTGTGCGTCAGTTCAACAATATTGGCAAAATTACTTTCACTCACCAAATCATCAAAAATAGTCCCGGCGACAATCGATAAATCGTAACGATTGAGTTCTTCAGTTAATTTTTTCGGGTCCGTTGGCAAATAAGTCCATGGCCCAAGTTCAATACTTTTATATCCTGCTTTACTTGCTTCAGTTAATACTTTTTCCCAGGATGGAAGGTACGGGTTTTTCGGATCATCAACACCCCAACTACAAGGTGCATTTGCAATATGAATAGTCATAATAACCTCTTTCTCTTTTCTGGAGTTAACGGGTTGTAATTTTATTGGTTACAGAAGATGCTACGTAATTTTTCTCAATACGGGCGGAGACAAGCGCTTCGACTTTCTCCAGCGATACCCCTTTCGTCTCCGGGATATAGCGATGGACGAACCACCAGGAGATCAAACAGCAGATAGCGAACAGCATCAGCGGGAAGCCGCCATGGAAGTGTTCACGCAGCCAGGGGTTATCATTCATGACAGGGAAAATCTGGCTGATAACAAAGTTGGATCCCCACAGCGCGGCGTAGGCAATGCCCATTCCCATAGCGCGTAAGCGGTTTGGCAGAATTTCACCGACCACGGTCCAGGCAATTTGCGCCCAGGTCAGGCCGAAGATAAACATGAAGCCCAGCAGACCGATAATTGAGGTGAAGCCTTTTACACCGTAGTAGAACGTCAGGAACGTGAAGGCAAGGCAGATGAAGGTACCGCAGGAGCCGATTTGCAGAAGAGAGCGGCGTCCCATGCGGTCAACCAGCATCATCCCGGTCAGTACGCCGATAAATTGTAGCCCGGCGAGCCAGGTGACCATCAGCATGGCTTCTTCCATATTACCGGTGACGTTCATCAGCAATGTCGGGCCAAAGTACTGAATGACGTTAATCCCGGTTAACTGGTTAAATACTGCAATCATGGCCGCAATAAAGATAAACATCTTGCTTCGGCTGCTCAGCTTTTTCTCCGTTAATTCAGTCGATTTCGCTGCCGCTGCCGCATCAGCATGAAACGAATCTTCAATTTCTTTCAATACCCGGCTACCATGTTCGGCATTCGAAATACGCGACAGCGTTTTTAACGCTTCTTCATTCCTGCCTACCATCACGTTCCAGCGGGGAGATTCCGGGATAAATTTGACCAGGAGCAGGAAAAGTACGCAAGGAAGCAAGCCAAAGCCCAGCATGTAGCGCCAGCCTGTACTGACCAGCCATTCATGATCCGCGCCGCGGACAATCAGATAGTTAACAATCAGCACCAGTACCTGGCCACCGACGAAACAGATCATATTCATGGCCACTACCCGGCCACGATAATCGCGAGGTGCGACCTCGGTCATATAAATCGGCGAGACGACGGAGGATAAACCGATACCAAATCCACCCAAAATACGGAATAAGATAAACAGGGTAAAATTGGTCGCCAGAGCCATACCTGCGACAGATGCAAGAACGAAGAAAACAGTAATGGTCAGAGCCATTTTTCGGCCATAACGATCGGCCAGTTTCCCGGCCATATAGGCCCCAAGTACGCAACCAATAACAATGCTGGATACGGCCCAGCCGGTTTGAGACGGCTCCAGTTTAAAATGTTGCGTTAAAGGTTCAATGACTCCTGAAATAACAGATGTATCATATCCCTGTAGCAGGCCACCGAGTGCGGCCACGGTACAAATCGCCAGTACATAAGCGATATTGTGTTTTTTTTCAACGTAACCCATGATCATACCCTCACGTATGAAATTAAAATTTTTATCTCTAAAAACGTTTATATAAAAACTACAAAACAAACCCTCAAATAAAAAAGCAAAAATTCGTCTTTGGGAAAACTTTAAATATCCCAAAGTGCAATATGATTTCCTAATCTGGTCTACCCGAAGAATAACGCGTGAAAGCGGATAATCCCGGACTTGATCCTGTGTATGCTGCGGCACAACACCGATGTTTTAGTGAACTGGTTAATATACGCATTGCATTAATACAGGAACACGTAATTTGTTTTTGGTGAAAAATGCGATCGAGGAATTTACTTCCTTTAGGGAAAGCATGATTAGTGCTAATGCCTGAACCATTGCTTAACCCAATTTTGGACGCTAAAAACTGGTTGTCGGGCTGCATACTCATCTCCTGGCAGAAGTGATAATGGAACGCGATCCGTGACAGTCGTCGTTGCAGCGGTCATTGTGTTAGCTGCGCCGGACTTAACCGGAGTCTGACAGGCAAGAAACTGATGGACAGGTCCTGCCTGATATTGCCGGTCACGATATGCTCCATTTCTTATCTATTCCCGCTGATGAACATCAGGTTCACCAGCATCTTTTCCCAGAGTTGGCCTCAGGCCTGTGACACACCGGTGTCCAGTGACGAAAACAGCGGTTGAATAAGCGTTAACATATTGATTATCAAAGAGCCTTGAAAATGCCTGGGGCATTGCTAATCTGATTGTATCCATCGCTTCCGCCTGTCTGAGCTCCCGCTTATAACGGTGACTATTAAAATGAATTCGAATTGATTATGAAACCAAAAAACCAAAACACAAAACAAATAAAATTTCCATTTCAAAAAGTGTGGTGTTGATCAAAAAAACATGTCCGGTCAATCACTTTAACCATTAGCACATTACTTACAAAACAATGGTTGTACTTGTGTAACACAATGAATTTAAATAATAAAATATATTTATACAATATTTTTAACATTCGAGAGTGACGCAAATCACATAAAAACAAAAAATTTATTTATATTTAAAATGAAATCTTTTTTCTAGTTTTTGGTCTGTGTATTCTCTCTGCTCTGATTAATTCTCATGCTGGAAAGTCACCGTTATGCGCAGGCGACAAAACCGTTATTTGTCATTTACCTGGGACGCATGCGTGCTGAATTTGCACACCGCAAACGGGCTCTCGACGGTAATCGATGGGGCGCCAGCTAACTCGTTTTGTCGCGCCGCATTCCTGCGGGTCTGGCCGCTATCTCTGTGTCATTTAAGACGCAGGGGACGCTTACAATGCCCAGGCCGGAAGGGCACTGGACATCGGCGGGATTTTTTTCGGTTGGATGATAGACGCTGAATGTATCGGGAGACTCGGGTTGAGTTCAGTGAATACCCGCCATGCGATTGAGTAATGTTGAGTGTGACTCATGGCGGGTGATGGCAGTGCGCCTGTTGTGGAAGCAGCCCGGAGCAGTTTGAAAATATGTATCGTGCTAAGTGCTGCATCCACGGTTCGGGGGGGGAGACGCGACGTTACTTCAGGCTGAACGCTGCGAGTCAGAGTTGAGCCAGGATGGCTTCTACGCTCGTTTTTGCATCGCCGAACAACATTGCGGTATTTTCTTTAAAGAAAAGCGAGTTTTGTACGCCGGCGTAACCGGTATTCATTGAACGTTTGAACACCACAACCTGTTGGGCTTTCCATACCTCAAGCACTGGCATGCCGGCAATAGGGCTACCGGGATCTTCCTGCGCCGCCGGGTTAACGGTATCGTTGGCGCCGATGACCAGCACCACGTCGGTATCGCTGAAGTCGTCATTAATTTCCTCCATCTCCAGTACGATATCATAAGGCACTTTAGCTTCAGCCAGCAGCACGTTCATATGCCCCGGCAGACGCCCGGCGACCGGATGGATGCCAAATCGTACTTGCACACCTTGTGTAATGAGTCGGCTGGTTAATTCCTGTACTGGATACTGCGCTTGCGCCACCGCCATCCCATAGCCGGGGGTAATGATCACCGAACGGGCGCTTTTAAGCGCTTCCGCCACTTCTGAGGCGTGACATTCGCGATACTCTCCCTGCGGGCTGTTATGGTAAGGATCAGGGTAAGAGAAAGCGTTCTTATTTTCATTGTAATCGTCCATTTTTCGACCAGTACTGGCGCGATTAAAAGCAAAAACAGAGCTATCTGGAATAGCATAAGTAAGAATGCCTTTTCGGAATATGCAAAGGCTTTTTCCCCGGTGATTCCCCCCTGTGCAGACAGCAGGTACTGGATTGCCGACGATCCTTGATAACAACCTATTCACAACTGAAATTGTTATTTTTATCGGTCTTTCCTGCCATTATCCTCATCAGATACGTATTTCTCGTGAAAACGCCTCGGCTATCGTCGGTATTTTTGCCGGAACCATGTATCTTGCTGCGCTGCCGGGCGGTTGGCTGGCGGATAACTGGCTCGGGCAGCAACGGGCGGTCTGGTACGGTTCAATCCTGATCGCCATGGGCCATCTGTCTATTGCGCTGTCGGCGGTGATGGGCGAAAGCCTGTTCTTTATCGGCCTGATGTTTATTGTGTTCGGTTCCGGCCTGTTCAAAACCTGTATTTCAGTGATGGTTGGTACGCTGTACAAGAAAGGCGACGCGCGCCGGGACGGTGGCTTCTCGCTGTTCTATATGGGTATCAACATAGGGTCGTTTATTGCGCCGCTGATCTCCGGCTGGCTGATCAAATCCCACGGCTGGCACTGGGGCTTTGGTATCGGCGGTATCGGGATGCTGATCGCGCTGGTGATCTTTCGTGTCTTTGCGGTTCCGGCGATGAAACGCTACGACAGCGAAGTCGGCCTGGATTCAACCTGGAATAACCCGGTGGTGAAAAGAAACGGCGTGGGCGCCTGGCTGCTGGCGCTGGCGGTCGGCGTGGCGGTGATTATCGCCTTGATTGCCCTGGGCGTTATTGTGATTAACCCGGTCGCGGTGGCCAGCGGGCTGGTCTATGTGATTGCGGCGTCGGTGGTGCTCTATTTTATCTACCTGTTCGCTTTTGCCGGGCTGAACCGAAAAGAGCGGGCCCGCCTGCTGGTGTGCTTTATTCTGCTGATCTCCGCCGCCTTTTTCTGGTCCGCATTTGAGCAAAAGCCGACCTCGTTCAACCTGTTCGCCAATGATTATACCAACCGTATGATTGGTACTTTTGAGATCCCGGCGGTGTGGTTCCAGTCGATCAACGCCCTGTTTATTATTCTGCTGGCGCCGATCTTTAGCTGGGCATGGCCTGCGCTGGCCCGTAAAAACGTGCGTCCTGGCAGTATCACCAAGTTCGTTATCGGTATTTTGTGCGCGGCGGTGGGTTTTGGCCTGATGATGCTGGCGGCGCAAAATGTCCTGAGCAACGGCGGGACAGGCGTATCCCCGATGTGGCTGGTGGGCAGTATTCTGATGCTGACGTTGGGTGAGCTATGCCTGAGCCCGATTGGTCTGGCGACCATGACGCTGCTGGCGCCGGAAAGAATGCGCGGCCAGATGATGGGGTTGTGGTTCTGCGCCAGCGCGCTGGGTAACCTGGCGGCGGGCCTGATTGGTGGTCATGTGAAGGCCGATCAACTGGAGATGCTGCCAGACCTGTTCGCGCGTTGTTCAATTGCGCTGCTGATCTGCGCGGCGGTACTGTGCGTGCTGATTGTGCCGGTTCGCCGGATGCTGGAAAATACCCGCAACAGGCAGTCGCAGGAATCGACCGTCAACGCTTAGAGCCTATCCCGTTAGGGCTATTTCGCTTGTCATTTTGAACCTGGGCAGTGCTCAGAATACGTGTACGCTCCGGTTCTTCCGCGCTGGCCGTGTTCAAACTGTCTGCGCCAATAACGCCTGGTGGGATAGGCTCTTAGTCTTTCAGATACCCGGCGCGTTCTGCGCCGGGTTTGACGTTTAACGGTAAACAATACCGCCATCGATCAGGATCGACTGACCGGTAACATAATCGGAGTCCGGGCCTGCCAGATAGGAGACCAGGCTTGCCACATCGTCCGGCGTTTCGGCGCGGCCAAGGGCGATGCCTTCCACATATTTTTTGTAGGTTTCGCCAACCGGCGCGCCGGTAATTTCCGAGAAACGCTTATCGATTTCGGTCCACATACCGGTTCCCACAATCCCCGGACAATAGGCGTTAACCGTAATACCGCGACTGGCGTACTCTTTCGCCGCCGCCTGGGTCAGGGCGCGCACGGCAAATTTCGTGGCGGAATAGATCCCCAGCATCGCAAAACCATCATGACCGGCAATGGAACAGGCATTGATGATTTTCCCTTTCTGCTGACGGTCGATGAATTTTTTCGCCGCTGCCTGAATTCCCCACAAGGTGCCCTGAACGTTGATGCGCATAATCCGATCGACTTCTTCAGGCGTGACATCAGCCAGCGCCTGTACCTGCGCGATCCCGGCGTTGTTAACGATAATATCGAAGCCGCCCAGCTGTTTTTCCGCCTCATCAATGGCGGCATAGACTTGATCGCGATCGGCGATATTGGCGACGAAGGTGGCCGCTTTACGACCGAGCGCTTCAACTTCGGCGGCGACGGCGGCAATCCCTTCCGGGTTCACGTCGACCAGCATCAGCGATGCGCCGTCTTTGGCCAGACGTAATGCAATACCGCGGCCAATGCCCTGACCGGCGCCGGTCACTAACGCAACTTTATTTTCGATAGCCATATTCTGTACTCACCTTGTACTGATTAATAAACTATGGATATCCGCGACTGACGACGTAGCAGTGGCGGAGGATTAAACTACTCTATCGGGCACGACAAGCATGGCCTACTCCCCTGATGGGGGGGATAGCCGGACGGAATCAAGAGGTAATCGTGGTATGGCTTTTTTATCCTCAGCGGATGATCCACTGGCAGCGTTTGATCACCAGGAACCTTTTCGCTTTACGCGCACGTTGCCGCTTATCGCCACCCGCTTTACGCCGCCCCGTACGGCGGAAACGCTGCTGTTGCGGGAACGTCTGCTGCAGCGCCTTGACGCCGCTGTATCTCGCCGCTTAACGCTGGTGTGCGCCCCGGCAGGCTTTGGTAAAACGACGCTACTGGCGCAGTGGTATCGATACCGCCAGCAGCAGGGGGATGCGCTGGCGTGGCTGAACCTGGATGAAGATGACGGCGCGCCGCTGCTGTTTATGCGCTATCTACAGGAGGCGTTAAGGCCGCTGTGGCAGGGATGGAGCCCGCCGTTTCTGCATATTCTGCAAGGGGAACTGCCTGCTGATATCACGCTGTTTTTTGCCGAACTTGTCAATCAGCTTAACCAGTGCCCGCACCCGCTGTATCTGATTCTTGACGACTACCAGTACATCAGCGATCCGGCGATTCACCAGGGGATGAGCTGGCTGCTGAACCATGCGCCGCCGGCTCTGCACTTGATTATCGGTAGTCGCTACCAACCGCCTTTGGCTCTTAGCCGCCTGCAAATGCAGGATCAGTTGCTGGAGGTGTATGACCCGGAGTTGCGTTTTAACCCCGGCGAAGCCCGCGCATATTTTTCCGGCGCTGCCGGGCTTAAACCGCAGGCTATTCCCCGACTTATTGCGCTCACGGAAGGGTGGGTGGCAGGGATGAAAATGGCCGCGCTGTCCCCGGACGCATCCACGGTGATGACGGGGCTTAGCGCCAGCGCGCGCTCCCTCTCACGCTACCTGGAGGAAGTTATTTTCGCGCCGCTGCCGCCGGCGGTATTCGACTTTCTTTTGCATACCTCTGTGCTTAATCGTCTGCATCCGGCGTTGTGTGATGCCGTCAGCGGCAAAAATAACGCCAGGGAGATGTTGCAATGGATAGAACAGCACAACCTGTTTCTGTCCGCGCTGGACGAGAGCGGCGTCTGGTTTCGCTACCACCCGCTGATGCGCGACGCCCTGCGGTACCGCTTGCGCCACAGCCGTGAGATTGATATTCGCCAGTTGCACGATCGCGCCAGCGGCTGGTTCGCTGCGCAGCAGCTATGGGCTGAGGCGATACGCCATGCGCTGGCCGCCGGGAAGTCGGTGGCGAAAGATGCGGAAGCCGGCGCGCAGTCGCTGGCGGAAGAGGGGGATATTGATACTCTGGTGCGCTGGATCCGCTATTTACCCGCCAGTCAGGACCCGTCGCGCATTGCGCTACAGCTTAATCTGGCCTGGGCGTTAGCGCATCGCTTCCGTTTTGGTGAGGCGCGCCAGTTGCTGGATGCTATTGATGCGCAAGTCGCGGCGCATAGCGATGTGCTGACTCACAGTTCGTGGGTCAAATTACGCGTGGTTCGCGCTATCTGCGAAGCCTTCGCTGACAATATTGCCAGCAGTATCGCTATCGTTGAACCGCTATTGCGCGAGGTCCCTTGCGGCGATATCTGGGTCGATGGCCTGGTGTGCAACATCCTCAGCTATTGTCACCTTGCGGATTCCCGGCCACAGCAGGCGCTGGACGTTCAGCAGAAAGTGTCGGGCGTGCGTGTCGCTAACCGCAACCTGTTTGTGGAGGTCTACCGGGCGTTCGTTATGGCGCAGAGCTATCTGCGACAGGGTAATCTTGCCGAAGCGGAACGCCAGGCGTTCCGTGCGCTGCGCCATGCCGAACAACATACCGGCGTGAATTCCAGCAGCGGCGCGACTCTGGCGCCAATCCTGGCGGAGATCGCCTGGGAACAGGGTAAAGAAGTGCAGATTCAAAACCTGCTGATTCCACGGCTGGGAATGATCGATGATTTTTGCCCGCCGGACGGCCTGATCCGTTGTTACGTTGTGTTGGCCCGTCAGGCCCGCGAAATGGGGCGGTTAGCAGAAGCTGAATCGCTGTTACTTCATGCTGAGGGGGTGGCTGTTCAGCGAGGCTGGCTACGGGCGCAGGCACCGTTGCTGGCGGAGCGCCTCGCGCTCGCGCTCCACGCGGGGAATAAACTGGCTGCTGATGCGCTGCTGCTTCGTTTACAGTCTTTTGACCAGACGGACGCGGTTGCCGGATATGTTGCCTTAAGCCAGAGCCGTTTACTTATTGCGAATGGTGAGCCGCAGGCTGCCGCGCGGCTGTTGGATAAACTGGCCAGCGTTCGGGAAACCAGCGGCGAGTGGCTGTTTGCCGTACGTTTGCGACTGATGCAGGCGGTCGCCCTGTGGCAGGCAGAAGCATGCGAACAGGCGATGGACGTCTTCCGGCCCGCGCTTTCACGCGCGCTGCATCAGGGGCTACTGCGCAGCCTGTTGGATGGCGGCGCAGACATGGCTGCGTTGCTGGAGGAGAGGCTGAAGCGCGGCGCGGCAGATGATCCGCTGACCGCCGATATATCGTCTTTGCTCTCCCGCTTTGCGGCTGTCGGCATCGTGATCAATAAGCCGCCCGCGTTGCACCTTACTGAACGGGAGCAGCAGACGCTGCGTTTGATTGCCGACGGTTATTCCAATAAAGGCGTCGCCCGCGAACTGGGTATTTCTGCGGAGACCGTCAAATGGCACCTTAAACAGCTTTATGAAAAGCTACAGGTTAAAGGCCGCATTCAGGCGGTCAATCAGGCGCGGCAGTGGCGCCTGTTAAGTTAGCGTGGCTTTTCACTCCCGCTTGATGCCGGGCCGCGATAGTCGCCGCCCAATGCTTTAATTAACGAGACATCGGTACTGAGGCGCCGGGCCTCGATATCCAGCAGCAAAAGCTGTTGGGCGATGGCCGGACGGCGCGCCTCCTGCGCCGCATAGTCGCTGAGCAGCCCGCGCTGGTAGTGGGCGCTGGCGCTGTCAGTGGTCGCCATCGCCGCCGTCACTTTTTGTTGTTGCAGGGCGGCCAGTTGGTTCAAATCGTTCAGCTGGCTGGAGCTAATCGCCACATCGCGAACCGCATCCAGTACCGCCTGGTTGTATTGCTTAATCAGAATATTGCTCGCCGTGCGCGTCGCTTTCAGGTTGGCGTTTAAGCGCCCGCCGTCAAACAGGGGTAAATAGAGTCCCGGCAGCAGGTTGATCTGCTGGAAAGAGGACTTAAACAAGTCGCCGACGCTGAGGGCGTTGTAACCCCAGAAAGCCTTGATATCAAAATGCGGATAAAACGCCGCTTTTGCCGCATCCACCTGGCTGATGGAGGCACTGACATAGCCGCGCAGGGCCTGCAGATCCGGGCGGCGGGCCAGCAGCGCAAAGGAGAGCGAGTCGGGGAGCGTCTCCTGGAGCGACGGCAGCGCCACGGGATGAATCTCCGGCATATTATGCGCATCGGCGCCAATGAGCGCCCGCAGCGTTTCCCGATACTGCGTCAGCGTCCCTTGCGCGGTAATCACCTGCTGCTGCGCCGCCAGCAGTTCGGCCCGTGCGTTGGCGACATCGACGCTATCTTCAATGCCACGCTGAGTACGATGCTCATGCGCCTGCACCGAGAGCCGGGCGATAGCGGTCAGTTGATTGAGCAATTCGATTTTCTGGAAGGTGGCCTGCATTGCGAAATAGAGCTGGGCCACGCTGCTGGCGAGGTCCAGTTCGATGCCGGCAGTTTCGGCCAGGCGGGCATTCTTCTCGCCAATCGCCGCGGCGACACGGGCGCGATCGGCGCCCCATAAATCGATATTCAGCGTCGCCCCGACGCCAACCGTATTCAGCGTGTACCAGGGACCGTTTTTATCCACCGGTAGCGAGTATGAATAGGGCCAGGTGAACTGTCTGTTGGTTACCCGCAGGCGGTTTTGCGCTGCCACGGCGGTGGCCTGTACGCCCATTGCCGACTGCGCCAGCTCGACCGTTGACTGCGATTGTGAAATACGCAGCCTGGCAGCCTGCATGGTCGGCGAGTTTTGCAACGCGCGATTGATCAGCATATTGAGCTGAGGATCCCGATAGTCTTCCCACCAGCGGGCACGCGGCCAGCCGCTGTTCGCCAGATGAATCACCTGCGCCAGTTCTGCCTGCTGGGGGTTGATCATCGGTACCTGACCGGGATCGTCCTGAATTAACGCGCAGCCGGTCAATAACATCAGGGCAAAGGCCAGCGGCGAGGCGTGCCAGAAGCGCGTGGGGAGGATTATTTTTCTCATGACCTGGTTGCCTGTGGCAGGATAACGGATGATGTAAAAGACCACTCCGGCAGCGCGGCCAGGGCGTTGACCAGCGGCGTGCCGAAAGGATTAGCCGGGTCCGGATGAAGCGCGCGCGCGGGCTCCGCCGGGTTTGGCGACGGGTTGATATCGCGGGCGTAGGCCGCAAGCCGCCTGGCGCAGTCGGCTAAAAAGGTGTCTTCCGGCAAGGCGCATAGCCGATAGCCTTCGCTTAAACACGCAATTTCCTCGGCCTGGTTAAAGGTCGCGCGAACCGGCCAGTTTTTGGCATCAGGATAGGGATGCGCGTAGGTTCCCAGCGGCTCGGCGGCAACCCGATGCATTAACGTTTCGCTGCTGGTCAGCGCCGCAAACAGCGGCACCAGTTTGATCTCATCATCGCGGGCGGAGAGGGTATGGGCAAGCTGACGATACAACTGCGCCAGACGTGCTTTGAGCTGCGGCGCTTCGCTATCCGGCCACAGATAGAGATGAATAATTGAGGAGACCAGTACGCCAAGCAGAATACCAATAACCCTGTCGCGCAGTTCGGTTAAGTTACTGAGCGGGCCAAACCAGCTCAGGAATGCCAGCGCGAAGGTGAAGCCGATCTGAATACCGGCGTAGGCGATGCGCTCTGAACCGGCCGCAATCCACGCGGACAGCGCGAAAACCGGCAGGGTCATCGCCAGCAGGCCGCTCAGCGAGTCGGTCCAGGGTTGAACAAAGACGATCAACAGTAGGGCAATCAGCGTCGCCAGCAATGCGCCGCCAATGCGTAGCCACGTTTTTTGCATGGTGGCTCCCAGACCGGGCTGGGCGACAATCACGCAGCTCAACATAATGGTGTGGATGCCCTGCCAGTCGGCGGCAGTATAGAAAACGTAGCACAGCAGAGTCGCCAGTAGCGTTTTCAGGGCAAAATGCAGGTAGGCCGGATTGGACCATGCATCCGGTAACAGGAGCGGGGCTTTTTCCACTTCGCCCTGCGGCAGCGGGATCGTTTCGCCGCGTGCAAAACGCGTCAGGATCTGCGCGATTTCCTGCAAAATCACGCTATTAGCGCTCTCCTGCGGTACATCGCGCGGATGAAAATCGGCCGTTGCGGCGGCGGGCAGATTCTCCGCCAGCGCGGTAAGCTCGTGAGCTATCCATTGGCGCTCATGGGGATGGTCATCACCCGGTTGTAACAGCGCCGTCAAATGATAGCAGCGCAGTACGGCGGCCATCAGCGATTGCCAGAGCTGCGGACTGGCGGCAATCTCCGGGGTCGCCCGTGAGGCCTGCTGATACAGAGATTGCAGCTGGCTAAACTGTCCGGCAATCTCTTTAAAGGTTGGCCGTGATTTTCCGTCGCCTGATTGGGTAAGGATCTGCGCCGTCTGACGCAACATAACCACGAGACGGGCCCTGAACTGATAGCCAGGAAAGGCCTGCCGGAAACAGGCGTTAACCAGCAGCGTCACCAGAATGGCGGTGTTAATCGCAACCCATAGCCACAGCAGCAGCCGCACCAGAATTTCGCTCTGACTGGTCATCGACGGGAAGGTTTGCGCGTAGATAAGCACCAGCGCCACCACGAAGAAGGCCAGCCCCAGCTTGCCAAGCACCCGCATCAGGTAAATCGCGCAGAAGAACAAAAACACCGAGGCAACCAGACGGATCAGCGGATAGTCATAGGTCCACTTGATAATCAGCAGGATGCTGCCCAGGGCGATACTGACAGTGATCACAAACACGACACTGACCAGTTTGATTATCAGCACGTTAGGCTGGCTGACGTAAAACACCACGATCAGCGCGACGGGTAAAAATGGGATATGCAGCGTCATGAACAGGACGATCAGCACCGCGCAGCTGAGCGTCAGACGTAAGGTATAGTTTGCTCGCCCCGGCGTATCACGGAGTTCCTGGGTCAGAAAAGGCCAGAAGCTATGCATACCGCCTCCTTATTATTGCGGCTGCAGAACGGCGCTGGCGGAGGCGCCCATACGAAACAGGTTCGGATCGGGATCTTTGACGGCAATTTTGACCGGAAAGCGCTGAGAGACATGGACCCAGTTGATACTTTTCTGAATAACCGGCAGGCCTTCGATTACGCTGCCGCCGTCGGGCAGCACGCCGGTACCCACCGAGTCAACCACGCCCTTGAAGATCCGGCTGTGGTTGGTCATCACGGTGATTCTGGCCGGGACGCCAGGACGCACGTTTTTTAAATCGGTTTCGCGGAAGTTCGCTATCACGTACCAGTGGTCGTCATCAAGCAGAGTAAAAACCGGTTTAAGCGCTGAAGCGTACTGACCAACCGTGGTTTTTAACGCCACCACCACGCCATTGAACGGCGCACGGACTTCGGTAAATTCGAGATGCAGCTCAGCCAGCGCGATTTGCGCCAGGATCCCCGCCCGCTGCGCCACCATCGCATCGACGCCGGTTACGGCGGCAGACGCCTGTTTCGCCTGCAACAGCGTGGCCTCCAGCTCGGCGCGCGCGGCTTTTTCCGCCGTTCGCGCCTGGTCAAGATCCTCTTTCGAGGCAAAACCCTGCGGCACCAGGGGTTCAAGGCGAATGCGCGAAGAGGTGGTTTGTTTAACCAACGCTCTGGCGCGTTCAACGGCGGCGGCGACCGACTGCGCGTTATATTCCTGCGCTTTGATTGTGCGCCGGGTCAGCATGATCTGCGCATCCAGGGTTGTCAGCCGCGCTCTGGCATCGTCGAGCATCGCCTGGTAGGGGCGCGGATCGATGCGGAACAGCAAGTCGCCTTTCTTAACCCGCTGGTTGTCGCGAATCGGCATGTCGACGATCCGCCCGCTTACTTCCGGCACTACGTCGATGGTGTCTGCATACACGTAGGCATCGTTCGTTTCTGGCGAGGTTTGTAGCTGCCAGATAACCAGAATCAGCGCCAGGATAGCGGCGAGAACCAGGGCCAGCAAGGGCCACTTTTTACGGATAACGCTTGAGCGGGATTGGGCCATAGTATTTAGTTTACGAAGAACAGGAACCACAAAATAGTGGCGAACAGGAACATCAGCGCCAGATAGCTGAAGACCAGCGGAGAAAATCGCGATTGCCACCCATTGCGCACAATCAGGATATGGCAGGGGATAAGCAAAAACGCAGCAATTAATAAACAGAAAAACCAGCCGGGGAATGCCGCGCCTAATACCGGAATCGCCGGGGAAAATGAGCAGCCGGAAAGCATAAAAAGCGAGAATAATAACGGTGCCGGGCACGCCAGCTTTACAATACGCTGCAAGAATGAATCCCTGAATACTTATGTCATAGTTAAATAAGTTTAATCCCACTCATGATGAAATAAAAGGCAGATATCCCGGACGGCTTCATGCTGTATCTTTTGGGCTGGATATTTTTGGGGAAGACGATTGAGGGAAAGGCTCTGGTGGGATTGGTGATTGTACCGTTAAGCGTGCTGTCGATTCAGCGGGCGTTATCGGAAGCCGCGAAGCGGTAAATTCCCGGTATTTACGCGTCGGGATTTCACCGAAGATCCGCACGACCGAAACAGAAAAGCCCCGTTGAGGGGCCCGACATTGCTGCGTACTTATTGTGTGGCGGGAGCCAGACCAGCCGCGCTCAGGCGACCTGTCCGGCAGCTCCCTCTGCAACCATCTGGTTATTTAGACAACTCAGCGGTCATATGGACCTGGTTACCGTTATAAGCCTCGGTAATGTGGTAGGACTCACCGTGGTCTTTAGCTATCGTGGCGATTTTGGCTTCTGCGTTGTCCAGGGTATCTGCGGTTACGCTGACTGACTGGGCGAAGCTAGCGAAAGAGACCAGAGAGAGCATACCGGCAGCGGCAAGTAATTTTACGTTTTTCATGGTGTGTATCCTTTTAACTTTTATGGTGGAAAGCGATGTTGCTTTCGATGGGTTTATAATAAGCATGCTAACTATCACTTGCGTTGCAAAAAGTGCGATCTAGATCACATTATTATGACCGAGGGATGACATTGAACTGAGTTTTTTGATTGTTTTTATAAGTAAAAACAATGTGATAATTTTTCTTTCGCCTGTTTCCGGCTATGGCAAAAACAGGCTCTCGCAAAACGATTTTCCTGGCTTCAGGTGATTAATAATTGGTTTTATGCATAGTCTGGGCACGTAAAAGAGAAGCCCGGTCAATTGTGATAGCGGAAATTATCTGTTGAATGAGATGGATTAAGCATGTTCCGGACAGGCTGAAATAGTCATTTATGACAGGATGGATACCTGTTTTATTCATTCGCTATCGCTTCTCCTCTGCCAATGTAAATAGCAAGAGATTTGTTTTATGCTATCGATTGCCAATTATTAATAGCCGTAATCTATTTGTTACCTTGATTAACAACTCATGAGTAAATGTATATTTGTTAGCGAAAATAGCATTCTTTGACGCCGACAGAATCAACGAGTTCTTTCTGGAGTTCGTTCCTGACGCTTAAATATTGCGGCTTCCGGTCAGTCGAAGTTTCTATTAACAGTTGCACAAGTGAGCATCGCATATCGTTTCTGACTTTGTGCAAATTAACTGTTTGCTCATTGATACTTAATTCACTCTGACAAGGAAATGGTAATGAAAAAGGTTCTTCTCTCTGCTGCAATGGCGACTGCGTTTTTTGGTATGGCTGCGGCAAATGCTGCTGATACCAATGTAGGCGGCGGCCAGGTTAATTTCTTCGGTAAAGTTACCGATGTTTCTTGTACTGTTTCCGTAAATGGCCAGGGCAGCGATGCTAATGTTTATTTGTCACCAGTAACGTTAACGGAAGTTAAAGCTGCGTCTGCGGATACCTATCTGAAACCAAAATCGTTCACCATCGATGTTTCTGACTGCCAGGCGGCTGACGGTACTGTCCAGGATGATGTGAGCAAACTGGGCGTAAACTGGACGGGCGGTAACCTGCTGGCTGGCGCAAGCAGCACGCAACAGGGCTACCTGGCAAACACCGAAGCGGCTGGCGCGCAGAATATTCAGTTGGTTCTGGCTACCGATAATGCTACCGCGCTGACCAATAAAATTATTCCGGGCGCAGATTCCCAGCCGAAAGCGACTGGTGACGCGTCGGCCGTTGAAGGGGGCGCACGCTTCACTTACTACGTTGGCTATGTGACCAGCACTCCGGAAACCGTTACTACGGGTGTCGTTAACAGCTACGCGACTTACGAAATTACCTATCAGTAATCTCGACTGAGAAATAAAACCGCCCCGTACAGGGGCGGTATAAAACAATAATAAAGCGGCCGCCGCCGCCGCTTATTTTTTATTCTGAGGTCAGCATGATACGTATTGCCCTTTTTTTCTGTTTCATTTTTAGTTTTGCGGCTAATGCTAATAATATTATTGTTAACGGTACTCGCTTTATTTACCCAGGAAATGAAAAAGAAATAACGGTGCAGCTCACTAACACTGCCGACCGTCCGGCCCTGGCACAAGCCTGGCTGGATAATGGTAATGCTGATGCCACACCGGATACCATTACCACACCATTTATTATCACTCCGCCGATTTCCCGCGTGGACGCCAAAAGCGGTCAGACCCTGCGTATTAAGCTCAGCAGTAACGTAGGGCTCGCTAAAAATAAAGAGACGCTGTGGTGGTTGAATATTCTGGAAATTCCACCGGTAGAGGCTAGCAAGAAGAACGAAGGACAAAATATTCTGCAACTGGCGATTCGTTCGCGCTTTAAGTTTATCTATCGCCCCAACGGATTAGGCAACCGCGACACCGCGGCGGAAAAACTGGTGCTTTCCGCTAACGGTAGCAACTTATCCGTCAGTAATCCTACCCCCTTTTATATCACCGTAAGCCGTATTTCCCGTAACGGTGGCAAAGCATTGAACAGCAAAACGGTGATGTTTGCTCCGCAGTCCAGCCAGACCATCGCCCTCTCTTCTGCGGTGAGCAAAGGCGAGATCCTGACAGTTAACAACATTAATGACTATGGCGCAGATGTCGCAGTGAAAGTTGCCGTCAAATAAGGGGAAGGATCATGAAGCAGAGGTCAATCTGCCCGGGAAGATTAAGCACGGCCATTGCGGTGGCGCTGTGCTGCTTTCCGCCATTTTCCAGTGGACAGGAAAACCCAGGAACGGTCTGGCAGTTTAACGATGGTTTTATCGTTGGCAGTCGTGAAAAGGTCGATCTGTCGCGCTTTTCCATGAGCGCTATCACCGAAGGCGTTTATTCACTTGATGTGTATACCAACGGCGAATGGAAAGGGCGCTATGACTTGAATGTCACACGCGGAAAAGATGGCAAGATGGGCGTTTGCTATACCAAAGCGATGCTGATGCAATATGGGATCTCGCCAGAAAAGCTTAACCCGCAACTCAGCGAGAAAGAGGGCTTCTGTGGACGTCTGCAGGCGTGGCGTAAAGAAGAGAATGTCAAAGATACTTTGATCCAGTCTTCTTTGAGACTGGATATCTCTGTACCGCAAATCTACGAAGACCAGCGTTTTAAGAACTTTGTCAGCCCGAAGTTCTGGGATAAAGGCATTGCGGCGCTGAATTTAGGCTGGATGGCTAACGCCTGGAATAGCCACACCTCGTCGACAGGCGGTTCAGATAACAGCAGCGCTTATCTGGGAGTTAATGCGGGGTTTTCGTGGAACGGGTGGCTGCTTAAACATATTGGTAATCTGAACTGGCAGCAGCAGCAGGGGAAGGCGCGCTGGAACAGCAATCAGACCTACCTGCAGCGTCCAATTCCGCAGATTAACTCGATTGTCAGCGGCGGGCAGATTTTTACCAACGGTGAATTTTTTGACACTATCGGCCTGCGTGGGATAAATCTGGCGACTGATGACAATATGTTCCCGGACGGTATGCGTTCCTATGCCCCGGAAATTCGCGGCGTGGCGCAAAGTAACGCGCTGGTGACGGTACGTCAGGGCAACAATATTATCTATCAGACCACCGTGCCGCCGGGCCCGTTTACCTTGCAGGATGTCTACCCCTCAGGCTATGGCAGCGACCTTGAAGTCTCAGTCAAGGAGGCCGATGGTTCGGTCGAAGTGTTCAGCGTACCTTACGCCTCGGTGGCGCAGTTGCTGCGTCCGGGGATGACCCGCTACGCGCTCTCTGCCGGTAAAGTTGATGATGATTCGTTGCGCAATAAACCGATGCTCTACCAGGGGACCTGGCAGCATGGGTTAAATAACCAGTTTACTGGCTATGCCGGTGTCACCGGCTTTGATGACTATCAGGCTTTCCTGCTGGGCACCGGGATGAACACCGGTATCGGCGCACTGTCATTCGATGTGACGCATTCCCGGCTGAAGAGCGGTACCCTTGATGAACAGGGGCAGAGCTACCGCGCCACCTTTAACCGTATGTTTACCGAAACCCAGACCAGTATTGTGCTGGCGGCGTATCGCTATTCAACCAAAGGCTATTACAACCTGAACGATGCGTTGTATGCGGTTGATCAGGAAAAAAACCACAACAGTAGCTATACCGTGTGGCGGCAAAAAAACAGTATGACCTTTACTGTTAATCAGAACCTGCCGGAGGGGTGGGGCGGTTTTTACTTAAGTGGCCGGATTTCGGATTACTGGAACCGTTCGGGAACGGAAAAACAGTATCAACTGAGTTATAATAACATGTTTGGCCGCCTCTCATGGTCGGTCAGCGCCCAGCGCGTTTATACCCCGGACAGTTCCGGTCATCGTCGTGATGACCGTGTTTCGCTTAACTTCAGCTATCCCCTGTGGTTCGGCGAAAATCGCACCGCTAATCTGACGTCAAACACCTCGTTCAACAATTCGCATTTCTCCAGCTCGCAGATTGGCGTCAATGGTTCGCTGGATAGCGAAAACAACCTCAACTACGGCGTATCAACGACCACCTCCACCGGGGGCCAGCACGATGTGGCGCTGAATGGCAGTTATCGTACTCCGTGGACGACGCTGAACGGCAGCTATAGCCAGGGCGAGGGGTATCGTCAGAGTGGCCTGGGTGCCAGCGGGACGTTGGTTGTCCATCAACACGGCGCGGTATTCTCACCTGAAACCGGCACCACAATGGCGCTGATTGAGGCGAAAGATGCCGCAGGCGCCATGTTGCCAGGGTCGCCGGGCACCCGCATTGATAGTGACGGCTACGCTATTCTGCCGTATCTGCGGCCTTACCGGATTAACGCCGTTGAAATTGATCCGAAAGGCAGCAACGACGATATCGCGTTCGATCGTACCGTGGCGCAGGTTGTGCCGTGGGAGGGGAGTGTGGTCAAAGTTTCCTTCGATACAACAGTGCAAAACAACATTACGCGGTTGGCGCGCCAGCGCGATGGTCAGCCATTACCGTTCGCCGCCACGATTTTCGACCCGAGTGGAAAAGAGATTGGCGTGGTGGGTCAGGGCAGCATGCTATTTATCAGCGACGACAGTGTCCGATTGGCGACCGTGAAGTGGAGTGGCGGGCAATGTACGGTGGATTTGAGTCAGGCAAAAACAAAGGAAACGCTATGTCGCTAAGTAAAAAACTGACGCTTTTTATTGGCTTAATGGTGCTGGGGATCACGTCGGCATGGGCTTCCTGCACGCGCCTTTCGCAGCCGACGGTGACATTGGATATGGCTATCGGGCGGGTGGTTGTTTCGCCGGATCTGCCGGTAGGATCAGTGATTGCTACCCGAAACTGGACAATGTCGGCGCCGGGGGGATCAAGCTATCAGTGTACCTCCGGTACTAACCGATTTGCGGCGAAAATCGTTGCTTCCGGGGCGACCGATCTGGGGAATAAAGTGTATTCCACCAATGTGGCTGGCATTGGTCTGCGTTTTAGCCGCGGCGGTTCAACGGTCAATATTATCTACCCGGATGTCTTCTCCTCCACGGTCAACAGGACCACTAGTTATACGCTGGAAGGTTCCCGTTTTACGCTGGAGGTGATTAAAACCGCGAGCGTGACCGGTAGTGGAACCCTGGCGGCGGGGAAATATACCTCTTATGACTGGGAAAGCGGTAATGACCCGATCCTTGAAACCTTCCTCAGCGCTAATGCCATTACCATTGTCTCGCCATCCTGCACCGTACTCAGCGGAACAAATATGAACGTTGATATTGGTACCATTAAGCGCAGCGATCTGACGGGCGTCGGTACTACCGCAGGAGGGAAAGACTTTAATATTCAGTTGCAGTGTAGCGGTGGCGTAAGCGAATCCGGTTTTGCCAACATTTATACGACATTTTCCGGAAACCTGGCGACAGGCACCACGGCCGCTCAGGGGGTGCTGATCAACGAAAAAACCGGCAGCTCAGCGGCGAGCGGTATTGGTGTCCAGGTGTTGAAAGATGGCGAGCCTCTTGAATTCAGCAAAAAATATAATGTCGGTACCCTACAGACCGAGGAAACCCGTTATATCTCATTGCCTTATCGTGCTCGCTTCTACCAGTACGCGGCAACCACCAGCGCGGGTGAAGTGGAGTCGCATATGGTTTTCAACCTGACGTACGATTAATGCCGGAGGCGGGGATGCGTGATTCAGTCCAGTATAAAAATCGCAAACGACTCATTCAACGGGTTCTGGTGAGCGCAATGCTTGTTGCCTCTTCGGCGTGGGGATTTGAGACCAATTATGATCAAGGGCGAGTGGATTTTGCCGGGAGAGTGACCGATATTTCCTGCAGTGTGACGCTTAACGGTGGCAATAATGCAGGCAGCGGTAGCGTCTGGCTGGCGCCGATCAGCCTGGCGGAAGTGCACGCCCGAGGCGCGGGTGCATTTATGAAACCGCAGCCTTTTACGCTGGAACTCTCAAACTGCCAGCTTCGCCATGATGGCGGCGCGGTGGATAAAGATGAAGTTCGGATGGTGAGCGTGCGCTGGATTGATGGGTTTATGGTCAATTCCGTCAGCAATGAAAACGCCGGTTATCTGGCGAATACGCGCGCGGATGGTGCCCGTCATATTTTTCTGGCGTTGTCGACTAACGACAATAATACCCTGGATAAGAGCAATAAAATTGTCCCGGCAGACCCGCTGCAAAACCGGGTGCCTTTGGTGGAAAAGTCAGTAGACGGCGGCGTATTTACTTACTACATCGGCTACGTTACGCCCACCCCGGAAAAAGCGACCAGTGGTTTGTTGACCAGTTGGGCGACCTGGGAGTTAGTTTATAATTAATTCGCTGATTTATTTGTTGCCGCCATATTGATTGTGATGCCGGAATGTTCCGGCATTTTTTAAATCCCGATTTCTTCTTGAATCAGTTGTTCCATGCTGACCTCTTGCCAGTAGTGCCCCTGAATGGCAAACCATTCCATACCCTGTAACCAGTTCTTATGTGCTTCACTTTCGATACCTTCAATAATAACATTATGCTGGTTACGGGTAAGGAAGGTGACCAGCGCATCCATCAGCGGTCGCCCCGCGTTTTTTTTCATTAAATCCCATAAAAGGTTTTTATCGATTTTGACATAATCAAAATGGTAGCCGCGAATGGCATTAATACCTGCGTAGCCTGAACCGAAGTCATCGAGCCAGAGCGTCGCGCGTTGTCCGGTACGCCAGGTGGCGAGGGCATTATTCAATAACTTATTTGAATTCTCCGTAACTTCAAAGTGGACGCAACCAATGTGCTCAATAATCTCCTGGATCTCTGGCCTGAGCAACACGTTCAGTATATGGTCGTCAACATTAATCGTCGCGAAAATACCCTTTTTATTAAACCATTGTTTATGTTTTTCAATGAGCGCCAGTTGTTCCATAAATATACTCTCACGTAACCCGGTATTGGCATAACGAAAGAAATCTTCAGGTGAGATGGGCATGCGATCGAAACGGCTCAGACATTCCACCGCGACGAGTGTACCTTTTGGGGAAAACATTTTTTGAAAGACATAACGAACGAATAAATCGCTACGTGAGAGGCTATGGCAGGGAAAAATGGTTGCGTTCATTATCTCTTATCAGAAAACAAGTCGAAAGTCGGGAGAGAGTAATATTATTATAGGTAACCTTTCTGCCGATGGGAATGATTAAAGGCAAAATACCAATTAATTATCGGTTTTTGATAGAGCACCGGCATACTGTAGATTTCAACATTGATACATATTGGCTATCATCTTGTGCATGCTCCATGAGTTATGCATGCCGAGTTTCTTCATGATATGTGCTTTATGGCTATGCACCGTTTTGTGGTCAATATCGAGAAGCGCGGCAATTCTTTTATTGTTGTTGCAGGTAATGATTAACTCCAGAATCTGGCGTTCCCTGGCGCTCAGCATTCTCTGGGTGCATAATTCCTGCACATTGTCTGGGGCTAATGGTGGGGTAATAATGGCGGCGAAATCTGTTATGGGTGATTTGTCATGTAGAATCAAAACATTATCCAGATTCAGAAGCTCCCGACACAGGCTGGATAGCTCGTTCTGGACAATAAGAACCAGCGATGTGCAGGACATCAGGTGATTTTGTAAGCTGTTAAGTAACGCGACAGTGGTGGCTGCCGCGATATCTTTATGAATAACATTGATGATCACGGTGTCGGTCAACGGAACGCAGATACCATTGGTCAACGCCAGCAGATCCAGCGTGGTAATGCTTTTCTGATTATCCGTAAGATAGTGGTAAATTGATTGCCCAATGATATTGTCATCGGTGTAAAGTAAGATACTGTTCAAGGGATTTAAACTCTCTTTTTTCTTTTGGCTTCCATAATCAAGTCGAGTAATACTTTTTCTATTCTCTTCTTGTTATCAGGATGGCGAAATTTAAACTGACAAGAAATCTGGTAGTAGCTTGCAGGGGCTTCTTTATCATCCAGGGTTACCATGACGACATTTTTTATCACCAGGTCTACGGTTATTTCACCATATTCAGCGAGGTCCAGAATGGCATTCTTGATGGTTGCATTATGGCTGAGAAATTTTAGATTGGGGTTTGCGGTTATCAGTGCGCAACCCCCATCCGAAATATCTTTGATTTCGAATAGATAGTTTTCTCCATTCTTATATCGGCCATGGCAGAGAAAGCCGTGCTCCTGATGTAACCGGAATCGTGGCGCGCGCCGCCGTTGCACTACCTTGATACAGTCAGGCAAGATGAACGCTACCGTATTACTTTCACCATGAGCACCCTGTTTTTTTAACATTGAGCAAAACTCTATTTTCCCGGAATCACTATGCAAGATAAACTTAACCTTATGACCGGCAGGGATTTTTCTGCCGGTGGCAATATGAAATTCAGAAAAATCCACACGTGTTAACTGGGTAATGGTGCTTTTGTTATTAATAATAATTTCTATCTCTGCCTGTTTCCGACGCTCTTCTCTGAAAATAGCAATAATTTCATACTTATTGGTCTTTATTGTTCCCTCTGTCATGTAAAATCCTTGTTAATTGTTATTGTGTGGCGTTGATTTTTTATATAGCAATACGAACATTCTGATTGTGTTAATCAGATGTTTTTATGAGTGTTTAATGTTGTTAGCTATCCTTTTGGCTAAATTGATTTGTATAAACTTTGGATGAGATATTGTTTTTCCTGCAATCAAGAGAACTAAAATCCTTTTGTGACAGAAACAACAGATGCCTCCAGTCCGGAGGCCGATCGAAGAGCATTCAACTATTCTGCGTCAGGGGTGTCGGTTAGAACATAATGCAAATAACAGCCAATTTATAGGATGTTTACACAAAATCATTTGGCAACATAAGAAGGGCAGGCGATAAATTCGCGGAGGGGGAATTTGCGCAACCGAATACTGGACTCCTGTCATGCATTCAATCAGCCGGAATGTCGATAGCGCAAATAACGGGAGATGGCATTTGGTGACGTGAAATCAATGGGCGATAAGGTGGGTGGAAGAGCAGGCGTGCGGAAATGAGAATACGGGCAGAACGGCGGCGAAAAAGGATCTCCGCCGCCCGGGGAGGTTAACTCAAGAACATTACCGAGACGCACAGTAAACCTACCACCAGGGTTATCACGTTACCGAGTGAGCGATAGGGTTTCAGCACCGGAATGAGATATGTGGACAGCGTCGGCATGATGAATAAAATCATTGCAATAAGTGGGCCGCTGATCGCATAAATCATTGAGATGGCATTAGGGTTGATAAAGCAGACCACAAAGGTCAGCGTGGAAACCAGCAGGATCGACATCGCACGGTTAAATGCCCGGCTTTTGCGAATACCGACCTGGGCGAGGGCGGTTTTCACGATTTCACTGGCACCTTCAATCACACCAAAATAGGTTCCAAGGAATGATTTCGACATCGCGACGACCGCGACAATAATTCCGGTCACCGCCAGCCAGGCCGGTGAACCGGGCATCATCGACAGCGCGGAAAGAATGGTCACGCCTTTATCACGCGCGGCTTCAATATACGTTGTCGGTATCGACAGCAGGCAACTGAAAACAAAAAACAACACGCTGGCACAGATAAGCGTGTAGGCCACCTTCATGATCTTTTTGCATTTACTCATGGCGTGCTCGCCGTATTTCTCCTGCTGATCGATAGCAAAAGTCGAAATGATCGGCGTATGGCTAAAAGCAAAAACCATCACGGGAATTGAGATCCAGATTTGGTGGAGCGTGTGCGGAGTCAGCTGCATTTGACTGGTCAGATACTCAGGCTGCCAGCTGCCCATTAAATAAACAGAGAGGAACAAGAAGCAGGCAATGAGCGGGAAGACTAAAAATCCCATCACTTTAATCGTGATATGGCGACCCATTAAAAAGATCAGATTCAGTACCAGCACCACGCCGAGGCTAAGCAATGCGCGTACTGCAGGCGTGATCGGAATAGAGCGGGATAACTGCCCGGCGAGCGAATTGGTAATAGCCACAGCGTAGATCAGCACCACCACGAAAAAAGCGAGGAAATAGAGCCCGGTAATCAGATTACCGATCTTTTTACCATAATAGTGATTAACGGCACCGGTGATCCCCGCGCCAGGGGCAATTTTGGCGGAGAGGATGAACTGACTCAGCGCCTTGTGCGGCCAATAAGTTAGCGGCCAGGCAACCAGTGTGGTGATGAACAGAACTATGGCGCCGGCAGCGCCCAACTGAATCGGTAAGAATAACGTGCCTGCACCTACAGCAGTACCATATAAGGCAAAACTCCAAAGTGTCTCTTCTTTAGACCAAAATTTATACATTATGTGACTTTATCAACCATAAAAAGAACAAAAAGGAGTGCAATTTATCACATTTATATATTTGCTGTGGCGATAGTTTCCGGCGGCGCGGTGAGGCGGCGGATCGCCGGTCATCGCTCTGGCCGCCTGCGAAAGATCATTGACGCGGATTACAGCCTGATGGCGCTGAATATAGTCGGTTATCCTCGTACTTTTTTGCTGTTGGGGAGTGGAATAAAAAACCTTATCGGGAGAGGGGGGGAAGCGGGCTGTGCTGCGCTCTCGGGGGTTACGGGCGTTAAAATCGGCTAAAATCTTTGTGATTCATGCTCACTTTTTTAAATAATTGCGAAACTTATTGATAACAATTCACTACTATAGTGCTGTTTTTATGCGCAGAGGTAGAGGATGAAAGAGGTCGTAATCGTCGGCGCGCTGCGAACGCCAATCGGCTGTTTTCAGGGGACGTTGTCGCGTCATTCGGCGGTGGAACTGGGCAGCGTGGTGGTGAAAGCCTTAGTCGAGCGTAGCGGCGTCGATCCCCGGCATGTTGATGAGGTGATCCTCGGTCAGGTCCTGACTGCGGGCACCGGACAAAACCCGGCGCGTCAATCGGCGCTCCGTGGCGGACTGCCTGATACCGTTTCTGCAATTACCATCAACGATGTGTGCGGCTCCGGTCTGAAGGCGCTACACCTGGCGACTCAGGCCATTCAGTGCGGGGAAGCCGATGTGGTGATCGCCGGAGGGCAGGAGAATATGAGCCGTGCTCCGCACGTTTTAACCGACAGCCGCAGCGGGGCGCAATGGGATAACGGTCAGATTATCGACAGCCTGGTCCACGACGGCCTGTGGGATGCATTTAATGATTATCATATAGGCGTGACGGCAGAAAATCTGGCGCGCGAGTATGATATCAGCCGCGAACAGCAGGATGCCTGGGCGCTCAGTTCGCAGCATAAAGCGCGACGGGCGATTGATTCCGGTCGTTTTCGCGATGAAATTGTGCCCGTGGCCACTGAGTACAACGGTATTTCACGTCTGGTGGATACCGATGAACAACCGCGATCGGAGACCAGTGCAGAAACGCTAGCGGGTTTGCTCCCGGCTTTCGATCGGCAAGGGTCGGTAACCGCGGGTAATGCTTCAGGCATTAATGATGGAGCAGCAGCGGTGATGATGATGAGTGAAGTTAAAGCTCAGGCGCTGGGGCTGCCGGTTCTGGCGCGGATCCGCGCCTTTGCCAGCGTTGGCGTCGATCCCGCGTTGATGGGCATTGCTCCGGTACATGCCACCCGCCGTTGCCTGGAAAGAGCCGGCTGGAAGCTGGATGAAGTCGATCTGATTGAAGCCAATGAAGCCTTTGCCGCTCAGGCGATTTCGGTGGGGAAGATGCTGGAATGGGATGAGCGGCGGGTGAACGTTAACGGTGGTGCGATCGCGCTGGGCCATCCAATTGGCGCTTCCGGTTGCCGTATCCTGGTCTCCCTGGTTCATGAGATGATCAAACGCGATTCACATAAAGGACTGGCGACCCTATGCATTGGTGGCGGTCAGGGGGTTGCGCTGGCGGTTGAACGTGAATAGAACTTTCCGGACGCCCGTTTCCGGCGCTTTCCGGTGGGCCAGGCCCGGAGGTTGAGTGCTGGTTTTGCCAAAAGTCAGGAGTCGCGTATTGTTTATTTTCGCCGGGTTCTGGCCTGGGGCCTGTTTCTTTTACCCGCAATTGCGTGGGTGGCAGCATATCCGCCGACAGGGAAATTCGTTGCGTTTTCCGATCAGGCGAGTGGCCGGTCGAGGAGGCGTACCCGAATTTTTCTTGGTCTCGACCGCCAGACCCGCTTCCGTGTGGAGGTGGCCTACTCGTTCTAAAACAAAAAACGCCCTCATCGTTTTCCCCGGAGCCGTTAGCCGCAATGCCGTTCACTTAAGAAAATCATCGGTGTTGTCTTTTGTTTTATTTGCCTGTGGCAATCGCATTATCGGTGGTTCTGGCGAGCATGACGTATTTTTCGTTTTCACCCATTCAGATTCCGTGGCCTGTTCCGTTCACTATAAATACGCGGATAGTCGTTATATCCACAGCGTGTGAACGGGCAGGGGGACGTTTCGCCCGTCCCCCTGCACCCCCGGCATGGCGCTGAAAACCTGCCGCTCCGCGGTCCGCTCCACTCCGGCTTCATCTGGCGGACCGGGCGGGACTCGACGTCCCTGTCTCGACCCGCCCTCTGGCCGCCGTCCTGGCGGCCAGTCCTGGATGCGCGCCTGCGTTCTCGCCAGGTTTCCTTGATGCGCCCAACCCCCATGCGGTGAGTCCGTTATTCGTCAGGGGCTTTTCAGAGGCTGAAAGTCATAAAAAAAGTTATATCCTTTATATTTCATTCAGCCCGTATCAGCTCAGTAACCGAATCAGATTTTCGTTTAAACCACCGATTAACAGAACCGCTCAGCCAGCCATAAATGCAACTGACAGCCCTTAACTGACCAGCATTAGAGCCGTTAGCCGGGGTTTTCTGTTTGTGTTTTCCGACGGATTGCGACGATTCACGATGTGAATTGCGTCGCCAGAAAGGGCGGATCACGCGCCAGAAAAAAGCCCTCCGCGAGGGAGGGCAAGGCCAGTTACAGAAACATTCACTCAAACAGTGACAAACGCTATGCCTTCAGCATCTCAGGATGCAACGGCAACTTCGCGATATAAACGGCAGGTTTACCGTCTTTATCGGAACTGAACAAAATGGCGCTATCGTCCGGCGTAAAGGATGGGTGCGGGTGGGTAACCTGGCGACTATTGGCCACCGTGGCCCAGGAGGTATCGTGACGCGCGACGCGGAAATAAGCCTGTTTCGCGACATCAAAAGCGTACAGATACGGGTCGTTATCAATGGTGTAGCCGCTGGTGTCTTTCACGTCCACCGGGGTGCCGGAACCATCGCCCACCAGCATTGTGCCGTCAAAATTACTCATCAGATGCGAACAGGCGGGCATCTGCATGACCGCTTCATTGACCCCGGTATCCGGGTTGAAGCGATAAATCGTCCGGCCCTGCTGGCCCTTCAGATAAGAGACATAGACCAGCGCGGAGCCATTCGGTACCCAGAATTCGTGGGTGCAGCTTTCACCTTCTGCATGTTCTTTGACTTTACGCACGTTGCTGCCGTCTTCGTTCACCATCCACATTCTTGCATCGACCAGATCGTGTGGGCCTTCATGGCAGAAGGCGACGGTGTTGTCATCGAAAGGCCGATAAATCGGGTGGCCCAGCCATTTTTTCTCTTCGTGGATCACACTGCTTTCGCCGGTTTGCAGGTCGACGCGCAGCAGACGGCAATGAGGACCTTTATGGAAGAAATCGTGGAAGATCTGCCAGTCGTTGAGCGGCGTCCAGTCGCTTCTGGCGATCTCGATGCCAACCAGTTTCGTGCAGTCGCTGTTCGCAACCCAGGTTCCATAGCCCACCCAGTCGTCGGCAACACGATAAACTTCGCGTTCCTGCAGGGTGGTGAGGTTAACTTCCAGCAACGTGCGGTCGTTTTTTACGTAATAGAGGGATTTATCATCCGGGGAAAGGAAACCGCCAAACGTATTATCGCCAGCGCCTTCGGTCAACTGTACTGCCTCGGCTTTCGCCAGGTCCAACAGGTAGTAGTTCCAGTTACCATCGAATTCGCCGGCAAACAGTAAATGGCTGCCATCATTAAAAAAACATTTCTGATAGAAATAGTTACGATGACAGGTAACGTCGGGTGGGGTTAAGCGGGTGATTTCCGCGCCGGTGTCCGGATCGCGGCTGACGTCGTAATTCAATTTTACCCGCATGCCTTTAGCCATGATGTACTCCTTTTCCTTCCTGATATGTCGCCAGGTCATTAGAGACCGGTCAGCACAATTTTATTTAAAAGATGGGTATTAATTTATCAAAACAATGTTTCATTATTTGTGATGACGTGCTCAATTAGCAACAATACCTTGCTCTGGATCGCACTTTTTCGCCATAGCACCATCTGATGCCTGGCCAGTCGCCGCATTACTGTCGTTTCTGAAGGCGCTCAACCATTTTAATGAGATGTTAACCATATGTATTTTATGGAGTAAAAATAAAAAATCAGCGCTGGTCGTCATCCACTTCGTGATCTGTTCGGCATTTTCAATATTGATACACATTAAAATTGAAACAATGTTTTAATAATAATTGAAAATGGCTTTAGGCAAGGATAAGATGGACAAACCTAAAATCGGAACTCTGTTTTATTTTTTATATGGGAAACCCCTGAGAGTTCTGTAAACCATACGGGTCTGCGCAAGCAAGCGGGCCGGACGAATAGAACCTCGCCTGTGCCTACAGGCACTGAAA